>Ga0172379_10000089_pt1 | contig 230812 bp, 167 predicted proteins | sample GrowelOW334metaG_FD_119756 | JGI IMG/M metagenome (GOLD analysis project Ga0172379, IMG submission 119756) | Groundwater microbial communities from an aquifer near a municipal landfill in Southern Ontario, Canada - Groundwater well OW334 metaG | ecosystem: Environmental > Aquatic > Deep...
CCAGCAGAAGACATCACGCCGGAAGCGCCGGCTGCAAGCAAGGAGAAGGACGACATCCCCTTCTAGAATTTTTGGAATCCAAGACGACCTAAAAAAAGAACTGAGACGGACTTATGGTTAAAAAAAAGCGGGAAACAACCAAGAGAGATTCAACTCGGCCTCGCATGAGCGAGATGCCGAAGCGGAAGTGCAGTCTTTGCAAAGACCAGGTGGAGGTGGACTACAAGCAGCCGGAGTTGCTGCGGCGATTCATCACCGAGCGCGGCAAGATCGTCGGCCGCCACTCGAGCGGCGCGTGCGCCAAGCACCAACGCGAAATTACGCTGGCCATCAAGCGCGCCCGCATCATGCTCCTCGTGCGCTAACCATCGCCACGCCGGACTCATTTTATCTACGGACTCGTATGACAACTGACGTGATTCTTCTCAAACAAGTCAAAGACCTCGGCGCCGAAGGCGACAAGGTAAAAGTGGCAAGCGGCTATGCGCGCAACTACCTGTTGCCACAGCGCCTCGCCACGCCCGCCACGCGCGCCAACCTGCGCCAAATGGACGAACTCAAGAAGCGTCGCACCGAGCGCGAGGCGGCGGAACTCTCGACGGTTCGCGAGTTGGCCGGCAAGTTGTCGAAGCTGACGCTCTCGATTTCGGTGGCGACAGGCCCCGGCGGCAAGCTGTTCGGCGCCGTGACCACGCATCACATCAGCGAGGCGCTGACCAAGGAAGGTTTCGAGATTGACCACCACAAGCTGGAACTCAAGCACCCGATCCACGCGCTCGGCACGTTTGACGTGGACATCAAACTGCATCCGGAAGTCACCGCCAGTGTGAAGTTCTCCATCGTCAGCAAGACCGCACCGGGCACGGAAGAGGCGCAAGCCGCTGAAACCGCCGCCAAAGCGCCGCGTGCCAGGAAGCCGCGCGCCGAAGCTCCCGCCAAGGCCGTTGAGCCGGCGGAGGAGAAGCCCGCGGCCAAGAAGGGCGGCGGCAAGAAGAAGAGTTGACCGATCTGTGAGCCAGGCAGCCAACAAGGTGATGCCGTTTCCGGGGGGCGACGTGGGACGTTCGTTGCCCCACAGCGATGAGGCGGAGCGTTGCTTGTTGGGATCACTGCTGCTGAATCCTCTGGCAGTCAGCGAGTGCATCGAGAAGTTCGCCTCGAAGGATCCGGAGACGCGCGGTGGGGAGTTTTTCTACAACGAAAACCATGGGCTGATCTACCGCACGCTCGTGGACATGATGGACAAGCACGAGCCGGTGGACTTGGTGACCGTCACGCAGAAGCTGGCGGGACGCAACCAACTGGAACGCGTTGGCGGCGCGGCGGCAATCACGCAGTTGTCCAACGCCGTGCCGACGGCGGCGAATCTGGAATTCTACCTTAACATAGTCCGCCAGCGATACCGGCTGCGCCAACTGATCGAAGCCGGCACGCAGATCGTCTCGGAAAGCTACGAGACGCTCGACGAGGGCGTGGACAAGTTCATTGATCACGTCGAGCAACTCGTCTTCAACATCGCGCAGGAGAAAAGCGCGCATGGTGTGGTAAGCAGCCAGGAAGTTGTCCACGACGCCGTCCGTGAAATCGAAGACATCCTGAAGCACAAAGGCAAGCTGCGGGGAATTGCCACCGGGTTCACCGAACTGGACAAGTGCCTGGACGGTTTGCAGCGCGGCAGCATGATCGTCATCGCCGCGCGTCCCTCAATGGGCAAGACCTCGTTGGCGATGAACATCGCCGAGCATGTCGCGATCCTGAACTCCGATAATCCCATGCCGGTGGGCGTGTTCAGTTTGGAAATGCCGGCGGTGCAACTCATCATCCGCATGCTGTGCTCGGTGGGCGAGGTCAGCATGAACCGGATTCGTCGCGGCCTTTCCACCGACGCGGAGTATAAGGCGCTGATCAATTCGGCGGGGAAGATCAGCAACGCGAAGATTTTGATTGATGATACCGGCGACCTCACCATCATGGAGCTGCGTGCCAAGGCAAGGCGCATGAAGATGAACCATGATATCCAGTTGCTGGTGGTGGATTATTTGCAGCTCATGCGCGCGCCCACGCGTGGTAACTACGACAACCGCCAGCAGGAGATCGCTGCGATTTCCGGCGGACTGAAGGCGCTGGCGAAGGAGTTGATGATTCCTATCATCGTTCTGTCGCAGCTCAACCGCGAGGCTGAGAAGCGCGAAGGCGGCCAGCCACGATTAAGTGACTTGCGCGAATCGGGTGCTATCGAGCAAGATGCGGACGTAGTGGCGCTAATTGCGCCGAAGGACGACCGCAAGGATGAGGAAGTGGTGGCCGAGGAGATTACACAAGCCTTGTTGATCGTCGCCAAGAACCGCAACGGGCCGCAGGGCAAGATTCAGTTGCAGTTCCGGCGCGACATCACCCGGTTTTTCTCGGCGGCTATCGAGGAAAGCGACGTGGCGATGACACCACGAGAGGAGGCGATGTGAAGATCGCGTGCCGCAATCTGATAATGGCTTGCTTCGCGCTTTGGCTGGTGGCGTTGTTGCCAGCCGGCGCGCAGGAGCCGAGTTTCCTCGTCAAGGAGATTGAAATCCGCCACGTTGGGCCGGTGCCGATCAGTGACAGCGTCATCCTGGCGAACGTCCAGACCAAGGCCGGCCAGCAGACGACGCGCACCGCGCTCGGTCAGGACGTGCGCAACCTGTATGCGACGGGCTACTTTACCAACGTCCACGTTGCGCAGGAAGACGTGGAGGGGGGTGTTAAGGTGTTGTTCACCGTGCAGGGCAAGGCGAAGATCAAGGAGATCATCATTCAGGGCAATGAGAAGGTCAAAGCCTCCAAGATTCGCAAGGAGATGGAGTTGAAGGTCGGCGAGCCGATGGACGAACGCAAGGTGGTGCTGGCGCAGAAGAAGGTTGAGGAGTATTACGAGAAGGCCGGTTTCGAGCAGGCGACGATCCGCTACGACATCAGCATTGACCAGCAAACGGGGCAGGGCGTCGTAACCTTCCGCATCAGCGAAGGCCCGCGCGTGGCGATCATAGACATCACGTTTACCGGCGCCGACCACTTCTCAAAAGCGAAGCTGCAGAAGCAGATGAAGACCAAGCGCAAGTGGTGGCTGTCGTGGATCGTGCGCACCAACGTGATGAAGAAGGAGCAGTGGCAGGACGATCAGGAAAGCCTGCGCGATTTCTACCGCAACGAAGGCTACATAGACATGGTCATCAAGGACGTGAAGTTCGACCATATCAACCCGAACCAGATGTATATCCGGATGACCATCGTTGAGGGCAAGCAGTATCAGGTGGGCCACCTCGACATCAAAGGCAACCAGCTTTTCCCCAGCGCGGGCATTCGTAGCGGGTTGAAGATGATCGAGGGCAAGACGTTCGGGCCGAAAGCGCTCGACAAGGACATCGAGGCGATTCGCGATTTTTACGGGGCGAAGGGCTACATTGACGCGCAGGTGGTGCCAGTCAAGCAGGCCAACGTCGAGACAGGGCGGATGGACATCGTTTATGAGATTGTCGAAGGCGACATCTCGTATCTGAGCAAGATCAGCGTTCGCGGCAACACGAAGACCAAGGACAAGGTCATTCGGCGCGAACTGGCAGTGAAGCCGGGCGACGTGTTCAACATGGTCAAGGTCAAGCGCAGCAAGGAGCGCCTGGAGAACATGGGTTACTTCTCGAAAGTCAACACGATCGCCGAGCCGACGGACGTGCCCGGCCACAAAGACCTTGCGGTGGAGGTGGAGGAGCAGCGGACCGGCCAGTTGGTGTTCGGCGCGGGCTTCTCGAGCGTGGACTCGCTGGTTGGCTTCGCGGAGGTCAGCCAGGGCAACTTCGACCTGTTCAACCCGCCGTTCTTCACCGGCGCCGGCCAGAAGGCGCGCTTCCGCGTCCAGATGGGCACGCAGCGCCAGGACTACATCCTCTCGTTTACCGAGCCGTGGTTCATGGATCGGAGGCTCGCGTTGGGTTTTGATCTCTTCCGCTCCGAGAGCCAGTATCTCAGCTCGATTTACACGGAAAGGCGCATGGGCTTCGACGTGCATCTGACCAAGGAGCTGATGCCGTTCGTCTCCGGCCGGATTCAATACGGTTATCAGGTCGTGGACATCACCGACGTGGAGAGCACCGCGCCGCAGATTTTCCAGGATGAGAACGGCGCGCGTTCTGAGAGCGCTGTGACGGCGACGATCACGCGCGACACGCGCGACAGCGTGTTCCTGACAACGCGCGGTAACAAGACGGAGTTTTCGATCCAGTCCGCCGGCGGTCCGCTCAAGGGCCAGACCGACATCTACAAGCTGGAGTTGCGCAGCCAGCAATACTTCCCGATCCCGTTCACATGGCCCACGTTGGACAAGAAGCATGTGTTGTTGATAGCTGGCGGTAGCGGCATCGTGGACAGCTATGGCGACAGCTCTCGCGTGCCGCTGTTCAACCGCTTCTTCCTCGGTGGTCCGAACAACCTGCGTGGCTTCCGCTTCCGCGACGTTTCGCCGAAGGTGGCCAATCTGAACACGCCCGGCAACGGCCCCGGTGCGAACAACGCCGACGAGCCGGTGGGTGGAAACACCTACGGTTGGGGCACCATCGAATACACCATCCCGGTCATCGAGAAGATCCGCTTTGCCGTGTTCTATGACATTGGCTTTGTGAATCAGGACGCCTTCGACTATGGTGTGGGGCGTTACAATGATGACTTCGGTTTCGGTATTCGTCTCGACCTGCCCATCGGCCCCATCCGATTCGATTACGGCATTCCGATCACCACTGACGAATACAATCAACGCGGCGGCCGATTTAACTTCAACATCGGCTACCAGTTTTAGTCTAAACCGAAGCAAGAGACTGCTAAAGGAACCATGGCTGACATGACTATGAACAAACACCGTTTCACAATGACCATTGTCGCGGCGCTGGCCGTCGCGGCGGCTGGCTGGGTGTCCCCGGCGGCTTCAGCGCAGAGCAGCAAGATCGGCTCCGTGGACATGCGCAAGCTCTACGAGGATTTCTACAAGACCAAGGTCGCCCAGCGCAGTTTTGACGAAAGTGTTACCGCCTATCGCAAGGACTACCAGCAGCGCGTCAACGATTACAACAAGCTCAACGAGGACTTCCAGAAGCTTCGCGAGGAGTCCAACAACCCCGCGCTGACCCAGGAGAAGCGCGAACAGAAGGCCAAGCTGGTCAACGACAAGGTCCTTGAATTGCGCAAGTCGCTCGAAGCCGTGAAGGAGTTTGAGCAGAACAGCCAGCAATACCTGAATGACCTCCGCCGCCGCCAGAACGACGCCATCCTGAAGGAGATTCTGGAAGCGGTTCGCAAGAAAGGCCGCGAAGGCGCTTACACCGTGATCGTGGACTCGTCAGGGTTCGGCACGGTCGCCAGTGTTCCGATGGCCGTCTATGCCGACGAGAAGCTCGACTTCACAGACGTGATCTTGAAGGATCTGAATGCGAATGCTCCTGCCAATCTTCCCAGCAGCACGGGTCCTGGGCCCGCCAGTTTGCCAACTCCCAGCACCACGCCGCGCACGCCGTTGCGGTCGCCCACTCCATAGGATACAGCAGTGCGAAAAACCGCTCGCGAAATCTCGGAACTGCTCGGCGGCGAACTCGTCGGCGACGGTGATGTTGTCGTTACCCGGCTGACCGGCATCTTGTCTGCCGGCAAAGGCGACGTGACATTCCTTGCGCGTTCGGCTTATGCCGCGCGTGCCCGCGCGTCACAAGCTTCGGTTATTATTGTCGGCCGTGACTGGAAGGAGCCACTGCCGCAGACACTCATCCGCGTCGAGAATCCCTCCGCAGCCTTCCAGCGCCTGACGGAAGCGACTGCGCCGCCGCCGGTGAAGTTTGCGCCAGGCATCCACCCGACTGCCGTGATCGCGCCGGATGCCATCTTGGGAAAGGGTATTTCGGTGCAGCCGTATGCTGTCATCGAGCCGGGCGCGGTGATCGGTGACGACACTGTGATTGGCGCTTACGTGTATGTTGGCCACGAAGTGCGGATTGGGCAGCAGTGCATGATCTATCCGCACGTAGTCATCCGCGACCGTTGCCTCGTCGGCAGCCGCGTCATCATGCACTCGGGCGTCGTCATTGGCGCGGATGGCTTCGGTTACGACAGCGGGCCGCAGGGCCACAAGAAGATCCCGCAGCTCGGCATCGTTGAAATCGAGGACGACGTCGAGATTGGCGCCAACACCACCGTTGACCGCGCCCGCTTCGATCGCACGCTCATCCGTCAGGGCGCGAAGTTGGACAACCTTGTCCAGATCGGCCACAACTGCATCATTGGTCGGCATGCGATTATTTGCTCGCAGGTCGGCATCAGCGGTTCCTGCGTCATTGGCGACTGGGTTATTCTGGCGGGGCAAGTGGGCTTGGCGGACCATCTCAACATCGGCGACGGTGCCGTCGCCCTTGCCAAGAGCGGCCTCCATCAGGACGTGCCGCCCAAGGGCAAGGTCTTCGGGGCCGTCGCGCGGCCCGCCATGGAAGAGATGAAAATCGAGGCGTGCAAGGTTCGCCTGCCCGAGCTGTTCGCGCGGGTGAAACAAATCGAGAAGCGCCTCGGTGAGGGCGGCGAAGAGAAGAAGGGCTGATTTCCGACGATGCAGTTTGTTCCGACCAAGATGTTCCTTACCAAGGGTGTCGGCACCCACAAGCACGAACTGCGCTCGTTCGAGATGGCCTTGCGTGACGCCGGCATCGAGATGTGCAACCTCGTCCACGTCAGCTCCATCCTGCCGCCGCGCTGCAAGATCATCTCCCGCAAACAGGGCGAGGGGCTGCTTCAGCCCGGCCAGATTACGTTCGCCGTCCTCGCGCGCATTTCCACCAACGAGCCGCACCGTCTCATTGCCGCCTCCATCGGCGTCGCCGTGCCCGCCGACGAGGACGAGTATGGTTACCTGAGCGAGATCCACGCCCACGGCGTCAACGACCAGACCGCCGGTGACATGTCCGAGGACGCCGCCGCCGCCATGCTGGCCTCCACCCTCGGCGTCGAGTTCAACGAAGACGCCGACTGGGACCAGAAGCAGGAGGTCTTCAAGATTTCCGGCAAGATCGTCCGCACCGCCAACATCACTCAGTCCGCCGTCGGCAACAACCAGTGGACCACGGTCCTCGCCGGCGCCATCTTTATCTTCTAGCCGGCCCGCGCCGAATCGGGACGCATTGCCGTTGAGGCCGTCCGGTGCTACACTCCGCGCCCATGAACCGAGAGCTTCTCTCCGTCATCTCCCATCTCCCATTGCTTTTCGTCATCGGCTGCCTAGCCACGACCCTTGCCGCCGCCGAACCCAACCCCGCGTCGGCGTTGCCCCCGGTCGTGGTCGAGGCACTCAAGGGCGCGGACCCCGCAAAGGTAACCAAGTTGGACTTTAGTTGTCGTGGTATTGGGGATGAAGACCTTGCTGCCCTCAAGCCGATGACTAAGTTGAAGGAGCTTAACCTCAATGCTACGGGGATCAGCGACGCGGGGCTGGAGCATTTGAAGCCGCTGACGCAGTTGCAGGTGCTTTACCTCGGCGGCATGAACGGCAGCGATTCGGGACTGGCGCATCTGAAAGCGTTTAAGAAGTTGCTGATCCTTAACCTCGATGGCACGGAGGTCAGTGACGCGGGGCTGGTGCATCTGAAAACGCTCACGCAGTTGAAGGAGCTTGTTCTCGCTGGCACGGAGGTCAGCGACGCCGGGCTGGAGCATCTGAAGACGCTGACGCAGTTGCAGAAGCTTAACCTCGCCTGCACGCAGGTCAGCGGCGCGGGCCTGGCGCATTTGAAGACGCTCACGCAGTTGCAGGAGCTTTCGCTCCTCGACACGAAGGTTAGCGGCGCGGGTCTGGTGCATTTGAAGACGCTCACGCAGTTAAGGAAGCTTTACCTCAACGGCACGGAGGTTGGCGACGCAGGACTTGCGCATCTGGGATTGCTCGCGCAGTTGCAGGTGCTTTCCCTCGAGGAAACGAATGTCGGCGATGCAGGGCTGAAGCATCTGAAGCCGCTCACGCAGCTACAGAAGCTTTGGCTCTACAAGACGAAGGTCAGCGACGCGGGTCTGGAGCATCTGAAGCCGCTCACGAAGTTGCAGTGGCTTTTCCTCGATAGCGCACAGGTCAGCGACGCCGGGCTTGCACAACTGAAGTCAATGAGGCAGTTGCAGTTGCTTGATCTCAGCTACACGCGGGTCAGCGACGCGGGGCTGGAGCATCTGAAGACGCTCACGCAATTGCAGAAGATTTGGCTCGCCGGCACGAAGGTGACGGAGTCAGGTGCGAGTGGGTTACGGAAGCATTTGCCGAAGTGCGTTGTTGATCTTTATCGAACCCAATGAGCAAAAATGCCGGCGACTGAAGGGCGGGCGAGGTGGATTGCGACTTCCAGGCGCGATTCTTGCGCGGCTCAGGGGTGGTCGTGCCCGGAGGTCCCGACCCACCGGGCGGCGGGCGGATACACCAACACGGGGCGGAGGCTGCCATGTTTGAATGACGCCGAAGGCTCTGGGTTGTGGGCACCACAGCTTTGGCCTGGCGATCGCGTGCTGGCCAAGGCGGGAAGAGCTGCGATTCTCGCAGCAGTCCAAAGCCATTCGGCAAGCAGCTCTACTCGATCCACACCATCCGCATCCGCATGGGCGGCAGCGGGACGGAGAGGCGGCCGGCTTGGAGGGCGAGGGACTGGCCGGTGAGGGCGTCCTTGGCTTTGACGCCGGTCTCGCGCAGGCCGAGGCGCTTGAGGTCGAGGCTCAGGGAGGCGGACGGCTGGTCTTTCAGGGAGAGGTTGGAGACGACGAGCAGGGCGCGGCGGGACGGGGCTTTGCCGGCGAGGTAGAAGCTCGTCTTGACCGTATCGGTCGGGAGGGTGTGAACCTGATATTGCTTCGTATGGCGCGCGCTGAGGTGGATCTTGATACTCCTTATGAGGGACGCTGTGGTGACGAGCGGGTTGGTTTCCCAATAGGGATGCCACTCGGCGCGGCTGACGCCGAAGCGCGTCATGACGTTCCAGATGGGTGCCATCTTCTCCAGCGCGGCGAGGCCGCCGCCGGGACGGACGCGCACGTTGTGCAGCATCGTGAAGGCGAGTGCATGGTCGAAGGTCCATTGGGGCGGGCGCTCATAGACGAGGAACTCCGCCGGCACGCCGTAGTTACGCCCCATGAACTCGGCGCGGAACGCGGCCAGCGGCAGTTGTTGGATGGCGTTGGTGGAGAGCTGGCCGCCCTCGAACTGCTCGCCGTCCCAATACGAGTCCGCATACGCCAGCGTTGGCATGACGCAGCAGGTGCTCTGGTGCGGGTTCACCAGCCCGCCGCGCGGATGGATCGCCGCCGCCAGCCCGTGCATGAGCTTCCGCACGGCGAAGATGGGGTAGGTGGCGTGGAGCACGCCGTTGGTGCCGCGGTAGCCGCAGCCGTGTTTCTCGTTGGCGCACGCCCAAGGCTCGGTGGTGCCGTCGAGATAGACGCCGTCGTAACCGTAGCGGGTGAGCGAGCGCTCGATGCCGCGCAGGAGGATGTCGCGCCAGCGGCTGTTATAGCAGACGATGTAATCGCGCTGGTCCGGCCCGCGATAATAACCGCCGGTGTAACCGCCCGCCGTGGTTTTCACGAGCACCTCGTCGGACATCTCGCCCCATTCCGGCGCGAGCGATGAGAACTCGTAGCCGTAGTAAGGCAGCAGCTTGATGCCGCGCCGATGGCAGGCCGTCACAAGCTTCTTCAACTCCGCCTCCTGCGTCGTCACGGGATAGTTCTGATACGGCGTCCAGTGTTCGTGGAAGACGATGGTCTTCACACCCAACTCTGCCGCGCGGTCGAGGAGGGTCTTCTTCGCGTTCGATTTCGACGGCGTGCTGTCCTTGCCGGCGAGGTAGGTCTCGCCGTAGTCGGGTTTCTTCGCGTCGGCTTTCCAAAGCGTGCTCTCGATGCCGTAAGCGCCGCCGTGCCACACGCGCCACTCGTGGAAATTCTTCACCCACGGTTTCACCGGCGTCGCCTGGAAACCGAGCGTGTAGGTGACCGGCAGGCGCGGCGGCGGCGAGTCGAGCAGATGCAACCGCAGCACGGTCTGGTCGCCGCTGACGACGACCTCGATGGGCTGCTTTGGGTCCTGCGGCTGCCAGCCTTTGTCGGACTCGGTGAACCATCCCAGCCCGCCATCCTCCCAGCCGAGCCAGACGAACGGCTTGAACGCCAGCGTCAGACCAGCCTCCGGCAACGCACCGCTGTTCTTCGCGCCGCCCCACGAGCCGGGCCAGTAGTGATAGAGACTCGCGCGCGACCGTTTCAGCGGCACCTCCAACCAAAGCCGCTCGACTTTCGGCGCGACCTTCCTCTGCGGCAGGACGACGAGGTCCACGCGCATCACGCCGTCGAACTCGACGCGTGTGGTGGTGTCCACGATGAGGTCGTCGCCCGCCTGCCAGCCGGAGACGACTGCGACGCTCTTGTCAGTGTTGAACAGGAAACTACCACCGCGTTTCCACTCGATAGGCTTGCCGGAAACTTGGCCGACGAGCCGGATCGGTGCGGCGAGGATTTCCCCGCCCGCGGTGACGATGGAGGAGGGGAGGGCGTTGGTGAACTTCTGTGTCCGCCCCCAGACGCCAACCTCGACACCCGCCTTGCTTGTCTTGGCGGTCACGGCTGTCCACGGTGGGATGAGTTTCAGCGAATCCGTCGCAGGCGCTGCGGCGTGCGCCACAAGAACTCCCGCGACCACGGCCATTAGCGAAATGAAGCGTATGCTGTTCATGCTCTTCTCCATGCAGGCATCGCACTCTTCGCCACAGCTCGCGCGGAGCGTGACGGCAGCGTTGTTATGACCGACTTGATTCGGACGCGAGGGCTACACCTCGCAAATGCGCATCATCTTTTCCAGCGTCTCGATCGGGTCTTTGCCTTTGGTGGGTGAATACTCGTGCGAGATGATGCCTTTGTAGCCGAGGTCGGCGATGGCCTTGCAGATGCCGACGTAGTTCAATTCCTGCGTCTCGTCGAACTCGTGGCGGCCGGGATTGCCGGCGGTGTGGAAGTGGTCAAAATATTGGATGTTCTGCTGGATCGTGCGGATGACGTCACCCTCCATGATTTGCATGTGGTAGATGTCGTAGAGGAGCTTGAACCGCGGTGAGTTCACGCGCTTGCACAGCTCGATGCCCCACGCGGTCTTGTCGCACATGTAGCCGGGGTGGTTCACCTTGCTGTTGAGCAATTCCATGCTGAGCGTCACGCCCTTGTCTTCCGCAAGCTTCTTGATGTTATTGATGAAGACGAGGCAGTTGTCCATGCCCTGCTCGTCGGTGATGCCCTGCCGGTCGCCGGCCAGGACGATGACGTTCGGCGCGCCTGCCTCGGCGGCGGCATTGATGGCCTCTCGCATCTTCGGGTCAATCTCCGCGTGATTGGCCTTGTCGTTGATGCCCTTCTTGATGCCGCTGCCGCCGCGAACCTCCGTCGGGATCAGCCCGTATTTCTTCAGGATGGGAAACTTCTCCGGATCCTGGAGATCAACGGCGACCGCGCCCAATCGCGCCGCCTCGCGGCACTTGCCCTCAAAGTCGAGCTTCAAGCCGCCGAAGACGCCGAGGCAGACGCCCTGCCGGAGCCGGCCTTTGCGTGGCGCGGCCTGCGCGAGCGGAGCGTCGCCGCCCACGATGGAAGCGGCGGCTGCGGCGCCGAGGATGGAGAAGAAGTCTCTGCGAGGAATTGAAGAAGAAATGGTTTTCATGCCGCGAGGATAGACCAGCCACCGGCGTTTGTTCCAGCATTCTTGTTTGGCGGATTGTAGAACGGGCTTCCAAGCCCGTTGCGGAACGGATGTGGACATCCGTTCTACAGCTTGCGAGGTTGGCGTGAGCGGCTTATCCTCGCGTCATGAACGTGACTTGCTTCCTCACAAATTGGATTTCTTCCCGAACCGTCGCGGTGCTTTGTTGCGCCATCGCTTTCACTTTCGTCACGAACCTGCCGGCAAGAACGGACGAGGTCTTGCGGGCTGGCGTGGCGTCGTGCGACATCACGCCGACGAAGCCAGTGACGCTCGCGGGCTACGGGGCGCGCAAGGGTCTCTCGCAGGGCGTCCACGATCCATTGTCGGCGCGGGTGCTGGCGTTTGAGCAGGGTGGGAAGCGGCTGGTGCTGGTCTCGACGGACCTCATCGGTTTCTACAGCGGCACGGCGGAGGTCGTGCGCAAAGCGATCCTCGCGGAGTGCCGGCTGGAGCCGTCGGAGCTTTTCCTCTGCGGCATTCACACGCATAGCGCGCCCACGCTGGTGCTCGCCGGCTCGGAGGCGCACGCGAACAACATCGAATACACGGAATGGCTGACACATCGCTTGGTGGGTGTGGTGCGCGAGGCGCTCGGCCGCGCGACGCCGGCGCGGATCGGGTTCGGGTCGGGAGCGTCGCCCGTCGGTATCAACCGCCGGCAAGTGGCCGTGGACAAGGCGGGGAAGCGGCAGATTCGGCTGGGGCGAAATCCAGACACGTTGACGGATCGAGAGGTGCAGGTGTTGAAGGTGGCGCGCGTGGAGAATGGCGAGCCGGCCGCGATTCTCTTTGCCTACGGCACGCACAGCACGTCGTTGGGAGGAAAGAATCTCATCGTCAGCGGCGACGTGCATGGTTTGGCGGAGCAGTTTGTGGAGAAGCATCTCGGCGGCGGCGTGGTGGCGCCGGCGTTTGCGGGTGCGTCGGGCAATGTTGACCCGTGGTGCCGCGTGCTGCCGGAGTTCAAGACGGCCAACGGCTGGATACCGGAGCCGGTGCTGCTGGGCACGTTACTTGGCGAGGAAGTGGTGGATGTCTCGAACGCCATCCGGGATCTGGCAGCGAAGGGGCCGGTGGCGACGGCGATGAAGACGGTGGACCTGCCGCGCAAGACGCTTGACGAGGCGCAGAAGAAAGCGACGCGCATCCTGTCGGCTTTCAATGTTACCGTGGGGCGCGTAGGCGATGTGGCATTCGTCGGCCTTGGCGGGGAGGTGTTCAACGAGATTGGCAAGGCGATCAAGGCTGCCTCACCGTTTCCGCACACCATCGTTATGACGCACTGCAACGGGGCAGGCGGCTATGTGCCGACGAAGCAGAGCTATGACGACGGCGGCTACGAAGTGAACACGAGCCCGTTTCTCCCAACGGCGGCGGAGCAACTCACGCAGGAGGCGGTGCGGTTGTTGCGCCGGTTGTGACGCGTAGCGGCGGCCGCGAAATCTGGACTTGTCTCAGAACGAGGCGGTCTATACTCTCGCAATAGCAGGGAAGGAAACCGAGATGAAACAATTCATATTTCTGCCGACTCTTATTTCTTTGTTCTCACTCTCCGTTGGTGTGTTTGCAGAGGACATTACGACATTTGATGGCAAGACCTACCAAAACGTTCGCATAAGCCGCATCGAGTTGGACGGGATCAGTTTCATGCATTCACATGGTGCCGCAAAAGTGCTTTTCTCGGATTTACCAGAACCTGTGGCCAAGAAATATGGCTACGACCAGAAACGCTTCGAAGAATGGCGGCGCGCCCGAGCTCTGGCTGCAACCCAGCCACAAGCTTCTGTCGGGACAACGGCAGCAGCTAAGACCGCTGAAATGACCGACGCACAATGGTTGGAACAGGGGCGCGCGTTGCTGGCGCAGAGAATGTTCGCAGAAGCTGTTTCATGGATGGATAAACCTGACAGGCCGATTGACAGCATCGTCCAGGCTCTCGATCGAGACCGGTTATTGCGCGAAGCCTATGCTAGCTGGCTCGATGTTCTTCAAGTGACGCGAAAACAATGGGTTTCCCAATTGGAAGGGGTTCAGGAAGCTGTTGCTCAAATGAAGAAAGAACGAGACACAACGCAAAGCACCCTTAACAACAAGCGGGCGACCGAATCCCAAGTTACCCAGATGTCATCGGCATTTCAGTCTTCATCATCGTCTTCTTCCACGCTGCTAGGGCGCTCGCGTTACTTCAGAGGGTCTGGTGACCCGCACGCTGCAGGTGTTATTAATGAGTTCGAAATCAATCTCAGGAGCCTGACAATGGAATTGAATAAGCGCACGCCGGAAATGAACCAGCTCAAGGCGCAAGTCACCGCGCTTGACAACCAAATCGCAGCAGTTGAGCTGCGACTGCAACAACTGCAACCTTGGTATGTTAAACATTGGAAATGGCTGACTGGCGGTGGCGTTGCTGTTGCCCTTCTTTTGCTTTGCGTCCGCAGAAGTCCTACTTACTGAATCGGCGCCTTCTCATCTGACGCAGGCCCGGCCAGCGCGTTTTGAAGCTAGGTTCTAATGATACGGGCTTGTTTCTTGGCAGTCCAACGTGATACTGAGGTTTATTCGGTTTGTGAAATCCAGAGCGTAATTCAACCAAGGGAATCTGATCCATGAGCCAGCCCGCCAACCTCGTCAGCATCCATCCCTATTTCAAAGTCCACGCAGGCAAGATGGAGGAGTTCAAGGCCTCACTTGCGGCGTTCATCGAGAAGACCGCGACGGAAAAGAAGAACCTCTACTACGACTTCACGATCAACGGCGACATCGTCTTCTGCCGCGAGGCGTATGAAGGTGCGGAGGGTTTGCTCGCTCACTTGGAGAACGTTGGTGCGCTGCTGGGGCCGCTGATGAAACTGGCGGACGTTCAGCGCGTGGAGGTTCATGGTCCGGCGGCGGAACTGGAGAAGCTCAAAGGCCCGCTGGTGGGTCTTAAGCCGCAGTGGTTCACCTACATGTTCGGAGTGAAGCGCTGAGCGCGCGCGGTTGGGAGAGTGGAGCGGGAGACGGGACTCGAACCCGCGACGTCAAGCTTGGGAAGCTTGCATTCTACCAACTGAATTACTCCCGCGTCCAACTGCGCGCACTAAGCCACGTTTGACGGCCGTCTGCAAGCCTATTTCCGGGCTTGGGCGGCGAAGCGAACTGAGTGGGGCGAGTTTCGAAACTCGCCCAGCGTTTCAGAAGTGAGAACCGTGCCTGAGCTTGGAAGCTCAGGCCACTTGCGAACGCCGAACACCGCGCTTGAAGCTTGCGGGTTCGTTTGACAGATTAGCGGCGTGTTAACCAGCCGCGAACAACAGGAGCAGCAGGAGCAAAAGAGCCTCGCGCCTTACGCGCAGAAGAGCGCCGACAGCCGCGGGCGCATGCACAAGGAGTCGTCGCACGACTTGCGCACGGAGTTTGCTCGCGACCGCGACCGCGTCATCCACTCGCGGGCGTTCCGCCGGTTGGAATACAAGACGCAGGTTTTCCTCAACGGCACCGGCGACCACTTCCGCACGCGGCTGACGCACTCCATCGAGGTGGCAGCCATCGCGCGTTCGATTGCGCGGGCGTTGCGGCTGAACGAGGACCTCGGCGAGACCATCGCGCTGGCGCACGATCTCGGGCACTCGCCATTCGGCCACAGCGGCGAGCGGACGCTGAACGACCTCATGGCCGGCCATGGTGGTTTCGAGCACAACCAGCAGAGCTTGCGCATCGTGGACGAACTGGAGAAGAAGTATCCGGAGTTCGACGGGCTGAACCTGACTTACGAGACGCGCGAGGGGCTGGCAAAGCACGTCACGGGGTTCGACCGGCCGCGCAAGGCGATTGGGTTCGAGGTCAAGAGTCCGTCGCTGGAGGCGCAGATCGCGAACGTCGCCGACGAGATCGCCTACTACAGCCACGACATTGACGATGGTCTCGGCGCGAAGTTGTTGACAGAGGAGGGGCTGGCGACGGTTGAATTGTGGCAGGAGATCAGCGAGCGCGTTGCGAAACAGCATCCGCGCCATGACGCGACGCGGCGCAGCTACTTTTCCATCCGCTGTCTGATCAACGCACAGGTGGAGGACGTTATCGCCCACTCCAACCGGCTCATTGAGAAGGCCGGCGTCCGCAGCGCCGACGACGTGCGGCGTTGCGATCGGCCGCTCATCGCCTACAGCCCGGCGCTGCACAAGCGCACGCTTGTGCTGCGCGACTACCTTTACCACAACCTCTACTACAACCCGGAAGTGGAAGGCGTAAACAAACGCGCATGCAAGCTCATGGAGGAGTTGTTCGAGGCGGCGCTAAAACAGCCGCGCCTCGTAGGCAGCCAGAGCCGCGCCCGCATCGAGAAAATCGGCCTGCACCGCGCCGTGTGCGATTACATCAGTGGAATGACGGACCGTTACGTGATCGAGGAGCATGAACGCGTCTTCGGTCGCAAGGACGACGAGATGACCTTGTTCAAGGCGCGGCGGGTTTAATCCAACCGCAGCGCCTTGATGTGCTCCATCACGTCGTTGGCGATGCGCTGGTAGAGGTCCTTCATCGCGGCGGTGCCTTTCGCGCGCGCGCCGGCGATCATCGCGTCGTAATGCACCGGTTTGCCGAACATGATGTCCACCTGACCGCGGCGCGGCAACTTCTGGTTGCGCGGCCAGACTTCGTAGGCGCCGAACAGCCGCACGGGCACCACGGGCACGCCGGCCTTGGCAACGAGCAGGCCGACGCCCGGCTTCGCCTCCTGAAAACTACCGTCGTGTGTGCGCGTGCCTTCGGGAAACAACGTCACTGCGTAGCCGCGCCGCAGCCGGTCCGTGAGGGCCTTCAGACCGGTGATGTCGGGTTTGCCGCTCAAGTCCACCGGCACGACGTTCCAGCTGTGCAGCAGCGCGCTTTGCAGCGTGTTCTTGAAGAGCGTCTTGCGCGCGAGAAAACACGCTTCGCGCGGACAACCCGCACCGATCGCGTGCGGGTCGAGGAAGCTGACGTGATTGCAGGCGAGCACGACGCCACCGCTCGGTGGAACGTTCTCGGCTCCGTGAATGCGGAAGTTGAAAAGGTATTCGTAGAGCAGCCGTGACGCCGTCTGCGCCAGGCGATACCACGGGCGCATGGGCATGGGAGTGGGGTTTGCAGTGGTCATAGGCCGCGCCGTTTCAACTCCGCGAGCACCAACGCGAGGGTTTGTGGTGGCGTGTTCTTTCCGGTGTCCACAAGACACGCGCCGGGCGACACCACCAGGGGCGACACCTTCCGTGTCGTGTCGAGTTGGTCGCGCTGTGTGACTTGGTCCGCGTAGCCGTCGCCAGCGCGGCGCGCAGCGCGCACGGCCGGGTCGGCGTCCACGTAGAACTTGAACGGCGTCTCCGGAAAGACCACGGACCCGATGTCGCGGCCTTCCATCACCAGCGAGCCGAACCGCAGCAGTGCGCGCTGTTGCGCCACCAGCCACGTCCGCACCTCCGGCACGCGCGCCACCAACGAGACGTTCTGCGTGACGGCCTCGCTGCGCAGCGCCTCACCGGGATCCGCGCCGTTGATGAACATCACGATCCGTCCGTCGCAGAGCCGGAAGTCGCTCTTCATCTCCCGCATTCCGCGCACGACCGCCGCCGCGTCGCTGCAATCCGTGCCGCGTTGCAGACAATGCCACGTCACCGCCCGATACATCGAACCGGTATCCACGTGGACGAAGCCGTAGTGGCGCGCGAGTGCCTTGGCGATCGTGCTTTTGCCGGAGCCGCTCGTGCCGTCAATGGCGATTACGACAGTGCGCGCGGCGGGTTGTTTGGAAACCGATGACTCAGACTGCGAAGATTTCATTTCCTAAATTTCATCTCATCGCGGAAGAACTTGGCGCGTTTGAGAAACGCCGTGAGGTTGGCGTCTTCCTTGTTGCGCAGCATGGTTTGCACGGCTTCAAGCTGTTCGATGAACTGCGCCAGCGCGCGGCAGACCTCTTCGTGGTTGGTGAGGCAAATCTCCTGCCACATCCCCGGTGGGCTGCTGGCGATCCGCGTCGTGTCGCGTAGTCCGCCGCCGGCAAACTCCAGCGGCTGCGGCCCGTCCGAGCAAACCAGATTCACCAGTGCCGCCGCCACCAGATGGGGCAGGTGGCTGACGCGGGCGACGACCTCGTCGTGCTCGATGGCGGTGAGCGTACGGACGGAGGCGCCGAGCGATTTCCAGAACTCAGCCACCTCATGTAACGCGCCGGGATCCGTCTGTGCCGTCGGCGTCAGGATGCACACGCTGCCCTCAAATAACTCCTTCCGTGCCGCGCCGATGCCGGACTGTTCGCTGCCGGCCATTGGATGACTGCCCACAAAGCGGGCTTTTCCGGCCAGCAAGTGCTCGAGTTGAGCGACCACGGGATACTTCACGCTGCCAACGTCGGTCACCAGTGCTTGCGGTTTCAGCGAGGGCGCCATCTTGGCGGTCAGTTCGCCCATCACGCCAACGGGCGTTGCGAGCACCACGATGTCGGCGTCGCGCACCGCCTCGGCGAGGTCGAGCGTCGCCGCGTCGGCCGCGCCGGCCGTCAGCGCCTCGTCGCAAGCCTCCGGTCGCCGCGCCCAGAGCACTGTCCGCCCGGCGACCTGCCGCGCTCGCGCCGCCAGCCCGATCGAGCCGCCGAGCAAGCCGGGGCCGACCACAGTGAGTTTCTTGAAAAGCATGGGCCAAGGTTCTAACAGCAACGCGCAGCCTTGGCAAGGCGGGGAGGGGACGTCCGCCCGGCGAAGTCACCGCCCAACAACTCGCTGACGCGATCAACGGCACCCTGCGCAACGTGGACGGCTTCAGTCAGCTCTACTTCGCCATTAACGACCCGCCGACTCAGAGCGAGGTGCAACAAATCCTCGACAGCTACAACAACCTTATTCTCGCCCTCCGCCGCAACGTCTGAGGCGCTGAACGCGTTGTGGCGTCGGCCGTCTCAGCCGATAGGACTTCTCTGATGCGAAACAGGATTCAAAACGCTGCGGCGGCTCGGCCGGGACGGCCGACGCCACAAACGCCGATCAAACTCACTTTGCATTCTTCGTTCGCCACGTCGCCGCCGCCCTGCTCGTTTCGCTGGAAGCGCGGCGGGATGCGGAGGGTTGGAGTGGACAGCAGAAGCGGAAACGTGATAAAAAACGCTCGCATTTACTGAGGTAGGTTTCATCACAAGGAAGACACAGTTTCTCTTGGATGACGGTTTTGCAAAGGAGACGCGGCCAATGAGGTTGGCTGCCGGCTTGGCAGTGCCAAGACAGCCGGAAAGAACGCCTATGAAGGACTGTAATCATCACTTGCGATACAAAGCCGCATGGTTTGGGCGGGCACGCGGGTTTGCTTTCGGAGTCGCGCTGGCTGCAATGGTGTGTGGTCCGGCGCCGCGAGGCTGGGCGGAGGACGGCGTGACGAACGTGCTCAACCTGGTGTGGGTCGTAGATGGGTCTGGCGATTGGATTGTGGGGACGAACGGGTCGTATAACGCGCTGATCTTGACGAATTGGGGCCAGTTGCAGGTCATCAACGGATCGGGCATCATCGGTTCCAACGCCACGGCGAACAACAACATGGGGTTGGTAAGCGGATCTGGCTCGCTCTGGAGCAATCGGGACTCGATGGTTGTGGGTTCCATGGGGTCAACCAACCAGTTGACGATCAACGATGGCGGCCATGTCATCAACTCCAACGGTTTCGTGGGCAACGCCGTCGGCGCGAACGGCAATGCGGTGTTTGTGACGGATCCCGGCTCGATCTGGAGCAACGCGAACAACTTATTTGTGGGCAACAGCGGCAACCGCAATTCAATGACGGTGACGAACAGCGGGCAGGTGTTGAGCGCGGGCGGTTACGTGGGCGCGGATGCCGGGGCGAGCGATAACCGCGTGTTTGTAGTGGGCGTCGGGTCGCATTGGACGAACAGCGGCGATCTTTATGTCGGCGCCACCGGTTCGCTGAACCGGCTGACGCTCAGCAGCGGCGGACAGGTGAACAACAACAGCGGCTTCGTCGGCTACGGCACCAACGCGAACGGCAACTCGGCGCGGGTGGAAGGCGCGGGTTCGGCCTGGGTGAACAACGGCAGCATGATGATCGGCGACTCCGGCGCGAGCAACAGCATGACGATCGCCAACGGCGGGCGGGTGAACAACAAGAGCGGCTTCGTCGGCAACGGCACGGACGCGAACGGCAACGCGGTGCAGGTGGAGGGAGCGGGATCGGCCTGGATGAACAACGGCAGCATGGCGGTCGGCTACTCCGGCGCGAGCAACAGCCTGACCATCACCAACGGCGGCCAAGTGGTCAACGTCTTCGGCTACCTCGGCTACAACGCCAGCGCAAGCAACAACGTGGTGACTGTGACAGGTCCCGGCTCAGTCTGGAGCAACAGCACCATACTCTATGTCGGCTACAGTGGTTCCAGCAACAGCTTGACCATCGCCGACAACGGCCAACTGTTCAACACCAGTGGCTACATCGGCTACAACGCCAGCGCGAGCAACAACGCGGTGACTGTGACCGGTCCCGGCTCGGTTTGGAGCAACAGCAGCGACCTTTACGTCGGCTACCAAGGTTCGGGCAACGGCCTGACGGTGAGCAACGGCGCGCTTGTGGTCAACAGCGACGGCCGGGTGGGTGGGAATGCCGGGGCCAACGGCAACACGGTGCTGGTGACGGGTGCCGGCTCGCTCTGGACCAACGGCGGCAACCTTTTCGTTGGCAACGGCGGCTCGTTCAACCAGATGACGGTCAGCAATGGCGCGCAGGTGTTCAATCAAAACGGCTATGTGGGCTATACTACCGCAGCGAGTAGCAACGGGGTGCTTGTGACGGGCGCTGGTTCCGTCTGGAACAACAGCGCCGATCTGAGCGTCGGCTACTCCGGCTCCGGCAACAGCCTGACCATCAACAATGGCGGTCAGGTTCTCAGCGCCAACGGCTACCTGGGCTTCTTCACCAACTCAAGCGTCAACAACACGGTGTGGGTGACGGACGCAGGGTCGGTTTGGAGCAACAGCGGCCACTTGTATGTCGGCCAATACGGTGCGGGCAACAGTCTGATCATCAGCAACGGCGCTCAGGTCATCAACGGCTACGGTTACATCGGTTTCGACGGCGAGGCGGTCAACAACACGGTGTTGGTAACCGACGCAGGTTCGGTTTGGAACAACACGAACGACCTCTACGTAGGATGGTTTGGTTCCGGCGGCAGGCTCATCATCACCAACGGCGGACAGGTGTTGAACGTGGACGGCCACGTTGGGACGGGCGGCAGCAATAACGTCGTGCTGGTGAGTGGCACGAACTCGGTCTGGGGTAACATCGGCGCTCTGTATATCGGCCAGAGCGGCACCAACAACGGCTTGATCATCAATAGCGGCGCGTCGGTCACCAACGTGTCCGGTTGGATCGGCTATAACACGGGCGCGTTCAATAACGCCGTGGTGGTGACCGGCGCAGGCTCGACGTGGAGCAACTATTTGCATCTCGGCGTCGGCTATTACGGCTCCGCCAACAGCCTCATCGTCAGCAACGGCGCGCAGGTCCTCAACCGCTTTGGCGAGGCCTACATCGGCCGCTACGCGAGCGCCAGCAACAACGCGGTCGTGGTGACGGGCACCAACTCGCTCTTACAGAACGTCGGCAACCGGGAGCTTTACGTCGGCCACGGCGGCTCCGGCAACAATCTCACGGTCAGCGACGGTGGCCGGGTGGCCAACGGCGCGGGTTATGTTGGTTTGGAGGCGACGGCGCTGACGAACTGGGCGTTGGTGACGGGCGCGGGTTCGCTCTGGACCAACAACGGTGAGTTCGCGGTTGGTTACGGCGGCTCCGGCAACAGCCTGACGATCAGCAACGGCGGCCAGGTTGTGAGCGGCTCTGCCTATGTGGGCCACACCGCCAGCGCGACGAACAATGCAGCGCTGGTTACCGGCACCGGCTCGGTGTGGAACATTGGCGGCGACTTGCAGGTTGGCGTCACCGGTTCCTTCAACCGCCTGACCATCAAGGATGGCGGTGTGATCGTAAACAACAGCGGCTTCGTCGGTTTCGATACCAACGCCAACAACAACACCGTGTTGGTGGCCGGCTCCGGCGCGAGTTGGACCAACAACGGCGATTTGACGGTCGGTAACTTCGGCTTTGGCAACGGCATGACCGTCAGTAACGGTGGCGTCGTCGTGAACAACAATGGGCTTGTCGGCCTCAACGCCAGCGCCAGCAATAACACCGTGCTCGTGAGCGGCCCCGGCGCGGTTTGGAGCAACATCAACAGCCTGGCGGTCGGCGTCAGTGGAGTCGGCAACAGCCTCACCATCAACAACAGCGGCGGCATCTACAACACCACCGGCTTCATTGGCCTCAACGGCAGCGCGACGAACAACTCGGCGTTGGTGACCGGCCCCGGCGCGGTCTGGAACAACAGCGGCGACCTCTACGTAGGCTCCACTGGTTCCTTCAACCGGTTGATCATCAGTGACGGCGGCCGGGTCAACAACGTCAACGGTCACGTCGGCTTCGATGCCGGCGCGAGCAACAACGCCGTATTGGTGAGCGGCACAGGTGCGGTCTGGAACAACAGCGGAAATCTGTTCATTGACGAGAACGGCTCCGGCAACAGCCTGATTGTCAGCAACGGCGGCCAAGTCGCCAGCGTCAACGGTTACGTGGGCTTCGGTGCGAGTGCCACCAACAACTCGGCGTTGGTGACGGGCGCAGGCTCGCTCTGGACGAACAGCGCGGACCTTCATGTTGGCCTTGCCGGCTCCTCCAACCGGCTGACGGTCAGCGACGGCGGCATGGTCGTGAACAACAACGCTTACGTCGGCCTCGAAACGAGCGGTCATGGCAACAGCGTGCTCGTGACCGGCACTGGCTCGGTCTGGCGCAGCGCCGGCAAGCTCTACGTCGGCGCAGCCGGTTCGAGCAACACGATGATGGTCACGCTCGGTGGCCGGGTCGTCAGCGGCGACAGCGCCATCGGCTACACGGCGACCGCGAACAGCAATGCCGTGGAAGTCAGCGGTGCGGGCGCGACATGGACCAGCGGCGGCCTCAGCGTGGGCTACACCGGCTCGTTCAACCAGTTGACCATCAGCGGCGGCGGTCAGGTGGTCAGCACAGGCGCAACGATTGGTGTCGTGGGTTCCGCCAACAGCGCGCTGGTCGGCGGCACCGGCTCGGTTTGGAACAATAGCGGCAGCGATTTCATCGTCGGCGGCGCGGGCGTAGGCAATAGCCTCGTTGTGACCAACGGCGGTCAAGTGCTCAGCCGCACCAGTTACATCGGCTGGGACGGCGCGGCGACCAACAACAGTGTGCTCGTTAGCGGCGCGGGCGCGACATGGAACAGCAGCGACAGCCTCTACGTCGGCTTCACCGGTTCGTTCAACCGGTTGACCGTCAACGACAGCGGCATGGTCGCGGCTACGAACATCGTCCTCGGCTACAGCATGGGTGTCACCGGCAACATCCTCACCGTCTCCGGCGGCTTCCTCTACGCCACTAACGCGGCCGGCAGCGGCGCGCTGAACGTGAACTACGGCACGCTCAACCTCAACAGCGGCACGGTGACGGTGGACCGATTTATTGTCACCAACGGGGCCAACAGCGTGGTCAGCTTCAACGGCGGCACGCTCAACAGCGGCGGCACGGTTGTGTCCAACGGTTCGGCCTTCGTGGTGGGCGACACTGGCACGGGCGCGACGCTGAACCTGCTCGGCGGCAGCCATCTGTTTGCCAACGGCGTAACGGTGGGCAATTCGGGAGCGGCGGATGGTTTGGTGGTCACTAACGGAGCCGTGGCGCAGGTGGTAGGCAACACGTTCCTCGGCAACGCCGCCTCCAGCACCAATAACACGTTGCTGGTCACCGGCGCTGGCTCGGTCTGGAGCAACAGTGGCATTTTGCGTGTAGGCAACGTCGGCTCGGACAACAGCCTGACTATCGCCAACGGCGGCCAAGTCTTTAACACCGAGGGGGATGTTGGCCTCAACAGCAGCGCGAACAGCAACTCGGTCACTATCACAGGCGTCGGCTCACTTTGGAGCAATAGCGGCTCGGTCTATGTCGGCTACAACGGCTTCGGCAACAGCCTGACGATCACGAATGGCGGCAGAATGGTCAGTTCCGCTGGGGCCATCGGCCTCAACGGCGGCGCGAACGGTAACTCGGTCACTGTCACCGGCGCTGGCTCGGTCTGGAACAACAGTGGCATTTTGTATGTAGGCAACGTCGGCTCGGACAACAGCCTGACGATTGCCAACGGCGGCACGGTGGCAGCCGACAGTGTCTTCATGGGCTTCAACTCATCCACCGGCAACTTCATCACCGTCTCCGGCGGCAGCCTCTCCGTCACCAATGCTGCGGGCACCGGCACGCTCGATGTGCGCAACGGCGCGTTGACGTTTAACGGCGGCAACATTACCGCCAACTATTTCTACGCCACCAACAATGCTGCCGGCGCGACCAGCTCGATGTTTGATTTCAACGCCGGCACGCTGAATACGCTGAATGGCTCACAGATCGTGGTGCCGACGGGCAGCAACCTCATCATCGGCGCGGCGGTGGGCGGGGCCGCGACCTGGAACATCCTCGGCGGCACCAACCTTGTGGGCGAGGTGGCCGGGAGCACCAGCACCACGATCGTTGGCGGCGTGGCGGGCGCGCTCGGCGTGGTCACCGCGAGCGGCGCGGGCACAGTCTGGAGTAACACCACGGACCTGTCGGTCGGCGACGCCAGTTCGTTCAACCAGATGACGATTACCAACGGCGCGCGGGTGATGAGCGTCAACGGTTTCATTGGCAACGCCGCCAATGCCAACAGCAACCTCGTCGTCGTGGCCGGCACTAATTCGCTCTGGTTCGCCAGCGGTAACTTGGTGGTTGGTGGGGCGGGCATCAGCAACATGCTCGTCGTTGGCAGCGGCGCGATGGTGGACGTGCGCGGCACCCTCCGGGTTGGCCCGAACGCCCAGTTCCTGAACAGTGGCAACCTCCTCAGCGCCGCAACAGAAGTCAGTGCCGGCGGCCAGTTGGTGGTGACGGGTGGTGGCGCGTTGGGCACTGGCGCGGTCGCCAACAGCGGCACCTTGATATTCAACCCCACCGGGACATTGACCGTCACCAACACCATCAGCGGCATCGGCAACATGGTCGGGAACGGCCCCGGCACGTTGGTGCTCGTCTCATCTAACTCCTACACTGGCGGCACGTTGATCGCTGGCGGCACGGTGTCGTTGAAGAACACCTACGCTTTGGGCTTCGGCCCGGTCACGTTGACGGGCGGTTTGCTGAAAGCCGACCCGCTGGTCATGAATTTTGCCACTTACTCGCAGAGTGGCGGCACGCTGCAAATGGCCGTGGGCGGCACGACGGCGCCGGGTGTTGACTACGATCAGGTCAACGTCGCAGGCGCCGCGACCGTCAGCGGCGGCACGTTGAAAATTGTGCCGTTCGGTGCCTACCAGCCGAAGCGCGGCGATGCTGTGCCGTTGATGGTTGCGGCCGGCGGTCTGACCGGAACGTATCCTGCTTTCGATAGCACGTCGTTTTATGCCGGGCCGACGCCAGCCAGCGCGTTGTTGCTGCCGAACTTGAGCTATAGCGCAACGACGATGACATTGCAGTGGTCGCAACTGCCGTTCCTGCCGTATGCGGTGACGCCGAACCAGCAAGCTGTGGCCCGCAACCTCGACGCGACGGTGACTGATCCGCGAACGAAAGCAGCGATGGACTACATAGACTATCTCCCGGGTGGCGTGGCTCAGGTGTCAGCGGCGATGGATTTGATTTCGCCGCATCAGTTGATCCCGATGTTCACGATGGGCTTCGCCGGCGCGGAAGTGCAGGGCTATAACCTGCTGGCCCGTATGCGTGAGATTCGCGCCGGCAGCAGCGGTTTCAGCTCCAGTGGGCTGAGCTTCTACGATCCGAGTGGCACGGTGGATGGCCGGATGGGTTTCTACGATCCGGCCGGCACGAGCGGGCCGGGGCCGCTCACGCACCTGGCTTCAAGCGAGGCGGGAGAGAGCACCCGCGTCTTCAAGAACAAGCCACTGTTCCTCCCGCTGAAGGACAATCCGTGGGGCGTGTTCGTGAGCGGCGCGGGACAGTTCGTCGGTGTGCAGGGCGACCACAACGCCAATGGTTACCATGTGGCCAGTGGCGGCTTCACCGTGGGCGCGGACTACCGGTTGATGGATGGCACGATGTATCCGTTTGACCAGCTTGTGATCGGCGCGGCGCTCGGCTACGCCAACAGCAGCTCCGACATCGGCGGCGACGGGCGCATTAATGTCAACGGCGCGCAGGGCAACATCTACACGGCGTGGTTCAAGGAAGGCTTCCACGTTGAAGGCATGGTTGGCGGCGGCGGCGACATCTACGATACACGGCGCGATGCGTTGGGCGGCTCGGCCACCGCGACCGTTAATGGTTATCATCTGCAAGGAATGCTGGGCACCGGCTACGACTGGCAGAGCGGGCCGTGGACTTTCGGTCCGCAGGTGTCGGCGCAATACACCCGCGTCATGATTGACAGCTTCACCGAGAGCGGTTCGCTGTTGCCGCTGCGCTTCGATTCACAGAACGCGGACTCGCTGCATTCGCGGGTGGGCGCGCACCTGACGTATCAGGCCGTGCTGGGCAAGATCCTGCTGACGCCGGAAGTGCGCGCGGGCTGGCGGCACGAGTTTATGAATCCGGACATCATGTTGAATTCGCAATTTGCCAACGGCGCGGGTGGCGTCTTCGGCGTGCGCGGGCCGGCGTTGGGCAAGGATAGCGCGGTGTTGGGCGTGGGCATGTCGGTGCAATGGACCGACGACCTCGCGACGTTCATCAACTACGACACCGAGCTTGGTCGCGCCAACTACCAACTCCACTACGTGAACGCCGGCGTGCGGATCAACCTCTGAGGCGGCTGTGAGTAGAACGGGCTTCCAAGCCCGTTCCTCCTTGTGCATTGCGGAACGGATATAGACATCCGTTCTACGGGCGGTTACTTCACCGCGCAATCAATCCGGTTCGGCGTGCGCGTGGTGATCGTCAGCTTTGGGGCAGGGCACTTGTCGAGGACGCGGTCGAAGTCGCTCCAGATGGAGCCTTCCACGGTCACGTCCATTTCAAGCACGTTGTTGGCGTAGAGCCGCTCGTGGACGCCGGTGACGCCGCGTTGCTGCTTGAGCCAATCCATGACGGCGTTGCGGCCTTCGTAGTTGATGTTGTTGATGATGACCTTGACGTCGGCCGTGTTGAAGACTTCGCTGCGCCATTTCTCGACGAGCTTCGCCGACAGACTCTCGGCGAGCTTGAGGGCCGTCTCGCCGAGCGCCTTCTGCGCGGTCGGCAGCAGCCCCGGTCCGCGCGCGACGCCGCTCGCGTGGTCCACGCAGATGATCCGGGCGCTGTCGGTGTTGATGGCGCGCGCGTTGAGGTTGGCGCTCATTGCAAAAACCTTGATACCGTAAGCATCGCTGGCTTCTTGCAAGCTGCTGATGGCTTCGTAGGTGATAACCACCTCGGCGTCAAACTTCCGCCCCAGCGCGGCGCAACGTGCGGCGTCTTGGAGTTCCTTCTCGTTGGCGACCTGCATCGCCTCCTTGCTCACGAGCGGGAAGTTTAGTTCGGAGAACCGCATCTCCAGCGCCGTCTGCACGTCCTGGATCTTCACGGCGCTGTCCACTTGCGCGTTCTCGACGCGCGAGACCCCGATTACCATGATGCGCGGGTTCTTCTTCTGATGTTTGACTATATTGAGCGCCTGGATGTCCTTCCTCAACATGCCGAGCGCGACAATGGCCTTCACCTTGATGCGGTAGATGCCGCCTTCGCCGTTATTATCGCCGACGATCTCGTAGGTGCGAACGTAGCCCTTGGTTGCGGCGTAAATCTTGTCGTCGAGGAGTTGGAAGTTCTGCGTCATCGTCTCGGAGTCCACCACCGCACCAACGCCTTTTTCGACAGCGGAGCGCAACGCCCGTTGGATGGCCTCGTCGCGCGCCTTCAGGTCGGAGCCGTCGGCGCGGCCGTCGGCGATGACTTCCTGCTCGGCCACGGGCGCCTGGGCGTAGGCGTTGACCAAGAGCAGCACTGCCAGCAATGGAAGAGCTTTGCGGATCATGTTGGGCCTCTCCGCCGGTTGCGGGTAAACACGGCGCGCAACCGGCGCACTACGGCGGATTACCTCACCACTTCTTGTTGATGGACGACCGGGCCTTCGCGGATGACGCGTTTCTCAACATAAGGCTCATCGCAGCCGATGGTCGTAAACGCCATGGCAACGAGAAGCAGCCACAGAAAAAGATTTCCTTTGATCATTGTTCGTTCTCCTTTGGTTCAAACTACTGCGCGACAATCTAGCATACGTCGTTCTCAGGGCAACGGATTTTCGCAAACACGCGTCTTTCGACGGCAACATCTGCGCGGTATTCAATTCCAACGCGCTTCGCCTCCAACCGTTCTCACGCTTTCGCCTGCCGCAAATGCGCCAGCAGCGCGCGGTATTGCTCGGCCAGACCTTGCTCGATGGGCTGGCGGCGGGCGTAGGGCGCTTTGAAATAGAAACTCAGCCACTCCTGCGGCCCGCGCTCGCCGCGGCGCGCGGCGAGGTCCATGAACCGCACCAGGTCCACCACCAGCGGCGCGGCGAGGATCGAATCGCGGCAGAGGAAGTTTACCTTCAACGCCATCGGTTTGCCCAGAAAACCCACGAGATCAATGTTGTCCCACGCCTCCTTGTTGTCGCCGCGCGGCGGGTAATAGTTGATCTGCACAAGATGCGACGGCACCGCGTAGCCGAGCATCTGGTCGAGCAGGTCGCTCTTGCACTTCTGTTTCGCGCGGTGCGCGGCGGGATCGTTGAGCGTGCGGCCGTCCTCGTTGCCGAGTAGGTTCGTGGAGAACCAGCCGGCCACGCGCAACGCCCGTGAGCGAAACGCCGGCGCGAGCACACTCTTCATCATGGTCTGGCCCGTCTTGCCGTCCTTGCCTGCCAGCGGCACGCCGCGTTGCTCCGCCAGCTTGCGCAACGTGGGCAGCTCGTCGGCGATGTTCGGCGTGAAGTTGATGAACGGGCAGCCCGACTCGATGGCGGCGCGGGCGTAAATGGCCGACGCGCCGCGCTTACCCGCCGGCTCGGTCGAGGTCAGGTTGACCACCACTACGCGCGCGAGGCGGTGCTTGTGCTGAAACGCTGCGAGATCGCGGCGGGCGGCGGCGATGCTCCCGCGCGCGGGCCAGGCGCGTAGTTTGCGCAGCGCGGGGGCAACCGGCTTGAGTTGTTCGGCGCCGACCACGTCGTTGCGGAGGGCGGCTTCGTGCTCGTTCTCTAGGCGCGGATCCCAGCCGGCGAAGACCAGACGCTTCAGCGGCGCCAGCGCCGCCAGCTTCTGCACGGCGGGGTCTTCGCTCAACAGCCCGACCGGCTCCGCCAGCCCGCGCCGGATCAACTCGACCCCGGCCACGACCGTGGACGCGACCGCGCCGTTCAATCCCGCAATGGCTACTCCAATGGTTTCGCTCACGCCCCGCAGCCTGCCTCATCCCCGCCCGGCCTGCAAGCGCGGGGTGCGCGGGGTGCGTGATGATGTGGATGCTATCAACCCAATATAGGTCTCATCCGAAGTTATTCATCCGGCGGTGAGGAGCGCATCGGCCGGGTTCGCTACAGGCATGGTTAGGCCGATGGGCTTACCGTTTGAACTCCGCGACGATCTCGCAGTGGGATGTCTGGGGGAAGAGGTCCACGGGTTGGACGCCGAGGAGGTTGTAGCCGTGGCTCAGGAGAAACTTGGCGTCGCGGGCGAAGGTGCCGAAGTCGCAGGAGACATAGACGATGTGGGGCAGGGCAGCGGCGGCCACGCTGGCCAGCACGGCATCGCTGAGGCCGGCGCGCGGCGGGTCCACGAGCAGGGTGGTTTTGTCGCGGGGGAGAAGTTCCAGGGCGCCGCGCATCTGGGCCTCGACGGGGCCTTCGAAGAATCGCAGGTGGCGATGGCCGAGGCGGCGGGCGTTCTTGCGCGCCCAGACGACGGCGTGTTTGTCGAACTCGATGCCAACGGCGGCGTCAAGTTGGCCGGCGAGGGCGATGCTGAAGAGGCCGACGCCGCAGTAGGCGTCGAGCAGGTGGCGGTGGCCGGCAGCAGTGATGCGTTGGCGGACTTGGGCGACGAGTTCGCCGGTGAGGGTGCTGTTGACTTGGAAGAATCCGTTGGCAGGCACCTGCAACATCACGTCCCCGATGGTCTCTTCGAGCACTTGGCTGCCGGTGCCGACGATGCCGCGGGAGTCCATCCGCAGCAGGAGTGTGTAGGGCCGTTCGGCAGGCGGGGGCGCGGCGCGATAGGTGGTGAGGGCTTGGTTGATCGGTTCGGCAAGGATGGCGCAACGCTCGATGTCCAACGGGGTGCGGTGGTCCACGGCGTGGAAGCCGATGAACTGGCGGCGCGGGTCCACCTGCATGGTGGTTTTGTTGCGATAGCCATACGGCGCGGGCGAGGGAGTCGGGTCGCTCACGGGCGGCTCGGCGATGCCGCCGATGCGCTGGAGCGCGGCGATGATCTGTCGCTTCTTGATGGCAAGTTGTTCGGCGTAGGCGATGTGTTGGTATTGGCAGCCGCCGCACGGCATGGTGACGCCGATGGCCGTCGGCCGCGGCCCGTAGTAGGGGCAGGGCGGCTGGACGCGATGCGGCGATGCGGTGAGGATTTCGACCGTCTCGGCGAGAATGAAGTTTTTACGGAGCGAGGTGACGCGGGCGCGGATGTGTTCGCCGGCAATGGAGTAGGGGACGAAGACGACTTCGCCTTCGTGCCGCGCGACGCCGCCGCTGGCGGCGACATCATGGATGGTGACTTCGATTGTGTCGCCGATGTTCATACTGATGTGACCAAAAGGAAAGTTGGTGCCAGGGGAGGGAATTGAACCCCCGACCAAGGGCTTATGAGTCCCCTGCTCTACCTCTGAGCTACCCTGGCACCGCGAGCGCAAGACGGTAGAAAGCCCGCGCCTCAGTGTCAAATTTGAAATGCGGTAAGTTGGTGGTGTTCCTTCTTTCACCGGCGGCTGTTCGATGCGCTGGGTGTGCCAGCTAATCTCGCCTTGCACCCGTCAGGGCTGGCGACTAGACTCGTAACCGTTATGAAAATACAAAAGGCCGTTGCCGCATTGACGGCGCTGGTTCTTCCGATGGCGGTGTGGGCGCAGGAGGCAGCACCGTCGAAAACTTACACGCCCGAGGTCATGAGCCTGTGGGAGATCGTCAAAGCCGGCGGATGGGTGCTTGCCCCGCTGGTGCTGTTGTCGGTCGTGGGGCTCGCGATGGTCGTGTATTACTTCCTCACGCTGCGTCGTGATAAAATCGTGGACCCGGATTTCGTCGAAGGCTGCCGGCGGCTGTTGCGCGACAAACGGCTGGATCGGATCGAGACGCTCTGTAATTCGTCCGGCCGGCCGATTGCGGCGGTGTTGCGCGTGGCGTTGGAAACGCGGGCGACACGCGGGCCGGTGGATGCGCTGGCCATGCGCGAGGCGGCCGAAGCCGAGGGCGAGCGCCAAGCGGCGGCGTTGTGGGACCAGATTCATTACCTGATGGACATTGTGGTAGTGGCGCCGATGATTGGACTTCTCGGCACGGTCATCGGCATGATTCGGAGTTTTTCGGGCTTGGCGCTGGACATCAGCGCGGCCAAGCCGATCCTGCTGGCGCAGGGCGTGTCGCAGGCGCTGACTTGCACGGCGATGGGGTTGTGCGTGGCGATTCCCGCGGCGATTTTCTACGCCTACTTCCGTGGCCACGTGAACAAGCTGACGCTGGAGATGGAGGGGGCGAGCACGGACTTGGTGAACCGTCTCGTGGCCGCTGACGCAGCGCTCAAACAAACGGCGAGCACGCAGCCATGAACTTCCGTCGTCGCATCCGAACCGAGCCGATGGGGTTTCAGATCATTCCCATCGTGGATGTGATTTTGCTCCTCCTGATTTTCTTCGTCTCGACGTGGACCTACGCGCATTGGGAAAATGAGTTGAACATCACGGTGCCGACGGCGAAAGAGGTGACGAAGACGCCGCGCACGCCGGGTGAGATTATCATCAACGTAAGCAAGACCGGCGAGGTAGTGCTGAACCGCAAGACGTTGACGGACGACGAACTGCGGTCGGTGCTGGCACGGATCGCGAAACAATTTCCCGACCAGCCCGTGATCGTTCGCGGCGACGAGGCGACACAATACAAGTCCATCGTGCGCGTGCTGGATGTGTGCCGGCAGGCGGACATCTGGAACGTGGCCTTCGCCACGAAACCGTCTGAAGCAAAGCCGCAGGCTGGTGTTCCGGCCAACCGGTAAACCATCATGGATCCGAGCTTGAGAGAGTGGCGGCGGTTCTCTTTCCACGGCGCGTGGATGGTATTGCTTGCTGCGACGGTGGCGTTGGCGCAGGCGCCGCAGCGGCCGGCGGACTTCGTCATTCCCGCGCCTCCGCCCGTGGTGATGCCGCCGCCGGCGGTCGCATCACCGGGAACGGTGGTGGTGCCGCCTTCGACGTCGCCCGTGAAACCGCCGGCGACGGTGCCGACGATGGCGACCAAGCCGATCTCGACAAATTCACCCGTTGGTTCGCTGACCAACGCCGTGCCGTTGGAGGCGGCCGTGGCGCAGCTCGATTTCGCCAACGGACTTTTCAAGCGCCAGTTCTACGACATGGCGCTGATGGAATACATCCGCTTCAAGGACAAGTATCCCAATCATCCGCTTTCGGACGAGGCTTACTACCGGATGGGCGAGTGCCAGCGGGAACTGAAATTCAACGACCAGGCAAGGGAGACGTTCCGCAGCGTCACGCGGCAGTGGCCGAGCAGTGAGTATTCCGGTCGGGCGCATTTCCGGCTCGGCGAACTGGCGTATCAGGCGAAGCAATACCCGCAGGCGATCCCGCTTTTCATTGCGGCGACGCACCAGACCACCGACGAAGCCGTGCGGACTGCGGCGACGTTTTATCTGGCGAAGGCCCAGCTCGAAAGCGGCCAGCAGGACGCAGCGATGGACAACCTGCGGCGCGTGCTCAAGTCGAAGACCAGCGGCGAGTTCAAGACGTTTGCGGAATCGGCGCTGGCGGGTTTGTATCTGAAGACGGGCAGGCAGAAGGAGGCGCTGGCACATTATGAAAGCCTGCTGACGTTGGAGACCGCGCCGGACGTGCGCGAGGAGGCGCTCTATCAGGTCGGCGCGCTGCGGTATGCGCAGAAGCAGTATCCGGCCGCGATAACGGCGTTCCGGGATTTCATCAAGGATTTTCCCCGCAGCCGCAGCGTGACGGACGCGGCGGTCGGGCTGGCGCGGGCGTTGTATGAAACCGGCAAGCATCGCGAGGCGGCCACGGTCGCGCGCGAATGGCAAGGCATGGCGCCGAAGGAGGCGCAGTCGGAACTGGCGATGATGGTGGCGGTGGCGTTCCGAGACGACAAGGCGTTCCGCGAGTCGGCCGATTGGTTTGAGAAGGCGGGGACACCCGCGGCGCGCACGGAGGCGGTGCGTTGCGCGTTCATGGGGCAGGACTATGCGCGCGTGATCCAGCGCGGCGAGGTGTTGATCCAAGCGGACCCGAAAGGCCCGTTCGCGGAGAGCGTGATACTGCTGGTGGCGGAATCGTTGGAGGCGCAAAAGGAATGGGTGCGCGCGGCCATCGAATATCGGTTGTTGATGGAGCGGTTCCCGAAGACGGCATGGGGCGCCGACGTGCTGTGGCATACGGTGACGTGCTGGCAGCAGGTGAAGAAGATTGACGAAGCGGTGAAAGACCTCGAACGCGTGGCGAAGGAATTTCCGAAGGACTCGCGCAATGAAGCGGCATGGTATCAGCTTGGCGTGTATTGCGGACAACTCGACCGCAACGACCAGATGCTGGCGGCGTTCGACAAGTTGCAGGCGCTTTATCCGAAGAGTCCCAACGCCGCCGAGGCGCGCTACTGGCTGGGCGCGAACTACCTGACGAAGAAGGACTGGGCCAAGGCTGCCGAGCATCTCGAAGCCGCGCTCGCGATGCGACCGGTCGAAAATCGCGTCCGCGCCGGCGCGAAGCTGGTAGCCGCCTACTACCAACTGGAGAATCCGGACAAGACCCTCGCGCACGCGCAGACGCTGGTGGACGGTGGCGAGGCGAAGCTTATACCGGCGGAGGTTTACGCGTGGCTCGGCGGGAAACTTTTGGACGGCGCGAAACCCGAAGCCGCGCTGCGTTATCTGAAACTGGCGCTGGATTCGAGCAGCGACGCGGCGTTGCGCTCGCGCTGCTGCAACGACGCGGCGCGTGCGAGCGCCAAGCTCGGCCAGTGGGAGCGCGCATCGGCCTATTATCGCGACGTGATCGAATACGAAGGCGCCAGCGAGCGCGGCAAGAGCGCGGCCATCGGTCTGGCGGAGGCGCTCGTGCGCACAGGCGATTCCAAGGACGCAAAGGACACGCTGGAGAAGTTGCTGGATCGGCACGCGGAAGGGCCGGAGAACGCGCGCATCCGCATGTTGCTCGGCGACCTCTTTACGGGGATGAAGGATTTCCGCGAGGCAGCGCGCTACTACATGAGCGTCGCGGCGCTTTACGACGACCGCAAGGTTACACCGGAAGCGCTCGACCGCGCGGCGGCGGCGTTTGACGCGTGCGGCCGCACCGGCGACGCGACGCAGGCGCGGCGCGAACTCGACCAGCGTTTCCCGACCTACCGCATGTTCTCGCGCGGCAAATCGGTAGGAAGCACGCCGTCGCCAACCGCTGACCCAGCCGCGCCGAAGAAGCCATGAACAAGCTGCGTCGCGAACGGCTCGAATATGAAGGCGCTGCGGTTGCCGTCTCGGTGATCTTCCACATCCTGTTGTTCGTGTTCCTGATCCACTACAACGTGGATGCGACGCCGGTCGTGAAGGAACGGCAGTTCCGGTTCAAAGTTTCCAAGGTTGAAATGCCGATGGTGGCGTTGCCGCCGCCGCCAGAGCAGACGCCGGAGGAGAAGGCGGTCGCCGCGGGTCAGATGCGCAAGGTCGGCCCGCCCGCTGTCGAGAAGTTCGCTGCGCCTGCCGATGTCACACGGCCCGGCGTTGCTGGCGCGCAGCCCGGCCCGATGCCTGCACCGGCGATTCCAGAGCAGTTGCAGATCGGCGCGCAAGTGGTGCGACAGCCGACCTCGTTGGAGCCTGCGCACGTCAGTCGAGATCTCATTGCCATGCCGGTCGAGCGGCCCAACCGCCCCATGATTCAGGCGCCGCGCACGATGGCGCCCGGCATCGAACTGCCCGCGCCAACGGCATTGACGGAGCAGATGCTCGCTTCGGGACGCGTCGGCATTGGTGGCACCGGCACCTTTACCGGACCGGTGACGCAACCGCTGACACAAATTTTTGGGCCGGGCGCGAAGTCTGTGGAACAGTTGATGAAGGAGGCTGTGAAGCCGCCGCCGCCGAAGACGACGTCAGCGTTGCCCGCCGCGCCGCTGGAGCCATACGTGAACATGGACGTTTTCACCTGGCACGATCCGACGGATGCAGCAACGGGCTACTATCAAGTCCGCATCGCGTCGCGGGCTGACAGTCCGCTGAAGCGGGTCCCGAAAGACGTCATCTTCGTCGTGGACGTTTCCGGCAGCATCGGCCGGCAGCGTGTGGAGCAGTTCAAGGTGGCGTTGCGCACGGCGCTGATGCAGCTCAATCCCGAAGACCGGTTCAATATCATCCAGTTCCGTTACGACATAGATTTCGTCAGTCCGACGCTGATGCCGGCGAGCATGGCGTCGTCCGAGCGCGTGCAGCAATATATCGCCCGGTTCCACGCAATGGGCACGACCGACCTGTTTGCGTCCGCCCTGCCGCTGGCGCAGCTCAACCGCGAGCGCGGGCGGCTCTTGATGGGTGTGCTGCTTAGCGACGGCCTGCCGACTGTGGGCGAGCTTGACGCGCTGAAGATTCTGCATCGTTTTGCGCAGATCAACGCCGGCCGCAGTTCCGTCTTCACCTTTGCCGGCGGCAGGGACGTGGACCAGTTCTTGCTCGGGTTTCTGGCGTATCGGAACCAGGGCTGGCTCAACTACGTCATCGCGCCGGAGAACATCGCGGAGATGTTTACGCGCGCCCAACTCGCGCGCGCCAACCCGTTGCTGCTGGACTGCCAGTTCCGTTTCAGTGGCGTCAACGACGAGGAAGTCTTCCCGCGCACGTTGCCGCATTTTTTCCGCGACACGCCGCTCATGCTTTACGGTCGCTACCAGCGCGGGCAGGATAAGCGCCTCGCCGTGCAGATTCGCGGTGAGAACGCCGAGGGCCGTCCCATGGATATGACGGTGGTGCGCGACCTGCCGATTGCCGATAACGGCACGTCCAACATCGCGGTGGACTGGGCGCGGCAGAAGATTAATCACCTCATCGCGCGGTGGATAGACACCGGCGACAAGGCGTTCTACCAGCAGGCGGCGACTCTTGGTGCGCGGTTCCGGGTAGCCGTGCCGCAGTTGCGGAAGTAACAAGAGGTGGGCGCTGTTGTTGGTGGTTGGCGGCGTGGTCGCCTCTCAATCCCTTGCCCGAAGAAGATTATGAAGACAACACAAGTCCGTTCGCGGTTTCTCGTTGCTATGGCTCTTGCAGTGTCCGTCGGGTGCGCATGGAGCGCGAGCTTTGCCGCTCAGTCGCCGGTCGGTGTCGCGAAGAAGCTGGTGGGCACATGGAAGCTGGTGTCCATCGAGGAGCGGGATGGCAGCGGCAAACTGGTTGTTCCGCTGGACTTTGGCGCCGAAGCGGTCGGGATACTGACGTATGACGCGACGGGACACATGGCGGCGCAGGCGGGGCGTCGCGGCCGGCCGCGCCTGGATACCGAGGATGTCCACCGCGCGGCGCCGGAACAGGTGAAGTCAGCTTTCACGGGCTATGCGGCTTATTTCGGAACCTACGAGGTGAACGAGCGCGAGAGCATCGTGATCCATCATGTGGAGGGAAGCATGCTGCCGAACTGGGAGGGCGGCGACCAGCGGCGAAAGTTCACGCTATCGGGCGACAAGCTGATCCTTGAGCCGCCGGCGTTTCAGGCCAAGGGCGAGAAGCGTGCGCGCCGGCTGACTTGGCAGCGGGTCCAATAGGTTGGGTGAGTGAATGCTGGTGGTTGACTGCGCGCGGCTGCAACTCAGGCGAGGCTGCCAAGCTCGCGCCACCACTGTCACGCCCGCTTTGCGTCGCCCCACAGCCGCTCCAGCGCGTAATGATGGCGCACGTCGGCGCGGAAGATGTGGACGATGATGTCGCCGTAATCCACGATGACCCAGTGGCTGGAATAGACGCCCTCGCGGCCGCGCGGCATGTAGCCGTGTTCCTTGAGCCGCAACTCAACGTTGCTCGCGATGGCCTTCAAGTGCGGCTCGGAGGTGCCGTTGCAGATCAGGAAGTAGTCGCAGAACGAGGAGATGCCGCGCATGTCGAGCAGCACGACCTCCTCGGCTATCTTCTCCAGCACGGCCTCGCGGCAGAGACTGGCCTTCTCGGTGGTTTTCAACGGTGTCTTGTCCATCAGCAGTAAAGTCCGGTTTTCTGTATGTATCGGCGCACGGCGTCAGGCACAAGATAGCGGACAGACGCGCCACTTGCCAGCCTGTCGCGGATGTCCGACGACGAAATATCGGCGGGGTGGCCGGGAAGCTTGTGAACGCGCAGCCCCCGCAGCCGTGTGGGCGGTGTCCGTTCGCCGGGCCGCGCCACGCAGATGAACTCGCAGAGCCGGGCCAGTTCCGGGGCTTCGCGCCACTTGTGCAGCTCCCGCAGGCTGTCGGCGCCGATGAGAAAATAGAACTTCGCGCGCGGCATGGCGTGGCGCAGTTGGCGCAGCGTCTCCACCGAATACGACGGGCCGCCGCGCCGCACCTCGATGTCCGAGCAGCCGAACTTCGCGTTGCCGTGGATGGCGAGTTTGACCATCCGCAACCGGTGCCGGGCGTCGGCCAGCACGCGGGGGTGCTTGTGGGGCGGTGTGGCGCTGGGGATGAAGATGACGCGGTCCAGTTCCAGCGCTTCGGCCGCAGCCTCAGCAATGAGCAGATGCCCCAGGTGAATGGGGTTGAACGTGCCGCCGAAAATGCCGAGTTTCATCGAGTCGCTGCTGGCCGCGTATGATCAGGATTCAGTAGTCAGTATTCAGAAGCCAGTAGCCAGGTTGTAGAATTTGCTCGTTCACCGATCTCTGCCTTCTGCCTTCCGTCCTAAAAAAGTGGTGGAGGGAGAAGGATTTGAACCTTCGAAGGCATAGCCACCTGATTTACAGTCAGGCCCATTTGGCCACTTTGGTATCCCTCCACATCAAAAAACGTGGCGCGCAAACTATCAGAGCGCATTCGGCGAGTCAAGATGCGCGCAGAGAATTTCAGGGGAAAGTTGAGAGTTAAGAACGGAAAGTTATGAGTTAAGAACTTTCAGATTTCTTCACTCTTAACTTTGAACTCTTCACTCGCCGTGAGGCGAAAGCAGCCAGTCCCAGCGCCAGCAGCGCCCCGGTGCCGGGTTCGGGCACGATTCTAATCTCGCCTAACGTGTAGAGATGGCCCGTGTTCCATTCCATGCCTGCGGCCAGCGTCGGCAGGTTCGTTTGGGAGAACGCGCCACTTATAGAGCCGAAGTTGAACAGATCGAAGGTGTCGCCCGCGTTGCCGGTGTAGCCGTTGGTGAGCGTCAGCTTCAGCCCGCCGCCCGCTGCCAGCAGGCCGCTGATGTCCAGAACGTCATTGGTGCCGGGGCCGGCGAGTTCCATCTCTAGGAGAGACGAATCTGCCAGTTTCACGTCGCCCGTGATGTTGATGGTGCCGACGGAATGGCCGGGGGCGATGATGCTGAAGTTGGTGACATTGCCAGAGATGTTGCCGCTGCCGATGAGGCTGGAGTAGGTGGAGAGCATCAGGCCGTTGGCAAAGGTGTGGGTGCCGCCGAGCAGGTCGAGGGTGGCGGACTGGACGCCGTCGCCGACGGCGAACGCCACGCCGTTGGAAACGGTGCTGCCGCCGCTGCGCAGAAGGCCCGCGCTGAAGGTCATGACGCTGTCGGCGTTGTTGGTGAGATAAAGTTGGTTGACGACCACCGTGCCGCTGTTGAGCGCGAGCGTGCCGCGGCGGACATCAAGCGCGCCGGTGGATGGGGCGTTAGTGACATAAAGGTTGCCGCCCGAAATAGTCATGACGTTGCCTACCGAGGTTGATGAGTCGCCGACAAATATATTGGATGAAGTGACTGTTCCGCCGCTTTCAATAGTCAGCCGACTGTAGGAGCCATCCTTGCCGACGTAGAAACTATCGCTGCTATGCCACAGTGATCCGATGCCTGTCACAACGACGGCGTTGTTGTCCCCGTTGGTATTGTAGCCGATGTAGGCAGATGTATTAATGGCTTGGCCGCCGTTTCCGATGGTTAGACTATTGTGCGAGCCATAGACACCGACGTAAACAGAGTAGCTATTCGTCCAAAGCGAACCGGAACCCGAAACCAACACCGAATTATTGCTCATGCCGCTGCTGTATCCGATGAAGCCGCCGACGCCGAGTCCACCAACGAAATCCGGCATTGGTGTTTGTTCTGGACCGCTCCCAACTACTTGGCCGCCAGATGTAATTGACAGACTGTTGCTTGATCCCGAATAGCCTATAACCAGAGGTCCATAGTTGCTCCACACTGAACCTACACCGATTACGGATGCTGAATTGCCACCTGATGATCTGCCAATAGCACTGAAGGACGAGACGGAGTAAAACCCAGAAACAGAAAAAGAAATTGCGTTGCTGCTGTAAACTTGGCCGTGATTAGCAACAGTCAAGGAATTCCAAGAGCCAGCATTGCCGATGTGAATTGGACTTCCGACGTTCCAAAGCGAGTCAAGCCCGCTCACAACTACGGCATTACTGTTTGCGCCTATGGACTCGCCGATATGGCCCTCGCCTGGGTGCAAGTTTGAAAGACTGGAAGGACTCCAAATATCGATAACCTTACCACCATTTGTAATCGTCAACTGATTGAAGGAACCTTGCCTGCCTACGAAAAGATTGGTGTTTGCCCAAGTCGAGCCGGCTCCGCTAACTAACACATAGTTGTTGTTCGCGCCAACGCCGTATCCGATGTAGCCAGCGTTGACATTGGTGAGACTGCCGCCATTGAGGATTTGAAGAGCGTTGTTGGTTCCCGTATTGCCGACGAAGTAATTCGTTCCGTTGTTGTCAACGTCAACGCCATTGATCGTCGTGGTTGTGTTGTCCTCTGCCAACGCGGGCGGTAACGAAACGCATAACAACGCCCCCACTGCGGCAAACAGAATACCCGCCCATCTCCTTGTCTCGGTCTTCATCGCTGGTGTTTTTGTCTCATGACTGCCGGTTTGGCTGCAAATCTTTTCTGTGGCGTTTGTCGGCCCGCTAAATACGCTGAAGGACGCGAAATGGCTGGAGAGCGTTGTAGTGTCGGCCGTCCCGGCCGACAGCTTTGTTTCGCCTAAGCAGCGGCCGAGACGGCTGCCTCTACAACCTTTCGCGCGTTTCGCGAGGGTTCAGCGGGCAGACGTTTGTCGCGGTGGCGTTCCGCTTTTCGGTTCGCCAAAGTTTCTGGGGCGTGCTAGGGAAATACGTCGTCGTTTTTCCATCATGCAATCGAAGATCAAGTCTTTGGCGAGTCTGGCCGGCATCCGACGCCGTTTGCGGCGGGCAGGACGGAGTGTGGTGCTCACGAACGGTTGCTTCGACCTGCTGCACGCCGGGCACGTGGAGTATCTGGCGGCGGCGAAGCGTTGCGGGGATGTGCTGGTGGTGGCGCTCAACGGCGACCGCAGCGTGCGGGGGCTCAAGGGCGCGCACCGGCCATTGGTGCCGCAGGCGGCGCGGGCGCAGTTGCTGGCGGCGCTGGCGGCGGTGGACTACGTGGTCATCTTCAACACGGTGCGGGTAACGCCGGTGATCGAGGCGTTGCGGCCGGATGTGTATGTGAAGGGCGGCGATTATACGCCGGAGACGCTCAACGCGGAGGAGCGGCGGGTGTTGGAGGGTTGCGGCGCGAAGATCAAGCTGCTGCATCTCAAGCCCGGTTTCTCAACGACGGCGCTCGTGGAAAAGATCAGGCGGACTCTTGGTTCGACCGCCTGTAGCGGCGGTCTCTGACCGCCGAGAGGATTGCTGAGCCGTGACCCTTCAATTGAAACAGCCCCTCACCCCGGCCCTCTCCCCGTTTGACGAGGAGAGGGAATCATTTCGCTCGTTGTTGTGTAGCTCACTGGACAGTGTTCGCGCTCGCGGCAGAGAGAGCGATTCCCTCTCTCCATCTGATGGGGAGAGGGCAAGGGTGAGGGGCCACGGCGACTGCATGAATACGGCTGAGATGAATCTCCGACGACAATCGGCGGTCAGAGACCGCCGCTACAGGCTAAGGGCCGGCGCTTCAAGGGAGCGGATGGTTTGATGGGCGCGGCGGATTCAGTCAGCGGGACGAGGGCGCAGACGGCGGGCGGGATGCCGGCGGGGGTGTGGAACGCGCATTTCTTCCAGGTGTTCAACACGATGTCGTTCCTGATCGTGCTGGGGATGCCGATCATTTTGTATTTCAAACATCTGGACGCGACGGCGACGTTGTTGGGCGTAGTGGTGGCGTTGAACCCGCTCCTGAACATCCTGCAAATCCCGGCGGCGAAATTCATGGAGAGGATCGGCTACCGGACGTTTGTGTTGCGCGGGTGGGCGACGCGGAGTTTCTTTATCGTTGGCATGGCGGTGGTGGCGTTGCTGCCGGAGGGGTTGGATCGGTCGTGGCGGATCGGGCTGATGCTGGCGATGCTGGTGGCGTTCAACGCGGCGCGCGGCGTTTCGGCGTGCGGGTTTCTGCCGTGGATGACGCATCTGGTGCCGGAAGCGGTGCGCGGGCGGTTCCTGGCGCGGGACCAGATCGCGATCGCGTTGGCGATGTTCGGGACGCTGATCCTGACGGCGATGTATTTGACGGGTGCGACGGGGCGCTATGCGTATCCGGTGATGTTTTTCGGCAGTTACGCGGCGGCGCTGGTGAGTCTGGCGTTTCTGCGGCGGATTCCCGATGTGCCGGTGCCGCACGGCGACAAGGCGGCGGGGCCGGTGCCGTGGAAGGATATGCTGTTGCACCCGCCGTTCCTGCGGCTGATGTTCTATAACGTGACGGTCTATGCGGCGCTCGCGGCGGCGACGGTGTTCTGGGCACCGCTGCTGCGCGATCACTACGGGGCGACGGACGGGAAGATTCTGGGCATCCAGGCGTTGGCGAGCGGCGTGATGGTAGTGAGCCTGTTGGTTTTCGGGCGGCACATAGACCGCGTGGGGAGCCGGCCGCTGCTTGGCCTGTCGGGGCTGACGTATGTGGTGCATTTCGGGTGTTGGGGCGCGCTGGCGGCGCGTTGCCTGCCATTCAACCTGAAGACGATCCTGTTGATACAGGTGACGGCGGGGCTGGCCGCGTCGCTGTTCAATCTGGCCAACACGCGGCTGGTGATGAGCACGGTGCCGCAGATGGGCCGCAGCCATTTCTTTGCGATGTTCAGTGTGATCACGAACGTGACGCTCGGCTCGTTGCCGGTGGTCTGGGGCGCGGGGCTGGACGCGGTGGGGGATTGGCGCGCGCACTGGGGCGCATGGGAGTGGAACCAATACAGCCTGCTCTATGCGGCACTGACGGCGATCATGCTGCTGGCGCTTTATTTGTGCCGTCACCTTTCCGAGCCTCGCGCGATGACAACGGACGCGTTTTTACAGGAACTGGTGCTGAAGACACCCGGTCGCGCCCTGAGCCGGCTGTTGTTGCGCCGGCCGTTCTAGCAGAGAGGCACGTGTCAGGATTCCCGGCAGCGGGAAAAATACTGAGTGGCGGCGGAGATGCCTATGATCCCGTAGCGGGCGGCGTTCGCGCTACTGACGCTGGGGCCGGCAGCGATCCTTGTTAGTCGTCGCGCTTGTGGTTGGGCGGTGGAGTTTCTTCGTGGATGGTTGAAAATGGCGGAGGGGGTGAGAGTCGAACTCACGGGAACTTGCGTTCCGCCGGTTTTCAAGACCGGTGCTTTAAACCACTCAGCCACCCCTCCGCGGGCAGCGCCTCAAGGCTAAAGCAACGCCGGCAAACGTCAAGCACTGGACAGCACCGGTTCGTGCAGTGCGCTCTGATCCTTGGCGGGGAACGATTTCCTCTTGAGTTGTCGCGGCTCGCGACCTACCCTCGCGCGTCGTTTTTTGAGTCACTGAGTTTCAACCGGAAGGAAAACATCATGCAGACCAGCCGCCGAACTTTTCTCAAGCAGATCGCCGCTTCCACCGCCGTTGCGCCCTTTATTCTGCCCTCGCATATCTGGGCGGCGCAGACAAAGCCCAACTCGAAGCTGACGATGGGCTTCATCGGCATGGGCAAGCAATCGCGCGGTCTGCTGGGCGGCTTCCTCGGACAGGACACGCAGGTGCTTGCGGTTTGCGACGTGGACACCACCCGCCGTGAGAACGCCAAGAAGCGCGTGGACGACTATTATGCGCAGCGGCCAGAACTGAAAGTCAGTGGAAGTTGCGCGGCCTACAGCGATTTCCGCGAAATCATCGCCCGCAAGGACATTGCCGCGGTCTGCATCGCCACGCCGGACCACTGGCACACGATCATCACGCTGGCGGCATTGCGCGCCGGCAAGGATGTGTATTGCGAGAAGCCGCTGACGCACAATATCCACGAGGCGGTGGAGGTGATGCGCGCTGTGGCCGCCAACAAGCGCGTGCTCCAAACCGGCTCGATGCAGCGGTCGAGCAAGGAGTTTCGCATTGCGTGCGAACTGGTGCGGAACGGCGCGATTGGCAAGATCACACACGTCGAGTGTCAGTTCGGCGACCCGGCCGTCCCCTGCGACCTGCCGGAAGAGGCGATGGAGCCGGGGTTGGACTGGAACTTCTGGCTTGGCCCCGCGCAGGTGCGCCCCTACAACTCCGTGCTCAGCCCGCGCGGCATGCACGATCATTTCCCCGCTTGGCGCAAATACCGTGAGTTTGGCGGCGGCATGGTTACCGACTGGGGCGCGCATCATCTCGATATCGCGCAATGGGGCCTTGGCATGGACAACAGCGGGCCGGTGGAGATATTGCCGCCGGCGGAGAAGGACGCCAAGCGCGGCGCGAAGCTGGTCTATGCGAACGGCATCACGGTTGAACACAAAGATGGATTTGGCGTCCACTTCTTCGGCGCGGAGGGCGAGGTGCAGGTCAACCGCGGCAAGTTCACCATGAAGCGTGGCAACGAGATGATCGCCTCCTACACCGGCGACAAGAAGAACGAGCACGACAAGAAGACCTCTTGCATGGCCCAGGTGCAAATCGCTGAGAAGCAGTTCCTGAAGGACGCCAAGATCAAGCTCTATGAGAGCAAGAACCACCTCGGTGATTTCCTGGAGTGCGTGAAGTCTCGCAAGAAGCCGATCACCAGCGAGATTGTGGGCGGCCGTTCCGCCATCTGCTGCCACTTGATGAATCTGGCCTACTACCACGGCCAGAAGCTCAAGTGGGATCCGAAGAAGTTCGCCTTCGTCAAGGGCACCGGCGATCCCAAGTGGCTGACGCGCGACTATCGCGGCCCGTGGAAGGTGTAGCGTCGGGCGATGCAGTTGTAGAGTCGGGCGTCCCGCCCGACAGTTTTGGAAAAGATAAGAACGGTCGCCGTGTTATGTTCATCGGGCGAGACGCCCGACGCTATAACCGATTCAGTGTCACGATCTCGCCCTGATACGGCCAATCTTCGGCTCGTTCCACAAGGCCGGCACGAACGGGATTCTCCCTGACGTAATTCCATTTCTCCGAGTAGCTCTCGGTGTTGCGAATCAGGTGATCGAAGAAACCGGGTTGCCAGATCTGATCCGCGCGAATCGCAGCGCCGGCGCGAAGCGTTGTAGTGTCGGGCGTCTCGCCCGATGCTTCTGCGCCCGATGCTTTGGCGAAAGATGTGGGAGTAGCTCGGTCGGGCGAGACGCCCGTCACTACAGCTCGCGATAACGCCTTCTTCAACCCGCTCTCCCAAACTTCCAGCGTCACCTCCGGCGCCAAACGGACGAACAGATGGACGTGATTGGGCATGATCACATATCGGCCAATGAATGCCTTTCCGAGTTGATTGCCCCTCTGGCCATAGTCACAAAACGCCGCGTGGACATGATCATTGGCGAGCAGGCTTTGGCGAAAAAGAGTGTTGAAGGTCACGAAATACAACGGCGGGTCGTAAATCTGGAAGACGCCGTGCAGCCGCGGCGGACGACCTTTGATCTTACGGAGCATGATTCCGGTTCTTGCCGGAAAGGGTCGGGTTTGTCGAGTCCAAGTTGTAGACGAGCGTTGTCGTTAGTCCGAGTTGTAGTGTCGGGCGTCTCGCCCGACAGCTTTTGGTTGTTTCCAGGAAATCGGGCGAGACGCCCGACTCTACAACTCTCTCATCATTTCATCCGCTCCGCGCACGCTGAAGCGTGAACTCCAACCTGACTGCGTGGATGGCTAACGGAGGACCATCTTCGCGTAGTCAATCATCCCCTGGAAATCAATCACGACCACCGGCTCGTCTCCCACCACCCACGCATCGTGGCCGGCGGGCAATAGTGAGACATCGCCCGCTTTGCAGTCGAACTCCCGGTCGTCGTCCATCCGCACCCGCATCACGCCGGAGACATGATACTGGAAGTGCGCCGCCTGACAGCTCTCGGTCTGGGCGATGGGTTGCACGCACTTCGCCCAGCTCCAGCCAGGCTCAAACGTGGCTCGCCCGACGGTGGCGCCACCGATCTTGACCAGTTCCAGCCGGCCTTTGGGGAACTCGCGCACCTCGTCCGGCTCGGCGAAACCTTTACACTCAGGTGTTTTCATAGGATTTGAAGGATGTGGGGTGGTTGGTGCCGCTCAGGCAAAATCCTCGCGCGTCGCGTTCGGATTGCGTTCTCGGTGTTGCCGGCGTGCCTTTCTTCATGGGCTGATCGAACTGCCGCGACAACCTAGCAGCGACTCGCGTGAGCGCAACAGAAACTGTTCAAGAAAACCATCTGGGCGCGGGAACGCTAGAAACGCCAAAACACCCGTCTGGGAAAGGCATTTTTCTGCGACGCCAAAGGGAAGCGATGAGCGGCATAGGCATTCTCCGACGTGGAGAAGGGCGCATCCCAGCGCCCGATGACCGCCATCCGAGCCATCTCAACGAGGTGGCCATCACTCAGCCCGGCGTTGGCCGGTTCTCCGGCCTACGCCGGGAACCCATTCCAAACATTCAACCCCGACGGGGTTGCATCATCGCGGTGATAGGGTTCAACCTTTCAGGGTAGGGATGTTTCTTGGACGTTCACCCAGGGTAGCTCGTTTCTCGCAACCATGGTCTGATGGATTTCAATCCCGTTGGGATTCATTTTTGGCCGCGAGGTTCTTCCTCCAATACCGTGCGGCCGCCCGCCCGCCACTCTACTACTGCTGAAAACGGATCTTGATCCTTTTGGAAGAATAGGGATCGATCCACACAGATGGCAGACAAGTCGCGGCACAGACGTTCCGAAAAGAAAGCCGCCTATATCGTGCGGCCGGATCAGAGATCCGATCCAAAACCAAAGCCCTGTCTCGCCCTCAAGCTCGCCAAATTACCGCCGCTGCACTCCATAAACCACATGACGCAGAAACTAAAACCTGTCAAACTATCGGCCATGAATCAACGCGAAGCGGTCGTTGAAGCAATGAAAGCAAACGGCGGTTATGCAACGCTGGGACATCTCTACAAGGAAGCCCTGAAAATCCCCGGCGTGGAGTGGAAAACTAAGACGCCATTCAGTTCTATCAATCGTATCGTTCAAGACTCGCGATACTTTTTCAGGATTCGCCCCGGTTTGTGGGCTTTGCTCGAAGCGAAGAACAAGCTCCCTGCCGATTTGGGTTCAAAGCCGAAACCCGAAAGCGACCACACCTACTACCAAGGCTTGCTCGTCGAGCTTGGTAATCTCAAGAAGCAGCGAACCTTTGTGCCGAAACAAGATCGCGGCAGACCGTTTCTTGGAAAGCCCCTCGGTGACTTAGTGACAGTGGACGACATCTACCCCTTCACATACGAGGACGTCGTCCGTCGGGCGGCCACGGTTGACGTCATCTGGTTTAACGAACGCAGGATGCCAACAGAGTTCATTGAGGTCGAGAACACGACCGATATGCACGGCGCTTTTCTGAAGTTCGTTGTGTTGAACGCGTTTTACTCGACTTTCCGCGTTGTGTCTCCTGCGCCTCGGAAGCAGGAGTTTGCTTCCAAGCTCGCTCACCCATCGTTCGCTACGATTGCCGGAAGAACGCGATTTACGAGCTACGAGTTGGTTTCGGAGATGCACGCGAAGGAGAGCGAGGTCATTGCACTCCAGCAGGCGTGGACTACCTCGTGACGTAGCGCAGCTCATTTCGACCTGTGTTTAGGCTTCGGCAGTCTGCGCACGTAGAAAGCAGACGGATCATCTAACCGCGTGGCAGCGAAGCGCGAGTCGCGAGCGAAGCCAAATCTTTGTAGCCAGCCAACGAATTGTTCGCGCCACGGGTCGTTACTCCAACCTACAGGACCACCTTCGAGTCTGAAGTAATACTTGTCAGCAACGTGGCATAGAGCAGCCAGTGCTTTTGTGGCCACGCCTCGCCTGCGTAGCGGTTTTGGAACTTTGATCTTGTCAATGTGAACTCCGAAAGTCACGACCTCATCTGAGTTTGGGCTGAGAAGAAATGTTGCGCCGTCTTCCGTGTGAACCACAAACGCATCATCTGCCGGACTCCACTTCACATTGCCGATCTCCTTGAACACGGACTCAGGTCGTATTGGGTTTCGTTTCATTTGAACGATCCGATCCATATCGGCGCATTTCGTGCAAGATCCTTTTTGAAAGGCTCGACGGAGTCTCGCCCCACCTTCTTTGACTGCGTCTTTGCGTCTTTGCATGAGGCAGCCGTTTCCCCTTCCCCGAAATCCGCGCTGGCACGGCGGGGGCGGATGGATTACAAAACAAGCCCGTTGCCGCGGCGAGTCGCGGCGTGACGCGAAGAAGAACCAGGAACTTTGATATGAAACACTACGTCGAGAACAAGGTCATCATCATCACCGGCGGTTCGAGCGGCTTCGGACTGGAGGCGGCGCGGCTGTTGCTGGAGATGGGCGCGAAGGTGGTCATCACGGGCCGCGATGCCAAGCGGCTGAAGGCGGCGGAGAAATCGCTCGGCGGCGGCAAGCGGTTGATGGCGGTGCAGGCGGACGCGACGGCGTCGGCGGATTGGAAGCGGCTGATGGTGACGGTCGTTGACCGGTTTGGCGGGCTGGATGTGCTCATCAACAACCACGGCGCGGGCCTGAAGATTGCGCCGGTGCAGGACATGAGCGACGAGGAGATCCGGCAGGTGCTGGACGTGAACATCGTTTCGGTCATCATCGGCTGCCGCGAGGCGGTGCGCGTGATGCGGCCCCGCGGGCGCGGCCTGATCGTGAACGTCTCGAGCGGTTGCGCGTATCATGCGTGGGCGAACTGGGCGGTCTATACGGCGGCGAAGGACGGGATGGTGGGCTTCACGCGTTGTCTGCACCGGGAGATGGCGGAGTGGGGCGGCAAGGCGTCGAGCTTCGTGCCGGGCGCGGCGAAGACGAACTTCTGCGCGGCGGCGAAGATTGACGACAGTTGGCAGGAGGGCTACCCGGACGCGGCGGACTTTGCGCGGACGCTGGTGCATTGCGTGGACGTGCCGGACAACTGCGTGATCGAGGAGGTCAACATCTGGGGCACGAAGCAGGTGAAGGACATGCTCAATCCGTATTGAGCCGGAACCGAGGTTCGTCACGTCTTGATCTGATTCGCGCTGCGATACTGGCGTGGGGAACAACCGCAGTTTGCCTTGAATGCGGTGTTGAATCGGCTGATGGAGTTGAAGCCGGAGTTCAATGCTATATCCAGGACGGTATTGTCCGTCATGGTTAGCAACCGTTGAGCGTGCGAAAGCCGCAGTTCGGTCAAGTAAGTGATGAGCGTTGTGCCGAAGGTTGTTTTGAAGAGGCTCATGGCGTAATTGGGATGCAATCCCACGCTGCGACTGATGTCCTCCACCGCGAGCGATTCGGTGTAGTGCTGGGCAATGTAAGCCGCCATCTGTTCGACCTTGCTCAAGTTCCCCTCACAGAGCGAAACCTGTCGTGAAGTTTTCTTTCGTCGTGAAGGCGTATCTTCAGGCACTGAATACGCGAGCCGCCGCAGCCGCGCTTCCATTTCGAGCAAGACGATCTTTTTCAGTTCCGGTTTGTCGGTCCGCAAATCATTCAGCCATCGTTGAAACAGTTCCTGATCAAAACGCGCTTCTTGCGGGTTGGGTTCACACACGAGTTGGCCGTGAAGGAGCGGTTGCACAAGACGGTTTGGGAATTTGCACTGGAGAAACCAGACCAGTGGAATGGTGGCCACAAAGAACTCATCAAGTCCTTCAAACTGGATCGTTTGGTGGGGCGTGGCCGCCCAGAACACATTCAACTGCTTTGCCCGGACAGTCACTTTCTGACCCGCCAGAAGCTGTGTAAGAGAGCCTCTTTCAAGATAGATCAGTTCAATCTCATTGTGCCGGTCGTAGCGTTTCATCACCATGGGGGTCCAGCGGACACAACGGAACCCGTAAGGCATAAAATCCGGACGCGAGGGGTCGAAACGATTCACGGCCGTAGAATACAGGCGCTTCTTGAGGAAATACAGATAGAACCAACTGTATCATCGTGTTAGCTTGTGCGCGGCGTCATCCTTGACTGTCCAAAGTGAAAATTGAACAGAAGGAGCCGCGTTTAAGTTGAATGAGAATCTTTAGCGGCGAGTCACGGGTAACAATAACCGAGCGGCTGCATCTTATGATTCGAAAGACTCTGATAGGGCTGACTGCACTCGCCGCCGTCGTGGCGGTCGCCGCCGATAACCATCCGCATAAGATGCTGTTGATGGACGAGTCGCGGAGCCGCGTGCATTACGTGGACCTCGACGACGCATCGAAGAACTGGGAGATCGTTTTCCCGAAGCGTTACCGCGACGTGCAACTCATCGGCAACCGGCGACTGCTGGTCAGCAGCGATTCCGGCTTCTGCGAGTATGACTGGGACACGCGCAAGCAGGTGGCGGAGTTCCGCGACGCGAGCCTGGCGGGTAGCGAGTCGGTGCGGCGGCTGCCTGACGGCCGCACCATCGTCGGCTGCAACAAGCGGAACGCCGACAAGACGACGGCCATCGTTTTCCACGAACTGGACAAGGCCAACAAGCCGCTGCGCACGGCGACGTTTGCCGGACTGAACACGCTGCGGTTGTTCCGGCTGAGCAGCCGGGGAACGCTACTCTTCGGCGCAAACAAGACGCTCATCATCGAGGGCAATCTCGACGGCAAAATCCTGCGCAAGATCGAGATCAAGGACGGCGGGCATTTCTATGAGGTTTTGGAGAAGGCGGACGGTCACCGGCTGGCGGCGGGCGGTTACGGCGGGTTCATCGTGGAACTCGACGCCGATGGCAAGGAACTCAAGCGTTGGGGCGGCAAGCCCGGCCCGGCGGGACTCGGCTTCCTTTTCTTCGGCGCCATGCACCCGCTGAAGGATGGCCGGATCGTCGTCGCCAACTGGACCGGCCACGGCGCGCAGGATAGCGAGAAGGGGCATCAAGTGTTAATGTTCGCGCCTGACGGCAAGCTGCTCTGGAGTTGGCACGACCCGAAGCTGGCCGGCACCATCCACCGCGTGACGGTGTTGGACGATCTCGATGTTGCCGCCCCGTTCGAGGAACGGCCGGCAGGCTCAAAGAATCCGTGAACGAAGGAACTGCCCAAAGATGAACGTAACAAAACTTGTGGTCGCGACGGTTCTTATGGTGATCGGGTGTCTGCCGGCGACCGGCCAGACGCAGCCCATCGGATTTGAGGGTGCGAAGTGGATTTGGTTTTCGCAGGAACCGATGCCGACGTCGCAAAGCTTCCCCGGCGGCGCGAATTATTTCCGCGGGACGTTCATGTTGCCGGAGAAGGCGCAGGTCAAGTCGGCGGAGGTGATTTGCGCCGCGGATAACCTCTACACGTTTTACATCAATGGCAAACTTGCCGGCGAGAGCGAGTCGGACCCGAACGCATGGCATCGGGCGAAGCGGTTCGATGTGGCCGACATGCTCGTGCCGGGGCGAAATGTGATCGCGGTGGAGGCGATCAACACGGTGGCGGGACCGGCTGGCTTGGTCGTGAAGCTTGTGGCGCAACTCGCCGACGGCAAACAGGTGGTATGCGCAAGCGACGAACCGTGGAAGAGCCTCGACAAGGAGTTGCCGAAGTGGCAGCAGCCCGGCCTCGATGACAAGAAGTGGCGTGCCGCGCACGTTGTGGGCGACTACGGCATCCGGCCGTGGGGCAAAGTCGCAGTGAAGGCTCCCGCAATAAAAGCGAGTGCGCCGATGGATGACGCGCGGCGACAGGTAAAACAGCGGATCAATCAACTCAAGGTCGCGGCAGTCCGGGGCGGTGGCGCGCCGCCGAAGCCGGTGGTGGAGATTGTTCCGCCGGCGGATTACCCGTGGCCGGAGGCAGTGGCTTTCTTGGGCGAGGATTGCAGCCTGTATCGGCCGCCGAAACACAGCGGCACCAGCGCGGACAGCTTGAGCGTCACGATTTTCAATCCGCGCAACTCGCGGGCGTTCCCGGAGCACGACCTGCCCGCGCCGATGAAGGTTGGCCGCAAGCTTTTCGTGCTGAAACCGGCGCGGCCCGGCGTGAAACCGCAGGTGTTGCTCGACGCGGGCAAGGGCGCGATCGGTTCCCCGAGCGTGTCGTTTGACGGGCGGTGGATTTACGTTTCGATGGCGCGCGAGGGCGAGGCGTTCTATCACATCTACAAGCTGCCCGCGTCCGGCGGCGAACCGCAGCGGCTCACGGACGGGCTGTTCCACGACATTGACCCGGCGGAACTGCCGGACGGGCGGATCGTGTTCGTCTCCACGCGCATCGGCACGTTCGAGGAGTATCACAGTCCGCCGTCGCGCGCGTTGTTTGCGATGAATGCCGACGGTAGCAACGTGCGACCGCTCACGAGCACCATTATCTTCGACAACGAGCCGGAGGTGCTTGCCGACGGCCGTATCCTGTTCATCCGCTCCGACAACTTCTTCGACCGCGGCAAGGTCGAGACGCTGTTGCACGCGGTGCATCCCGACGGCACGGAAGGCTACACGGAGTTCGGCTTGGACAACGGCCCGGAGTATGGCAGCCGGCTGCGCGCGTTCAACGTGGGCAGTCCCGCGCCGATGCCCGATGGCCGCGTGGCGTATTTGTCGGGCACGGGCGTGGACATCGGCCGGCCCGGTTGCGCTGGGAAAGACCTGCAACACATCGGCGTCGAGGCGGGCGATGTTGCGTCGCTGCCCGATGGCCGGCTGTTGTGCACGGTGGCGCGGCGGATTCCAGTCGAGAAGGTTGTGAAGAAGCAGAAGCGTGTGGTCAATGATTTCAGCTACGAGAAAATCGCCATCCTCGACCCGCAAGGCGGCGACAAGGTCGTGGTGGCGTTCAACTCCGAGGAAGCGCCGTTGCACTCGCCGGTCTATCTCGGTGCGCGGCCCCGGCCGCCGGTGCTCGCGCAGAAGATGGAGCCGGCTGAAGCCGACAACCCTCGCGCGACCGGCGTGCTGTTCTGCCAGAACGCGCGCTTCACCAAGAACACCGCCGCTGGCTGGCCGCACGTGCGGGCCATCCGCGTGCTGGCCGGCAAGGGCCTGACCGTGCGCTCGTCGCACTCCTACATCGTCCACGCCGGCAACGAGACGACGGAACTCGGCACTGTGCCGCTCGCGCCGGACGGCTCGTTCGCGGTCGAGGTGCCGGCGGATACGCCGATCGCGTTTCAGGCGGTGGATGCCGAGGGACGGTCGGAGTTGAACGAGATGTCGTGGATCTACGTCCGGCCCGGCGAACATCGCGGCTGCCTCGGTTGTCATCATCCGCGGCAGGATACGCCGCCGCACGCGGTCACGGAGATGCAGGCGATGCGAACGCCGCCACTGAAGCTGTTGGGTCAGGGCCAACCGCTGCGGTTCCGCGGCAACAATCCCGCCGTCACGGGACTGATGGAACTTCAACTCGACCGCTTCCGCGAAGTCGCCGGTCTGAACCGGCACACCATGAGCGGCGACGCGCGGTTCACCGGCGCTCAAGAGGTGGCGGCGTTGGTGGCTCAATTGCGCGGCTCGGATGAGAAGTTGAAAGTGACGGCTGCACAACGGCTGGCGATTTTCCGTGACCCGGCTGCCGCTCCGGCGCTGGCGGCGTGTTTGCACAGCACCAACCGCGAGACGCGAGTGGCTGCCGCGATGGCGCTGGGCGCCTGCGGCACGCGCGAGTCGGCAGAGCCGTTGTTGGCGGCGCTGAACGACGCGCAGCCGCTTGTGGCGCAGGCCGCGTCGGTGGCGCTGGAGAATCTCACCGGCCACGCCGAGAGTTTCAATGCGTTCATCACTGGCGAGGAACGCGCGCGACAGACTGCGAAATGGCGCGATTGGTTCCGCGCCAACAACTGGGACCAAATCGAACAGGAACTGACGCGGCGACTGGAGAACGCCGACCGCGATGTGGTTCGCCGCGCGTCGGTGGCGTTGGGACACATCGGCGGCAATGCCGCGCGCGCGGCGTTGCGGAAATACGTTGCCGCTGAGCGGAACAACAATCCTCATCCGGAATGGCGAAAGACCCACCTCGGCGACGGCGCAAAGTTCAACGCACTCGCGGCGGTAAATCCGCGGACGTTGCAGGCCGCGACGCGCGCGCTTGGCTGGCTGAAAGATGGCGAAGCGGTGCCGATGCTCGTCGAGACACTTAACACGCATAGCCGTCCCGCCACCGGCAATCTGTTTCTGGCGGAAGCCGCAGCCGAGGCGCTTGGTCGAATTGCGACGCCAGCGGCGGAGGCGGCACTGACCAACACTTTCGCGCGGTTGGAGGACTACACGCTCTACACCTATTGGTATGGTGACCATCCGGCGTTGATGGCCTGCCACGCCTCGCCGGTGCATTACCTCATCGTCGAGGCGCTCGACGCGATGGGTTCCACGCGGGCCGCCGGCATTGTGCCGCACATGATCCGCTCAGTGCCGACGGATTTCGACCGTGCGCTGTTCCTATACAATGACGATTGCGAGACGTTATTCGGTCGCGTTATTCGCCGCAGTGGCGCCGAGGCGAGCGTCGTCGAGACCTGCCTCTCCATCCTCGGCGACGCGCAGGCCGCGCGCACGAAGGAGATTGAAGACGCGATCGGCAAGACCATTGGTGCGTGGGGCGGCAAACCCGACCCGGAAAATCGCGCAGCACAAATCCTCTCGATGGTCTGTCGCGATCAGAAATACGAGCCGCGTGTCCGCGCTGTCTTTGAGGCGTATCGCGCCAAGGCGAATGACATCCCGCGTTTGTTCGACACGGGCATCCCGGTGGTCCAGAAGCTGCCGACGAAACACTGGGTTTGTTTCTTCATGGCGCGATTGCTTGGAAACCTCGCCGCTCCGCAGTCAGTGGAAACGCTGGTCGCCTCGTTGGATCGCGAGCCAGCAGAGGGCGCGAGCGGCAGTCCTGATCCGCTCGGTCCTGGCGTGCTTTTCCTGCACAACGATCTCACGCCGTGCTGGCGCGCTGCCGCCGCGTGGGCGCTCGGACGGATTGGCGATGCGCACGCGACGCCGGCGTTGTTGAGAGTGATCGGGGATATGAAGAACGCTCCGGACACGCGCCACGCGGCAGCGGAAGCGATGGGACGGCTCGCCGATGCCAACAGCGCGGCGACGATCCGCAAGCTCGCGGTTGATTATCCAGAGATTTCCACCCGGCGAACGCTGTTGGGCATCGGCGCGAACTTGGCGCAATGAGACGCGGCGGGCTTTGTTGGCGGGAGGATGTTTCCGTCACTATCGTTGTGGACGCGCAGAGCCGGGTCTTCTAGTATCTGGCGGCATGAACTCACGAGTGTTGAAGATCATGGTGGCAGTCGCGAGTGTTCTGGTTTTGACGCAAAGCATTGGCACCGCCGTTGCCGCTCAGGGGGTGAAGCTGACCAACCTGCGTTGCGAATACCTCACCAACCCGCTCGGTCTCGACGTGCCGCAGCCGCGGTTGAGTTGGGCGCTGGAATCGGCGGCGCGCGCCCAGAAGCAGACGGCGTATCGGATTCTAGTCGCATCGGAGTTCGAGAATCTCGCCAAAGACAAGGGCGACCTTTGGGACAGCGGCAAGGTGGCGTCGGGCGAGAGTGTGCATATCGAGTATGCCGGCAAGCCGCTGGCGTCGGGCACGGAGGTGTTTTGGAAAGTGCGCGTGTGGGACCGCGACGGTCACGAGTCAGGCTGGAGCCAGCCGGCGGTGTGGTCAATGGGGCTGCTGAAGCCGGGCGATTGGAAAGGCAAGTGGATCGGCTCGCCAACGGCTGCGGAGTCTGGCGCGAAGAACAAGAAAGAGGAGGCTGCGCCGATGTTCCGCAAAGCGTTTCGCGTCGAGAAACCGGTCCGGCGCGCAACGGCTTACATCTGTGGTTTGGGTTACTACGAGCTACGACTCAACGGAAAGAAGGTAGGCGACAGCGTGCTCGATCCGGCGTTTACGCGGTATGACCGGCGCGCGCTCTACGTCACCTACGACGTGACGTCGCAACTGGCGCGCGGCACCAACGCGCTTGGCGTCATCCTTGGCAATGGCTGGTTCAACTACACGGTGGATGCGGCGTGGTATTTCGACGAGGCAGCGTGGCGCGCTTGGCCGAAGATGATTCTGCAACTGGTGGTCGAGTTCACCGACAGGACGACGCAGACCATCGTGAGCGACGGGACATGGAAATTTGCCACCAGCCCGATTATTTCCAACGCTCTGCTCAATGGCGAAACCTACGACGCGCGACTGGAGAAGCCGCGTTGGGACACCGCCGGCTGCGACGATAAAAACTGGATTGCGGCCAAGGTCGTCGAAGCGCCGAAGGGCATCCTTTCCGGGCAGATGACGCAGCCGATTCGCGCAACGCAGGAGTTGAGGACGGTGAAACTCACGCAGCCCAAGCCCGGTGTGTTTGTGTTCGACATCGGCCAGAACATCGCGGGCGTGGCGCAGCTCAGCGTTCGCGGTCCCGCTGGCACGACGGTGGCGATGTTGTATGGCGAGCAATTGAATGCCGACGGCACGGTGGACCAGAAGAAGATCAAGGAGCATACCTACGATGGCGAGTTCCAGGTTGACCGCTACATTCTCAAAGGCACAGGCACGGAAGTCTGGCGGCCACGATTTGTGTATAGTGGTTTCCGGTATGTGCAGGTCACCGGTTTTCCCGGCAAGCCGACGCCAGCGAGCTTGAGCGCGCTGGCTGTGCATACCGATATGGAGAGCACCGGAAACTTTGAGTGTTCCAACGAACTATTGAACGACATCCAGCGTTGCACGCGCTGGTCTTACGTCAACAACTTCCACGGTCATCCGACTGACTGCCCGCAACGCGAGAAGAACGGCTGGACCGGCGACGCGCACCTTGCGGCCGAGGCGGGCCTCTACAACTTCGAGCCGTCAGCGTCCTACACGAAGTGGATGCGCGACTTCCACGACGAGCAGCGACCCACGGGTGAGTTGCCCGGCATCGTGCCGACGGGCGGCTGGGGTTACAAATGGGGTAACGGCCCCGCGTGGGATTCAGCCTACGTGTTGATTCCTTGGTATCTCCACCAGTATCGCGGTGACCGGCGGATTCTGGCCGAACACTACGACCGTCTGAAACTCTATGTGGATTACCTGACGAGCCGCGCCAAGGAAGGCATTGTCAGCATCGGCCTCGGCGACTGGTGTCCGGCGAAAACGAAGACACCGGTAAACATCACCTCTACCGGCTACTACTACACCGATGCGGTCATCGTTTCAAAGATCGCCGCGCTGCTTGGCAAGAAGGATGATGCCGCGCGCTTCACCGCGCTCGCCGCTGATATCAAGAAGGCGTTCAACCAGGCGTTTTTTAATCCGAAGACGAAGCAATACGGTGGCGGCTCCCAGACTGCGCTCAGTTGCGCGCTCTATCAGGGATTGGTCGAGCCGCAGCACGTCGCCGGCGTCGTGAGCAACCTCGTGGCGAACGTCGCGGCCCAGAAGGGCCATCTCGACTGCGGCATCCTTGGCACGAAATATCTCCTCCACGCACTCACGGACAACGGCCGCGCCGACGTGGCCTATACTGTCGCCACGCAGACGACTGCGCCGAGTTGGGGCAACTGGATCAAGCGCGGTGCGACGACGCTCTGGGAAGATTGGGAGGGCAAGTCCTCGCTCAATCACATCATGTTCGGCGACATCTCCACGTGGTTTTTCGAGACGCTCGCTGGCATCCGTCCCGATCCATCTGCGCCCGGTTTCAAGAAGATCGTCATCCGGCCCACAGCCGTTGGCGACTTGAAATGGGTGCGTGCCAGTCACGACTCGTTGCATGGAAGGATTGTCAGTGACTGGAAACGCGAGCGGGAGCGGTTCGTTCTGGACGTGACGATTCCTGCAAACACCACGGCCACCGTTTTCATTCCCGCGAAAAGCGCTGCCGATGTCACCGAGAGCGGCAAACCACTCGACAAGGCAACGGGCGTAAGGTTCCTCCGAGCCGAAGACAACTGCGCCGTGCTGGCGGTCGAATCCGGCGTTTATCACTTCGTTGCGAAGAACGCCAAGTAAGCCGGCGCGTCAGCGCCAAACGGAACCGACTTCATTTCGTCGTGAAATGATGGGTTGACATCTCCATACCGGCCGGTATGGTTTGCGCCCAACAAGAGACATTGGCATGGCGAGAACCTCACCTCAGATGCCGGTTCGGTTGGCGCAAAGCGCGTTTGCGTTGTTTTCAAAACGCGGCATCGCCAACGTCAGCCTCGATCAAGTTGCTTCCCACGCCGGCGTGACCAAGGGCAGCGTCTATTGGCATTTCAAGTCGAAGGACGAACTCATCAAGGCCGCCTGCGCTCACTACTACCAGGATTTTCACCGTCGGATGAACGCCGAGATCGCGCCGGTGCGCGATCCATTGAAGCGGTTGGAGCGCGTGCTACGGCGATCCGTGAGAATCTGCCTTCTTGACGCCGAAAACCGCGTTTTCACGATGGACATCTGGAGCTTGTCGCTGCACGACGCGGAAGTGCGGCGCGGCTGGCGGCAGTTCTATGACAGCGTGCGTGAGTTCTACATCGGTCTCGTGCGCGCCGCGACGCTCTCTGGGCAGATGGAGATAGACAACCCGGAGCGCGCGGTGAACCTGATGCTCGAAGCCGTTGAGGGGATCAAGTTGCGGGCGATGTTTGAGCCACAGATTTGCTCGCCAGCCGAGGAGAATGAGATTGTGAAAAGCCTGATGGAAATCTTGGGCTGCGGAAAACGCGCGGCCAAAGCGGCCTAGTTCCTGTTTCAAACAACAACATACCGGAGAGTATAGAGCGCCATGAAATGCCAGACCCAGCGAGCCAACGCCAAAGAACCAACGCGTCGTCAGTTCCTCAGAACGTCCGCAGCCGCTGTCGTGGCTGCCAGTAGCCTGCCCATCGAGCGCGCCGCGCACGCGGCGGGCAGCGGCGTTTTCAAGGTCGGCATGATCGGCGCTGGCGGGCGCTGCGCGGGGGCGGCCTTGGATGCCATGAACGCCGACTCCGACGTGCGGCTTGTGGCGGCCTGCGATATCCACATGGACCGCGTTAAAGGAAAGCTGGAGGCGCTTAAGAAGAAGAAGCCTGAACAGGTGCAAGTGAAGGACTCGAATTGCTTTGACGGACTGGATGGCTATAAGGGCGTCATCGAGGCGAGCGATGTGGTCCTCATCGCAAACGCCGCGAAGTTCCATCCGCTCCACACGCTGGCCGCCATTCAGGCCGGCAAACACGTTTTCTGCGAGAAGCCGCACGGCATTGACCCCTACGGCCTGAAGATGATGGCCCGAGCTTGCGAACTCGCCAAACAGAAGAAGCTCTGTGTCGCCTCCGGCCTCCACAGTCGCCACCACCTCGGCTATCAGGAAGCAATCAAACGCATCCACGACGGCGCTATCGGCGACATCGTTGCCATTGAGGAGAACTTCTTGCGCCAGCCCTATGGCGTCTATCGCCGGCAGGAAGGCTGGACGGAACTCCAGAGCCAGTTTGGCAACCAATATCACTTCGTCTGGCTTTGCGGCGACGACGTGCCGCAGTCGCTCGTCCACAACATGGACCGCGCGTCCTGGGCGCTGCACGAACAAGCGCCGCTCAAGTGCCACGGTCTCGGCGGGCGCGCCTCGATGTTCAGCGAAGAGCACGGCGACGTCTTCGATCATCACTCCGTCATTTACCAATTTGCAAACGGCGTGCGGGTTTACGCTTTCTGTCGGACCGAGGTCCGTTGCTACAACGAATACTCCAGCATCATGCTCGGCTCCAAGGGACGTTGCGATCTGATGCGTTGCATTATCGAAGGCGAGAACAAGTGGAAGTATGAGGGACACGCGCCGGAGCCGCACGGCCACGAGCATGTAGTGCTTTTCGACGCCCTGCGCAAAGGGCAGGTCATCAACAACGGCGACTACATGGTCCGCAGCACGTTGATGACCGTCATGGGCCAGATCAGTTGCTACACCGGCGCGGAAGTGACTTGGGACCAGATCAACAAGTCCGATTTCCATTTCCCCGTCAAACCGGAGGACTGCCGCATGGACATGGAGCCACCGACCAAGAAAGGCCCCGACGGCACCTATCCCGTCTATGTCCCCGGCGTCACCAAGCTCATCTAAAGGAGAAACATGAACCGCAACAACCAACAAACCCGTCGTCAGTTCCTCCGAACGTCCGCGGCCGTTGCCGTGACCGCCACCAGCCTGTCCGTAGAGCGCGCGGCCCATGCAGCCGGCAGCGGTGTCATCAAGATCGGCATGATCGGCGCAGGCGGTCGTTGCGCGGGCGCGGCCGAGAACGCCATGAACGCCGGCCCTGATGTGCGGCTCGTCGCCATCCACGACATCTTCATGGACCGCGTGAAGGGCAAGTTGGAAGTGCTTAAGAAGAAGAAGCCGGAGCAAGTGCAGGTGGACAACGCGCATTGCTTCGACGGACTCGACGGTTACAAGGGTGTGATCGAGGCCAGTGACGTGGTGCTTATCGCGAACGCCGCCAAGTTCCATCCGTTCTACGCGATGGCCGCAATCAAGGCGGGCAAGCACGTCTTCGTGGAGAAACCGCACGGCATTGACCCGCACGGCATCAAGACGTTGACCGCGGCGTGCGAACTGGCGAAGCAAAAGAAGCTCTCCATTGTTTCCGGCCTTCAGAGCCGCTACGACAACGGCTACCAGGAGACGATGAAGCGCATCCACGACGGGGCAATTGGCGACATCGTCACCATTGAGGAGAACTTCCTGCGCGCGCCCTACGGCGTTTATCGCCGTCAGGAGGGTTGGTCTGAGGTGCAGAGCCAGTTCGGCAACCAGTATCACTTCGTCTGGCTAAGCGGTGATGATGTGCCGCAGTCGCTCGTCCATAACATGGACCGCGCCTCGTGGGCATTGAAGGAACAGGTGCCGTTGAAATGCCACGGCCTCGGCGGGCGCTCCTCCTCGTTCAGCCCCGAACACGGCAACGTCTTCGATCACCACTCGGTCATTTACCATTACGCCAACGGCGTGCGGATCTATGCGTTCTGCCGGACCGAGGTGCGTTGCTACAACGAGGTTTCCAGCATCATCCTCGGCAGCAAGGGCCGGTGCTTCCTGTTGCAGTGCCGCATCGAGGGTGAGACCAATTGGAAGTTCGAGGGCAAGCGCGAGAACGCCTACGACACCGAGCATCGGGTGCTGATGGACTCAATTCGCACCGGCAAGCCGGTCAACAATGGCGACTACATGGCCCGCAGCACGATGATTGGCATCATGGGCCAGATCAGTTGCTACACCGGCGCGGAAGTGACGTGGGACCAGATCAACAAATCCGACTTCTTCTTCGCGCCGAAGTGCGAGGATTGCCGCATGGACATGGAGCCGCCTGTGAAGCTCGGTCCCGACGGCACCTATCCCGTTTATGTGCCCGGCGTGACGAAGTTGATTTAAGTGTTGAGCCTATGCTACGGACGCGCCATCCATTTGTGGTCTGGCTGTTGCTATGGCCAACACTGGGCTTTTACGCATTTTATTGGCTCAGAACGACGATGCTGGATATCAACACGCTCGCGCATCGAGAGGAGTTTGCGGTTCGGCGACTGGTATGGTTTTTTGTGGGCTACTTGGCGGTTTTTCTCGTTCTTTTTCTACTGACGAACCTTCAATGGAGGGAAGCCTTTGCAGAGCGCCAGATGCCTTCGATGGGGTTGTTCATGGTTTGCTTCATACTTGCCGTTGGCTGGAACGTCGCGTTCATTCGCCTTCTTTTTCGCGTAGCCAAAGTTATTCGGACATTGCAGGTGGACCGATTCGGGCGAGCGAGTATATCGCCGCTAGTTATTGTGCTAATGCTGTTCATCTACTTCATCGCGATTCCATTGGCCCAAGCAGAGGTGAATAAACTGATCCGTAACGAGGACAGATTTATGGATGAAAAATAGGCTTTTGCGATTCCCTTCGGGATCCTCTTGCGGATGAAGCATCAACAAAACCAATGAAAACGAAACTTATCCTCACAACATCTGTCGCCCTCGCCGTCGCGTGCGCTGCCGCGCTCGCCACCGCCGCGGAACAGAAACAACCTGACGGCTATCCGTATGCCGGCCCGCCGGCGCCGGCGCTGAAGCCTCTACAGGTGCTGCTGGTCACCGGTTGTGATTACCCCGGCCACAAATGGCCGCTGACGACGCCGGTGCTGGCGCAGGGACTTCGCGAAGACCCGCGCGCCGACGTGCGCGTCATCGAGGATGCCAACTTCCTCGATTCGACGGCGCTGGACCGCTACCAAGTCGTGGTCCTGCATTACATGAACTGGAAGACGCCGGGGCCGGGCGAGGCGGCGCGCGCGAACCTCAAGCGGTTCGTGGAGAATGGCGGCGGCTTGGTGATGGTGCACTTCGCGTGCGGAGCGTTCATGGAGTGGCCGGAGTTTGTGAACCTTGCCGGCCGCGTCTGGAACCCGAAGCTGCGAGGCCACGACCCGCGCGGGCCATTCAAGGTTGAGATCGTCCAGCCGGACCATCCGATCATGAAGGGCATGCAGCCATTCGAAACCGAGGACGAGCTTTACACCTGCCTCGACGGCAACGTGCCGATTGAGGTGCTCGCGAAGGCGGTGTCGAAGGTGGACAAGAAGGATTACGCAATGGCATTCGTGCTGAACGTCGGCAAGGGGCGCGTCTTCCACTCGCCGCTCGGCCACGACGTGAAAGCCTTCAACCCGGCTGTGCTCGAACTCTTCCGCCGCGGCACCGCGTGGGCCGCGGGCAAGCCGCCAGTGCAGTAACAACCTGAAAGAACCTATCATGAACGAGCATCATTTCTTTTCCCGCCGTCAATTCCTCGGTGGCGCATTGGCCGCTGGCGCGTCAGCAACACTCTCGGCCGTCGCAGCGGATGCGCCCGCTGGCGAAGCAAAGCCGAAGGAATTCGCGAGGAAAATCAAACTCGGCCTCATCGGCTGCGGTGGGCGCGGCGCGTGGCTGGGCGGCCTGTTCAAACAACACGGTGGCTACGAGATTCACGCGGTAGCAGATTACTTCCCTGAACGCATGGACAAAGCCGGCGAGAAGTTCGGCGTGGACAAAGCGCGACGATTCTCGGGCCTGAGCGCGCACAAGCGCCTGCTCGAAAGCGGCGTCGAGGCCGTGACGGTGGTGAATGTTCCGCATTTTCATCCGGAACACGCACACGCGGCGGTCGAGGCGGGCTGCCATGTGTTCGGGGCGAAGCCGGCGGCCGTGGACGTGCCGGGCGCGCTCAAGGTGCAGGCCGCGGGCAAGCTCGCGACGCAGAAGAAGCTCTGTTACCTCGTGGACTACCAAATGTGGACCGACCCGATCAACATCGAGGTCGTCAAACGAATCCACGAGGGCGGTCTCGGCAAGCTGGGGCACATTGACAGCGTCGGCTTCTCAGTCCCGTGGGGCGAGCCGCCGATCAAGACCGCCGAAGACCGGCTGCGCTGGTGGTGTCCCACCACGGCGCTTTCGGGCGATGTCATCAACGAACTCAGCATCCACTCCATCAACGCCGTCCTCTGGGTCGTCGGGAAGCGCCCCGCGAGTGCCATCGGCCGCACGCGCGTCTGCCGCGCCAACCCGCGCACCGAGTTTCGTGAGATTTACCTGGTGACCTACGAGTTCGACGACGGCTTGCTCTGGACGCACCGCGTCCAGTCGTTGCACAACGACTTGGACTGGGCGCTGAAACTCGACGCCTATGGCGACAAGGCCACCGCGCTCGTGAGCTACCGCGGCAAGTCCTTCCTGCGTAGCGGGCCGAAGCATTACGGCGGCGGCGAGGTTGTGAGCCTCTACGACCAGGGCGCCATCCGCAACGTCGCCACCTTCTACGACAACATCATCCAGGGCCGCTGTGACAACGCGACCGCGCAGCAAGCTGGCGATGACGCGCTTACCGCCGTGCTTGGCCGCGAGGCTTGCGCGCGTCGTTGCTGCCTGACGATGGACGAGTTGATCAAGGAGAACAAGAAGCTGGAGTATGATCTGACCGGACTGAAAGTTTGAGCCATTACCATGATGTCGGAAACGCCCCTCACCCCATCCCTCTCCCCGTCAAACGGGGCGAGGGTGATCTTCCACACGCGATTGGATGAAGTCATTGAGCGATAATCCTCTCGCGCATGAAATGGCGCTTCCTTCTCCCCATTCAATGGGGAGAGGGCAAGGGTGAGGGGCGCATCTGCTGCATCGGCATGGCTGACATACGAACCTGAACCAAACAGAAACAACCAAAGGAGAACGAACATGATCGAACTGGGACTTCACACTGACAACTGGCGGCCGTTGAGCATGAGCTTCGAGGCCGCGTGCGACAAAATCGCCGCCGTCGGCATCAAACATCTCGAGTTCGCCGTCATCCACGGCCAGAACTTCATCCAGGCGCTCGGCTATGACCCCGGCATCTCGCTCCAGGCCAACCCGCTCGCCCTGCGCCGCTACCTCGACAAGAAGGGCCTCAAGGTCACGCAGATTGACGGCTCCTACCCGATGATGGGACCGAACGGCTCCTCCTACGGCGTCCAATACGTCCAGCAGAGCATCCGCTTCGCCGCCGACATCGGCTGCCCGATGGTGGACACCGTGGACGGCGCGTTCGAGACGCCGGGCATGACCCGCAAGGAAGTCTTCCGCGTCACCTGCGACAACTACGCCCAATGCCTGCCGTGGGCCGAGGACTACGGCATCGTCATCAACGTCGAGCCGCACGGCCCCTACACCAACGACCCCGAGTTCATGCTCAAGCTCTTCAAGCACTTCGACTCCGAGTTCCTGCGCTGCAACTTCGACACCGGCAACAGTTTCATCGCCGGCCACGATCCGCTGAAGTATCTGAAGACCCTGCGCCCCTACCTGTCGCACCTCCACATCAAAGACGTCAGCCCCGAACTGGCCGCCTCCGTGCGCGGCGAAGAGACCGGCATCGGCAGCTCCGTCGTCCCCGTCGGCGGCGGCGTCAACGCCGAGAACATCAAGAAGTGCATGGAGTATCTCCACAAGACCAAGTGGAGCGGCGCGGTCTCTATCGAGTGCCACGGCTCCGACGAGAACACCAAGGCCAGCGTCGCGTGGATGCGCGGCGTGCTGAAGAGGCTGAAGAAGTAGAAAGTAAGGCGTAGAGCGTGAGGCGTGCGGGTGCGTGTGTTGGTGTCCCGCCTTCAGGCGGTGGCTTTCGGTTGCGCGACGAAGCCGGCTGAAGCCGGAACACCAACACTGGCGGTCTCCAGCCAGTTGCTGATGATTCCGTCTCCGGACGCTCACATGAAAGCGAGCTTCAATATTCCGTCATTTGTGTTTACGCTTCTGCCACTCCAAGGACGACGCCGATGAACGACAAAGAGCAGGCCGGCTATGACGAAGCACTGAAGAGGATCGAGGAGTGCAGCCTAGAGGGATGGCGAGGCACAATGTTGGACCTTGGTTTTCTCGGGCTTAGAAGTCTTCCCCCAGAGATTGGGAATCTTACGGCACTGTTGCACCTTTACCTTCACAACAATAAGCTCGCGACGTTGCCGCCGCAGATCGGACAACTCAAGGCGCTAACGCAACTTCACCTCGACAATAACGAATTCACGACAATACCGCTGCAAATTAACCAGCTTAATGCGCTGACGCATCTCTTCTTGCACGGTAATCCTGGCTTGGGCCTACCTAACGAGGTATTGGGACAGACTTGGCGAAATGTCGGTCCCGATAACCCGCCAGCCTCGCCGCGGGCGATTTTGGATTATTACTTCGCGCGACAGACACAGGGCGAGGCTCCGATGCAGGAGGTGCGGGTTTTACTGGTGGGCCGTGGCCGGGTGGGAAAGACTTCGTTGCTGAAGGCACTGCGCGGGGAGAAACCGGATGCTCGGGAGCCGGAGACGCCGGGAATCACGGTTGTGCCGACGGACTTGAAATGCGCGCAAGGGACGGCACGTGGACATCTGTGGGATTTTGGCGGGCAGGAGTTCCTGCACGGGACACACCAGATATTTCTGAGCGAACGCTGTGTCTATTTGCTGGTGCTGGAAGGTCGGGAGAGCAACTGGGAACTGGAGACAGATTACTGGCTGCGTTTCATCCAGAGCTACGGCGGCAACAGTCCGGTGGTGGTGGCGATGAACAAGTATGACTTGCACGCGTTCTCGGTGGATCGCTTTCGGTTGCAAGAACGTTGTCCGCAGATCGTGGGGTTCATAGAGACGGATGCGTTCAGCGGCCGCGGCATCGATGGGTTGCGCACGTTACTGGAGCGAACGGTCAATGGGATGAAGCACGTGTGGACCGGCGTGCCGAGGAAGTGGCACCGGGTGAAGGAGGAGTTGACGGCGATGCCGGAGAAGTTTCTCGAATACAAAGACTATCAGGCGTTGTGCATGCGGCTGGATGTGACGGAAGCGAGGCAGCAGGACAGTCTCGCAGAGAATCTGCATCGTCTGGGCATCGCGCTGAATTTCCGCGATCATCATCGGCTCCGCGAAACAAGTGTGTTGAAGCCACAGTGGGTGACGGAGGGTATCTACGGGTTGCTGCGTTTTGCGCAGAAGAAGGATTGCCATGGCGTGCTGGAGCGGGGTTGGCTCGCGCACGCATTGCCGGCGAAGGATTATCCGCCAAAGATGCATGGCTTTGTGTTGGAATTGATGGGGAAGTTTGAGGTGGCCTTCGCGCTGGAGTCACCGGAGAAGGCCGCGGGCGCTCCAGCGGAGCCGACGCAGTGGTTGATCCCGGAGTTGTTGCCGGAGGTGCAGCCTGCGGCGTTTCAGGAATTCCGCCAGCCTGGGGTGAAGCGGCTGCGGTTCACGTATCCCGAGGCGCTGCCACCCGGCTTGCTGCCGCGCTTGATTGTGCGCACCCATGAGATGAGCGCAGCACACGCTGAGTGGCGCTGGCGTTCGGGCGTGGTGCTGGAATGGGCCGGCTGCCGGGCGCTGGTGCGGCTCGACCGGCAGCAGCGACGGACAGAGGTGGCGGTGATGGGTGACCAGTCGTCGGACCGGCAGAGTCTGTTCGACATCATCCGTGCACATCTGACCGTGTTGCACGGCAAGGTGCCGGTGGTGGAAGAAGTGCAGGCACTGGACGATCCAGAGAAGTGGGTGGAGATGCGGGAACTGCGCATGGCGGAGCGTGACAAGGATGAAACACTGAAAGTTACGGTGGGCAAGGAACCGGACGAGAAGCGGATACAATTGCCGGTGGTGGAAACCTTGAACAAGGTGGAGAGCGAGGCCGCACGGAAGGCGGCTGGCCCGGATGCGGAGCCACGGATGCAGCTTTTCATCAGCTACGCACACGCCAATGAGAAGGAACTGCTGCCGTTCCGCCAGCACCTCACGCACTTGAGCCAGCAGGGCTACATCCAGGTTTGGCACGACCGCGACTTGGTGGCCGGCGAGAAATGGGAGAAGGGCATTGTGGAGGCGCTGAATCGTGCGGACATCGTGTTGCTGTTCTACACGACGGCGGCGCGAATTTCGAAGTTCATTCAGGAGAAGGAGCTACTGATCTCACTGGACCGAGCCGACAAAAGCGAGTGCATGCTGATCTGGGTGCCGTTGGAAAGAAACGATCTGGACAAGAAGCACGCACTGGAGAAACGGTTGAGCGAGCTGCAATGCGCAACGAAAGACGCGCAGCCAATTTACGAATTTGAAACCAAGCCACTCGGCTGGTTGCAAGTGGAACAGTCAATTCGGGATGCGGTGGTGAAACGGCGGAAGCGCTAGGAGAAAATCATATGAGAAAAACAAACGGTTGTTCCCGCAGGCAATTCATCGGCGGCGCACTCGCTGCCACGGCGTCAGGCGCGGTGATGAGCGCGATGGCGGCGGAAAACAAACTCGGCTTCGTCGCCGCAGGCAAGGAGTTCACCTTCGACACCGGCGCGCTGCGCGGCACGTTGCGCGGCGGGGGGCAGTCCAAGGGATTGATCCCGGCGTTCGACTGCGCGAGCGGCGCGGCGCTGACGAAATCGCTCGGCTTGTTCTCACACTATCGCTTGCTCGACGACACGAACCGCTACGGCAAGGCGGGGTGGGATTGGGCCAGCGAAGCGAAGCTGTTGGGCAACGGCGCGGTGGAGGTGCGCTGGACGGCGGACGACGCACATCCGTTTGACATGATGGCGCTCTATCGCTGGTCGGCGCCGAACGCGCTCGACCTGACGACGCGGGTGACGGCGCGCAAGGAGCTGAAGCGGTTCGAGGTGTTCCTGGCGTCGTATTTCGACGGCTTCCCGACCACGGTCGTTTATGCGGGCGACAAGCCGGCGTTTGTCAGCGCGTCGAAAGAGGCGGCCAAGTGGCACATGTTCCCGCGCGACGAGGCGGCGGTGAAGATGATCCAGGACGGTCGCTGGACACGGCCGCCGAATCCCGTCGAGTGGACCATCCGGCCGAAGCTGGCCGCGCCGCTGGCCATCCGACGCGACGCGGAGCGCAAGCTGGCGGCGGTGCTGATGACGCGCGCGGAGGATGCGTTTGCCATCGCCTGTCCGCAGGACGAGGAAGGCCATCGCTCGCTCTATTTCTCGCTGTTCGGCCGCGACCTGAAGAACGGCGAGTCGGTGGAGGCGAAGTCCCGGCTGATGATCTGCGGCGGCATCACGGATGAGAAGGCACTGGAGCTATACAAGAAGTTTGAAAAGTAGTCGTCTTGCTCCGCGAGACGATTTGTTATTACCATTTCCCTCTCGCGGAGCGAGAGGACTACTATGAAGGTCATGAACACACGCATCCTTCTCGCCGCCGCCTTGCTGGCGTTGGCGCCGCTCGCTTTCGCGGATGGAGGCAAGACGCCGCCGAAATTCTATGCCTACTGCGTCGAGGTGGGCGTGTCCGGCGTCAAAGCCCGCCCGCTCGCCGAGCAGGCGAAACTGTTGCGCGAACTCGGCTTTGATGGAACCGGCTTGTCGCTCCCGCTCGGCGACGATCTCGAAGCGAATCTCAAACTCCTCGACGACGCCGGTCTGCAAGCGTTCATGTTTTGGACCAGCGTCAACGTCAACCCGGCCAAAGCCGCCCCCTGCGATCCGCGACTGTTGGCGGCCATCCGCAAACTCAAGGGCCGGCCCTCCGCCGTCTGCGTGTTGCTCGGCGGTCTGAAGCCCGCCGACCCGCAAGGCATGGAGACCGCCGTCAAGGCGCTGCGCGAACTCGGCGACGCGGCTGTCGAAGCGGGCGTGCGCATCTCCATCTACAACCACGTCAACAACTGGACCGAAAGCCTGCCGTTCATCATCGAGGTGGTGAAGAAGGCCAACCACCCGCAGGTCGGCTTCAACTTCAACCTCTGCCACTGGCTGAAGGTAGATGGCGACAAGGACTACGCGCCGTTGCTGCGCGAGAACGTGGCAAAACTGTTCTGCGTGACGATCAATGGCGCAGAGGCTGGCGGAAAGACATGGACCCACGGCCTGATCCAGCCGCTGGACAAAGGCAATTTCGACAATCGCAAGTTGCTGGCAACGCTCAGCGAGATCGGCTATCGCGGTCCGGTCGGTCTGATGTGTTATGGCGTCCCCGACGATGCTCGCGAACATCTCACACGCTCGATGGAAGTTTGGAAAAACTGGCAGGCGAAGTGAAAGATGGCCTTTCGGCCAAAGTGAAGATATCGGAGAACATGAAGAGAAGAGACTTTTTGAAACTGGGCGGATTGGGCGCGGCGATGTCGCTTGCGCCGAGCGAACTTTCCGCGGTAACCAAGAGCGGCGTCGTGCAAGAACCGGCGCGCGATGTGCCCATCGCCGGTGCTGCTGACGTGGTGGTCTGCGGCGCGGGGCCGGCGGGCGTGGCGGCGGCGGTCTCCGCGGCGCGCAAGGGCGCGAAGACACGACTGATCGAGTTGCACGGCTGCCTTGGCGGCATCTGGACGGCGGGGTTGTTGAGCTGGATCCTCGACTACAAGAACAAGAGCGGCTTGATGGCGGAAATCTGGCAGCGGATCGAAAAGCGCGGCAGCCGGGCCTTCACCAAGAGCGGCAAAGCCACCAACGCCTACGACCCCGAAGTGATGAAGTTCGTGCTGGAGGAGATGTGCGCCGAGGCGAAAGTGGAAATCCAGCTTCACACGCACGTCTGCGCCGCCATCAGCAACGCCGAGAAGCGGCTGACGCACGTTATCACGGAGTCCAAGTCCGGGCGCGAGGCGTTTGCGGGAAAGGTCTTCGTGGATTGCACCGGCGACGGCGATCTGGCGGCGCAGGCAGGTTGTGGTTTTGATATGGGCCACCCGGAGACGGGCAATACGCAACCGTTCTCGTTGATGGCGCTTATCTCCGGCGTCACGCCGGAGGGCATTGAAGGATTCTTCCGCGACGATGACTCGAAGGACTGGGCTGGGCCGAAAGATCGGCTCAGGGCCGAAATGGAGAAGGGCGGCCACTCGCCATCGTATGCGAAGCCGACCATCTTCCGTCTGCGTGATGATTTGTTTGCGCTCATGGCCAACCATGAATACTACATGAAAGGCACCAACGCCCGTGACGTGACGGCTGCAACGCTCCGCGCGCGCAAAGAACTGCACGCGCTGATTGACGGCCTGCGCTCGCTCGGCGGCGGGTGGAAGAACGTCCACATCGTCGCCACAGGCGAGCAGATCGGCGTGCGCGAAGGCCGGCGCATCCACGGTCTCCACACAGTCTCGACCGACGACGTGCGCGAAGGGCGTGCACAGAAGGACGCCGTCTGCCGCACGACGTTTGGGATTGATGTGCATTCGACCGACCCGAAGAAGGAAAAGGGCATCGAGAAGACCGGTATCCGCGCGAAGCCCTACGACATCCCGTTGCGCGCGCTCATCGCGAAGGACGTGAAGGGGTTGATGATGGCGGGCCGCTGCATCAGCGGCGATTTCATCGCGCACTCCAGTTATCGCGTCACGGGCAACTCCGTGGCGATGGGCGAGGCCGCGGGCAAGACCGCCGCCGTCGCGGCAAAGTCCGGGCGGTCGCCTTCGGTGGTGGATATTTCGGAAATCTCATAGTAGAAAGGGGCCGCTCGGATCAACCGCGTGACCCGGCAGCAAAGGAAAGTCATGAATCAAGACATGAGCAGACGGCATTTTGTGAAGGGATCGGTGCTGGCAACGACGGCCGCTGCGTTGGCGACAGGCGCGCGCAGCATCGCGGCAGAAGCCGGAGCAGCGGGCAAGAGCGCGCCCGGCAAAGCGGCACCGGCTGGATCGCTGCCGAAAGGCAAGATTTGCGGCATGGAAGTCAGCCGCATCCTGCTTGGCGGCAACCTGCTGACGCACTTCACCCACAGCCGCGAGTTGAAATACGTTTACGCGCTGACGCGCCACTACAACACCGACGAGAAGATTCTAGAGACGCTTGCCGTGGCCGAGCAGAACGGCGTCAATACATTGGTCATTCACACCGTGCCGGCGGCGCTCAAAGTCCTCCAGCAGCACCGCAAGGAGCGCGGCGGCAAGATGCAATGGATCATCTGCACGACCGCGCCCATCGAGCCGGGTTTGCAGAAGTATCGCGAGTCCGTTCAGAAGATGGTGGACGACGGCACCGACGCCATTTACGTGTGGGGTGTCCAGACCGACGCGTTGGTGAAGCAGGGCAAAGCGGACCTGATCGGCGAGGCTGTGCAGGTCATCAAACATCACGGCGTTCCCACCGGCGTCGGCGCGCACGATCTCGAAGTCATCAAGGCCAGCGAGAAGGGCAAGTTCGGCGCGGACTTCTACATCAAGACCTTCCACCACCACAACTACCGCACCGGCCCGAAGCCGGACGAGATCAAGACTCCGAATGCCGAGATTCCCGGCTACTGGTGCAGCCACCCACAGGAAACTGCCGACTTCATGAAGACGGTGGAGAAACCGTGGATCGCCTTCAAGGTGATGGCCGCCGGTGCGATCCCGCCGCGCAATGCGTTCCGTTACGTCTTCGAGAACGGCGCAGATTTCTCCCTTGCCGGCATGTTCGACTTCGAGATTGCCGAGGACGTGAAAATCGCGAGCGAGGTGCTCGCCAGCCTGCCGAAGCAGCGCGCGCGCCCGTGGCGGGGGTAGAAGCGCGCGCCGCGCCGTCTTTCACGTTTGTTGACGTGCGTCAATTCGCTATTGGGGGCGAACTGGCATAGTGTCAGCATTCGCAGAGCCGCATGGTTGCGGTCGGCGAGCGTGAAATATATCAACCGAGTAAAAGGAAAACTGAATCATGTTTTGCAATCAATGTGAGCAATCGTTTCGCGGTGTGGGCTGCAGCAACACACCGGGCGTGTGCGGCAAGGACGAAGACGTGCAGTCGTTGCAGGAGATCATCCTGTATGGCCTGAAAGGCATGGCCGCCTATGCGCACCACGCGCGCCGTCTCGGCAAGACCGACGAGTCTGTCAGCGCGTTCATCGAAGAAGCGCTTTTTTCGACGATGACCAACGTCAACTTCGATCTCGGCAGCCTGCTGGAGATTGCGATGGAGGTTGGCAGCAAGAACCTTCGCGTCATGGAACTGCTCGACGCGGGCCACGTCGAGACATTCGGCAAGCCCTCGCCCACCACCGTCACCGAAGGCACCAAGGCTGGCCCCGGCATCCTCATTACGGGCCACGACCTCGTGGATCTGGCCGACCTGCTAAAGCAGTGCGAAGGCACGGACGTCAAGGTTTACACCCACGGCGAGATGCTGCCGGCTCACATGTATCCGAAGCTCCACAATCACCCGAACATGGGCGGCCACTACGGCGGCGCCTGGCAGAAGCAGAAAGACGAGTTTGTGCAGTTCAGCGGCCCCCTCGTTGCGACCACCAACTGCATCCTCATCCCACTTCCGGCTTATGCCGGCCGTGTTTTCACCACGCGTTGCACGGCCGTGCCGGGCGGCACTCGCTTGAAGGACAACGATTTCGCCCCGGTCATTGCCAAGGCGCTGAAGTGCGCGCCGCTGCCGGAGAAGATCGTGCGCACCTCCACCGTCGGCTTCCATCGCCAGGTCATCCTCGACGCCGCGCCCACGATTGTGCAGGCGGTCAAAGACGGGAAGATCAGCCGCTTCTTCGTCATCGGTGGCTGCGACGGCGCTGAGCCGGGCCGGAACTACTTCTCCGAATACGCGCAGGCGACGCCGAAGGATTCGTTCATCCTTACACTCGGTTGCGGCAAGTATCGCATCCGCGACTACAACTACGGCGAGCACCTCGGTCTGCCGCGGCTCATGGACATGGGCCAGTGCAATGACGCCTACGGGGCCATCGCCGTGGCGGTCGCGTTGGCCGGCGCGTTCAAGTGTGGCGTCAACGACCTGCCGCTGACGCTCGTGGTGAGTTGGTTCGAGCAGAAAGCTGTTGCCGTCCTGCTCACGCTGCTCTCGCTTGGCGTGAAGAACGTCACCATCGGACCGAACCCGCCCGCGTTCGTCTCGCCGAACGTCTTTAAGATTCTTCAACAGAAGTTCGGCTTGCGGTTGACCGGCGACGCGAAAGCTGATCTCGCGGCGGTCCTGAAGAAGTAGCCGCCGGATCGTAACAGAGAGACTGTTTGCGCACCGCGCTCGTGGCGTTCCCCGCCGCGGGCGCGGTGTTGCTTTTGATACCTTTGATACCATTGGTCTCCAGCAAAACGTTGACAGGGGCGGGCGACGCGCGTTTAATCGCGGCTCAATCATGTTGCGGCAATCTGAAAACTGGTTGTGTCCGCCGTTCTCTTGAAAAGGAGTCTTCTGCCATGAACAAATGCGTGTCTTTGACCTTTACCTTCCTCGCGGCGCTGGCGTTGTCCGCCTCCGCACAAACGAACCCTTACGCGGAACTGTCCTCCTACGACTTCGGCAAGAAGTCGGAAATGCTCGCGGCCATCCAGCAGGAGATTCGCGAGGCCAAGCCCGCCGGCTACCCGGCCATCGAGGCGAAGCTGCTCGCGGCCATCGCCAAGCCGGACGCGACCTACGCGTGCAAAAAATTTGTCTGCGAACAGCTCCGTATGATTGGCTCGGAGGCGTGTGTCACGCCGTTGCTGAAGATGCTCGGCGAGGAGAAGTCGGCGGACGTGGCGCGGCTCGCGCTGGAAAACCTGCCGTGCAAGGCGGTGTGCGACGGGCTGCTCGTGGCGCTTAAGTCGTCCAGCGGCAAGATTCAGATCGGCATCATCAACACGCTCGCGGCGCGGCAGAACCCGGAACTGGTCGCCGTCGTGAAAGGTTATCTCGGCGCCGGCAACGGGGACCTCGTGCGCGCGTCGCTGCAAGCCCTCGGCCGCGTCGGCGGCGCGGTCGCGGTGGCGGCGTTGAAGTCCGCGAAGGTTGCGGCGGAGCTTGAGCCGCTGCGCGAGCGGACGCTGATGGATGCGGCGTTCAATCTCGCCAAGGCCGGCGACAAGGGCGCGGCCGTGGCGGTGTTTGACGAGGAGTTCAAGAGGGGCAAGAGCCAGCCCGCTGTGATCGCGGCGCTGAACGGCTTGGTGGATTTTGGCGGTGCGCGGGGATTGATCGTCGTGTGCAGTGCGCTCAAGGACCAGCAGTTGCCGGTGGCGCTGGCGGCGGCGAAGGCGGCGCAGCGGATGCAGAACAAGGCCATCACGAAGGAACTCTGCTCGGCGTTGCCCGGTTTGCCGGCGGCCGTGCAGGTAGCGGTAATCCGCACGCTGTCCGAGCGCGGCGACAAGTCCGCGCTGCCGGCGGTGAAGACCGCGTTGGGCAGCGATGTGGAGGCGGTGAAGATCGAAGCGGCGCTCGCGTTGGAGAAGGTTGGCAATTCCAGCGTCGTCGGAGACCTCATTGCGCTGGCGACGGCCGAAGGCGACGTGGCCGCGGCGGCACAGCAGACGCTCGGCCGCATCAACGCGAAGGGTGTCAACGAAGCGATGACGAAGATGCTCGACGACGCCGACGCGAAGAAGGTGCGCGTGGCGGCGTTGACGCTGAAAGCGCGGGCCGACCGTTCGATCATGTCACGTCTGCTGAAGATGGCCGCCAGCGAGAACAAGGACGTGCGCGGCGCGGCACTCGATGCGCTCGACGGTTTTGCGGGCGCGGAAGAGATGCCGGCGTTGCTGGCGTTGCTGGAGAAGGCCGACAACAAGGACAAGGTGGCCTCGGTCCTCTGGAAGGCGACACAGGCGCTCGGCAAGGAAGACGAGCGGTTCGCGAAGCTCTGGGCCAGCGCGTCGGGCTGTTCGGAGCCGACGAAGGCCACGCTGATTTCGCTGGCGAGCACCGGCGCGGGCGCGGAATCGTTGAAGATCGCGAAAGAGACGTTCGCTTCCGGCCCGGCGGCGCTGAAAGACCCGGCGGCTCGGGCGCTGTTCAACTGGAAGTCGGATGCCGGCGTCGCGCCGATCATGGACGTGATTGCGAAGAGCAGCGACGCGAAGCACAAGATTCTCGGCGCGCGCGCCGTGGTGCGCATCCTGAACGACCGGAAGTGCAGCTTCAACACGAAGAAGAAGACGGAGACGCTGCAAAAGCTCCTGTCGTTGATGGAACGCCCGGAAGACAAGAAGATGATCGAAGGCGCCATCGCGACGGTGGGAAAGAAGAAGTAGGCGTTCGGCGCTTCAAGTCGTGTTCAGTCTTTTCCGGGAGATAGGGTCATGAACCAGAGAGTCTCACGCCGCCATTTTCTCAGAGCCTCTGCCACAGCCGCTGGCGCACTGGCGTTCCCGAACCTCATCCCCGCCTCGGTGCTGGGCGCAAACGCGCCGAGCAAGCGGATCAACGTCGCCAACATCGGCCAGGGCGCGCAGGGACGTGGGCATCTCGGTTACTGCCTCGGCCGCTCCGACGTGCAGGTTGTGGCGGTGTGCGACGTGCACAAAGGCGTGCGCGACCATTTCTGCGAAGTGACCGACACCCGATATACAGAGCGCACGGGCAAAGGGGAATACAAGGGCTGCAAGACGTTTGAGGATTATCGCGAGGTGCTGGAGATGCCCGATCTCGACGCGGTGACCATCGGCGTGCCGGACCATTGGCACGGGTTGATCGCGGTGGCGGCGTGCAAGGCGGGCAAGGATGTCTATTGCGAGAAGCCGTTGGCGTTGACGAACTGGGAGAGCCGCGCCATCGCCAATGCGGCGAAGGCGAACAGCGTCGTCTTCCAAACCGGCAGCCAGCAGCGCAGCAACCACGCGTTCCGGTTCGCGAGTGAGTTGGTGCGCAATGGCTGTATTGGCAAGGTGAAGGAAGTCTGGGTCAGCATCGGCGGGCCGTCGAAGCCGTTCTGCGATCTGCCGGAGGAGCCGGTGCCGGCGGGACTGAACTGGGACTTCTGGCTCGGCCCGTCACCGTGGCGGCCCTACAACTCCGCGCTCGCGCCCGATGGTTGGACTCACAGCTTCCCGAACTGGCGCGGCTACGGCGAGTTTGCCAGTGGCGGCCAGGCGGATTTTGGCGCGCACCACTTCGACATCGCGCAGTGGGGCCTCGGCACCGATCACACCGGCCCGGTCGAGGTGATTCCAGACGGCAAGGACGTGAAGAACCTCACCTACACTTACGCCGACGGCGTGAAGATGTATGTCGGCAGCAAGGTGCCCGGCTCGGCGACGCAGTGGGTTGGCGAGAAAGGCTGGGTGGCCGTGAACCGCGGCGATTGGCTGCAAACCGAGCCGGCGAGTCTCGCGGGGACGCAGTTCGGTCCGGGTGACATTCATCTCTACGAGAGCAAGGACCATTTCGACAACTGGTTCACCTGCATCCGCTCGCGCAAGCCGGCGATCTGCACCGCGGAGATTGGCCATCGCACGGCGACGATCTGCCAGACCGGCATCATCGCGTTCCGTTTGGGCCGGCCGTTGAAGTGGGACCCGAAAGCCGAGAAGTTCCCCGGCGACGAGCAGGCGAATCGGATGTTGGGCCGGTCAATGCGCACGCCGTGGACGTTGTGAGTAGCCAGAGGTCAGAGGCCAGAAGTCAGACATCAGAAGAATTAGGAAGACTATGAAATCCAAAAACACGTTAACGATTCTTTCCGTGGTTGCCGCGCTTTGCATGACGGCGGCCGTGTGTGTCGCGCAGGACAAGGCGAAAGCGGCACCGAAGCCGCTGCCGCCGGACAAGACGAAGGTGCCGGATATCTCGGCGGCGGACTTGGAGAAGATAGAGGCTGCGCTGCCCGCCAAGGCCGCCAAGCCGAAGAAGGCTCGCAAGCTGCTTGTGTTCTGGCGCTGCGACGGTTTCTTCCACGGCAGCGGCGTTGCCGGCGGCAACAAAAGCATCGAATTGATGGGCAAGAAGACTGGCGCGTGGACGTGCGACTTCAGCCGTGAACTGGAGGCCCTCGACGCGGAGAATCTTGCGAAGTATGACGGGCTGGTGTTGAACAACACGACCAGTCTCGACCCGACGCCGGAGCGCAGACAGGCCATTCTCGACTTCATCAACAAGGGCAAGGCCATTATCGGCATTCATGGCGCGACCGACAACTTCGGCAAGTGGCCCGAAGGCCAGCAGTTGATGGGCGGGCGCTTTGCTGGGCACCCGTGGGGCGGCGGCGGTCCCGGTGGTAAGACCGACGGCAAATGGGCGTTCAAGCTCGACGAGCCGAATCATCCGCTCTGCCGCGCGTTCGAAGGCAAAAGCTTCCGGTTGAAGGACGAGATTTACCAATTCAAGGACGCCTACACGCGCGCCGACCGTCGCGTGCTGATCGGCATGGACCTTTCCGATGAAAAAACCTCCAAGGCGATCACAACACCGGACCCGAAGACCGGCAAACCGCGCGGCTGCCGCGACGACGGTGACTACGCGGTGTCGTGGATCAAGAACGTCGGCAAAGGCCGGCTCTTCTACTGCTCGCTCGGTCATGCCATGAACGTGTTCCAGGACGCGCCGGTGGTTCAGTATTACCTCGACGGCATCCAGTGGGCGCTCGGCGACATCAAAGCCGACGCCAAGCCGAAGAAGTAGCAGCGGTGGCGGAGCAGAGCGCAGAGAACATAGTAGTCATCACGCTCCGCGTGATGACTCGAGGACGATCCTCACGCGGATGCGTGAGGACTACTTTATCGCATAGGACAGCACCATGAACTCAAAGCTCTTCCATTCAACCGGCTTTTCTGCGCACTACAAGCACGCCGCTTTGGCGCTGGTATTGGTTGCCGCATCCGCGTTGGCCCACGCCGCGCAGCAGTTTACCTACCTCGATCTCGTCAAGCGGCTCACCGAGCTCGAAGCGCTGGCGGTGTTGCCGGTGCCGGGCGAGAAATGCCAGCAGTGGTCGAGCTACGACCGCGCCAGCAAATACGACGAGGCGACCGGCAAATACGTGAAGTGGGACGCCAACGGCGACGGCGGCGGCATCATCCGCAAGGAGGGCGATTTCTCGGTGCTTGCGGAGATAGAAGGCCCCGGCGTCATCTGGCGCACTTGGTCGGCGGCGGCGGGCAAGGGTCATGTAAAAATCTTCCTCGACGGCGCGGCGGAGCCGGCGGTGGACCTGCCGTTCTGCAAATACTTCGACGGCAGCGAGGCACCATTCCAGGGCAAGGCGCTTTGCCACGTGCTGGCCAAAGGCTGGAACAACTACGTGCCGATCCCGTTCCAGAAGTCCTGCAAGATCATCGCCGAGAAGGGTTGGGGGAATTACTACCACTTCACCTACACGACATATCCGAAGGGAACGAAGCTGCCGACGTTCACGCGCAACCTCGGCGCGAAGGAAACGGCGGCGCTCGCGAAGGCGAACGAGTTCCTTGAGAGCAAGCTGGGCGAAGACCCCGCCAGCGCGCGCAAAGGCGAGAAGACCGTGGAGAAGACCATCACCGTCGCCCCGGGCGAACTGGCGGTCGTGGCGGAACTCGACGGCCCGCGCGCAATCACGGCGCTGCGTGCGAAGCTCGACCTGCCTGCCGCGCCCGACGACATCGGCGCGCTGCGTGAGCTGTGCCTGCGGATCACCTGGGACGACGACGCGCAGCCGGCGGTCTGGGCGCCGATCGGCGACTTCTTCGGCAGCGCGCCCGGCTTCAACAAATACCGCTCGCTGCCACTTGGCATGACCGGTGACGGCTGCTACGCGCTCTGGTATATGCCGTTCGCAAAGAAGGCGCGGGTCGAGCTGGTCAACGACGGCAAGGAAAAGCGCACCGTGTCGTTCCGCGTCACGCACGCGCCGTTGACGCGGCCGGCGGCGAAGTTGGCGCGGTTCCACGCGAAGTGGCACCGCGACGTGTTCCTGCCGGAGGACCCGGACCGCCGTGCGATTGACTGGACGATGCTCAAGACACAGGGCCGCGGGCGTTTCGTTGGCGTCATGCTGCACATCTGGAACCCGCGCGGCGGCTGGTGGGGCGAGGGCGACGAGAAATTCTTCGTGGACGGCGAGAAGTTCCCGTCCACCATTGGCACCGGCTCGGAGGATTACTTCGGCTACGCGTGGTGTTGCCCGGAGTTGTTCGAGAACGCCTTTCACAACCAGCCGCGCAACGACGGCGGCAACCGGCGGCACGTTTGCGTCAACCGCTGGCACATAACCGACAACGTGCCGTTCCAGCAATCGTTCGAGGCGGCCATCGAAAAGTATTACAAGAACGAGAAACCGACACTCTACGCGGCCACCGTCTATTGGTATCAGGCGGCAGGCCAGTTGGACGACTACTCCGCGATGCCGCTGGCCGAGCGCACCGACTGGTATGCCGCGCCGCCGAACACCCGCGTGGCCGGCGCGCTCGAAGGCGAGGAGATGAAGATCATCGAATGCACTGGCGGCAAGGCGCATCCGCAGGACCTGGCGCACTTCGGCGGCGCGTGGAGCGACCAGTCGCACCTTTGGTGGATTGACGGCAAGCCGGGCGACCGCCTCGCGCTGGCGTTGCCGGTGAAGGAGGACGGTCGCTACAAACTCATCGCCCAACTCACCAAGGCGCGCGACTACGGCATCGTGCAGCTTTCACTCGACGGCCAGAAGCTCGGCAAGCCGCTCGATCTCTACAACCCGCAGGTGGTCCCGACTGGTGCGCTGGACCTCGGCACGCACGAGTTGAAGAAAGGTGTCTACCGCTTGATGTTGGAGATCGTCGACGCAAACGAGAAAGCCCTCAAGCGCCACATGGCTGGTCTCGATTACGTGAAGCTTGAGCGGGTGCCGTAAGCGTCTGGCGTTGCGTGAGACGGCGCGTTATCCGTATGGCGCAAGGAAATCTTTCAGTGTAGTTTTGCGGCGTTACTTTTATGACACTCAGATTCATTGGCGAACCGCTGTTGGCCAGGACCGCGGATGGCAGGCTCAAGTCGCGAATTGCGACCGTTTTCGTCGGGAACCAGACCATCGTCACGTTGCCCGGCATTCACGCCACGCAGCGCGCGGCGTATCTGCATACGCTCAACCAACAACGCCATGCGGCCGGCCGTCCGGCAATGACAGAACAGGAGGAATCCGTCGAGTTGAGCAACGCCGTGGATCTCGTGATGGAGGAAGACACCGTCCTGATCCGACCCGATCCGGCGCGGATGGATCTCGCGTTCGCAGCGGATGAGATCCTGCAGGAAGTCGTGACGAAGGAGCAGATCAAGTTCCTGCATGTGCTTGACTCGCGTGTGCGTAATGCGATCAAGCGTCACGGCGAGAACTGGAGGATTACGCCGTTGCCACGGTCGGCGGCTGACATGCAGCAGATGATCGTCAGTTCGCGGATCGGCATCGGTGGGCGGGAACTCTATTACTTTAATCGTGAGACCGGATCGCGTTTTCTGACCTGCCAGGAATTTGCCGGCCTGGGAGCGATGGAGGAGGGGGAGCGGCGGCGGTTGCTCGTGGAGATCAAGGACAGTTCGGCGCACCTGAATCGGCTGGGATGGCCGGAGGTTTCGTTTTTTATGGCGGACAAGGCGTTCAGGGCGGCGGATTTTGCGCTGCACGATTTCGCCAGCATGCCTTCGGATCGGTTGCAGACCGTGTTCGAGGCGCTGCGGCAAAAGTTTCAGAACGCGGTGCCGGCGGATTTGCGGCGGGATGACGTGAACCAGGCCGAGTGGCGCAACCGCATGTATGCCGCATTGATCGGCTTGAAGGAAGATTCGGTGAGCGAAGAGTCACTGCTTGGCCTCGGCGCGGAGTTTTACATGCAGGTGGAGTGGCTGCCAGGCGGCCGGATCGAGGAGGGTGAGATGATCTTCGATTCAGTGATGGATCAGTCGTTGGACAATATAGACGAACAACGACGGGCGAAACTGGCGCTCTTTGAAAAATCCCGCGCGTTCATCCTCAGCTACATCCGGGAATACGGTGACGTTGAATACATCAACATGGGGCGGTTGGCCAGTTCGCTGTCGTTGCGGCAGTCGTTGCAGGGCCGGCGCGGCGTGTTCTTGGTCGAGTTAAAGCAGCGGGATGCGCCGCAACCGTTTGTGAAAATCCTCCGGATGCAGAAGTGGGGCGTCGCCGAGCATCTGGACGATGGCAAGAGCCTTCTGGACGCGATGCTGTTTTCGGAGGAATACACTGACTACATCCTCAACCGCCGGCTGGCTTGCCGGCAGTTGGGAATGAACCTGGCCTCTCACACCTCGGCGCGCAAGCTCGGCGAGCGTTACTTCGGCAAGAACCGTGACTATCACGGCCTGACCATCTATTCACCGTATTTCGAGCGCGACTACATCGGTGGCATCGCGACAGACAAGATTTTGCCGTCCAAGTTTGCCAATGAATCGTATGCGTTTGCGTTTGCTCGTCTGTTGGGTCATGCGGCTGCGCCGAATCTTATCGTCGGCCGTTGCCAGCTTAACGGACAGGTCATCTTCGACGACGGCGACGAGGTGGTCATTGAAAACCAGTTCGGCATGCCGCTGGAGATCATTGTGGCCGACCACACGGGCACGTTCACCGATTTTCGCCGCGGCCTTGGTGAGAGCGCGCCGGATTATGCGAATGCTGTCAACAAACGGCTGGCGGCGCTCCCGCAACCGGCGGCATTTGCGCAGGCGTATCTTGACGCGTTTACGGAGCGATTTGAGAAAATTCAGCAGGAATATCGTCGGCGGAAACGCGCCTTTGACAGCCTGTTCAAGCATCAAGTGCCAGTCGAGGCGGGTAACCTGTCCTTTCGCTGGCTCCGCGTGCTGGAGCGCATGAACCAAGCAGACCCGCGGGCGCTCAAGGAGATGATTCGAAAGAATATCGCGATTAAGTAGATCGTCGGGCGTTGCGAAGTGCGGCCGCAATGGTGGAGGATCGGAATGGAAATTAGAAGACGCAGGAAGATTCTGGCGGCTGTCATAGTGCTCGTCATTGGGTCTGCGCTTGCTGCTGTTGCCGGCGAGGCCACGAACCCGTTGGCGTGGCCGCAGCCGACGAAGGAATCGAGGCCGTGGAGCTACTGGTGGTGGATGGGCAGCGCGGTGGACAAGAAGAACCTCACCAAGGAGCTCACGCGCTATCGCGATGCCGGCTGGGGCGGCGTCCACATCATCCCGATCTACGGCGCGAAGGGTTGGGAATCAAAGTTCATCGAATATCTCAGTCCGCAATGGATGGAGATGCTGCGCCACACCGTCAGCGAAGCCCACCGGCTCGGCATGGACGTGGACATGACCACCGGCACCGGCTGGTGTTTCGGCGGCCCGAACGTCCCGCCGCAGGAAGCTTGCGCGCAGGTTGTGGCGAAAGTCATGGAAGAAGGCGGCAAGAAAGTGTTTCAGATTTCGCAAAAGCCGACCTCCAAGGTGAAACGCCCCGCTGCCGGCGGCGAGGGCTTCATGCTCAATCCGCTCTACGCCGACGCGATCCGCCATTGGCTGGGGCGGTTCACGGAAGCCTTTGCGCGCCACGACGGGCCGAAACCACGGGCGCAGTATCACGATTCGTTCGAGTATCGCGTGGATTGGTCGCCCGACCTTCTCGCGCAGTTCGAGAAAAGGCGCGGTTACCGGCTCCAGAGTGAGTTTCTGGCGTTCTTCGGCAAGGAGAGCAACGACCGCGTCGCGCGGCTGAAGTGCGACTACCGCGAGACGATCTCTGATATGATGATCGAGGACTCGATGCCACTCTGGTTCAACTGGTGTCGTGAGCGCGGCTTCCTTACGCGCAACCAGGCGCATGGCTCGCCGGGCAACCTGCTCGACCTTTACGCGCTCGCCGACATCCCGGAGACGGAGATGTTTCACACCGATCGCCGACCGCTCGTGGCGAAGTTCGCCTCATCGGCCGCACACGTCGCCGGTCACAACCTCGTCGCATCGGAGACGGGCACATGGCTCAAGGAACACTTCACCGAAACGCTCGCGGATGTGCAGGGCTTGCTTGACGACCTCTTTGTCAGCGGCGTCAACCACGTCATCTTTCACGGCACCTGTTATTCACCTGACGAAGCTGGCTGGCCGGGCTGGCTCTTCTATGCTTCCACTGAGATGAACCCACGCAACTCGATCTGGCGCGATGTGCCGACGCTGACGGCTTACATCGCGCGCTGTCAGTCAGTGCTCCAAGCCGGCAAGCCGGACAACGACGTGCTGGTCTATTGGCCGATCTACGACGTGTGGCACAAGGCGGCGGGTCTTGCTGAAAACCTTACGGTCCACGGTGCCAGTTGGTTCACCAGCCAGCCCATCGGCAAGCTCGCGGAGAAGCTCTGGGCGCGCGGCTTCACGTTTGACTACATCTCTGACCGCCAGTTGGCCGCGCTGAAGCCTGCCGGCCGAGTCATCGTGGTGCCGCCAACGGAGCATATCCCGCTCAAAACGATTGAGCATCTGCTGCGGCTCGCCGATGGCGGTGCGAAGGTGATCTTCGACGAAGCGTTGCCGAAGGACGTGCCGGGCTTGCAGGAACTGGAGGCGCGGCGAGCAGAGTTGAAGAAGTTGCTGGAGCGAGCCAAGAGCCGGGTGCAGGTTGGCGACGCGGATGCGTTGTTGGCGAAAGCCGGCGTAGCGCGCGAGCCGATGGTGGATCACGCGGGCCTCCTCTTCATCCGGCGCGCGCTCGGCGACGGCCGCTACTACTTCATCGCCAACCGCGGCGACAAACCGGTGGACGGCTGGCTGCCTCTGGCGACGAAGGCGAAGTCCGCGGCCATCATGGACCCGATGACAGGTCGCGCCGGCGTGGCGAGTATGGCGGGCGCATCAAGAGTTTACGTGCAGCTTGCGCCGGGAGATTCCGTCGTGCTGCGGACATTTGCCGACCGCAAGCTCGACGGGCCGGCGTGGGCCTATTGGAGGCCGGCTGGCGATCCTGTTTCACTCAGCGGCACATGGCAGGTGAAGTTCCTGCGCGGCGGCCCCGCATATCCGGCGGCGTTTGAGACAAGCAAGCTGGCTTCGTGGACGGAGCTTGGCGGCGAGGAAGCACAGCGTTTCGCCGGCACGGCACTCTACACGCTCACGTTCGACGCGCCTGCCGCCGGTGCGGGTTGGTGGCTGGACCTCGGCAACGTCTGCCAGAGCGCCCACGTGCGCCTGAACGGTCGCGACCTCGGCACGGCAATCAAGCCGCCGTTCCGCGTGGCAGTGGACGCGCTGAAGTCGAGGGGCAACGTGTTGGAGGTGGAAGTGACGAACGTCTCCGCCAACCGCATTCGCGACCTCGACCGGCGCGGCGTGAAGTGGCGCAACTTCTACGACATCAACTTCGTGAATATCAACTACAAGCCATTCGACGCCTCGAATTGGCCGCTCGCCGACTCAGGATTGCTCGGCCCGGTGACGCTGCAACCGGTGAAGACGTTCGTGCCGAGGTAAAGAATCGGAATCGCGGCTTGTCCATCGGGTGGATCGCGTTCTCCGAACGCGATTCGGTTTGCGCTACGACAAGCGCGTTCGGAGAACGCGCTCCACCTTCGGTTGCCAATGCGTCGTCTGCTCGCGCGTCAGTGCTTTTTCAGCTTGTCGAGCTTCGGCTTGATCACGATACGGCAGTAGCCGGCTTCGGGATGCTTGCGGTAGTAATCCTGATGATAATCCTCGGCGCGGTAGAACTTCGTCAGCGGGACGATTTGCGTGACGATGGGGTCTTGGAACTTGGCTTGTGCCGCGCGCTTCGACTTCTCGGCGGCGAGCTTCTGCGTTTCGTTGTGATAGAAGATGACGGAGCGGTATTGCGTGCCTTGGTCGTGGCCCTGGCGGTTCAACGTCGTCGGGTCGTGCGCTTTCCAGAACGTCTCCAGCAGCTTCTCGTAGGAGATGCGTGCGGGGTCGAACTCGACCTGAATCACTTCGGCGTGGCCGGTGGTGCCGGTGCAGACCTGTTCGTAGGTCGGGTCAAGCACGGTGCCGCCCGCGTAACCGGACGTGGATGACTTTACGCCCTCCATCGTTTGATACACTGCCTCCGTGCACCAGAAACAGCCGCCGCCGAATGTGGCGAGTTCGGTTTTGGCGGCGGCGGGCTTGGGAGGTTCGGCTGAAGTGTTCATGGCGGCCAATGATGCGGTCAGGCAGAGCAGCAACTTGAAGGTTCTCATGGTGTCGGTTGTATCGGTTTGCGCCCTAAGCTTGGAGGTTTTTCAGCCGCCGTCAATAGTGATTCCGCTGGAGGTCGTCTTCCGCTATGGTGGCGGCGGTGTCTGTTGAACGAGGAGATGCGATGAAGAAGCTGAAGCGATGGATTCTTACCGCTGGCGGCGCGGCGGCGTTGCAGTTGGGCAGTGCGGGCATGTGCGCGGAGAGCACGGTTTCGCTGGAAGGCCAATGGCGGTTCCAACTCGACCGCAACGACGCGGGCATCACGGAGAAGTGGTTCGACCGGACGCTGCCGGACAGGATCAGATTGCCCGGTTCGCTGACCGCCCAGGGCATCGGCGACGAGGTGACCGTGGACACCAAATGGATTGGCGGCATCGTGGACAAGTCGTGGTTCACCGCGCCGGAATACGCGAAGTATCGCCAGTCCGGCAACGTCAAGATTCCGTTCTGGCTCCAGCCGGAGAAATACTACGCTGGGGCGGCGTGGTATCAGCGCGACATCGAGATTCCGGCGGAGTGGGTGGGTCTCACTGCTGTGCTTTCGCTGGAACGGCTGCACTGGGAGACGCGCGTCTGGTTGGACGACAAACTCATCGGAACGAACAACGCGCTCGCGACGCCGCACAACTACGAACTCGGCCCGCTCGTGTCAGGTAAGCACCGACTCACGATCCGTGTGGACAACCGCATGATTGTGGACGTGGGCGAGAACTCCCACAGCATCAGCGACCACACGCAGGGCGACTGGAACGGTATCGTCGGCCGTATTGAGTTGCGGGCGAAACCACGGCTTTGGATTTCACAGCAACGCATTGTGCCGAAGAATGACGGCACGGTTCGCGTTGAGATCGGCATTCGCAACACGCTTTTCGATCCAGTCATCGGCACGCTCACAGCCATTGTCCGCGAGAAGGGCACACATTCAGCAGCAGGCCAAGCCAGCGTCAAGATCGAGTATGCGCGCGGCTTAACCACCGAACATCGCCACATATTTACCACCCACGCTACGCAGGAGATCGTCGTGAAGCTCGACCGCCTGCCCAAGCTCTGGAGCGAGTTCACGCCCGACTTGTATGAAGTCGAGACGCGGATTGAAGCGCAAGGTGGGCGACAGACCGACGTGGCGGTTGAGACTTTTGGTTTTCGGGAGTTCATGGCGCAAGACACCCAGTTTGCCATCAACGGCCGCAAGACCTTCATGCGTGGCACGCTCGACTGCTGCATATTCCCGAAGACCGGCCATCCGCCGACGGACGTTGCGGAATGGAAGCGCATCATCGGCGTCGCGAAGGCGCACGGGCTGAACCTGATTCGTTTTCACTCGTGGTGCCCGCCGGAAGCGGCGTTCGTCGCGGCGGACGAGATGGGCTTCTACTTCCACGTCGAGTGTTCGTCATGGCCGAACCAATCCGCCGCCTTGGGCGACGGCAAGCCGGTGGACCAGTGGCTTTACGACGAGGCCGATCGCATCCTGCGCTACTACGGCAATCATCCCTCGCTGGTTCTGATCCTCCACGGGAACGAGCCGGGCGGCAAGAACCGGAACGCATATCTGGCGAAGTGGGTCGAGCATTTCAAGACGAAGGATTCGCGGCTGCTCTGGAGCAGCGGCGCCGGCTGGCCGGAGTTGCCGGAGAACCAGTGGCATTGCGTTCCCCAGCCGCGTATCCAGGCGTGGGGTGGGGGGCTGAAATCGCGCATCAACGCGAAACCGCCGGAGACGCGCACTGATTACACTGACTTCATCGGCAAGCGCACCGTGCCGGTGGTCAGCCACGAAATCGGCCAGTGGTGTGTCTATCCGAACTTCGACGAGATCAAGAAATACACTGGCTACCTCAAGCCGAAGAACTTCGAGATCTTCCGCGATAAGCTCAAGGAACGAGGCATGAGCGACCTTGCGCGGAAGTTTCTGCTGGCGTCCGGCAAACTCCAAACGCTTTGCTACAAGGAGGAAATCGAATCGGCGCTGCGCACATCCGGTATGGGCGGCTTTGAACTGCTCGACCTCCACGACTTCCCTGGTCAGGGCACGGCGTTGGTCGGCGTGCTCGACCCGTTCTGGGAGAGCAAGGGCTACGTCACACCGCAGGAATACAGTCGCTTCTGCAACGCCACCGTCCCGCTGGCTCGGATGAGCAAGCGCGTCTTCATGACGGACGAGAAGCTCGAAGCCGACATCGAGGTTGCGCACTTCGGCCCCGCACCGATCAAGGACGCCGTCGCGTCGTGGCGACTCGCCGGCGACGATGGCCGTGTCGTCGCCAGTGGCAAGTTGCCCGCGAAAACTCTGCCGGTGGACAACGGCATCGCCCTCGGCGGTGTGAGCGTGGAGTTGAAGAACGTGCCCGCGCCGGCGCGATACAAACTGGTTGTTGGTCTCGATGGATCGAAGTTTGAGAACGACTGGGATATCTGGGTCTATCCGCCGAAGGTGGACGCGCAGCCGCCGCAGGACGTGAAGATCGTGGACGAACTGAACTCCGACGCGTTCGCCACGCTCGATGGCGGCGGCAAGGTGTTCCTGATGATTCCGCCGAAGCGCGTGAAGAACGCCGCCAAGGACAAGGTCGTGCTCGGCTTCTCCAGCATCTTCTGGAACACCGCCTGGACGCGCCGGCAGCCGCCTACGACGCTCGGCATTCTCTGTGACCCGAAGCATCCGGCGCTCGCCGCCTTTCCGACCGATTACCACAGTAACTGGCAATGGTGGTATTTGGTGACGCGTGCAGGCGCGATGATCATGGACGATCTGCCGCGCGGGTTGCGGCCGATAGTGCAGGTGATTGACGATTGGTTTACCGCGCGCAAGCTGGGTCTCGTCTTCGAGGCGAAACTGGGCAAGGGCAGGCTGCTGGTGTGCAGCGTGGATCTGAAGAGCGATCTCGATGCCAATCCCGTCGCGCGCCAGATGCTCCACAGCTTGCTGGGCTACATGGCCAGCGAACGTTTCAACCCGGAGGTGGCGGTGACGAAAGATGCGGTCGCGCGGCTCATGACTTCCTGGCCGGGGTCGGAACTGGCGCGTCTTGACGCGAAGATCTGGGTGGACAGCGAGGATGACGCGCATGACAACGTCAAGGCCAACGCAATAGACAGCGACCCGCAAACATTCTGGCACACGCAATGGCAGCCGACTGCGAAGCCGATGCCACACTGGCTTGTGGTGGACTTGGGCAGCGAACTGGCGTTGGCGGGCATCACGTATTTGCCGCGTCAGGACATGGCCAACGGCCGCATCGCCGAGGCGGAGATTTATTGCAGCAACGAGCCGAAGAAGTGGAGCGCGCCCGTCGCGATTGCGAAATGGGGTGACACCGCCGACCGGCAAACGATCCGTTTCGCGAAGCCGGTCACGGCGCGTTACCTCAAACTCGTGCCGAAAAGCGAAGTCCGCGGCCAGCCGTTTGCGGCGGTTGCCGAACTGGACATCATCCGGCCGTAGCAACCGGGGAAACGCGGATTGCCTGCAATGGCGAAATTGAGCTAAAGGAATCAGAGCATGATTACAGCACCCGTGACCTCCGGCGGCGGCCAGAACGCGGCGAAATACAACATGGGCTACGTCTGGCTCATCTCTCTGGTCGCGGCGATGGGTGGGTTGCTGTTCGGCTACGACTGGGTTGTCATCGGCGGGGCAAAACCGTTTTTCGAGAAATACTTCCAGCTCAACTCGGAGGAACTGAGCGGCTGGGCAAACAGTTGCGCGCTGGTCGGGTGCCTGCTGGGGTCGCTGGTTACCGGCGGCCTCAGCGACAAGCTCGGACGCAAGAAGCTGTTGGTAGTGTCGGCGTTCCTGTTCGCCGTGTCGTCTGTGCTCACCGGTTGGGCGACGACGTTCTCTTGGTTCGTCGTCTGGCGCATCGTCGGCGGCGTGGCCATCGGCATGGCGTCAAACCTCTCGCCCATGTATATCGCCGAGGTCGCGCCGGCGCACATGCGTGGGCGACTTGTGGCGGTCAACCAGCTCACCATCGTCATCGGTATTCTCGCCGCGCAGATTGCCAACTGGCTGATCGCCGAGAAGGTGGCCGACGGGGCGACGGCGGAGATGATCCGGCAGTCGTGGAACGGCCAGTATGGTTGGCGCTGGATGTTTACGGCGGTGGCGGTGCCATCGTTGTTGTTCCTCGTGAGCGCGCTCTTCGTGCCGGAAAGCCCGCGCTGGCTGGTGAAGAACGGCCTCGCCGAACGCGCGTGGAAGATTTTGGAGCGCATCGGCGGCGCGGCTTATGCCGACGCCGAAGTGCGCGATGTGCAGGCGACGCTGGCCTCACAGGAGATTCATCATGTTCGCTTCCAGGACCTGCTGGAACCGAAGATGGTGAAGATTCTGCTCGTGGGTGTCACGCTGGCGGTGCTGCAACAGTGGAGCGGCATCAACGTGATCTTCAACTACGCCGAGGAACTCTACAAAGCAGCGGGCTACGGCGTGAGCGACATCCTCTTCAACATCGTCATCACCGGCGCGATCAACCTGGTGGTCACGTTCGTCGCCATCGGCACGGTGGACCGGTTTGGCCGGCGCGGGTTGATGCTGATCGGCTGCGCGGGTATCGCGATTTCGCATCTGCTGCTTGGCGCGGCCTACACGATGGGGATGAAAGGCTTTTGGGTGCTGGTGCTCACGCTGAGCGCCATCGGCTGCTACGGCATGTCGCTGGCGCCGATCACGTGGGTGCTCATCGCGGAAATCTTCCCGAATCGCATCCGTGGCGCGGCGATATCGGTGGCTGTGTCAGCATTGTGGATCGCGTGTTTCATCCTGACCTATACCTTCCCGATCCTGAAAGGCGCGGTCGGCATGTCGGGCACGTTCTGGATTTACGCGGCGATTTGCGCCGGCGGCTTCTTCTTCATCCTGATGCGCGTGCCCGAGACGAAGGGCAAGACGCTGGAGCAGATCGAGCGGGAGCTGGTGGGTTGAGGAGAAAACGATGCGTCCAATCCTGTTGACGGTGGGGTTTTGGAGCACAAGCGATGAAAGAAACGGCATTGAAAAAGCAACTGGCGAGACTGAGCCAGTTCTTTAAGACTTAGGAATTGACCCTCTGACTTTCATGACACGTGTGTGTGGAGATAAGAGAGTGAGAAACTTAGACCTCATAAGTAAGTTAGTCATGCACGGCATAAGCGACGAAATTCGTAAGCTTTCGTGTCCGAAATGCTCTGGGCCGCTAAAAATTGGCGTTTATCGGGGTGCTCGGCTGGTGTCCGCACAGGTCAAGTGCAAGAACTGTGACTTCATTGTCAGACTTGACGGTTCGCCACCGGAGCCACCATGGGTCAACGATTTGGGGTCAGAATGCGAGACGACACCATGAGATGTCGAAGCACAGGGTCTGCGAAAGACACGGCATTGAAAGAAGAAACTGGTGAGACTAAGCCAGTCCGTCAAGAGTCGGGAGTTGGCACCATAACCCCCATGATCGCAAGATCTTTCCCATCCGGATATCATTTTAGCGCATCGCGAAATGTCCGGCAGAGGATGGCAACATTATGAGCCTAGCACACATACGATTTGTTCGAGAAGCGGATGATGCAACCACAGCCGAATATCGAGTTGAATGTCCCGATATGGGTGAAAAAGGACAATGGCAACAGGTTGGCCGACTACGATTAGATAAATTTGTCGGAAAATATAAATTTACACCTGGATTGCTCTGGATTGAAAAGCGTGCTCTACCACCGTCGCTGTATGGATTGCCTGAGCCTGAACAGAAGCGACTGCTCAGTTCTGACTACGATGGCTTTGCTTGGGGAACTTGGGCCATGATTATCCATCACTATGCTTCCAGTTTACTTGAGCACCGTAATTACCCAATCCGCTATCCGGAAACCATGTTTTCGGAAAACGAGCCGAGAGGGTAGCGGACACGGTGTCACGCATCAGACAAGAGCGGTTGGGTAGTGAACGATGAAGGTTGAACGGACAATTCAGATTCGGTGGCGGCTGCTGGGTGGCTGCGCGGTGTTGCTGCTGGCGGCGTTGGCTCTGCGCCGCTGCGTTGATTGGTGCAAGACGTTGGAGCAGATCGAACTGAAGCTGGTGGGTTGAGGACAGACTATGAGAACATTGATTGGAAGCATGTTGGTTGCGGGATGCGCGCTGATTGGGAACGCGGCGGAACCAGTTTCGGTCGGCGCTCCTGACGACAGGGCGGCCGTGGCTTGGGTTCGGAGCGGCGACCAGGAGTTCAACGGCACACCGTATCATTTCCTCGGTTCATCGGACATGCAGGTGACCTTCGACGTGAAGCCGCAACCCGGCGCGGCGCTGGAGTTGCTGTGGGGATCGAAGAACGACAAGCGCGTGGCCGTGGTCGTCGTCAACGGGCAGTCATTGCCGGTCGCCGGTGGCGGCGACTACAGCGGGTTTCGCTGGCTGCGCGTGCCGTTGCCCGACAGCGTGAAGGGCGAACGCTACGACATCACGCTGAAGCCCGGCGAAGGCAAGGCTGCGTTCATCGCCGAGGTGCGGTTGACTGCGCCCGGTGGCGACGCGAAGCGGCCCGACTTGAAGACGGCGAGTTACAAGGCGAAGTCTGTGCAGAAAGCCCAAGCGGCACGAAAACGGTCGCCGTGGATGGGGTTCCAAGGCGAGGGTTTTCCTGAGATGCGCAAGGCGTGGGACACGCCGCTGTCGCCGCCCGCCAAGCCCGCGAGCGACCCGCGCATCGAGGCGGCGTTCCGGCTCGCGGAGAAAAACGCGCGGCGGGCGAACGAGGCGTTCTATCGCTCGCGCCGCTTCATTGATGGTTGGCTGGCCCACGCCGATCCCGTTACCGGGCTGATCCCGCGCAACTTGCAGGTGGATTACTGGAACGGGCGCGATTCGGCCGCCGACAACTGGCCGTTCATGGTGCTTACCGCGGCGATGACTGACCGGCCGCTGTTTGAGGGCCGGATGCTGGAGATGCTGCGCACGGAGACGAAGCTGACCTGCCGCGTGGACCGACTGCCCGACGATTACTCGTTCAGCAAGAAAGGCTGGCAGCGCGAGACATTGAACCTCGACGCGATCATCTTCGACGGCGCGGAATACGTGAAGGACGGCCTGCTACCCATCACGGAATGGCTCGGCGCCAGCCCGTGGAGCGAGCGCGCCATCGGCATCATTGACGACATCTGGAAGAACGCCACCATTGAGACGCCGTTCGGCAAAATCCCGACGCTGAACTTCGAGGTCAACGGCGACCTGCTCCAGGCTTGCGGGCGGCTGTTCTGGTTCACCGGCGAGCGCAAGTATCTCGACTGGGCCATCCGCCTCGGCGACTACTACCTGCTCGGCAAGAACCATCCGACGCGCGACATGAAGGACCTCAAGCTCGGCGACCATTCCTGCGAGGTCATCAACGGCCTCTCCGAACTCTACGTCGCCTGCGCCCACGCCGCGCCGGAGAAACGCGAAGCCTACCGCAAGCCGCTTCACGAGATGTATGACCGCATCCTGCAAGTTGCCTGCAACGAGCACGGCCTGATTTACCTCCACGTCAACAACCAGACCGGCAAGCCACTCTCCACCGCGCTCACCGACAACTGGGGTTACAACTACGACGGCCTCTACACGGCCTTCCTGCTCGACAAGAAAACCGCCTACCGCGACGCCGTGCGCAAGGCCCTCAGCAACCTGAAGGAGCACTATACCGGCCAGGGCGGCATGTGCCAGAGCAACACCGCGGATGGCTACGCCGACTCCATCGAGGGCGCCATCACGCTCCTTAACCGCGAATGGGTTCCGTCGGCAGCTGAGTGGGTTGACGCCGAGATCAAGACCATGTGGGGCCGGCAGCATCCTAATGGCGTCATTGAGGGCTGGCACGGCGACGGCAACTCCGCGCGCACGTCGCTCATGTATGCGCTCTGGAAGACCGAGGGCATCACCATCGAGCCGTGGCGGGCCGACGTGCGGTTCGGCGCGACGCGCGCGGGCGGGAATCTTTGCATTAGCCTCGTCGCGGACAAACCGTGGGAGGGCCGCCTCATTTTCGACAAGCAGCGCCACAAGCTGAACATGCATCTGCCGCTCGACTACCCGCGCATCAACCAGTTCCCGGAGTGGTTTACTGCGCAGGCCGCCGCGCGCTACGAAGTCCGCAACGCCGCCAGCGGTGAGAGGCAGGTCCGCGATGGCAAAGAACTACTCGAAGGCATCGCCGTGACGCTGAAACCAGGTGAGGAAGTGCGATTGGTCGTCAAACCGATGGGGAGGAAATGAAACGATTCATTGCTGCGCTGCTTGTTCTAGGTCTCATCGCGCCGTTCTACTCGCGCGCCGCATCTGCGTCTCTGAAGCCGAACATTCTCTGGATCACCTGCGAGGACATTTGCCCTCAGCTCGGTTGCTACGGAGACGCCTACGCGCGCACGCCGAACCTCGACGCATTCTCGAAACAGGCGGTGCGCTACACGCATGCCTTCGCCACCGCGCCGGTCTGCTCGCCGGCGCGCTCGTGCCTCATCACCGGCATGTATGCGACTTCACTCGGCACGCAACGGTTGCGCTCGGCCTTCCCCGTGCCGGCGGAGTTCCGCGGCTTTCCCGCTTGGCTCCGCGAAGCCGGTTACTATTGCTCGAACAACGTCAAGACCGACTACAACCTGCGGAACGAAGCCGCCTTCATCCGCGACGCGTGGGATGCTTCTTCGGGCAAGGCTCACTGGCGCGGGCGCAAACCAGGCCAGCCGTTCTTCGCTGTGTTCAATATCATGACCACGCATCAGTCACGCGCGAGCGTCTTCCCGCACGAACAGTTTGAGAAGATGGTCGGCAGCCGGCTCGCGCCGGAGGAACGCCACGACCCCGCGAAGGCGCCCGTGCCACCGTATTATCCCGACACGCCGGAGTCGCGCCGGATGCTAGCTCGCTACTACGACTGTATCACAGCGATGGATAAGGAGGTCGCCGCGCTGCTGCGCGCCCTCGACGAGGACGGCCTCGCCAACGACACGATCGTGTGTTTCTACGGCGACAATGGCAGGGGCATCCCGCGTGGGAAACGATGTCTGTTCGACACGGGACTCCACGAGCCGCTGTTAATCCGGTTCCCGGAGAAGTTCCGCCATCTCGCAACAGGCGCACCGGGGAGCACGACTGACCGGCTGGTGAGCTTCGTGGACTTCGGGCCGACGGTGCTGAGCCTTGCGGGCCTGCCGATGCCGAAGCACATGCAGGGCGTGGCGTTCGCCGGCCCGGCGGCGGGCAAGCCGCGCAAGTTTGTCTTTGGCGCGCGCGACCGCGTGGACGAGGCGTTCGATCTCTCGCGCTCGGTGCGTGACGGGCGCTGGCTCTACATTCGCAACTTCATGCCGCACCTGTCGTGGATGCAGCCGGAACGCTATTCGGACAACTCGCCGATGCGCCGCGAGTTCAAGCGGCTCGCCGCCGAGAGCAGGCTGAACGCCGATCAACTTACGTATGCCGCGCCGCGAAAGGCGATCGAGGAGCTTTACGACAGCGAGACCGACCCGCATCAGGTGAAGAATCTCGCTGGATCACTGCAGCACCGCGCGATGCTGGAGAAGATGCGCCGTGCGTTGCGCGAGTGGCTGCTGACGGCGCGCGACGCGGGTTTTCTGACCGAGCCGCAGGTGCGGGAACGCATCGGCGCAGACTCGACGCCGTTCGCGTTGGCGAAAGACCCGAAGAAGTATCCCCTGACGCGGCTGATCGACGCGGCTGATTTGGTTGGGCGGCCCGGTGCGGTGGCGCAGCAGGTGAAGTTGCTCGGCGATGCCGGCGATGGCGTGCGCTACTGGGCGGCGGTTGGGCTGGGGGCGGCGGGTAAGGACGCTGCGCCAGCGCGTGAAGCACTGAAGACGGCTTTGAAAGATGTGAGCGCGGTTGTTCGCATCGAGGCATCGGTGGCGCTCATCCAGATTGGCGAGACGGAAGCAGGCTTGCGCGTGCTTGAAAGCGACCTGCGCAGTGAGCATGGCGACGTAGCGGTGCATGCCGCGCGGGCGTTGGAATTGCTCGGCGAGTCGGCGCGGCCGGCGTTGCCCGCGATGCGCGCGATGCTCGACAGCGTGGACCGGAGGAAGTTCGGCGAATACGCGCTTTTCCTCCGGTTTAGCCTCGAATCGGCGCTGGAGAATCTCCAGCCGGACCCGAAGCTGACGAGGCGCTGACGAGACTGCGGGGAAGTTCAAGCTTGGCCGGATGCAGCGGCGCGGCGTAAGGTAAGGGTAACGGCGCGGGCGATGTTGGCCCGTGTGAATGTCAGGGTAGCGAAGCGACGGAGGATATTTTCATGGCTGAGGTTTATCATGCGCTGGGACTTCACCTGCACCAACCGCTGGGGAATCTGGTGGCATTGCACAATTCCGGTGAGAGCTGGGAGGCGAAGCAAATCCTTTGGTGCTACGACCGCATCACACGGATGCTGGAGGGGTATCACGATGTGGCGCGGCTGCACCTGAGCATTTCGGGAACGTTGCTGAAGCAACTCGAAGACCCCGGCGTGCGGCAAACGTTCCGCGACGTGGTGGACATCGAGGATTTCCTGAAGCGGTTCCGGCATGCGCCGATCGAGATCGTGGGCAGCGGGTTGTATCACCCCGTCTATCCGTTGATTCCGCCGGCAGATTGGGACGCGCAGACGGCGTGGTGGCAGGGGCTGGGGAAACATCTGCTGGGCCGTGACAGCTTCGGTGGGTTTTGGCCACCGGAGATGGGGTTCTGTATGGAGATGATCCCGATGTTACAGCGGCACGGTTACAAATACGTGCTGGTGGATTCCATTTTCATCAAGCCAAAGCGGCCGATGCGTTGGGAGGAGACGCGCTACCGGCCGTATTTGGCGCGCTACGGCGGCGCGGAGATCGTGGTGGTGCCGCGCGACCGCGAACTGTCCAACGCACAGCTCTCCGGCATGGACCCCGGATGGTTCCAGCATGAGGTGCGCGAGCGGACGAAGTTCTGCGATTTCCCCGCGCTGGTGACGACGTGGACCGACGGCGAGAACGGCGGCTGGTTCCGCACGACGAACGTGGAGAGCGGCTTCTGGGGATTTTTCTACCGGCAGATTCTGGACCGTTGCCGCGCCGGCACGCTTGGTTTCAAGCCGATCCACATCGGCGAGTATCTGCACCGGTTTCCCCCGACGGAGGAGGTGGAGGTGCACCGCGGTGCGTGGAACACCGAGCATCATTGGGGCGGCGACTTCACACAATGGACCGGCTCGCTCCTGCAGAAGAAGGGTTGGGATGAGGTGCGGCGGGCCAGCGATTTTTATCATCAGGTGAAACGTGCGTTCGACGAGCGGCAGCCGGGAGCGGGCGACCCTGAAGAGATTCGCCAAGTGGTCGTGCGCGCTTACGACTTCATTCTGACGGCGGAGACGAGTTGCAACTTCTACTGGGGCAGCCGCTGGGTCCACCGGTCGTTCGATGAACTGGAGCAGGCTTATCACTTGTTGGATGCGGCGATGTCGAAGCTGGGCAGGAAGTAACGGCGTGGGGCAGGGCAAAGACGCACGTTGCCGGCGAGGAGTTGGCGCGCTAGGATGCTGAAGTTGCCGCGAGTCTTGGAGTGGCGACCATAGAGGAAGAAGATACCGAATGTATATCGTGATGGTTTCGTCAGAGTGCGCTCCCGTCGCCAAAGTGGGCGGGCTGGGGGACGTTGTGTTCGGTCTTTGCCGCGAACTGGAGGTTCGCGGCAACTCCGTTGAGATCATCCTGCCGAAATACGATTGCCTGCGCTACGACCAGATTTACGGCCTCCAAATCACCCACAAGGACCTCTGGGTGCCGTGGTATAACCAAAGCATCCATTGCACCATCTATTTTGGCTTCGTGCATGGGCGCAAGTGCTTCTTCATCGAGCCTCACTCCGACCACAATTTCTTCCATCGTCGCATGTTCTACGGGCAGGGCGATGACGACCAGCGGTTCGCGTTCTTCTCGCGGGCGGCGTTGGAGTTCATGCTGAAGAGCAACAAGCATCCGGACATCATCCATTGCCACGACTGGCAGACGGGCTTGGTGCCGGTGATGCTCTACGAAATCTACAAGCACCTCGGCATGACGCACCCGCGCGTTTGCTACACGCTGCACAATCTCCAACACCAAGGCGTTACCGGCGAGCACATCCTGCGCGCTACCGGCCTCAACCGCCACAGCTACTTCTTCCATCAGGACCGGTTGCAGGACAACTTCAACCCCGCTGGCATCAACCAGATGAAGGCCGGCATCGTCTATTCCAATTTCGTCACCACCGTCTCACCGCGTTACGCGTGGGAGATTATGCACTCCGGCCAGAATTACGGCCTTGGCCACACGTTGCACGTTCATCAGAAAAAAGTCGGCGGCATCCTCAACGGCGTGGACTACGAGGTGTGGAACCCGGAGATAGACCGCCACATCCCGAGCCAATATTCCGCCGACAAGTTCGACGGCAAGTTCGTCAACAAGAAGGCCCTGCGCGACCGCTTCTGGCTGCGCGACGCTTTCAAACCCATCGTCACCTACATCGGCCGACTCGACCACCAGAAGGGCGTGCCCCTCATCACACACGCCATTCACTACTGCATCCAGCATGGCTGCCAGTTCGTCCTGCTCGGCACCAGCCCGGACGGCCGCCTCGCCCATCACTTCTGGGGACTCAAGCGCCAATATAACGACAACCCCGACTGCCATCTGGAGCTGAGCTTCAACGAAGAACTTTCCCATCTCATCTACGCCGGCTCCGACATGATCCTCGTGCCGAGCCTCTTCGAACCTTGCGGGCTGACGCAGATGATCGGCCTCAAATACGGCGCCGTGCCCATTGTCCGCGCCACGGGCGGTCTTGCTGACACGGTCTTCGACGCCAACCACGCCCCCAAGCCCTACCACGAGCGAAACGGCTACGTTTTCAACGACTTCAACGCCGCCGGCATCGAGTCCGCCCTCCAGCGCGCCATCGGCATGTGGTATTCCTTCCCCAACCACTTCAGCGAACTCATGGTCAACGGCATGCGCTACGACTACTCCTGGAAGAATCCCGGCCAGGACTACATGAACGTTTACGAGTTGATTCGCGAGAAGTAGTTCACCCCCGCGTCGTCACCAGCACGATGCCTTGGCCTGGGCGGAGGGCGTAGTGGAACGGCTCGTGGATGTATTCCATCGGGTATTCCGGTGACACGTCGCGCAGCGGAGCGCCGGCTTGAATGAAGTGCCGGAAGTGGTCGGTGTAAAACTCCTGATGGCTCCAAACGTCCTTGTTAAGGATGAGTAGAGCCTCGTCCTTGTGTTTCACGGACGCCTTCCACATGAGCAGGATGTTCGGGTTGTTGCAGGGAAGGATGTTCGTCGCGCTTTCCTCGCGGAAGACGGGATGGTGGTTCTTGATGGCATTGACACTGGCGACGTAGGCGCGCAGGTCGGTGCCGTCGGGTTGCCAGTCCGCGGGCGTGGTGTGGATGACGTGCAGGGGCTTGCGCATGGCAAACTCGAAACCCATCGGCATCATCACGCCGGCGGAATACAGTGCGGAGAAGAGGTATCGCTGCTTGATGGCGTTGATGTTGCCGTTGGTCTCTTCGCTGAGACGCGGGGTATCGTGGCTCTCCGGGAAGCTGATGGAGCCGGCCGTCTCGCGGGTGAGGTTGTATTGCTCAATGAGCCACCAGTCGCAGTAGTTCCACCACTTGGAGCTGTTGAAGACGTAGTCAAAGCCGGCGCGCGCGGTGTCCTTGGTCTGGTCGGCTGTGCAGCCGAGCGTTTCGGCAACGAAACAGGTGTGTGGGTGGTGCTGCTTGGTCTCGCGAATCAGCCGGTGCCAGAAATGATGGGGGATCTGATACGCCGCGTCGCAGCGAAAGCCGTCAAAGCCGAGCGAGAGCAGATTGTCCACGATGCTCTGGCAGTAACGGAACAGTCCCTCCTTGTCGGGCGTGTGCTGGTGGTTGAACTGCGCGAGGTCTTTCCAGACGACGCGTTCGTTGTTGTGGATACAAGATGAGTTTGCGATGCGGCCGTCCGGCTCCCGCATAAACCATTCTGGATGCTCACGGGTCAGCGCGGAGTCCATGGCGCAGTGGTTGATGACAAGGTCAATCATCACCTTCAGACCGGCGGCGTGGGCTTGCTCGGTCATCTGGCGGACCTGTTCGTCAGGCGTGGCGGCGCTTGCCGGGTCCAGCAGCGCGGGATTGAACCGGGAGTAATCGGCGATCGAATACAAGCTGCGCGACTCGCCCAACTGCTGGATCGGGTTCACGAAGACCCAGTCAAAGCCCATGTCGGCGGCGCGCGTGAGATGTTCGTTCCACCGGGACATCGGCCCGGCGAGCAGCGGAAACAAATTATAGAGAATCATAAGCCTGTCCTTGTGTCGGCCGGATACATTCGCCAGAAACCCGGTTGTATTAAAAGCGCAAAGTCTCGGCGTTGGCAGCGCGCAAACGACCGTTTTCCTCTGTAGGCTAAATCCCGACAGCGTTTCTTTCTCGCCCGACATGACGTGTATAGCAGCCTCGCCTAGAGTGGTGCGCGTCGTGGAGAGAGCGAGCGATTCACAAAGAGGAACAGGAGGTTGTTATGAGGAGAATGAGGAAATCGGCAAGTGGCGTTCGAGGTCCGCGGACCTTCGGCGAGTTGGTGACACTGGCGTTTGATGTCTGCCCGAACCGCGCGGCTGCGGTGAAGCTGGTCGGACAGTTGCTGCGAGGGCGTGTTGTTCAGATCGGCGGCAGTGCAAATCCGGCGAGCTGATTCATTGACCGATTTATGAAAGGGAACAGCAAGATGCCAGAGCGGCGCGAATTTACCGGCTGGCGGGTGTTTGCCTGCGTGGTTTGTAGTGTCGCCAACTTGATGGGCGTTCAAATGATCCGGTGGGCGTAACGCCGGTGGTCTGATCGTGTTTTTTGATTCGGGCGAGTGCGCGTTTTTGATGTGGGGTTTCTCATCGCCCAGTTCTTTGGTGCACACCGCCCGATTATGTTCGGAGCATTTCGTGGTGACGGCAACGATTCTTGGTTTGGCGGTGGGGGAGGGAAGATGGTGCCGGCGGAGGGACTTGAACCCCCACTCCCTTGCGAGAAGTGGATTTTGAGTCCACCGCGTCTGCCATTCCGCCACGCCGGCACCCGCAAAGCGCGCGCATAGTAGTCAGACCTGCGCAGTCGCGCAACTGATTTTCCAGACAAAGAAGTTGCAATGGGGGACGCAGCCGGCGGTTTGTTTCTGAATATTCTTGAGAACCGATGAGCTTAGGAAATCCACCCAGCAAACGCGGCTTCTCTGAAAACATCCGTTGTTCAACAACTTGTTAGGGTAGACTCTTCTGGATGGTGACGGAAGGCTTGGCCGCGCCGCGCAGTTTGGTGACAACCGGATCCAAGCCTGATTTGCCAAGCTTGATCGCCACTTGCTGGTCAAAGTTAACCGGGATGGTTTGATTGACCGACACCGTTGTGCTTACTGGGATGTCCATTGTCAGGTTGACTTGAATCGGCGTGCCAGCCGGCAATTCCAACGACACAGGGGCGGTGACCTTACCAAATGCGCCCAGTGAGAGATTAACTATGGTGTTGATGTGTGTGGGCGTGAGTGTCGTTACGGTGGTGTTTTGGTTGAGTGGCAACGTAAACTTGACGGGTAAATCGAACTTAATCGGCAGTTGTTGGCGGATTGGAATTGTGGTGTTGATCGTTGCCAGGATCAGCAGCACAAAGACCAGCACCAGATTGACAACGAAAGAGAATATGATGGCAGTGTCTTTGAAGGCATTCCAGAACTGTCTGATTCGTTTCATGTCGGGCCTCCTTGGGGGATTTTGTAGTGCGGGCGTCATCTTAAGGGTTTGGTCCTTGCATGGACGGAGTTGCCGGCGATCATCGCGCGGTCAATTTCCTTGTCGTTTGGATGTCACGTCCGCTTCTGTTTAAGAAATCACAAAGCGCTGTTGTCCAGGAAACACAACGAAGTCGTATGCCGCTTGTCTTTCATCTGGGTTCTTTCGCTTGACCCAGACTAACATATCAACTGGCTCGAAAAAGCGCGGTCACGTCACCAATCCTGGCGCAACGCCAATGGCGGGCCGAGAAGTTCGCGCAGGACGATGGCCCGGCGGATTTCTGTCCGGCTGCGCAATTGTTCGCGGTAGAGGGAAGCGCGCGGCGACAGAACGGCGATGGGCGCAGCGGTGGCCCTTGACGGTTGCACGGAAGACGGCATCGCTTCACGCGGTGCCGCTTCTGAACGCGTGGATGGCAGTTCGGTCTCGTGCGGCGCCAACTCCGGATGTTCGGAGGGCAGTTCAGGTTCTTCGTGTCTTACTTGGACCAGCCGGCGCGGTGCATCCTCGACTGTTTCGATGGTGGGCGGCGCGGGCGGCGGAACCTGCGTTTGCGCAGGTCTGCGCATTCGCCGCAAGACTTCCTGAACTTGTTCCTCCGTCAGGCTGCGCCGCGTCTGCTGCGGTTGCTGGACGACGACTGGCGGACGATGCTGTGGCGGTGCGGGACGCGGCGGAAAAGGCCGCGGGGGCAGTTCCTCCGGCATCTCCGGTTCCTGTCCCTTTTGCATCTTCTTGCTGAGGCTGGACACGACAGCAATGATGATGAAGATCAGCAGACCGATCCAACTATCACCCGATGCCAGCATGGGGAACGGCAATCGCATGGATCAATTCTGCTTCGGCTTTTCTTCGCCAGCAATGGTCTGGCGCATTGAAGTGTCCGATTGGATGTTGCGCATCCGGTAGTAATCCATGACGCCGAGATTGCCTTCGCGGAACGCCTCAGCCATGGCGAGCGGCACCTGGGCTTCGGACTCGACGACTTTCGCCTGCATTTCCTGCGTGCGCGCCTTCATTTCAGCCTCCAGCGCGACGGCGGCAGCGCGGCGCACCTCGGCGTCGGCTTGTGCCATGCGTTTGTTGGCCTCAGCTTGGTCGAGTTTCAGGCGGGCGCCGATGTTTTCGCCCACGTCCACGTCGGCGATATCAATGGAGAGGATTTCGAACGCGGTGCCGGCGTCGAGGCCCTTTTCGAGCGAGGTCTTGCTGATGCGCTCGGGGTTTTCGAGGACGTGCTTGTAGGAGTCGGCGGAACCGATCGCCGCGACGATGCCCTCGCCGACGCGCGCGATGACGGTTTCCTCCGTTGCGCCTCCGACAAACCGGTCGAGGTTGGTGCGGACGGTGACACGCGCCTTGACCTTGAGCTGGATGCCGTCCTTGGCGACGCCGTCAATGGTGGAGCGCCCGCTGCTGGTGCTGGGGCAATCAATGATGCGCGGATTGATCGAGGCTTTCACCGCGTCGAGCACGGTCTTGCTGGTGCCTTTGGTGGCGAGGTCAATCGCGCACGCCCGGTCCCAGTTCAGCGTGATGCCTGCCTTCTTCGTGGCGATCAATGCGAGCACGACCTGATCGACGCTGCCGCCGGCGAGGTAGTGCGCCTCAAGCGGGTCGGTGGTGAGATCAATGCCAGCCTTCACTGCGGTGATCCGGTTGTCCACGATGAGGCCGACGGGCACGCGGCGCAGCTTCATGCCGATGAGCGACACGATGGACACCGGCGCGCGCGCGGCCAACGCTCGAATCCAGACGTTTAGGAAATAGAGGAAAAGTGTGATGGCGATCAGCGCAAAGACTACAAGGACGCCGGCCACCAGGACTCCCAACAAACTCGCAATACTGTTCATGATAGATGTCTCCATTTTCTAAACCTTCCGCACAACAATTTTCGTTCCGTCCACCGCAACGACCTGCACCTCAGTGTCTGGCGGAATCATTCCGCCTTCGCTGATAACGTCCACCCGCCGGCCCTCGATCTCCGCAATGCCCGATGGGCGCAAGTGGCTGCGCGCCACGCCGCGCTTGTGGAGCAGCGCCGCGAAATCCTGCTCCGGCGCGACGTTGCCGCTCGTTTGGTTGAGCATCATGCTCCGGCCGGTTGCCGTCTTCGGAAAGAACTTCACCCACAGGATCAAGCCGAACAGAGTCGCGAGAATCACGCCGCCCAAGAGCCATGTCCCTGCCGCGACGCCGTAGTCCGAGTAGGTGATGGCGATGGCCGCGATCAGGCACAGCCCGCCGGCGACGCCGAACAAGCCGCTCGGCAGAAACACCTCAACGGTTACGAGCACCAACCCGATGACCAATAGTAAAACAATCCATTCCCACATGGCTTCTAGACCTTTGTTACCACGACACGGTTACCCTCAACCTTGACGACCTTCACACGCGAGTCCTTGGGAATCAAGTCTCCTTCGGTGATGACATCGGCCAGTTGGTCGCCGATCATGGCTTTGCCGGCCGGCCGCAGGAACGATACCGTGATGCCTTCCTTGCCGAGCAAGTCTTGCGGCTGCAAATCAACCGTGGGCGCGGTGATCTCACCTGCGCTGGTCGCCTTCAGCGCCAACTGGTCCCACGCGCTCGTGTGCGGCAGGAATTTCGCCGCGATGGCGATCATAAACAACGCCAGCACCGTCGCCATGCCGAGGTTGATGAACGGCCGCGTCAAATCCGGGATGGCCGGCACCCACGGCCCGCCGGGATACTGATCCACCATCGCCATTAGCACCGCCACAAGAATGAATATCGTGCCGAGCATCCCGCTAATGAGGTGCCCCGGCAGCACAAACACTTCCACCACCAGGAGCGCCACGCCGACCAAGAAGAGCAACGCGTATTCGTAGCCGCTGAGGCCAGCGATGTATTGGCCGAAGAAAAACAGCAGGAGGCACGCCACCGCCGCCACGCCAATCAGGCCGAAGCTTTGCAGCTTGAACTCCAGGTAAATGCCCAGCGCGCCCAACGCTAGCAGGATCGGCGCGATGGTGTTGATCCAATCCGCGAGCGTCTCCACGCCGGTCGGCTCGATTTTCACGACCGTGGCGCCCTTCAACCCGAGCCGGTCACGCAACTCATCCATGTCCTTGACCGTGCCGCTCGACAACAGAGGTTTCGGCGGCTGGCCGTATTTCTGTTCTGCCTCCACGTTCGTGAGCGTGAGGATTTCGCCCTTCGGCTTCATCGTCTTGCCGTCAATCACGAGGTCCGAGCTACTGTCCACCATTTTGTCCACGACGGTCGCGTTGTAACCGTTGCGTTGCGCCGTCGCGCGAATCTTGGCGGCGTAGGCGGAGGTGAATTTCTTCTGGATGGCGTCGGGGATGTTTGGCATCTCGCCCGTTGTCATCATCATCATAGGCGTCGCCGCGCCAATGACCGCGCCGGGCGCCATGTAGATGCGCTTGGTGGCGACGGCGATGAAAGCGCCTGCTGAATACGCCTTGGTGTTTACGAACGTCACGGTGTCGCCGTTGAATTTGGCGAGCACGTCCATGATCGGCTCCATTGCGTCGCCCCGGCCGCCGTTGGTGTCCATATCGAGGATGATGGTCTGAGCACCGGCCCGCTCCGCCTCCTTGACGCCCCGTCGCACCACATAAACCAGCGGCACGCTGATGTCGGACTGAACCGGGATGATATATGCCAGTTTCTTCGACGGCTCCGCTGCGGCGGCTGGTGTAACCACCTCTGCGCTCACCACTCCGAGCACGGCCAATCCAATTAAGAGAATCGCTCGCATGGCAGTGCCGTAGACTTTAGGCCAATCGCCCAGCGCAAGCAAGACGTGTTGCACACTGGGCTACGACTTGCGCGCCCCGGCGCGCGGCAGCAGCGGGCGCAAAGGACATGCTTCGCAGCGCGGCTCGCGCGCGAGACAGTAGTGCTTGCCGACGGCGACGATCAAGGCGTGGTATTCGTTGAAGAGGCGGGCGCGCGATGAGTGGCGCTTACTGATGACGGACATGTCAGAAGGTTCGTGACCGGTGGAGAACGGGATTGCGGATTGCAGACTGCGAAACGAGGGGGGCGCAAGGAGCGATTGCTCGAACAATGTCTTCAGCTCGTGATAGTCGGGGTCGCGCTGTGCCCAGCCGTGACGGACGATGATGCGCTTGGTATAGGCGTCCACGACGAAACTCTCGTGGCCGCCAGCGTAGAGCAGAATTGAGTCGGCTGTTTCCGGGCCGATGCCGTTGACGGCCAGCAGCTTCTCGCGCAGTGCGGCTGTCGGCAGCCGGAACATCGTGCGCAGATTGTCGCGGAATTGTTCGTGGAGGAAATCCAGAAACGAACGCAGCCGGCGCGCTTTGACGTTGAAGTAACCGGCCGGGCGGATCAGCGCGGCCAGTTCGGCGTGGGGCAGGGTGCGCATCTTCGGCGGCAAGAGAACGTCGGCGCGGCGGAGGTTGGCGATGGCCTTCTCAACGTTGGTCCAGGCTGTGTTTTGCGTGAGGATCGCGCCGACGCAGACCTCAAACGGCGTGTCGCCTGGCCACCAGCGTTGCGGGCCGAAGTGGCAGAAAAGGAGATGAAACGCGCGGCGGAGAGGAAGGGAAGAGTTGCGGAGGGCTTTCGCGTTCCGAACTTCACTCTTCATTCTTCGCTCTCAACTCTTCACTGCCTCAGCCGCGCGCCGCGGCTCGTTGCGGCGGCGATCAAGTTCGCGGAGCAGCCGCTTGCGTAACCGGAGATTCTTCGGCGTCGCCTCGACGAACTCGTCGGGGCCGATATATTCGATGCAGCGCTCCAAGCTCATCTTCATCGGCGGCTCGAGCTGAATGCCTTTGCCGTCGCCTTGGCTGCGCATGTTGCTGAGCTTCTTGGTGCGGCAGACGTTGACGGCGATATCTTCCGGACGGCCTGTTTCGCCGACGATCATGCCTTGGTAAACCTCTTCGGCCGGCCCGATGAACATGCGGCCTCGTTCCTGGATGTAGTCGAGCGCGTAGGCGGTGGACAATCCATCCTCCGTGGCGATGAGCACGCCGCCACGGCGGGTGTCAATCTCGCCGCGCAACTGGCCGTATTCCTTGAAAAGGTGCGATATGACGCCGGTGCCGCGCGTGATGTTCACGAGGTCCGACTCGAACCCGATCAAGCCGCGCGTCGGGATGATGGCCTCGACCGTCACGTGTCCGCCGACACCAGTCTGGCTGCCGTGGTGGTTCATGTTGGTGATCTCGGCTTTGCGCGCCGCGAGATTCTGCAGAATGTCGCCGAGGTGATCCTGCTGGATTTCCAGCCACAGCGTCTCGATCGGCTCCAGCATCTGGCCGGTGGGGCCTGGGCGATAGATGACTTCGGGTCGCGACACGAGCACCTCAAAGCCCTCGCGGCGCATCTGTTCCACGAGCACGGCGATTTGCATTTCACCGCGAGCACTGACTATGAACACGTTGCCGTCGTCGGTGTCGCGGACGGCGAGGCTGATGTTCATGCGCGTTTCGCGATAGAGCCGCTCACGGATGTTGCGAGCGGTGACGAACTTTCCCTCGCGGCCGGCGAGCGGGCCGTTGTTGACGGCAAACTGCATCTCGATCGTCGGCGGATCAATCTCCACAAACGGCATCGGATCGCGCGATTCGTCGTCCACGATGGTTTCACCAATGGAGACCTCCTCAAAGCCCGCGAGACCGACGATGTCGCCGGCGCTGGCCTCCTCCAACTCAATGCGTTGCATGCCCGTGAACGAATAAAGCTTCGACACACGCGCTCGTTCGCGGCGGCCGTCTTTGCGGATGCACACGACGGAGTCGTTCACCTTGATTTTGCCGGCGTAAATCTTGCCGAGGGCGATACGACCGACGTAGTCGGAATAGTCGAGATTTGCGATCAGGATTTGGAGCGGCGCATCAGTGTTCGCCTTTGGCGCCGGCACATACTTCACAATCGCCTCGAACAACGGCTTCATGTCGCGGCTCTCGTCGGAGAGCGCAAGTTTTGCGAAGCCGTCCTTGGCGCTGGCGTAGATCGTCGGAAAATCCAGTTGCTGGTCGTTGGCGTGCAACTCCAGCATCAAGTCCACCACCTTGTCGTGCGCGCCGAGCGGGTTGGAGTTGGGGCGGTCAATCTTGTTCACCACCACGATTGGCATCAGGCCGGATTCCAGCGCCTTTCGCAGCACGAATCGCGTCTGCGCCTGTGGGCCGTCGAACGCGTCCACCACGAGCAGGCAGCCGTCCACCATGTTCATGATGCGCTCCACCTCGCCGCCGAAATCCGCGTGGCCGGGCGTGTCCACGATGTTGACCTTGAAGTCCACGCCGTCGCTGGCCTTGTAGTGAAAGCTGGCGTTCTTGGCCCTGATCGTGATGCCCTTTTCGCGCTCAAGGTCCATGGAGTCCATCATGCGCTCCGCGACTTGCTGATTGGCGCGAAACGTCCCCGACTGGTTCAAAAGGCAATCCACGAGCGTCGTCTTGCCGTGGTCTACGTGCGCGATAATGGCGATATTACGAATTTGTTGCATAAAAAATAAATCGCCACCGAAACGGTAACTACACCGAACAACCGCTGCGTCTTCGCGTTTCGGTGGCGAACGTTAAGACTATGCCGACCTGCCGGCGGCTTGTCAAACACTGTAAGAGCGTCCAAACGGGCACAGCAATTGCCGTTTGGAACGCGCTGGAAACGCGACCGTTACCTTCTTGTTGCAAATCGAAACCCGAAATCTGCTTGCGTCTCTCGCCCTGAAACCGCTACTGTCCGCGCTTCCGATTTTCGGTTAAACGCGCAGAATTGTTGTATTCCGCTGCGGCGAAGGTCGGACAAGGACCAAGAAACTTAAGAAGACAACGAAGATGAATGCGATGAACTCTGTGACACGTAAATCAATTTGGACCCGGTTTGGCCGGTATTCGAGCTGGCTGACGATGGCGGTGCTGATGCTGGCTGGCGCGGCTGGTGCGATGGCTGGCGAGGCGGACATCAAGATTCCCGACCTCAGCGCGGTCAAGTTTGACGGCTTGGGCGGCATCAGCGGTTCCATGCTGATGTATCTCGGCATCCTGATGTGCGCGATTGGCTCGGCGTTCGGGGTGCTGCAATACGTCCAGACCAAGGCGCTGCCGGTGCATGATAGCATGGCCAAGGTTTCCAACATGATCTGGGAAACCTGCAAAACCTACCTCTTCACCCAAGGCAAGTTTCTCGCGATCCTGTGGTTCCTGATCGCGGGCTGCATGATTTACTACTTCGGCGTGCTTCAAGGGAACACCGTCGGCCACGTCGTGGTCATCCTGCTCGCGTCTGTCCTCGGCATCCTCGGTTCCTACGGTGTGGCGTGGTTCGGCATCCGCATCAACACCGTGGCCAACTCCCGCACCGCTTTCTCGGCGCTCAAGGGCAACCCGCTCGCCACCCTCGGCATCCCGCTCCGCTCCGGCATGAGCGTCGGCTTGCTTTTGGTCTGCGTGGAATTGTTCTTCATGATCTGCATCCTGATGTTCCTGCCGCGCGAACTCGTCGGCCCCTGCTTCATCGGCTTCGCCATCGGCGAATCCCTCGGCGCGAGCGTGCTCCGCATTTGCGGCGGTATCTTCACCAAGATTGCCGACATCGGTTCCGACTTGATGAAGATCGTATTCAAACTTCCCGAGGATGACCCGAAGAACCCCGGCGTCATCGCCGACTGCACCGGTGACAACGCCGGCGACTCAGTCGGACCGACCGCTGACGGCTTCGAGACCTACGGCGTGACCGGCGTGGCGTTGATCGCGTTCCTCGCGCTCGCCCTCGCGGCCAGCCCTGGCATTTGCGCGACGCTCATCATCTGGCTGTTCACGATGCGTGCCCTGATGATCGTGACCTCGCTGGTGTCCTACTTCCTGAACGAAGCCATCAGCAAGAGCATGTTCGGCGGCAAGAAGGATTTCGACTTCGAGGCCCCGCTGACCCACCTCGTCTGGATCACCTCGGCGGTTTCCATCGCCATCACCTTCGTCGCCAGCAAACTACTGCTCGGTGATTTCGTAATGGAAGGCGTGAAACCGGAAATTACCAAAAATCTTTGGTGGGTGCTGTCGGTCATCATCAGTTGCGGCACGGTGGCGGGCGCGTTGATTCCCGAGTTCACCAAGATCTTCGTCAGCACCACCTCCCGTCACGTCCGTGAGGTTACGAACTGCTCCAAGCACGGTGGCGCCTCGCTGAACATCCTGTCCGGCCTCGTGGCGGGCAACTTCTCCGCCTTCTGGATGGGCCTCGTCATCATGTTGCTCATGTTCGTCTCCTACTACTTCTCACAGAACCCGGCGCTCATGTCCATCATGCCGGCCAAATATGCTTTTGCTGCCCCGATCTTCGCGTTCGGCCTCGTGGCGTTCGGCTTCCTCGGCATGGGTCCAGTGACCATCGCCGTGGACAGCTACGGACCGGTCACTGACAATGCCCAGTCGGTCTATGAGCTGAGCCAGATCGAAGGCCGCAAAGGCATCAAGGAAGAGATCAAGAAGGACTTCGGCTTCAACGCCGACTTCGAGAACGCCAAGCACCAGCTCGAAAAGGGCGACGGCGCGGGCAACACCTTCAAGGCCACCGCCAAGCCGGTGCTCATCGGCACGGCCGTCGTTGGCGCGACAACCATGGTGTTTGGCATCATCATGTTGCTCCAAGGCATGTATGAAGCCCAAGTGGCCTCAGGCATTGCGGGTGCTTTCAAGCCGGTTGTGGATGCGCTGAGCATCGTGCAGCCCGAGATCATCCTTGGTCTCATCATGGGTGGCTCGGTGATCTACTGGTTCACTGGCGCATCCTGTCAGGCAGTCGTCACCGGTGCCTACCGCGCGGTGGTCTATATCAAAGAGCACATGAAGCTCGACGCCACCACCGCTTCCGAGAAGGACAGCAAGGAAGTTGTCCGCATCTGCACCGTCTATGCGCAGAAGGGCATGTGGAACATCTTCATCGTGGTGTTCTGCTTCGCGTTGGCGCTGCCGTTCTTCAACGCCTACTTCTTCATCGGCTACCTCATCGGCATCGCGTTCTTCGGTCTGTTCCAGGCCATCTTCATGGCCAACGCCGGCGGCGCATGGGACAACGCCAAGAAGATCGTCGAAGTGGACCTCCGCCAAAAGGGCACCGACCTGCATGCCGCCACCGTCGTCGGCGACACCGTGGGCGATCCTTTCAAGGACACCTCCTCCGTCGCGATGAACCCGGTGATCAAGTTCACCACCCTCTTCGGCCTGCTGGCCGTCGAGATCGCGGTGACCATGACCAACCAGAACCTGAAGACGGGCATCGGCGCCGTCTTCTTCCTCATCGCGCTGTTCTTCGTCTATCGCAGCTTCTACGGCATGCGCATCCCTGAGGAGAAGTCGTAGTCCAAAAGTAGCAACAGTAGTTTCCCGCGAGGGCCATGCAGGGCGAAAGCCGGCATGGCCCTCGGTGTTTGTTGGATTCAACTCACAACGCCGCCTGCGCAGGCGCCATTGGAGTTGCGCTACGAAGCTGCCCCGGACTACGTGCCCGCGCCGGAAGATCTGTGACGGGTTGGTTGTGGGTTGAGCGTTGAGAGCGATTCGCGTTTTTGGATTTGCGCGGGAGATTTTCCGCGCTTGCATCGGTTTTGAGGCGGGAGATAATGCCGCGCAAACCACGGATGCCTTTAACAACAAGGCATAAACGACTTCAAGCGAGGCCAGACAAGGAGAGATACATGAAACTGACAGGAGTGATACTGATTGCCGTCGTGGTCGGAGGACTTACCGTGGCGGCAGGTGCCGACGATAGCGGCAAGACTCAGCTCAAAATCAACTTGCCTAGACCGCAGTTCACCGGCACGCCAAGGCCTATTCGGTCGCCGAATCTAGAGGCCCCGCGCAACGGCAAGCTGTATCCACCGATCGAAGTGCCGGCCGGCTGTGACAAGGTTCTGTCGAAGGGCTGCAAAGTCACATCGAGCGATCCTGAACCGATTGTCGGCGCGCTGTCGCTCATCACGGACGGCGACAAGGAACATGATGCGGAAACTTATGTCGAATTGGGTCCCCGCAAGCAGTGGGTCCAGATTGACCTAGGCAGGGAGCGAGAGATCTACGCGGTCTGCGTGTGGCACTACCACGGCGAAGCACGCGTGTATCGCGATGTCATCTGCCAGATTTGCAGTGACCCGAACTTCGCTGCCGGCGTTGTAACCGTGTTCAACAACGACCACGATAATTCGTCAGGGCTGGGCGTGGGCAAGGAGAAGGAGTATGTCGAATCCAACGAGGGCCGTCCTTTTGCCGTCAATGGCGTCAAGGGCCGCTATCTCCGCTTCTACAGCAACGGCAACACATCGAACGAGATGAACCACTACACGGAAATCGAGGTTTACGGCAAACAATGAACACCACACGAAGAGCGTTCATCAAGCACACAGTCGCAGCGCTGGCTGCTCCAATGATCGTGCGTTCGTCTGCGCTGGGCGCGGACGGCGCGACGGCTCCCAGCGACCGCATCAATCTGGCCGTGATCGGCGCTGGCAATATGGGGAAACGGCACATGCCCCGCCTGCTTTTCGACCGGGGCGTGCAAATCATGGCCGTGTGCGACCCGGACGCCTCGCGACTGCAAGAGGTCCGCGAGATCGTCGAGTCCAACTACGCCCAGTTGCTGGCCAAAGGCTCCTACAGCAGCTGCGCGGCCGTTGCCGACTTCCGCGAGGTGCTCCAGCGCAAGGACATTGACGCCGTGATGGTCATCACGCCTGACCACTGGCACGTCCCCATCGCCATCGCGGCGGCCAAGGCTGGCAAGGACATCTACTGCGAGAAGCCGGTCTCCATGACCGTCCGCCAGGGCCGCAAGCTGGTTGAGGCGGTGCGGGCCAGCAACCGCGTCTTCCAGACCGGCTCGCAATACCGGTCGAAAACAATCATCCGCAAAGCCTTGACCTTCATCCGGGGCGGCGGCCTCGGCAAAGTGAAACACGCATTCGCACACTGGCCAAAGATCAGCGTGCCGACCGTCGGCAACTCCTACGTCCCGCTGAACCCGAAGCTTCCGGAAGAGCCTTTGCTGAAGGGGCTGGATTGGGACCGGTGGGTTGGCCCCGCGCCCATGCGGCCCTACAACAGCCTCTACCATCGCAACCCCACCCCGCACTCCGTGTTCTGGGCGTGGTGCGCCGATTTCGGACTGGGCATCGTGACCTACGAGCACGCCCACTTCGCCGACAACATCCAGTGGGCGTTGGGCATGGAGGAATCCGGCCCGGTGGAGATCATCCATCCCTCGACCGGGCAGTTTCCGACGCTCACCTGCCGTTACGCCAACGGGACGCTCCTGCATCAGGTGGAAGACATGCGGGACGTGAAGAGGATCTACCACGCCGTGCCGGACTCCGCGCGGATGGACGGTTACCTGGGCGGCGTGTTTGTCGGCGAGCGCGGGTGGATTTCGGTCCAGTTCAGCCGCAAGATGGAGGGCGGACCTGAGAGTATTTTCGACGAGATGAAGATCAAGAATCGCGAGACCACCGCCAGCGCCGACAAGCATCACCAGAACTGGTTCGACTGCATCAGGAGCCGGCAGAAACCCAGCGCGCACGAGGAGATCGGTCACCGCGCCGCCTCGCTCGGGCAAATCATCACAGCCTCCTACAAACTGGGACGCTCGCTCAAGTGGGACCCCGCCGGAGAAATCTTCCCCGGCGACGACGAGGCCAACCGCTTGCTGGAATGCCCCGTCGCCCGCGCCGAGTGGGCGATGTGACACCCCGTGAGTGATGATAAAGGAATTCACTGATCCATGAACCCAACACCTTTTTCGCGACGCACCTTTCTCACCGCCTCCGGGCTTGCCGCAGCGGCGGCGGCTCTGCCTGGCGGCTTGTCCGCCGCCCAGAATGCGCAGTCCGCCAAACGGCCGCGCATCAAGATCGGGCAGATCGGCACCGGCAATCAGCACGCCAACAAGATTGGGACGCTGCGCAGGCTGACGGATCTTTTCGAGGTGGTCGGCGTCGCGGAGGATGATCCCGCGCGGCGCGCGAAGGCGTTGAAGAGCGACTGTTACAAGGGGCTGACTTGGATGACCTCGGACGAGTTGCTGGCCGTTCCCGGTCTTCAGGCCGTGGCGGTGGAGACCGAGGAGCACGCGCCCATCCCGACTGCGCTGCGCTGCATCCGGGCGGGGAAGCACATTCATCTGGACAAGCCGTGCGGCGAGTCGTTGCCGCAGCTCAGACAATTGCTGGACGAGGCGAAAGCCAGGAGCCTGACGGTCCAGGTTGGCTACATGTATCGGAACAACCCGGCCGTGCAGTTTTGCATCAAGGCTGTGAAAGACGGCCTGATTGGAAACGTGTTCGATCTCGATGCAGCCATGAGTCGCTACGACGGGGCCGGCTACCGGGAGCTTATCAAAACCTACAAGGGCGGGATTCCCTACATTCTCGCCTGCCATCTGATTGACCTCGTCGTGACGCTCATGGGCGAGCCTGAAAAAGTCCGGCCCTTCCTTCGCCGCACCCGCTCCGACGGCGTGCTCGACAACGGTCTGGCCGTTTTCGAGTTTTCCCGCGACCGGCTGGCCACGATCCGGACCTGCATCACCGAGGCGCAGGGCTTTCAGCGCCGGCATCTCACGGTGATGGGCGACAAGGGGACGATCATCATCCAGCCGCTGGAATCCAAGGGTAACATGTCCGGCGGCGTCCTCAAGCTGGCGTTGGAGGAAGACCGCGGCGGCTTCAAGAAAGGTGTGCAGGCCGTCGAAATGCCGCTCCTGAAGGATCGCTATGAAGATCAGTGGCGGGAGTTCGCCGCCGTGGTGAACGGGGAGATGGTTAATCCCTACACCTACGAACACGACTACATCGTTCACAGATGCCATCTGGAGGCCTGCGGAATGCCGCTCGACGTGTAAGAGAGGAAGTAAGAATAAAAAGACGTGATTTCATCAAAACGGTGGCGGCCGGCGTCGGCGGCCTGTCAGTCTTGGACGCACGCGGTCAAAGCGCGGCACCAGCGAAGAAACCTCTCCGCGTCGCGCTCATCGGCTGCGGCGGCCAGGGCGTTGGAACGCTGTTGCCCCAAGCCTGCTCAGAGCGGGTTGTGGCGCTCGCGGATCCGGACCCTCGTTGCATCGAGGCGGCGTTGGCGCGGGTTCGCAAGGCGACTCCGTCGGCGGACACCGCCGCGATCAAGACGTTCTCCGACTATCGCAAGCTGTTCGACACGATGGGCAAGGAACTGGACGCGGTCATTATCGCCACGCCCAACCACCAGCACGCGCCGTCGGCGCTGATGGCCATGCGCCGGGGCATCCATGTGTATGTCGAGAAGCCCCTGACACATACAATCCATGAGGCGCGGCTGCTCCGGGACGAGGCGAAGCGTTGCGGTGTCGTTACGCAGATGGGGCAGCACGGCCACTCGAACGAAGGCTGCCGCCGCCTGTGCGAATACATCTGGGCCGGCGCCATCGGCCAAGTGCATGAGGTCCATTGCTGGACGTCGCGGTGCGACGGTCTTTATGACGGGAAGCACTCGCCCGCCCTGCCGCTGCCGGAAGGCATGGACTGGGAGGCGTGGATCGGCCCCGCGCCCTTCCGCGACTTTCACTCGGACCTTCATCCGCACGGCTGGCACCTCTGGCACGACTTCGGCAACGGTTCGGTCGGCAACATGGCCTGCCATCTTGTCGATCCCTCCTACTGGGCGCTCAAACTCAAGGCGCCGGAAGCTGTGGAGATCGAGGACATGTATGGCGGCATCGGCAACGTATGGCCCATCCGCACCCGCATCCGCTGGGATTTCCCCGCCCGCGAAGGCATGGATCCCGTCAAAGTTTATTTTTACGACGGGCTTGCGGCGGATCAGAAATACAGCGAGCAGACGGTGGAGCGGCGGTGGAGAAACACCGCAAAGCGCGAGTATCAATACCTCCCGCCGCTGCTGATCGAGCTGGAGAAGAAATACGGCCGGGACTTTGGGCGCAACGGCTCGCTGCTCGTGGGCGACAAGGGCATCATGACCATCGGCGAGTTCGGCGACGCCTGCCGCATCGTGCCGGAGGAGGCGCACCGCGCCTTTCCGATGCCTGACAAACTGCTGCCGCGCATCAAAGGCTCGCACCAGTCCGATTTCTTCCGGGCGTGCCACGGCGGCGCGTCGGCCTGCGCGAACTTCGAGTATTCGGCGCCGCTGGCGGAAATCGCCCTGCTGGGCAACATCGCGATGCTCGCGGGTCTCAAGCGTCGCGTCGAATGGGATGGCGCCGCGATGCGTTGCACCAATCGGCCGGAACTCAACCGCTTCCTGAAGCCGGCCTATCGTGACGGATGGAGAATGTGATGGCACCACACGCAAACGGGCGGAGAGTTCTGTCGAAGCCGTGCATCGGCCCACCATCGCACGCGCGAGGCGAGGCGATCAAAGCAGGACAAGCTTCCAGCCTGTCCAATCATCCATGAATGGACAGGCAAGATGCCTATCCTACCATCACTTCGCGTCGCGGACTTCGGCCGCCATTTCCATCAGCATGTCGAGCAACTTCTCGGAGGCGTGCGGCTCGAATGCGCAGGAGCCCAGCCACGTCTCGTAGCCGCCCCATGCGAAATGCTTGGCGGTCGGGATGTAACCGAAACCGCCGTGGGCCCACTCGACGAGGACCGCCGGCTGCATCTTGCTCCGCTGGCGGAACTCCAGCCCAATCTCACAGAACGGTTCGCCGGGCATCGTGCCGATGCATGCCGGGCCGATGCGCAACACTTGCAGAGGCACGTTCGCCTTCGCCTCGCGCTTGGCCATGTTCATGACGCGCCGGGCGTAACTGTATGGCAGGTCCACTTCGTCGGGCTTGGGCCCCGGTTTGGTCAACCTCTCCTTGGCCCAAGCGATCTGTTCGGTCGTCGGCTGGGGAAGTTCGATGGTCCGCTCCCGGAAGCGGGCCGCGAGGCTGACCTTGTCGTTATACTCGGCCTTGGCCAGCGCGGCGTGGACCTTGGCGGCGATGTCATTGGCCACGAAGTGAATCTGCTCGTAGGGTTTCCTGGCCGGCCGGGGGTGGGAAAAATTCACGTTATTGATGTCGCCGCTCGATGCGTTGGCCATCAGCGCCACCATCGGCGGATCCTGCTCGTTGCGGTGCATCAACTGCTCCAGCCGCTCACAGTAAGCGCCATAGTAATCGGCCGAGATGCTGCCCTTGGGCACGCCACCCACGTAGTGCAGCGAGTAGGACGAATAGACGGCGATCGGCCGTCCGTCAGGCTCGCGCAGGGAGAGGATGGTCACCGTGGGATCGGTCGGGCCGGCCGGCTTGACGAGGTCCGAACTGCCCGATCGCGGATTCGTCTTCACCTGGTCGATGCCGCCGAACGGGTTGGGCGGCACGGTTCCTTCCTTCTGGAACCAGCGGCGGTTGAACACATGTTCCGGCACTTGGGTCGTGAGGCAGGCGAGCTGCGCGGGACGCAGCCGGTTGGCGGCGCACTTCACGCCGTCAACAATCCGCTGCACGACGAAACTGTGATAGTTGCCATACTGCGGCCCCGTGGGCGGCATCGTGCCGGCGAAGCTGCACGCCGAGTGCGTATGCACGCCCGAGATCAAGATGTTCGCCGCCGGGATGCCGGCCTCCTTCTCGATGAGCTTCCGCGCCTCGGCACACGTGCCCGCGTCGGTGCCGAGCAGGTCGAGGGTCACGAGGGCCAGCTTCGTTTTACCGTCGTCGAGCACGAGGCAGCGGGCGTGCAACTCATCGTGAATGTTCGTCGCCATCGGGGCGACGAAATTGCCGATAATCGGCCGCCCCAACGGCGGCGTGATATTGCTCGTGGCGGCGCCGGCCCGAAACACGGCCGCCTTGGGCGCGTCTGCCGCGTAAACGGCGGTGGCCAAGAGAAGGGGACACAGAAGTGTGCGCAGGGTGATGTTGAGAGGATGACGGTGAGGGTGGTTCATGGAAGTCGTTGAGATGCTTTCTGGCTCTTTCTCGCCCCTCAAGTCAAGCTAAAGGGCGCCCCCAATTGCTGTGTGAGTTTACGTGAGATGCTGGGATTTGGAGGATGGGAGAAATGTGGGGGAATGATCTGAAGAAGTTGGCTGAAGCCCTGTTTGCAGCCTGTTTGCAGGTGCTAGATCGCACCTGAAGGCGTATGCTCGCTGCAATAGAGCAGAAAAGCGTCGCCCTGCGTTCAAACAGAACATCCTCATCTGTAAAAGACATTTCCCATTTGGAGCGCTCTCATCCAAACAGAGAACCCGGCTTCAGGTATGGCTTCAGCACCGCGAACCGGCTCTCGATCTCGGCGATGTCCTCCCGGGAAAGCGACTGCTCCGACACGACCGGCTTCGGCGGAATGCTGTGTTTCGGCCCGTATCCGCGCGAAAGCATGTTCTTGAACACGCCGCGTTTTTTCCAAACATACAGGTGAAACCCGCGCAACTGGTTGCCAGGAATCGTCTCCCGAAGATTCAGCATCAGCAGGAATTTGCTGAATATGTCCTGTAGCGCGGCAGGATCGGAACCGCTCTGCATCAACTCCCAGATGCGGGCCAGAACGTCCGCATAGACCGCGCGCTCAGTGATCAGTCCCTCTGAGCCTGCGCGCGCCTGATACAGCCAACCGAACCCGCCCATCGCGCTAAACACCGTTTTAATCGTGGGCTTGGCCGCGACCAACTCTTTCATACGCGGGACGATGGGATTCGTCTCTTCTTTGACATAGCCGAAATACGGCGACTCCCGGGCCAGTTCGATCAGCAGCTTGACCGAGGGCGCCGGTCCCTTATACCCGACACCGCCGGAGGTCTGGATGATCACCGGCCGCTTTGCAACGCCCGCCAGCGCGTGCCAGTAGTGGCGCATATCATTCTCCGTCTTGCCCGAGTCCGGCGGTCGCGAGATGATCGCCGCAGGCGCCAGTTTCTCGACGTGCTTCGCGAAGACGAGCATCTCCTCCGTGTCCTTGCCCTGCACGCCGAGACACAGCGCAGACCGTCGGCCTCGGGTCGCCTCGGCCAGCACCTCCATGCCGCGCAGCTTTTCCTCGGTCGTGAGCAGGTCAACGCTGTCCCCCGACTGCGGCCAAATCATGCCCGGGCTGCCGCACCAATCGACGAACTGCGCCTGCCTGGCCAGCACGTCGTAGTCAACGGCGCCCGAAGCCGTAAAAGGTGTCGAGAGAATCGGGAAAGGTCCCCGGACTCTCGGATCGCCGACGATAGGCCCCGCGCAAAGGGGTGACTGGCTCTTGCACTCCTGCACTATTACACCAGCCATCACCGTCCCGATCATTTGCCGCCGCGTCATGGATGCGTGATTAGTCATGATTGCTCTCGTGATAGAAGTGATTCCGCCGCCAATAAAGCATGTTTGTTCAGTGTCAAATCCGCCAACCGTTCCGATACGTTGTCTTCAGAAAACGATTAACCTCTGGCAGGTTGGTGCAACGCATCCCTGCCCCGTCCCATTCGATGCGACGCCCCGCGCCCGCGAGCATCGCGAGGTCGCCGAGCAGGACGATCTCCACCAGCGGCTCTGAATACTCGAAGTTCGCGCAGGCCGGCGCGCCGCCGCGGCATGCCCGGAAGAAATCGGACTGGTGCGTGCCCTTGATGCGCGGCAGCACTTTGTCAGGAAGCGGGAAGGCGCGGTGCGCTTCCTCCGGCACGATGCGACATCCCTCGCCAAACGGACCGATGATCATGATGCCCTTGTCGCCCACGAAGAGCGAGCCGTCGCTGCCGAAGTCCCGGTTGTATTTCTTTTCCAGCTCAACGACGAGCGGCGGGCGGTTCTGCGCTTCGCGTGTCACGCAATCAATGGCACCCACCGTCTTCTTGTCATACGGTTGTCCCTTGGCAAGACCGTCATACCAGTAGAGTTTGACGGGATCCATGCCCTCGCGGGCCGGGAAGTCCCAGCGGATGCGGGTGCTGACGGGCCATCGCTCGTCGTTGCCGCCGCAGACCTCTTCCAATTCGACCGACACGGGCGCCCCCAGCTTCAGCGCCCACTTGGCGGGATCAATGATGTGGTTGCCCATGTTGCCGACGGAGCCGTTGCCGAAATCGCACCACCGGTGCCACGAGTGTCGGTGCAGCCCCTCGTGGTAGTCACGGAACGGCGCGGGTCCGATCCACTGTTCCCAATCGAGCCCTTCCGGCACAGGCAACGTGGGCGGGCGCGGCCCGGCGGGTAGGCCGTTGGCCCGGTCGCTCCAGCAGATGATCTCGCGCACCTGACCAATCGCGCCAGCCCAGATGTATTCGCACAGGCGACGGCACCCCTCGCTCGAATGGCCGTGCTGGCCCATCTGCGTGACGACGCCATAGCGCTTCGCTTCTTCCCTGAGCTGCCGCGCCTCGGCGATCGCGTGCGCCATCGGCTTCTCGACATACACGTGGATGCCGCGCCGGATCGCCAGGAGCGCCGGCAGCGCGTGCTGGTGGTTGGGCGTGGCGATCATCACCGCGTCCAGTTCCTTGCCCATCTCGTCGAACAGCTTGCGGTAATCGGAAAAGGCCTTGACCTCCGCAGCCGCTGCGGGAGAGACCTTCTTGCCGACGATGGCCAGAGCCTTGGCAATCTGACGGCTGTCCGCATCCACGACGGCCACAACCCGCTCCTTGCACGCCTCCGGCAGCAGCACCGGAAGACCCCGCCCGTCTCCGCAACCGATCACAGCGACGCGCAACGGCTTGTTCGCAGTCGTCGCGCTTTGACCGCACACGTTCAAGGCCGGCAGGCCGCCGACCCCGGCAACCGCTGCCTTGATGAAACTCCGTCGGTTCAATTTCGTTTGCATTTCATCCATTCCCCATTTTTCACCCCAAACCGACCTCTAAACCAGATAAGAAATTGCTTTGGCGTGCCCGCCGGGAATAACCGTTCTTCGCCTGCAAGCTGACACGGAAGAATCATGCCCGCATTTTTACTGGCCACAGGGCGAAGTCAATCCCTGTTTCGTGATAAGTGTTTGCATGCGAGAGAGGATGCCATGCAGGCAATCCAACTTGAACCATGAACCAGAAACAAGAGATGGAAACCGCGGGAACTTGCTGCACGAACATAACCTTGCCAGCACAAGCCCCGCTCCATAGAGTGCGGCGCAGATTACGGCTTTTCTCATTCTGACAATGAACATGCTCATCTCTGATCGGTGTCGGGGTTTTTGGCTGGGGCTGGTTGCGCCCGTTTTGTGGTTGTGTTCGCCGGACGCGCTGTTTGGCCAAACGCAGGAGCACTGGCCGCAGTTTCGTGGGCCGGAGGCGCGGGGGATCGGAAGCGGGCCGAATCTGCCCGATCGCTGGTCCGCCACCGAGAACATCGCTTGGAAGACCGAGGTGCCGGGGCGCGGCTGGTCGTCGCCGATTGTGTGGGGGAGCCGGGTGTTTCTGACGACGGCGGTGAACCGCGGGGCGCTGGAGGTGCCCAAGAAGGGCCTCTACTTCGGCGGCAACCGACCGGACGCGCCAAAGGTGCAGCAGGAATACAAAGTGATTTGCCTCGATCTCTCTTCCGGGAAACTGCTTTGGGAACAGTCCGTCCATCAAGGCCCGCCCCAGGGGCCGATTCACATCAAGAACAGTTTTGCCTCGGAAACGTCCGTCACCGACGGCGAGCGGGTCTATGCCTATTTCGGCAATCTGGGATTGTTCTGCTTCGACCTCGAAGGCCGTCCGGCGTGGTCGAAGCGGTTTGAACCGCGCGCCATGCGCAATGGCTGGGGGACGGCTGCGTCACCGGTGCTTCACGGCGATCACCTGTATATCGTCAACGACAACGACGTGGAATCGTATCTGTTGTGTCTGGACAAACGCACCGGCAAGGAGGTGTGGCGCGTCGTTCGCGACGAAAAGAGCAACTGGTCCACGCCGTTCATTTGGCGGAACGCTCAGCGCACGGAAATCGTCACTGCGGGCACCGACAAGGTCCGTTCCTACGATCTGAACGGGAAGCTGCTGTGGTGGTTCACGGGGATGTCAAAGATCACCATCGCCACGCCTTACGAGAACCAGGGCCTGTTGTATGTCAGCGCGGGTTACGTCAACGACAACCAACGCCCCCTCTACGCGATTCGGCTGGGCGCCTCCGGCGACATCTCACTTGGACCGGACCAGACGAGCAACAAGTTCATCGCCTGGTGCCAGCCCAAGGCCGCGCCCTACAACCCGACGACGCTTATCTATGATGGTTGGCTGTATGTGCTCTACGACCGTGGCATGATGAGTTGCCTGCGACCCAGCACGGGCGAGCCAGCGTTTGAACGCGAACGGATTCCGGAGGGCAAGCATTTTACCGTGTCGCCGTGGGCCTATAACGGCAAGATCTTCTGTCTGAACGAAGACGGCGTGACCTTCGTCCTGCGGGCGGGCAACAAGTTCGAACTGTTGCATACCAACCGGCTGGCCGACGACGAGATGTGCATGGCGACGCCGGCAATCGTGGGAGACCGGCTGTTGATCCGCACGGAAAAGAGGGTTTATTGCGTCCGTCAAACGGCCTCATCTTCCAAACGTTGACGCCATCAGTTCAAAAACTTCTCACATGACAAGTCACCACCAACAAGGTGAAGACCGCCCATAGACATGTTGGGTCAGGCCCTCCATCTTTCTTAACCGATGAACCCAACAACTTCTGTTCTGTTTACCCCTCTGCAAATACGCGGGGTGTCATTTAGAAATCGAATCGGGGTGAGTCCCATGTGCCAATACTCATGCAAGGATGGCATGGCCACCGATTGGCATCTGGTTCATCTCGGAAGTCGAGCGGTGGGCGGTGCCGGACTGGTAATAGCAGAAGCCACAGCCGTCACGGCCGATGGCAGAATATCGCCTGCAGACCTGGGCATTTGGAGTGACGCCCATGTTGATCCCTTGGCCCGATGTGCTCGATTCATCGAACAGCAGGGGGCGGTCGCGGGGATTCAGTTGGCTCACGCAGGACGCAAAGCCAGCACGTCTCCTCCTTGGGAAGGTGATCATGTTTTGTCCGAGGATCAGGGCGGATGGAGGCCAATATGGGCACCCAGTCCAATACCGTTTGGCGAAACCTCACCTGTTCCTGCCGCATTGAGCATCCAGCAGATCGCTCGGATTGTGGGTTGCTTCTCGGATGCAGCACGAAGGGCTCTGGACGCTGGCTTTCGAGTCGTGGAAATCCATTCGGCTCATGGCTACCTGCTGCACGAATTCCTTTCCCCGCTGAGCAACCATCGAGACGATGAATATGGTGGTTCGTTCGAGAACCGCACCCGGCTGATTCGGCAAGTGGTCCAAGCAGTTCGTTCCGTGTGGCCAGAACATCTGCCGCTGTTCATCAGGATATCAGCCACAGATTGGGTGGAAGGAGGCTGGGATGTCGAACAATCGGTAGAACTGGCCCGGATGATCAAACCTATGGGCGTTGATTTGATTGATTGCTCCTCAGGGGCGTTACTGCCGCACGTCAAGATGCCGATCAAGCCAGGCTATCAAGTGCAATTTGCAGAACAGCTTCGACGCGAAGCAAACATCCCGACTGCTGCCGTGGGATTGATTAGAGAAGCAAAGCAAGCCGAAGAGATCATCGCCAAAGAACATGCGGACATGGTCTTACTGGCTAGAGAGATGCTGCGAGACCCGTATTGGCCACTCCATGCGGCAAAGCAATTGGGGGTGCGGGGAGACTGGGCAAGTCAATACAGTCGTGCGGTTGATTAGCGAGAAGGCTTATCGGCTACTGCAACTGTGATGGGCTGTTCACTTCTTCTGCACATCTTCCACAGCGTCTCGATAATCACGGCAACGGCCAAAAAGGCACCGACCTGCACGCCGCCACTGTCGTGGGCGACACCGTGGGCGATCCCTTCAAAGACACCTCCTCCGTCGCAATGAACCCGGTGATCAAGTTCACCACGCTCTTCGGCCTACTGGCAGTCGAGATCGCGGTGACGATGACTAACCAAGCCATGAAGACCGGCATCGGCGCTGTCTTCTTCCTCATCGCACTGTTCTTCGTCTATCGCAGCTTCCACGGCGTGCGCATCTCCGAAGAGAAGTAAACGCAACGCCAAATCAGTTCCCGACGAGGGCCATGTGGGGCGAAAGCCGGCATGGCCTTCGGTGTTTGCTGTTACAGAGATAAAACTTCTGGCGCTCGTGTTCGTGCCGTATGGGGGGGGGGCTTGCGCGAAGGTGGTGGCAAGACTCGCTGGTTCGGACGGGATCGACACTGTTCTTTTTTCTCGACTCGGCGTGTCGAATATTGTGGAATCCGCGGCCGTCGCCGTGAACGAATAAGGAACAAGAACGAGATGAATAAAGATCTGAAATTGATTGTCATTGCCGTTGCCGTTGCGGGACTCGTGTTTGCCACGAGCAACTCCGTCCAAGCCAAGCCTAGCTTTGTCAAAGGCACTAGCTGCAAAGTCTGCCACGAAGGCAAACCGCCCAAGAAGGACAACGTCACCAAGGAAGCCGCCAAGATGATGAAGAAGTATAAGGCGGAAGAGTGCAAGGACTGCCACGGCTGGGAAGATGGCAAGTTCACCACCAAGAAGAAGAAGTAAAGGCAAACTTAGTTTCGACGAGGGCCATGCAGGGCGAAAGCCGGCATGGCCCTTGTTGTTTTTATCTTTTGCTTCCTATCCCTTGGGGGAGCACAGTGGGTGAGTCAGGTGCTGCGGCGAAGACAACCTTTGATGCAAGAACCAAACGCCATCCGCAAAGTCGCGTTCCTTGGAGATTATCTGCCGAGGAAATGCGGCATTGCCACGTTCACGACGGACTTGCGCTGCGCGGTGGCGGCGGAGTTTCCGGCGATGCAGTGCCTGGTGGTGCCGGTCAATGACCGCGAGGGCGGCTACGAGTATCCGGCAGAGGTGCGCTTCGAGATAGCAGAGCAGGACCTGCCGTCCTATCTGCGCGCAGCCGATTTTCTGAACATCACAGACGTGGACGTGATGTGCGTGGAGCATGAGTTTGGCATTTTTGGCGGGCCGGCGGGTAGTCATGTGTTGGCGCTGTTGCGCGAACTGCGGATGCCCATCGTCACCACGCTGCATACGGTGCTGCGCGAGCCGAATGCGGAGCAGCGGCGCGTGATGCGGGAGCTGATCCGGCTTTCGACGCGGTTGGTGGTGATGGCCGAACGGGGCCGGGAGTTTCTGCGCGAAGTCTATAAGGCGCCGGCAGCCAAGATTGACTTGATCCCGCACGGCATTCCCGACATGCCGTTTGCGGACCCGAATTATTTCAAGGACGAGTTCGGCGTGGCGGGCAAACAAGTGCTGTTGACGTTCGGCCTGCTCTCGCCGAACAAGGGCATCGAGTTTGCGCTGCGCGCACTGCCGGACATCATTCGTGAATTCCCCAACGTTGTTTATATCGTGCTGGGCCAGACGCATCCCAATCTGCTGCGCGATGAGGGTGAGGCTTACCGCCTGAGCCTGGAGCGGCTGGCCAAAGACCTCGGCGTGCAGAAGAACGTGGTCTTTTTCAACCGTTTTGTTGAGCTGGAGGAATTGATGCGGTTCATCGGCGCGGCGGACATCTACCTGACGCCTTACCTGACCGAATCGCAAATCACTTCGGGCACGCTGGCCTACGCGTTCGGCGCGGGCAACGCGGTGGTGTCCACGCCTTACTGGCATGCGGCGGAACTGCTGACGTCGGAGCGCGGCAAGCTGGTGCCGTTCCGCGACGCCGCAGCCATCGCGGGCGCCGTGGTGGAACTGCTGCGGGACGAACCATTGCGCCATTTGATGCGGAAGAACGCCTACAAGCTGGGACGCGACATGGTGTGGAGTCGCGTGGCGCAGCTTTACGTGGAGTCTTTCGAGCAGGCGCGCCACGACCACAGCTTTGTGGGGCGAAAATCCTCGCCCATCAAGACGCTCGACGAGCAGCCCGGCCAGTTGCCGGAGATGAAGCTCGACCATCTGTTCCGGATGAGCGATTCGACCGGCATCTTCCAGCACGCGAGCTTCACGGTCCCCAACTTCCACGAAGGCTATTGCACGGACGTCAACGCCCGCGCGCTGGTGCTGGCGATGATGTTGCACCGGTTGGGGCAAGGTTCGCCGCGTCTTAGCGAGCAGGCAGCCACGTATGCGGCGTTCTTGAACCACGCCATGGATCGGAAACGCGGACGGTTTCGCAACTTCATGAGTTTCGACCGTCGCTGGCTGGAGGACGTTGGCTCGGAGGATTGCCAGGGTCACGCGCTCTGGGCGCTGGGGCTGTGCGTGGCGCAGGCGGGCCAGGGTAGTTTCCAGATGCTGGCGGCGCAACTGTTTGAGCAAGCCTTGCCAGTGGCCGCCGAGTTCACGTCACCGCGCGCGTGGGCGTTCACGCTCATCGGGATTGACGAATACCTGCGCCGGCTGAGCGGCGACCGGCGCGCGAACCAGATTCGGGAATCGCTCACGGCAAAACTGATGCAGCGTTACGCCGACGCCGCAACCGCCGAGTGGCAGTGGTTCGAAGAAATGGTCTCCTACACGAACGCCAAGCTGCCCCACGCGCTGATCCTTAGCGGACGCTGCATGAACAACGGAGCGATGCTGGAACTCGGCCTCAAGACCTTGCGGTGGTTGACGAAAATTCAGACTTCGGATGCCGGCTCTTTCCGGCCCATCGGCTCGAACGGTTTTTATCGGCGAGGACAGGAGCGCGCAATGTTCGACCAGCAACCTATCGAGGCGCAGGCGACCGTGTCCGCGTGCATTGAGGCGTATCACGCCACGAACGATATGGTGTGGGTGGCCGAAGCGCGTCGGGCCTTCGAATGGTTCCTGGGCCGAAACGATCTGGGCCTCGCCCTCTACGATTCGGGCACCGGCGGTTGTCGCGACGGCTTGCACGTGGATCGCGTGAGCGAAAACCAGGGCGCCGAGTCCACGCTGGCCTTCCTGCTCGCGCTTGCGGAAATGCAGGCGTTGCAAAACACCCTCACCAGCTTCAAGGAACCGCCGGGCGAGTAGCGCTGGCCACCCAATGAAAACTACAACCGTCCATGCGGAGCGCATTGGGCCAACGCTGACTCCGGACCGCTCGCGCGTTCTGATGCGCCCTTTCTATCCCAGCAGCGACGACATCGCGCGGAGGATTGTCGCTCGTGTCTTGGCCCTCTCAGACGAGGAAGTCGCGAGTCTGTTGAGCCAGGTGCTGGGTGAGTTCGCAGATCGGCACGAACAGGTGGAGAACATTTTCCGCAACCGCTTCCCGCAAGTGCGTCATTACCTGGGCGAGGCGTGGGAGCCATCGCCGGAACGGCAGGCGCTCATCGGTTCTTACTTCACGCACGAATACTCCCCGGAGTCCGCAGCGCTGTTCAATCCTTCCATCGTGCCCCATCCCGACCAAGCCGGGCTGCCGCCGGGCGCGCTCCGTTTCATCCTGAGCTTGCGGGCCACGGGCGAGGGGCATATTTCCTCTATCACCTTCCGCACGGGCACGGTGAGCGCCCAGCATCGGATCACGCTCACGCCGCCCGTGCCGTTTGTGACGGAGCCGGAGCGCGTGCCGAACGCAGCTTACGAGAAGGCGCTTTTTTGCCGCAAACTCCAGGAAGCGGGCGTGCAAAATGACTTCTGCCAGCGCGTGTTCGGTCAACTCCCCGAGGCCTTCATCCTGGACGACCTGTATCGTGTCCTGACGGCGGAGCGCCGGCAAACGGACCCGGCCGACGCCACCGCTGACCGGGCCGTGCGCGGCATCTTGCTGCTCGCCGAGTCGAACTACGAAGTGCATTTCGCCCCCGACAGCCGGATCACACAGCGCGTCCTCTTTCCGTCCACGGCCAGCCAGCGCAACGGCATCGAGGACGCGCGTTTCGTCCGCTTCCAGAACGACGACGGCAGCTTCACCTACTACGCCACCTACACCGCTTATGACGGCAAAATCACCCTGCCGCAACTGTTGGAGACGCCAGACTTCCTCCACTTCAAATTCAACACGTTGAACGGACCTGCCGTGCAGAACAAAGGCATGGCGTTGTTCCCGCGCAAGATCAACGGCCACTACGCCATGATCTCGCGCCAGGACGACGAGAACATCCTCCTGATGTTCTCCGATAACATCCATTTCTGGCAGAAACCTGATCTTTTGCTCTCACCCGCGCAGCCGTGGGAATTCATCAAAATGGGTAACTGTGGTTCGCCCATCGAGACGGAGGCGGGTTGGCTGGTGTTGAGCCACGGCGTCGGCCCCCTGAGAAAGTATTGTCTTGGAGCGTTTCTGCTGGACCTTGCCGACCCCACGCGCGTCATCGGCCGCCTGCGCGAGCCGCTGCTGGCCCCGAACGAAGCGGAGCGCGAGGGCTACGTTCCAAACGTCGTTTACACCTGCGGCACACTGCTGCACGGTCGGGAACTCGTCATCCCCTACGCCATGAGCGACTACGCCACCAGCTTCGCTACCGTGTCGCTGGACGAACTCTTGGCGGCGATGGAGTGAAAGGACATGTCAGCGCTTCGACCTGCTGGCGTTGGAAAATGCCGGCGCGATGCAGAAGACCGGCCAGATCGGTGTGAAGAAGGGCGTGGTCCTCGTTGAGTTTCGCCACAGTTCTCACCCGCCGCTGAGAGCTGCGACAGTCGAAGACACTCTTTTCCATGCGTGGTCTTGGTGGAGATCTCCCACGTTAGCATTGACCGGATACGAATGTCAGACCGCGTCATCGAAAGCGATCGTTTTGTGATTCATCCGAGGATTCCTTGGTTTGTCCGGCCGTTCGTGACCGCGCCGGACATGCGCATCTGGCTGATCCATGCGCCGCCTGCGGAGTTTTTACGCTGGGAAGGTCCACTGATTGAGCCGGAAGATCCGATGGTCAGAGTTGATTTACTGTCCGGCAGTCAAAGTTTGCCAGCGGAACCGCGGCGTCCGTGAAATGGCGCAACATTCCTCCCGCGGAAGATCGGATTGGCCGGTGGAAATGAAATTGAGCGGGCTTGTGCCGCGTAGCTCGATTGCAGCACGACTTGTTGAAGCGCTCTTTGCGTTCTTGCTGGATCGTCCACGTCCGCGCTGTTCTTCGTCTATCGCAGCTTCTACGGCATGCGCATCCCCGAAGAGAAGTAAGCGCGGCCAAAATCGAAGTTAGTTTCCACGAGGGCCATGCTGGGCGACCGGCGTGGCCCTCGGTGTTTGCTGCGTCGAACTGACGTAGCTGCGCTTGACACACGACGGCGAGCTTACTACGAGAGGGCCATGAATCCGCCACTTCTCCGGGTAGGATTGGTGATGTTCTTTGTGGTTTCGCTCACCTCTGGCCAAACGCCGCCCACACGCCTCCGACCGTAAACCGCCGCTCCCCTGCTGGTCTTGCCCAGCCCCAGCGCCACCTCCGCATTTGCCGAGAAACCGTGGAAGCGGCTTAGCGTTGCCCGCCGCCACCCAGCCAACTCCCGGTGGAAGCCTTTGAGCAACTGTGCAACCTTGCTTGCGGGTTCCCACGTGTCCGAATCTGGGGCGGTGCCGGCGGGCGTTCAATCAGCGGGTCAACCGCGAACTTCGTGGCGTTACGATGGTCTTCTTGCAATTGCGAGGAGGGATGTCCCAAAAGGGAAACTCCAGTTCCGAAGCCACGCCCGTTCCAACAAGAAGACTTGGCGCAGGGGACCGTTGAGGATCGGGCTGGGAATGGCCGTGTCCGGCTCGGCGCGCACCGGGGATTTGAACTTTGTCAAAAGCTTGGCGATCAGCCGGCAGGCAATGATTGGCGGAGCCAGCAGTGTGCTGAAGTGGCTGAGTTGGATCACATCTAGCCGTGCGGCGCGCACCAAGTTGGCGAGACGCGTGCGTGTGTAACGCCGTTTGTGGTGGTTGACCACGTCGTGACCGCTCCAGAGCCAAGCATAGGCCGGGACGGTAATGAACACCGTGCCGCCGGGTTTGCAGACGCGGGCCAGTTCGGCCACAGCTTGTGCATCGTCTTCGACGTGTTCAACCACGTCTAACGCGAGGACAACATCGAAGCAGGAGCTGAGGAATGGCAGCGCAGGCAGTGTGCCGGCCACCAGCGGCGAGTCGCCATGAGTGCGGGCGAACCGCAGCGCCTCGTCGGAAGGATCCACGCCGACGGCCCACGCGGCACCTCGCAGGGCTTGGAGGTTTGCGCCAGTGCCACAACCGATGTCGGCGACCATCCGCCCCACGCCGGTCAACGAATGGTGCTCAAGTAGCGAGAGGACGATTTCACGGCGCCCGCAAAACCACCAGTGCTGCGTTTCGACGGCATGGTAGGTTTCGTAGTAGTCTGCGCGCATAGGATTCAATCCAGCTTTTGGTGAAAGCCGGCCAGCCTCATGCGAACAAGGCCGCAGAGATTTTCCCACGCCATCTGTATTACCTGGACGCGGGAATCGAGGTCTTCAATCCACTCGACGGGCACCTCGAAAACGCGCAAGCCGTGCTTCTCGGTCAGCAGCAGCAGCTCGGTGTCGAAAAACCATCCGTTGTTGCGAATGTGCGGCAGCAGGCGCTGGGCGACGTCGCGGTGCAGTGCCTTGAAACCGCACTGCGCGTCGGAGAACCGATGGAGGAACATCAGGTAAACAAGACTGTTGTAACAACGCGACACCACCTCCCGTTTCAGGCATCGTTCGACCTGTGATGCCTGCAACAGCCGTGAACCGCTGGCCACGTCGTATCCAACGGTCAAACCATGGATCAACAGAGGGAAGAAGTTTACGTTGGTCGAGAGATCCACATCCATGTAGCTGACGATGTCCGCCGTGCTCTGGCTCCAGACGGTGCGTAGTGCCAAGCCGCGGCCTTTTTGTGGGATGCGGAGCGCGCTGACCGCCGGCAACTCGCGTTCAAGCTCTTGGGCGAGCGCCCATGTCTGGTCTGTGGAGCCGTTGTCGGCGATGACGATGGTGGATTCGAAAAGTTTCACGCCTGCCAGAAAGCTGGCAAGCGTCCGGATATTGCGAGGCAAATCGCGTTCCTCATTGTAAACCGGGATGGTGATCTCCACGCGCATAGCCAACGACTATCAGAAGCCCCCAGGCGGCGTCAATTGGGCAGGTTCCAGACGCCCGAATCTGAGACGCTCCGTGCTTGAGTCGCCACGCCGCAACGCATAGTCTAGTCATTGTCCTTTGGCGATGCAAAGGACACGAACACTGTCCGCAAACCTTCTCTGGCCCAAACCGGCGATGACTGAGCGTGCGCGTAAAGACCTGATCCTGTGTCTGCTCGTTGCATGGACGGTGGCGGCGGTCGTCGTCTGGCAATACCGACTCGGCAGTGCGCGCGCGTGGGACGATCCCGTTGTTTACAAGGAGGACAGCCTATTCTTTGCGGCCGTCGTCAAAGCGGCTCGCGACGGTTATTATGTGCCCCTTCTTAGCAAGACCAATCCTCAACTTGGCGCGCCGTTCATTGCAAACTGGAACGACTTCCCCCTGACAGAGGACTGGCTGTATTGCGTGTGCGGCCTCGTGGCCCGTTACGTGGGTCTTTGGAGGACGCTCAACCTCAGTCTGGTCGTTGCAGCGATGTTATCAGCCATCACTCTGTTCTGGCTGGCCCGCCGGATCGGGGTGCGACGGTCTGCGGCTTCCATTGCGGCGTTCTTGTTTGCCCTTGCTCCTTACTTGTTCTACCGCAGCATCAACCATTTCCATCTGGTTCACTACTGGCATGTCCCACTGTTGTTGTTCGTGGTTTTCTCGTTGGGCCACCGTTCCCGATGGCGATGGCGTCGGAAACGGTTGCCGTTTGCGTTGATCGCGTTGCTGGTTGGCACCCTGAATGTCTATTACATGTATTTTTTCCTGCTCCTGTTGGTGTTGACGGCCTTGTGGCGGATTGCACAATCCAAGTCGGTTCGCGAGGCAGTGCCGGCAGTGGCCGTCGGCGCAATCGCCGCGACGGGGTTCCTGATCAGCAACGTGGACACGCTCGTGTATGCCTGCCAACACGGCCGTAACCCCGAGGCCGTGGCGCGCGATCCAAAGAATTCCGAGCTTTACGCCTTAAGGCCGGCGGACCTCTTGATTCCTCCGCGGCGCCACCGGTGGTGGCCACTCCGACGAGTCGGACGAGCCTACCAAGCCGAGTCCGTGATTTTGGGAGAACGACCCTCTTCGTATTTGGGCATCGTTGGTGTGGTGTCGCTCGTTCTGCTGGGAGCTTTGACCTTCATCGAACTGGGGCGAAATCGGCTAGGATCCGCAACACGCTCGGCAGGAATGGTCCTCTGGTTGGTCGGCGCCTGTTGTGTGGGGGGGCTGAACAGCCTCTACGGACTCGGCGGTTTCTACCTGTTTCGTGGCGCCAATCGCGTAAGCATTGTTATTCTAGCGCTGACGCTGCTGTTTGGTGCCCGGTTGCTCTCGCGCTGGTTCCGCGATCGGCGTGCATGGACGCAATGGGGCATCGTTGGCGTCTTGGCCGTGGTGGGCGTCTGGGATCAACCATCGTGGCGTGATGGCGATGAGACGATAACCGAGGAGCGCCGCGCGATCGAGACGGATCGGGCCGTCGGGAGTTTCTTGCAAGCCAACCTGCTGTCGGGTGCGATGGTGTTTCAGTTACCGGCGATGGATTGTCCAGAAAGCCCGTGGATTGGTCGTGTCGAAAGCTACGATCTTTTCCGTCCCTACTTGCACACGGAGGGCTTGCGATTCTCGTTTGGCAATAACAAAGGCCGTCCCGATGCGCAGTGGCAATTCCCCGTGGCGGCAATGCCGTTCGACCAGATGCTGGCGACGCTACGAACCAACCGCTTCCAAGCGCTCTATGTGGACAAGCGAGGTTACAGGCCGGACGAAGTCGCCAAGATGAAACAGTTTCTTGCGTCAGCCGGCCTGAATCGCCATTTTGAGTTGGGAGATTTCTTGGTAGCATTGCTTGCCGGATCAGATCCGTAGGTCGCAATAACCCCCCTGTTTCATCATCGGCTATCTCTTTTGACGCTGTTCGTAGTTTGTCGCATGGTTCTGCGACGTGTGCATTCCTGAAGAGAATGCAAGCGGGGGCTGCCTGCAACTCCGTCGTGGGAACCCCGCCCCGGATTGATGGGTTACTAAGAGGTTCTCGACGAGGGCCATGCAGGGCGAAAGCCGACATGGCCCTCATCTCGCCGCCGAACCAAGATGGCAGGCGGGCTTGTGCGACTCATGGCAACGAAATGAGTTTTTGATGATTTGTCGCCATTAGCTGGTTTTTGTGAGACACTAGACGACATGGATACCATGGATGCGGTTCGTTATGTGACGAAAGGAGGCGAAGACTACGACATTCGGTTTGTAGAGAAGCAGACGCCTTTGAGAAACACCTGGTTTATGTTTGAGGTCAAGAATCTTTCCGATAGGACGACCACCGAGCGGGGAATTTCATTTGGCCGGCAGTTCATGAAGATTATTGAGGACAAGGAAGGGTTTACAAACAAGGGTTTGTGCGATCTGGCGTTGCTCCGGCTGAAAATTGCCTTGGAAAGGAAAGAAGAAGATGCCACAGCGAACCGGCCGCGACCGACGCTGGACTGCGGCTACGATCTATACGATGCCGATGCAGAGGAGCAGCCGGTTTCGATGGAGGCCGAAATCACCAAGTTCCAGAAGATGCTTCGCCGGGCGCGCCGAAACAAAAGCGAACCGACTGCGTCTTCCCAGCGCGCGAGTCTTAGTTTCGGAGGCATTCGTAAGTCCCGCCGTTGGGTGTTTTGATCCTGACGATGCAGGCGCGGGTTGATTTCGTGGCGATCAACCCGACCGCGCTCACGCGTGCCGGCATCGGTTTCGCCGTGCCAATCTTCGCGTTCGGCCTGCTCGGCATGGATTCTGTGACCATCGCCGTGGGCAGTTTTGGACCGGTTTCCGACAGCGCCCAGTCAGTTCATGAACTGAGCCATATCGAGTTCGTTCCGAACGTGGAAAAGGGAATCGCGAGCAAGTTCGGCTTTCTGATGGGGGCGCAGCGATCTGTTGGTTTAGCGCACCTTCACTTGGACCGTAGTGATGGCGACGTGGAGGATGAGAGCGGTGGCAACGAGGCGGTTCATGGCAGAGATTTCGGCTGGCGGTCAGGCACGCTGTCCGGCGTTGGCGGAGAGGAAGAACTTGCGGCGGAAGGGCGCGCTGAGGAGGCGGCCGATGACGGACATGTAGATGTAGAACTGGTTGGCCGTGAACTTGGCGATGAACTTGGCGGCAACGATCTTTAGCGACGAGATTGGCGCGGGGTCTTCCAGAAAACCAGAGGCGATGAGTCTGGCGACGGTTGCTTGGGAGCGGAATGAGATGAGCGAGTAGAGGTAGGCGACTCTGCCCATGAGGACGCGCATGCGGCGGTCGCTCTCGGTAGCTCCCTGCGAACGCGCGACGTTGGAGGCCATCGCGGTAACGTGCTGGCCTTGGTTGATGTTCTTCACGTCGGCCTCGGTGAGCAGGCCCTTGGCGACGGCGTCGTCCACGATGCGGGTCTTGGGGAGGTAAACGAGGCCGATGTAGTTGATGATGCGCGGGCGGGTTTCGTTGTAGAAAGTGACGCTGTCAATCAAGTCCTGCTCGGTGTCGCAGGGCAGGGAGAAGATGTGGTCGAAGGAGAAGTCCAGCCCGTGGCGGTGGCACCACTCAGCGACGGCACGGATCTGGCTGTTCTTTTCGGGACGCAGGAGGTGTTTGCGGCGGTTGTCTTCACTGGCGGACTGGACGCCGATCTTAAGCCAGTAACAGCCAGTCGCCTTGAGAATCTGGATGCTCTCCTCGTTCACGAGATTAGGATGAAGGAAACAACTGTAGGGGAGGCCGGTGCGTTGCTGGATGCCTTCGCAGAGTTCCCGCAGGCGCGTGTTGTTCACGGCGACGACGTCGTCCATGATCTCGATGCGTTTGACCTGGCCGTGGTGCTGCCGGAGATAGACTTCGAGTTCGTGCAGGATGTTTTCGACGGAACGGAAACGGACTTTGCCCCAGTCGCGGTAGAGTTTGGCGTAAACGTTGTTGGAGCAGTAGGTGCAACGGTAGGGACAGCCGCGGCTTCCCATGAGCACGTAGCTGTTGCCTGCCACGCCCTGGGCGATCTGTTTGTCCGGCAACGGCAACGCATCAAGGTCGGTGATGAGCGGTGCCAGTGGGTTTTTCACCACCACGCCGTCGCGCTTGAACCAGAGATTGGGGACGGCGTCGAAGCCCTTGCGATCGCGGATGGCATCGAGCAGGGCTACGGCGGCGTGTTCGCCCTCGCCGATGCAGACCATGTCCACGACGGGTTCTTCGATGACTTCCTCTGGCACCATGGTGACATGGCAGCCCCCGAAGATCACTGGCAGTGCAAAGCGTTTCTTGATGAAGGCGGCCGCGTCCAAAGCCCAATGATAGTCGGTTGTGAAAGTTGAGAAGCCGACGATATCCGGCTTCTCGCGCTCAATGGTGTTTGCCAGAAAGTTCTTGAACCGTTCGTAGAGACGCAGGCTGTTGCCTAGGGAGAAGGAAGTGTTTGAGTAGGGATCGTCGTAGTAAATGAGGCGGGTTTGGTGTCCCGCCTGTGCCAGCATCGAGGAGAGGGTCTCGATGCCAATGGGCACGATTTCCTTCTGAACGAACAGGATTTTTGCCATTCGGGGCAAAGATGGCATTGGAGGTTGCGGGCCGCAAGCAGATTCCTGACAGTAGATTCCTGCCGGCGCGATTTCGGTTGGCGAGCGTGCAAGCCGCATGGCAGACTGGCGCCAATGATACGAGAGGATGTGAAGCTCAACATCGGCTGCGGTCCTACCGGCTTGGACGGCTGGTTGAATTTCGACTGGGGCGTGTTGCCGCTGTTTTCCAAGGCGCCCGCGTTGCGCAGGCTCGTCATCGCGATGGGGTTGCTGTCGGCCAGTTACGACACGCGCTGGCCGAAGATCAAGCTGGTGGATATCCGGCGGCGGTTTCCTCTGGAGGATGAATCGGTCAAGTTTATCTACTGCTCGCACGTGCTGGAGCATTTCGAGCGGTGGGAGGCGCTGGCGATTCTACGCGAGTGCCGCCGTTGCCTGCGCCAGGGCGGTGTCATGCGCGTGGTGGTTCCGGACATTCGGAAACTTTTCAGCAACTACCAGTCATGGGTCGCCGCGGGCCAGGCGCGGGCGGGGCGGGATTTCTGCCGGTTGTGGTGGGGTTTCGACAAGGACATCGCTCCCGGCAGTGTTTTGGGGAAACTGGCGCGGCGGTTTGTGCGCGATCATGCTTGGAACTACGATTGCGAGGAACTGGATCTGTTGGTCAAGGAGGCCGGGTTCAGCAAGATGACCGTGTGCGACTGCCACCAAGGCGCGTTACCGGATCTGGACCGGCTGGACATTGACGGTCACAAGAGCCACAGCATTTACGTTGAGATTCTGTGAGGACGCCGCCGCTTCTATCTGCCGACGGGCTGTGGGGGCTAACTCTCCAACTTGCTGATGTCCGAAGAGCCGCCGTGCTTGAGCAGGTAATAGGCGTGTTTCAGATCCGCCATCAAGTCTTCGGGATGTGAGAGGTCTCTCAACAATCGGCGATAGGCATAGCTGGCACGCAGGTGGAACTGCCGGTTCCCGACGGCGCGTGAACGCAAAAGATCCTCCTCCGTCATGCCATCGGGGACGAGATAGGGCCAGTGGCCGAAGTAACCATCGCCGAGTTTGCCAGTGATGTAATCGTCCACGAGGTTCGGGCTGATCTTACCTTTCTGCACGCACCAGGTGAAATAGGGCGTGGTGGGGATAGGCAGCGTGACGTGATAGCCGACGGTCTCGATGTTGGTGAGGCCCAGTTTCCAGAGTTTGAGCGGATAGTTGAGGGACGCCATCACGTCGTTTTGCGTCTCCTGCGGATGTCCGATCATGAAGAACAGTTGAACGGCTAACCCGCGACGTTTGCAGACCGCGACGCCGTCAAAGATCTCCTTGTCTGTCAGGCGTTTCTTGATGACTTCGTTTCGGATCCGTTCGCTGCCGCTCTCCACTCCCAGCAAGAGCGTCCGGCAGCCGGATTGTTTGAGCAGCGACACCACTTCGTCATCGAGACAGTCCGCGCGGGTCGTCATTTCGTAGGAGATGACCAGTCTCGATTGGAGGAGTTTGCGGCAAAAGGCCAGGACGTGATTGCGGTTGATCGTGGCCGAGTCGTCTTGGAAATAGAACCGGCGCGTCATCGGAAGCCTGGCCTTTATCTCGGCCACGAGGTTTTCCGGGGATCGTGAGCGCACCTTTTTACTGAGGGCTTGCCGCGCACAATAGCCGCATTGGTGCGGACAGCCCCGCGTGCCCACGATAGGCAGGAGCGTTCCTTTCTTCCAGTGCGTGTTCTCGAAGAGATCATATGCTGGAAAAGGGACCGCATCGAGGTCGTCGGGAGGAGTGGCTTCGATGGATCCTTCCACTGTCTCGCCGGCTAGAATGCGGCGGGCCAGTTCCGGAACCGTCAGATCGGCTTCACCTGTGACAACGGTGTCAAAGTAAGGGTATCGCTTGCCGATGTCGGGGTCTATGGACGCGTAGGCGTTGCCTAGCATCACGTGGACTTTTTTACCAAACCTGCTCTTGATCGCTCTTGCCACAGCCACGGTGGCGGGGATAGTGGCCAGGAGAGTGGAGAGGCCCACAATGCGCACCGAGTCTGAGGCCACGAGGTCGAGGATGTCCTTTATGCTGTAGGTGGCGGCGGCGTTGTTAATCACCCGGACTTTTACATCGCTCTGGCGAAGAGCAGCGGCTACGTAAGCCAAGCCTATCGAATAGGTGTCTCCGCCGGTGTTGGCTTTAGGATTGGTAAGACTAACAGGGGGTTGAAAAAGCAAAAACTCCGTCATTTATAGAATGGCTCAATAACATGGGCGAACCTGAGGGTCAAACGGTATTTTCCCCTTCCAGTTCATGGTTGCAGGCGATGGGCTGGCACAGTAGCTTGCCGCCGCCAATGCGAATCCTAACAACATTTTCGAGGCCGCTGGCTTTGGTAACGCTCGTGGGATGGCTGAGTGCGGCCACCGCGGAGTGGGCCGCTGGCGACGAATACCAAGGTCTTGACGCGGCCACCGGCGTCGTCCACAACGGCCAATGGCAGAACGGCGTGCCGTTGGGGGCGATGGGCTGCGGCAAGTTTGACGTTCTGCCCAGCGGCTGGTTCTCGCGCTTCTCCATCAACCACAACTGGGACGAGCCGACGAGCCATCAACCGTGGCAGCCGTCGCGTGCGACGTTCTTCGCGGTGCGGGCCGGAACAACGACACGCTGGCTGCGGTTCGGGTTCCGGGAACACGAGCTGCCGGGCGTGACGCAGGTCGAGCACGTGGCCTATCACGGCCAGTTCCCATTCGTGGACGCGACGTTCCATGACCCGGCGCTGCCGTTGGGCGTGGCGATGCACGCGTGGTCGGCGCTGGTGCCGCATAACACGAAAGATTCCAGCCTGCCTGTGACGTTTTTCGAGGTCACACTGACCAATACCAACGCTGCACCCATCGAGGCATCACTGCTGTTCTCGCTGGAGCATTTCATCGGCTGCGGCGGCTATCAGGTTCATGGCCAGCATCTGGCGTGGCGCGAGCAGGACGGCAACCAAGTCGAGCCGGCCGCCGTGAAGGATACGCCGCTGACAGGCCTGCGTTTCTTTTCAACGAAGAAATTCGAGGGCATGAAAGTGAATTCCTCGGGCGAATACTGGCTTCTTAGCGACGGTCCCACAATCACCACCGGTTGGAACGCCGTCGGCGACGGCAAGGAACTGTCGGACGTTCTCTCTGCCAATCCGGGATCCAAAATCCCAAATCCCAAATCCCCAGCCACGGCTGGCGCCGTCTGCCGCAAGGTTATCGTTCCTGCACGTGGCACCCAGAAACTGCTCTTTGTTTTCCTTTGGTGGATGCCGCATCACGTCACGATGGACGGCACCGACCAAGGCCACTATTACCAGCGCGAGTTCAAGGATCCGGCGGCGCTGGCGGCCTACGTGTTTCGCGAGCGGCAGCGGCTTCGCGACGCGACGGCTGAGTGGGGCAAGTTGGTGACCGATTCCAACCTGCCGGAGTGGTTAAAGCGGTTTATTCTCAACGCGACGCACCCGGTGTTCGTCAACACGCTGCTGACGAGGGACGGCAAGTTTTCGGTTCACGAGGATCCGTCGTGGATGGAAGGCGCGCTGGGCACGCTGGACCAGCGGACGGTGGCGCATGTGTTCATTGGGACGTTTTTTCCGGAGCTGGCCAAGAAAGAGCTGGAGATTTTTGGCCAGTGCCAGTTGCCGAGCGGCGAGATCACGCACTTCCTCGGCAACATCTACCAGGTCATTGGTAACCCGAACGTCTGGTATGGAGTTACCCAGTGGCCGGACCTCGCAGCGGTGTATGCGTGGCAGGTGTTGAAGCATTATCGGTGGACCGGTGATCGCGCGTTCCTCGACGAAGCGTGGCCGCGCGTGAAACGGGCGATGGAGTGGTTGGTAACGGTGGATCGCGACGGCGACGGCGTGCCGGAGGGCGGAACGACCTACGACGCGGGCATCCAATACGCCGGCTGTTTTGTCTTTACCGCGAGCGTCTATGGCGCTGCGCTGCGCTGTGCCATCGAGATGGCGGCGGTGCAAAAAGACGCCGCCGCGCGCACAATCTACGAGCAACGCTTTGATCGCGTGCTCGCCACGATGCGCCAGCGACTCTGGACGGGCCGGTATTTTGCGAAGTGTTTCTTGCCGGACCGAAACCTGCTTGTGCCGACGCTGTTCGACGCGCAACTGGCGGGCGATTGGCTGACGCGTATGGTTGGTCTGCCGCGGGTGGTTTCGGCGGCGGAGGCGCAAGCGAGTTTGGAGAGCCTGCTGCTGGTCAATGGCCGGCGCAGTCCGTGGGTGGTGGCTAACGAGTTTATGCCCGACGGCAGCGCGCACAACGATCGCGATTGGTTCACCTACCAGTTCACTTACTTTGCCGGCCAGGCGATGGCAGAGGGCTGGAACGATGACGCGCTGGAGATCGGTTGGCGCGCCTACGACTACGCTTACCACCTGGACAAGACGCCGTGGGGCCTCTACTTGAACATGATGCCGACATTAAGCGGCCACGCTCAGAAAGGTGGCAGTTACATGAGCGCGATGGCGGGCTGGTGGTGGCTCTATCAACTGGCCGGCGCCAGCATTGACGCCGTCGAGGGCCGGCTCTGGGTGTCGCCTCGGTTGACGACGGGGCAGAAAGAGCTGCACATGCCGTTGTTTTTCCCGCGGGCCTGGCTCTGGCTTGACTACGCGCCGGGCAAGGGGCAGTTCCGGCTCAAGGTCCTGCGCACTTGGGGCGAGCCTGTCGCGGTGAAGCAGGTGTGTGGTGATCGCGCCGGCGATGTTGCTGAGATGCCGTCGCCGTGGATCATGAAGCCGGGCGCTCAACTGGATTTGCAGCCGTGGCACAGCAGGCTGATCACGGTGGCGAACAGGCCGCCGGTGCTGGAACATCGGGCGCTGCCGTTTCGCCGTGAAGGGCTGGCCACGCTTTCGTGGACCGCCACGACCTCCGATACGAACTCCAATTTAAACATGACCGATGCCTACGATGGTTATCCACACTCGCGCTGGCAGTCCTCTGGCCCGGCGACGAAGGAACTCTCGTGGACGCTCGATCTGGGGCGGTCCTGCCGTTGGGGTGCGATCGCCGCGCTGACCACGCCTGTGGGCTTTGAGGTGGACGTTTCCGAAGACCAAAAGAGCTGGCAGCCCGTTGCTCCCGCCGAAGGCAATCATCGGGGCCGTTACGTGCGCCTGCGGCCGAAGCTGGACCGGCCGGCCGCAGAACCATGGCAGATTTTTGAAGTCAACATCGCTCCGGCACAGACGCCCTGAGAGGAAGACCAGTGTTCTATCAACTGTAGGCTCTGGCCTTCAACATTATGCGGCAAGCGCTCTGGTGCAATCCTCTCTTTCATCGGTTTTCCCACACCAAGAGGCTGCACACCATTCACGTCGGTGTCTTGCGAGGCTGGCGGATTTACAGCGCGCTGGTTGACGGCGTAAATATGACGCTTGGTTCTTACGAACGCGATGGCCAGCGGTGGTTACAGAGCCGCTTGCGCGGCGGTGCCGACTTCGTCGCCGTGGACGCCGGTTGCTACATGGGCTTCTACTCGTTGTTAATCGCCCGCATTCTCTCGGAAACCGGCGGCGGCACCGTGTTTGCCTTCGACCCGAATAAGAACAACATCGCCTGCCTAGAACGTTCCGCGGCAGCCAATCCCGCGGCGAAGATTGTGGCCATCGCCAACGCCCTCGGCAGTCATTGCGGCACGGTGCGCGGCTCGGCCTCGGATGGCGTGCGTATGGTGACACTCGTCGGTGACCGCGGGGCTAGCCAGGCCGAGGAGTTCACATTGGTGACATTGGATTCGTTGCTGGAGACAAAGATTTTCAGCCGCGTGGATTTTATAAAGATAGACGTGGAGGGCTTCGAGATGGAGCTGTTGCACGGTGCCCGGAAATTGTTGGAGCGTTACCGGCCGCAGATCCTCATCGAACTTCACTCGCCAGCTCTGGCGGAGGCTGCCTACGACCTTCTGGTGAAGGCGGGCTACAGCTTCTGCGATCTTCACGGACAGCCCGTTTCCAGGAATCGAATGGCGACCGCTGAACTCGGCTACAAGATGTGGGCCGAGCCGAAACGGCGGGACTAGCGACTCATTTTGAAGATCCCCATCCCTTCCCGAAACGCCAGTTTGAGTAGATGTGTGAAACGGTATTCACCGTTGCGAACCATTCGCAGACATAACAGCACCATGTTGATGACGTTTGCACCGTAAGCAAACAAGAAGAGAAGATCTGGATGACGGCGCAGCAACCGCAACCGGCTCATTCTCTGCAATAGGCCGCGTGGGACGAAGTGCTTCGAGATCAGCGACACCATGTAAAGCCAGTGACGGTCCAGACCATAGCTGGCGTCGGTCTGCAACTGCCGGCTGAGAATGTTGATGGCGAGGGTGTTGGGATGGAGATTGTAGCCTTCGATCTGCTGCGTGGTGATGAGGCCCGCCTTTAGGAACTGCTCGGTCAGCTTGGTCTTCGGCAGGTGCATCAGCACATGCACGAACAACTCGAAATTGCCCGGGATAGTGAGCATGAAGTCGAAACCGTCCTGAATGTCCTCCGGCTTCTCCAGCGGGTTGTTGACGATGACATCGAATGCCAGCCGCACCTCGGGATATTGTTGAAAGAGCCGGGCGACGCGGACGATATCGGCGTCCTTGGTGTTGCGCGCGTAGAGGGTGTTGCGCGTGTTTTGCGACATCGCCTGGATGCCGGCGCGTCCCATGAGCATACCGGCGTGGACAAGCTTCTCCATCAGCCCTTCGTCAATAGTGTTCGGATGGAAAAGGCAACCGAAAGGCAGGCCGATACGTTGCGGATAAGCTTCCAGCATTGCTTCGACGTTGCGTTTATTGGCCAGCAGCATCTCATCGCTAAACACCACCTTGGTTGCCTTGGAAAACCGTTTCTTGTTGCGCTCCAACTCCGCCAAAATGTATTCGGCGCTTTTGATCCGGACGCGTGGGCGGTTGGGCAGGTCGTTCAGGAAACTGTTGGAGCAATAAGTGCAGACGAAAGGACAACCCCGCGACGCAAGCACGCAAATCTCCGCGATGGTGGTGGGATCAAGCCCCACCCACGTCTTCTCGTTTTGGATGAAGATGGCATCCTCGTCGAGATCGGGAAAAGGCAGGTCGTCGAGGTTGATGTAAGTGTTCGGCTTGCCAAAGCGCACCTCGCCCTGTCCATCGCGATAAACTGCGCCGGGAATCGTCGCAGCGATGGATGCATCGCCACTGTAGTTGTTCAGCAGTTCGTGAAGCGGAAACTCGCCGTCACCTTGTATCACGATATCGCTGAACCGCAGCGCGTCTTCGGGGTCAATCGTGGCATGCACGCCCCCCGCCACGACCAACGCTCCCAGTTCCTGCTTGCAGAACCGCGCGACCCGTTCGGCTGTCGCTCGATGAGTGCAAAAAAAAGAAATGCCCACCACTGTCGGGCGAAGCCGGCGCAGGGTTTCATAAAGCAACTCGAAAGCCCGATCGGGGGGTGTGATGCCTAATCCATCGCAAAAATAAACTGTTTGTGCCTGATGGCCTTTGCTGCGGAGGTAGCTGATGATTGAGCGCGTCCCTTCGTGGCAAAACAGATAAACGGGAACCATTACAAGACGATTCATGAGAACCATCCTCGCGCATCGCGTTCGGACTGCGCCCTCAACGTTTCCAGTGTGCCTTTCTTCATGAACTTGAGTGAACCGCGCTGAGAACGTAGCAGTGGCTCGCGCGAGAGCAAGCGCAAACCCGTTTGTTCGCACTAGAACCACTGTTGTGCGACAGGAGTGATGCGGTTAGTTCCCGGCGTTGCCAAAACCGTCCCGTTGCCAGCAAGGCCGAACTGGAGATGCAGTGTTTGAACGCGGGAACTTCCGGCATTGGCGTGACGCTGAAGAAGCGGTAGGCTGCGCGAGCATGACGCAGAAGCCGACGCCGCAACTGTCGTTGTTCGATTCCACATGCCTGATCGTCGGCATCATCATTGGCGTGGGCATTTACCAAATGGCACCCGACATTGCGAAGGGCGCGGGCGGTGCATGGGGCGTGCTCGGCATCTGGACGCTTGGCGGCTTGCTGTCGCTCTGCGGCGCGCTTTGCTACGCGGAACTGGCGACGGCTTATCCGCACGAGGGCGGCGATTACGTTTACCTCGGCCACGCCTACGGAAAATGGGCGGGCTTCCTGTTCGGATGGGCGCAGTTGGCGATTGTGCGTCCGGGCGACATTGCGGTCATGGCGTTTGCGTTTGCTACCTACGGCTGCGCGGTGTGGGATCCGCTGGCCAACACGGCGTTTCCCTATGGCCCGCAACTCTACGCCGTCGTCGCGACGGTCATTCTGACAGTGATCAACGTGTGCGGCGTCCACGAAGGCAAGTGGACGCAGAACCTGCTGACCGCAGTGAAGGCCGTTGGTTTGCTGACGATCGTAGGCGTGGCGTGTCTGGCGTCTCCACAGCCACCGCGCGTGGAGACGACGGGCCAGTTGCCTTATAGCTTGGCACTGATTTTCGTGCTGTTCACTTACGGTGGCTGGAACGAGATGGCCTACGTGGCCGCCGAGGTGCGCGATCCGCGGCGCAACATCGTGCGCGCCTTGCTGGCGGGCACGGGCGCGGTGATGGTGCTCTACATGGCCGTCAACGGCGCGTTCCTGCACGCGCTGGGCTACGCGGGATTGGCTGGATCAAAAGCGGTGGCCGCCGACGCGGTGAGCGCGGCGCTGCCGGGGGTGGCGGGTGGGTTGGTCAGCGCGTTGATCTGCGTGTCAGCGCTCGGCGCGGTCAACGGCCTCGTTTTCACCGGCGCACGGATTTCCTACGCCGTCGGGGCGGATCATCCATTGTTTCGCTTCGTGGGCCGATGGCACCCGCGTTTCGGCACGCCGGCAGCGGCGTTGCTGTTGCAAGGCGGGATTGCCGTCACGCTGATCGTCGTGCTCGGATCGTTCGTGGACGCGATCCTCTACACGGCGGCGACGGTGTATTCATTCTATCTCGGTTCGACCCTGGCGGTGATCGTGCTGCGTTTTAAAGAGCCGCACGTGGAGCGCCCGTATCGAGTGTTCGGTTACCCGTTGACGCCGCTGGTATTCGCCGGTGTGTGCGGGTTCCTGATCTATAGCGCCGTCGTGTATAAACCGTGGATCGCGTTGGTCTCGTGCGGCCTGTTGGCGTTGGGATTGCCGCTGTGGCTGATCAGCAACCGGCTGGCGCGTCGTCAATCCTCTTCCAGTTGAAACCACAACGACGCCTGCGACGAAGGGCTTGGCTCGCAACAGGGAGGCGGGCACTTCGCGCTCGGCTCTCAGCGGGTTCGGCAGGATAAACCGCCGAAGCGGGCATTAGTGCCGGCTTGGATGCCGGCCCCGGCAAGGAAAGCGTCGGCGGGCGCGTCCGTAAATCAGACAGGGAAGATTTTCGCGTTGATTGGCTGAATGGCCGGCGTATGCTGCGCGCCCATGAAGGCGACCCACCACACCTCAGCGTCATCACTGACAACCACCATTCTTTGTGCAGTTCTCGTTCTGGGCTGCGCCGTGCCAATCATGAAGACTAACGCTCAACAACTTCCCTCAGGCGACCCCAAGGACTTTTGCGTCAAACCGTGTCTCCACTCGATTGGCTACGCCGGCTTGTGGCGCGGGCAGGCGCAGTTGTCGCTGGATGACTTTCTCGTCAAGGCCAAGGAACTGGGCTACGACGCGGTGATGGTGATGGCCAAGCGCCCGCACCTCTCGCCGCTGGACTTCGATGACGTAGCGCGCAAGAAGCTCAAGGCGCGGCTCGCGGAACTCAAGCTCACGATGGCCGCGCTGGCCGGCTATTCCGACTTTACGGCGGGCATAGACAAGCCGGGCATCCCGAACGTGGATATCCAGGCGACCTACGTCGGCGAGGTGGCGCGGCTGGCTCGCGACATCGGCTGTCCAATGGTGCGCATCTTCACTGGCTATGAGCGGTCCGGTGTTCCCTACGACCGCCAATACGCCGCGGTGTTGGAGGGGCTGAAACTTGCCGGCAAGGAAGCCGCCAAATACGGCGTCACGCTCGTTGTGCAGAACCACCACGACATCGCGCTACATCACGAGGCGATGAGTTGGCTGATGAGGGAGGTGAATCATCCGAATGTGAAAGTCGGTTGGGATGCTTGGTCGCCGACGCTGGAGAAGCTCACGCCTGCCGAGATTCACAAGTCCATCCTTACAATGAAGCCGTTCCTCGTGAACACCATCGCGGCACAATACCGCCGCCAGCCGCGGTTTCATTACGTGCATGAGTTGACCAACTACGTGCGCCAGGAGGATGTGTTGCGCGCGACGACCATGAGCGACCCGGAAGGGATCATTGATTACAAGGCCTTCATCGGCACATTGAAGGAGATTGGTTATCGCGGCTATCTCGTCTATGAGATGTGCGAGGTGCTCAACGGCGGTGGCTCCATCGAGAATCTAGACAAGACTGCCAAGGATTTCCTGAAGTTCGTGGAGCAGTTCAAGTAGGGCCTGCAATCTCCTCCATGCCGGCTCGCGGATGCACGTTATCTCGGATACCCAACGGACTAGACAATGGCGCTCAATGTCGAAATAAAGAGGGACATCCTATTCGCGCCGACGAAACACGTCACCAACTGGGCGTTGAATCCGACCTACACCTCGGCGCGAGGCGACGGCATGATCATGACCGTAACCGAGACGGACGGCCTCGGACTGGGCGCGAGCCGTTACATGGAGTGGGAGCAGACGTCGCAGCGTTTCCGTTCCGGGGACGGTGGCGTGACTTGGAAGCCAAGCGGCAACGCGGCGCTCCACTGGATCACGGCCCAGAGGAAAAAAGTCCACGTCGGTTACGGCGGCATGTGGGCTTACTGCCAGGAGCCGCGCACCGGTCGCCTCATTGCATTCCGCACACGGCCGGTGTTCTCTGAGGACTTTGAAAAAACCTGGTTCAAGTTCTACTACGAGGTTTCCGACACCGAGGGCATTGATTGGGACTTTCGGCGCCAGATCATTCATGAGGGCGGTGGCTGCGACGAGCACCGGTGGATGCCGGGTTTCGACATCGAGCGGCAAGCCGCGGGGTTTGACCAACCACACGCGATCACGCTTGATGACGGCACGCTGCTGTTCGGCTTCACAGTGAAGACGCCGCGCTACGTGACGCGGTTCTTCCGCGGCCGCTGGGCCGAGCGCGAGGAACGCATGGTCTGGGAAGCGAGTGCGGGCATCACAGTGCCAGGCACGGTGTCCTCGAACGGGCCATGCGAGCCGGATTTGCTGTCGCTCGGCGGCGAGCGCGTGTTCACCACGATGCGCACGCAAGGCATTCCCGGAAAGAAGGTGCCGACGACACGGCAATGCGCGCTCTCGACTGATGGCGGGCGCACGTGGAGCAATCCGGAGCCTTTGAAATACGACGACGGCACGACGGTCTGGGTGCCTGCGGCCATCTCCGTCTTCGAGCGCGATCCGGCCAGCGGTCGCGTGTTCTGGTTTGCCAACATCCAGCCCGGCCCGGTCTATGGCCAGATTCCGCGATATCCGCTGACGATGGCGGAATTCGACACGAAACGGCTTTGCATCCTCAAGGACTCGGTCACGGTCATCCAGGGCCTGCCGCCGGGCGCGCCAAAGGCCGGCGACCCGAAGAAGGGCGAGCTGGGCCGGCGTTACAGCAACTTCGGCCACTACGTGGACCGTCGGACAGGAGAGATCGTGTTGCTGGTCGCGGAGGAGCCTCGCGTCACGTGGGACGATTACTGGTCGGATTGCGTCCGTTTCCGGGTCCGGCTCAAACAATAGATTGGTGGAATTATTATGACATTGCGCGAACGAATCCTCGCCGTGTTCCGCGGAGAGACTCCGGATGTGGTGCCTTACATGCTGGACCTCTCGCACTGGTTCTATCACCGGCGGCGGCTGCCGTGGGACTTGAGCCAGGTGTATGTCGAGCCGGAGCGCGAACTGATTGACTACCACAAGCGCGCCGGCGCTGGTTTCTACCTACCCAATCTCGCGGCGTTCTATTCCGCGACGTTTCCGTCGGACGTGAAAGCCACCACCGAGCGGCGCACCAACAACGGCGCCGCTGAGATCGTCTGGCGGATCGAGACGCCGCTCGGCTCCATCGAGCGCACGAGGACGTGGGAGGAACGCTCCTACGCATGGGGCATCAGCCGTTGGGGCATCCAGACCGAGGCGGATCTGCGCGTGTTCGGCTATGCGATGTCGCGTCGGCATTTTGCGCCCCACTGGGAGCGCTACACCGCATGGGACCGTTACGTGGGCGATTGCGGGGTCGTTTACATGCCGCTCGGCTACAGCGCGATGGGACATCTGCTCAACTACTGGATGGGAGTCGAGGCGGCCACTTACGCAACCGCCGACTGGGCCGGCCTGATGCACGAGACGGTGGACAGCGTGAACCGGAACACGCTCGAACTGGTGGACCTGCTTTGCCAGTCGCCGGCACAGGTTGTGATCATGGGCGACAACTTCTCGAGCGATATCCAGCCACCATCATTCTTCAACGAGTGGTCCCGCGACTTCTACAACGAAGCCATCGCGCGCCTCCACAGTGCCGGCAAGTTCGTCGCCGTCCACATAGACGGCAGGCTGCGCGGCGCGCTCAGCATGATCCGAGACACCGGAGCGGACTGCGCCGATGCCGTCACGCCGACGCCGACCGGCGACATCAACGCGGCCGAATGCCGCCGCGAGGCGGGCGAGCGGTTCATCCTTTCCGGCGGCGTCTCGCCGAACCTCTGGATGCCCGACGTGCCGCTGGCGGAGTTTGAGGCGAAAGCGATGGAGTGGCTCGACCAGAAGAAGACGACCTGCCGCTTCATCGCGAACGCCGGCGACCAAGTGCCGCCCGGTGCCGACGAACGCCGCATCGGGATCATGCGCGGGCTTGTGGAGACGCACGGGCGGTTCTAGAAAAAGGCCATGAGCATGAGATTCTGCGAGCAATTGACCGAGGCTGACACGCGGCTGATCAAGACCAGGTTTGATGGCTTTGTGCCGAGCGAGGTGTTCGACGCGCACACGCACATCTTCCACAGCCGGCATTTTGCCGAGGGCAAACGGCCCGAGTTCATTCCCGCGGACACGGCGTTCGGGCTGCGGCGGTTTAACGACACGATGGCGCGCTGGCTCCCGGCCCGCGTGGTCCACGGACTGTTCTTCGGCTATCCCAGCCCCGGTAACAATCGTGTCGGCGAGAATGAGTTTGTTGCTCAAGAGGTCGCGGCGGTGCGAAACAACAGCGTGAGCCGCGCGCTCGCGCTGCTCGCGCCGGAGGATGATCCGGCTTGGGCGCGGCAAGTCATCGCGCGGCATCGTTTCGTGGGCATCAAGCCGTATCGGCTCTACGCGCCCGTCGCGGACACGGCGCAGGCGAAGATCGAGGAGTTCGTGCCAGAGTGGATGTGGGAAGTTTGCAACGAGATGGACGGCGTGCTCATGCTGCACATCGTGCGAAGCCTCGGCATCGCGGATGAAAGCAACCGGGAATCGCTGCGCCGGCTGTGCCGGAAATATCCGCGCTGCCGCGTCGTGCTCGCCCACGTGGCGCGGTCGTTCAACTACCGCAACGCCCTCGCGGGACTCGCCGGCGTCGCCGACCTCAACAACGTCGTCGTGGACACTGGCGGTGTGACCGAAACCGAAGCCATGCGCGCCGCGCTGGAGATTCTTGGGCCGCGCCGCGTGCTCTACGCCTCCGACTATCCGATCAGCGACCTTCGGGGCAAATGCTTCACGATGGGCGACGGGTTCACGTGGGTCTATGCCGACGACCTGCCCGCGAAGGCGGTCACCCAGTTCGAGAGCTTCACGCTCGTGGGCATCGAGTCGCTGCTCTGCCTGCGCGAGGCGTGCGAGATCACCGGCATGAACGATGCCGACTTACGCGACATCTTCCGCAACAATGCGCTGCGCCTGCTCACGTCGCACTTGGAGGCCAAGGACGTGCCGCCAGCGCCGTTGGGACCGGAGTTGTGGGCGCAAGCGCAACAGCGGGTTGCTTGCGGCACGGGCCTGCTCTCCAAGCGCGCCGTGAGTTTCGATCCCGCGACGTGGCCTCAATACTACTCGCGTTGCGAGGGCGCCCATATCTGGGACTCGAACGGCCGCCGCTTCCTCGATTTCACGGGTGGCGTCGGCGCGATTCTGCTCGGTTATTCCGATCCCGACGTGAACGCCGCGGTCAAACGCCGCGTCAGCCTCGGCAGCTACTGCACGCTCGTGTCGCCGGACGAGGTGGAACTGGCGGATCTGCTGCTCGCGCTCGATCCGTGGGCGCAGCGCGTCCGCTACGCGCGTGGCGGCGGCGAGGCGCTCGCGCAGGCTGTGCGGATTGCGCGCGCGGCGACGGGGCGCAGCGGCGTCGCGTTCTGCGGCTATCACGGCTGGAGCGACTGGTATCTCGCGGCAAACCTCGGCGAGACGAATGCGCTCGACGGCCATTTGCTGCCGGGCCTGCAACCGCTCGGCGTGCCGCGCGAGATGGCTGGGACCGCCGTCCCGTTCCGCTACAACGACTTTGCGTCGTTCGAGGCCACGCTGAAGAAGCTCGATGGCAAGCTCGCCGCCGTGATGATGGAGCCGATGCGTTCCGAGGAGCCGCGCGACGGCTTCCTCGACAAGGTTGCCGCTGCCTGTCGCGTGGCGGGCGGAGTCTTCATGGTGGATGAGGTCACGAGCGGCTGGCGGTTCGGATTTCCCGGCGCATGCGCGCGGCTGGGCATCCAGCCTGATGTCGTCGTCTATGCGAAGGCCATCAGCAACGGATTCCCCTGCGCCGCCATCGTCGGGCGCGGCGAGGTCATGGACGCCGCCAACGCGAGTTTCATTTCGAGCAGTTATTGGACGGACGGCGTCGGGCCGGCCGCGGCGCTCGCGTGCGTCCGCAAGATGCAGCGCGTGTCGGCTCAGCAGCACGTCTGGATGCTCGGCCAGAAGCTTCAGGCCGGCTTGCGGCAGGTCACGGCGAATCATCCGTCGCTGCGCATGAAGGTCGGCGGGATGCCCAGCGCGCCGTCGCTGGCGTTTGATCTTGCCGCGGACAGTCAGGCGGCGAAAACGCTTTACATCCGCAAGCTGGTCCAGCGCGGCATTCTGGCGTCGGGCCAGTATTACGTGATGTGGCCGCACACGGCGGAGATGGTGGATACGCTGCTGTCGGCGCTCGTCGAGGTGTGCGGGGAACTCGCGGCGTTGCAGAGCACGGGCCGGTTACAATCTGAGGCAGGCGGCGCGGTGGGGCAGACTGGATTTGCCCGGTTGGCATGAACTCATGATGGCACGCTTCACAACGCTCGACTACACGGTCTTCGCAGCTTATCTCCTCGGCTCGGCGTTGCTTGGTTACGCGTTCACGAAGAAGAAGCAGGGGTCGGTGAAGGAGTTTTTGCTGGCGGGGCGCAGCATGGGGTCGTTGATGGTCGGGTTGTCCATCCTCTCAGCGATGTTCAGCGGCATCAGTTATCTCGGCGCGCCGAGCGAGGTGTATGCGCATGACGCGAGCTACACACTGGTCGGGCTGAGTTTCCTTATCGCGACGCCGGTCACCACCGCGCTGTTCATCCCGTTCTTCTACCGCGCCAAGTTTTTCACGGCGTATCACTACTTGGAGGAACGGTTCTCGGTCGGCGTGCGAACGCTGGCGTCGGCGCTGTTCATCACGCGCGTGCTGCTGTGGCTGGCGCTGGCGATCTATGCGCCAGCGTTGGCGATGGAACAGGTCACGGGTCTGCCGCTCTGGCTCACGATCGTGGTGACGGGATCGCTGGCAACGTTTTACGCGGCAAAGGGAGGAATCAAGGCGGTGATCTGGATTGATGCGATCCAGTTCATCGTGCTCTTCGGCGGGCAACTGCTCATCTTCATCGTGGCGTTCTGGCAAATCCCCGGCGGTGTCGGCGGCGCCTACGACATCGCGCGCGCGGGCGGCAAGCTCACCGTGGACTTGAGCCTCGACCCGATGGTGCGCGTGACGCTGTGGGGACTGGTGTTGGGGCAGGCGTTCCATGCGCTGGTGCAGATGGCAACCGACCAGGTGGCCGTGCAGCGTTACATGACCGCGACGAGCCTGAAGACCGCGCAACGCGGCCTCTGGATGCGGCTGTGGATGACGCTGCCGGTGACGGCGATCTTCTACCTGTCGGGAGTGGTGCTCTATGCCTACTACCAGTCGCAACACTTCGATCCGCTGGCGGCCGGGGCGATTCGCAAGGCCGACCAGATCCTGCCTTACTTCGTCGTCAACGCCCTGCCGGCCGGCATGGGTGGCCTGCTCATCTCGGCGATCTTCTCCGCGAGCATGAACGTGTGTTCGTCGGGCATCAATGCGATGACCACCGCGGCGCTGATGGATTTCTACAAACGCCTCTGGCGGCCTGATGTGACCGAGGCGCAGCAACTGCGGCTGGCGCGCTGGATGACCATCGGTTTCGGGGTGCTGGTGTGCGCGCTGGCGTTCGTGGTCGAGCGGATGGGCACGCTGGTGGAGGGCGCGGTCAAGATGATGGCGATCACCGGCGGGCCGCTGTTGGGCTTGTTCTTCCTTGGCATGCTCACCAAGCGTGCCAACGGGAAAGGAGCCATCGTGGGCTGGTTCGTGGGCATCGCAGTGCTGCTGCCGATTTGTTTCGCGACGAAGGTCTCATTCCTCTGGCATGCCTGCATCGGCTGCGTTGTCACCTACGTCGCCGGCTTCATTGCCAGCGCGCTCTTCGCCCCGGAAACGAAATCACTGGACGGCCTTACCGTCGCCACCCGTTACGTGTCGGAAGATTAGACGCATGGCCGGAGTGGTTAATTCCGCAGTTGCGCTCATGCGAGCGACTGTTAAAGTGCTGGCAAGGTTTGACCGATTCATGAAGAAGGGCACACTGGCAATGAAAACGACGCGATTTGCGTGCATCCTGCTCATCACCCTATTGGGACTGACGACCACGACGCAGTCTTTTGCCGAGACGACAGTGAAAATAGTGGGTTTGGCGCCCGACCACGCGGACCTGATGGTGAACGGCTTGGTTCTCCGCCGGATGAAAGCCGGACAGACTTCGCCAGAAGGGGTGCGGCTGATCTCGGCGACGCGGGAGGAGGCTGAACTGGAGGTTGACGGCAAGCGTTGCACGCTGCGGAAGGGACAGGGACTGGCCACCTCAGTGAGCCTGCGGGCCGACCAACAAGGGCATTTCTTCACCACCGTCCGAATCAACGGCGTGCAGACTCAAGCCTTGGTGGACACCGGCGCGAGTGATGTCGCGATCAACAGTGCGGAAGCCAAGCGCATGAAGATCAACTACACAGCCGGCCGCCGCGTCACTATCAATACCGCCAACGGTCAATGCCCGGCGTGGCAGGTGACGCTGTCTTCTGTGCAACTGGGCGAAATCGAATTGCGCAACGTGCAGGGGTCGGTGATCGAGGGCGGGCCGGAGCAATTGAAACAAACGCTGCTCGGCATGACGTTTCTCAGCCAGTTGGACATGCAGCGCAGCGGTTCGACGATGACGCTGAGCAAACGGTGAGTGGAGCCAGCCCCGTCACTTGCTACCCAGGCAGACCACCGAGCCGTCGGTGAGCGTCGCGTAAACCTTGCCGCCTGCGACCGCTGCGCCGTTGTAGGTCAGCGGTGCTTTGAACACGGCTTCGGCCAGCAGTTTGCCTTTCTCCGCTGTGAGCACTTGAGCGAAGCCCTTCGCCGGCGTGTCCTTCTTGTAGATGCCGCCGCCGACAACGACCGCGTTGCCGCAAACGATCACCGATGTTGCCTGGTAGCCTTCCGGCAGCTTCTGCTGCCACTGTTGAAGTTGCGAATCCGGCTTCTGGCCCCACGGCCCAACTTTCTCGCGGCGGTGCGTGGAGATGACCGAGCCGTTTCTGCCATTGCCGCAAACGGTTTGCGCGCCCCAACTCAACATCGCGGCGCTGACGTTGCCAAAGGTGGTGCTCTTGTATTTGCGGTCGCCGAGCCGCGTCCACGTAACGGCGATGAAACCTTCCAGACCGATGCCCGGCGCGACCTCCGTCAACGTCATAGTCTCTTCAACCTCGCGGATTTCCTTGCTTGGCGCCGGCTTCTTCTTCTGCACTAGCGCCTGCCGGCGCTTGTGCTCCTGGAACTTCTCGTATTCGACGGTCGCGTTCTTGAGAAACTCGCCGGTCTTCGGGTCGAGCCGCGTGGTCATCAACTGAAGCGCGTTGTCACACTTGAGCAATAGGTCGTTGCGCCGCATGTCGCGATACTCCGCGCCACTCTTGGTCATCACAATCGCGCGCGACCAGGCCGGCTTGCCCGTGAGCGCGTCGAAGGCGCGCACCGCAATGCCACCGTCGGAACCCTGTGTGCGGCCCGCGGATGCGAAGCCAACGCCGTCATCCACGAGCACCGTGCCGATCACCGGCCACGGCGATTCCACTTTGCCGCAGGAAACCATCCGTTCCTCGCGCGGCGCGGCGCGGAGCTTCCACACAAGCCGGCCGTCGGTGCGCGATAGGGCATAGACGTAGCCGTTGTGCGAACCGAACAGGCAGAGGCCGTTGTGAATTGTTGGCGGCGTGTCCACGCGTCCGCCAACGTTTGCGCGCCACAATTCGCTACCGCCGATTGCATCAAGCGCGATGACTTGGTTGCGGTCGGCTGCGGCGACGAGCAACATTCCCTCCGCGATTACCGGCGCGGTCAGCGGGTCTCCGAGCGATTCTTTCCAATCGGTGCCGAGCGAGCCGGCGGGCGCGGGCTGTGTCACAGTCTTCTGCCAGAGCACGTCGAGCTTCTGCGGCGCGTCGTCGTCGGTGGCGTTGCTGCGCTGTGGGTCGTGGCGATACATCGGCCAGTCCGCCGGGTCTTGGGTCTTGGGTTTTGGATTTTCGATTTTCGCCTGCCCCGCTTCGGGTTGGTTTGGCTGCTCCATCTCCTCGGCAGTCGGTTCATGTTCGATGGGGCCGAAGGTGATGAAGCCGGGGATTTGCGCCGGCGCGCACATGCACCAGTTCTGGGCGGTGTAGAACTGGCCGTAGGCGGGCGTGCTGGCGAAGAAACACGCGCCGCGCGTGCCGCCGTAGAGGAAGGGCTTGCCGTCCACGTTGAGGGTGCCGCCGCGGTTCTGGATGAGGATGTTGTTGACGAAATACTGCGGCGTGCAGATCGTGCTGCTGATCCGCAGCTTCGACTGGCCCAGTTCCTTGCCGGTGGCGGGATCGTATTTCTTGCCACCAAGATGGATCGCGCCGTCGGCGAACGCGGCGTAAGAATGTGCCTGAGCTTCGACGAGGAGCTTGCCGTCGGTCGCGCAGAGGATGGAGGTCTTCCGGCCGTTGTTGTGCGAGATGGCGACGGCGTTGTAGCCGGCGGCGTCCACGCTGAGTGTTTCGTGCCGTTCGGGTTTGCCGAGGCGCGTCTGCCAAAGTTGCTTGCCGGTGCGCAAGTCCACGGCGACGGGGAGTTGTTCCGGCCTCGGCGGCAGCAACGTCTGGTCTGTCGGCGCTTTCTGGCCGAACGTCATTTCTTCGCGGAGGTCGGCACCCGTGCGCTGGACCATGAAGAGCACGCCACCCGCGCTGTGCATCGAAGTGGCGAGCCGGTCGAGTTTCCAGAGCCGCTGTCCGCTGAGTGCGTCGAAAGCCTCGACGCTGCCTTCCGCGACGCCCCAGTCCATCAAGCGGCGGTCTACGCCGGTCACGCCGCCGAGGCGCGTGCCCTCCTTCCAGCACGCGATCGCGACGACGCCATTGTCCACGAGCAGGCGCCCCGGAGGAAAGGTTGTGTCGAATTTCCGCGCGACCTTGCCAGTGGTGGCGTCGAGCGCCCAGAGTTTGCCTTCGCCGGCGGCGACATAGACGAAATCGCCGACAGCCACGAACGGCGCGCGGTTCGGATAATACAAGCCGGCGTAGTAGGTCGGCCCGATCTTTGTGCGCCAGAGCAACAAGCCGTTGAACGCGTCGCGGCACGTGACGTATTGGTCAATACCGTGCTCGGAGCCGAACGTGGGGCCGAGGTTTTCCAGCACCGTCGAGGAGAGCGTGAAACATCGGCCACCACTGAGCGCCAGGCCGCGCGTGTCGCTCCAGACGTTGGCGGGTTGTTTCTGGTTTTGCAGATTCATCGGCAGGCCCGCGTGCCAGCGGTAGCCGACGGGGAATCGGACCAGCTTGTCGTTGGACACAAGCGTGCCGTCGGGACCGTGCGTGTCGTGCGTCCACTCGTCCATCTCCTTCGGCATCGGTTTGACAGTGGTCTTCCACGCGTTGTCCTGGCGGACGATGAGCTTGCCGTTCGGCGCGAGGACGCGGAGCGCCTCCTCTTCGGAGATGGCGGCGGCGTTGGCGACGATGACGAAGTTGGCGAGGTTGTCGCGATACGGCAGCGGCACGAGCGGCAGCTTCTCGATCGAGGCGATGCCATCCACTTTCGCGGCGGTGATGGCTTTGCGGGCGCGTTCGAGCGCGGCGTCGTTGAGGGCGATGCCGTGGACGAGCAGGCCGCGCGCGGCAAGTTCAGCGGCGAGCGCGGGCGTGGCGGCATCGCCGGCACCGATGACGACGCAGAGGCCGCGGCTGCCGGCCGGGATGGCGTCGGGCAACGGCGCGGCTGTGGCGGCAATGGCGGCGGAGAAAAGGCAAAGTATGGCAAAGTGCGGGAGAGAACGTTTCATCGTCATAATCCTTTGGCGGCGTTGACGATTGTTTAACAAATCGGCTCTCCATCGGAAAGTGATTTATCCGCTGCGCCACGTGCGGTCAGTTACTCGAAACGCAGCACCGACCAGAGCTTTAGCGCAGGAATCCTGATTTGCACGCCGTCGCCATCCGGTTCGATGGCGAACGACACCGGCTCGCAGCCCGGCGCGAAGGCTGTGCATCGCGCGAGATGATTGCTGCCGAGCAATGAGCGACGAAGGCGCAGCGTCAGGTTTTGCTGCGGCGCGGTCCGGTCAGTGGCGAAATCGTAGTTGCGGTTGAGAACGTGGACGACGAGCGGGGATTTCGGCAGACGCGGATTACGCCGCGGCATTGCCCACACGTCCTTGGCGCCTTCAACGGCCAGCGGCGGTTCGATGGCGGCGAGCAGCGAGGCGGCGTCTTTCCACACCACGAGTTTGTCCGGCGGAATCTGGTCGAGGACTTTTTGTTGCGCCGCGTCGAGCATGAGGTCGCGCGGGACGACCAGCTTGCTGAACTTCGCCAGCTTCGCCGCGTCGAGCCGCAGGTCGAGGAATTGATCGCCGGCGGCGATGAACGCGAACGGGACGTTGGCTTCCTGCAGGCATGTGGCAATCGATTGCGGCTCCCTATTGCCTTTGTGCCAGGCGGTGTGGCTGAAAATGACACCGATCTGTGCCGCGGGTTCGTAATCGTCAAACAGCGCGGCGTTCTTGCGCACGAACTGGTAGAGGTCGGCGTAGTCTTCCGGTTTGGCCTTATACCAGTGCGTGCCTTTCTTTTTCGTGTAGCACCACTGGCGCCGGCCCGGCGCCATGAAGCAATGGCCGAAGGCGTAGGACTCGGCGACCCAGTAACGGCAGAGATTGACCGTGTTCTTCTCGTTGACGTAGGCCCAACTGTGGCCATCGGCGGTGCCGGCGATGCCGCGGTGGACCATGTCGGCGCAGTGGTAAACGAACGCCGCGGAGGTCGAGAGCTTGTTCGTTGAAACGCCCGACCACTCGCTGCCCGGCGCGCCCATGCCGATTTCGCATGAGTAGTGGTCCACGTGCGGCCGGACCACAAATGCTTGCGAACTGGGCGGCGAGCCGTTGACGGAGAGGGCCAGCGGTTTGCCGCGCAGATTGGCGGCGTATTCCTGCAACCCGCGAACGACCGCGCCCGCGGCCCGCGCCTGGAACTCCCGAAACTCGACGTAGAGGGGCAGGGTGTATCGTTTCTTCATGAACTCCGCGCCGTCCTTCACATGTTTGGCGAGAAGCCACTTGCCGTAGTCGAAATCATGCAGCTTCTCGATGCCGAGCGCGCGCAGCTTTTCCGGCGTGGCGTGCTGCTTCAGGTAATCGCGAAACAGCGGCATGCACGACTCACAGAAACAGCCGCCGCTCCACACCGTGCCGGTGGTGCCGCCATAGTCGTCAATGTGGTAGCCGTCCGGCTCGCCGGCCATCGCCAGCGCGGTGCGGTCGCGCAGGAACTTCTGGTAGAGCGGGCTGTTGCTGCAAAACCAGTAGTTTTTGCCGATCTGGCCGTCCACCTTGTGGTCCCAGAGCCATGGCACTGTGATCGCTTTGCCGTCGAGATTGCGGCAGATGGCGCGCTCGTGTTCGGGGCAGCTTTTAATCATGCCGAGGAACTCGGTGATCATGCCGATGCCGGCGTTGTATTGGATGCCAAGCTCCTGCGCCAGCTTCACGCGCGCGCGGAATTCCGCCTTCGCCTTCTCCTCCGTGCCCCAGGCGTGGCCGCCCCAGTCCACGACTGTCGCGGCGTAGGCTTCGTAGGTTTCCTTGCTGCCGCCGCCCATGAACACCACGTCGGAATGTTTCAGCGGCCGGGCCGATCGGCTGTCATCCGCTTGTGCGGTCAATGGAAAGAGTGCAATGACTGGCAGGGCGATCCATTTCATCGGGGTGCTCCGTTGGTGAATGTGGCGCATGAGTGGATGTTAACCGTCTTCCGGAAAGTTTTGCCAGCGCGAGTTAAAGCAACGGCCGAAGCGGCAGGACCGCAGCCGGCTGGTTGGATTACTTCAACCATACGGGTGCGAGCCGCACATCGAGGGTGGGTTGCAGGACGAAGTCGCGCACTTCGCGGCGGAGGGCGATGGTGTCGTGGGCGTAGGCGAGGGGAATGATAGGTAGCCGTTCGTGAGCAAGGGCTAACACGCGGGCGTAGAGAGGTGCGCGTTTAGCAGGGTCGAGTTGCTCGCGGCCTTCGTTAAGCGCGGCGGCCAGTTGAAAGTCGTCGAGGAATGAGATGTTAGCGGCGGCTCCAGTGCGGGCTGCCTGCGGGTCAATGATGCCGAGGAAGCTACTGGGGTCACCGTTGCGGCCGACGCAGCAGCTCAACGCGAGGTCGTGTTCGCCGTTGTGGACGGCGGCAAGGTGCGCGGCGAGGTCCTTGGCGACGATCTGAATCTTCAGGCCGATGGCTTCGAGGTCGGTCTTGATCAGTTCGGCGGCTCGCGGCGGGCTGGGCAGGCAGGAACTGGGGCTGGTTGTGACGTGGAGCGTCAACAGTGGCAGTTCGACGCGTTCGATGACGTTGGTGGTGAAGGTGATCGGCAGGCCGAATGCGTCGTTGGTGGAGACGGTGATGGGCCGCAGGACGATCTGCAATTGCGCGATGAGGTTACGGGCACGATCGAGATCGCGCGGCCACTCTTCGGGCTTGGCATCGGCAGGGCGCAACGTCGGCGGTAGCACGCTGGACGCCACGACCGCCGCGCCGCGATAGACCGACTCGACGAGCGCGGGTTTCTGCACCGCCATCGCCACCGCTTGGCGGAATTCCAGCCGGTCCATCGGCGGCTTGCGGCAGTTGAGGGCGAGGTAGGCCATGTTGATGCCCGGTGCTTCGATCAGCTTCAAGTTTTGGTCGGCGCGCACGGGTGCGAGATCGTTCGGGTCGAGGCCGTCCATCGCGTGGATCTGGCCGGTCTGGAGCTGAATGAACCGCGCGCTGCTGTTGGGGATGACCTTGAACACGACGCGCTCGGTCTTCGGCTTCTGGCCCCAGTAGTCGGGGTTGGCTTCGAGGACGATCCGCTCGTTCGGCAGCCACTCGCGCAACTTGAACGGTCCGGTGCCGACCGGATGCCGCTGCAAACCTTCGCCGTAGTCGGCGAGCGCGCGCGGGCTGATGAGAGAGGCGGAGACGGTGGCGAGATTCGGCAGTAGCGCGGCGTTCGGCTTTTTCAGCCGGAACTCCAGCCGTTGCTCGTCCAGCACGCGCACGGTTTCGAGGTCGTCGCAGAGCGCGGAGCCGACGTCGGGGAAATACCCCGGCGCGTTGGTGCTCATTTGGCGGTTGAAGTTCCACGCGACGGCGGTCGCATTCAGCGGCGTGCCGTCATGGAACTTGACGCCCTCTCGCAACGCGAAGATGCACGTCCGTCCGTCGGCGCTGAAACTCCACGTCTCGGCCAGACACGGCTCGATCTCCGTCGTGCCGCTTTTGAAACGGACCAGCCCTTCGCAGATGTTGTTGAGCACCTTGGCGCTCTGACTGTCGTCGGAGACGGCCGGGTCAAGCTTCCGTGCGTCGGCTGCACGCGCATACACAAATGGTTTCTCAGCAGGCGCGGTTTTCTGACCGCAGCTTGTGGCAAGAAGTGCGGCAGCACCGGCGATGAGCAGGAAGTGGTTGTTCATAACCACGACTCACTGCTTCTTCGGAAACAACGGCGCGATTTCGCCGAGCGGGCGGTTGGACACAAGCATTCCCCACAACTGAGCCTCGATCAGAACGGTGGGAGCCTCACCGAGACCAAGCTGGAGCCGGATCTTCGCTGCGGTCGTCGGAATGAACGGCGTCAGCAGAATGGAAATGACGCGGCAGCTTTCGGCAAGGTTGTAGAGCACCGTGCCGAGTCGGGCGGCCTTCGCCGGGTCCTTGGCCAGCGCCCACGGCGCGCATTGGTCCACGTATTGGTTGCAGCGGCGGATGAAGTCCCAGATATCGCCGAGCAACTGGTTCAGTTCCAGTTTTGCAACCCGATCAGGGAACCGCTTGGCCGTGACGGCGGCCAGCGCGCGCAGTTCGTCATCAAGCGGATCCGGGACGGCTGGTTGTGGGATGATGCCTTTGCAGTAGCGGTTGATCATCGAGAGCGAGCGGTTGATGAGGTTGCCGAGATCGTTCGCCAGTTCGCCGTTGTAGCGACGCTCGAAGTTCGTGTCGGCCCAGTCGCCGTCGGAGCCGACTGGCAGCTCGCGCAGGAGGTAGTAACGCAACGCGTCTGCGCCCCACGCCTCGACGATGGCAACCGGGTCCACGACGTTGCCGACGCTCTTGCTCATTTTCTGCCCGTCGCGCGTCCACCAGCCGTGCGCGGCGATTTGCTTCGGCAGCGGGATGCCGGCGGCCTTGAGCATGATCGGCCAGTAGCCGGCGTGGAAGAGGAGGATTTCCTTGCCGATGAGATGAATGTCGGCGGGCCAGTTCTGCTCGAACGCTGGCGTGCCGTAGCCCGCCGCAGTCACGTAGTTTGTCAACGCGTCGAACCAGACGTAGGTGACATAGTCCGCGTCGAACGGCAGCGGAATGCCCCATGCCAGCCGCGACGCCGGCCGCGAGATGCAGAGGTCGCCGAGCGGCTTTTGCAGGAAGCCGAGGATTTCATTGCGGCGGTAGTCGGGATAGACGAAACCGGGGTTGTCGCGGATGTGGCTGATGAGCCAGTCCTGATACTTGCTCATCTTGAAGAAGTAGTTCTTTTCCTTCAAACGCGTCACCTCGCCGTATTCCGCCGGGAACTTTCCATCCGGCCCCATCTCCTTCTCGGTCAGGAACTGCTCGGCCCGCGTCGAATACCAGCCTTCGTATTCGCTGGCGTAGATTTCACCGGCGTCGTAGAGCTTCTGGAGAATAGTCTGCACGACCTGCTTGTGGCGCGGCTGTGTGGTGCGGATGAGGTCGTTGTTGGAGATCAGGAGTTTCGGCCAGAGTTGCTCCCAGTGCGGTGCCATCTCGTCGCAGAACTGCTGTGGCGTGACGCCCTTGGCCTGCGCGGCCTGCTGGACCTTCTGTCCGTGCTCGTCGAGGCCGGTGAGAAAGAAAACCTCCTCGCCCATGAGCCGGTGCGCCCGCGCGATGACATCCGCGACGATGGTGCAGTAGGCGTGGCCGATGTGCGGCCGGTCGTTGACGTAATAAATCGGCGTTGTGATGTAAAATTGCTTTGGCACGGTTGTAGTCTGGTTTGTTTCTGGATCTCACTCTGCCAGCTTCGCGTCCCGCTGGCAACCTGAACGAAGCGCATTTCTATGTTGTCATTGTGACGACGCTTTACTAAAGTGCATTCAAGTTCCGCCGGGCTTTGGATGACGGCGAGCGTCAGAAGGAAATTTTATATGCGACAGATTACACAGCGCCATTCGTCACGAGGGTTTACACTGGTTGAGCTGCTCGTCGTTATCACGATCATCGGCATTCTGGCGGCCATGGTGTTCCCGGCGATGACCTCGGCCATGAAACGCACCGCGCGTATGACCTGCGGACAGAACCTCAAGCAGGTCCACATCGCGCTGGAGGCATACTTCAACGACAACGAAAACACCTATCCCTTCACCGGAACCACCGGCGACAGCGCCAACAAACACTTCGGCCTGCTGTTTCCTCGCTGGTGCACGCCCGAGACCATATTCGTTTGCCGCGGCGCGCAGGCCCGCGGATACAAGGCCGACAACAAGATTGACCAGAACCCGACCGGCATGACGCGCACCGATTCGCTGAAGGCCGGCGAGAACTGCTACGCTTACGCGTTCGGCTTGGGCGCGCCGAACACGGCGGATTCCCCGCTGGCTTGCGACCAACTTGCCAGCACGGGCGTTACCGGCCAGAAGTGGGCCACCGCTGGCCTCGGCAGCAATCACGGCACCGAAGGCGCCAACGTTGTCTATCGCGACGGCCACGTTGATTTCAAACAAGCGACTTCGGACGGCCAGTGGAACACCAAGCGATATCCGGCCATGAAGGCGGTGGAAAAGGGCAGGGTGGTGGATCCCGCCAACGCCTCGCCCGTCGCCGGCGAGTAGTAATCGCCGGGCGTTCCGTCGCCGGCGCAACCTCGCGTGAGCCAACACACTGACTCTCGTGGTTTGCCGTCGGCGTTTATCCCGGTTGTCTTCATCGCGCTCGCCATCGTCCTGCCGTTGCTGAGCTATCCGCTGGCGATCCTGCCGCGTGAGTTCGCGCCGCACCGGTTCGATTTCCACTTCCCTTGGGCCCCGCTGGCCGTGGCGGCGGTGTTGATCGGCATCGCGTTGCTACAGCCTGAAGACTTGCGGCTCTCCGGCGGCGTCAAATGGCTGGCGGTGGCGCTGCTGGCGGTCTTGTCTGCGCAGACGCTTTCCGCGCTGCTCTCAGAGCGTGAGGTGGGGCAGTTTGAGTTTTTGTTCCGTTCCGGCTGCGGCGCCTTCCTCTGTCTGGTTGCGGCGCAGTTTTTGAACTCACGGCGACTGAAACAAATGGCCATCGCCTGGGCGCTGGCAGCTACGGTGGAAGCCGTCGTCATGTTGCTACAGACCGTGTGGCGCGTGGAACCAGTCGGTCTAGCCGGCAACCGGAACTTCGCCGCGTGCTTCCTCGCCATGTCGTTGCCTATCGGCATCGCCTGCGCGGTGGCTTTTGGCCGGCAATGGTTGTTGGCAGCGGCCTACGCGATGTTGCTGTTTGCGGCAATGGTGATTTCGGACTCGCGCGGTGCGGTCGTGGCGCTGGTCGTTGTGGCGTTCGGCGGATTACTTGCGCGGCTGGTCGGAAAGAAACGGTGGTTGCTGGCAGGCACGATGGTTGCTGTGGCCGCCGGACTGGTGTTGTTGCCGGCGGTGCAGACCGCGGCGAGGCGCTTCTGGAACAGCGACGTGCGGCCGATGATCTGGCTCGGCTCGGTGCGCACCATCGCCGACGCGCCCTTTGTCGGCCATGGGCCGGGGTCGTTCATCCAAGTTTATCCCGCGCATAGGCCGGCGGAGTATTTTGAGCGGCCGAAGAGCGCGTTGGTGACCGATCACGCTCACAACGAGTTTTTGGAGATCACCGTCGAGACAGGCATTTTCGGCGTGGCGGCGTTCGTCGCGCTCTTGGCTGTCGCGGCGGGCGGGGCACGGAAGGCGGTGCGGAATAAACACGACGAGCAGCTTCGTTTGCTTGCGGTCGGCGTAACGATGGGGTGGGGCGTGCTGCTGGTGCATAATCTTGTGGACATCAACCTGTTCATGCCGCCGAACGAGTCGTTGTTCTGGCTGATGATCGGCTGGCTCACCGCCGCGGCTGTTGCGACAGACGCGGATGGGATCGCGGAAAGAGGTTTTCCGTTGCGACCGGTTGTGCGCTTGGTGGCTGGAGTCGTGGCGGCGCTGGTGCTGGCGTTTGGCGTGGTGAAGCCGGCGTATGCGAACTGGATGTTCCGCCAAGGATCAGTTGCGCAGGCGTCGGGCGATGAGCGGCGCGCTCTCGGTTGTTTCTTGCGCGTTGTCAAGGTGGACCCGGCTCGCATGGAGGCGTGGCGCCGTGCGGGTCTGGCGGCGTTCAAGCTGGGCAGACTGGACGCGGCTGTTACGGCGTTCCGCAGCGGGCACCGGCTGATGCCCGACTACGCTGACTTGAACGGTGAGTTGGGATCGTTGTTGGCGATGAAAGGCGACTATGTTGAAGCCGCGCGGCTGCTCACGCGAGCCACAGAGCTTTATCCGCGCGACGCAAAGAACTTTGCAAAGCTCGCGTTGGTGCGGCTGAGTCTGAAAGAACCGGAAGCGGCGCGGCGTGCGTTCGAGGAAGCGAAGCGGCTCGATCCGACCAGCGAACTGGTCCGCTTCGTGGAGAAGAACTTCAGCAAGCAGCAAGCCCGGTAGCTTTTGAGAGGTTAGCGAATCGGGAAGTTCAGGCACCACTGCGTCAGGTCCGTCCCGGAGAAAATCCAGACGAAGGATGCGACCACGATGTAAGGGCCATACGGAATAGGCCGGCCCCACTGGTGCGCGCGAAATGCGATCAAGAGCACGCCGACGACCGAACCGAGGATGCTGGAAAGAACCAACGCAAACAAAACCGACGCCCATCCAAAGAACGCGCCGATGGCCATCATCAGCTTTACGTCGCCCAGCCCCATCGCGTCGCGCGGCAGTTCGATTTCGTGGGCGATAGCTTCCAAACGCGGTGCTTCGTCCAGCGTCCATCGCTGGCCGCCGACGGTCAGGTCGGTTCTGGTGATTCGCACGGTCAGCGCGGCGAGGTTTTGCTCGCCGACACGGCCGCTGGTGGCTTGGAACTGAATCCGGTCGCGTTTCGAGGTCAGCACTTCTTTCACCGCTTCTTCCTCGGGTTTCTCCTCGCCGTCATCGAGTCGCAAGCGTGTTTTGTCCAGGACCAGCGAAACGCCTTTCTCAAACGCATGCACTTTGCGCCCGAACATCAGGTTGCCGAACCATCGCACGAGATAGAGAACGCCGCCGCCCGCCGCGAGTCCGACGACCGACCGGAACAGGCCGGTGGTCCAGTCTGGCGCTGCCTGCAACTGCGGAAATGCCGTGCAGAAGATCACGCCAGCGACCGTGCCGCCAATCGTGACTTCATCGGGCAGAATGTAATGTTCCAGATCTACGAACATCCCCACCAGAAACAGCGAAACCAGCAGCCAGTAAGTGGCCAGTTCCGGCGACGGGCCAAACTTCATCCAGAGCGCGAGCCAGAGGCCGGCGTTGAGCAGCTCGACGATGAAATAGACCGGCGAGATCACCGCGCCGCAAAACGCGCATCGGCCCCGCAGCGCGAGCCAACTCAGCAGCGGAATGTTGTGATACCAGCGCAGCGGCTTGCCGCAGTGCGTGCAGTGGGAGCCGGGCCGGACGATGCTGAGGTTGCGGGGCATCCGGTGGATGCAAACGTTCAGGAAACTCCCCACCACCGCGCCAAATACGAAAACCACGGCTGACCAAAACACGAATGCGCTCTCCGAAGAAGTCGCGGCGGCGGGAAGCTCAACCATAAACCGCCTTGTGCAGCGCGCGACGCATCACGGCCACGGGTGCGCGACGTCCGGTCCAAATCTCGAAGGCGCGTGCGCCTTGGTGCAGCAACATGCCCAGGCCGTTGGCGGTCTTCGCGCCGGCTTTGCGCGCGGCGGCGAGGAACCGCGTCTCCGAGGGCCGGTAGATGGTGTCATAGACGCGCAGCCATTTACACTTGCGCGGGAACTTCGCCAGCGGTGGCGTGTCGCCGGGCCGCAAGCCGAGAGAGGTTGCGTTAACGACGAGGTCCACCTCGTCCAGATGCTTGCCGATGTGCTTCAGTTCCATCGGCATCGCCACGGTAAACGTGCGCGGCGCGAGTTTGCGGATTTCTGCGACGACACTGGCGGCTTTGGAGTGCGTGCGGTTGACGATAAAGATCGCTGCCGCGCCTTCCACCGCGCACTGCACCGCCAACGCGCGCCCCGCGCCGCCCGCGCCGAGGATGAGCACGCGCCGTCCGCGCAGCTCCATGCCGAACTCCTCCCGCACCGCGCGTTTGAAACCGTAGCCATCGGTGTTGAATCCCATCAACTCCCGATTGTCCACGAGCACGGTGTTCACCGCGCCGAGCAATCGCGCCTCCTTGTCCATCGAGTCCACCATTTTGACCGCCAGCAGCTTGTGCGGCACGGTCAGGTTGACGCCAACGAAGTGAAGGTCGCGGATGCCTTGCAACGCGCCGGGAAGATCATCCGGATGCACGTCGAAGGCTAGATAGCGCCAGTTCAGGCCGAGGTAGTCGAACGCGGCGTTGTGCATCGCCGGCGACGCGGTGTGTTCAATCGGGTGTCCGAACACGCCTACGATGCGGGTTGAACCGTCAATCAGCATAGGCTGGATGATGAGAACATGTCTCGGCCTTGTCAACGATGATGAATGCCTCCGCCACGGTGTCCGCCAGCAGTCGGCCGTGCGGCGTCAGGCGCAGCCGCTCGCCGTCCCACTCGACCAGTTTCTGCGCGACAAGATCGCGCAGCGCATCGGGCCAGAGCTGATCCAGTCGGAATCCTGTCTGTCGCTCAAACGCCGCCGCGCCGATGCCTTCGTTCATCCGCAGCGCAAACGCCGCCAGTTCGCCGGCGCGCGCCTGCGGTGACAGTCGCTCGGCGTGGTCGGTGGGCGATTCGCCGCGCTCGATGCGAGCGACGTAAGCGTCAATGTCCGGCACGTTGCGGTAGCGCCAGCCGTCCACGTAGCCGCAGGCGCTCGGCCCGACGCCAACGTAGTCGCCACCGCGCCACGCATTCAGGTTGTGGCGGCATTCGCGGCCAGGCCGGGCGATGTTGGAAATCTCGTATTGGTGGAAGCCGGCCTCTGTCGTTAACTCCAGCATCCGCTCATACATACTTGTCGCAGTCGCCTCGTCGAGCCGCGCGACACCGCGGGCTTGGAGCCGCCGGAACAACGGTGTGTCGTCCTCGTAGGTCAGTTCGTAGGTGGAAAGGTGTTGCGGCTCCAAGGCGATGGCGCGGCGCAGCGTTTGCTCCCACTGGGCGGGCGTCTGGCCGGGGATGGCGAAGATGAAATCGAGGTTCAGATTGTCGAACCCAGCCTCGCGCAACGTCGCGATACTTTCGTGCGCCATCGCCACAGTGTGGACGCGGCCGAGCCGGGCCAGTAGATCGTCATCGAACGATTGCACGCCCAGTGAAGCGCGATTCACGCCGAATGCTCGCAACAACCGCGCTTTCTCTGGTGAGACGGTGGCGGGGTTCATCTCGACAGTCCATTCAAATTCGGGATTCAAGATCTGAGATTTGAGATTCAGGAAGCAGGCGTGCAAGTGCGTCAACAGCCGCTTGAACTGGCTTTCCGTCAGGATACTCGGCGTGCCGCCACCGAAGAAAATCGTTTGTGGCGCCAGCCGGGCAGCCACCTTCTCGATCTCGCGTTCAAGCGCGGCGAGGAATCGCTCGACACGGGCCGCCTGCGCCGGCTCCGAGTAGAACGCGCAGTAGTCGCACTTCGCCGCGCAGAACGGGATATGGACGTAGAGATGGCGGACAGTGCGACACTGGGAATTCACGCGAGAATGCGGCGGGCGGCCTGCTCGTCGCGTTGGATTTGAGCGCGGAGCTCGTCGAGGGAGGTGAACTTCTTCTCGTCGCGGAGGCGGGTGACGAAAAAGACTTCGATGTCGGTGCCATAGAGGTCGCCGGAGAAATCCAGCACGTGCAGTTCCGTTAGGGGTGTGCGCTCGCCGTGCTTCACAGTCGGGCGGAGGCCAATGTTGACAAGGCCTGGCCGCAACTCGTTGGCGATGCGCGCGCGCACTGCGTAAACGCCGTGTGGCGGAGCAACCTCGTTGTGGCGATTCAGGTTTGCGGTTGGGTATCCAATCGTGCGCCCGCGTGCGTCGCCGGCCACGACCGTGCCGAGGATGGAAAACGGCCGGCCCAGCATCCCGGCGGCTTTGTCCATTTGGCCAGTGCTGACGAGCTTTCGCACGGAGGTGCTGGAGATGATCTCACCGTCCAGTGTCAGCGAGGGCAGTTCGTGCAATCGGAAGCCTCGGGCCGCGCTGGCTTGGCGTAGCAGCGCGGCGTTGCCTTTGCGGTCGTGGCCGAAATGAAAACGCGAGCCAACGCAGATGGTTTGCAGGTCCGGCGTGCGGCTTGCGACCATCTCGACGAACGCCTCCGCCGGCGTGTTTGCGAAGCTGCGGCCGAACTCGATCACGAGGCAGGCAGTGACACCCAGCTTCTCGATCAGTTCCAGCTTGTGCGGTGTGGAGGTCAGCAGCAACGGCGCGTGGTCGGGTGCCAGCACACGCATGGGATGAGGATCAAACGTAACGACCGCGGCCCGGGCACCGCACTCTCGCGCGTCGTCCATCGCGGCTTGGATGACCGATTGGTGTCCGCGATGAACTCCGTCAAAGACGCCGATGGCCAGAGAGAACCGTTTCCCCAGACGTTGCAGCCCATCAAAATCGCGGACGACTTCCATCGCGGTGACTAAGGTTTCATCAGGCGCGCCACGTCCAGGATCGGCATGATCCACTGCGGCAGATCCGCTCGCGGCAGCGCCAGAATTTGCTCGAGCGTGTGCGCCTGTTCCAGTTTGAAACTGCCGGCCGCGGTCCGGCGCAGTTCAGCGAGGTGCGCGCCGCAACCCAGTTCGCGGCCGATGTCGGCAGCCAGCGTGCGGACATAGGTGCCCTTGGAGCAGGCCATGCGGAATTTCAGGCGCGGCAACTCCACAGCCAGCAGCCTCAGGTCGTAGATGTGCACCAGCCGCGGCTCACGCACGATCTCGATGCCTTTGCGCGCCAGCTTGTAGAGCGGCCGGCCTTGATACTTGATGGCGCTGACCATCGGTGGCGTCTGGTAGATGTCACCTCGGAACTTTTGGAGGACGGCTTGAAGGTCGGCTTCGGTCAGCGGAGGCACCGGCTTGGTTTCGAGAGTCCCGCCATCAGCGTCTTCGGTGTTGGTGGTGACGCCGAGTTGGATCGTGCCCTCGTAGGCTTTGTCGTCGCTGGTGAGCTTCTCGCTCAACCGCGTCGCGCGGCCTAGCACGAGCACAAGCAGGCCCGTCGCCATCGGGTCGAGCGTGCCGCAGTGGCCGACCTTCTTGAAACCGAAATGCGCGCGCACCTTGGCCACCACGTCGTGCGAGGTCCACGCCGCTGGTTTGTCCACCAGTAGCACGCCGTCAAAGGGAGTGAATTCGATCATCCTTGTTGTTTTCCGATCAGGTTTGTGAACGCGTCACAGTATGGATTGCACGCCGGGCTTGCAAGCTCAGCGCGGCGGCTCGGCTAAATCGTCCGCCGACCGCACCGCTACCTCAATGGCCTTCAGCACTGCCGCCTCGACAGCGGCCGGTTCACCGGGAGTGCGCGCGCCGGCGGCTGCCGCGTGACCGCCACCGCCAAACTGTCCGGCGATCTTGTCCACGCTGATCTTATCGGACTTCGACCGCAGGCTGACGCGGACAACGCCGGTTTCGTCCTGCTCAAACACAGCCGCCACGAGCACGGAATCAATCGCACGAACGTGATCAATCAATCCTTCGGAGTCTTCGGCGAGCGCGCCGCTCTGGCGATAGATATCCTTGGTCAGCCACAGCCAGCCGATGCGATTGTCGTCGGAGAGTTTCATGCCCGCCAGCGCCAGTTGTAGCAGGCGGACGCGGGCGAGGGGATAGCTGCCGAAACAATGTCGCGACAACTCCGCGACGTTCGCGCCGGCTTCGACGAGTTCGGCGGCGATCCGCAGGGTCTGTGGCGTTGTGTTGGAATACTGGAACGAGCCGGTGTCGGTGGTGATGGCGATGAAAAGGTTCGCGGCGATAGCCGGCGTGATGGGCCAGTTGTTGTCGCGGAGTAGTTGATGGATAAGCTCGCCGGAGGCTGCGGCTTTCGGTTCGATCCAGTTGATGTCGCCGAAGCGGCCATTGCTGGCGTGATGGTCCATGTTCACCAGAATCTTCTGTGAGGTGAGGCGGTTGCGGATGTTGCCGAGCCGGTCGTGGGCGGCGGTGTCCACGGCGATGACAACGTCGAACTCGCGGGCCTCCGCTGGCGGCCTGCACACGAGGTCGGCGTGCGGCAGGAACGAATACTTGCGGCTCATGCCATCCGGGTTCCAAACCTCGACCGTCTTGCCGAGCGCCTGGAGGGTCAAACCAAGCGCGATCTGGCAGGCGAGCACGTCGCCGTCGGGCCGGACGTGACCCGCGACGAGGAATGTCTGGTGTCCACGGATGATGTCGCCGATCTGGTTTGTGATGGGCTGGTTCATTTCAATGGCCCGCGGCTCATCATCACGATTCGGCCGCGGGCTTTTCGTGTTCGATCTCGTTCAGGAGTTTCTCGATACGGTCGGCGCGCTCGGGGGTTTCGTCAATGTGGAAGGCGAGGTGGGGAGTGTATTTCAATACCACGGCCCGGCCGAGATCGCGCTGGATGTGGCCGCGGTGACGTTCCAGCAGCGCCAGCGCAGCGGCCTGCTTGCCCGCATCGCCGATCACGCTGATATAAACGCGCGCGGTCTTCAGATCGCTGGCGACCTCGCAGCCGGTGACGGTGATCATGCCGACGCTTTCGCTGGCAACGTCGCGGCGGATGATCTCGCTGACCTCTTGCTTGACCAGCTCGGAAACTCGCTGCATGCGGTGGGTTGACATGGTTGGAAACGTAAAACGTGACTCGTGAAACGTAAAAGGAGAGGCCGATCCGGCTTTACGTCTTACGTTTCACGCTTGGCTATAGTTTCTGCGCGACTTTTTCGACGGTGAAAGCTTCGACAATGTCGCCCGCTTGAAAATCCTGGAAGTTGTCCAGACGGATGCCGCAGTCAAGGCCGGCGCGCACTTCTTTGACGTCCTCTTGGAACCGCTTGAGGGTCGAGACAAAACCCTCGTATTGGACCGCGCGGCGGCGCAGCACGCGGACGCGCGCGCCGTGGGCGATGCGGCCGTCGGTGACCATCGAGCCAGCCACCGTGCCCTTGGAGACTTCGAAGACCTTCCTGACCTCGGCGTGGCCGGTGATGACTTCGCGAGTGAGCGGCTCCAGCAAGCCGGCCATGGCCTCCTTGGCCTGATCAATCAGCTCATAGATGATCGAGTAGAGTTTAATCTCGACGCCCTCGCGTTTGGCGATGTCGCTGGCCTTGGGGGCGAGGCGGACGTGGAAGCCGATGATGACAGCCTGGCTGGCGGAGGCCAGCAGCACGTCGTTCTCACTGACGGCGCCGACGGCGGTGTGAATGATCTCCAGACTGACCTTGTCGCTGTGAATGCCGTTGAGCGCGCCGGAAATGGCTTCGAGGGAACCCTGGGCGTCGGCCTTGAGCACGATCTTCAGGATTTTCTTCTTCTCGGCTTCGAACTGTTCCATCAGCGCCTCGCGCGTGGCGACGCGGGCCTCGCCTGCGCCAGAAGCGCGCGCCTCTTGCGTGCGTTGTTCGGCCAAGTCGCGAGCTTCCTTTTCGCTTGGCATCACGGTCAGTTCAGCGCCTGGTTCGGGCACGCCATTGAGGCCGAGGATGCGCGCGGGCGTGGCCGGCAGCGCTTCCTTGATCTTGCCGCCCTTGTCGTCATACATGGCGCGGACTTTGCCCCAGAACGGCCCGCAGATGACGGGGTCGCCCAGTTTCAAAGTGCCGGCGCGCACGAGCACGGTGGCTTTCGAGCCGGCGCCGGGGTCGAGCTGCGCCTCAATGATGGCGCCGACGGCTTTGCGCTTCGGGTTGGATTTCAGATCCATCAACTCAGCTTGGAGCAAAATGTTTTCAAGCAGCCTCTCGATGCCGAGTTTCTTGGTGGCGCTGACTTCGCAGCAGATGACGTCGCCACCGAAATCCTCGGCGTTGAGGCCGTGCGTCTGGAGTTGAGTCTTGACCTTGAGTGCGTTCGCGCCAGGCACATCAATCTTGTTAATGGCAACGATGATGGGCACCTTCGCGGCCTTGGCGTGATTGATAGACTCGATGGTCTGCGGCATGATGCCGTCGTCGGCGGCGACCACCAGCACGGCGATGTCGGTGACGTTGGCGCCGCGCGCACGCATCTTGGTAAACGCTTCGTGGCCGGGCGTGTCGAGGAAAGTGATCTGCTCCAACTGGCCGGCCTTTTCCTTGTGAGGCGACGGAATCATGACCGTGTAGGCGCCAATGTGTTGGGTGATGCCGCCAGCTTCGCCAGCCGCGACGTTGGCTTTGCGGATGGTATCCAGCAGCGAAGTCTTGCCGTGGTCCACGTGGCCCATGATGGTTACCACCGGCGGTCGCTGTTTCAAATCCTCCGCCTTTTCCTCCTGTGTTGTCGGCGGTTTGGCGACGGGTGCGGGCTTGTGAACTTCGGCACGCTCATGGACGCGCTTCTCCAACTCGAAGAAGTAGCCGCGCTTGCCGCAGAGCCGCTTGGCAATGTCTTCTTCGACAGCGTCGTTCGCTTTTGCAAACACGCCCATCCCCATGAGGTCGGAGATGACTTGGAACGCCTTGAGTTTCAGTTTTGTCGCGAGATCTTTGACGATGACTGGCGGACGCATCTGGATGATGCGATCGGGCGGAATCGTGGCGCGCAACAGCGACGACGGCATGGCCGGTTTGTCGAACACCTGCGTGCCGGGCTTCGGCGGTTCCGGCGGGGCAGGGGGCGCCGTAACGGCCGGCTTCGGCGGCGCGACCGGCGTGGCAGGCGCAGGTTGTGCCGGGTGCACGATGGCGGGCACGGCAGGTTTGGCGGAAATGGGAGGCGCGGCTGGCATCGCTGGCTTGTGGACAGCCGGCGGATGTTTGACTGCGGGCGCTGCCGGCATCGGCTGAGTTATTGCAACGACGGGTGGCGCGATTGGCGCGACTAGCGCGACATCGGAAACTTGAGTTATAACCGGAGGCGCTGGTGCAGGCTCAGCCGGGGGTAGGGGAGGTGGCGGCGGAACTGGCGCAGGTGCGGGCGCGGGTGGCGCGTGGACAACTTCCTTCAGACCGAGTTCCTGAATGAGATACTCGGCGGTGATCTTGTCAATCGTCGCGGACGGCTGCTTGATCTGCTTGTAGCCCAGGGCATGCAGCTTCTCGATGAGAAGCGCGTTCTCCACTCCATACTTTTTGGAGATGTCGTAAACTCGAATGCCCATAAAATTTGTTTTCTAAACCGCGCCCTATCTCACAGGGCGGAGCCGCCTGCATCCGCCGGGACTTCATGTTTCGACGGGCGGCGTTGGCGGCGCCGCTTTTTCTTGTGCGGTCGCAGCCGCTTCGTGAATGGATTTTGCTTTATTCTCGTCGCCGTCAAACAACTCGGCAAGGTCGGCGACGTCTGCCGCAAGCACGTCGGCCAGGCTCAGCATGCCACCATGCACGAGTTTGTCGGCGTGCTCCGGCCCGATTCCCGGCACCTTGGCCAGCGCATCCACAGCGAGCTTGACCTTGCCTTCGAAAGTCTCCTGCACCGTCTCGACCTTCTGGATTTCAATCTTCCAGCCGGTGAGCTTGCTGGCCAGTCGCACGTTCTGTCCGCGCTTGCCGATGGTCAAAGAAAGCTGGTCCTCGTCCACGAGCACTCTGACCGCGTGGCTGGCTTCGTCCACTTCGAGGTTGCGCAGCTTGGCCGGTGAAAGCGCCGCCGCGACAAACGTCTTCGGATCCTTGTCCCATCGGATGATGTCTATCTTCTCGTTGTTCAGTTCGCGGACGATGTTCTTGATCCGCACGCCCTTCATGCCGACGCAGGCGCCGACCGGTTCCACCTTTTCGTTCGTGGAAACCACGGCCAGCTTGGTGCGGAAACCCGCCTCGCGCGCGATGGCTTGAATTTTGACCGTGCCGACCTTGATCTCGTTGACTTCGAGTTCCAGCAGTCGTTTGACAAAATCGGGATGCGACCGGCTCAGGATCAGTTCCGGGCCGTGCGGCGTCGTTTGGATTTCCAGCAACAACGCGCGGACGCGGTCGCCAGCCATATATTCCTCGGTCGGGACGCGTTCTTTTTGGGGCATCAACGCCTCGGCTTTGCCCACGTCCACGATCACGTCGCTGCGTTCAAACCGCCGGACAGTGCCGCTGAGGATGTCGCCGACGCGGTCCTTGAACTCCTCGTGAATCCGTTCCTTCTCGTAGGCGCGAATGCGCTGCATCATCGCCTGTTTGGCCGTCTGCGCTGCGATGCGTCCGAACCCTGCAGGCGTTACCTCCACCTCCAACTCATCGCCCAGCTTCACGTCGTGCTTCACCATCTGCGCGCGGTTCATGGAAATCTCGTCATGTGGCAGATTCACCTGTTCCACCACCTGCAACGTCGCCATCGTCCGCAGCGCGCCCGTCTTGCGGTCAATCACCACGCGCAGGCCGCGGGCCGGCCCGACGCTCTTTTGGGCGGCCGACAGCACGGCATTCTCGATCGCCTCAATCAAGGTCTTCGAGTCTATGCCTTTTTCTCGCTCGAAATAATCAAGCGCTGCTAGTAAATCGCCGTTCATAACCGGTTGTTCATGTCCGGTCGCCGCCAGTCTAGACACAAAAGAGTGGGACGCACCCACTCTTTGGCAACGACCACGGGTTCCGAACATGCGCAGACTACCGGCGCAGCCAAACCCGGTCAAGCCGTTTTTCCCCTTTTTGCTGAAATCGGAACCAGTTAGCGAGTTTCCTTGCCAAACCAACCCTCTTTTCCACAAAAATAACGTTTGAAACCGCCTTGCACGCCTTTTTCGGATTGAGAGGCGCCGCGTGGTTGATTACAATCGCGGTAGTGAAAGTTCCCGCGAGCGAATTGATCCTGGCGTTTGTGGGCGAGTATCGGCAGTTGATGACCGAGACGCGCGCGACGTTGGACGGCGTGAGGTTGAAGGGCGATGCGCCCTGCCATCTGGGCGCTGAGGTGCTGGCGTTGCTGGGGCGGCTGGTGCATACGGTGCGGGACAGCAGCGTGTTCCTCGGTTTCCCCCGGCTCGCGGCCATCGCGCGGGTGTTGGTGGATGTGTTGCACGTCAGCGACGCGGGTAAGACGGAGACAGTGTTGACGCCGGCGCAGGCGCAGTTGTTGGTGAAAGGGTTGAATCTGGCAGACCAAGTCGTGGAGGGTGTGGAGATACAGCAGCGGGAACCTTCGATGGAGGCGGAACTGGCTGGTTTTGCGCAGGCAACTCGGGCGTTGGGGTTTTCATGGGAGGTGGAGCCGTTTCTGCGGACATCGGTCGCGGTTCGGGAAACGCCGCCGGAGATGTCGGACGCAGAGAAGGTGGAGCGATTGCTGGCGGAAGAAGTTGCGCCGGTTCCACCGGAAGCCGCGCCGTCGTTGTCGAACTATTCATCGCCGTCGGCAGCGGGGGATATGGTAAGCATCTTTGCGCAAGATGCGGAGGAGATACTGGATCAGGCTGAGCAGAACTTGTTGCACTTGGAGGCGGAGCCGGAGCGGTTGAACGATTTGCTGCGGCAGTTTCACACGCTCAAGGGTAACAGCGGGCTGATGGGTTACCGCCAGATGCAGACGATCAGCCATCGTCTGGAGGATGTGTTGCATCATGCGCGGGATCGGCAGACGGCGATGGGCACGGACAGCGTGCGGTTGTTCTTGAAGGCGTTGGATGCGCTTCGCCAATGTGTGGCTTCGCTTCGCAAGGGAGGCGGCTCGTCGGTGCCGGACTACGAAGCGTGGCTCCAGCGCGTGGATGCGTGGGCCGGCGTGTCCACTGTGGAGACGCCGGCTCCGATGGCAGAGGCTATGCCGGAGCAGGCGGCTCCCGCCGAGATGCCGCCTGCGGTGGCTGGAGCGCCGCCAGTGCCCCCCGCGGAGACGAGCGATTCGGTGGTCCGCGCGAAGCTGGCCGCGCAAGCGGGTGATGGCATTCGCATCAATGTGGAACGGCTGGACCAGTTGAACGGTCTAAGCAGCGAGTTGATCGCGGCGACGGCGGTGGTGATGCACTTGAGCGAATGCCGGCGGGGTGTTGATAGCGAGCAATATGAGCGGGCGTGCCATCAACTCGACTTGATCACGTCGTGGCTGCAGAACCTTTCGATGTCCATGCGGATGGTGCCGGTGGATCTGGCGTTTCGCAGGTTGCACCGGTTGGTGCGGGATTTGTCGGAGAAGACGGGCAAGCCGATTGAGCTGCAACTCGTCGGTGCCGAGACGGAGGCGGACCGCCGTGTGATCGAGTTGACCGTGGACCCGTTGATTCACATTGTCCGCAACGCGGTGGACCACGGGATCGAGTCGCCGGAGGAGAGGCGCAATCTCGCGAAGCCGGAGACCGGGACGATACGGATCGAAGCCTTCCAGCGTTCCAGCGAGGTCTGGATCGTGATCAACGACGACGGGCGCGGGTTGCAACGGGCAAAGATTCTGGAGCACGCGCGGGCGCGGGGATTGGTCAGGGGAAATGTGACGTTGCGCGACGAGCAAATCCTCGACCTGATTTTTGAGCCGGGTTTTTCGACCGCGGAAACTGTCACGGAGGTTTCTGGGCGCGGCGTGGGGCTGGACGTGGTGCGGAAGAACGTGGAGCGGCTGCGGGGCCGGGTGGAGGTGCAGAGCGTGGAGGGATTCAGCACAACGATGACGTTGAGAATCCCGCTGACATTGTCAGTGATCAATAGCATGATGGTGCGGGTGGGTGCGGAGCAATTTGTGCTGCCAGTGGAGACGATCCGGGAGTTATTGCGACCAGGCGCGGCGGATGTGCATCGCGTGGCGGACAAGGGCACGATGGTCGGTGTGAGGGGCGAGACGATTCCGCTTTTCCGGCTGGCGGATTTGTTTACAGTAAATGGCGCGGTGGAGAACGCCGGCGAAGGGATTGTGGTGGTGGTCGAGGATGGCGAGCGCCGTGCGGCGTTGCTGGTGGACGAAACAGTCGGCCAGCAGCGCGTGGTGGTGAAGAGCTTGCGCGATAGTCTCGGTCGCATCAAGGGTATCTCCGGCGCGAGCGTGCTGGCCGACGGCCGGGTGCGACTGGTGCTGGACGTGCCGGGATTGATTGGCATTGCGCAGGAGCGTGCGCGATAAAAGGAACGCTATGGCGATAATTGAAACGCATGTAACGTCCTCGTCGCAACGGACGGGAAAGCATCTGGTCTTCCGACTGGCCGGCGAAGAATACGGTTTTCCGGTGCTGAAGGTGCAGGAGATCGTCCAGTGGACGGAGCTGACACGCGTGCCGCGGGTGCCGGATTTCATCCTGGGCGTCATCAACCTGCGCGGGAAGGTAGTGCCGGTGATTGACTTGCACGTGAGATTCGGACTGCCGCCGGCGCCGGTGACACCGCGCACTTGCGTCATCGTGTTGCAGGTGCCGCGTGAGAGCGGGTTGCTGGTGAGCGGCGTGGTGGCGGATGATGTGATGGAGGTGCTGGATGTGCGCGCCGAGCAGATCGGACCGCCGCCGGAGTTTGGAGGTCGGGTGAACACGGAGTTCATCGCGGGCATCGTTCAGGCCGAGAACCGGGTGATACTGCTGTTGAATGCGGACAAGATTCTGGATAGTCGGGACTGGACGTTTGTGGAGAAGGTCTCGGAAGAAAAGGAACAAGCCCATGAATAAGAAAATCCGTCTGTCAGTGAAAATCGCCTTCGGCTTCTTCGTGCTGATCGCCATCATGTTGGCGATGGGCATCTATACCGTTCGTGAGCTGCGCGGTATTGAAAGGTGGTCCGTGGACGTGAACGATCAGGCCGTGCCGCTGCTGATCAAGTCCATGAACATTGAGCGACAGTCCTTGGCGACGATCGCCGAGGAGATGCGTTACCAACTCACGGGCGACAACCGGCAGGTCGCGATGATCTCGACCAACATGGTGGAGATCAAGGGCACCATCCGAGAAATCCTCGACTTGGCCACGCAATACAACCTCTACAACAAGCAGCAACTGGCGCGGCAGGCCAGGGACGCCGCAAACGATTACACCGAGCTGTTCCATCAGGCCACCGATCAGGTCGAACAGATTACTGCGCTACGCAAACAGATGCAGGACAACGAAGATCGTTTTCACAACGCCTGCCGGGCCATGTATGCGGCCGAACAGAGTTCCTCGTTGAAGTCCATAGACGAAATGATCGCGGGGAAAATGGCGGTTGTATCTACCAATGCGCCGCCGAGCCGGGAGAGCTTGGTGGTGGACTTGCAGGTGCGCTTGAAAGACGGCGCCATTTGTCGCGACCTGATAGACTTGAGTCATGAGGCTGCGATTGCCTTGCAGCGGGCGGACATCCACCGTAATCCGGTGCTGGCGTCGGCTGCGCTGGCGAGCTTGGACAGCCTCAACATCAAGCTGGACGAGTTAAAGGCCACGCTGGACCCGGAGAACGCCCAGCTTTTTGATGCGTGCCGCAAGGCGGCTCACGATTATCGCACCACGACGGAAAGTTTGGTGGCGGCGTGGAGGACACAACAGACTTTGCAGAAGAAAGGCGAGGACATCTCCGGGCAGATGCTGCGTCAGGCCCGGGAAATCGCCGAGCACGGCATCACGCAAGTTCGTGTGTCGAGCCATAACGCCGTTGCGTCGGTTGCGCAGTCGTTTGTCATGATCGGGCTGGGCATCGCGCTGGCTATGGTTGCTGGCGCGCTTTTTTCCATTGCGCTGTCGCGTTCCATCACGAAGCCCATCAACCGGATCATCACCGAGCTTTCCTCCGGCGCGGGACAGGTGGCCAATGTGTCCAATCAAGTGGCCGGTTCCAGCCAGCAGCTTGCACAAGGCGCCGGCGAGCAGGCGTCCAATCTGGAAGAGACTTCCGCCTCCCTCGAACAGATGGCTTCCATGACCCGCCAGAATGCGGACAATGCCATCAAGACAGACAAGCTGATGGGCGAAACCAAGAACATGGTGCTGGACGGCGTGAATTCCATGAAAAGTGTGTCCGTAGTCATCGGCGGCATCCGCCAGTCAGCAAAGGAGATGGCCAAGATCATCAAGACGATTGATGAAATCGCGTTTCAAACCAATCTCCTGGCGCTCAATGCCGCGGTCGAGGCGGCCCGTGCCGGCGACGCGGGCAGGGGCTTCGCTGTGGTGGCTGAAGAGGTGCGCAACCTCGCGCGACGCAGCACGGACGCGGCCAGGAACACGGCCAGCCTGATCGAAGACGCCCAGAGGAACGCCGAGACCGGCGTCCAGGCTACGGCGCAACTCGCGGAGTCGCTCAACAAGATCCAGGACAGCGCGCTCAAGGTGGCGGCCTTGGTGGCGGAGATCACCGCCGGTTCCCGTCAGCAGGCGCAGGGCATCGGGCAGGTGAACGTGGCCGTGAGCGAAATGGACAAGGTGGTCCAGCAAAACGCGGCCAACGCGGAGGAGTCGGCGAGCGCAGCGGAAGAACTCTCGGCGCAGGCGCAGGAGTTGAACACACTGGTGGTGGAACTGATGGAACTGGTCAGGGGCAGCGAAGCCACCGTCGGGGGTCAGCCTCAGCAGCAGCAGGATGCGCACGCGGTGCCGTCCATGCGCGCTCATGCGCCCGAACCGGCGCGGTCACCGTCGTCCCCGGCGGCTTCCAACGGTGAACCGAAACAGAAGTCGCCTGAAAAGGCGATCCCATTGGATGACCACGAACTGAAGCAGTTTTGAAGCGCGTGGGTATGATGGCAGCGCGTCACACAGGCGATCATCCAGAGACTGAGATTGATCCGGCGACGTTCCGGCGCATCGCAGAGATCGTTTACCAGAAAGCCGGCATCGTGCTGAACAAGCAGAAGGAGGCGCTCGTCGTCGCCCGCATTGGCAAACGGATGCGCCGGCTGGGCATCACGCATTTCCGCGACTACCTACACCTGTTGGAAGAGTCGCCCGAGCACGGGGAACCTGTGGAGATGCTTAACGCCATCTCCACCAACGTCACACAGTTTTTCCGCGAACAGAAACATTTCGAGGATATGGCCGGCTGGCTCGTGCAATGGCAACAGGAGGGCAGGACCAGCTTTCGCTTTTGGTGTGCGGCTTCCGCGAGTGGCGAGGAGGCTTACAGTATGGCCATGGTGGTCCGCGAGAACCTCCCGGCAGACTGCGATGTGCGCATCCTGGCTACCGACCTTTCCACAAGCGCCTTGGCGGAGGCCCGTGAAGGTGTTTACGTGGCCAGTGACATGAAAACGGTTCCGGAAGCGTTCGCCCGCCGTTATTTCGCCTGTGAACAAGCTGGAACCGGCCGGTGTTACCGGGTGAGTCCCGCGCTGGCCGGGATGATCACGTTTGCCCGACTGAACCTTGCGCAGACGCCTTACGCCATGCGCGGTCCGTTCGACGCTATTTTCTGCCGCAACGCGATGATCTACTTTGACGACAACGTGCGCCGCCGGCTGTTGGACGAGTGCTGGCGCTTGCTCCGTCTCGGCGGCTATTTGGTGGTGGGCAGCGCCGAAAGCCTGGCTGGGTTGCCGACGGATTTCAAGAACGTGGCTCCGTCGGTGTATGTTAAAAAGTGAACGACATGACCGCTACCGCTCCAAAAAAGTTGGCAGTCCGTAACTCCAACACAGGCGCTTGCTTCCGCCATGGTTTCTAAACACCGGCTCAAAACCGTTGTGGTGGGCCTCGGAGGCATGGCGATATCCGATTCGCCGGACGAGGTGCTGATCGCGCACTCGTTGGGGTCGTGCTTGGGCGTGACCTTTTACGATCCGGTGTTGCGGGCGGGAGGCATGGCTCATTGCATGTTGCCTCTGTCGCAGATTGACAAAGACAAGGCGCAGGAGACACCTTGCATGTTTGTGGACATCGGCGTTCCCAAACTCATCGAGGCAATGTTCAAGCGCGGCTGCCGCAAGAAGGACCTGATAGTGCGCGTGGCCGGAGCGGCGCGGGTCATGGACAGTGCGAACTTGTTTCGCATTGGAGAACGCAATCATGCGGTGTTTCGCAAGATCATGTGGAAGAACGGCATGTTCATCCGCGCGGAAGACATTGGCGGCGACCGGGCGCGGACGCTCCGGATGGAAATCGCAACGGGCCGGGTGGTGGTGCAATCGCAAGGGCAGGAACGCGAGCTTTGAGGGAGTAATTGTCATGGCCTACAACATTCTGATCGTGGACGATTCCCTGACGGCGCGGACCTTCATTGCGCGCACGCTGCAAATGGCCGAGGTGTCTTTGAACCAGATTTATCACGCGCGCAACGGTCAGGAGGCGTTGGATCTGCTTCAGCGGGTGTGGGTGGATTTGGTGTTCGCGGACATCAACATGCCGATGATGGACGGCGCGGAGATGGTGCGGCAGATGAGGACGATGGACCTGCTCAAGTCCATCCCGGTCATCATTATTTCCACGGATCGCAGCGCGCAGCGCATGGCCGAGATGCGGGAAGCCGGCGTGCAGGCATATCTCACCAAGCCGATCACCCCGGAGGATTTGAAGGCCGTCGTGGAGCGTTTCCTCAAGAGCGCATGAGCCGGCAACGGGAAAATTCGATATGAGCGCGGACAACATCAACACACTGGTCGAGGTTACCATTGAAGTGCTTGAGCGCTACGCCTTCATGCTGGGTGATCCGCCGGGGAAGGGAAGCGGTCCTGTTGTCCTGTCGGAGCCGTCGTGGATCGTCACCATCTCCTTCACCGGGGCGCGCGCGGGAGGCATCGGGGTGGTTGTGTCGCCGGGCCTCGCGCGGCAAGCAGCGGCCAATCTTTACGAAGGAGCGCCGGCGGAAGGCGGCGACGAACAGGCGCAGGATGCGGTGAAGGAGTTGTTGAACATCGTGTGCGGCAACTACCTCCACCGCGTGGAGAGCAACGAGCCTATCTTCAGCTTCGCAACTCCCGTGCTTCAGGTTGCGACGCGTGAAACGGCGGCGCGATACGTGAGCGGGAAACCTCAAGCCATGCTGGCGGTGGAGGGACATCCGCTGCTATTGTTTGTCGGGCATTGAACGTCATGGAAAAGATCAAGGTGCTGTTGGTAGATGACTCGGCTGTTGTGCGCGAGGTGCTGACCTCGGAGTTGAGTCGCGACCCGCAGATTCATGTTCTGGGAGCGGCCCATGACGCCTATGCGGCACGCGACAAGATCGTCAGCATGGCGCCGGACGTGGTTCTTCTGGACATCGAGATGCCGCGAATGGACGGGCTGACGTTTCTGCGCAAGCTGATGCACTACCATCCAGTGCCCGTCATCATTGTCTCATCGTTAACCATGCCCGGCGGCCAGTTGGCGCTGGATGCGATCGGTTCCGGCGCCGTGGACGTGATGTGCAAACCGGGGCCGGGCCTCGAGTTGTCCGAGATGACCGAGATGCTTTTGGCCAAGATCAAGGCTGCTGCACAGGTGAAGTTCGATCGCTCGCCGAAGCAGCCGTCCAACGCGGAGGCCGACCTGACGACGCCTTTGACGCTCACGGGGCCGCTGCGGCGGATTGTGGCCATTGGCGCTTCGACGGGCGGCACGCGCGCCATCGAAACCATCCTGCGGCGATTTCCGAAGAACGGCCCGGCCACGCTGATTGTGCAGCACATGCCCGCTTACTTCACAGCGTCCTTTGCGCAGCGGTTGAACAAGTCCTGTCAGATGGAGGTCAAAGAGGCTGCAGACGGCGACGCGGTGCGGCCCGGACTGGCCCTGATCGCGCGCGGTAATACTCACATGTTGCTGCGCCATCACGCCGGCCAGCTTCAGGTGCAGGTCAAGGATGGCCCGATGGTTCATCATCAACGGCCGAGCATCGAAGTGCTGTTTCAATCTATGACCCGATGTCTCGGCGTCAAGGTCGTCGCCGCGCTGCTGACCGGCATGGGAAGCGATGGGGCGCAGGGGCTGCTGGCGTTGCGCGAGCATGGGGCTTATACGATTGCGCAGGACCACGAGACATCGGTCGTGTTCGGAATGCCTGCCGCCGCGATCCGGTGTGGCGCGGCGTGCGAGGTGGTGCCGTTGCATCGCATTGCCGAGTCTTTGCTGAGCCACGCTTGCAATCACACGCCGGTGGCGAAGTAGTGGACCGTCGCTCTGCTGCGGGGATCAGTGTGTCAGAAGCTGTTCCAGAACGAGGCTGAGTTCCTCGCTCTTGAACGGCTTGTTTACGACGGCGTTGAAACCAATCTTTAAGTATTCCCGGCGTTCCTTATCGCCGGTGTGCGCGGTCACGGCGATGGCCGGGACAGGCTTGAGGCCCTGGCTGCGTTCGTGCTCGCGCATGGCGGCGATGGCCTGGCGCCCATCCATCACTGGCATCTCGATATCCATCAGGATCACGTCGAACCGTTCCGCCTCTTGCAGTGCGATGAACGTCTTCAAGGCTTCCTGTCCGTTGGGAACGATCAGACATTCATGGTTCATCTTCTTGAGCATGAACTCCAACACCTTCATGTTCACCGCGTCATCCTCCGCCGCCAGGATGTGCAGGCTGCGGGCGATTGGTTTGGGATCGGGCTGATCTGGAGCCGTCGGTGAGGAGTCGCCTGTCAGCGGCAGCGCGATGGTGAACGTTGTTCCCTGTCCCTCACGGCTGTGCACCGAGAGCTGCCCGCCGTGCGATTCAATCAACTCGCGCGTGATGATCAAACCCAGACCGGTGCCGCGTTCGCCGTGGGTTCCTTGGCGGGAAACTTTGGAGTAGCGGCTGAAGAGCTTGGACATCATGGATTCGGGGATGCCGATGCCCGAGTCCTCACATTCGATCAGCAGCGTGTGCCCGCTGCCGTCCATCGCGACGCGCAGTGAGACTTTTCCGCCTTCCGGCGTGAACTTGATCGCGTTGGAGATGAGATTGGTGTAGATGCGCGACAGGGCGGTGTGGTTGCCGAGGACGGTTGCGCGCGCCACGGATGGCTGCTCGGTCATGATCAACTCAATGCGTTTGCTGTCCGCCGATGGCCGGAAGTTGCCGAGGCACTGGCGCAGGATGAAGATGGGATTAAGAGGCTGGAACTCCATGCTCTCTTTCTGGGCCTGCGCGCGGCCGAGATCGAGGATGTCGTTGATCAGCTCCAGCAGATACTTGCCGGCGTTCATGATCCGATGGAGCATGTCTTGCTTGGCCGGGCTCATTTCCGGATCTTTCAGCAGAAGTTGGGTGAAGCCGAGAATCCCGCTGAGCGGCGAGCGCAGGTCGTGCGAGCAGACTGCCAGGAACTCGTCCTTCAACTTATCGAGCTCCTTCAACCGCACCAGATTGGAGCGTAGGTTCCGGTCCAATTGCTGGCGTTTGAGATGCACGTTCAGGCGCGCGATCAGTTCCTCCTTGATGAAGGGCTTCTCCAGAAAATCCGTGGCGCCGATACGGAACAACTGTAGCTTCACGTCCGGCTCGGACGTTCCGCTGAGCACGATGACAGGCAGCTCCTTCAGCCCCAGTTCCTGCCGGATGCGCAGGCACAGCTCGTCACCGTTCATTTTGGACATATGCATGTCAGTGAGCACCAGGTCCACTGACGTAGGCCGGCGGCGCAGCAGGTCCAGCGCATCAGTGCCGTCGTGGACGTCCACCACATCCACGCCGAGTTGGCGCACGCAGGAAACCATCATCTGGCGGGCGACCGTGGTGTCTTCCACCACCAGCACTGTCATGCCGGCAAACGCGGTTGCCGGCGAGAGGATCAGCCTTGCGGTCAGCACCAGTTGGTCCTGGACCTCGTCTTTGCGGACGAAATCAGCCGCGCCCAACTCGTAGCCGCGTTTGCGGTTGGGATAGGTGTCGTTGCCGGTGACGAGGATGACGGGCACGCGGTCGTTGCCGACGGTCTTCAATGCCTCGGTCTTGCTAGGCGAGCGCAGCGCCTCCAGCACTTGAAAGCCGTTCATGCTCGGCATTTCCAGGTCCAGTGTCGTGAGGCGGATGTTGGGCGTGTGCGTGAACAGTTGGATGGCTTGGACGCCGTCGGAGGCTTCCAACGTCTTGAAGCCGGCCTGCTGTAACAACTGGACAATGACCCGCCGGCTGAAGGCGTTGTCATCCACCACGAACACAAGCATGGAATCGTTCTGCCCGGTCGGTGCCGGTGCCGCAGGAATGCCTTCCGCAGACTTTAGTGTCTGGTTCATGACTCGAAAATTATGGTGATGCAGTCACAGCCCGTCAAATACCGATTTCCAGTCTGCACGGTGGTCGTGTCATCTTTCCGTAAGGCTGTTCAGTTCTTTTTGGACACGTTCAAACTCCTGCGCAATTCGGGTGATCAGCTTGGCCGTGCCGTCCAGCTTCCCGGTTTCAGCGATTTCTTCCACCTGCTGGCAATACTCAGCCAATTGGTTGGCGCCAACGTTGAGGCTGCTGCCTTTGATGGCGTGCGCCGCTCTCATCAACTCGAGGACATTTCCATCCGCGGCGTTCTTCTGCAACGTCGCCAACCGTTTGGCGGTGTCGGTCAAGTAGGTGCCGAGAAGATCTTTCAGGAACGCTTGGCTGTCGCCTTCCGCCAGCTCGCGCAGTCGGGCGATGGCCTCGGCGTCCACGGCAGATAATCCCACCTGTTGCACGGCAGTCTTGGTTGGCGCGGCGTCTGCGGCGTCTGCGGGAGCCGCTTCTGGCCGGTCTGATTCCACTCTCAACCGCGCCCAACGCTTCAACATTTCGACGACCTGTTCCAGTTCGACGGGTTTGGCGACATAGTCGTCCATGCCCGCCGCCAAGCACTCCTCGCGGTCGCCGGACATGGCGTTGGCGGTCATGGCCACGATGGGCACCTTTCGGTTGATGCCTTTCTGACGGCGGATTTCGCGTGTCGCCTCGTAGCCGTCCATCTCCGGCATCTGGCAATCCATGAACACAATGTCGTAGGAGAGCAGCCGCAGTAATCGCACGGCTTCCGCGCCGGTGGCGGCCACGTCCACGCGGCAGCCGAGCTTCTCCAGCAATCGCATAGCCACTTTTTGATTAGCCACGTTGTCCTCAGCCACGAGCACACGGGCGCGGATCACTGGAAGGGGCGGACGGGGCTTGATCGGCACGTCGGTTCCCTTGGAAGTGGAGCGCCATGCGTCCGCAATGGTCTGAATGAGCTGCGACGCATAGACAGCCTTGCTCAAGCACGCCGAGAAGCCTGCTTCGCGTATCTCTGGCGTCAGGTGGCGCTGGCCCACCGAGGAGAGCATGACCAGCACGGTATTCTTCAATGCGGGGTCCTCCTTCACCGCGCGGCCGAACATCATCCCGTCCATCTCCGGCATCTGGTAGTCCACCACGGCAAGCTGGAAGGGATCCTTTGCCGCCACGGCCTCGTGCATGGCCCGCAATCCGTCGCGTCCCGAAACACCCTGGCTGGTGCGCACTCCACAACTGCCGAGCTGCTCTTCCAGGACGCGCCGGTTTACCTCGTTGTCGTCCACGATCAGGATGCGCAGGTTCTTCAACACCATCTTGGGCGAAACCAGCGTGTCCGGCTTCTTGTCCAGTGGCAGCCGCAGTTTGAACCAGAAGATGGAACCTTGTCCGGGCTGGCTTTCGACGCCAATCGTTCCACCCATCAACTCCGCCAGTTCCCGCGAGATCGCCAAGCCCAGCCCCGTGCCGCCGTAGCGCCGTGTGGCGGAGGCGTCCACTTGGGAGAACCGTTGGAACAGCGCGCCGAGTTTTTCTGAGGGTATGCCGATGCCGGTGTCCTGGACTGAGATCCGCAACAATGCGTTCTGTTCGTTCTGTTCCTCGCATTCCACGGTGACCAAGATGTGGCCTTTCTCTGTAAACTTGATGGCGTTGCCGACAAGATTGGTCAACACCTGACGAATGCGGCCGGGGTCACCGATCAAGCGACTGGGCGCTTTGGGCGTGTAACGCACGATTAACTCGATGCTCTTGTCGTCGGCGTCGGCCATGAGCAGATCGGTGACTTCCTCCACCGCCTGCCGCAAGTTGAATCTCATCGGCTCGATCGTCATCTTGCCGGATTCGATCTTCGAGAAATCGAGGATGTCGTTGATGATCATCAGCAGGGCGTTGCCGCAGTTGCGGACGATCCGGGCATACTCCCGCTGTTCCGACGTCAACTGCGTGTCGAGCAACAACCCGGTCATGCCGATGACGCCGTTCATCGGCGTGCGGATTTCGTGGCTCATGCTCGCCAGAAAATCACTCTTGGCCTTCGTGGCGGCCTCGGCGGCGTCCTTGGCGTGCCGCAACTCCTCTTGAGCTTTCCGGTGGCCGGTGACATCACGGGCGGTCGCCAGCAGCAGTTTGTATCCTCCCGACTCGATCGCTGTCAGTGACACTTCTGCGACGAAATCCTCTCCATCCCCGCGGCGATACACCCAGTCGAACCGGGCCAGCCCCTTCTCATAGGTCTCGGCAATCTTCTTTTCTGCCGCCGTCTTGGAATCCTCGCCGGACGGTTGTTGGGGCGGAGAGAGCTGGGCGGGATTCAGCCGGATGAACTGGCCCTTATTGTCGTAGCGGAACATCTTCAACGTCGTCGTGTTGCAGTCCAGAATCACCCGCTCGTCCATCGTTATCAGCGCGTCGGCGGAGTTCTCAAACAACGTGCGATAGCGCTTCTCGCTTTCTTGCAGGGCGGCAGCCGTCTGTTTGTGCTTGGCGACCTCGGCGGCAAGCTCGGACGTTCGTCCCACCACCAACTGCTCCGTCTGCACGGCGTGCTTCATGATCCAAAGCAAGTGCCCCGCCAACATCACAGTCGCCATCAAGCCGCAGGCCATCAGCAACCACGAATCCTCCGGTGTGTGGGTTTGCAAAAACACCCGCGTCGGCGCGCAGACCACCGACCATTGCCGGTCGGCCAACGCAAACGACATGGTGCCGTGGTTGGCGGCCAGCCACTGCCACTTCTCAGCCAAAGGCGCCTGGTCGGCTGGCGTGTGAGTTCGCGACAGGTGTTTATACAGGTGTTGGTGCTGGCTGGTGGTGATGTCAGAAATCGAAACGTCCAAGCCGGAAGATTTCGCCTGCCGCAGCGTGTTTTCCATCGCCTCTCCGATGTCGAACACACACGCCGCAAAACCCAGCAGACTCTCTCGCCGGGTTTCCGCTGTGTTGATTGGCTCGCCGTCCTTGTAAACCGGCTGCAACAACAAGCAGAGCAAACGCGGGACGTGACTGGGCGATGCCCCTCCTTTTACGGATCCGCCGCCACGGTCGGACGGCACAAACGCGCCCGTCTTGTCAATGACGGCAACCATCCTGTTCTCCTTGCTGGCCCGCTGCGAAGCCTCGCGAACGGGGGCGACGCCTCCGAAGTCCACGCCGAGGATCGTCTTGTTGCGATCGAAAGGTTCTGCGAACAACACCGGAAAATATTCCGCGCGAGGACCCGCTTTCACTGCCTTGCCTTGGGTATCGCGCTCAACAATCTTGAATCCGGCAGGCCCCACCGCTTGCATCGCCGCCTCGAACGACTCCCGTTGCTCGGATGTCACACGCGGAAGCCATGCCATCATCACAATATCTGAATCTCGGCTCAGCGGATGCCGGATGAATTGTTGGAACTCGGCCCGGTCCACCCGTTTCGTTACCTCGCAAAACCTGCCGAGCATGTCGAGCACCGCAACGTGATCCTGAAGGGTCCGCTTGACCGCCAACATCCGGTCGTTGCTTGCGACCTCGTAATCAATCCGCAGCGTTTCGTGCTCCCACCTTTGCGCCACGAAAAACACCGCCACCGACGCGCCGATACCGATGGCAAGCGTCACCACCAACGCCAGCCTTCGTTGATACAACCAACGGAGACTCACGCTTCCTATGCTTGATTGTTGTGGCCCATCCATGCGCACCGTTGCTCTGACCCTCATCCGTGGCCGGCAACCGTCCCGGTTCTATTACACGCTTTCCCTTTCTGTCGCCATCTTTTCCTTCAAGCAGACAAAAGCCCCCCGGCAATGATTGGGGTTGCTGCTTAATGGTGCGTTATCCGACGAACTGGGGGCCTCATGTCCAACGGTTTCTCATCCAAAGAGCCACAGCACCAGCGGCAGAACCACCAGCAGATACATCGCGGTGTTGACGACGAAAAGCACAGAAGCTTCGCGCGGCCGCAGGTCGAACATGTTGGCCAGCGCCACCATCGTCACAGAGGTCGGCACAAACGACTGGATGACGACGACGTTCCATCGCAGGTCGTGCAGCGCCAGCGGCGTCCACCAGGTCGCGCAGGCCAGTGCCAGGCCCACCGCCGCGCCGAGCGCGAACCGCGCCACAGCCAGACCGATCAGCATCCGCCAGAGTGATTGCACCCGCGAGAAGTGCAGCAGCAGGCCGATGCCGAAGAACGCCATCGGCGTGATGCTGAACACCAGAATGTCCAGCACGTGCCACGCAACGACTTGCGGCGGGCGCTGCACGCCCATCACCGAGAGGACGATCCCCAGCACTACCACCGGCAGTCCCGCCGAGCGCCAGTCGAAAAGGCTGCTCACAATCAGCTTCCGCAGGGAGGCGGACGGCTGCGTGTCGGAGTAGTGGCGCGCAAGCGGATAGAGCAGCACCACCATCGTCGGCGTGAATAGCAGGATGTAGAGGTTGGACAGTCCCATGCCCGGCTCGCCGTAGAGCAGGTAGAGAACGAACGCGCCCATCGTGAACCCGTTGTTGCCCGTGCCACCCGCCGTAGCAAACAAGCCGGTTTCGGCACGGTCGTGCGTGACGAAACGTGCCAGAGCCAGTGACAGGAACGTCATGGCCACGATGTGCGTTGCCGCGGATAGCGGCAGGGCGATGTCCGCGAAGTGAAGCGGCGTGCCCCAGATGCTTAACCCGCCGACGATGGGGTAGGCGAAGACGCCGACAAACGTCATGATTCTTCGAGCCGCCCGGTCGCCAGCCAGTCCGAGACAGCGACAGGTATAGCCCGCCGCCGTGGCTGCCATCACCGTGCCTGCCGCTATCGTTAACCTGATTGCTGTCTCTGTCATCGTGTGCCACTTGTCTTTAGCAGAACAACCTCGACGATACGTGACAAAATTACGTGCCGCAACCGGCTCAGGCGGAGATTTCGTTATACTCGCCGCTTCGTTGACCCGCATCGGGCGCGCGTGCTAGCGTCGGCTGCCGTGACTTACGAGCAAACAATCGAATACCTCTACGGCATCCAGCTCTTCGGCATCAAGCTGGGCTTGCAGAACGTTCGCGCCCTGCTGGCGTTGATGGGCGACCCCCACGAGAAACCACCGCTGGCAGGCCGCTTCATCCACGTCGCCGGCACCAACGGCAAGGGAAGCGTCGCGGCGATGCTCAACGCCATCGGCCAGCGCACCGGCCTGCGCGTCGGCCTCTACACCTCGCCGCATCTGGTCAGCTTCTGCGAGCGCATCCAGGTGAACAACCAGTCCATCCCGGAAGCCGACGTGGTGCGACTGGTGAGCGAGATCCGGCCGCTGATGCAACGCGTGGCGGAGATGCCGGAGCATGCGCACCCGACGTTTTTCGAAGCGATCACGGCCATTGCACTGCGCTATTTTCAGGAGCGGCGCTGCGACCTTGTCATCTGGGAGACCGGCATGGGCGGCCGGCTCGACGCGACCAACGTCGTCACGCCGATGGTGAGCGTCATCACCAACGTGCAGAACGACCACGCCGCTTATCTTGGCGATACCATCGCAAAGATCGCGGTGGAAAAAGCCGGTGTCATCAAGCCTGGCGTGCCGGTGGTGACCGCGGCGGCGGACCTCGCGGCGCTGGAGGTCATCGCGCGAACAGCGGCGGGGGTGCGCGCGCCGTTGACGGTGGTCCGTCCGGGCGACTGCCTGCCGCTTGGCGACGACTTGCGTGGCCAGCGTATCCGCGTGGGCGGGATCGAGTGCATGATTCCATTGATTGGCGCACACCAAGTGGTGAACGCGGCGACGGCCATTACGACGGCGCGGTTGGCGCTGAAAGTGTCCGACGAAATGATTTGCGAGGGACTGGCCCGGACGCGGTGGCCCGGCCGGTTTCACGTGATGCCGGGCAAGCCGACCGTCGTGCTCGACGGTGCGCACAATCCAGCCGCAGCCGAGGTTCTTGGCGCGACGCTGGAGCGGCATTTCCACGGGCAACGGCTGACGATGATCCTCGGCATCCTGCGCGACAAGGATTGCGAGGGCATCTGCCGGGCGCTTGCGCCGCGCGCGACGGAAGTGATGACGGTGCGCGTGCCGAGCGAGCGCACGTCCAACCCGGCAGAGCTGGCGGAGATTTGCCGGCGGGCCGCGCCGGGCGTGCGGGTTCACAACGCGAACACGGTGGCGGCGGCATTGGAGGAGTGCGACGAACACGATGGCGTGGTGCTGGTGGCCGGCTCGTTGTTCCTGGTGGGCGAGACACTGGCGCTGGTGCAGCGGCGACGGCTGGAGGTGGGGGTGAATCAATGAAGGAGGTTGGAGGTCAGCGTCGGAAGTTGCGGGCGGTGACGTTTGACGCGGGCGGGACTTTGTTTTATCCGCATCCATCGGTCGGCGAGATTTACGCGGCGGCGGCGCGGCGGCATGGCGCGACGGCGGACGCGGCGGCGATGGAGGAAGGGTTCCGGCGGGCGTGGGTGGCGTGCCATCACGACGACGCGGTGGCCGCAGCGGGCAACGTCAGCCAGCGGGAATGGTGGCGGGAGATGGTGTTCCAGACGCTGGCAATGGCGGGCGTGACGATGCCGGACCGCGAGGCATATTTCGACGAACTTTACGAACTGTTTGCCCGGCCGGAGGTGTGGCGGCTTTTTCCCGATGCGGTGGAGACGCTGACGGCCGTGAGGCGGCGCGGGCTGAAGGTGGGGCTGCTGTCGAACTGGGACCATCGCCTGCGACCGGTGCTGGAAGGGCTGGGGCTGATGCCGTTGTTGGACGCGGTGACAATCTCATGCGAAGTGGGCGCGGAGAAACCGGACCCGAAGATTTTCCATGCGGCGTGGTCGGCGCTGGGCGTGGCGCGCGGGGATGAGGTGCTGCACGTCGGCGACAGCTACCGCGACGACGTGCTCGGCGCGCTGGCGGTGGGCATGGGTGCCGTGTTGGCGGAACGCGCCGGCAAGCATCCTTGGGACGGCGCAACAATACGGCGGCTGGGAGAGTTGGTGGGGTTGTTGGATGAGGGACGGAATGAAGGGGGTTGAACTCTCAACTTTTCGTTTTTGGCTTTTCGCTTGTGGCTTGCTTGGCTGCTCGGTCGCGCCACAGGCGTTTGATGCGGGCGCCAAGGGAAGATCTCTGCACCGCCTTGCGGAGTTGGTCAGCCGACCAGATTAACAGGATAACGGCCCGGTTCTTGAGTGTGGGCGCATAGAGTGTCACGTCGCAGTCATACCAGGATTCATCGCTGAACCGCTGCTTGTATTCCGCGTCACCCAGGCCGAAATCCAGACAAGTGCACTTCTCCTTGATCAGTTCCTCGATGACATGCACCAGGAGCAGCGAGCCGAGCTGGAATTCCTTCATTTGCGGATCGTAGCCAACGTCCTGAGAGTGGAAGGTTGTGCCATGCATACATCCCATCCAGAAGGCCCGCGGCGCGCCGTTCAGATAGAGCACGTATCCCCGGAACTGGCCTTTGGACGCGAACAACTGGCATCGCTTGTTGTAGAACTCGTCGTTCTTGAAGGCGACGCCGAGACCGTGATGATAGGTCTTGGACGCCACGGCCTCCGCATCCTGACAGAACTGAGTGATGCTCTCGCTGTTGTGGAAATGGCGGAAGTCCACGTCGCCTGCAATCTCCTCGTCCTCCTCCAGTTTCCGCCTGGCCCGCCGGAGCTGGGAGCGGTGGCGGCTGCTGATCCGCTGCCACATCTCCTCGTTTCTCGGCGGCAGATGCATGATCCAATGCGGCTCCGGCGCCAGGAGCACGCTGAGCCTCGACCATCCGACATGGGCTTGCAGCGCGCGATACATCGCCGTGCTCGTCCTGACGTTCGAGAAGATGATGGAATCAAATGCCCCCTGCTGGAGATTCACGGCCAGTTGTTCGACAGCGGCCGCCGCGAGTTCGTCCGACCACGCGCCCAAGATTCCGCCGGTCATGATCCTGAGCGCACGGGCACGGCCCAGCCCAAGGCTTGCGTAGCCAATCTTCAACGACGTTTCCTGCGGCTCAATTCGCCCCACAAGCATCGCGGCCGGAGAGCCGTCCACTCGCGCGACCAGAATATAAGGCGTGGCGTTGGCCGCCCTCGTCGAGAGGACGATCTGATAATGATCCAAGTCCGTGTTGGGGTGGTTTTGCCATGACTCCCAGAGCGGACGCAGCCGCAGCACTTCATCCATGCGCGTGGCCGCTTCAAAGATAAACTTTCCGCTCATACACTCAGGCCTATAGCTCTTCCAGAACAATCTGCTTCATTGCCTGTTCTTGGCTGCCGCTTGTTGACCACCTGCTTGGTGAAAAGGTTGTCGCGGTTCAAACACCTTGTCAACCGAATCTGCTGACTGAACAACTTACAGGGAACGGCTCAATTCATAGTTTGCGAAAGCCGAAAGCAAGAAGGTATTTGACGGCATTCCGTTGGCAGTGCTACAGAGAGGGCGCTTTTCCTGGGCGAGAACCAGACAGGATGTCTTCAGCGGTTCTTTACGGGGAAAAAGACGCGGTGTGTCGGGCCGTAGCGCAGCTTGGTAGCGCGCTTGCTTGGGGTGCAAGAGGTCGAGAGTTCAAATCTCTCCGGCCCGACCATTTTTTTCCCGCGAAACCACGGAGCCGGCGTCAGGCCGGCATGGGTCGCAATTCTTTCTCTGGCAGCAAGCCGTCCACGCGGTGGAGCGCGACTTTTTCGGCGCGGCCTTTGAGCGCGTATTCGCCGACGGAATGTGCCCTCACGTGGTCCTTCACGAGGCTGTAAACCGCCTCGCTGATGAGCAGGTCGGTGCCGGTTTCCTTGTTGATGCCCTCGATGCGGGAGGCGGTGTTGACCGTGTCGCCAATGGCAGTGTATTCGCTGCGCTGGGCGGAGCCGACCTCGCCGACCAGCGCCACGCCCGCGTGAATGCCAATGCCGATCTTGATTTCCGGATAGCCTTGCGCCTTCCACTGGGGTTGCAGCGCGGCCAGCTCCGTGCGCATTTCCAGCGCGGCCGAGACGGCACGCAATGCGTCATCCGCCGGCCCGCGGCTCGTCGGCGCGCCCCAGAATGCCATGATGGCGTCGCCGATATACTTGTCGAGCGTCCCGCCGTGCCGGGCGACGATAGCGGACATCGCCGTGAGATACTCGTTCAATTGCGTGATCAACTGCGTCGGGTCCCCCTTCTCGAAGAGCGTGGTGAAGTTGCGGATGTCCGAGAAAAAGACCACCAGATGCCGCTCTTGCGGCGCAAGCAACTGTTGCAGCGCGCCGTATTCCTTCATCAACTCGTCGGCGACTTCCTTCGACACCTGCCGTTCCAGCGCCTGCCGCGCGCGTCGCTTCTCCAGTTGTTCGGTGAGTAGTTGCCAGGCGAGGCCGGTGAGCGTCACTGGCGCCAGCATCATGACTGGTGCAGCCAACGGCAGGATGAACAATGCGTGGACAAAAGCAAGTTGGCCGATGATCACGTAAGCAATGGCGATGCCCAGCGGCGGCAGCAGTTTCAACAGTGGATTACGGATCAGCAGGATGGAAGCGACTGCGAGGACCGTGAAGCAGAACATCAACAGTTGCTCGGTGCCGGCCGGCGCGGGGCGCAGTTCGTCGTGCCGGAGCAGGGTGGAGATGGCGGCAGCGTGAATCTCCACACCCGCAATCGCCGGCCCGAAGGGCGTGGCGTGCGAGTCCTGCATAAAGTTTTGGGTCGGGCCGATCAGGACGATCTTGTCTTTGAAGATTGTGCCTTTCTCCAGCTTCCCGTTCCAGGTCTTGTCGTAGAAAAGGTTGTGGAACTTGAAGGTCTCAAATGTTTTCTCGGGACCGGGGAAGTTGATGCAAATCTCTCCGTGCGAAAGCGCCCAGGCCGTCTGGGGAGAAGCGAGATTCGCGGCGCGGACTGACAACGATCTGACCGTTTGGTTTGCCTCGCTGAAGGGCCATTGCGGAAAGAGCCTGCGAACGACGTGGTCGGCGTCCGCTTCATAGTTGACCGCGCCGCCAAGTTCCAATTGGGGTATGGACTCCGGCACGACTTCGGGCGTTGGCATCATCCATTTCGTAACGTAGTAGTTGCCCACGGGTTCTTGTGCGCGGTTCGCGCCGACAACGACGCGCCCCTTGGCCCGTTCCAGCGCGGTGCGCAAAGCGGCATCATCAGCGGGACCGTATTTGCTGGGTGTGGAAAAGAGAAGGTCGAAGGCGACGACCTTCGCGCCTGCCGCGAGCAGCTTGTCGAGTGCCATCGCGTGAACGCGGCGCGGCCAAGGCCATGTGCCCAGCAGCCGCAAGTCGGGATTGGCTTCCAGCAGCTTTTCGTCGAACGTGTCGGCGGTGAACGACTCCTGGTCCACGCCCACGATCACTACTTCGGGCGACGGTTCCCGCACACCGCGCCACTGGAAACGTTTGTCAATGCTCGTGAGTTCCAATCCGCGCAGGAAGTTGTTTTCCGGTTTGATCGTTTGCAGTGTGACGAATGCCAGAAACCAAAACAGACCCAGCAGCAAGACAACGAGGCGCTCGCGTTGCATCCGATTACGCCAGAACAAATGGAATCTTTCGCGCAGTGTCATGGTTGTGTTGGTTCAGGCTGGAGCGCTGATCTTTTGCGTCGTGCGGAAGTGGAGTTTGGCCACTTCGCCGAGTTTGGCCATGCCGTGCTTCTTCAGAAACTCCCGGCCGGCTTCGTCCACTTGTGCGCTGGCGCCTTTGGGCATCTTGATGCCGTATTCCTTGCTGAGCGCCGCCAGCCGCTGGACGAACTCGTCGCGGGCGATGATCGAGGCTGCGGCGACAGCGAGATCACTCTCAGCTTTGTGCCGCTGCACGAGCTGGATGGTGCGGCCGCGTTTGAGCAGCGCGTTCTCGATGAGCCGCTTGTCGCCAAATTGGTCGGCCACTGCACGTTTGCATTCCTCGCCGGATTTCTCCAACGTTTCCAGCACGTTCTCGATGACGCGCGCGTGGCCCCATGCCAGCATCTTGTTCACGTTGCCCATCTTTACGAGCAGATCATTGTAGGCGCGTGGGCCGATGGGAACGACTTTCACAACACAGCCAGAGGTCTGGCGGATCAGTTTCGCCAATTCAAAGATACGCTTGTCGCTTGTGACGGTCTTGCTGTCGCGCACGCCGCTGCCGCGCAGCGCATCAATTGCCGTGCGGTTCAGGAACACGCCGGCGACGGTGAGCGGGCCAAAGAAATCGCCCTTGCCGCTCTCATCCACGCCGATGCGCGGTTCTAGGATTGTGGGGTCGTGGACGTGCTCGTAGCCGAGTCGCGCCTCGCCAAGAATCTCCGGTTCCAGATAGAACTGCACGAACTCTTCGACGCCTTTGCCCTGCAAGAGCAGCTTGCCACTCTGAAAAGCGGTGACTTGCAGCTTCTCCTTCGATGCTCCGAAGTGTGCGTAGGGAACTTCTTTGAAGGCGAAACCACGCTGGGCCAGATCGAGCCGGATGCGCTCGAACTGCGCGTCAGTCAACTTGATGGTGTAGGAAGTCAGCGGCGGCATTTGTGTCGAAAGTTCCTTTGGCGCGGTTATGCTTACCACGTCATGCAGACCGCGGAAATGCAAAAACAACTCTTGCGTTGGTTTGACCGCCACGCTCGGACCCTGCCGTGGCGCTCGCGCGCGGCGCGGCGCGACCCATATCGGGTCTGGGTTTCCGAGATCATGCTCCAGCAGACGCAGGTGGTCACGGTCATTCCGTATTACCAACGTTGGTTGCGGCTGTTTCCGACGGTCGGAGCGCTGGCTCGCGCGAAGCCGGCAGCGGTGCTGAAGGCATGGGAAGGTCTAGGTTACTATCGTCGCGCGCGTAACCTCCGCGCCGCCGCGCGTGAAGTCGTGCGGCGTCACAGTGGACGGTTGCCGGCGACGCGTGATGGATTGCTGGCGTTGCCGGGTATCGGCCGCTACACCGCCGGCGCCATCCTTAGCATCGCCTTTGGTCAGCGGGAGCCTTTGGTGGACGGCAACGTTGCGCGCGTGTTGGCGCGGTTGTTCGGCGTCCGCCAGAACGTGAAGTCCGGCGCGGGCCAGGCGCGCCTGTGGAAGCTGGCCGGTTCGCTTGTGCCAGTGAAACGACCGGGTGCTTTTAATGAATCTTTGATGGAACTTGGAGCGACAGTTTGCACGCCGGCAGGGCCGCGCTGCGACTGTTGTCCGGTGCGCAAGCTTTGCGTGGCGCTACGCCTTGGAGAAATTGAGCGGTTACCGAACACTGGCAAGCGGCCGAAATCGCGACTTGTCCGGCGGCGCGCGCTTCTTATCTGGCGCGACGGCCGGCTTCTGATTCGCCGCAGACGGTCGGGAGAATCCATGTGCGGTCTTTGGGAGTTCCCATCCGAACCGGTGGCGGGAGTGCGCAGCACCGTTGGCGAACGCATCGGCAGCATTCGTCACAGCGTCATGAACGACCGGTTGCTGGTCGCTGCCCACGATTGCCATTGGCTCGGTGGGGAACCCATTCGCCAGGGCGAGACAGGTTGTTGGAGATGGGCTGACCGTGCCACGCTTGCGCGGCTGCCGTTCATCGGAGCACACCGGAAGATTGTCGGATTGCTGGTCGTCGTCGGCAGATAGTAGAAACCCGCCGGCGTGGCCACGGTCGGGGATATACCGAGACTGTGGTCGAACGTGAGGCTTAACGTTTGACGACGATTTCCTGCAGTTGGCGCAACTTCACCACGATGTTCGGCGGACAGACGCCACGCCAGTTCACGGTTGGGTAGAGGACGCTGTTGCGGCCGATGATCGAACCGGGATTGAGGACGCAGTTGCAGCCGACATCGGCGCCGTCGCCGACGACCGCTCCGAATTTCCGCAGACCGGTGTCAATTTTGCGGTTGTCCCAAGCGACAACGACGTTCGATTTGACAGATTTGAGGTTCGAACAGATGACGCCGGCGCCGAGATGCGCTTTGTGCCCGAGGATGCTGTCGCCGACGTAGGAGAAGTGCGGCACTTGCGCGCCGTCAAAGATGATGGCGTTTTTGAACTCACATGAGTTGCCAAGCACGCAGCCGTTACCGACAAGGACGTGGTCGCGAATGTAGGCACCGGCGCGGATCTCGCAGTTGCGACCGATGATGGCGGGACCTTTGATCGTTACGCCGTGCTCGATGACGGTGCCCTCACCGATGAACACGTCGGGGCCGATAAACGGCGTGCCGACGAGGCGGGCGTGGTTGGCGGGTCGGAGGTGTTTGAGGATGTAGTCCTTGAGGCGCGGCAACGCCTGCCATGGGAACTCGCAGCCGTCGAACAGGACGGCGTGCTCGAACTGCGTCAAGTCGAGAAGATCGGTGGTTCGAATCATTGGCGGAGAAAAAAATGGAGCGAGCGATGGGATTCGAACCCACGACATCAACCTTGGCAAGGTTGCGCTCTACCAGACTGAGCTACGCTCGCTTCCAAAAACCGGGCACATGTTAGTCAGAAAGCGGGACAGTGCAAGTTGAATTTGGAGAAACTCACGTCGGGCTTGAGGCGCGCCGGGCGCGCCGTTTCTTGTTCTACTTCTCTTTGTAGAAGTTTGGTTCTATGGGGAAAATCAGTTGTTTGGGTGGAACCTGCTTCTTGGCGGGGGCTTGTTTCTTGGGAGAAGGTTGTGGTTTTTGGGTGGATGGTTCCTCGGGGGAAGCCAGTTTCTTGGGGGAGGCTTGTTCTATGGCAGAAGCTTTTTCAAGCTTGGTGAGGAAGTCGGAGTCCACTCTGGCGCCCAGTTCCAGGCACTTTTTCACATCAGCTCGCGCTTTTCCGATCTCACCTTTGTTGAAACAAGTGGTGGCGCGACCTTGGTAAGCGGAAATGAGTTTTGGATCGAGCTCGATGGCGCGGCTGTAATCTTGCAGGGCGCGATCATAGTCGCCTCTGTGGGAAGAAGCGCTGGCTCGGTTGCTGTAAGCGGAGGCGAGCGTGGGGTCGAGTTCGAGAGCATGGTTGAAATCTGCCAGCGCGTTGGTGGCATCGCCCTTGGCCCACTTGGCAGTGCCGCGACCATTGTAAGCGGAAGCGAGTTTCGGGTCGAGTTCAAGGGCGGAATTGTAGTCCTGGATGGCCTTGTTGTAGTCGCCTTTGTAGGAATAGGCGTTGCCGCGGTTGCCGTAGGAGGAAGGGAGTTTAGGGTTGAGTTTGAGCGCGGCGCTGTAATCGCGGATGGCGCTGCCGTAGTCGCCTTTGTGGGAGAAGATGCTGCCGCGGTTGATGTAGGCGGAAGTGAGCGTCGGGTCGAGTTCGAGCGCGTGGCTGAAGTCAGCCAAGGCACCGCCGGCATCGCCCTTGGCCCACTTGGTGTTGCCCCGGCTGTTGTAGGCGGCGGCAGATTTCGGATTGAGTTCGATGGCGAGGTTGAAGTCGGCCAGCGCGCCATCCAGGTCGCCCTTGGCCCATTTGGCGTTGCCGCGGTTACCGTAGGCGGAGGCATAGTTCGGATCAGATTTCACGGCGAGGTTGAAGTCGGCCAACGCGCCATCCAGATCACCCTTGGCCCATTTGGCGTTGCCGCGGCCGTTGTAAGCGGCGGCAAACATCGGGTTGAGTTCGATGGCACGGTTGTAATCGGCCAGCGCGGCATTCAGACTATTCCTGTCCTGTTTGACATGACCGCGGTTGGTGTAGGCGGCGGCAAATTTCGGATTAAGTTCGATGGCGAGGTTGAAGTCGGCCAGTGCGCCGTCCAGGTCGCCCTTGTTTCGCTTGGCGTTGCCGCGACCATTGTAGGCGGCGGTGTATTTTGGACTGAGTTCAAGGGTGCGATTGAAGTCGGCCAGTGCGCCGTTGGAATCGCCCTTGTTCTGTTTGGTGTGGCCGCGGCCGTTGTAGGCGGCGGCAGACTGCGGGTCGAGTTCAATGGCGAGGTTGAAGTCGGCCAGCGCGCCGTCGAGGTCGCCTTTCTCCAGCATGGCATAGCCGCGACCGTTATGGGCAGGGGCAAGTTTTGGGTCTATTTCGAGAGCAGAGTTGTAATACCGGATGGCGTTGTTGTAGTCGCCTTTGCTGTAATAGGCACTGGCGCAGTTGGCGTGGGCAACAACGAGTCTGGGGTCGAGTTCGAGGGCGCGTTTGAAGTGAGCTATCGCCGCGTCCCAGTTGCTTTTCTCCAGCATGGCACAGCCCTGATTGTTATTGTCGTAGGCCGCCTTGGTGTTTCCGTTGAACGTCGTCGGAGGCAGTCTGATCTGGGGGTAAGCTTCCGCGATGCAGAGCAACACTGCGCAGGCCGCCGCGAGGCATTTGGTTATCATGGTCTCCATTCTCTTTAGCGGTGTCCTTCGTGTCGAGCAACGACAGGAAGGAAAATAGAATGCGGTGGCGACCGACTCAATTCAAAACTACGGGTGCCAGAAGTGCTACTTTGGCGAGTGACGCATGGTGGCCGATGGTCTTGAAGCAGGATTTTCACCTGGTAACCATCACAAAAGGGGGTGAATTGACTTTGTTTTCGTTCCAATGACTTGGTAATCTGTCGCCGGATTTTCTATGCCCCAATTCCTTCGTATCATCAACTCTTGCGCCCCGATCCGCGTTTGCGATATCGGCGGATGGACCGATACTTGGTTTGCCGAACACGGTGCTGTGTTCAACATTGGGGTGCATCCATTTGTGCAAGCCCAGGTGTTCGTCTATCGCGCAGCCGAGCGACCCCACCGCATCACGGTGTTTGCGGAAAACTATGGTGAGTCCTTCGCCGTGGATCAGGCTCACCCATTGTTGCATGGCAAGCATGCCTTGCTGGAGGCGGCGTTCACCCTCATGAAGGTCCCGGACGATGTTGCCGTAGAGGTGCATCTCTTTTCTCAAGTTCCTGCCGGAGCCTCCACGGGCACGTCAGCGGCGGTCAGTGTGGCCTTGATTGGCGCATTGGATGTGCTCACCCCTGGGCGGCTCTCTCCCTATGAGGTCGCGCAAACGGCGCAACGAATCGAGATGGAAGTGCTAGGATGGCAGTGTGGCATCCAGGATCAACTCTGTGCCGCCTATGGAGGCGTCAACTACATCCAGATGACGCACTACCCGCACGCCTCGGTTTCGCCCCTGCCTTTGCGTAGTGACACCTTGTGGGAGTTGGAGCGTCGGCTCATGCTGGTTTATCTCGGCTCGGCTCACGTATCATCGGATGTGCACAAACTGGTCATCAGACAGCTTGAGTCCAGCGGTGCCCGGGATGAGCGACTGGAGGGGTTGCGGTGTGAAGCGGCCCACGCCAAGAATGCCATGCTGGCCGGGGATTTTCGTGCGTTGGGCGCAGCCATGAAGGCCAACACGGACTGGCAGGCGCGCCTTCATGAAGGCATTCTGAGCGAGCCAGCCCGCCAAGTTATCGACCTTGCGCGGGCGTGTCATGCCTGGGGATGGAAACTTAACGGTGCTGGTGGAAGTGGTGGCTCCCTGACGCTGTTGTTCGGCAATGCTGATCGGGACCAACGCCTTTTCACTCGCGAACTGGCGGTCAGATTGCCTCAAGCCGCCGTCATTCCAGTGCGCCCGAGTCTGCATGGCTTGCGCATCTGGGAGTCGCAGGTGTGACGCCCGTCTTAGCTTTGTGTCCGTTCCATCTCTTGCCGTTGCGCGGTGGCGGAGACGTGCGGGCGTTTCATCTTGAAGTATGCTTCTGGTGCTGTTCCTGAACCATCGAGCGGGCTTCTGATCGCTGTGGCTGAAGTGTTATCAAACTGTTTTTCGTTGTTTGTTGTTCTTATGAGTAAAATCATCGTTGTTCCAACCTATAACGAACGGGAAAACGTTGAAGCGCTGGTTCCGCGCTTGTTCCGGCAGATTCCCGACGCCGCTGTTTTGATCGTTGACGATAATTCGCCCGATGGCACGGCGGCAGCGGTCGAACTGCTCAGGGAGCGGTTCCCGAACCTTCGTCTTCTCAAGCGGCGGGGGAAAGAAGGACTCGGCAAGGCCTATATCCATGCATTCACAGAGGTGCTTAAGGATCCAGATGTCGGCATCGTGGCCATGATGGACGCCGATTTGTCGCATGATCCGGCATATCTGCCGGCGATGTTTGAGAAGATCGAACAAGGGATCGCTGATATCGTCATCGGATCCCGATATATCGCTGGGGGCGGAACGGAGGGCTGGGAGCTATGGCGGCGGATGCTGTCTGCCGGAGGAAACAAATATTGCCGCTTCATAACCGGCATGCCGTTGAGTGATTGCACCGGCGGGTTCAACGTGATGCGAGCGAGCGCGCTCCGAAAGCTCCGGCTCGAGGAGATCAATCTTTCCGGTTACGCTTTCATCATGGAACTCAAGTATGCCTTTTTCAAGACGGGTGCGGTGTTCGCAGAACTGCCGATCGTTTTTCAGAATCGCAAGCAAGGTGAATCGAAAATCTCAAATCACATCATTCGCGAGGGCGTCATCGCCCCGTGGAGAATGCGCTTCCGCGCTTTTCGTATTTAGGCGATCTTGTCGCGGTTGAAACTGGATGGTGGGAGGATGGTATGTCGAGTAGGTGGGCTTGGATCTGTTGCACGTCTTTCACCAAGTCGCCCCCACCACCTTGTAGATCGTCACCGGCTTGACCTTGCCCTTCACCGTCGTCTCGCCCAGCCGCTCGCACTGGATGTGAGCTTTCACCAACTCGTAAGTGGTTTCGCTGATGATGATGTCGGCGTCCCACTTGCGCGTCTCGGATTCAAGGCGCGCGCCGAGGTTCACCTCGTCACCGAGGACGGTGTAGTCGAACAGCTCGGCCGAACCCATGTTGCCGACCGTCATGTCGCCGGTGTTGATACCGATGCCCATCCGCAGCGTCTGCAGGCCATGCGCGCTCTTTTGCTCGGCAATCCGCCGCATGGCCGCCTGCATATCCAACGCGCAACGCACCGCGCGCAACGCGTGATCGTCCTTCTGGGGGATGGGCGCGCCCCAGAAGGCCATGATGGCGTCACCCATATACTTGTCGAGGGTGCCGTCGTGCTTCCTGATCGGCACTGACAGCGCGCCCATGATTTCGTTAAGCAACGGCACGACCGTCTCCGGCGGGTTCTTTTCGCAGAAGGTTGTGAACCCGCGCACGTCGCTGAACAGCACCGTCAGCGTGCGCCGCTCGCCGCCAAGCCGCAGCATGTCGGGGTTCACCAGCACCTGCTCCATGACCCGCTCGCTCAGGTAATGGCGGAACGCTTTCTTGATGAACCGCTTGTCGCGCTCTTCGACGAAGAACCGGTAGGCCGACATTACCGCGAATGTCGGCAGGAGCACGGTCATCGGCGCGACCAGTTCGATCCAAAGATTCCATCCGCGCAACAGCCAGAATGCCGCCGCGATCCAGCCGCCCATGACAAGAACCGTCAGCGCGCCCGACACCGCCGGCCGCCGCACCGCCGTCGTCAAGCCGATGAACGCGCACAGCAATCCTACCACCGCCCACGTGATGGTGCGCGGCGCCTCGTGCAGGAAATCGCGGCGCAGGATGTTGTTGATCGCGTTGGCATGGACGACGACCAGCGGCGAGTTGGTGTCCAGCGGCGTCGCCGCCACGTCAGTGCCCGTGGCGGCCAAGCCGACCAGCACAATGCTGTTTAAAAAGTTCTTAAGCGGGAATGATTCCGGCTGGCCAGCGCTTCGTTGTTGCAGCGACTTCAACACCTCGGCCGCAGAGACGACACGAAAGTCCTTCAACCGGCCGCGGAACCGGATCGGCAGCGTATCCGGCAGCTTCGATGTTGTTCCCTTCTCCATCCTTTCCGCCACTGCCGCGGAGAAACTCGGCTGGCCCAACACACGCATGGGCAACCTGCGCAGCACGCCGTCCAAGTCGCGCGGCGCGTTGACGGCGCCAGGGGTTGTCTCCTTGGCCAGCGCCTCGAACGGCTTCAGTTCGTATTCACCCCGCGCATCGCGGTCGCGCGCCATCGCAAACACGGCCCCGCGAAGCTGGCGGCACAATTCAACTACCGCGCGGTCAGACTCCGGATGTTTTTCGTCCGGCTCCGTCATCAGGATGTCGTAGCCGATGGCGCGGGGCGGATATTCGTTGAGCGCCTGTAACAACGCGGCATGAAACTCGCGCGGCCACGGCCAGCGCCCCAGTTGCCGGATGCTCGAATCGTCAATCACGACGAGGATAATGCGCGGGTCGAGATTCGCCGGCTTCTCGGCGCGGAACCGCACGTCGAGCGATGCCAGTTCGAAGACCCGCAACAGTTCCGTATGGCCCAGCCACATGCCGGCCCACGCAAACAACAATCCCAGCGTCACACCAAGAACACGTCCGATTCTCAGCCAAGGCTTCACACGGTGACGGTAGCGGGCGCGCCGCCCTGTCACAACGCGAATTTTACTTGCGAGACCCACGTCACGTGCGAAACTTGAACGCACCAATGGGACATCTTATGAAAAGACTCGCGCCACTGCTCCTCCTAGCGTTCCCCGTGCTCGCTGTCGCGCCGCAACCGGCAACGATGACGTTGGTGCAAGGCACGGTGACCGTGGACGGGAAGGTCGCCGCACAAGGCCATCTCCTGGGCGTTGGCTCGACCATCGGCACCGAGGCGGCCAGCTTTTGCGATGTGGCGCTTGACGCCGCCAACTCGTTTCGCGTGCGTGAGTCGAGCACCGTCAAGGTCAACGCGCTTTGGGACGAGTCCAAGAAGCCCGACGGCTCGGTCGTGAAGAAGGTGACGCTCGATCTGACCCGCGGGGGACTCGCCTCAAAGCTCGACAAGCTGCCCGCCGGCACCGAATACGTAGTGCGAACGCCGATCGCCGTCGCTGCCGCACGCGGCACGTTTTTCGGCATTGATATCGGCATTGCGAAGGTCGGCGTGGACGCCGGTCCAGGCGGCGCGGGCGTGGTGGCCGGCGCGGGCGTCCCCGGTCTGGCGCGCGCGGATGTCGGCGTAGGCGCAGGTCCGGGTGGTGTCGGTGTCAACGCGGGCGCCAACGTCGTCGGAGTTGGTGCTGGCGCTGGTGTCGGTGTTGGACCCGGCGGCGTTGCTGCGGGTGCCGGCGTTGGCGCGGGGCCGGTTGGCATCGGCGCGAACGCAGGCGTGGGACCGGGCGGAGTCGGTGTGGGCGTTGGTATGCCGGGCGGACCGGGCGTGGGTGTGGGCGTTGGTGCTGTGCCATTGCCGCCACCGTTCCCGGGCACGGCCGTGCGAGCAATCAACTGCGGCGTGGTTCAAGGCAACGTCATGCTGGTCAGCGGTGACAACCCGAACAAGTCGGTCAACGTGAGGCCATACCAGCAAACCACGATTTCGCCCTGGGAAATCGCACAGTTGCGCGCGCGCGGCAGTGGGGTGCTGTCCCAGCGAATCCTCGGTCGCCAGTTCATCCAACAACGCCAGGCGCAGGCTGCGGCGAAACTGCGCGGCGTCGGTGTTGACAAGGACGAACCCATCGCGCGGCAGAAAGCTTATAGCCACATTGCCCACATCATCTACGACTTGAAGATCGAAGGCGAAAAGCCGGTCTCCCAGCTCCTCATGCAGGACGAAAAACTGGCGAAGAAGTTGTTCGATTACGTCGCAACGGCAAAGGTCGTCGCATCGGAAAAACAGCCGGACGGCACCGTGCAGGTCGTGCTCGAACTCGACGGTCTCGGCGTGCAGGACGCCCTCGGCGGCGTCATCCAGTTCAAGCAAGCCATCGCGCCCATTGATCTCGCCGAATACGGCAAGCTCTACGGCCCAATGGCGCGCGTCACAACCGAGCGCGCGGCGGAAGTGGACGCGCTGCGCAAGATGGCCGAGAAGATCTACGGAGTCGTGATTGACTCCAACACCACCGTCGAGAACTTCGCCGTCAAGAACGATACCATTCGCCAGACCGTCACCGGCGTTGTGCAGGGCGCCGAGAAAGTCGAGACCACCTACTACAGCGACGGTTCGTGCAAGGTCGTCATGGTCATGAACGCCGCGCTCATTCCCAAGCAGCTCTCGCCGATGATGGGCAACGTCTTCGGTCAAAACTACATGGGCAGCCCCGAGGTCATCGAGTTCGCCAACTTTGAACAGTTGATGGCAAGGCTGAAGTGAGCCATCGCGCTGTCAGCAAGCAAGAGAAGTTGTTGGGGTGGGGGTGGGGGACACTGCGCGAAGTCGGCGCTGCTGACTGTCATGTTGAAGGAGTTCGGTAAATGCGCCATTTTGGACAAAGCGTTCAATCAGGCATAGGATGCCTCCATCGAATGCCAGCAAGGATGTGATCCATGAAAGTTTCTCTTCTCGTTCTCGCTACAGTTGTGGCTGCTCAAGCCGAAGTCACTGTCTTGGACGACTTCTCTTTGTCACGGCCGACTGGATGGCAACTCAGCGGCGTCGGCGCGAAGGGCTTGAGCGTCAACAGCAACGCTGTGGATGGCGCGTCCGCGCTGTGTGGCACGCTCCGTGTCGCGGCGGACAGCTCGCCGCACGCGGCGTTCCTGACGAAAAAAATAGACAACTTGCCGGGCCTCCACCAGTGGGAGCGGCTCACGTTCTCTTTTCGCTTCGGCTCAACGAATAATCTCGATCCGGAACGCGCACTGGTGTTCCGGTTCCGCACCGGGCCGAGCGAGTTTACCGATCTGCCGTTTGCGCGGTTGCGTGATGTGAAACCGGGCCGCTGGCAGGCTGCTGTAGTGCGGCTCGATGGCTTTGTCGAACCGCGGAACATCTACAGCGCGTATTTCCATCCGCTGAAAGAACTCACGTTTCGTATCGGCGTGACTGAAGGACAGGCATTTGAAGGAGACTTTGCCGTGGCGAGTATCCGGCTGCATCCCAAGTCGCCGCCGGACTGGCAATACAAGCCGCGCATCAGCCCGCGCAAAACCGGCAACCTGCGCCGCGCCCTGTTGGTCACTCACTCGGCGGCGAGTTTCTATTTCGTCCGCGAGACGCTCGAATCGCTTGGCGTAACCGTGGAGCGGCGGTTATTCCGGGGGCTGCATTTCCCGATCTTTGGTTTCCCCACGTCGGTGCGGGAGCTGATGAACTACGACCTCGTGGCGATGGTGGACGTTGATCCCTACGTGCTGACGCGGGCACAGGTAGAAATGCTGTGCGACTACGTTGCCAGCGGTGGCGGATTGCTGTTTGTGGGCGGGCCAACGACGCTCAGCGCGGCGAAATCTTTTCCGCGACCTCTCGCGGAGATGCTGCCTGCAACGAACGCGAAGGCCTCATCCGCGCTCTCGCAGCGCAGTTACCAACTCGGGCGCGTGGCGCTGCTCAAGGGCCATCCGAACGTCGCGGCGACCACGGATGGCTGTTTCTTCGCGTCGGGAGAATATCGGACGCGACTGGCGCGAACCTTCCAGTGGCTTGCCGGGCAGGAACCGGGCGCGGCGAATCTGCCGGGTTACACAGCGGCGCGCGCCGATTTTCCGCAGGTCGCGCCACTTGACCGCACGAACTTCTTCCCGATCATCTCATGGCTCGGCACCGAAGGGGGCGGACACTTGCTTGACGAGCGCGGGTTGCGCGAGCGATTGGATGATCTGTGCGGACACGGCTTCAATACCGTCGCCATCGGCGGCCTGCGCCATCTGGCGCGCAAGCCCTGGGACAATCGCGCGCGGCTGCTCGACTATGCGATCCGTTACGCGCAGTCGCGCGGCATGGCTGTCATGTTCGAATATGAGCACCTGACCAACATCGGCCGCGATACGCCGCCCAAGCCGTGCGTGTTTGCGCCGGACTACCGCGAGAAACTGGCAGAGACGTTGAAACCGAAGTTCGACGCGGCGCGCCAGTATCCGCGCGTGTGGGGGATTAAGATCCTCGACGAGCCGACGGCGTGTGACAAGTCGCTGGACTATTGCGACCTTTGCCAGCGCGAGTTTCAGAAACGGTTCGGTCAGCCCTTGCGAAAGCGCACCGATATCCCCCCCAGCGACACCGAAAGCCATCTCCAACTCAGCCAGTTCATCAGCGACTACGTGGCGACCGGCTACGGCGCGATCCGGCAGGTGGCGCACGAATCTGCAGCGCCGTTTGGCCTGCTGCTGACCTACATGTCGCCTGGCTACGGCTACGCGGACAATCGTCGCGCGCTGGAGGATGTCCTCGGCTGGTCGCGCGCCGCCGATTACGTGGACTTCGACGTGTATCCCTACTTTTATCCCGTCTCACAGAACATCCGGATGCTTCAGGCGCATTTCTGTTTTGCGGTGCAGCGCGCCATCGCCGGCCATCTCGGCAAGCCGGCGGGTTTCTACGTCGAGCTGGATGATCGAAACTACCCATTCCAGATCAACCCGGTCGAAGCGAGCGGCGAGTGCGCGTGGACCGCCATCAGTCAGGGTTGCCACTATCTGAACTCATTCATCAACAACGCCTTCGGCACGGGCACGGGCGCGCGTCCAGAGCGATGGGAGCACCTCGGTCGCGAGCTGCGGAAAATACGCGACGCGGGACCAACGCTAGCGTGCACGCGCAAAACGCCCTCGCCCTTGGCACTTTATTTTCCCCATGCGCAGTGGATGAGTAGAGGCAGGAAGTTTGCGCCGGCTTATGCGTATCAACTGTTGCTGCGCGCGTTTGGCGAGTGCGACATCGCTCACGAACAAATCGCTGCCGGGCGCGATGGCTTCGGACTGGTGAAGGTGCTGGTGATGGTTGAAACGGATTATTTGCCGAAGGCGGCTGTTGTGTGTTTGGCTGGGTTTCTCCGCGCAGGTGGGTGGATCATCTGCGACGACACGGCCAAGCTGCCGGATGAGCTGCGAGACAACCCACGTTTGATCCGGGTCCACGGCAGCCTGGAACAACGGTTTCATGACGCCATCGAGACGCCGGACGCAAGGGCACGCGCGGATCTTCTGCGGCAGGTGCGCGCAGCGCTCGCAAAGATCGGAATCACTGCTCACGCCCGCGCAGACAACGATGATGTAGAAACCAGTGTGCTCGTGGGCGAGGGAATCGAGTTGCTGGTTGCCGTCAATCACGCTGCCAAGCCGGTCACGGCGAGCGTGCAACTGGCCGGCCGCCGGGAACCGTTGCGGATCAGCCTGCCCGGCCGAAACGGAGCCTTGATCCCCATCGAGCCGCCGCGGCACGGCCAAATAGCTTTGCGAGTCCCAAACTCCCACAAGCCCCGCCCTGACAACTGAGGTCAGGTCAAGGTTCATATGGACTGTCAATGTGTTGCCGCACTGCAACGAGATGAACGAGCAGGGATTGCCACCCGTGATTTGTCGGCCCGCCTCTTTGCGACCGGTCACGCGCTTATCGCGTGGTGCGTTGCTGGCGGAGCAATTTTAGTTCTTGTTGGAACCTGCTGAACACGTCGTCAGCGCGCGTGCGTTCCTCCGTCCACTTCGCGCCATCGCCGATGAAGTAGAGCCGTGTGCGATAAGCGTCCATCCTGTCCTTGAACCGAGTGACTCCGCGACCCAGCACGTCGCCCGAAAACACTTCCACAACATCGGCCTTGCGCTTGAGATCAAAGGTTCGCTCGCCCGCCTCCCGTGTGTGGATCGCCAGAAAACTCCTGTCGCCGTAGATGATTTCGTCACCGTCGCAAAAAAGATGACAGCCCGCGCGCCTGGCAATGTTGCGCAACAGGTCTGCCGGAGTCATGACCGAGCCGATCCATATATCCGTGGCCGAGGCGGTCTGACGTTTGAGGATTGAGGGTTGCCCGCCGTCCTCGAAACGCGCGAGCACCTCGCCTCCTTCGGCGCCGTGAAAACGCTGCGGCAGTTCAACATCCCTCGGGAATTGCTGCTTGATGCCGCCGGTCGCTTTGTCGAGCACCCACTCGGGACGCTCGAAGCTGCCAAACACGCGTTGCGGCGCGAAGCCGCTGAAATACTGCGCGCCGGCGCCGGTCAGTTTCATGTTCAGTTTGCGCCGCTCGCCAGTCTGGGACGCCAACGTGAATCCAAGTAGGCTCTTGATATGTGCAGTCGAAAGCTCAGGCTTCTTGTCCGGATTGAAAAGCCCCGGCGCAAACATCCAGACTAGCACGGCACCGCGGCGGCGCAGCCGCTCGTCAATCAACCGCCGCTCCTTGTCGGTCAGGTTGAAGCAGTTGATCATGAGATACAGTTTGTAGCGTTTGGCGTCACGCGCGAGGATGTCGCCCAACTCGTAATGATCCACCGGCGCGCCGATACGGCAGGTCTCTTGCACCTTGAACGCGTCCATCAGCGAACTGGAAACAGGCCACGGCGGTCCAGTCATCAGGCCGTTGAGGCTCACGACGGCGGCAATATCCGTGTCGCTCGTGCGGTCGAAGTTCATGGCCGCCTCGCCGCATCGTTGCATCTGATCGAAGAGCGAGAGAATAGGCTCGTGGTGATACCAACTTCTGCCCATTTGGAACCACCAGCCGTTGCCGCCCTCGCAGAGTTGGTGGGCAAACTCGCGCTTCAAGCACGCCAGCGATTCATCCAGATTCGGTGGCCGCCCATAGAGCGACGGATTGTTGGGCGAAGGTTCGGAGAAGTTGGTGCGAATGTCCGATTCACTGATCCAAAGCTTTCCATGCTTCTTGAGGCTAGCGATCGGGAAACGGATGCACGCGTGTTCGCCGTGCCCGCGGCGGTTGTATTGGGGTGGCCCTGACCAGAAGTCCACGCCGGGCGAACTCAACAGGTCCCTGAGCGTCGCCTGCCCGCCTTCCAGATACCAATGGTTCTGCAAGTAACCGTGGAACATCCCCACCAGTTGCTCGCGGTTGCACGCCTGTTTTACAGCGCGCGAGAAAACGAGCAGGCTGTCCTCCATCACCTTGTTGTGCACGTAATAGTAGTCGCGCACGCGCTGGCTTTTCTCAGGATCCCAAAAGACGCCGGCATCCGCGGTCTGGCGGCTGCGCGGATCGGGCGGCGAGGCGGTGCCAAAGTCGGCTGTGGGATCGTTCCAGGCGGCGCGCAGTTTGCGGACATCGCCGTCGTATTTCGATTGTAGGTAATCGCGAAACGCCTTGAGCATGGGCTTGGAGAAATCCACGGCATACTTGGAGTGATCGTAGTCGGCCCAGTAATACCACTCCTCGGTGCCGCCACCGCAGACGAAGTAACCGATGATATTCTTCGCGTAGGCTGATCTTCGGACGTGGGTGACGTAGTGATAGAGCGCCTCGGCGGTTTTCTGCCGCCACACTTCGGAAGCAAAACTCGGGTAACCGCGCTCCTCCAGCGGCCGATCGGTCATGGCATACCATTTGGTGAAGTGGTTCTTAGCGCCGTCGTTGAAGGCGATTGTCTCATCGGGGTAATCCCGCGCAAAATGCGGTGGGTTGCACACGTAGAGCCGGAGGACGATCCGTCCGTTGGGCACTTGATCGAGAAAGCGGTTCAGTTGGTCGTCGAGCCGCTTGAAGGTCGCCGTTTGGTCGCCCGGCCAGCCGATGCCGCCGACCATTTCAAAATGAACCGGGAAGTTGCGATTGCCCATCTCCGCCAGTTGCTCCAGCGTCCCGGCGCACCGCGTGTAGATCATCGGGCCGTAAGGTTTACCGTCGAGCACGAGCGTTGGCATGCCGAGCACCGGTTTTACTTGCGCGAGCGTCTGCGGCCGGTCTGTCGGCTGGGCTTTGAAAGCGGGCAGCTTCAGCTTGATGTTGGGCGCCGGACCTTTCAGCGGGTCGCCGTCCTGCCCGTCCGGGATGCCGTCCAGATCAGTGTCCTTGCAGTTGGGATTCGTTCCGCGCTCAAGCTCGGCAAGGTCGGGCAGTCCATCATGGTCGCCGTCAATAGCCGGGCCACCCTTCGTCTGGACAACGCTCACAGATAAGCGCGCCTCTGTCTCTCGCTTGGCCAATGTTTCCAAGTAGCGCCCCTTACCGGCGACATGTGGCACGACCGTCAGCTTTACGTCGAAGTCGGATTCGATTTCCTGTGTTTGTTGCCAGTCAAACGGCTCGGCATATATCCACTCAAACTCGTCTGGTTTCACGGAATCCATGAAATATAGCCCGCTCGTGCCCGGCTGGCTGCGCACGATGACGCCGATGCCAAAGGGCCTCTCGCCCTGATAACTCACGTCATGCCATGAAGGATCGGCGATCCATTTGTTCGAAGCTCCCGATGTGAGCATCACACCGTCGGTGGTCAGGCTGTTGCTGAACAACCCCGGAGTCTGTCCCTTCGCGCGCAGCGAAATCGGTATCTTCAGCCACTCCAGACGCACCTTTTGTCTAGCGTTATAGTGATGGTCAATCTCGATGAAATCTTTGAAGAAACGGTAATCCGTGACCAGCGAGTTGCCTTTGGCGAGAAGGTTCGGATAGATGATGCGTAACCTCATGAACACCGGCCCGCTTGCCGTCTTCTCAATCGGCAGTGCGCCAAATCCCTTTTGCGTGATCTGCGTTTTCCGGCCTGTCCACCAGCAAATGCCATCACCCAGCGTTTCGATCCGTTGGTTGCCATCTTTCAGCAGCAACGATGTGATTGCCCCGCCCTGTTGCTGGTTCACATGAGCGATGTAACCATCCGTCTCAACTCGAAATGCTTCGTCAACCTGTGCGACAGACTTTGTCGCACATGGCTTTGGGGAGGGGTAGAGGTAATACCGATGTTCCTTGCCGGGTGCGATCACAGCACTGGGTGCCAGGAATACCTCCGCACCGTTCGATTGCACGGCGACCTCTTTGTTATCGGTCATATCCCACGCGTGAAGTCCTGCTGCTTCTGCCAGGGGCTGCTGATCCGCCAGGGGAATTCTGACGGGTCTTGCGAGAGGCGCGCCAGTCGGGGGATTCCAGAGTCGCACCAACACACGGTGGTTTGCATCCTCAAATTGCCACGGTGCATCTTGTTTGCCGCCGGGCGTCTTCGACAGGCCACTGGCCAGCGCAAGGGCGGGCAAGAGTTGGACGAGAGAGAAGATGATTTGATGACAGGTCGTGTGCATATCGCCAGCCGTTGATATGCAGCCCATGCCGGCGATGCAATACCAGAATATCTTGGGACGATCAAAGGCATGGAAGTAGATCGTGTTCGTCATCCGCCTGACTCTTGGTCGGCCGGTTTCGGATCCGATGACGTTTGCGTTATGTCGCTGCTTGTGACATGTGCGTTGCAGCCATTAGTATCTTATACATGCCAACAAACCGCACCATCCTCCACGTGGACATGGATGCATTTTTCACGTCGGTGGAGCAGCGTGACCGGCCAGAGTTGCGCGGCAAGCCGGTGGTGGTCGGTGCGCCGCCGGATAAACGCGGGGTGGTGGCAGCGGCTAGCTACGAGGCGCGGAAGTTTGGCATTCACTCCGCCATGCCGTCGCGGACCGCGTTTCGGCTTTGCCCGCAGGCGGTGTTCCTGCGAGGCGATCACGCTAAATACGACCGCGAGAGCGAACGAGTGATGACCATTCTGAGGCAGTTCACGCCGCTGGTGGAGCAGGTAAGCGTGGATGAGGCGTATCTGGATGTGACCGCATCGCTGCGGTTGTTAGGCACGGGCGAGCAGATTGCGCGGGAGATCAAGCGCCGTATTCACGAGGCAACCGGGCTGACGGCATCGGTGGGCGTTGCGCCAAACATGTTTCTGGCGAAGCTGGCGTCAGACATGCGTAAACCCGACGGGTTGATGATGATTACGGACCTGAACAAACTCGACTTATTGCGACCATTGCCGATCGGGCGGATTGCGGGCATTGGCAAGAAGACAGAGCCGGTATTTCACGATCTTGGCATCCACACCGTCGGCGACTTGCAGCGATTCCCCATCGAGACGCTACGGGCGAAGTTTGGCGTCTGGGCGGACGAGGTGAAAGCGCGGGCGATGGGCGAAGACGACCGGCCGGTCGAGTCCTGCAGCGAGGTGAAGTCCATCAGCAACGAGACGACGTTTGACGAAGACATGAGCGAACTGGGAATGTTGGAGCGCGTGGTGCGTGAGTTGGCGGACGAAGTGGGCCGGCGGCTGCGTGCGGAAGGTGTTCGGGCGCGCACGGTGCAGTTGAAGCTGCGCTGGGCTAATTTCACAACCCTGACACGGCGGGCGACGCTGCCTGAAGCAACGGACGACGAGGGACGGATCGCGGCCGTTGCGCTTCAGTTGATGCGGGTTGAGTTAAAGGAGCCGCGGCCCGTGCGGTTGATTGGAGTGGGCGGTCAGAACCTGTTGCGTTCTCCGAGGCAGTTGGAGCTACTGGATCGCAGTTCCAATAGGCGGGATGATCTGAACAGGGTGGCGGATGCGGTGCGGGCCAAGTTCGGCGCGAAAAAACTCAGGCGCGGCGGCGAACTGTAAGAAGTGGCTGTGGGACCATACTTTCTTCGCACTGGGGGTAGCCGAACCCCAAACCATCGATCAACATCAACGACTGGCACAGACTCTTCAGGTGAATCGTGCAGATAAACCCGGTAAGAAGCAGTGGTGCGGGCGACAGGACTTGAACCTGCAAGCCTTGCGGCGTCCCGCCCTAAACGGGATGCGTCTGCCATTCCGCCACGCCCGCGCTACACTTCGGAGATCTGCGCATCGCCACTTCTAGCTGTGGTTGGCTGGATGTTCAACGCTTTTTGTTCTCTTGTGGAGATCTAATGCGCGAAGGAGCGCCTTCAACAACTCAGCAAAAAAAGCCGGCAGAGTGTGTTGACAGGCGGAAGCGACCTCGCTAAGGTCTGCGCGCTTTTTGGGTGGGCGCGTAGCTCAGCTGGCTAGAGCAAGTGACTCTTAATCACTGGGTCCTCGGTTCGAATCCGAGCGCGCCCACCAATTCTTTTTGCGCAGGGGCGAAGGGAACCTGTGACAGTATCTCAATCGCCTTCTTGCAGTTGGGACACTGGTGTTGGACGCCAGCGGGAAGGTTTTTGAGTGTGAACTTCCGATGACAGTGTGGACACTCCGCCGCGCGCCGCTCGGAGAGCGATTCGGCATATTGTTCGTGCAGTCTCGCCTTCATGCCGTCCGGATCCAGAACATTGGTGACATGATGGAGCTGGCTCTTCAGTTCCGCCATCTGGGCCAACACGTGGTCCAGCCGGTTTCTGATTCCGAAAACCGCAAATGGCAGTAGCAGCCAACGCGTGACGAACACCACGGCGAGGAGAACAGCCAGAACGCCCAGAGCCAGGAAAAGGCCGGACCCGAAGGTCTCGATAAGTTTCTGAAATTCCATCGTGCGGCTCCTTGAGTCGAGTCTAGTATATTGGACAATATCAACAAAGTTTCCGGCTGGGAAACCAAAACGCGGCGTCCGACGGAAGTGATAAGCCCGCATGAGGCAGACCGCAGCCGTCCGTGAATGCCCTCCAACCCGGTTCCTCAAACACGCGTCTAGCATCCAAGTCGCAACTGTCAACGACAACTAAATTCGTGTCCGTTGATTGTTCAGCCAGCAAATCATCCTCGCCAATCACACGCATGCCATGCAAAACGTCCCCTCGTTAGGAAGCAATAGCTCCTAACCAGCATTTTTCACCTCAATCCCAGCCATGTCCCCGCAGACTCCTGCGCGGAGCACACCTCACCTCTGGCGGTAAAAAACTACGTCGGTTGGTTACTCAGCCTCTCAAAGGCCGTCCGTTAAGCCCCGATCATCGCTTGCCAAACAGGTTGCCGCGTGGATCCGTCCGGGCTGCCACACTGGCAGATGATGCCGTAGGTGCTACTGACCGACTTTCGGTCTTAGCAGCAGCTTCGCCCGTTCCACTTGGCGTGATCTCAGCCTTGCCGGAGAAGGCCACGCCTTCTTCCATGGCGAGACGCTTGGCCTTGAGATCGCCAGTCATACGCGTGGACGACTTCATCTCGATCCGCTCGCGGGCGGTGATGTTGCCCTCGATGGTGCCTTCCACAATGATGGAGTTCACCGTCGTGTTGCCCTTGATCGAACCGGTCTTTCCAACCGCTACATCGTGTCCGCACGCGACGTCGCCTTCGACTTTTCCGTCAATCTGAAGCGAGCCGTTGGTCTTGATGTTACCTGTGACTTCCGCGTCCGCCGTAATGATGGACTGCGAGTTACTCCCTGTTGTATCCATTGTTTGTTCCAAGCTCCTGGTTAATTAGCCTAACAGTTGGGCGGCATATTGCCTTGCTCGCACGCTTGAGGCAAGTGTTTTGCGGTGCACTCTTGGGGCTTGGCTCATCGCGCCATCGGCTCCAGAACCGCCGCTGAAAAAAGTTGCACGCCTTTCAGAGGCCGGTATAGTGGCCGGCATGAAGATCGTCTGGTTGTATCGGATCGCGGGTTTGCTCGCTCTGGCGGTGTTGGCACTCAATATGATGGGGTGCGCAGAGATGAAAGAAGGCGAAACCAACGTTCCAGATCGGTTGACACGCGGTCTTGGCGGTGGTGGTCAGTTCGGCGGCAGCCCCACCGGTGTGTTCGAACCGCGATAATTCCGAGACGCAACCGCGCTAGACATTTGCAGCCTCGTTCGCTAAACAAAGCCGCATGAAAGCGCGCTGTCTTGTTTGCCGCGACCCCGTGCAAGTGGCTCAGTATCCCGGCTGGCAGCAGCGTGACTCCGCTGGAAGACTCCGTCCCGCGTTCTGTTTGAACAGCTCCTACGTCGCCAAGGTCATCTGGCCGTGGATGACGCACACTGCGGCCGAGCCGGCGTGCGACGCGCTGGAGTTTGAGATTCCCGTCGAAGCTGGCGAGCCGTGCTGGTGCGATGCCTGTGAGCTGCATCTGAGGGAAGCGGGCCTCGACCTCAACGATCTGGCGCAGCGCGAGCAGTTCGCGCTCGACAGTGTCGCGCGATTTCGGAAAGAAACCGCCGCCTATGCCGAGGCCGTGCGCCCCGGCCTGATAGTAACATTCACATGAATGAACTGAAGCCCACCGACCGCCCCGGCGTCTGGTCGTTCGAGACCGACACGATGAAGGGCGAACTCAGCGCCAATGCTGAGACGCACCTGCACGGCATTACCTCGCTCACCCAGAAAAGCACAGGTCGCCAGGTCGTCCGCGAGAAGCTGTTTTGTCTCCATCTCTACCGCGTGCTTGCGCGTAACCAGTGGTTTAGCCAGTGCCGCGACGTGCCGCACACCGCCAAGCTCGAAGGCGATGAGTTGGTTGTTTCATGGCCGTTGACCAAACCCGACGTGCCCGGTTTTGGTCCCGGCCTCGAAGCGGAGGCGCGCTACCGCGTGGCGGTGGCAAACGCGATTGACCTCACCGTGACGATCAAGAACACCACGCGCTGGCATCGCGACTTGGAGTTGTTTACTTCCAACTACTTCGACGCGGCAATGAACCCCGCGTTCTACACCGTGACGCCGTATCGCGGCCCCGTCGGCCCCAAGAATCCCGCCGTGCTCACCCAGCCGCTCGACAATCCCTGCTCGCGCTTCTGCTACAACGGCTGGCCTCGTGACATCTTCGCCGCGCAGAAGTTCTTCGACGGCCGTTGGGAATACGGCACGCACTCGCCCGTGGCCTGGGCCATCGGCCGCTGGTATGCGTATCCGTTCGGCTTTTACGCCACCGGTGATCGCAAAACAATTGCGGTGGTGATGGCGCAGCCGGACGACTGCTTCGGCATGTGCAGCAGTTACCACAGCGACGATCCCAAGGATGGCGTCGCACACCATAATTCGCTCTACCACAACCTGCTCGGCCGTGACGTCGGCCCCGCGTCCCAGCACACGCTGCGGCAACGGCTCGTGCTGACCGACTGGGCGGACGACGACGCCCCGCTGAAGGCTTATCAGGAATTTGTCGCCGCGATGCAGCCGAAACCGGATGGCAATGTTTAGAGCGCAAGTCCCGACCTGCAAGGTTTTCCCGGAACGGTGCGATAGGTGTAATTCGTGTTGATTTTTTCCGAGGGGTGAAACAGGAATAATAGGTCATGCAGAGATTGGGATTTCTTGTTCTTCTGGTGTTGTGCGGAGCGTTGAGTCAGGACGGTGTTGCACAGACAGCCGATCCGGTGACGGCTTTGAAGAGCTTCAGCGACTTCCAGCAGATGGACCTCAAGCGGCTGCTTGACGGAGAGATTCTCTCCGAGCGCGGCTCATTGATGAACCTGCGGACCGGCATCTCGACGCAGTCTTGTTATGCGGTGCCGACGCCGCCGGAGGAAACAGCGAAACGGCTGCAACAATGGGATCCCTTGCCGCATCCCGCGCTGAATGTTTATCAGGTTCATTCGTTGAGCGCACCATGCGAGGTGGCTGACTTCAAGAGTCTGGATTTCAAGTTGGACAAGCGTGCCGTGCGATGGCTGTTGAACAAGACGCTGGCTACCACGGCTGGGGATTCTGACCTGAACCTGAGCTGCAGTGAGGCTCAAGAGATGGCCAAGAGCCTGAGGAAGAATTCCACGCCGGAGGAGGTGGCTTCGTGCTGGTCCAGACTCTTGTTTGAACGCGCGTCCTCTTTTCAGACGAAGGGTTTTGATGATGTGCAGCCCTATGAGGTTTCAGGTGAATCCGTGAGCCTGGCCGCGCAGCTTCGGTTGATGTTGCAGGAGAAGAGCCAGATTGCCCGTGAATTCGATCCGATCATCCAGAAAGTCAGGCTGTTGAGTGGGGGCGCTCCGGCGTTGAAGCCGTTTTATTACTGGAACCTGTTCTCGTCGGAGGGCTATGGCACGTTGTGTCTCGGCGCAATGTATTCGCTGCCGGTTGGCGATCATTACCAGCTTTTGGACGTGGAATACTATGTCAGTGGGAGCTACTACACATCGGCCGTGTTATATGAGGTCTGGCCGATCCGGATAGGGGACAAAATGGGTTCGCTGGTATGGCGGGGCGACTTGCTCTCTGCGGGTGCATTGGCCTACACGAAGGGTGTGGAACGGATTGCCTACGGGGCCATCATGTTGTTGGAAATAAAAAAGGCGATTCGCGCATTTCAGGATGATATAAAAGCGGCGCGATGAGGACGGATGCCAACACCAGAGAGTCACACATGAAGAGAACCTTTAGCGCCGCCTTGCTGCTGGCCGTCTGTTTCGCGCTGCCGTTTGCGCGCGGCGCCGAAAGCGCCTTGGAACCGAAGGCCGTGAAATCTTCCGATGCGTCAGGCATGAGCATGGAACTGGACGTCAACTATGGCTTCGCCGCCGGCTCCAAGACGCACACGGGCGGCACGGACGTGGGCTATGTCAGCGAGCAAAACGCCGGCCTGAGATACGTTGTCTCGCCCGAACTCACCAAGAACCTGCTCCTGCGCGCCGGCCTCGAATGGGAGCGCCTCTCCTTCGGTCTTCCCGGTGGCGCGCCGCTGCCCAACACACTCCAGCAAATCAATGGCATTCTCGGCTTCGATTGCCAGCTTAACGAGCAATGGTTGTTGCGCTTGGAGACCCATCCGGGCCTCTACAGCGATTTCAAGGATTTGAACTTTCACGATTTGAACATCCCGGTGATCCTTGGCGCGTCGTATCTGGTGGACGCCAACCTCCAGTGGTTCCTTGGCCTGCGTGTGGATCCGCGGAGCCGCTATTGGATCGTGCCGGCGGCGGGTGTCCGCTGGAAATTCGCCGACGAGTGGACGTTGAACCTGCTCTTTCCCCAGCCGCGGCTGGAATACGAACTCAACAAGCAATGGCAGCTTTTTCTCGGCGCAAGGATGTTGGGCGGCACCTACCGGCTCGCGGAGGATTTTGGCACCCGTCATGGAGTGAATCCCAAGGCTAACGACACGACGCTCGACTTCTTCGAGGTGCGCGCGGGACCGGGTATTTCATGGAAGCTGTTGCGCAACCTCACCATCGAGGCCGAGGCCGGATGCATGATCCACCGGGAGTTCGAGTTCGACGATCCGCACACGGTGTTTCGCAGCAACAACCCCGCGCCTTATGCACAGATAAGCTGCCACGCGAGTTTCTGAGATAGTAGTCCTCACGCGGAGCGTGATGACCACTTTGGCGGTGATACGACTTGATTTACCCTTTCCGCTTGAGCGCCAGATACGCCGCCGCGATCGTGTGCGGCACCAGCAACACCAGCAGCGGCACGTGCAGTAGCTTGTGGATCACCAGCGCCTTCTCCGGCTTCACGGTTGCAGCCAGTCCATACCGGCCGCTCATCATGTAGCCGGTCAGGAACAACGCGATCACCACGATCAGCAGCGGCCAACTGGTGATGCGAATCGTCTTGAGGGCGATGCGATTGAAGTTTGTCATGCGCAAACCGGGTCTTCGACGAACAACATCTCTACCCCGCCGGACACTTTAAAGCCAAGCCGATTCCTGAGACTTCCTTTCAAAACCGCGCTTGCGACGGCCGGGCGTCGTCGTTAAGGTTCCGGCTCCATGACGGACGAAGACAAGCAATGAAGATTTCATACAACTGGCTGAAGGAATACGTGGCATTCGATTGGTCGCCGCAACAACTGGCCGACCGGTTGACGATGTGCGGCATCGAAGTCGAGGGCGTCGAGAAGATCGGCGCGTGCCTTGACCACATCGTCGTCGCCCAGATTCTCAGCGTTGACAAGCACCCCAACGCCGACCGCCTCACCGTCTGCCGCGTCACCGACGGCGCGACGGAGCGGCAGATCGTTTGCGGCGCGAAGAACCACAAGGCCGGCGACAAGGTGCCGCTGGCGTTGCCGGGCGCGGTGCTGCCGGGTGATTTCAAGATCAAGGTCGGCAAGCTCCGTGGCGTCGAGAGCCAGGGCATGATGTGTTCGGAGAAGGAACTCGGCATCGCCGAAGACGCCGAGGGTCTGCTCATCCTCGACCCGGCCACGCGTCTCGGCGCGCCGATCGGTGAAGTGCTTGGCGGTGGCGACACGCTGTATGACTTGGAGATCACGCCGAATCGGCCCGACTTGCTCAGCATCATCGGCATCGCCCGCGAAGTCTCCGCGCTGACGGGCAATCCCATCAAACTGCCTGCCGTGAGCTTCGCCGAAGACGGTGAGCCGGTGGAGACGCTGGCGAAAGTCCGCGTCGAAGCGCCCGACCTCTGCCCGCGTTACACGGCGCGCGTAGTGCGTGGCGTGAAGATCGGCCCCAGCCCGGCGTGGTTGAAGACGCTGCTGGAGAAGCTCGGCATCCGCTCGATCAACAACGTCGTGGATGTGACCAACTTCGTGTTACTGGAGAGCGGCCATCCGCTGCACGCGTTCGATTACAATTTGGTGGCGGGCCATGAGATTGTTGTGCGCTGTGCAAAAGCGGGCGAACATCTGATGACTCTCGACGACAAGGACCGCGTGCTCGACGAACAGATGCTGGTCATTGCCGACGCGCAGAAGGGCGTCGCGCTCGCCGGCGTCATGGGCGGCCGGCAGAGCGAGATCAATGACGGCACCGTGGACGTGCTGTTGGAGAGCGCGTATTTTCTGCCGCCGAACATCCGCAAGACTTCCAAGCGCACCGGCCTCAGCAGCGAGTCGTCGTATCGTTTCGAGCGCGGAGCGGACATCGGTGTGTGCGACTGGGCCAGCCGCCGCGCCATCGCGCTCATCCAGCAACTCGCCGGCGGCAAAGTCGCGCGTGGCGTGATTGACACGCTCACCAAGCCGCTGGAACCGCGGCGCATCGCTTGCCGTTTCAGCCGCGTGAACCAGTTGATCGGCACGAAGGTGCCCGCCGACGCCGTGAAGCGCGCGCTGACGAACCTCGGCCTAGCCATCGTTGGCGAGAACGAGGAACGGATCGAAGTGGCGGTGCCATCGTTCCGCGTTGACTTGCAGCGCGAGGTGGACTTGATCGAAGAAGTGGGCCGCATCCACGGCCTCGACAAAATTCCCTCCGTCGTCTCGCGAGCTGAGCCAGCGACGTCGCGGTTCGACATTGCCTACGATCGTCTTAACCTCGTGCGACAGGTTCTCACCGGCGTCGGCTACGAAGAAGCGGTGAACCAGACACCGACCTCACCGGCGACTGCTGCGCTGACGCCGTTGCCGGCGGAACTCGCGTTAGTGAAACTTCAGAACCCACTGAACGAAGACCTTTCGATTCTTCGGCCGAGCCTGTTGCCCGGCTTGCTGCAAAATCTTCGCACCAACGTCGCGCGCCAGACGCTTGATGTGCGGCTGTTCGAGATTGGCCGCACGTTCGCCGCGCGCGATGGCAAACCGCAGGAGCGGCGTTCGCTCGCGCTTGCCGCGACAGGTCGGCGCGCACCGAACGCATGGGAGGCCGACGCGCTCGTTGCGAAGGCGGATTACTACGATTTGAAAGGCGCGGTCGAGGCTCTGCTGGTGCGGTTGAAGGTGGCTGCGGTGGAATTTGTGCCCCAGACGACACCGGCTAGCGTCTTTGCGCAGTCGGTGCTGGTGAAGGCCGGCGGCAAGACGCTCGGCGAGATCGGCCTGTTGCAGGAGAAACTCGGACGTGAGTTTGACCTGCGCGATCCGGTGGCGCTGGCGGAGCTTGACCTTGACGAAGTGCTGGCCGTGGCGCGATGGACGAAGGCGTATCGGCCGCTGCCGCAGTATCCGTCTGTGCAGCGTGACGTCGCGCTGGTGGTGGATGCGGCGGTGACACACGAGCAGGTGATGGCAGTATTTTCCCGCAGCCGTAAGAATCTGGTGGAAAGCGTCAGACTTTTTGATATATTCAGCGGCAAGACAATCCCAAGCGGGAAGAAGTCTATGGCGTATTCGTTGACGTATCGGGCGTCGGATCGGACTCTGACCGACACCGAGGTTAACAAGGCGCACGAAGAGATTGTAGCGAGATTGAAAACTGAATTGCAGTGCGAGGTCCGCGCAGAGTGAGTGAATGTTGTTCCGTGCCGCGAAAGCGGCAGGGTTGAAACTGAAGAACCAAACGACGGCGGCGACGCCGTCGGTTAAAATGAGCAGCGAAGAAGTAAATCGGTTGTTTGACAGCGGTCTGTTCCTTGAAACGTCAACCGGGTTCAAGGGAGCGCGCCTGCGGGCGCGATTCCCAAACAGTTTGAAATACCCTGCCGTTCGCGTGATGCAACGGTGAATCTCTGACCCGATAACCTTCATCTGAAGGGCCGATCTCTGGCGGTGGACGACATGCCTTAATTGGAAGTCGGCAAGCCGTCAGGTAGGCGCTCCGTTAATTGCGGGGTCTGAGAATACGTTCACACGGCTCTGGTGGGGTATTTCTTTTTCCCCATCGCCGACCGCGCCGCAATAGGACACGACAGGCGATGAGCCAGGATCTATTTCAAAAAAGCGGTCCCGACCGCGTGAGCAACCGGCCCGCGCCGCCCGCACCCGCCGAAGAACAGCTTGCTCCGGCCCGCCCGGAACCGCTGGCGACTCGAATGCGGCCCCGCACGTTGGAGGAATACGCCGGCCAGCAACACATTCTCGGCCCCGGCAAGCTCCTCCGCCGCGCTATCCAGGCTGATCGCATTGCCTCCATCCTGCTCTGGGGACCGCCGGGCACCGGCAAGACCTCGCTCGCGCAGATCATCGCCAATGCTACGCAGTCGCGCTTCGAGCGGCTCAGCGGCGTCGAAAGCAACGTCGCAGACATTCGGCGCGTCGTCGCCACTGCCGCCAACCGTCTCGCCAACGCCGGCCAGAAGACGATCCTCTTCATTGACGAAATTCACCGTTTCAACAAGGCGCAGCAGGATGTGCTGTTGCCCGACGTGGAGAACGGCACCGTCCGTCTCATCGGCGCTACCACGCACAACCCGCTCTTTTACGTCAATGCGCCGCTCGTCTCGCGCTCGCAGATGTTCGAGTTGAAGCCGCTCACTGGCGTTGACATCCAGTTGCTGCTGAAACGCGCGCTTGCCGACGCGGAGCGTGGCCTCGGCAGGCATCGCGTCCAACTCGACGCCGACGCGATGGAGCATCTTGCCACCGCGAGCGATGGTGACGCCCGCAAGGCGCTCAACTCGTTAGAGATTGGCGTGCTCACCACGCCGCCGGACGCCGGCGGCGTGATTCACTTCACGAAGGCCGTCGCCGAAGAGAGCATCCAGAAGAAAGCCGTCGTCTATGACGGTGACGAGGACGCGCACTACGACACCATCAGCGCGTTTATCAAGTCCATGCGCGGCAGCGACCCGGACGCGGCGCTTTACTGGCTGGCGAAGATGCTTGTCGCCGGCGAGGACATCCGCTTCCTCGCGCGGCGCATCGTCATTTGCGCCGCGGAAGACGTCGGCATGGCCGATCCGCAGGCGCTGGTCATTGCGAGCGCGGCGCAACAGGCGGTGGAGTTTGTCGGGATGCCGGAGGCGCAGTTGCCGTTGGCGCAGGCGGCGATCTATATCGCCACCGCGCCGAAAAGCAACGCGAGCGCAATGGGCATCTGGACCGCAATGGCCGACGTGGAGAAAGGCCGCACGCTCGACGTGCCCGATCATCTCAAGGACACGCATTACAAGGGGGCTGAGCGACTCGGGCATGGCGTCGGCTATCAATACGCCCACGACCACGAAGGCGGCATCGCGCCCCAGAAGCACTTGACGGAGGCGCGCAGCTACTACAAGCCGACGGACCGTGGTTTTGAGCGCGAGGTGCAGCGGCGGCTCGCCGACTGGCGGGCGAAGCTCCAGACGAGGAAACCGGCATGAGCACCGCGCTATCCAGTCTCGCCGCCGAGAAACGCGCGCTCCGCGAGCGGATTCTGGTGTTGCGCGGTGCGCTTTTCGCGGACGAAGTCGCGCGCCGCAGCGGGCAAATTGCTACGCGACTGCTGACGTTGCCGGCGGTTCGTGAGGCGCAGACGATCTTCTGTTATCTGTCGCACGGGAATGAAGTCCAGACGCACCAGCTAGTGCGCGACTGGCTCGCCGCCGGCAAACATATCCACGTGCCGGCTTACCACGCAGAGCAACGGCGTTATCAGCCAAGTCATATCTGTGATCTGGAGCGCGATCTGGCGGCCGGCAAGCTTGGCATTCTTGAGCCACACACGCGGAGGACGCCCGACCGGCCGGCGGACGTTGCGATTGTGCCGGGCGTGGCGTTCGACGCGCAGGGACATCGGCTCGGTTATGGCAAGGGTTTTTACGACGAGATGCTGAAGCATTTCGGCGGCCTGAAGATCGCGCTGACGTTTGACTGCCAGATGCAACCGAGCATCCCACACGTGCCCAAGGACGTGCCGATGGACGCCGTTGTCACCGAAAGTGCAGTCTATTGGAGGAAACACGCATGAGACGGTTTTTGTTAGAGAACGCTTACCAGGTGCTGGTGCTGACCCAGGCGGTGCTCTGGGTGATGGCCGGCTACTGGGGCCACCGCATCGTCAACCGCTGGCGGCTGATCGCGGCGCAACGCGAGGCGCGCAGCTTGATCGAGAATGCCGAGCGCGACGCCGCCTCCATTCGACGTGCCGCTGAGGTGACTGTCAGGGGCGATGCAGTAACGGCCCGTGAGGACTTTGAAAAGCAGACCATCGTTAAACGTGCTGAACTGGACGAGAAGGAGAAGCGACTCATTGCCCGCGAGGCCAGCCTGCAGGAAAAGTTGGAGACGTTGATTCGCCGCGAGGAGGAGTTGCGCGAGTCCGACCTGAAGATTGCCGCGCGGCTTGCTGAACTCGACAGGCTGAAAGCCGATGTGCAGGCGCTCATTCAGCAGCAGCGCGATGAGTTGCATCGTCTCTCCGGCCTTTCGCCCGACGAGGCGCGTCAGCAGTTGCTCCATCGTGTGGAACTGGACACGCAGGCGGAGGCGGCGGCTTTGGTGCGGCGTAGCACGCAACAGGCGCGCGCCGACGCCGAACACGAGGCCAAACGCATTGTCAGCATCGCCATCCAACGTTGTGCGGCCCACCATGTCAACGAAACCACCACGACCTCCGTGCCGCTGCCGAGCGAGGAAATGAAAGGCCGCATCATCGGCCGTGACGGCCGCAACATCCGTGCGTTCGAAGCCGCCACTGGCGTTTCATTGATCATTGACGAGACGCCGCAGGTGGTTGTGCTCTCCGGCTACGAGCCGGTTCGACGCGAGATCGCGCGCGTGGCCCTGACGCAACTTGTGGGCGACGGCCGCATCAATCCCGGCCGCATCGAGGAGGTCGTGCAGAAGGCTGCGGCCGACATGGACGAGACTGTTCGCCAGGCGGGCGAGGATGCCTGCGCGCGCGCCGGTGTCCAGAATGTTCACCCCGAAATCGTCAAGGTGCTCGGCCGCCTGAAATTCCGCCACAGCTACGCTCAAAACGTCCTTGACCACGGCGTGGAAGTTTCGCAGCTCGTCGGTGCGATGGCGGGGGAGTTGAAACTCGACGTGCCGCTTGCCAAGCGCATCGGCCTCCTGCACGACATCGGCAAGGCCGTCAGCGCGGAGATCGAAGGTTCGCATGCCATCGTCGGCGCGGAGCTGCTTCGCAAGTATGACGAGCCGCCCGAGGTCGTTGCCGCCATTGCGTCGCATCACGAGGAAGCTGAGCCGAACATCTACGGCGTTCTCGCCAGCGCGGGCGACGCCAACTCCGCCTCGCGCCCCGGCGCGCGCTCCGAGTCCGCCGCTGTCTATCTGGAGCGGCTCGGTAAACTCGAAGCATTGGCCAACGGGTTTCCCGGTGTCGAGCGCAGCTACGCCATCCAGGCTGGGCGCGAAATCCGCGTCATCGTCGAGCCGGGCAAGGTGGACGACAATACCGCCACGCTGCTGGCCCGTGACATCGCCCGCAAGATCGAGCGCGAGCTGCGTTACCCCAGCCAGATCAAGGTCACCGTCATGCGCGAGATGCGTGTGGTGGAGTATGCGAAGTGAGGACATAATGCGTAACGCGTAATCCGTAATTGCGGTCTTACGCATTACGCGTTACGCATTACCCAGTCATGAACCTTCTCTTCATCGGCGACATCGTGGGCGAACCGGGCCGGGCGGCGGTCGTGAGCCTTTGCCGGCTGCTGCGCGAGCGCCACAAGCTCGACTACATCATCGCCAACGGAGAGAACATGGCCGGCGGCAGGGGACTGACGTTGCAAACGGCGCGCGAACTCTTTGACGCCGGCGTGGACATCGTTACCAGTGGCGACCATGTCTGGGACCAGAAGGAGTTCGTCGCCGACATCGAGCGCGAGCCTCGCATCCTGCGCCCGGCCAACTATCCGGCGGGGGTCGCGGGTCGTGGCTCCATCGTCTGGAACCGCCCCGGCAAATCTCCCATCGGCGTCATCAATCTCCAGGGCCGCACTTTCATGGCTGCGCTGGAAAACCCATTCACGGTCGCTGACGCCCTCGTTGCCCAACTTCGCGAGCAGACCCGCATCATCCTCGTGGACATCCACGCTGAAGCCACCAGCGAGAAGATCGCTCTCGGCCGTTACCTCGACGGGCGCGTCAGCGCCGTCATCGGCACCCACACGCACGTTCAGACCGCGGACGAACAAATCTTCCCCGGCGGCACCGCTTATCTTAGCGACGCCGGTTTCACCGGCCCGCAGGAATCCGTCCTCGGCCGCGAGATCGAACCGATCATCCGCCGCTTCGTCACCCAGATGCCCCAGCGGTTCAGAATCGCCCAGGACCGCGTGGCGTTGCACGGCGCCATTGTGGACGTGGACGACGCCACTGGCCGCGCCCGCGCCATCACCCGCCTCCAGGAACACGCCTGAGCCGGTTGAACGCCTCTCAATTTTCCAATTCCGCGTTTCACCTTCCGCCGTCTCCCATTCTGCAACTGTAGTCCTCGTCGCATTTGCAATGGCAATGCACGATGCAATTGCAGGCGACCTCAGCCGACACTAAGCCGTTCGCTGGGGCCGAGATTAAGCTTTTCCATCGGTAAACGCGGAGTGTTTTGTGCGTCCACGTTGGGTCTTTCTACGTCTTCAGACCTCTTGGCACGCTGGTTGCCACTTGTGGATGCATGAACACGAAGCATGCACAACGGATCGCTGGAGTAGCGTTGGCTTTGAGCCTGTCCGCGATCCCCGCCGGAGCCATACCGATCAACATAACGATGCTCGGCAACACCCCCGTGATTGCTGCTCCCGCCAACCAACTGAGCGATTTTGGCGACACCACAGTCTTCAACTGGCTGAAAACTGACGTGGCGGCCTTTAACACCTACCAAGGCACCAGCTACCCGGTTCCGACGGCTAGCAGCACAAGCGGCAGCCCGCTGTCGAAGACCGAATCGTTTTCGGGTTCGAGCAGCTTCACCATGACCATGCCGAGCGAGCAATATGCCTTTCTGCACTGGGGCGGCAAGGACGGCGGATGGGCTCAAGCTTACTACAACCCCGGCGCGACGGCGGACTATGTCTTCAACGCACCTCCGGGCGGAGCGCCGCTGGTTGGTGGCATCTCGTTCTACTCGTCCTACGGATCGGGCGGTGGCGGTGGCGGCTCGGTGCCGGAGGGCGGCGTTACGATCGGCCTGCTCGGCATGGCGGTGGGTGGACTGGTGTTGATGCGGAAACAGTAAGCAATTTTCATCGCAAAGGTAGCGGGTCCGAGCGGGAGCAGAAGGCTCAACGGACCCGCGACCTGCTTCCGAGGCGGAAAGATGGAGACAAGCATCATGATGACAAAACAATTGAACAACCGCGGGTTGGCGTTGGTGGTGTTTGGATTGGTGATATCCCTGATCGCCATTCTGGCCATTTTGGTCGTCAAGGCTGTGGCAGCAACCCCCTGAGCACCTTGGGCCACGCGCAGAGACGGATGACGTTGCAGGGCATTGATGCGACATTCCCGCCCGCCCGTGCTATCGCCCGTTTCCGAGAACCCGCCTGACTGAGAGAATCTCGACTTCGTTTATTCCATCCACAGTCATTACCTGCTCGCGGGCAGCGTGAAATAGAACGTCGCACCCTTGTTGACTTCGCCTTCCGCCCAGACGCGACCGCCGTGGCGTTGAACGATGCGCTGCACCAGTGCCAGCCCGACGCCCGTGCCTTCAAAGTCGGCTTCGTTGTGCAATCGCTGGAAAACGCCGAAGAGTTTCTGGACATACTTCATGTCAAAGCCGACACCGTTGTCTTTCACGTAGTAAGCCAGCTCGCTGTCTTTGGCGTGGCCTCCAATTTCGATTTCAGCCACGGTTTTGGGGCGGCTGTATTTGATGGCGTTGGAAATGAGGTTCGCCAACACATGGCGCAGCAAGGTGCCGTCACCTCGCGCCGCCGGCAACGGATGGAGTTCAAACTGGAGCTTGCGGCTCGGTGCTTGCGCCGCGCATTCGTCAAAGACCTCTTGAGCCAGAGCGCCCATGTCAACCTCAGCCAAGTGCATGGACTGCCGACCCTTCCGGGAGAACTCCAACAGATCGTCAATCAACCGGCTCATGCGTTTGACTTCGTCACAGATGGTTCCCAACAGGCGGCGGCCTTCCTCGTCGAGCCGCTGCGCGTAATCCTGCTTCAGGATGCTTGCGAAGCCGTTGATGCTCCGGAGCGGCGCACGCAGATCATGCGACGCTGAGTAGGAAAACGCTTCAAGTTCCTTGTTGGCGGCTTCGAGTTGGGCAGTGCGATCATGCACCCGCTGCTCCAGTTCGGCATTGAACCTGCAAATCTCCTCCTCCGCCCGCCTGCGCTCGATGATGTCACGCTCCAGCTCGTGGTTGGCCTGCTCCAGTTGCTGCATCTTCGCCTCTAGCTTGCGGATCAGCGCCTCGTTGTATTGCTTGAGAAAAACAGCGTCCTCTTTTTGCGACGGTTCAACCGCCATGCGGGTCGGCGGTGCGGGCGGACGACGGACTTGTTGGATAACGTCGCGAATTATTCGCATGAACACTTCCGACTCCTCCGGTTTGACGAGGAATTGCTCCGCACCAAGACTGAGCGCGAATTCCCGATCGCGCTCATCGGTGTAGGTCGCGGTGTAGAAAACAAACGGGATTTGCCGCAAGCGTTTGTCCTTCTTCCATTCACGGCACAAGGCAAACCCGTCCATCACAGGCATCAGGATGTCGCTGACGATCAGGTCCGGCGGATTTTGCCGGGCCTTTTTCAGCGCCTCGGCTCCATTGGCAGCGGCGACAACTTGATATCCGTTGCCGCCCAAGAGAACCTGGAGTTGATAGAGGTTCGGTTCGTTATCATCCACGATGAGGATGGTCATGTTTGAGTCCCTCCGCCCGATGGCCGGGCTTTCAGATACTTTTCAATTTGACTTCTGAACGTGTCAGGGTTGATGGGTTTCTCGATGTAGCCGTTGCAGCCCGCCTCCAGAGTCTGCTCCCGATCGCCCACCATCGCGTAAGAAGTCACTGCCACGATGGGCACGTCTCTTAGGGCCGGGTTCTGTCTCAACGCCCGCGCAACGGCGTAACCGTCCATCTGTGGCAACTGGATGTCGAGAATGATGAGGGCAGGCTGGACCTGGCCGGCCAGTTCGATCCCTTCTGGTCCGCTTCGGGCCGGGATCACCTTGAAGCCGTTTTGTTCCAGCAAGAATGTCGCGAGGTAGAGGTTCTGTTCGTTGTCTTCGATGAGAAGAATGGTGCGTTTCATGATTTCCCTTCGGGATGGATTGGAAGTGTGAATCGGAACGTGCTGCCTTTGCCCCACTCGCTTTCGACCGTAATCGTGCCGCCCAACCGCTCGACCAGCCGCTTGCAGATGGCCAGCCCCAGCCCGGTCCCTTCGTGCTGGCGCGTCAGGCCGCTGTCAAGTTGACGGAAGGGTTGGAACAATTTCTCCAGATCCTCACGCTTGATGCCAAGACCGGTGTCGGCCACGGAAATGCGGACTGCGGACTGCGGAATGTGGGGTGTGCCGGGCACGATTTCCGCAGTCAGCGCGACTTCGCCTTGCTCTGTGAACTTGATCGCGTTGCTCAACAGGTTAAGCAGGATTTGCTCGACGCGCCGGCGGTCGTTGGTAATCCGGCGCACGTCAGGCGCGATCTGCGTGATCAACGGCAACTGTTTCTTGTCGGCCAGTGGCGTGACCGTTTGCACAACCTTTTTAATAGACTCGGACAGGTCAAAACGTGCGTTCGCAATCTCGATCTGGCCGGCCTCGATTTTGGAAATGTCCAGCACGTCGTTGATGAGGGCCAGCAGATGTTGCCCGCTGTCTTTGACCATGCGGAGCTGCTTGGTCTGTTCCGCGTTCAGCGGCCCCGCCAAGCCTTGCAACAGGAGGCCGGTGAATCCGATGATCGAGTTGAGCGGAGTGCGCAACTCGTGCGACATGGTGGCGAGGAAGACGGACTTCGTCCGATCAGCCGCTTCGGCGCGGTCCCGCGCCTCGGCCAGTTCGGAGGTGCGCAAGAAGACGCGCCGTTCGAGGCTGGCCTGGGTGGCCCGCAACTCTTCCTCGACTTGTTTGCGCTTGGTAATGTCACGCACGATCGCTTGGAGCAACACCTCCCCCCCCAACTCCAGACGGTTCAAACTCACCTCCGCGGTAAACGGTGTCCCATCTGCCCGGCAGTGTTCCCATTCAAAAAATTGCGGTCCTTCCGCAAGGGCTTTATTGATCTTCTCCAGAGCTTTCTCGTTGGAGCGCCGTCCGTCCGGCTGCGTGGATGGCGAGAATCTGCAAGGAGTCGCGCCGACGATCTGCTCCCGGCTACAGCCAAACAAGAACAGCGAACGCGCGTTGCAGTCAATGAACTGGTTCTGGCGTATCAGCAAGATCGCGTCGTTGGCTGCCTCGAACAACGTCCGGTGTTTGAGTTCACTTTCGCGCAGCGCCTGTTCCACACGTTTGTGCCCAGTCACGTCCCGAATGACCTCAATCGCACCGCAACGATGGCCCTCCTGGTCAAGCAAGGGCGACGCCACTCCCCAAATATGAGCCCCTTGGCCTCCATTCAAGCGCGGGATGAAACCCTCCGCGTAAATCATGGTGCCCTTTCGCTGGACATATTTGTATGCGGCCTCGAGTTCCGACGCGGGCAGATCCAGCAGATCAATCAAAATCGGCCGGCGCTCGCCATAGAACGGTTCAGCATAGACGTAGTCTCCGCGGCCCAGCAGCGACTGCTTCTTCACGCCGGTCAAGACTTCACAGGCGCGGTTCCAAGCGATGAGCCTTTTGTCCTGGTCAGTCACAAACGTGGCATCGGGCAAGAACTCGATGATATTCGCTAGCCGTTGCTCTGCCGACTGAACCGCTGCCTCAGCCTGCTTGCGCGCGGTGATGTCCGTGACCACGCCGTTCCACAAGACCCGCCCATTGGATGAACGCCGTGGGCGAGAGCACACCTGGATCCAACGCCATTGTCCATCGGAACGACGTATGTGCAACTCCATCGTGAGGTCGGCCAGGTTCTGCAGGCTGGCCGCCTCCGCCGCCTGCAGTGCTGGCCTCAATTCAGGAGCAATCTGGCGGTGCAGCACGTTGGCATCGTGCAGCACATCTTCTGCTTTGACACCGTGCAGTTTCTCCACTCCGGCACTGAGATAGAGAAATCGGGAACTGCCGTCCGCCTCACGAGTGTATTGGTAAACATAGCTGTCAGGCAGGTTGTCCCCGAGCAGACGCAGACGTTCCTCGCTTTGGCGCAGCGGGACTTGATCCCGCGCGCGGGCCTGTGATTCCGCGCGCAGCAGGAGCGACAATAGCAACGCCGTGACGAGAACAAAAGCCCAGCCCTTGTAGATAGACCATTGCGTGCGTGCACCAGCATCAAGCGGCAAAATCTCCAACAGCCGGTCGGACAGGAGAATCCACAAGCCAGCAAACAGCACGTAGGGCAGGACAATCCAGAGGATTGCTTTCGCGACAGGGCTGTTCATGGTCACAAAACTTCCTTGGTTCGCACTTCCGATCAGCACTACAGACAGTTTACTGCAAACCGCGCCGAACACCATTTTTTATTGGCCGGCGGGCAGGGCCTAATACGTCCGCATTTACCAAGCAGCGGGTCGAGTGGGTGGCTCGCTTCGTCCAGCAAATCCGCTTGGCCTGTGATTGTCCTGACACGGGCGCAACTTGACACCTGCGCCATAATAAGGGCGTGAGCCGTTGGAACCTCGAACGCAGCAAACCCTTCAAACGAAAGGAGCGACATGAGCGCCGATCCCAGCCCAGTGCCGTCCCTGC
>Ga0172379_10000090_pt1 | contig 230791 bp, 222 predicted proteins | sample GrowelOW334metaG_FD_119756 | JGI IMG/M metagenome (GOLD analysis project Ga0172379, IMG submission 119756) | Groundwater microbial communities from an aquifer near a municipal landfill in Southern Ontario, Canada - Groundwater well OW334 metaG | ecosystem: Environmental > Aquatic > Deep...
GAGGAATGTACTGCGCGGCCTGCACTACCAGATCGAGCACGCCCAGGGCAAGCTGGTGCGCGTTATCGCCGGCTCGGTCTATGACGTGGCCGTCGATCTGCGCCGCTCCTCGCCGAGCTTCGGTCAATGGGTCAGCTTCGAACTGTCCACCGAGAACAAACGCATGGCCTGGATTCCGCCCGGCTTCGCGCACGGTTTCTGCGTCACGTCGGATTCTGCCGAGTTCCTTTACAAGACCACCGACTACTGGAGCCCGACGCATGAACGCACCTTGTTGTGGAACGATCCGCAACTCGCCATTCCCTGGCCGCTGACGGGAGAGCCCGTGCTCGCTGCCAAAGACGCCGCCGGGCGGTCTTTCAACGACGCGGAAACCTTCCCATGAAAAATCGGAAACCAAAATTCAGCCACAGAGATCACAGAGGACACAGAGGACACAGAGATGAAACAGGTTTGCTCTGTGAACTCTGTGTCCTCTGTGGCTAAAGGTTTTTGCCCATGAAGATCCTGCTCATCGGCTGCGGCGGTAACCGCACCGCACGCCGGCCAATTCAACTGGGCGCATGCGAGGGGGAACGCCGTCTCATCAACGCCGACTTTTCAAGCAATCCCACCAATCCATGAAAAATATCCTTGTCACCGGTGCCGACGGCTTTATAGGTTCACACCTCACCGAAGCCCTGGTTCGCCAAGGCCACAAAGTTCGCGCCTTCGTGCTATACAATTCCTTCAACTCATGGGGCTGGCTGGATAACTGCACACCCGACGTGAAGGGCCGGTTCGAGGTCTTCGCAGGAGATATCCGTGACCCGCATGGGGTAAAAGCGGCGATGAAGGGTTGTGACGCGGTGCTGCATCTGGCCGCTTTGATTGCCATTCCATATTCCTACCACTCGCCCGACACTTACGTAGATACCAACGTCAAAGGAACGCTGAATGTATTGCAGGCGGCACGGGAACTTGGCGTTAAACGGGTAATTCATACCTCGACTAGCGAGGTCTATGGCACAGCGCGTTTTGTGCCGATTACCGAGGAACATCCGTTGCAGGGGCAATCCCCGTACTCGGCGACCAAGATCGCTGCAGATCAGTTGGCCTATTCCTTCTATGCATCGTTCGGTCTCCCCGTGGTAATTGCTCGGCCCTTCAACACCTATGGCCCGCGCCAGTCCGCGCGGGCTGTGATTCCGACCATCATCACCCAGATCGCCAATGGTCGACGTCAGATCAAGCTTGGCGCGATATCGCCCACGCGCGATTTCACCTATGTGCAGGACACGGTGGCCGGTTTCATCGCCGTTCTAAATTCCGATCAGGGTCTGGGCGAAGTCGTTAACTTCGGCAGCAATTTCGAGATATCCATAGGCGACACAGCCCAGGCGATCGCAGAAGCAATGAACACCGAGATAGAGATCATTACTGATGAAGCGCGACTGCGCCCCGAAAACTCCGAAGTCGATCGTCTTTGGGCCGACAACGCCAAAGCCAGGCAACTGTTCGGCTGGCAGCCCGCTTATGGTGGTCGCGAAGGTTTCAAGCGGGGACTCGTCGAAACCGCAAGATGGTTCGCACAACCCGACAATCTGCGCGGCTACAAAGCGGATACTTACAACCTTTGAACGCCATGAGTACCCCGATCAATCTTGCGGAACAAGTCGTCGGCGCCCTACGCACCGTTGTCGGACATGGGCCTGCGGTTCTGCATGAACCCAGCTTCGCCGGGAATGAGTGGATATATCTCAAAGAGTGTCTCGATTCGACCTTCGTCTCATCAGTCGGCAAGTTCGTTGATCGTTTTGAGGCCGATTTGGCGGCCTATACAGGTGCCAAACACGCCGTTGCTATCGTCAATGGTACCGCGGCGCTGCACATTGCCTTGAAACTCGCCGGCGTGAAAGCTGGCGATGAAGTTTTGGTTCCCGCCCTAACCTTCGTCGCTACTGCGAATGCCGTCACCTATTGTGGAGCTATCCCGCATTTTGTCGATAGCGAAATTCGAACATTAGGTGTGGATGCTTCAAAATTGCGAGATTATCTCGCCAGCCACACAGTGCAACGCGCAGGTGAGTGTGTTAACCGCGCTACTGGTCGAGTCATCCGAGCGCTGGTGCCCATGCACACCTTCGGTCACCCGGGGGATATGGATGGACTGCTGGCTGTGGCGCACGATTTCAAGCTTGTGTTGGTCGAAGATGCGGCCGAATCCTTGGGTAGCTACTACCACGGTCAGCACACGGGTACCTATGGACTGATGGGCACTTTGAGTTTCAACGGCAACAAGACCATTACCACGGGCGGCGGGGGCGCGATTCTGACCAACGACCCAGAACTCGCTCGCCATGCCAAGCACCTCACCACCACCGCAAAATTGCCGCACGCTTGGGAATACCGCCACGATGAAATTGGCTACAACTACCGCCTGCCTAACCTGAACGCGGCCTTGGGTTGCGCTCAGTTGGAGCAGCTGCCTACGATGCTCGCCGCAAAAAGGAAACTGTTTTCCCGTTACCAAGATGCATTTGCAGTGGTGGCCGGGGTTGAGTTGATAACGGAACCCGAGCAATGCCAAAGCAACTACTGGCTACAAACACTGTTACTAAGCGCCGAAAATGCGAATCAACGCGATTCCGTATTGGAAGCCACCAATAACGCAGGACTCATGACCCGCCCCGTTTGGACCTTGATGCATGAGTTGTCGCCATTCCATGATTGCCCGCGCATGGATCTGGCAGAAGCCGAGTCGCTTTCTCAGCGTCTAATTAATATCCCGAGTAGTTCGGGTCTTGTTTCCCGCTCTACATGAGTGCGCCGAGCCTGATCCTGATCGGTGCCGGTGGCCACGCTCATTCGTGTATCGATGTCATCGAGCAGCTCGGCCAATATCAGATTGTGGGGCTGGTCGGCATGCCAGAGGAGATGAACACCCAGCAACTCGGCTACACCGTCATTGCCGCAGACAGCGATCTACCGGAACTTGCCAAAACATATCAGTACGCCGTCATCACAGTAGGCCACATTCAGTCATCGGACATCCGTATCCGCCTCTATCAGCAGGCCAAAGAACTAGGATTCCAATTTCCAGCCATCGTCGCGCCCACCGCGTATGTGTCCCGACACGCAACCATCGGTCCAGGCACCATCGTCATGCATGGAGCCATCATCAATGCCGGTGCCAGGATCGGGAGCAACTGTATTATTAATACGCGCGCACTGGTTGAACACGACGCGACCGTAAAGGATCACTGCCACATCTCAACCGGCGCCATCCTCAACGGCGATGTAACTATTGGTACGGGTAGCTTTGTCGGTAGCGGAAGCATCATTAAAGAGGGCATATCAATTGGACAAGGTTGCCTGGTCGGAATGAACCTGTCAGTACGCCACAACTTGGTGGATCACGCCCACTTTGTAGGTGAACGAAAGTCATGACAAAACGAATCCTCATCATCGCCGAAGCCGGCGTGAACCATAACGGTGACCTCGAGTTGGCCAAGCAGCTGATTGATGTCGCGGCCGAGGCTGGCGCGGATCTCGTCAAGTTTCAGACCTTCAATGCCAATCGCCAAGTAACGCGCAATGCCAACAAAGCGGAGTACCAAACCCAGACCACAGACAGCACAGAATCCCAGCACGAAATGCTTCGCCGCCTGGAACTCACCGTTGAGATGCACCATGAACTCATCGCCCATTGTGCGAAGCGCAACATCGGCTTTTTCTCCACTGGTTTTGATATTGAGAGTGTTGATCTCCTCGTGAGTCTTGGCCAGGACCAGTTCAAGATTCCGTCCGGCGAGATTACCAACCTGCCTTACCTGCGCCATATTGGTCGAATCGGCAAGAAAGTCATCCTCTCCACCGGCATGGCGACGTTGGGCGAGATCGAGGCGGCCATAGACGTGCTTGAGCAAGCCGGCACGCCGCGTGCCAACATCACGGCACTGCATTGCACGACTGAATACCCCACGCCCATGAATGACGTAAACCTGCGTGCCATGCAGAGCATCCACACGGCCTTTGGCGTGGCTGTGGGCTATTCCGACCACACTCCCGGCATTGAAGTGGCGATTGCCGCGGTGGCCATGGGCGCTGCCGTCATCGAAAAGCACTTTACGTTAGACTGTAATCTGCCAGGTCCTGACCACAAGGCCAGCCTTGAGCCAGATGAACTCAAAGTTATGGTCGCAGCTATTCGCAACATCGAAATTGCGATGGGCGATGGTATCAAGCGGCCTGCCCCGAGTGAAGCCAGAAACAAGACGGTTGCCCGTAAATCGCTGGTCGCCAGCCGGGCGATTAAAGCGGGAGAGATATTCGGTGCTGGGAACATCACGGCTAAGCGGCCGGGTACGGGAATTTCTCCGATGCGGTGGGATGACATCATTGGCAGAAATGCGCCGCGAGATTTCTCAGCAGACGAGTTAATCGAGCTATGAGTCGCAAGGTTTGTGTCATCACCGGCACCCGCGCGGAATACGGCTTGCTGCGTTGGGTTATGCAAGGCATCAAGGATGATCCTGAGCTCACGCTGCAAGTTATCGCCACCGGCATGCATCTATCGCCTGAATTTGGTCTGACTTATCGAGAGATTGAAAAAGATGGGTTTCGAATCGACCGTAAGGTCGAAATGCTGACAAGTTCAGATACAGCGGTGGGTATTGCCAAATCCATGGGCTTGGGGTTAATCGGTTTTGCCGACGCCTTGGATGAGTTGCGGCCAGATCTGATCGTCGTGCTCGGAGATCGGTTCGAGATTTTTGCCGCAGTGTCGGCTGCACTTGTAGCGCGCATACCAGTGGCGCATCTCCATGGCGGCGAGACCACAGAAGGAGCCTTTGACGAGGCGTTTAGACATTCGATTACCAAGATGTCTCACCTGCATTTTGTAGCCGCCGAGGAATATCGGCAGCGCGTGATCCAATTGGGGGAGCAACCTGATCGAGTGTTTTTAGTGGGCGGGCTCGGTATCGACAACATCAAGCGCCTGAAACTTCTTGACCGCGCAGAACTTGAGTCTTCGCTTGACTTCAAACTGGGGCCAAAAAACCTCCTGATTACTTTTCACCCGGTTACGCTTGAGACCGGGACTGCCGCAGATCAAATGGCGGAACTCCTGACGGCCTTGGCCGAGCTGACGGATACGCAGCTTATTTTCACCCTGCCGAACGCGGATACCGATGGTCGAGCACTGATCAAGATGGTGAAGCAATTTGTTACGCAACACGCGAACGCCCGTGCCTACACCTCTCTTGGCCAACTTCGCTATCTCTCGTGCATTGTTCAAGTTGATGGGGTCGTTGGCAATTCTTCCAGCGGTCTGGCAGAAGTCCCTAGCTTCAAGAAGGGCACGATCAATATTGGCGACCGCCAACGGGGCCGATTGCAGACAACGAGTGTGATCAACTGCGAACCGACCCGCGAGAGTATCAAAGCCGCTCTGGAAAAACTTTATTCCGCAAACTTTCAAGCGAACTTGAGTCATGTATGCAACCCTTATGGCGATGGTTGCGCAAGTGAAAAGGTAGTTAAAACCATAAAGCGGTATGCGATCAATGGCATCGTCAAGAAAGTCTTCCATGATTTACATTAATAATGATTTAGGACGCAATTAGGTGAACTCATCTGAGGAACTCTGGCGCCAAGCTATCCTCCCCCCTAATTCCACCATACAGCAGACGATACGCAACCTTGATCAGGTCGCGATCAAGATCGTCTTGGTGGTGAATGAAGACGGCAAGCTAGAGGGCACAATATCGGACGGTGACATACGACGAGGCTTGCTCAAGGGACTGAATCTCAATAGTCCAATTGCAAGCGTCATCCATCGCAATGCACTCGTAGTGCCGATTGAGATGGGGCGCGAGATGGTCAGGCAGTTGATGGTTGCGAATAAGATTCAGCAGATTCCCGTGGTCGATGATGACCACCATGTTGTGGGCTTGCATCTCTGGGACGAAATCACCACGCCACCCACGCGATCCAACCTGATGGTCATCATGGCCGGCGGGATGGGTACGCGGCTCCGTCCTCATACGGAAAGCTGCCCTAAGCCCTTGCTGCCCGTTGCAGGGAAGCCGATGCTGGAGCACATCATCGAACGCGCCAAGCTGGAGGGCTTCAGCCGTTTTGTGCTCGCCATCCATTACCTGGGCCAAATGATCGAAGAACACTTTGGCAATGGCGAGCGCTTGGGCGTGCGGATTGATTACCTGCGCGAGCAGTCGCCGTTAGGTACCGCAGGTGCGCTGGGCTTGCTCAATCCACGGCCTGACGCCGCGTTTGTGGTTACCAATGGTGATGTGATTACCGACATCCGCTACGGGGAGCTACTTGATTTCCACATTCGTCACAATGCGTCCGCGACCATGGCCGTGCGACTACACGAATGGCAGCACCCTTTTGGGGTCGTACAGACCCAAGGCGTGGAAATTGTCGGCTTCGAAGAAAAGCCCATAGCTCGCAGTCATATTAATGCAGGCGTCTATGCGCTTGACCCGGATACGCTGGGTGTATTGAGCGCGGATGCCCATTGCGATATGCCCACGCTGTTTGAACGTCTGCAAGCGAATGCCAAACGTACGGTAGCGTACCCAATGCATGAACCTTGGCTGGATGTGGGCAGGCCGGATGACTTGACCCGTGCTATCGCTGAAACCGTCAAGAAAAGTAAATAGTTTCCAGAGGAAATGAAGATTCCATTTCCATGCGAAGCGCTGTGTTGATTAACCGCGTCCTCATCGCAGGTCTCGGCAGCATAGGCATGCGTCACCTGCGGTTGGGCAGAGAACTCCTCCCTAATGCGGATATACGGGTCTTGCGCCATCAGGAATGCATGTCGATTCCAGAGCACGCAAATGGTTGCTTCTCCAGCCTGCAGCAAGCGATTGATTTTGCGCCGCAGATTGCAGTCATCGCCAGTCCGGCGCCATTTCATACTGCTGCTGCACAGGCATTGGCACAAGTGGGCACGCATCTTCTCGTCGAGAAGCCCCTGTCGGCATCGCTTGATGGCCTGCGGCAATTACTTGAAACCTGCTGCGAACATAGAACGGTCTTGCTGACCGGCTACAACCTTCGATTTTTGCCTTCGCTGCAACGCTTCCGTGACCTGTTGAATGAGAACGTAGTCGGTAAAATCGTGTCGGTACGCTGCGAGGCCGGACAATACTTGCCCGCGTGGCGACCTGATGCCGATTATCGGCAGGGCGTTTCGGCTCGTCAGGAACTTGGTGGAGGCGCAATCCTGGAACTCAGCCATGAGCTTGACTATCTGCGCTGGATTTTTGGCGAAGTCGAATGGGTAAAGGCCACGCTCTGTCGGCAGAGCGGCCTTGAGATTAATGTCGAAGATACCGCCCATCTGATACTCGGATTTGCGTTTTCAGCTGATGGCCGGCAGCTTATCGGTACTGCAAACCTGGACTTTGTTCGCCACGACACCACTCGTCTTTGTACGGCAATTGGCGAAAATGGCAGTCTGCGTTGGAATGGATTGACGGGTGTGATCGACTGGTTTCAGGCGGGCGCAAAAGAATGGGAAGAACTTTTTCGTCATCAACACAAACGCGACGACAGCTATCTCGCTGAGTGGCAGCACTTCCTGGAATGTGCCAACGAACTGAAAACACCGTTGATTTCCGGCGAGGATGGTTTGCAGGTATTGCAGATTGTCGAAGCGGCTCGTAAAGCGTCAGAGTCTGGCAGTCGGGTTCAAGTCGCACCGAGGCAAGCACCGTCAATAGGGGCCGTATGAATACAGTTGCCTTTATCTTCGCTCGCGGCGGATCAAAAGGACTGGTCGGGAAAAACATCCGTCCGTTGGGCGGCAAACCGCTGATCGCCTGGTCCATTGAGCAAGCCCTGGCAGTCAAGCGCATTGGGCGTGTAATTGTCTCAACGGATTCCGAAGAAATCGCTACGGTGTCTCGTGAATATGGTGCCGAGGTCCCATTTATCCGTCCTGCCGAACTCGCTCAGGATGATAGCCCCGAGTGGCTGGCTTGGCGGCACGCACTCAATTACCTTCTGGATGCTGATGGGGTGTTGCCAGAGGTCATGGTCTCAGTCCCTGCGACGGCGCCTCTGAGGCTACCACTCGATATCGAAAACTGCCTGAACGAATTTGAAAAGGGCGGCGCAGACATCGTCATCACCGTAACCGATGCCCATCGCAGTCCTTACTTTAATATGGTGAAAACCAATGCGGATGGCACTGTCGGGCTGGTTATTCCACCCCAGTCACTCATAGCGCGTCGACAGGATGCGCCAACGGTGTTTGACATGGCGACCGTTGCGTATGTGGCGCGGCCAGAGTTTGTCATGACCCATAACGGCACTTTCGAAGGGCGGGTCCGAGCGGTGCATATTCCTGCCGAACGATCAATTGACATTGACACCCTGCTTGATTTCCAGATTGCTGAATGCCTATTGAGCGTTGGAGAGCAGAGACCATGACAAGAAGAACAGAACCGGCTATTCGGCTTCGACTAGGACTACCGGTTATTCGAGGCAGCTCAATCAATAAAACAAGCCATTGACGGAACCAAACACCAACATGAGCAATGAACTGATACTAGCTATTCATTCTGGCCACAATGCATCGGCTGCGCTGATGCGCGATGGCCTTATCGCTACCGCGGCTCTGGAAGAGCGCTTCTGCCGGAAGAAAAACTATGTCGGTTACCCGTGGCAAGCAATCGAATACTGCCTCAAGAAGGAAAGGGTTTCTGGTAAGGACTTGACACGGATTGCCTATACAACCATTTCATACGGTGGCTCCGTATTTTTGAAAGCCAAAACATCGACGCAGTTCTCGGTGCGCGATTACATCGATTACTACGGTGAAAAGTACTACCAACGTCGGATACAGGGGGAAAGTTGCCTCGAGTATCTGCGCTGGTTAAATACTGCCGATAAATTCAATGAGGACAAGCAATATTACGATTTTTCCTATCTGACCGACGCGGTCATGCTTGACCCAAAAAGAGACACCGATCTGTTTCGCAACGAGCAGGTGCGCCTGTTGAGCACTCATCTTGGCGTCCCTGCCAATAAAGTCGAATTCATCGACCACCACACGTGCCATGCCTACTACGCTTATTTTGGATCCCCTTTCCGCGGCGAAGACTGCATCGTAATTACGCTTGATGGTTGGGGCGATGGCCGGAACCAGACTGTCTGGAAGGTAAGTGACGAGAAGTTCGCCCTACTTGCCGAATCGAGCCAGAACGATATTGGAAGAATCTACAAGATGGCCACCCTGATTCTCGCGATGCGCCCGGATGAGCACGAGTTCAAGGTTATGGGATTGGCCCCGTACGCCAAGACCTCTCATGTGGAGCGTGCCATGCGGATTCTCGATGACCTCTGCGCCATTGATGGCATGCGGATCGTTTCCAAGAATCGACCCAAGGATCTTTACGCATACCTTGAAGAGGGCTGGAAGGATCACCGCTTTGACAACATTGCAGGCGCCGTACAAGCCTATACAGAAAAAATGGCCTGCGAACTTGTTAGGAATATCGCCAGAGAAACAGGCATCAGGCGTTTCGTCATTGGCGGAGGAATCGCCATGAACATCAAAATGAATAAGGCAATCTCCGAACTCGACGAGGTCGAATCGCTGTTCGTCTGCGGATCGTCAGGCGACGAAAGCCTAAGTATAGGTGGTTGCTACTATCTGAACTCGGACCCTGAGCGCAATCGACCGATCCGCAACCTTTACTTGGGTTACGACATTCGCGACGAAATGGGCCAGTTCAACCCCGATCAATACAAGGATCGTTTTGAAGTAACTTTCTGCGCGAATTTCGATCAAGTCGCTGAGTTGATCGCCAGAGGGGATATCGTGGCGGTAGTGCGCGGGCGAGCGGAATTCGGCGCAAGGGCGTTGGGTAACCGCAGTATTTTGGCGAATCCGAGCCGACGTGAAACGGTGCAGAAAATCAACGAAGCGATCAAGAATCGCGACTTCTGGATGCCATTTGCGCTGTCAATTCTCGAAGAGAAGCAAGACGAATACATCCTTAATCCAAAGCGACTGCTTTCCCCTTTTATGGCGATAAGTCTCGATGTCCGACCAGAAATGAACTCAGACATCGAAGCAGGTACGCACCCGTATGATAGGACTGTTCGTCCCCAGTCCGTATCACGCGAAGAGGCCCCCGAATATCATAGTCTGATCAGCGCGTTCCATCGGCTGACAGGAATTCCCGCGCTTCTCAACACCAGTTTCAACCTGCATGGCGAGCCAATTGTGGACACAATTAGTGACGCCATCCGCACGTTTGAACTGTCCGGACTCGATCATCTGTTGATCGGCGACCGGATTCTTCTCTCGAAACCGGGGAAGGCCGCGCTTGTCGCGTAATGAAAACTGACCCAGGGGGCAAATATGCTGCGTAACAAGGTAGTCGTGGTCACCGGCGGCGCTGGTGTAATCGGCCGATGTTTGGTGCGCGGAATTGCTCAGAAGGGTGGTATTGCCGTGGCGGCGGATATCGACCTCGATGCTGCGAACCGGCTGGCGAACGAAATTGGTCAGGACGACCCCGGCCGAGTCGTGGCGGCGCAGCTGGATATCACCAGCAAGGATTCGATCTGTTCCCTGATCTCCGATCTACGGCAGCGATATGGTCGGATCGATGCCATCGTCAACAACGCCTATCCGCGCAACAAGAACTATGGCCGTAAGCTCGAAGCAGTTACCTACGCTGATTTCTGCGAGAACGTCGACATGCACTTGGGCGGTTATTTCTTGGTTGCTCAGCAGTTCTGTCTGGCATTCAAGGAGATGGGCGGCGGCAACGTGGTCAACATGTCCTCGATTTACGGCACGATGGCTCCCCGCTTCGAAGTCTATGACGGCACGCCGATGACGATGCCGGTCGAGTACGCGGCGATCAAGTCAGCTGTGATCCAACTCACGCGCTACTTTGCCCAGTACTTCAAGGGTGACGGAATCCGCGTCAATTGTCTGAGTCCGGGGGGCATTCTGGCAGACCAGCCAGCCGATTTTCTCACGGCCTACAACGATCATTGCGCATCGAAGGGCATGTTGGCTCCACAGGATGTGCTCGGGTCCCTCCTTTTCCTGTTGTCGGATGAATCGCGGTACATAACGGGGCAAAACCTCTTGGTCGACGACGGTTTTTCCCTTTGAGCGCCGTCCCCTGCGAAACACCCTCGTTGTCGATCAAGCAACGTTTTCTGTTCTCCCTTGGCGCCAATGTTGTTCGGGCCGCGGTCAGTCTTATTACCGGGCTGTTGGTCGCACGTGGATTGGGGCCGACTGATTTCGGAAACCTGGCTTATCTGTTGGGTAGTTTTTGGGCAATACGAGCGTTGCTTGACATGGGGACGTCGAGCGCGTTCTATACCTTCATAGCCCAACGGCATCGCACCGGCCTCTATTACGTTGTCTATTTGGGCTGGCTGACGTTTCAGTTCCTGTTTTCAGCCGCGCTGGTGGCTTTGCTTCTGCCGGCTGTTGTGGTCGATCGCTTTTGGCTGGGGCAAGAGCGCGAAATGATCCTGCTTGCGCTACTGGCGACGTTTCTTCAGAACCAGGTTTGGCAGACAGTCGTGCAACTGCACGAGGCAGTGCGCAGGACGATCCGGGTTCAGATGGCTGGCCTGCTCATAGTCGTTGTCCATCTGATCCTGGTCGCGCTTATGCTGTTCGTTAGTATGCTGAGCATCCAAGCGCTGTTGCAGGCCATCGCAGCCGAATATTTGGTCGCGACATTGTGGTTGTCGAAAACATTGCGCGAGGCTGTCGCCAAGGAAGAGTTAGCAGGTCCCCGGCCAGAGACGCTATCCCTGCAAGCAGTATTTGCTGATTACCTGCACTACTGCAAGCCAATGGTGGTCATCGCGGTTTTCACTTTCTGCTATGAGATGGCCGACCGCTGGTTGCTGCAGCGCTTCGGCGGTGCGAGTCAGCAAGGTTTCTATCAGGTGGCTTCACAATTATCGACCATTAGTTTGCTTGCGACGACCTCGATTCTTAACATTCTATGGAAAGAAGTCGCAGAAGCAAGCGACGGCGGAGACCATGCAAGAGTTGTCGCGTTGCGCCAGAAAACGACGCGTGTGCTGGTCCTGCTTGCCGCCGTCGTTTCCTGCTTCCTGGCGCCATGGGCTGAGCAATTGGTCAAGATCCTGCTTGGGAATGAGTATCGTTCGGCCTGGCCTGTGCTGTTTGTCATGCTTTTCTATCCGATTCATCAATCGATGGGGCAGGTCAACGGTACGCTTTTCATGGCTACTGGCCAGAACTCAACCTACATGAAAATAACAGTGGCCGGCTTGCTAGCCAGCATTCCGATATCGTATGTGCTGATTGCTCCTGCACACGGTGCATTGGTACCTGGGCTGGACATGGGCGCTATGGGGCTGGCGATCAAGATCGTCGGACTGAACATCCTGTTCGTCAATATTCAGTCATGGGTGATCGCCCGGCACTACGGAACAGAATTCCAGTGGTGGTATCAAGTTTCAATCATTCTGTCGCTCCTTGCTATGGGGTATGGCTCCCAATTCGCAGTCCAGGAGTTGATCCCCGGCATTCAGGAAACGATTGGCGGTGGGACAAAGCCCACGGTACTGATTGGGATGGCACTCGCCGGGCTGATCTATCTTGCCGGGGTATTTGTCCTTATCAGCCGAGCCCCCAGCCTGGCAGGATTGGATCGCCACGAGGTTGCGGAGTTACTGAGTTCAATGAGGGCTACGTTGCGCCGCGGCAAGTAGGAATGTTGCGAGAATGATTTACCCCCCAGTTCATCAGCCGTGCAATTTGAGCGTGTCTCCGGCCGATCTCCCTTCAGGAAATACAGCTTGAACCAAGACCACAACGTCATCGCCCCTGGAGCAACCTTCCGGAACGTATTCATTTTAGAGTCCCGGGATTGGTGGTCAGCGGCACAGCCTGACTACGACCCCGCTCGGGATCTGGTACTGACCTACGACTTTGGCTTGCGGCGCGACGTGGAGGCACTCGGCGGCACGGCGCGCTATGTCGATCACCTGTGCGCACAGTCGGTGATGCAGGAAAATAACTTTCGGATGTACCGCTTTTTTCACGACTGGCATCTCGATGCAGATGGCGCGGATATCTTCCGTTATCGTGAGATCCCTTTCGGGTTCAGTTTCCGTATCGAAATCTGGAACGATTTTACCTTCTACGTACGAAGTCAACTCTGCCTGGACCAGTTGCGGACGATCATTCACCAGACCGTGATTGTTGGAACTAGCCAGCAGTTCGTGCACGAGATCCTTCGCGACATGGGAATTGATTTCAGGGCGCTAGAAAAAGGCAATCCGTCATTGCACGGGGTGTATTTTTTCCCGATTCATCGGTGGATGGACGAGCAACTGCACTCCCGGCGTCTGCGCCATGTGATTCGCGACATCGTGGTCACCGTGCAGGGCGTCGCGATGAGCTGGTACGATGATCTAGTCGAGCATTTTTTTCCGAAGACGCGCATTTATGTCCAGGAATATCACCCAACCCACGAATTGTTGCGGCGCCTGCAGCGTCAACCGGGAATCCGGGTGGTGCAGGGCCACTTTTCTGCCACGAGCGGTGTAATGAAGTTCTTGCGTGACCGCCCGATCCCGATCTACGGTAACTCAGAGAAGTATCGGTCGCATGCAGCCGGGATGATTGAGGCATTTCAGCAGAAACGGGTGGCACGCCTGATCCTGTCTACCGGGGCCGATGCGACTGACGCGGTCAATCGGGTGATCGAACGGCGAATCACGGGCGTACTGCCGACCTTGTTGCGCGCACTCGATTGCGTCATTCGTTATCTGGACAAGCATCCGATCCGTCTAGAGATACTGATCGCCAACGTCGGACACGTTGCAATGCTGGTCGATTGCGTTGCAAAAGCGCGTGGCATCCCCAGCTACCTGATCGTCAATGGCCTGCTTGGGGCTGGCTACCTTGATGAAGGTAAGTACGCCACGGTGATCAACGCCTATTCGCCAAGCATTCGCGATCACTATTTTCGAGACATGAGCAATATCGTTTGCCTCGGCGACCCCCGCATGGATGAATATGCATTGAGTCAGACTCGAAACATCAATCGAGACATACCCACGATCACAATAGGCGCTTCAGGCTTCAGCAATATCGACTTGAATTCGTATCTCGCAGTTGAGTTTGAGTTCCTCTGTGATGTGCTGACCGTAATGCGCAACCTAACGATGCGGGGGCGAAGGTTTCGCGTTGTTCTGAAAGTTCGTGCAAACGGTTACAGTGAACTCTACCGAGCCTTTGTTGAAGAGTATTTCCCCAACCAGTTGGATCGCCTTGTCGATCATGTGCCGATGCGCTCCATCCTAAATGAGACTGACCTTTTTATCTCCATCTATTCCCAGACGCTGTTTGAAGCATCTTGTATGGGCATTCCAACTGTTTATCATAAGAACGATCGGCAGATACTTGACCAGCCGTTCGATGGGAAGTCGGAACTGGTTACCACTTATGATGTGGCCAGTCTGGAGCGGGCGCTAGATGATTTTCTGGCGGGTAGCGAACGATTCGACGCCTTTATGGAGAAATGCGTGATGGAGAAGTACATCGGTCCGCTGGATGGAGGCAACTTGGCGCGCAATCTGGCCTATGCCAATGAACTGCTGAATAAATCTCGGCAGAGGAGCGGGCAGTGAGGTTTATTCCATTTTTCCTGAGGCGTGCGCTGCAGGAATTTCGGCTGCGCAGGCGATTTCCAAATAGCGTCATTCAGGCGGGGGTTAATGCAGATCGTTTGAGTAGCCTCGGCGACTTTTCAGTCTTGTTTGCTAATGTAACGTTAATGGAAACCAATTTGGGTGCCTATAGCTATATCCAGTCCGGGAGTGTGATTCTCAACGCGGAGATAGGGAAGTTCTGTTCTATTGCAGGTGGAGTTAATATAGGCTTAGGAGTTCATCCGACACATATGGTTAGTACAAGTCCGGTTTTTTATGATGACTCACAACCTTTGCCCAAGTTTCTAATCCACGGACGCATATTCACCGAGACGCTTCCCCGGACCGTAATCGGATCTGACGTTTGGATTGGGCAAGGGGCAATGATCAAGGCCGGGATTCAAATTGGCGTTGGTGCAGTAATCGGGGCCGGTGCAGTCGTAACAAAAGATATCCCTCCCTACGCTATTGCGGCCGGGAATCCTTGTAGACAGATCAGGTTACGGTTCTCCGAAGAAATTACTGGTCGACTTATCGCTTCTAATTGGTGGGCGCTAAGTGCAGAGACACTCGAAGAACTTGCCCACCTATTCAGTGATCCGGCAGAATTGCTCGATGAGTTGGAACGTCCGAGATGATAAAAGTACTTAATCGAATTTATCAAAAATGCTGCCGACTGTTTTTTTGGCATACATATAAAACAGTTTTCCGAGCATTGGGGCGCGGCGCATATATCGTTAGGCCATTCAGGATCGACGGTCGAAATGATATTGCGATTGGAGAAAATACGTTTTTCCAGCGAGGTGCCTGGCTTTATTGTGGCGGCGTAAACAATCGCCAAGCTTCCTTGTCAGTTGGAGATGGCTGTGTGTTTGGCTATAACAACCACATCACTGCAGTCGGAAATGTTGTAATAGGAAATCACGTACTTACCGCAAACAACGTTTATATATCAGACAATACTCACAGCTACGAGGATATAGGCACGCCGATAATTAATCAACCAGTCCAATTTAAGGGGGCGGTCGAAATTGGTGATGGCTGTTGGATCGGTGAGAATGCTTGCATTATAGGAGCTCGGGTCGGAAAGAATTCGGTCATAGGAGCCAATGCAGTTGTGACTTCTGATATTCCGGACTACGCTGTTGCAGTCGGCATTCCTGCGCAGATAATTAGAAGATTTGATACGAACCTAAATAGATGGGTTCCTCTTAAACGTCTCCGACCACAGGTTCCTGGTTCTTCGAACGAGACCCGTGTGGCGGAACAGACTTAAGTTATGCTAGTTTGGTGCGCTTTCAACATACCCGTCGCGAGGCCGTTTTCCCCGAGTAAAAGGTGGCATAGATGAATAAAATTAAGGTATTCAGCTCTCAGTTTAACTACCAGTACGGGACCGTAATCCATTTTCCGTACAGTATTGCGTCGCTTTTGGCCCACATCAGATCGTTTCCCGACCTCGCATCACAATTCCAATTTGAGAAGACGTTCGTGTTCCGAAACAAACTTGATGAGTATGTTTCGCGAGCCTTAGATGTGGATATTCTTCTATGCTCCTGCTATACGTGGAATTGGGAAATCACTACTCAAATGGCGCGACGCGTCAAGGAAGCTAACCCGTCTTGCCTAGTCATTTTTGGGGGTCCGCAGGTACCGCTCAAATACGAGGGTGATGCGCCGCTGAAATGGGTCCGAAACTCCACAGGCAATTTCTTTGACGACTATCCGTTCGTTGATATGCTGGTTCACCAAGAAGCCGAAGAGACCCTGAGGCAAATCTTTGAAGCCTACCTTGAGGATAAGAATTATTCAAACATTAAGGGGATAGAGACTCGCGAATTCCGGACACCACCTGCGCCCCGGATTCTGGATCTCGATACATTACCTTCGCCGTATCTGACGAATCTCGTTTGGGAACTTGTCGAGCCCGTTGAAGGTGTTAATTACATTGCCTCATGGGAAACTAATCGCGGGTGCCCCTATCAATGCACATTCTGCGATTGGGGAAGCGCAACCAAGGCCAAGGTTAGGAAGCGAAATATTGACACCCTTCTGCAGGAAATAGAATGGTTCGCCGACAACAAGATTCCCTACGTCGATATTTGTGACGCGAACTTCGGAATATTTGCAGAACGCGACTTGGAACTGGCGAAAAAGCTTCGTAGCGTAAAGGAGGGAAAGGGCTTCCCTGGACGCGTAGGTATCGCGTGGGTAAAGGCCTCCAGCGAACGGGTGATTCCAATAGCGCGAGAACTGCTTGACTGCGATCTACTCAGAGCCGTCACAGTCGCCGTTCAGTCGCTGGACCCAACAACGCTTAATATCATCAAGCGCTCGAATATGAAGTTCGACAAGCTTTCTAACCTCCTGAAACAATTCCGGGATCAAAAGATTGAAAACTACACTGAACTGATCATGGGCATGCCGGGAGAGACTCTTGCGTCTTACAAGAACGGCCTTGAACAGCTAATGGAGCTTTTCCCGCGTCCAGTGATATTTATCTACAACTGCGGTGTGTTCGTTAATGCACCAATGAATGATCCAACCTACATGAAACTCCATGGAATTAAAGTCATAAGATCGCCAATTTATCTGTGGCATTCGTCAATCCACAACCGTGGTTCGGTTCCCGAGTACGACAACATTACGACGAGTGCGAACTCATTTACGACGGAGGAATTGAAGCAGATGTATTTATATGGGTGGACAACCCAAGCGTTTCATAGCTTGGGCCTACTTGAATATATTGCAAAGTTTTATCATCAGGTGTTTGACTTGAAGTACATCGATTTCTATGAGGTATTGGTTGAGTACTGCAAGACAACGAGCGGCAAGTTCAACAAGGAATACCAGATTCTGCTGAATTACATGGAAACTGGCTATCAAGGGGGCGGATGGGATCATTACGACCCTGAATTGGCGCCGATCTACTGGCCGATCGAGGAGGCAACATGGCTGCGATGCGTCACTGATAGCGCTTTGCTCGAGGCGGAAATACTCGAGTTTCTCAAGTATCTACAAGCCAGATTGAATTTTGAGATTAATTGGGACATCGTAGTCGATTTGGTTCGATTTCAGGTCTTTCTGCTTTCCACAATGGATCAAAAGGAAGCAGTCAAGAAACACCGTTCGTTGTATATGTGGAAGGAGTTTCTCGTTGAAGGGCAGACTAGCCTCAGTAGCCTTGTCGCCAAAACGATTGATTATTCTTGGAATAACAAGGTAACGCTAGAGAACAAAGCCGAGTGGTGCTACAAGGCCATCTGGGTCGGGCGAAATCAGGGCAATTACAAGTGTCACCCTGAGTTTTTGGAGGCGGTGCAGGATGGGTCAAGCAATGCGTTGGAAAAACTATCTTTGGCGGAAGCGAAAAACTTCTAGCAAACGGGGGCCTTTCTGAAGAATATTCTCATTACAGGTGGTGCGGGGTTCATCGGATCAAGGTTGGCGCTGGCGTTAGCTGCGCGGGGCCACAAGGTACGCGTTCTTGACAATCTTGCTGAGCAGATTCATGGGGCAGATCCGGAATCTTCAACCTTGTTTCAATCTATTCGAGGCCGCGTCGACTTCATGCGCGGGAGCGTAACCAGTGAGACGGATCTGCTTGAGGCGTTGCGAGGCGTAGATACGGTTGTCCACTTCGCTGCGGAAACGGGCACCGGACAGTCGATGTACGCAATCCATCACTATTCTGAGGTGAATGTAGGTGGCACTGTTCTGCTGCTTGATTTGATCGCCAACAAGCCATTTCCCGTAAAGAAAATTATTGTTGCATCTTCCCGTGCGATATACGGAGAGGGTAAGTATTTTTGCCACGAGCATGGATTCGTGTACCCATCATCCCGCTTGGCGAGCAACATGGAAAAGGGGGATTTCAGTGTGCGCTGCCCTAAATGTGCTGACACGGTGGACCTTATAGCATCGGACGAATCGACTCCAGTATCACCAAGTTCCGTATACGGAATAACCAAGTTGACCCAGGAGCAGATGGTATTGACAGTCGGCAAGGCGCTCGGAATATCAGCAATTGCGCTCCGTTATCAAAATGTATATGGACCCGGGCAGTCCCTGTCAAATCCATATACAGGAATCCTTTCTATTTTCTCGACAAGGCTGCTCAATGGGAGCGGAATTAATATCTTCGAAGACGGGAAGGAGAGCCGTGATTTTGTTTTTATTGATGATGCGGTGGCAGCGACCGTACTTGCATTGGATTTTGAGAAACCACTAATAGAGGCGTTTAATGTTGGTTCTGGGAAGGCGACGGACGTGGTCACGGTTGCTGAAACAATGCAGCGTTTGCTTGGCACGTCAGTTCCCATTGAGATTACCGGCCAGTTCCGGACCGGTGATATTCGGCATAACGTGGCGCACTTAACAAAAATCAAACATATGCTTGGATTCGAGCCTCTGGTTTCAATCGACGAGGGAATCCGTGAATTTGTCCGTTGGGTAAAAGCGGAAACCGTGCAGACTGACAAGTATGATCAAAGCCTTAGCGAACTACGCGAGAAGGGTTTGCTATGGTCGCCACTACCTTGACCCCGGGTTTGGTCAGCGTCGTAGTGGCGAGTTACAACCATACCAACTATCTTGAACGCCGAATGGAGAGTTTGATAGGTCAGACTTATCAAAACATCGAGATCCTGGTTATCGATGACTGTTCGCCCGAAAACAATCTCGATGTCTTACGCAAATACGAGTCGAATCCAAAGGTAAAACTATTTGCGCGAAAGGAAAATGGTGGTTGGGTTGTTGTCTTTAACCAAGGGAGCGAAATGTCGGCAGGGGAATTCATTCTGTTTGCAAACTGCGACGATGAATGTGATCCCCGTATGGTTGAGCGCTTGGTTGAAGGCATGCGAGCTAACCCCTCGGCTGGAATCTGTTATTGTCGTAGCTTGCTAATTGATGAGGAAGGTAATCTACTCGGTGATGATTTTTCCGCCAGAGAGAAAGCGTTTCGAAGTCGATGCGCAAGTGATACTTTATTAACTCGACACGAGATGGGCCGGTTCTTGTTGCATTCCTGCGTTATTCCCAATACTAGTTCAGCCTTAATTCGACGAGAGTGTCTTACCGCTGTCGGCCAAATATCCTCAGATTATCGTGTGTGTTCTGACTGGCAACTGTATTTCAACGTTGTCAGTCGCTACGATGTCGCATATTTAGCATCGCCACTTAACAAGTTTCGTCAACACGCACCGTCTATTACCGGTAGCACGAAGGGGCAAGTCATCCAGGAAGAGTACGCCCGACTGCTGCTCGGGCAAATTAGGGTCCTCGGACTCTCTCGGATCGAGAAAGCCAGATATCGGACGCGTGTGATGTATCTTTGGGCGAGCTATCTATTGGCACCTTCATTTAGTGGATTATTTAACTTTACCTATCAAGTAAGAATTGTAGCCACTCATGACTGGGTAGCGTTGATTTTCTTTCCGATTGGCATCCTTCATCGGATTATCGAATTGTTAATAAGAATCCCGTCGAAACTCTTCAGGTCTGCCTCCCTAGCTTGAATATAGCTCCCTTTTGCGTATAGATAATTGGCTGAGGGGATATGGTCTGCGGTGGCGTTGATTCTAAAAGTGCTTAGCTTACTAGGAAATAATATAAGGCCATGACCAAAAAAATTCTGGTTACCGGCGGCGCCGGATTCCTCGGCTCGCATTTATGCGAGCGTCTTCTCGATGTAGGCCACGATGTGCTATGCGTAGATAATTTCTTCACTGGAAGCAAGGATAATGTTAGACATCTGATGGGAAATCCTTATTTCGAAGTGATGCGACACGACGTGACGTTTCCACTTTATGTCGAGGTTGACCAGATCTACAATTTGGCGTGTCCCGCATCGCCCATCCATTACCAGTTCGATCCGGTTCAAACGACGAAGACCAGCGTGCACGGCGCGATCAACATGCTCGGTTTGGCCAAGCGGGTCAAGGCGAGGATTCTTCAAGCATCGACCAGCGAGGTCTATGGCGACCCAGAGGTTCATCCCCAGATTGAGTCCTATTGGGGCAAGGTGAATCCAATCGGTATTCGCAGTTGTTATGACGAGGGGAAACGGTGTGCGGAGACACTCTTCTTCGATTACTGGCGGCAGCATAAATTAGAGATCAAGGTGGCGCGCCTCTTCAATACTTACGGCCCGCGGATGCACCCTAACGACGGAAGAGTGGTCAGCAATTTTATCGTGCAGGCGTTGAGAGGGCAGGACATCACAATCTACGGCGACGGACAGCAGTCCCGTAGCTTCTGCTACGTAGACGATCTGATCGAAGTGATGTGGCGCTTGATGGAGTCTCCGGCCGAGTTCACCGGGCCAGTCAATATTGGCAATCCGTGTGAATTCACCATGCTCGAATTGGCAGAGCAGGTGCTCAAATTGACCGGTTCGAAAAGCAGACTGATCTTTATGCCACTGCCATCCGATGATCCACGGCAAAGGCAACCGGATATTTCACTTGCAAGAAAAGTGCTGGACTGGCAACCGAAGGTAGCTTTGGTTGATGGACTTAAGGAAACTATTGCATATTTCGCAAAGCGTCTGTAGACCGCCGGATCCATGAGCAAACAGTTTGCCAACCCCGCCGTGGCGGTGGTTATTCCGACCTATAACAGAGCAGAAGACCTTCGCCGGTGCCTTGACTCCTTGGTTGCCCAGACCTTCGATAATTTCGAGGTTTTAGTCTGCGATGACGGATCTACCGATAACACCGCTGATGTGGCGATGGAGTTCAACGATCGACTGGATATCCAATTCGAAACGGCAGAAAATTTTGGTGGCCCCGCGCGACCGCGGAACCGAGGCGTGGCCATGGCTCGAGCGCCATATATCGCCTTTCTTGATTCGGATGATTGGTGGGCTCCAGCGAAGCTGGAGCGCAGCGTAACAACCCTCGATGCCGGCGCAGATCTCGTATACCACGACCTACATCTTGTGTGGTCACACGATCAAATGCCGAGCGGTAAACGCGTGGTTTCAACGGCTCCTCGGCATCCAATGTTCGTCTCGCTATTGTGCTCGATTACGTCTACGCCCAATTCGAGCGTGGTGGTACGCAGGGATCTGCTAGATCGGATTGGCGGGATATCGGAAAACAGAGACCTGATTTCTGCCGAGGACTTCGACACTTGGATTCGCGTTTCGCGACTGACCGAAAACTTCGTGCGCCTTCCCGAATGTTTAGGCTACTACTGGGTCGGTAGCGACAGTATCTCAGCCTGCACTCCGCGACAAGTAACTGTAATTAACGCGGTATTTTCCCAATATCTGGCCGACTTACCCGCTAAGAATCGGGAGCAAGCCGAGGGCATACTGGCATATCGTCTCGGGCGGATCTTCCTCACCGTTGGCGATATAGCAATGGCGAGGAAACATCTTCTTACCGCCGTTCTTCAGCCAATTAACCTTGCCGACCGCGCCAAAGCAGGATACTTTCTCGTAAATGCGCTTTTCTCCAGAAGGCCCACCTGACCAATCTAGAGGGTCCCCGAGCCCGGACATCGCATACGCACAACTTCAAATTAGATCATATCTACCGGCGCAACAATTCGGGCTGCACCGGCCAGCCAAACAACCGGAATATTATTAAATGACCAAAAATTGGGTGGCGACCCAAGCCCTAATGAACACAGCCCAATGGGATGACAGCCTGATTACGTTCTATCCAGAGGCAAAGGCCTGGATGAGCGACCCTATTTTATATCTGGACAGGCTGACAAAAGACTGTAACTACTTGAATGCGGCCGAATTACTTGATTGGAACTCCTATTTGCGGCAAGGTTCGACGGTTCTTGATGTTGGATGCGGAGGTGGTTGGCTGACGGCGTTCCTATCGAAAAACCCCAGAATCACAAAATTAATAGCCATTGATTCGAGTTTGAACTATTTAGAAAATTTTCTACCCACTGTAACCCAACAAATGGCAGGGGATATTTCGAAAATAGAGACTGTGCAGGGAGTGTTCTCGCCAATACTGTTAGAGGCCGAGAGCGTGGATTTAATCGTTATATCCTCCGCTATCCATCATGCAGAAAGCATGGGCGCGGTCTTGGCAGAATTTCGGAGAGTACTAAAACCCGATTCGTACCTAATTATCCTAAATGAAACTCCGGTTGGCAACGTTCAGTTTATGTACCAGATGACCAAGGCTTTCATTAAAATATTCTTCTCGACAGCCGCCAAACGATATAGTCAATTTTCTCAGAAGATATCGGCTTCCGGAATCCTGTATGACCCCTATTTGGGAGACGTGGATTATCCCAAGTGGTATTGGCAGAAAACAATAACATCATCAGGGTTCGATATCTCGCATATCCAGGACACTAAGCTGGGAACCGTTGTAAATTCAAAGGGGCGCTTCCTTCATCATTTCGTGTGCAAGAAAACCGCCTAAGGCCCTCCTAATTGGTCTGTACTTGTTGGCGACGTCAATTCAATCTCGGTCGGCGACAGCAATCAACTATACGACGCTTATGTACGCAGTGATATCAGCTTATTCCACGATAGCTTCCCAGAGATCCACTTCAAATGCGACGAACTTTTGAGACCACATTCGGTGGTGATGTTCGTATTGGCACAATATTCATTCTCCTGAATGTTATTGTTTTTATTTCAACACTAATATTTTATGGCACTCACGAACTGCCGTCCTTGGCAAATGCCTTTACGTTACTGTTATATTTTTTCCTTTCTATCCAGCTCCATTTGTTTCTTCGCTATGAAAGGCGTCGACCTAATCCTTTCATTCTGATCCTTGCATATGTACTGATCCTATTTTATTTCACAAGGATAACGACCCTTTACTGGCATGACCTCGCAAGCTCCAGCGGCGTTCTTGAGAGAATTCGCGAGCCTACTGTTGAGGATATTAATCACACTCTAGCCTTCATATTCTCGGCCAATCTCGCCATATTTGTCGGTTTGGCCCGATATTCGGAAAAATATCGACTAGATCAGATTATTGAGACACCCGCAAGTATAAGGAACATGGAGAAAAACGTATCCGTATTCCTCCTTTTATTGCTTGCAAGCTCTTTTTATACCCTGTTTTCTGATTCCGGGGGGGGCAGTGATTCGCGATTATTGGGAATTGTTCAATATCTCATTTCAGAACACCATCTCTTCGTAATTGGGTTGTTGATTCTGTTTTTACCGGCCACCCCTTCGGCGAAAAACAATAAATGCGAGGGCAGGAATTGGACGCTCCTTCTGATTGGCCTGCTCGTGCTGCTTGTAGTTCTAAAAACTTTATCTGGCTCAAGGTCCGCAATCCTGCTAAGTGTCCAGATCGTGTTTTTTTGTTTATTGGCGGCAGGAAAGCCTTCCATTTCGCGAAGATCAGCTGCTGTTCTTTCCGCAATGGCATTCATCTCCATTCCGACATTCGCTATTGCTACCTACTTACGAATAGTGCAGGCTGGTGCCATAAAGCTGGAGTTTTATGGCAACCTGCTACCTATTCTGGGTTCGGCGGTGGACCTGGTAAGGTCTGATCTGACCGACATGATTGGACTATACGTACCGGCGTTTGACCGCGCCGCCTTTCTGGACTTTTCTGTTGACCTTATTAAAAATAGCGAGGCTTACGCGCCTGTCGTCAGCATCACCCACATGTTTAAGAGCACAGTAGATGCTGTCACGCCGGGATTTGATGTCTTCGATTTCCCGCTATCGGCCAACGCGATCTCCTTTATCTATTACGGAATCCCAAGTCAAATGTCACGCATTGATCGGGACTTCTACCAATCAGACCAATTCAACGTCTATGGCGAGTATTTTGTAATATTCGGTGGCTGGTTGTCTTTACCCATATTTGCGCTCGTTGCTTATATTTTTCAGAAGGTCTATTCGAAAATAAAGGGAGATACGTTATTCCAGCTTATCGTTTGGCGCTTCTTCGTTCTCTCCACGTTTATGCTCTGGCTCACTTCGTTTGGGACTGATTGGATTATTGTTGCAACGGTGCAGAATTTCTGCATTTTCTGGATTTGGGTGTATCTGATAAAAAAGCGGTACCTGCTGAGTTAATTAGGTCGATTTGACCGATCAATACGGTGGCTGCGGAAAGCGATGGTTCATTGTATGAAGGGTAATTCTTTGATTGGGCTTTGCAATGTCGGCGTGACAGGCGTTTTCAGATATACAGATGTCTGAGCGAACTTCCTCGGCGGGCGGCGGGGCGTCCGGTAAGCCAGTTATTCTTGTCTTTACCGGCTATTATCTTCCAGGATACAAAGCCGGAGGTATATTGCGCAACCTAATTAACACTGTCAATTTTCTATGTGATGCGTTTGAATTCAGAATCGTCACACGGGATCGCGACCTTGGAGACGGAGCTAGGTACCCCGAGATAGAGGTTGATAAATGGCAACAGGTTGGGAACGCTCATGTTTACTATTTGTCGCCGGAGTCGGAAACATTGGGCGGCATATATAGATTGATAAGAGAAACGCGACACAACGTAATCTTTCTGACTAGCTATTTTGATCCGTTGACTATACGGGTGTTAGTAAATCGAAAAATTAGACTAAGCCATTGTCGGCCAGCCATTGTTGCTCCATTCGGCGAATTCGCTTGGGCATCGCTAGGACAAAAGTATCCAAAGAAGCTGGCATTTATCACTTTGGCTCGTCTGGTCAGACTATATAGTGGCGTGATTTGGCGAGTGTCGAGTACCTATGAGGCTGAGGATTTAGTCCGTGTCATGAATCCACCAAAGGATTCGATCAAGGTCACTGGTGACCTACCTATAAGGATGGATTCGGAGCTGACTGCGCCATCAAGGGCCGCAGCTGCCGGATCGGAGCCAACTGCATTGAAAATAATTTTCCTTTCACGAATTTCACGGGAAAAAAATTTGAGTGTAGCGCTGACGATCTTGCAGAAGGTGCGCGCAGCAGTGCTTTTCGATATTTACGGACCAACGGAAAATGCTTCCTACTGGAGCGAATGTCAAGGGTTGATCGCTAACTTACCGGTCAATGTAACTGCTAAATATTGCGGCAACGTGCATCCCAATAAAGTGATAGAGATTTTTGGGCGCTACGATTTGTTCTTGTTTCCCACAGGAGGCGAGGCGTATGGGAATGTGATCGCGGAATCGCTCACTGCGGGAACACCTGTGCTGGTCAGTACAACAACTCCGTGGCGCGAGCTGCAGACCGATGGTTTGGGATGGGATATAGATTTGGACAATATCACTGCATTTGTAGATGTAATTGAAGGCATGGCCATGCAAAGTGTGGGGCAGCGTTTGGAGGCTCGTAAGGTTGTAATAGAACGGATTCGAGATCGCCTGTTTGACGCCGATGTGCTGGAATCGAATCGCCGCCTATTCAAAATGCAGATAAGTGGGAAGGGACTGCAATGACCGCGATCGGCGTCGATTCAATCGGTAGCACGCCGATCGCCTGTGTGACCGGTGCAACTGGCATGATCGGACGGCGACTCGTCGGAAAGCTGCTTACGCTCGGTTACCAGGTCAGGGTTCTAACTCGGCGCCCTTACGTGAATCAACAGGTTCGCGTGTTCAAGGGGAGTTTGGCCGATGAGGCGGAGCTGAATGAATTTATCTGCGGCGCCGATCTCGTATTTAACTGCGCGGCCGAGCTGAGTGACGAATCTAAGATGTGGACGGTGAATGCCCTTGGTACGGCCTTGATTACAGACCTAGTCGATAAGCACCATATTAAATACTATTGTCATTTAAGCAGCGCCGGAGTTGTTGGACGGGCCTCACAGAAGTTTGTGGATGAAGACGCGCCATGCCAGCCACAGAATCGCTACGAAGCGACAAAACTCGACGCCGAGAAATTCGCTAGTCGGAGAATCGAGGGCTGTAACACCATCATCTTGCGACCGACGAATGTCGTAGATTGCGAACATTTGGGCGAGCTAAGCCTCCCCCTTGATGGCTCGATCAGGAGTCAGCTGAAAGCCTTTGTCAAAGGAGGGGAGTGCGCGCATATAGTACATGCCGAGGATGTGGCCGATGCTGCATTGTTTTTCCTAGAGCGACCGCCTTCACCGACGCCGCGCTTATTTTTTGTGTCTCTTGATGACGATCCGCTAAATACCGTTTCGGATTTATGGTCGCTATTTAGAGAGATGGAGTCCGGTAGGAAACACAGTGCCGCCACTCGACTTCCACATCTACCGGTAATCGTTCCATACGCTCTCCGATTGTTGGCGGGGCGGCCAGGGAACTCGGGAGATGTTAAGTATTCGTCAAAACGACTAATCTCTGAAGGATTTAGATACACGTTCGGAGTGCGGGAGACGGTCGCGAAGATTGTTCTGGAACGCAACATTGACATCAATGGCTACCGTTGCTGACATACCTGATTTTCCCCTTGCAGTACTACACCGCATATGTAGCTTCTATAAGATGACGCCACCGACGCAGAAGTTGCGCGGTGCGAGCCTTTGATCCCAACTCAAACCAAATCGATGACCGAAAGAATGAATCACCGCGCCTACCAAATCTGTGCCCACTGCATTATGGACACGTCTGATTCAAGTATTGCTTTCGACGAGCGCGGCTGGTGTGTCTACTGCAACAACTTCCAGAACAACATCCTTCCCAGTTGGCATACCGACGAGCGAGGTCGGCAGAAACTGCTCGACGCTGTAGAAAAAATCAAAGCGCGGAGCAAAGGGAAGGATTTCGACTGCATTATCGGCCTGAGTGGCGGTCTTGATAGCTCCTATCTAACCTATATTGCCAAAGAGGAATTGGGTCTGCGGCCTTTGCTCTTTCATGTGGATGCCGGTTGGAACACAGACCAAGCGGTAGGAAACATCGAAAAGCTCGTCGATGGACTGGGCCTTGATCTGTACACTGAGGTAATCAATTGGGAGGAGATAAAAGATCTTCAGGTTTCACTCCTAAAATCGCAAATTCCACATCAGGATATCGCCCAAGATACCGCTTTTTTTTCAACGTTATACAAATTCGCTCGAGAAAATAGAATCAAGCACGTTCTGACCGGCGGTAACTATTCAACGGAGTGTTGTCGTGAACCAGAAGAGTGGGGCGCTTACCCTGGTACGGACAAAACCTTGATACTGGACATTCATTCGAAATTTGGGAAGATTCCACTAGAAACCTTTCCAATCGTCGACGTATTCACTTCGAAGATTTACTACAAATACATTCTTGGGATGCAGGTGTTTAAGCCGTTGGACCTGATTCCTTATATTAAAAAAGATGCCGAGTCGTTGCTTGAAAAGCGTTTTGGATGGAAAAAATTCAAGCACAAACATCATGAATCCCGATTTACCCGCTTTTTTGAAGACTATTGGCTGCCACGAAAATTCGGGTTTGACCGGCGGAAAGCGCACTTTTCGAGCTTGATTCTTACGGGCCAAATGACACGGCAGGAAGCTCTCGCACGAATTGCCAACCCCGAACTTGATGAACATTTTCTAGAATGTGAATTTGAGTACGTAGCACACAAATTAGATCTGACTGTTGCCGAGTTGAGAGAAATCTTCAACGGCGAAAACAAATCTAGTTACGACTACAAAAGCAAACGGGCGCTTATCGAACTCGGTTCCAAAGCTATGAGGCTTCTTGGCTTGGAAAAAAGATTATACAAATGATCACCATCGTTGATTACGGGCTGGGTAATGTGCTTGCGTTTATGAATGTATACAGCCGCTTGAATATTCCAGTTGCGGTTGCGAAGTCTGCGGACGATTTGGCGAAGGCAACCAAGCTGATTCTGCCCGGTGTAGGTTCTTTTGATCATGCGATGCGGCAGCTCGAACTGTCGGGTATGCGTCATGCGATCGAGCAGTTGGTATTGCAGAAGGGAATACCGGTGCTTGGCGTCTGTGTCGGGATGCAGATGTTGGCCAAATCAAGCGAGGAAGGGATGCTGGCCGGCCTGGGTTGGATCGATGGCAAGGTAAGGAAGTTTGATTTGTCAACGATGCCGCGTGGCGCTAGTCTGCCGCACATGGGTTGGAACGATGTGCAGCCGGTGGCTGATAGCGGCTTGTTTAAAGGAATGGAACAGGACGCCCGGTTTTACTTCCTGCATTCTTACTATTTCCAGTGTCGGCAGCAGGCAGATATCCTGGCGGTGACTGATTACGGCGACCAGTTCACTTGCGCAGTCAGGCGAAACAATGTCTATGGTGTTCAATTCCATCCAGAGAAAAGCCATCATTTCGGCAGCCAGCTGCTAAAAAACTTCGCAGAAATCTAGTCATGCTGCGTCCCAGAATTATTCCGTGCTTATTGGTAAGAAACAAAGGATTGGTAAAGACCGTCAAATTCGGTGCTTCCAAATATGTGGGCGATCCGATTAACGCGGTCAAAATATTCAATGAGAAGGAAGCTGACGAGTTGATCGTGTTTGATATTGACGCCACTGTAAATGGGGCAGCTCCCGATTGTTTGATGATTCAAAAACTGGCAGCCGAATGTCGTATGCCTTTATGTTATGGCGGCGGAGTGAAGACGGTTGAGCAGGCGAAACGAATTATTGGATTGGGGGTGGAGAAGGTCGCCATTAGTTCTGCTGCGTTGGACAACCCAAAGTTGATTACCGCTATTGCTGCGGAGATAGGCAGTCAAAGTGTGGTGGTAGTGCTTGACGTGAGGAAATCCTTGTTTGGAAAGTACGAGGTTTACACCCATAACGGAAACAAAGGTACCGGACGATCTCCCTTGGAAGTCGCGCAGCAAGCTGAAAAATTGGGCGCTGGTGAAATCGTGATCAACTCGATCGATCTTGACGGACAAATGAAGGGGTATGACTTGGATTTGGCTGCCAAGGTGCGTGAGGCTATACGCTTGCCGATGTCCGTACTTGGTGGCGCGGGTTCACTAGCCGACATAGGACGCCTAGTTAGCAACTGCGGAGTTGTGGGTGCGGCAGCCGGCAGTTTGTTTGTGTTCAAGGGCTCTTACCGGGCCGTGCTCATCAATTATCCAGATCAGGCCCAGAAGGAGGAGCTGCTCCGCTCGGCAATCCACGAACACATCGGTTTGCAGGAATGACTGCAAATCACACATTCGAGCGTGTCTTAGTGCTGGGGGCAACCGGCATGCTGGGCAATGCGGTTTTTCGTCTCTTCGCTCAAAGTCCGGAGTACGAGGTTTTCGGGTCTGTCCGCTCACCAGAAGCGTTGCGTCTTCTACCCAACCACTTGCATCCGAATGTCATTGCTGGTATCGATGTTGAGAATATCGACAGTCTGACACGGCTGTTTGCCGTCGTGGATCCGGATGTGGTTATTAACTGCATCGGCCTAGTCAAACAGTTGGCGGAAGCTGACGATCCTTTAATAGCTATTCCAATTAATGCGTTGCTACCACATCGGCTAGCGCGGCTGTGCGCAGTGGCGGCCGCCAGACTGATCCACATGAGTACCGACTGCGTGTTTGCGGGCACTCGAGGTATGTACACCGAGGTGGATCCAGCCGATGCGACTGATCTTTACGGCAGAAGCAAGTTCATGGGCGAGGTGGATTATCCGAATGCCATCACTTTACGTACGTCCATTATTGGCCCTGAACTCCAGGGGGCGCGTAGTCTAGTGGGATGGTTTTTGGCGCAAGAGGGCAGCGTAAGAGGCTTTAAGCGCGCAATTTTCTCTGGTTTGCCAACGGTGGAAATGGCGCGGCTAATTCGTGACTATGTGATTCCACATCCTGAACTTCACGGTCTTTACCATGTTTCAGCCGAGCCTATCAATAAGTTCGATTTGCTTACACTTGTTGCACGAGTTTACGGAAAATCAGTTGAGATTGTGCCGGATGAACAATTCGTGATTGATCGTTCGTTAAATAGCCGCCGTTTCCAGTTGGCAACGGGGTATACAGCTCCTGAGTGGCCAGAGTTAATCAAATTGATGCACGCACATAACTAAGTCCGGGACGTCATATGTTCAAAAGCAAAGTATTAATGATCACCGGTGGGACTGGCTCTTTCGGGAACACTGTGCTCAAGCGCTTTCTTTCAACCGATGTGCGCGAGATACGTATCTTCAGCCGCGACGAGAAGAAACAGGAAGAAATGCGCATTGCGTTGAACAATCCGAAGCTAAAGTTCTATATTGGCGATGTGCGTGATTACGACAGCGTCCACCAAGCGATGAAGGGCGTGGACTATGTGTTTCACGCCGCGGCATTGAAGCAAGTGCCCTCGTGTGAGTTTTATCCCATGGAGGCTGTGCGTACCAATATTATCGGTACCGAAAACATGATGAACGCCGCAACGGCAAATGGCGTCAAGCGTGTGGTGGTGCTGAGCACGGATAAGGCGGTGTACCCAATCAATGCGATGGGTATTACCAAAGCGATGGCTGAGAAGTTGATGGTCGCCAAAGCCCGCATGCAGGGTGAGGGGGAAACGCTGTTGTGTGCGACCCGCTACGGGAATGTGATGGCTTCGCGCGGCTCGGTCATTCCTTTGTTCGTGACGCAGACTAAGGAAGAAAAGCCGCTCACGGTGACTGACCCCAACATGACACGTTTCTTGATGTCACTGGAAGATTCCGTTGATTTGGTGCTTTACGCCTTTGAGCATGGCAACCAGGGGGACATCTTCGTGCAGAAGGCGCCAGCTTCGACCGTTGCTGATCTAGCTCAAGCCATAAAAGAACTCTTTAATAATGATCAGCCTGTTCGCGTTATCGGCACACGACATGGCGAGAAGCTGTATGAATCGTTAATCTCGCGCGAAGAAATGGCGAAGGCTCAGGATATGGGTAGCTATTACCGTATTCCGGCGGATAACCGTGACCTCAATTACGCTCAGTATTTCAGTGAGGGCGAAGAAAAGATATCGCATCAAGAAGATTACACTTCTCACAATACGGAGCGTCTGAATGTTGAGCAGGTAAAAGCGCTGTTGCTGAGGCTGGATTACATTAAGGACAAACTTCGTGCTTAAAGTCATGACCATTGTCGGGACGCGTCCCGAATTAATCAAGATGAGCCGTGTGATCGCCGAGTTCGACCGACACACTAACCATATTCTGGTGCACACCGGACAAAATTACGATTACGAGCTAAACCAAGTGTTTTTTGAAGATTTGGGCATCCGCAAGCCCGATCATTTCCTCGAGGTAGCGGGCGAGAATGCCGCACAGACCATCGCGCAGGTGATCGCAAAATCCGATGAAGTGATGGAAAAGGAATTGCCGGATGCCGTCATGTTGTATGGCGATACCAATTCCTGTCTGGCCGTCATAGCGGCTAAGCGCCGCAAGATCCCGGTTTTCCACATGGAGGCCGGCAATCGCTGCTTTGATCAGCGCGTGCCAGAGGAGCTGAACCGTAAGGTATTAGATCACTTGAGTGACATCAATCTGGTACTGACCGAACATGCTCGCCGTTACTTGATTGCCGAAGGCATACGCCCGGAGACCATCTTCAAGACGGGTTCGCATATGCGGGAGGTGCTCGATCACTACATGCCAAAGATCGAGAAATCGGACGTGCTGCAACGCATGGACCTTGCGGCCAACGAGTTTTTCATCGTGAGCGCCCACCGGGAAGAAAATGTTGATACACAGCAGAACCTGCGGGACCTGGTTGAGACTCTCAATGCCTTGGCGGCAACGTATAACTACCCTGTGGTTGTCTCCACGCATCCGCGCACCAGAAAACGTCTTGACGCTTTGGAGCTGGGAGTGCTTAACCCGCATATACGGTTTCTCAAACCCTTTGGATTTTGCGACTACATCAAATTGCAGATGGAAGCCTTGTGCGTCGTCTCCGATAGCGGCACGATAACCGAGGAGAGTTCTTTATTGAATCTGCCAGCTATTACGATTCGTAACACACATGAGCGCCCTGAGGGAATGGATGGCGGCACGCTCATCATGAGCGGGTTGAAGAAGGAGCGGGTCTTGGATTCGGTGCGCGTGATCGTTGCCCAGCATGACAAGACACGGCGTGTGATGCACCCGGTCGAGGACTACGAGGCAATCTCGGTTTCGAAGAAAGTTCTTCGGATTGTTCTAAGCTACGTCGATTACGTGAACCGAACGGTTTGGTTGAAGCAGCGCTGACGCGTGATGAGAGTATTACTCGTTAGTCAGTATTTCTGGCCCGAGAATTTTCGTGTTAACGACCTAGTTCGGGAGCTTGTCGAACGGGGGCACTCAGTGTCAGTATTGACCGGAAAGCCAAACTATCCGGCGGGCAAGGTGTTCGATGATTTCAAGAAAGACCCCAAGGTTTTTGACAATTACCATGGCGCTGCCATATACCGGATACCCATGCTTGCTAGGGGAACCGGCGGCCTGCGTTTGATGCTGAATTATTTGAGTTTTGCGATTGGGGCAAGTATCTTTGGTTCGTTGCGCTTGATGGGGCAACGCTTTGACATTGTCTTTGTGTATGAGCCGTCGCCTGTTACCGTAGGTTTGCCTGCCGTTCTTATCGCTCGCATAAAACGAGCACCCGTAGTTTTTTGGGTTCAAGATCTGTGGCCCGAGACATTGGTGGCGCTAGGTGTTGTGCGTTCCAAAATAGTACTTGGTGCGGTTGGATCGTTAGTCCGATTTATCTATAACCGCTGTGCTCTGGTTCTAGGCCAATCGCAGGGATTTCTAGAAAGTATCTCTAAGTACTGCAACGACGAAAAGAAGATTCGGTACTTTCCAAACTGGGCAGAAGAGGGGGCTTCGCCTTCTACGGTTGCAGGTGCGCCGGAGATGTCGGTAGAGTCAGCTAGATTCACTATTTTGTTTGCCGGTAACATTGGGGAAGCGCAAGATTTTCCAGCTATCTTGGATGCGGCCGAACGTCTAAGATCCAATCCCGCAGTGCGCTGGATTGTTGTTGGAGACGGCCGGAAGAGTGAGTGGTTGCGCCAGGAGGTTGTGCGGCGAGGTCTAAGCAATTGCTTTATTTTGTTAGGCCGCTTTCCGGTTGCTCGTATGCCATCGTTTTATGCTAAAGCTGATGCTCTGCTTGTTTCGCTTAGGCGTGACCCGGTGTTTTCGCTGACGATTCCTAGTAAGGTTCAATCCTATCTGTTGGCGGGTATCCCGTTGCTAGGCATGCTGGATGGTGAGGGTGCAGCTACGATTTCCAAGGCGAATGCTGGATTGGTTTGCTCAGCCGGGAACCCGGCGGGTCTCGCCCAAGCGGTACTAGACCTCTTGGCAATGCCGAAAGAGGAACGAGAAAGGCTTGGCGACAATGGGCGTAATTACGCCCAAAGGGAATTCGGGCGGGAAGTTCTTATGAACCAGTTAGAGGCGTGGTTTGCCGAGCTTGCTGGGAGTAATGAGGGGCGATACGCCCTAGGAAACAAGTGATTCTAGTTAGCGGTGCAACAGGGTTTTTGGTTCTTCACTAGTTGCAAGCTTGTTGCTGGCCAATTTTGCCGTTCGCGCTGCCGTGCGCAGGAACGGGTGTCGCATGCTTTGGGGTGTTGGTTTGGTCCGATAAAACCAGTCAGGTCAGATGTTCCACGGTGCTTTATGATGTTCGAAATTGTGTGTCGTGAAGTGTCAATGAAGGTGTCGAGCCACCCGTGTCCATAGCCCTGCATGATCATTCATGGCTCTTATTGATAGCCGTTGTGGCTTTGTCTTCTGTTTTGACGGGCCTGATGCGGCGGTATGCCTTGTCGCGGCAACTTCTGGACCGCCCCAACGGACGCAGTTCCCATTCGATAGCGACAGCCCGTGGGGGCGGTGTCGCTATCGTCGTGGCGTTCCTAGCTGCACTTCTCGTATCGGGAGAGGATATATCGGAACCGGCAACGATTGCGTTGCTCTTTGGTGGCATCGGTGTCGCGGTGGTGGGCTTTGTCGATGATCTTGGCCACATTCCGGCACGTTGGCGGCTTTCGGCACACTTCTTATGTGCCGTCTGGATTCTTTACTGGATAGGAGTTCCACGCTTAGAGTGGATGGGAATCACCGTTGACCTTGGGGCGCTCGGAGCCGTACTCGCGGCGCTCTATCTGGTCTGGATGCTGAACCTTTACAACTTCATGGATGGTATCGATGGCATCGCGGGCACCGAGGCGGTGACGGTTGGCGCCGGCGGCACGCTGGCCTATTGGCTGGCGGCCATGCCACCGGCCAGCGGTGTCGGACTGCCTGCGCTGCTTGCGGCGGCGGCCTTGGGCTTTCTGGTCTGGAACTATCCGCCCGCGAAGATCTTCATGGGAGATGCCGGGAGCGGATTTCTGGGCTTGATTCTGGGGGCGCTTTCGCTCCACGCGGCCGTCGTCCGTCCGGTACTGCTCTGGTGCTGGCTGGTTCTGCTCGGCGTGTTTATCGTCGATGCCACGGTTACGCTGATTCGCCGATTGCTGCGGGGGGAGAGGGTCTATGAAGCACATCGTAGCCACGCCTATCAGCATGCCAGTCGCGAGTTCGGCGCGCACAGGCCGGTCACCCTCGCTGTCGCGGCCATCAATGTCTTTTGGTTGATGCCATGGGCTCTGGCGATTGCCTCAGGACAGGTTGCTGGTGTCGTCGGTCTTGCTGCTGCCTATATCCCGATCCTGGCACTGGTTCTTCGATTCAAAGCTGGCACCCCGTGAGCACCCGGGGCGCCCAGAGTTCTGGTCTCTGCGCCGAGGAGTGAACGTCGCAGAAGGGGCCATAGAGATTCTGTTTGGTCGGAGTGGAGCCGGTAGAATGGCGGCATCATGAATTATCGTTCGCTCATCGCTTCGTTTCACGACCTCTGCGCCGCCATGATCGCCTGGATAGCGGCGTACACGCTGCGTTTCAACTTCGATATTCCGCCGTATCTGGTTGATGGCATGTGGCGCAACCTGTTGTGGGTCATCCCGCTGCAAGCCGTAATTTTTCACGTTTTCGGTCTCTACCGCGGCATCTGGCGCTTTGCCAGCATTCCCGACTTGCGGCGGATTGCCCTAGCCGCGGCTACGGCGGGATTGGCGATACCTGCGTTGCTGCTCATGCTGCAGCGACTCAACGATGTACCGCGCTCTGTGCTGGTGCTGCATCCTCTGCTATTGATTTTGATCATGGGCGGCAGCCGCTTTCTATATCGGGCATGGAAGGATGGGCATCTGATCTCTCCACGCCAGTTCGATGCCGAGCCGGTGATCGTAATCGGTGCTGGCGCCGCTGGCGCCGTCTTGCTGCGTGATCTTGCCGGTAGCCAACGCTGGCGCGCAGTAGGGTTGCTCGATGATGATCCGACCAAGCTGCACCTGCAACTCCAGGGAGTTTCCGTGATCGGACGGCTGGATGACGTGGCGCGGCTGGCTGCGGAGCATCAGGTGTCGACCGTGATCATCGCCATGCCATCGGCTTCGCCATCTGCCCGCCGGCGTGCGGTTGAGTTGGTGGTCAGCGCCGGTCTCAAGGCGCTGACGGTGCCGGCGCTGGCTGATGTGCTGTCCGGTCGCGTCACGGCCGCTGACGTGCGGCAGGTGGAACTTGAGGATTTGCTCGGGCGCGAGCAGGTGCTGCTCGACGATGCCGGATTGAACAAGCAGTTGGCCGGGAAATCGATTCTTGTCACCGGTGCAGGAGGTTCCATTGGCTCGGAACTGTGCCGCCAGATCGCCCGCTTTAGTCCACGCAAGTTGCTGCTTCTGGAACAGTCCGAGTTCGCGCTCTACAGCATCGAGCAGGAGTTTGTCGGACTTCCGGTGAATTGCGTGATTGGCGATGTGAAAGATGCCGCACGAATGAACGCCGTGTTCGCCGAGCACCGGCCCGATGTGGTGTTTCACGCAGCCGCTTACAAGCATGTGCCGCTGATGGAGTGCGCCAACGCGTGGCAGGCGGTGAGGAACAATGTGCAGGGTACGCTGAACGTGGCACGCGCCGCCCTTGCCAGTGGCACCAGGGAGTTCGTGTTGATTTCCACCGACAAGGCGGTCAATCCCACCAATGTCATGGGCGCCAGCAAGCGCTTGGCAGAGGTCGTGTGCCAAGTGGTGCAGGCGCAGCGCTCGGCGACGCGTTTCGTCATGGTGCGTTTCGGCAATGTGCTGGGTTCGTCGGGCAGCGTGATTCCGCGGTTTCGCCAACAGATCGCCAAGGGGGGGCCCGTAACGGTGACGCACCCGGACATCATTCGCTACTTCATGCTGATTCCGGAGGCGGCCCAGTTGGTACTGCAGGCGGGTCTGCTTGCCAGCCGCCAGCAGGAAGGTGGTGAAATTTTTGTGCTCGACATGGGCGAGCCGATAAAGATAGTCGATCTGGCGCGAGACATGATCCGCCTCTCCGGGTTTGCCGAGGATGAAATCAAGATCGAGTTCACCGGTTTGCGCCCCGGCGAGAAGCTCTACGAGGAACTGCTGGCCGATGGCGAGTCGACCTTGCCGACCCCGCATCCCAAGTTGCGCATCGCGAAACCTTCAGCGGTGCCCGATGATCAGTGGCTCGTTGATCTTGAACAATGGCTGGCGGCACCCTCCCGCACCGAGGCCGAGGTAAAGCAGGGGCTCAAGGCGCGCGTGCCGGAATATCAGCCTTCAGCGCATTGAAGGCGTTGACGACTTCATCGACCCCGATATCGGCAACATCGAACGACGGTTTCTGCAGCAGGTGATAGGGCACCGCCCAAGGTCGCCAGCGCTGCGCGCCCGAGTTGCCGAACAGGCAGACGATGGGCAAGCCCAAGCCCGCACCCAGATGCATGGCGCCGCCATCGGCGCAGATCAGGGCGTCGCACTCCGCCAGCGCGGCGATCAATTCGGGCAAGGTCCGGGTCGGCCGTGCAATCACCGTTACCTGCCCGCGAAGCGGAATTCCAGGTACGCAGAGCGAGTCCGAACCAACCAGATTGAGAACCTCCTGTGCTTTGGTGTCGTCACCGGGATGTAGCGGGTTGTGTTCCGTGCCGGGTGACCAAAGCAGAATGAAGCGCACCGGTTCCTGCGCGGCAATTGTCTTGATGGTTTCGGCAAAGCGCTCGGCCGGCCAGCGTTGCGACGGCTTGCGGGCGCTGATGTGGATGCCGACGGTGAGCGTTATACGAAGCGGTTTCTCAAGAGTCGGCGCTGGCTCGCTCTGCGTACCTGGGATTCCGCTTCGCGGGCAGGTAACGGCGACCGGGGCGAATACCCGGCAAGGCGGAGGCGGGCCGTCGATGCCGTAGATCGACGCGACGCGAAACACGTCCTCGACTTCGTGGCGGTCCGCGCTGTCCAGCGGCAGCGCGACATCAAGCCCTTTGGCATCGCCGAAACCGATGATCCGTTCTGGCTTCAGCCACTGCGCGAGCTTGATCAGCCGCGGCTGTGGCGAGGTGGTGGCGATGATCACGTCGTCGAGTTGCATCTGGCGCAGCCGGTGCATCATCAGCAGACGCCGCCAGAGAATGCCCGGCAGCGACTTGCCTTCCCGATGCTTGGCCTTGGTATAAGCGAACACGCAGTCAAGATCGGGGTTTCCGTCCAGCACCGGCGCGTTGTAACTATTTACCAGCGCACCGAGCCAGCCCTCCGGAAAGCGCTGGCGCAAGGCGCTGATCAGTGGCGTGGTACAGACCAGGTCACCGATGTTGTCGCGGCGAATGACGAGTATTTTGGGGGCGGAGTGAAGGCTCAAGGTAAACTTCTGACTTATGGCTACTTATGCAATCGGGGACCTGCAGGGCTGTTACGACCCGCTGCGCCGTCTTCTTGACTATATCAGTTTCAATCCGGCCGCTGACCGTCTGTGGTTCGTCGGTGACCTGGTGAATCGCGGACCCGCTTCACTCCAGGTGTTGCGCTTCGTCAAGTCGCTTGGTGCCGCGGCGACCGTGGTGCTCGGCAATCACGATCTGCACCTGGTGATGCAGGCCGAGGGCTACGGCAAGGCGAACAAGGAAGATACGCTCGAAGAGGTGCTCGGCGCCGCGGACCGGGATGAGTTGCTGGCCTGGTTGCGGGCGCAACCGCTGTTTCATGTCGAAGGCAACTGGGCGATGGTGCATGCCGGCCTGCTGCCGGCGTGGACGGTGGCACAGGCGAAGTCGCTCTCCGATGAAGCATCCGCCGCGTTGACGACCGCCGATTACCGCGAGTTTCTGGCCCAGATGTGGGGCTCGGAACCTGCCGCCTGGCGCGACGATCTGGCGGGATGGGATCGACTGCGCGTGGTGGTGAATGCGATGACGCGCATGCGCTATGTGACAGCGACCGGCGCCATGGAATTTCGCGCCGCCGGCGCCAAGGCACCGCCCGACAGGGGGCCGCCGGGATGCGTGCCGTGGTTCGCTGCGCCCCGGCGCGCGAGTGCGGATCACGCGCTTGTTTGCGGGCACTGGTCGGCCCTGGGCTTCCACGAAGAGGCGAACCTTGTGGCGCTCGATACCGGCTGCCTGTGGGGCGGTTCCCTTACCGCCTTGCGGCTGGAAGACCGGCGGACAATGCGTCAACCCTGTCCGCAGCAGGCGAAGCCGTCGGGCTGGGAGTGAAGCCGCCGGTTATCAGCCGGCGAGCATCTGACAACGGCCTTGCTTCAATGTGACACGCGGGTCGTGCCACCTCTGCCGACATTGCTGCCCGCGATGCCGGCCAGCGCCAGGGTGACTACAGCGGAAAATGCGAGAACAAGCGAACGACAAGACAGCATGGATCTTCCGTTACCAGAGACGGTCACCGAATTCCGCGCTGTAACGCCCGGCTATCTCATCCCGCGTCAGCTTGTGATTCTGGCCACCGCGGTGAGCGATCTTGATCGAACCCATCAGCGTAGCCAGCCGCCCTGTTTTTTCCCAGTCCCAGCCGCTGGCTATGCCGTACAACAGTCCGCCGCGATAGGCATCACCGCAGCCGGTAGGATCAATCAATGCTTCCGGCCTAGCCACAGGAATCTCGATACGGCGTCCTCTGGTGTAGATGTGCGATCCGCTACCCGCCAAGGTCACGATCAGTGCTTCGACTTCGCCCGCCAGCTGTTCCAGAGTGCGCCCGGTGCGCTCTGTCAGGAGCATGGCTTCATAGTCATTGACCGTACAGTAGTCCGCCAGTTTCAGGAAGGCCATGAGTTCTTCACCATCGAACATCGGCAGACCCTGGCCCGGATCGAAAACGAAGGGAATATGGGCTTCGCGGAACTCGCGAGCGTGCTGCAGCATGCCGTCGCGGCCATCCGGCGAGATGATGCCGAGAGTCACCTCCCGGGCATCCGTTACCTTGTTCTGATGCGACTGTGTCATTGCCCCGGGATGAAAGGCGGTGATCTGGTTGTCGTCGAGGTCGGTGGTGATGAAGGCTTGTGCGGTAAAGCTGCCGGGAACATCCCTGACATGTCTGGCGTCCAGCCCGAGTTGCTTGAGGCGGTGCATGTAGGGCGCGCTGTCGTCGCCGATGGTTGCCATGATCAGCGGTTCGCCGCCCAGCAGTTTGAGGTTGTAGGCGATGTTGCCGGCGCAACCGCCGAACTCTCGCCTCATGTCGGGTACCAGAAAGGCGACGTTGAGGATGTGGATCTGCTCGGGCAGGATGTGATTCTTGAAGCGGTCGCCAAATACCATGATGGTGTCGTAGGCCATCGATCCGCAGATAAGTGTCTTCATGCAAGCTTTCGGAGTTTAGGGATAAAAAAGATACAGTCGGTAGCCGCTCGCTGCCATTTCACCGGAGTCGATGCTGACAGCAACCGCGATGTCGGCGCCGGGTTGCATGCCGTTGGTGATGGAAGCCGTTGGCGGCAAATAGTCTGCCGGCACCAATACCTTGCGCGCGATGGCCTGGTCCGCCGTGTCGGTGAGCGTGAGTTCCAGATGCGGAAACTGCTGGACGAAGGGGGCGCGGTTCTTCAGGGTCGCGGTCAGCGCCAGGCGGCCCTGGTGCTCGTTGTCGGGATGCAGATCGGATGCCTCGATGCCCACCAGACCGACCTTTGCCGGCAAGCCGACTTCGCAGTCGGCCATGTTGCACAGGGCGACCAGGGCTGGCTTGGCTGCCGGCCACAGCACCGCCAACTCGACGCGGAAAGCGACCGCTGCCTGCAGACCCATAGCGGTGAGCGCTAAGACACTGCCGATCAGCCACGGCCAGCGGTGCGGCGGGGGCGGCGGCTCGGGAAAGGTCTCGTTCCAGGAGCCATCGGTGGCCTCGACCTCCGCAACCGTACCGGGTTCTGCTGCTTCGGCCGGTTCCGGGCCCGGTGCTTCTTGCGCTTCGGGTTGCAGCGCGGCGAGTTCGTCCGGCGCTTCCGGCGGCGGCTCAGAAGTCGGCGCTGGCGGCGCGGCGACTTCATCCATGCGCGCTGCCGAAGATGTAGTGGCTGCCATTTCGGTGCCAGACAGGAATGCTGGAACGCTTTGTGGCGGTGATTCCGGTCGCGGTGGCGCGACCACCGCCAGCGGTTCCTCGATCAAGCTGTCGAGCGCATTGAAGACGTGCTGGCATTCGCCACAGCGCACGCTGCCGGAACGCGCCTTGAGCTGCGCCGGAGTGATGCGAAAATGAGTTGCGCAGGCGGGGCAGCGGGTCAGCATTGCTCACCCGCGAAGCGGTTGTCCGAGCATGCAGAGCACCGGCCCTCCAGACGAACCCATCCGTCATGCTCCGCTCCCACGCGCAGGGCGATCAAGGGTGCATAGGCGGCTATGACCCGTTCAGCCTGGGGCGCGAGCACGCCGGACAACGCGATGCGCCCGCCCGGAGCGAGACGCGCGACCAGTAGCGGCGCCAGTACACACAGCGGGTTGGTGAGTATGTTGGCGACCACGATGTCGAAGCGCTCTTCCAGCTTTTCCCCCGAGTGGCGCAAGCCAAGTGTCACGCCGTTGTTGTTGGCGTTGTCACGCGCCGCGATCAGGGCATTATCATCGATGTCCACACCCAGTACCGATGCCGCACCCAGCTTGGCCGCCGCGATGCCGAGGATTCCCGAGCCGCAGCCATAGTCGAGCACGCTCAGTTTTGTCCCTGAGCCGCCGCGCAGGATTTCGGTCAACCACTGCAGGCAGAGAAATGTGGTCGGATGCGATCCGGTGCCGAAGGCGAGGCCGGGGTCGAGTACCAGATTGATGGCGCCTGGATCGGGTGCCGCGTGCCACGAGGGGACGATCCACAGGCGGTCATTGACCCGGATCGGATCGAATTGCGACTGGGTGAGTCGTACCCAGTCCTGCTCGGCAACATCTTCGATTTTGATCTCAGGCAGCTCGTCGATGCCTGCCGCCACCGTGGCTAAAGCGATGCGGCCGATCAGGTCATCGCTCGGGTCGAACAGCGCGACCACGCGGCTTTCGTTCCACAGCGGCGTGGCGGGGCCATTTGCAATGCCATCCGGTTCGCCGAATTGCGGCGTTTCCAGGTCGGTTCCGGCCAGCGCATCTTCGACGCTGACCGAAATCGCGCCGGCCGCCAGCAGGGCGTCGGAGAGCGCGTCCGCATGCGCGGCGTCGGTTTCCAGAGCGACGCTGACCCACATGCCGCCTACTTGCCTTTGACGGCGTCGCTCTTGGCGGCGAGCTTTTCTTCGAGGTAGTGGATGCTGGCGCCACCTTTGATGAAGCGCTCGTCCAGCATCAGATCCTGATGCAGCGGAATATTGGTCTTGATGCCATCCACCATCATCTCAGAGAGAGCAATCCGCATGCGCCGAATCGCCTGATCGCGCGTGTCGCCGTAAGCGATCACCTTGCCGATCATCGAGTCGTAGTGGGGTGGCACCGTGTAGCCGGAATAGGCGTGGGAATCAACGCGAATGCCCGGGCCGCCCGGGGGGTGCCAGTTGGTGATCTTTCCCGGCGACGGCGTGAACTTGAAGGGATCTTCGGCATTGATGCGGCACTCGATGGCATGCCCGCGAATTTCTATATCGCGTTGTTTGAACCAGAGCTTCTCTCCGGCCGCGATGCGAATCTGCGCCTGCACGATGTCAATACCCGTTATCAGCTCGGTGACGGGGTGCTCCACCTGAATGCGGGTGTTCATTTCGATGAAATAGAACTCGCCGTTCTCATAGAGAAACTCGAACGTCCCGGCACCACGGTAGTTGATCCGACGGCAGGCCTCGGCGCAACGGTCGCCGACGCGGCCGATCACGCGGCGGTTGATGTCAGGCGCCGGGGCCTCCTCGATCACCTTCTGGTGGCGGCGCTGCGTGGAACAGTCGCGCTCGCCCAGATAGACCGAACTGCGATGGGCATCGGAGAGGATCTGGATCTCCACATGGCGCGGATTTTCGAGGAACTTCTCCATGTACACCGTGGGGTTGTTGAAGGCGGCCCCGGCTTCGCTGCGAGTCATGTTCACCGCGTTGAGCAGCGCAGCCTCGGTGTGCACCACGCGCATGCCGCGCCCGCCGCCTCCGCCGGCGGCCTTGATGATCACCGGGTAGCCCACGGCGCGGCCGATCTTGATGATTTCCTTGGGGTCCTCGGGCAGCGCGCCCTCGGAGCCCGGTACGCAGGGGACGCCGGCCTCGCGCATGGCATTCTTGGCGCTGACCTTGTCGCCCATCAGGCGGATGGTCTCGGGCCGCGGACCGATGAAGGCAAAGCCGGATTTCTCCACGCGCTCGGCGAAGTCGGCATTTTCCGACAGAAAGCCGTAGCCGGGGTGGATCGCCTCGGCATCGGTGACTTCGGCGGCGGAAATGATCGCCGGGATGTTGAGGTAGCTCTGCGCCGACGGCGCCGGCCCGATGCAGACCGATTCGTCCGCAAGCTTGACGTATTTCGCCTCGGTATCGGCTTCCGAATGCACGGCAACCGTGCGCACACCGAGTTCGCGACAGGCGCGCAGTATGCGCAGGGCGATCTCCCCGCGGTTGGCAATAAGGATCTTGCCGAACATGATCAGCCGATCACGAACATCGGCTGACCGTACTCTACCGCCTGGCCATTTTCGACCTGGATGGCCTTGATCACGCCCGAAATGTCCGCTTCGATCTCGTTCATCAGTTTCATTGCCTCGATGACGCACAAGGTGTCGCCTGCTTTGACGGTTTGACCGACCTCGACGAAGGCGGCGGCATCCGGGCCACTCGATCGATAGAAGGTGCCCACCATCGGCGCCTTTACGACATGACCTTCGGCTTGGGCCGGGGCGACTTCGGCGCCTGGAGTCGGCGCTGGCGGTGCGGCGACCGGCGCCGTCGTGACGGGCATGCTGACCATGGTGGTGGCCGGCGCCGCGGGGAAATGCTTGGCGATACGAATCTTTTCTTCGCCCTCACTGATTTCGAGCTCCGAGATACCGGAGTTCTGCACGAGATCAATCAGGGTCTTGAGTTTTCTCAGGTCCATGGGGACTCCTCAAACAGGGAAACTGCGGCCGCCGCCGCCTTTTCTTGGGATGGTTCAGGCGGTGCGCAAACGGGCCAGCGCGGCCTCCAGCGCCAGGTCGTAGCCTTGTGCGCCGAGACCGGAGATAACGCCGATGGCGATATCCGAAAAATACGACTTGCGGCGGAATGGCTCCCGCGCATGCACATTCGACAGATGAACTTCAATGAACGGAATGGCCACTGCCGCCAGGGCATCGCGCAAGGCAACGCTGGTATGGGTGTAAGCCGCCGGGTTGATGATGATGAAATGCACGCCCTGTTCGCGGGCCGACTGTACCCGGTCGATCAGTTCGCCTTCATGGTTGCTCTGGAAGCTTTCGAGGCGGACACCGAATGCTCGGGCGCGAGCCTCCATTGCCGTGTGAATGGAGGCCAGCGTCGTGCGTCCGTAAATCTCCGGTTCGCGCGTTCCCAGCAAGTTCAGGTTCGGCCCATGGAGCACCAGAACAGCACTGTTCAAGTCTTCCCCGCCGGGTGCTTTACTGTTTTTTGACTTCGTCATGACCGCAAGTTTGCCGCAAATACCCACACTTTGTCCAGTTACGTCCCCGGCGCTTGTGCTGGGGACGGCATCCCTTGCGGCTATCGTGACATCAGCTCGATCAGCTCGCGCTCCAGGTCGGCTTCTGTGAAGCGCCCCAACTTGGTCGCGGAGAGTCTGCCCTGACGGTCGAAGACTGCGGTGAAAGGCAGTGCCTGTCGGGTGTTACCCAGCGCGGCACTCTTCTCCATGACGCCGATGTCGCCGATCAGCAAGGGGTAGCTGACAGGGGTTGTCTTCTCGAATTCCAGAATTTTAGCCGCATTATCGATGCTGATGCCTACGAATTGAACGCCTTTATCGCGATATTTATCTTGCAGCCGAGAAAAACCGGGCATTTCCTCAAGGCAGGGAGGGCACCAGGTGGCCCAGTAATTGACTACCAGCACCTTGCCGCGCCATTGGCCGATACCCTGTGACTGGCCTTTCAGATCGGCCAGGACCAGTTCGAAAATGGGCAGTGCCGAGGTTGCAACTGTCGGGGTTTCCTCTCTTTCTCCGCGGACACCCCATCGATAGCCAATTGCCGCCGCAATCAGGGCGATGCCGGCAAGCATCAGCCAGAGTCTTGAGGTCTTCATTTTGGCGCCTCTCGCAGTAGTTCGCGCACGGCCTCGGCGCGAACGCGCTGGCGGCCTCGTCCGCCGTGGGAATTCTTGGGTTGCTGTCGCTCTGCCGAAGTAGGGTACACCGAGATCAGTACCGGAAAGTCATTCCATTCAAGACACAACTGGGCATCAACGCCAATCCGTCTGTTATCCATAGAATCGTAGGAGATGCCGTTAGATAGAAGCATAATCTCTACATCTTTACTGCTATCGGCGTACAGGTCCAACTCCACGGCGGAATAGCGACCGGCGGTGCCATCCAGTGCGCCGCCGCTAAGGTAGGGATTGAATTCAGCCAGCAACTGCATTACCTCCAGCGCGGTTGTGCGCAAATCGTGGACCCGTTCGCGCTGCTCATCTTCCTGATAGAGCGACTGCCAGGCGCGCAACTCGGTCTCGATCTCTTCGTTGGTCGGCAACGCCTCTCCTTCGCCGGCACCCACGCTACGCGCCGCCTTGCGTTTCGCCGCGCCGTAGTCGGTGATCCCTTCCTCGGCCATCAGGCGTGCTGCGGCGCTGGCGATCGCGCGTCGCAGATGGCTGGAGGCTGAGGGGGCAGGCTTGCGGCGTGGCATGGCGTGGCTTGGCAAATGCTGCGTGCGGTTATGTCCGCAGCCTTCAGGGCGGCGGACGGTATCCCCTGGCGGGGTAAAATCCGCTTCATTATTTCACGGAACCGTGACATGCATATCCACATCCTCGGCATCTGCGGTACCTTCATGGGAGGTATCGCATTGCTGGCGCGTGCGGCGGGGCACCGCGTTACCGGCTGCGATGCCAACGTCTATCCGCCGATGAGTACGCAACTCGGGGAACAGGGCATTGACCTGGTGTCCGGCTTTGGCGCCGAACAATTGACGTTGAACCCCGATCTGTTTGTGGTCGGTAATGCGATTTCACGTGGCAATCCCCTGCTCGAAGCCATTCTTGACCGCAACCTGCCCTATGTTTCGGGGCCCCAATGGCTCGCCGAGAACATTCTGGGCGGTCGCTGGGTGCTGGGTGTGGCGGGCACCCACGGCAAGACGACCACGACTTCAATGCTGGCGTGGATTCTCGAGGAGGCCGGGCTGAATCCTTCTTTCCTGGTGGGCGGCGTGCCACAAGGCTTCGGCGTTTCGGCCCGGCTCACCGATTCGCCCTTCTTCGTCATCGAGGCCGATGAATACGACACGGCGTTTTGCGACAAACGTTCCAAGTTTGTTCACTACCGGCCGCGCACCGCGGTTCTGAACAACCTTGAGTTCGATCATGCGGACATCTTCTCTGATCTTCCGGCTATCGAGACTCAATTCCACCATTTGGTGCGGACTTTGCCGAGTAATGGCCTGATCATCGCAAATGCCGGGGAGACCTCGCTCAGGCGGGTATTGGCCCGCGGCTGTTGGACTCCGATCGAGTGGTTCAATGGCGCAGAGGGCTGGCAGGCCGGCGAGCCTGACGCTTCTGGCGGCTTTGCCGTGACCCTGGCTGGCAAAGCGCAGGGTCGGGTCGAGCGCTTCGATCTCGCGGGCGCCCACAACCGGGCTAACGCCGTGGCGGCGCTGGCGGCCGCGCGGCACGCCGGAGTGCCGGTGGCCGTCGGCCTCAAGGCTCTGGCCAGCTTCAGCGGTATCAAGCGCCGGCTCGAAGTGCGCGGCACCGTCCGCGGTGTAACGGTCATCGACGATTTCGCCCATCATCCGACGGCGATTCGCGTGACTCTCGCCGGCCTGCGTCAGCGCGTCGGCCGCGCCAGAATCCTTGCCGTCCTTGAGCCGCGCTCGAACACCATGAAGCTGGGCGCAATGAAGGCGCAACTGCCGGAAAGCCTGGCGGATGCCGATGCGACGTATTGCTATGCCGGCAATCTGGGTTGGGACACCGCTGCAGCACTGGCGCCGCTGGGCAACAAGGCGCGTAGTTTCGATGATCTGGAACTGCTGGTAATAGCCGTGGCGGCCGATGCGCGAGAGGGTGACCAGGTACTGATCATGAGTAACGGCGGGTTTGGCGGCGTGCACGACAAGTTGCTCGCGGCCCTGGCCTTGTAGCTGGCCGTCAAGCGATTTGCTGCGCTGTCCTGCCAGCGCCCTGAAGCAGTTCACCTGGGTCGGCTGCTGGCATATTCGCGCAACGCATATCTTTTATATCAATAATTTCTAGCTTTATTTGATTTAGATCAATAGGAGTGTGTTAACCTTCTGCCCTGCTGAGAAACTGGAACGGGGTTCCTGCGGACCTTTTTGGTAAGTTTTCGAACACTTCAGCCAATCGTGCCAACGCTGTGCCGCGTGGCTCGAGACTGACGTGGAAGGGGGAGGGGAGATGGCACGAAACTCACACAAGAATTGCAGCGCGATGCATTGGCGGCGCGGATACGCGGGGCTCCTGATGGCGGGACTGCTCGGCGCGCTGAGTGGCGCTGCGAATGCCGCCTGGGAGATCAATCTTCAGGAGCCGGCGAGTGCCTTGGCGCGGCGCGTCTACGACCTGCACACCCTTTTGTTGTGGGTTATCGTCGTGATCTTCATTGGCGTCTTTGCCGTTGTTGCCTATTCCCTGGTTTTCCATCGCAAGTCGAAGGGCCACAAGGCAGCCGATTTTCACGAGAACACCAAGGTGGAAGTGGCGTGGACCATCGTCCCGCTTCTGATCCTGATCGCCATCGCCATTCCGTCGACGTCGGCCCTGGTGCAGATGCGTGATACCTCCCAACCGGATCTCACGATCAAGGCCACCGGTCACCAATGGAAGTGGAATTACGAATACCTCACCGGAGACGCTGCCGGCCTGAAATACATGAGTGTGCTGGCCACGCCGCGCGACCAGATCGAAAACAAGGCCCCCAAGGGTGAGCACTATTTGCTGGAGGTCGATCGCCCGTTGGTGGTGCCGGTTGGCAAGAAGGTACGCATGCTCCTTACTGCGTCCGACGTGATTCACAGCTGGTCGGTGCCGGCGTTTGCGGTCAAGACCGACGCAGTGCCCGGATTCCTGCGCGACACCTGGTTCCGTGCGGAGAAGGAAGGTACGTACCGTGGCCAGTGCTCCGAACTCTGCGGCAAGGACCACGGCTTCATGCCGGTAGTGGTCGAGGTTGTTTCCGCCGAAAAGTTCGCAGCCTGGGCTGCCGACCAGAAGAAGACGATGGCTGCAGCGTCAGAGGATCCGGCAAAGGTCTGGAAGCTGGATGAACTGGTTGCCCATGGCGAAAAGGTCTACACCGCGAACTGTGCAGCGTGTCACCAGCCGACCGGACAGGGATTGCCGCCGGTATTCCCTGCTCTCGACGGTTCCAAGATTGTCAAGGGACCGAAGAAGGATCACCTTGATCGTGTCATGAACGGCAAGCCGGGTACCGCAATGGCGGCTTTCGCCGCGCAGTTGAGCGATACGGATGTCGCGGCCGTCGTAGCCTACGAGCGGAACGCATGGAACAACAAGCTCGGCGAAGTCATTCAGCCCGCCGAAGTCAAGGCACTTCGCGGCAAGTGATCGCGCCAACGGCCTTCAGGAGAAACTGATAATGCAAGCTACGCAACAGGTCGGCGCTGCCGGCCACCACGAAGACGATAGCCATGGTCACGGTCCGACCGGGTTGATGCGCTGGATAACCACGACCAACCACAAGGACATCGGTTCGATGTACTTGATGTTCAGCTTCGTGATGTTCCTCGTCGGCGGCGCAATGTCTCTGATCATCCGTGCGGAACTGATGTCCCCCGGTCTTCAGTACGTGTCGCCCGAGTTCTACAACCAGATGCTGACGCTGCACGCCCTGATCATGGTGTTCGGTGCCATCATGCCGGCCTTTGTCGGCTTCGCCAACTGGATGATCCCGCTGATGATCGGAGCGCCCGACATGGCGTTCGCGCGGATGAACAACTGGAGTTTCTGGCTGCTGCCGCCCGCCGCCATCCTTCTGTCTGCCTCGATTTTCGTCCCCGGCGGGGCCGCCGGCACCGGCTGGACTCTGTATCCGCCGCTGTCGATTCAGATGGGGATGGGCATGGACATGGCCATCTTCGCCATCCACATTCTCGGCATGTCATCGATCATGGGTTCGATCAACATCGTCACCACGATTCTCAACATGCGCGCACCCGGCATGACTTTGATGAAAATGCCGATGTTCTGCTGGACCTGGCTGGTGACGGGTTTTCTGTTGATCGCCACGATGCCGATTCTGGCCGGCGCGGTGACGATGCTGCTGACCGACCGCCACTTCGGCACCAGTTTCTTCAACGCCGCCGGCGGCGGCGATCCGGTGCTGTTCCAGCACATATTCTGGTTCTTCGGCCACCCCGAGGTCTATATCATTGCTTTGCCGGCCTTCGGCGTGGTTTCCCATGTGATCCCCGCGTTTTCGCGCAAGCGTCTGTTCGGCTACACCTCGATGGTGTATGCGATAGCGGCGATCGGCCTGATCTCCTTCTTCGTCTGGGCGCACCACATGTATGTGACCGGCATCCCGCTGACCGGCCAGCTCTACTTCATGTATGCGACCATGCTGATCGCGGTACCGACAGGAGTCAAGGTCTTCAACTGGGTTACCACCATGTGGCGCGGATCGCTGACCTTCGAAACGCCGATGCTGTTCGCGCTGGGCTTCCTGGTGCTGTTTACCATCGGCGGGCTTACCGGCGTGGTGCTGGCAATGACCGCAGTCGACATCCAGATGCAGGACACCTACTATGTGGTCGCCCATTTCCATTACGTCATGGTTGCCGGGGCGCTGTTCTCCGCCTTTGCCGGCCTCTACTATTGGCTGCCGAAATGGACCGGCCACATGTACAACGAGGGTCTCGGAAAGCTGCACTTCTGGCTGTCGATGATCTTCTTCAATGTTGCCTTTTTCCCGCAGCACTTCCTCGGTCTCGCGGGCATGCCGCGCCGGATTCCCGACTATGCCCAGCAGTTCGCCGACTTCAACATGGTTTCGTCCATCGGTGCCTTCGGTTTCGGCTTCAGCCAACTGCTGGTTATAGTGGTGGTCTTCCAGGCCCTTCGGGGTGGCGCCAAGGCCGCAGCCCGGCCTTGGGAAGGAGCGCGCGGTTTGGAGTGGACGGTTCCCTCTCCGGCGCCCCACCATACCTTCGAGGATCCTCCTGCGTTTGATCCGGCGGAGTCCGAAGCATGAGAAACGAAGCACCATCGCACGCGCCGGGCAATCGTCGCATCGCCCTGGGCCTTGCGCTGTTCGCTGCAGCTGTGTTCGTGAGTTTCATCGTCCGGCAATGGATGGCCAACGCTTGAACCCGGACCTCAGCCCGATCGGAGTGACAGCTGCCGAACCGCTGCCGCGATCCGGCGGCAACCGGCGGGTCGTCGCGGTATCGCTGGCTGTCGTTGTCGGCAGCCTGCTTTTCGTTGCCGCTCAGCCGCGCCTTTACCGGTCTTTTTGCGAATGGACAGGGCTCTACGACATCGACCGCGCGGAGCAGGTTGCCGCGTCGTCGATACCGAGCCGTCCGGTGACGCTTGAATTCGATGCCAACAGCCACGACAACGGACTGCGTTTTCGTCCGGAGACCGCCAGCCTTGCTGTCAGAACCGGCGAGATCGTGAATGTGATGTATCGGGTCGAGAATACCCGCAACACTACCGTGATCGGCCAGGCTGTACCCAGCTATGGCCCGCAACATGCCGGTGGCTACGTAAAGAAGCTGGACTGCTTTTGCTTCAAACAGCAGACTTTTGCGCCGCACGAGGTGCGCGAGATGCCCGTGGTCTTCGTACTCGACAAGAAATTGCCTGATGACGTGAACACCGTCACGCTCTCGTATACATTTTTCGAGGTGCCGGCGGGCAGTGTTACGTCGCCGGCAGCGGGAAAGCGGAGCTGAGCGATGCCGAAGCCGCAAGCGGCCAAAGCCGGTTTTTTGCGCACCGTGCGCACGGTTGCATGGGGCCTTTTGGGCGTGCGCGGCCACAAAGTGCACGAGCACGACACGCCGGCTTTGTCGCCGCTTCAGGTTCTGATTACAGCCCTGATTTTCATGCTGGTCTTTGTGATTGCGCTGGTGACGCTGGCAATCAACATCAGTCGTCAGTGATTGAAGGCGCCAAGGCAACAGGGCAACAACGATAATATGATTTAAAGGAGGTCAACATGAGTCACCCCGCATCCGCAAGCCGCTATTTCGTTCCCGCGCCTTCACACTGGCCGCTGGTTGGCTCGCTTGCCCTGCTCCTTTTGGCAAGTGGCGCCGTGCTGGCGATGAACTCCAGTACGAACGGCGGTTTCATGCTGCTGGGCGGCGGATTCGCTGTCCTGGTGACCATGCTGTTCGGCTGGTTTAGTCGCGTGATCGGTGAGTCCGAGGGCGGCAGTTACAACCTGCACGTAGATCGTTCCTTCCGTTGGGCAATGGCGTGGTTCATTTTTTCGGAAGTCATGTTTTTCGCAGCATTCTTCGGGGCACTTTTTTATATTCGTGTCCTGTCCGTTCCCGAGTTGGCGAGTCCCGAACAGGCGTTGCTTTGGGAGGGCTTCAAGAACGTATGGCCCAGCGCGGGGCCCGCGGTCAAGGATGCTTTCACGCCGATGCACGCCTGGGGCATTCCGGCAATCAATACCCTGCTGCTGTTGAGTTCGGGCGTCACGGTGACCTGGGCGCACTGGGCATTGGTTGCGAACAAGCGGCAGCAATTGATCGTCGGCTTGGCCTTGACGATTCTGCTCGGCCTGGTGTTCATCAGCCTGCAGGCCTACGAATACGCCGAAGCCTACAGCCACTTGAATCTGAAGATGACTACCGGCGTCTACGGCTCGACTTTTTACATGTTGACCGGTTTCCACGGCTTTCACGTCACGCTTGGCGTGACGATGCTGACCGTGATTCTGCTGCGGACAATCAAGGGGCATTTCACGTCCGAGCGTCACTTTGCCTTCGAAGCAGTGGCCTGGTACTGGCACTTCGTGGACGTCGTCTGGCTGGGCCTGTTTATCGTCGTCTATTGGCTGTAAAGTGGGGCGCAGCGCAGCAAGCGTGCGCTACGCAAGATCAGAGGCGCTCGCCAATCCAGCCCAACCGGTAGGCGGCCATCAGCAGCAGAAACAGAACGAGGGAAAGCCCCACGCGCACCGACAATGCCTTGACCGCCCGGGTCTTGCCCTGACCTTGATCGCGATAGACAAAGAGCAGAGCGCTGCCGAGGCTGGCGATAATGGCGATCAGCATCAGTACGACAATAACGCGCATGGATTTCCTCTCTGAAAGTGTGCAGTCTACCGGACTCGCGGTTCGCACACGGCCCCAACCCGGACACATCGCCTTGCCAATGTTGATTTCTTCTCTCAAGCGCGGCTATCGGCGCCCGCTGCTGGTCATGCTATTGATCCTGACCTGCCTCGGTATGGCGCGTCTGCAGCTGTGGCGCGCGGAAACCCGCGGCGAGAGGTTCGAGCGCGAGCAGGCGGCCCTGGTCTCGACGCCGATCAGTCTGTCGGCGCAGCAGCGCGAGCGCGAGAAACTGCTCGACCGGACGGCGACCGCGCGTGGTCGCTGGCTGGCGGGCAAAACGCTTCTTCTGGACAACAAGATTCATGGCAGCCGCGCCGGCTATCACGTCCTCACACCGCTGCAGTTGTCCGGCACTGAAGTTGTCGTACTGGTCAATCGGGGCTGGATAGCTGCGCCGCGACTGCGTTCCGACCTGCCGTCGGTTGGCACGCCGGGCGGTGAGATCGAGATTACCGGCGTGACCCGCAGCTACGAAACGCGGACCTTTGAATTGCAGAAAGCCCCGCCGCAGGGCGCCGTCTGGCAGCATGTGCGTGAAGCGGACTACCGCCAGCGCAGTGGCCTCGATGCGTTGCCGGTGATCCTGCTGCAAACCGGTGCGGACGGGGATGGCCTGATCCGTGACTGGGGTTCTCCGGAAAATCCCGCGTCCAGGCACTACGGCTACGCAGCGATGTGGCTGGCATTCGCCCTGATGGCAGCGGCCTACGGCTTCTTTGCATGGCGCAAGAAATGAACGCAAACAGACAGATGAACAAGGAAATCGAAGGCAGTTACCCGCTGCCGGCTGCTGGAGGAAGTTCCGCCCAGCGCAAGGGAAGATTGATAGTGCTGGCGATCATTGCGATCGGCGTGCTGCCTCTTCTTGCCGCCCTGTACTTCCGCTATGTATCACCGCCAGAGGTCAAGGCGACCGTGGGTCGGCCGCTTGAGCCGCAGCCGCTGCCGTTCGAATTCTTGCAGCGCCTGGATGGCGCAGCGCTGGAGCATCCTGCAGTCAGCGGCAAGTGGCTGCTCATTTTTGCGGCACCCGGTGGCTGCGATGAGCGGTGTCAACACACGCTCTACCTGACCCGCCAGGCGCGCACGGCCCAAGGCCGCGGCTTGATGCGCCTCGACCGCCTTTGGGTGATCACAGACGCAACCACGCCGGCGCCGGCCCTGATGGCGACGCACCCGGATCTGGTTCTGGTCAAGGCGACCGATGCCAAACTGCTGCAGCTTCTGGGCGGCGGCGAAAGCCGCTATCTCAATCTCGTAGACCGGCGCGGCCTGCTGGTTTTCCGTTACTCCGACGATCCCGAGCCCAAGGCCTTCATTAACGAGCTCGGCAAGCTGATCAAGTTTTGATTGCAGAGGCGACTTATGGTGGCTTTTTAGGCGCAGCAGGAACCGCGTCACCGAGGCTGGCCAGATACCGGGCACGTGATAAACTCGCAGTTCGTTCCGGATTCAATCGTTCATTCCTAAAGCATGAAATCCACTACCCTTAGACTGCAATATGGGTCCCATCGCCTGCGCCACTATTTTCAGTTGGCGAAGCCGCGCGTGGTATCGCTGATCGTGTTTTGTGCGGTGATAGGAATGTTCCTTGCCGTTCCCGGCATGGTGCCGTGGCGCATCTTGCTGGCAGGCACTGCCGGCATCGCCCTGGTAGCCGGTGCGGCAGCGGCGGCGAATTGCCTGATTGAACAGAAGATCGATGCGCTGATGGCGCGCACGCGCGGCCGGCCGTTGCCGCAAGGTGAAGTCAATTCGCTGGAAACGCTGGTGTTCTCGGGCCTGATCGGGGGCCTCGGACTGTTCCTGCTCTACGCCTGGGTGAACCCCTTCACCATGTGGCTGACCTTCGCCACCTTCGTCGGCTACGCGGTGATCTACACCATCTTTCTCAAGCCGAATACGTCGCAGAACATTGTGATCGGCGGCGCATCCGGCGCCATGCCTCCGGTGCTCGGTTGGGCGGCGGTGACCGGCAATGCGCCGGGCCAGGCCTGGTTGCTGTTTCTGATCATCTTCGTCTGGACGCCGCCGCATTTCTGGTCGCTGGCGCTGTATCGGACCAAGGAATATGCCGCGGCGGGGCTGCCGATGCTGCCGGTAACACATGGCGCCGAATACACCCGGCGCCATGTGTTTCTGTACACCATCGGCCTCACGCTGGTGACCCTGGTGCCCTACGTAATTGGCATGTGCGGCTGGTTCTATCTGACGTCGGCGGTACTGCTCGACACCATCTTCCTTGGCTACGCATGGCTGATCTGGCGCGACTACTCGGATGCGGTGGCGCGCATCACCTTTCGCTGGTCGATTCTCTATCTGGCCTTGCTCTTCGCCGCTCTGCTGGTTGATCACTACCTGCCGTTTTGATGCGCGAGCTGGCGACCGGCGAAGAAAATCGCCGAGCATCCCGGGACACAAAGACAAAGGGCAGCCTCATCTTCTGAGGCTGCCCTTTGTCTTTGTCATGGCGTCCCGCTATGCCGCGAGCTGGCTTTTCATCTTCTGCATGGCCTTGACCTCGATCTGGCGGATGCGCTCGGCCGACACGCCGTATTCGGCAGCCAGTTCATGCAGCGTTGCGGCCTCTTCGCCATCGGCCACCAGCCAGCGTCGCTGCACGATGGTGCGACTGCGTTGGTCAAGGCTTGCGAGTGCCGAACTCAGCCCCTCATCCTGCAAACGGTCATACTCCTTGCGCTCGAGTATTGCGGACGGCTCGATGCTGTGATCCGCCGCCAGATAGGCGATCGGCGCGTAGCTGTCTTCGTCGTCATCCGATACGGGTTCCAGCGACACGTCGGCGCCAGTCAGCCGCGTCTCCATCTCGATAACTTCCGCCGGCTTGACGCCGAGCCGCTTGGCCACCGCTTTCACTTCTTCCGCGCCCAGGGTGTTGAAGCCCTGCGGTGAGTCCACATCCTGCGCCAAGGCGGCCTTGATGCTGCGCAGATTGAAGAACAGCTTGCGCTGTGCCTTGGTGGTGGCGATCTTGACCAGACGCCAGTTTTTCAGAATGTATTCATGAATCTCGGCCTTGATCCAGTGCATGGCGAATGACACCAGCCGTACCCCGCGATCGGGATCGAAGCGCTTGACCGCTTTCATCAGGCCGATGTTGCCTTCCTGAATCAGGTCGGCGTGGGGCAAGCCATAGCCCAAATAACCTCGTGCGATGGAAATCACCAACCGCAAATGCGACGTCACCAATTGACGCGCCGCATCCACGTCGTCCTGCTCGCGCAAACGCCGGGCAAGCGCTTGTTCTTCCGCCTGACTCAGCATCGGGACGCGATTTGCAGCCGATATGAATGCCTCAATGCTGCCGCTACCGGCAAGCATTGGGAAATGGTCAAAAGACACGGTATGACTCACGGTACGACCTCCTTTAACGCAATATTAGCACTCTTAAACTGAGAGTGCTAACTGCTGGAGAAGTTCCCGACAAATATAGTCGGGAATTGTCGGTTGCCGGAGAATGTTGCAGCGCTTTGCTTGCGGTTCTGCGTCGAGATCAGTCCGGACTCACGACCCATCGCCCCCTAGAGCGGCGATGTCAAGGCGACCCTCACACTTTCGGCGGGCCCCCCGGGCGCTTCGGTTTTTTGAAAAAGCGCTTGGCGGGCTTGACTCCGGGTGTCGAATCCTGACGGCGCGCCTGCTCCGGGCGTCGTCCTTGGGGCTGGCCTTGGCCCGGACCCTGACGTCGTCCCGGTTCGGGCTGGGCGCCCGCTCCCTGAACGCGGTTGCCTGGCGCCAGGCAGATCTCGAGTTCGATGATCTCGTCCCAGATGGCGTCCGTGCGCTGGTGGTCGGGAATCGCCAGAAGCTCCCGCAAGCGGCGGCGCGGGTCCGGGAGTTGCGGGTCGTTGCGCACGGGCTCGGGAGCCGGCTGTTCGTTGGGGGCAGGCTCGGCAGCTGGCTGTTCGTTGCGTGCGGACTCGAGGGGCGGTGGTTCAATGGGCTGTTCTTCGTTCATAACGATATTATCGCCCGAATAGGGCATTCCGATCCAGTGTTGCAAGTCACGCAAAGCGCTGTGTGGGTTTTTAGTTACGGCCTGCCGCCTGCTTTCGCAGGCGAGCCTCCACTGAAACTCCGCTTCGCTTCGTCCCCCCGGCACTACCTCAAATGTTGCCGCAGGGAGATCATCGCTCCCAGCCAGCCGAGGCCCGCGGCAAATCCCAGGAGCAGGGCCGAGTCACGCGCGCCGAGAGACTGGAGGACGAGGCTGAGGTCATACAGTCGCACCAACTCGCTCAGCGGCGCGCGCAACCAGAGTGCGGCCGCGCCGGTCAGCAGCCATGCGACGACACCCCCGCCGAGTCCGAGCAGGACGCCATAGTAGAGGAATGGGCGCTGGATGAAAGCATCCGTGGCGCCAAGCAGTTGACTCACCTCGACTTCCGCCCGGTGCGTGAGTACCTGCATGCGGATGATGCTGAAGCTGATGGCGATCAGCCCGGCGCCGAGCAGCCCGCCGAGCACCATGACCGCGGTACGGCCGAGCTTGAGCAGTGCGTCGAGCCGGCGCACCCAGGCTGAGTCGAGCTGCACATGCTCGACCCTGGGCCACTGGCGGAACTCGACGGCAAGTTTTTCCATCGCCTCGGGGCTGTCATCCGTGGCGGTCACGACAAACGCATCGGGGAACGGGTTGGCGGGCAGGGCTTCGATCACATCGCGCAGGCCCGGGTTGGCCTTCATCCGCGCCAGTGTCTCTTCCCGCGGCAGAAGCCGCACCTGTTTGACACCGCCGTACTTGCCCAGGCGCGATTGAATTTCCGTCGCTGCGCGCCGCTCGGCATTGGCCGCCATGAAGATGGAAATCTGCGGTACGGCGGACGTCGTGCCGGCCAGCTGCAGCGCATTGGCGAGCAACATCTGGCCCCCTGCCGGCAGGGCCAAGGCGATACCTATGGCCAGCAGGGAGAGCAGGCTATTGACCGGGGCCGCACCCAGCCTGCGCAGCGCCAGCAGGAGGGCTTCCCGGTGCTGAGCCAGCCAGACCTTCATGGTAGCAGCCTGCCGTGATCCAGCTGCAAGCGTTTCGCACCCGGAAATAAATCACTGGCATAGGTCGCAATCAACACCGTGACGCCGACATGGTGAAACTCGTGAAAGATGCGCGCCACATCCGACGCGGTCTCGCTATCGAGATGGGCCGTGGGTTCGTCGGCCAGCAGCAGGCTCGGCCGATTCACCACGGCACGCGCGATGGCCAGCCGCTGCTGTTCGCCACCGGAGAGCATGACCGGCAGGGCTTTCTCGCGGTTGCCCAGGCCGACTTTCTCCAGCGCGGCGCGAACACGCTGCGCGGCGTCCCTGGCCGGGAAACCGGCAATCGACAAGGGCAGCATGACGTTCTCGAACACAGAGCGATCGAACAGCAGCTTCTGGTCCTGGAACACCATGCCGATGCGTCGACGCAAATAGGGCAGGGCTGAACGCGGGAGCCCGCTTACATTCTGGCCGCCGACCAGCACCGCACCCGTGGTGGACTTTTCCACCGCGGCAATCAGCTTCAGCAGCGTCGATTTTCCTGCTCCCGAGTGCCCGCTGACCACCACCATCTGCCCCCCGGCTACCTCGAAACTAAGGTCGGACAGGGCATCCACGCCTGGCGGGTAGCGCTTGGAAACGCGATCGAAACGGATCAAGGCGTGGAGCCCGGCGCGGATCCCAGCAAGGCCTCGACGAACTCTCCGGCGCGGAAGGCCTGCAGGTCATCGATGCCTTCGCCAATACCGATGAAGCGCACCGGCTTCGGACACTGGCGGGCGATGGCGGCGAGCACGCCGCCCTTGGCGGTGCCATCGAGCTTGGTGATGATGAGGCCGCTGACACCGATCGCCTTGTCGAAGGCCTTGACCTGCTGCACGGCGTTCTGGCCGATGTTGGCATCGAGTACCAGCAGGACTTCGTGGGGGCCCGAGGCATCGGCCTTCTGGATCACGCGGCGCACCTTGGCGATCTCCTCCATCAGGTGCAGTTGGGTCGGCAGGCGACCCGCGGTGTCGGCCAGCACGACGTCGATCTTGCGCGCACGGGCGGCGGTGATGGCGTCAAACACCACGGCCGCCGGATCGCCGGATTCCTGGGCGATGACCATCACGCCGTTGCGGTCACCCCAGGCCGTCAGCTGCTCGCGCGCAGCGGCGCGAAAGGTGTCGCCGGCGGCGAGCAGGACGCTCTTGCCCTGGCTCTGGAAGTGTTTGGCCAGCTTGCCGATGGAAGTGGTCTTGCCGGCGCCATTGACGCCGGCGATCATGATCACGAAGGGTTGGTGGCCGTCCGCCTCCAGCGGCTGCTCGAGCGGCGCGAGCAGGCTTTGCAGCCCCTTCGCCAGAGCCGATCGCAACTGCGCCGGGGTTTCCAGCTTGTCGCGCTTGACGGTGGCCTTGAGTTCCGCCAGCAGCCAGTGCGTCGCCTCGACGCCGCAATCCGCCATCAGCAAGGTGGTTTCCAGATCGTCGAGCAGTTCATCGTCGATTCTGGCCCGGCTGAAGAGCTCCGTCAGCGGGGTGTTGAGGGTGTCGCGGGTGCGTGAAAGCCCGGCCTTGAGGCGTTCGGCCCACGAAGCGCGCGGTGCCGGAGACACGGGGGCCTGGGCGGCGGGATCGTCCTTCGTTTTCAGGAAACCAAACATGCGGAATGCGGTCGGAAGCAGGAGCCGCGCTAAGATGCGCGACTCAAGGATTCTAACAGAAGCCCTTTTTACCCACCGCACCGACCGCCGACACCCGACATGAAACCATTGCTTGCCGCCTTCACCGTGCTGGCCTTTGCCGTAGCGCCAGCGCCGACTCTCGCCAACCCGTTTGAAACCCAGCTCGCCAACGGCTTGCGCGTCATCGTCAAGGAAGACCATCGCGCACCGACGGTGGTGCACATGGTCTGGTACCGGGCCGGCAGCATGGACGAAAAGGACGGCACCTCGGGCGTCGCCCATGCGCTGGAACACCTGATGTTCAAGGGCACCAAGACTCTCCCTGCGGGTGAATTCAACAAGCGCGTGGCCGAAGCCGGCGGCCGCGACAATGCCTTCACCAGCCGTGACTACACCGCATACTTCCAGATCGTGCCGAAGGCCGCGCTGCCCGAGATGATGCAACTCGAAGCGGACCGCATGGCGAACCTGAAGCTGGACCCCAAGGAATTCGCCTCCGAGATGAAGGTGGTCATGGAAGAGCGGAGACTGCGCACCGACGACAATCCGCATGCGCTGGTGAGCGAGGCACTTAATTCGCTGATGTTCCAGGCGCATCCCTATCGGCGCCCGATCATCGGCTGGATGGACGACCTCGAGCACATGACCTGGCAGGATGCCCGCGACTGGTATCGGCAGTGGTACACGCCGAACAATGCCTATGTGTTGGTGGTGGGCGATGTCGATCACCGCGAGGTGTTTCGTCTGGCGCAGAAGTACTACGGCCCGATCAAGCAGCACGCATTGCCGGAACGCAAGCCGCAGAACGAACCGGAACAGGTCGGCATTCGCCGCGTGAGCGTCAAGGCGCCGGCCAAGCTGCCCTACCTCGCCATGGCGTGGAAGGCGCCCAAGCTGCGCGATGTGCAGAAGGATCGCGACCCTTACGCGCTGGACGTGCTGGCGACGGTGCTCGACGGCCACGATGCCTCGCGCTTCGCCCGCAATCTGGTGCGCGGCAGTCGCGTCGCGCAGTCCGCCGGCGCCAGCTACGACGCCACGCTGCGCGGCGAGGCAGACTTCGTCCTCGACGGACAGCCGGCCGAAGGCAAGACCATTGCCGACCTGGAGGCTGCGCTGCGCGCCGAGATCAAGCGCGTTCAGGACGAAGGCGTGTCGGCCGAGGAACTCACCCGCGTCAAGACCCAGTCGATCGCCGCACAGATCTACAAGCGCGACTCGCTGATGGCCCAGGCCATGGAAATAGGCGGTGTCGAGGCGGCCGGACAGTCGTGGCGCGACATCGATACCCTGCTGGAAAAAATCAAGAGCGTGACGGCGGATGAGGTGCAGGCCGTGGCCAGGAAATACTTCACGGACGACACCCTGAGCATTGCCGTGCTCGATCCCCAGCCCGTCGATCAAAGCAAACCGAAGAAGCCCTCCGGGGCAGTGAGGCACTGATGCGTACCCTTATTTTCCTGCTGTTGTCGTTCCTCACCTCGACTCTCGCCCTGGCGGGGGTCAAGATCGAGCACTGGATCGCTCCCTCCGGGGCGAAGGTGTATTTCGTCGAGACACGGGTGGTGCCGATCCTCGATGTTCAGCTCGATTTTGCCGCGGGCGGCGCCTTTGTGCCGGCCGGCAAGTCCGGGCTTGCCGGCCTGACTCAGGGCCTGCTGGAAACCGGCGCCGGCGATCTGGACGAAGAACACATCGCCGGACGCCTGGTCGACATCGGTGCGCGGCTGGGCGGCGGGGCCGACAGCGACCGGGCCAGCGTCAGCCTGCGTACCCTTTCGGACAAATCTCAGCGCGAAGCCGCACTCGATCTGCTGCGCACCGTCCTGTCAGCGCCGACTTTTCCTCAATCCGTCCTCGAGCGCGAACGCGGGCGCACCATCGCCAGCATCCGCGAAGCGGAGACGCGCCCCGACGCGATTGCCGCCAAGCGCTTCGCGGCGGCCATCTATCCCGGCCACCCTTACGGCGTCAGCCCTACCGTGGAGAGCGTGGGCGCCATCACGCGCGAGGACCTGGTGGCATTTCACCGCCAGCATTACGGTGCAAAAGGTGCGGTCGTCTCCATCATCGGCGATGTGTCGCGAGCCGAGGCCGAGGCCATCGCCCAGCGTCTGACCGAAGCGCTGCCAGCAGGTGGTGGCGACCTCGTCCCGCCGGCGGTAACACTGCCGGTGCGGGAAACGATCAAGATCGCCCATCCCGCGGCGCAGAGCCACATCCACATCGGCTTGCCGGCGATCCGCCGCAGCGACCCCGACTATTTTCCGCTGCTGGTGGGCAACTACACACTGGGCGGGGGCGGTTTCGTCTCGCGCCTGATGAAGGAGGTCCGCGAAAAGCGCGGCTACGCCTACAGCGTGTATTCCTACTTCGCGCCGCGCAAGCTCGAAGGCCCGTTCGAGATCGGCTTGCAGACCAAGCGCGAACAAGTCCCCGAGGCGCTCAAGGTGGTGGATGAGGTGCTGACCGAATACGTGGCCAAGGGGCCGACCGCCAAGGAACTGGCCGCGGCCAAGAAGAACCTGGTCGATGGCTTCGCGCTGCGCATGGACAGCAACGCCAAGCTGCTCGGCTATCTTTCGACGATAGGGTTTTACGAGCTGCCGCTGACCTACCTCGATGATTTTCCGGCGAAGGTGAAAGCCGTCACTGCGCAGCAGGTGAAAGCCGCCTTTGCCCGCCACGTAAAGGCCGAAAACCTGGTTACCGTGATCGTTGCCACCGATTGAGCTGAGTCTTGAGCCGCATCCGCATCACCGGCGGCGAATGGCGCAGCCGCCTGGTCCAGGTGCCCGACGCGCCGGGCTTGCGGCCGACTCCGGATCGGGTGCGCGAGACCTTGTTCAGCTGGCTGGGACAGGATCTCAGCGGGCTCAGTTGTCTCGACCTTTTCGCCGGCAGCGGGATTCTCGGCTTCGAGGCCGCTTCGCGCGGCGCCGACTATGTCGCCCTGGTCGAGCGCTCGCGTCCCGCATTCGCGGCGCTGAGGAAGCATGCCGAGGGCTTTGCGTGTGCGCGCCTCGAACTGTTTTGCTGCGATGCGTTAAAATTCGCCCCCCCGCCCGGTCGGCGCTTTGATTTGATATTTCTTGATCCACCTTATGGTCAGGGCTGGCTGGCGCGGGTAGAGTCCCGGCTGGATGATCTGGCGGCCGCGGGCGCCAGGTTGTACGCGGAGGCCGAGATGCCTCTGGAGCGGCTGGGCCGCTGGTCGGTGGCCAAGCAGGGGCGGGCCGGCCAGGTTTTCTTTCACCTGCTGGAGCAGGCATGAGCAAAAGTATCGCCGTTTACCCGGGGACCTTCGATCCCCTTACCAGCGGTCACGAAGATCTCGTGCGACGTGCGTCGAGCCTGTTCGAGCGGGTCATCATCGGCGTCGCCGAGAGCCGTACCAAGCACCCCCTGTTTTCGCTGGCCGAGCGCGTCGACATCGCCCGCGAGGTGCTGGTGGGTTATCCGAATGTCGAGATCCACGGCTTCGATTGCCTGCTCATGGATTTCATGCGCCAGCATAGCGCCGGCGTCATCATGCGCGGCTTGCGCGCCGCGTCGGACTTCGAATATGAGTTCCAGATGGCGGGCATGAACCGCAATCTCTACCCCGACGTTGAAACCGTATTTCTTACGCCGTCGGATCAGTACATGTTCGTCTCGGCGACGATCGTGCGGGAAATAGCTTTGCTCGGCGGCGACGTCTCCAAGTTCGTTCCGCCGCAAGTCGAAAGACGGCTGGCCGAGAAGATTCAGAAGCGCAACTGAAATTTTAGAGAAGGTCCAAAGGAAAAATCATGTCCCTGATGATCACCGATGAATGCATCAACTGCGACGTATGCGAGCCCGAGTGCCCGAACAACGCGATTTCGCAGGGTGATGAGATCTACATCATCGATCCCGCCAAATGCACCGAGTGCGTTGGCCACTTCGACACGCCGCAGTGCCGCGAAGTCTGCCCGGTCGACTGCATTCCGGATGATCCGAATCATGTCGAATCGAAGGATCAGCTGATGGCGAAGTTTCTTGCGCTGACCGCGGCGAAGTAGACGCCTGCCGGCTCGCTGCCGTCTAACGCTGGCAGCCTGCGCAGAAGAAGGTTGCGCGCTGTCCCTGCCGCAGTTCCCTGATCGGCCGGTCACAAACATGGCACGGCTCGCCGCTGCGGCCATAGACAAAATACTGCTGCTGGAAATAGCCTGAACTGCCGTCCGAATGAATGAAGTCGCGCAGGCTGCTGCCGCCGGCGTCGATCGCGGCAGCCAGCGTCGCCTTGATCGCAGGGACCAGGCGCTGCAGGCGCTGCAGGGATATCCGGCCGGCTGCCGCGCGCGGATCGATGCCGGCGCGGAACAGGCTTTCCGACGCATAGATGTTGCCGATGCCGACGACACGATGGCTGTCCATCAAGGTCGGCTTGATCGCCGCCGTGAGACCGGAAAGCTCCTGCTTGAGCCATGCGGCACTGAACTCTTCCGTCAGCGGCTCGACGCCGAGCACCGCCAGCAGCCGATGCGCCAGCGGGTCGCCGGGCAGCCAGAGAATCGCGCCGAAGCGACGCGGGTCGCGCAGCCGCAGCGCCACCGCCTTGCCTCCGATGGTGAATACCAGATCGAAGTGATCGTGCTTTTCGGCGGCGAGGTTGGCGGCAACCAGGCGCAAACTGCCGGACATGCCGAGGTGGATCATCAGATGTCCGTGGCCGAAGTCCAGCAACAGGTACTTGCCACGGCGGTGAACGGCTGCCAGACGATGTCCTTGGAGTGTCCGGTTCAGGTTCTCCGGCAGCGGATAGCGCAGCGCCGCAGTCCGGGCGATCACACCCGAGACGCGGTGGCCGGTCAGCACCGGCGCAATGCCGCGACGGGTGACCTCGACCTCGGGCAGTTCAGGCATGCCGGGACCCGCACGAAACAACTGGCGAAACTGCTAACATCGCCGCATTGTATGCGACCGGACAGTCGTGTTCCGCCAGGTGCCGCACCCATGAACTACTTTTCCCGTTTCTTTGCGCTTTTTCTCACGTTGGCCGGTGCTTGCGCCTGGGCGCAGGAGCCCGTCGCGCCGCCGGCAGCCGTGAAAGCCGAGGATGATCGGCTGCCGAAGCAGGAAATGACCGGGCAGATTCTCTACCAGTTCCTGCTCGCGGAAATCGCCGCGCAGCAAGGCCAGTTCGGGCTTTCATCCAGCGCTTATCTTGAGCTGGCAAGGAGCACGCGCGATCCGCGAATCGTACGCCGGGCGGCAGAAATCGCCTTCCATGCACGTCAGTACGATGCCGCGCTCGAAGCCTCCCGACTGTGGGTGAGCCTCGAGCCGGAGTCGGCGCAGGCAAGACAGATGCTGTCAACCTTGCTGCTCGCCAGCGGACGCATCGAGGAACTGGCCGGCAGCCTGGCCCGCGATCTGGCGGCGGAAGTTCCGCGCGTGGGCGATGCCCTGATCCGGATGATTCGCGCCTTCGCCCGCTATCCCGACAAGATGGCAATACAGCGCCTGTTCGACCAATTGACCCAGCCTTATCTCGACCTCGCCGAAGCTCACCTGGTGCGCGCTCAGACGGCGCTTGGTGCCGGGGATGCCGGCCGCGCGCGCGGCGAGATCGATCAGGCGCTGCAACTGCGTCCCGGGTGGGAACTGGCGGCCCTGTTCAAGGCGGAGCTGCTGCCCAAGGGGGCTGCGCAACTGGATTTTCTGAAAACCTGGCTGGCGGCCAATCCGGAAGCCCAGGATGCGCGTCTGGCCTATGCGCGGGGGCTGGTCAGCGAAAAGCGTTACGAAGCGTCGCGTGCCGAGTTTCGTCGCCTGCTGGCGGCCAATCCGAACAACCCGGACATGCTCTACGCTGTCGGCATACTTTCGCTGCAGGTCAATGATGCCCCCGAAGCCGAGCAGCAACTCAAGCATTTCGTCGAAATCGGACGCGGCGACCTCGATCCGGCGCGCTTCTATCTGGGCCAGATCGCCGACCAGGCCGGGCGTCCCGACGAGGCCTTGCACTGGTATGGCCAGGTCGCAGCCGGCGAGCATGCCCTGTCGGCGAAGGTGCGGGCGGCTCAGGTCCTGCTGCGCCAGGGCAAGCTTGACGAGGCGCGCGAGCGGCTTGCGGCTGCGCGCGCCGAGGAGCCGGGCGACAGCCGCCTGGTCGTCGCCGAAGCCCAATTGCTGCGTGATGCCGGGCGTCACGCCGACGCCTTTGCCTTCCTCGCCAAGATGCTGGAAGTGCAACCCGACGACCCCGAGATTCTTTACGAAACCGCGCTGACGGGGGAGAAACTCGGCTATGTGGACGTCATGGAGCGGCACCTGCGGCGTCTGATGGTCCTCAAGCCGGACTCGGCGCAGGCCTACAACGCGCTCGGCTATTCGCTGGCTGATCGCAATCTGCGCCTCGACGAAGCCGCGCAACTGATCGACAAGGCCTTGTCGCTGACCCCGGACGATCCCTTCATTCTCGACAGCAAGGGCTGGCTGCTGTTCCGCCAGGGCAAGCTCGCGGCGGCGCTCGAGATTTTGCAGAAGGCCTATGCACAGAAACCCGACGCCGAGATCGCCGCCCATATCGGCGAGGTGCTGTGGGCCCTTGGCCGGCCCGACGAGGCATTGGCCGTGTGGCGCGAGGCGGCCAAGGCCCATCCGACCAACGAAGAGCTGGCGGCAACCATCAAGCGATTCGTGCCCTGATGCGCTCCTGGCTGGCTTGCCTTGTCGCGCTGCTGCTGGCGGCCTGTGCTGAGTCCCCGCCGCTACCCGACGCCACACTCACCCTCGGCCCGCCGCTGCAGCGCCTGACTGCCGACGGACGCATTTCGCTGCGTCAGGGCGACCGTCGCGACCACTTGCGCTTTCGCTGGGAACACGCCCCGGACAGCGACGTCGTGCTGCTCATGTCCCCGCTGGGGCAGGGGCTGGCCGAACTGTCACGCGATGCGAGCGGCGCGCGGCTGTCGCGGCCGAATCAACCGGTCATCGCCGCCGACAGCCTGCCGCAACTGGCGCAGCGCGTCTTCGGTGCGCCGCTGCCGCTGGAGGCCATGGCTGACTGGCTGCGCGGCGCGCGGCCGGCCCTCAGCGGCGAAGTGGACGGCTGGCGCGTGACCATCAGCGAAACTTTGTTGGTCCGGACTCTGTCTGCCGGGGATTCCGCTTCGCGGGCCGGCAAGGGCCGACTCTTGCGGGTGATGGAAGCCAGTCGCGAGGACGTCGATTTCAAGCTGATCGTCGACGACTGGGACGTGCCGGAATGAACGACTGGCAGCGCGACTGGCCGGCCCCGGCCAAGATCAACCTGTTCCTGCATGTGGTCGGACGCCGCGCCGATGGCTATCACCTGCTGCAAACCGTGTTCCGCTTTCTCGATTTCGGCGACACCATACGCTGCGAGCCGCGCAGCGATGGCCGCATCCTGCTGGCCAACCCGCTGCCCGGCGTGGCGCCCGAGAGTGATCTGACCATTCGCGCCGCGACCGCGCTGCGCGCCGCGACCGGCGCCACGGCCGGGGTCACGCTGCATGTCGAAAAGCGCATTCCCATGGGCGGCGGCCTCGGCGGCGGCAGCTCGGATGCGGCGACCACGCTGCTGGCCCTGAATCGCCTGTGGCGCACCGGGCTCGATTCGCTCCAGCTGCAAAGCATAGGGCTGGCGCTGGGTGCCGACGTGCCGATCTTCATCCATGGCCGCAGCGCCTTCGCCGAGGGCGTCGGCGAACGCTTTACCGACGTCACCCTGCCGGCGGCCTGGTATCTGGTGCTGACGCCCGCCGTGACCGTGCCCACGCACGCAATCTTCGGTTCCCCGGCGTTGCGCCGCGACACCCCCGCCATTGCCGCCGCCGATTGGCGCCCCGGCTTCGGCCACAATGATCTCGAAGCCGTGGCCTGCTCGCTCTATCCCGAGGTGCAGCGCCATCTCGACTGGCTGCGGCAATACGGCGACGCGCGCATGAGCGGTTCGGGTGCCTGCTGCTTCGTGGAGTTTGTCCAGGAGTCGGCGGCGCGGGCCGCCTTGGCCGCTCTGCCTGCCGACATGCGCGGCTTTGTCGCCGCCGGAATCGACCGGCATCCACTCGTCAAACCGTTCGGGAGCTAGCGTTCACGGAAAGTCTGCATGCCGGCGGCGAAGAAGCGCGCTTGAGAGTGTTTCGCGCCGTACCACCAGCGCCGACTTTCTGACTTGGCTTCCAGGGCCGCGCCGGGACTTGCCCCGGCCCTGCGGGCTACCGCTGCTGAGAAAGGTCCGCTGGTCGCTAAACTCAGTCCTTCGTTTCGAATAGACCCCATTCAGGTAACACGGGCACGGGTGGTGAACGGATACGTGGGATAGATTCGCCTTGCACGGGGGCTACTACGACGTCATGAAGACGGCAAGAAGATGCGGCCGCGTTAGGCATAACGCTTGACGGTAATAACGTATTGGGACATTATTAGCCATGATCCGATCTTTCAAGGACAAGGACACCGAGGCGATCTTCAACGGCAAGTTTGTCCGGCGCATTCCGAAGCAGGTCACACCTCTGGCGGCGCGTAAGCTCAACCAGGTGCATGCCGCCGGATGCCTCGATGACTTGCGCATCCCGCCCGGCAATCGTCTGGAAGCCTTGAAAGGAGGTCGGAAAGGGCAGCACAGCATCCGCATCAACGATCAGTGGCGCATTTGCTTCCGCTGGACGCAAGCGGGGCCGGATGCTGTCGAGATTGTGGATTATCACTAGTGAGGACGAACATGGGACGACGTGACTTTTCGCCCATCCATCCCGGTGAAGTTCTGCTGCATGACTTCATGGAACCGATGGGTATTTCGCAATACCGGGTAGCCAAGGAAATCAGTGTGGCCCCGCGCCGCATTAATCAGATCGTGCATGGCCAGCGGGCCATCAGCGCCGATACCGCATTGCGGCTATCGCGTTACTTTGGCTTGTCCGATCAATACTGGCTCAATCTGCAATCACTCTATGACTTGCAGATGGCGAAAGAGCAATTGCAGGAAACGCTGGACTCCATCGAACCACTTGCCGCCTGAAGGAAACATCTATGGCAGTCGCCCTGTACGCACGAGTTTCAACTGCGTGCCAAGCGGCTAACGGCCAGTCGATTCGCGACCAGCTTCACCAGCTACACGAATGGACCAAAGCCAACCAGATAGGCGCCTTCGGCAACGCTTTGTGGGAAAGGCTGTTGTCAGGGGATTCAGGCTTCGCGAAAAACTACCTGAACCTGCTGGCGGATGAAATCATGGCGGATGGCTGCGCGGCCACGATCAAAGGCAGCTACTCGGTGCTGGCGGCTGCGGCAGCGATGGACAAGATAAAAGCGGGCCACTTGAAACAAGTGCCCACGTTTATACCTGAGCGGTGCGCCGGGGATTCCGCTTCGCGGGCTGCCTTGGCCGCTCTGGCTGCCGATATGCGCGGCCAAGAAGCGCCCGTGACAGTCCTTCGCGCCGTATCACCAGCGCCGACTTTCTGACGTCGCTCCCAGGGCCGCGCCGGGACTCGCCCCGGCAGGCGACCTACTTTCTTGTTCGCGCAAGAAAGTAGGCAAAGAAGCGCTCCCCGCCGCCCCGGCCCTGCGGGCTGCCCTCGCTGCGAAAGGTCCGCCGGGCCGGTCGCTAAACTCGCTGCGCTCAGACAACGCGACCGGACGACCCCCGGCGAACCTTCCTCGCTCGGCGGGACAGAGGGGAAGACAAACCGTCGCGCGTGGCGGAGATCGCCGAAAACAAATCCGAAGCCGGCCCTTGTCGCCGCCGATCCTTCGAATGCCACTTGTCATGCGGCGGGATAAGGCGTCTAATCCAATCCACATAAAATGGCTCGGCGCCAATGCTGTCGCGCCGCACCCACAGCGTCTCGCGTAGCTGATAGAGCGATTTCGGAGGATTCGGCATGGCGCTTTTGTCGGAACAATTAGGGGGCCATCGAATATTTTCCTTCGGTAATTTCGCCCCTTACCCACTCCATCCCAGACTAGGCACCTTAGTACTGGCTTTGATCCCCCGTATTCGCGTGTCCACTTAGCGTTAGCCCACATAAAGGAGCAGATGGTGACCGACCCTGAACTGTTGCGCATTGCGAACGACTCAGGCTTTCCTCTGCAAATTGCTCTGCAACATTCGGTAAATGGAGCAACCGCCAATCATGGCTGGCGCGTACGACACAGCGAACATTCTTGGGCTAATTCCGCCGATGGCCAATCTGGATTTATCGACTTGGTTGTCCGGGATAAGCATGACTGCGCAAACTTTGTCATCGAATGCAAGCGTGTGCGAAATGCGACTTGGCTCTTTCTTAGTTCAACAGGTTCTGCGAAGCCTCGTCGTCACAGCAAGAGCTGGGTTACTCGCAAGAAGGGCGGACAAATAAGCACCTTCGGCTGGAATGAGGTTCCAATAGATCCGGCGACTCCCGAAGCTCAATACTGCGCAGTGCGAGGGCAGACAACAAATGATAAGAACACGTTCCTTGAGCGTGTTGCTGGTGAAGTTGTTTCATCCACGGAAGCACTCGCAGTTGAAGAGCGCGATTACCATCTCGAAAACGACGATTCAGTTCGTTTTTACTTCAATGCCATCGTTACTACCGCAAAACTGAAATTTGCCGAGTTCGATCCAAGCCATCTCTCTGTTACCGATGGAACCCTTGCTGACGCTATCTTTCACGATGTTCCATTTGTGCGAGTACGAAAGCAATTCTCCATGCGTCCGGCGAATTTGACACCTGCCGTCTGGTTACGCCACGACGATCCAGACTATCGCCGCGAGAATACTGTTTTCGTTATCAATGCCGACAGCCTCAATGACTTTCTTGCACAGTTCGACATTCCAACACAATCGTATCGACAATATGCGGGCTAACCCGACGGTCGACCCCGTTCGCTTCGCTCTCTGGGCGCTGCGCGATAAAGCCGCGCAGCGCCGGTCAACTTGAACGTTGGGCGTCATAGGCGAGCCTTCCATCATGCGCACCAAAACAAAAGAGTTTGTTCAATACCTCTTCCACGACACAGAGGACGAAGAGAAGGCGGAGGCATATCTCGAAGAGTCTCTTCCGCTCATTGGCGTGGTAGTTATGTCCTTCAATAGCACGGAAAAGCTGCTTGATTCACTACTCTGTGAATGGCTCTCAGATAGAACGGATGCCATTGGGCTCATTGTCCTTCAGAAGCTAAACTTCTCCGCAAAGGTGGACCTTTTTCGCCGTTTTTGCGATGAGTACCACCGCGCACTGAATCGAGTTCTTCCCGCTTATGAAAATCTCGTCATCGACCTTGTCGAGATCGGCAAGCTTCGAAATCTGGTCGTCCACGCCGACTGGGAGAATACCGACCACGAGGGTTACACATTTGTGCGTCTAAAGACTTCTGGAAACGGCATGCAGCAGGAATATGTCCAGTTCTCGTCGGAGTCGCTCGAAAAACTGATAGACGAAATAGTTGCACTCCAACGCAGGCTCTCCGACTATTGGGATCAAAGGTCAGAAGCGTTTTCGAGTCGTGGCTAAGAAATCCATAACGCCCAACCCGGCGGTCGACCGCGTTCGCTTCGCTCTCTGGACGTTGCGCGATGAAGCCGCGCAGCGCAGGTCAACTCCGTGTTCGACCGCGACCGATATGAGGTCGCCCGCCGGGGCGAGTCCCGGCGCGGCCTGTGGGGATTCACCGAGCAAGAGTCGGCGCTGGCGATACGGTGAGCACCAATTATTGGTATCAGGACAAAGGGTTCGACTGTATAAAGCAATAGGGCGTATGGGAAATTCCTCGGCATATCACCGCGCCTCTATTTGACAGCAGAGGCGAAAACCCCGAAAATGCGCGTCCTTTCGACGTCCGCTCTCAAGGCGGAGTGTTGATGTTGGGGAGTCGCCAAGTTGGTTAAGGCACTGGATTTTGATTCCAGCATGCGAAGGTTCGAATCCTTCCTCCCCAGCCAACCTTTTTCACAGTAGAACGACATGGCCTACGACAGCCTGATGGTGTTCACCGGCAACGCCAACCGCAAGTTGGCGGCCGATGTCGTCAAACGCCTGCACATTTCGCTCGGCCGCGCCGATGTCGGGCGTTTTTCCGACGGCGAGGTCAGCTGCGAGATCCTCGAGCATGTGCGCGGCCACGACGTTTTCGTTCTGCAGTCGACCTGCTTCCCGACCAACGACAACCTGATGGAGCTGATGGTCATGGTGGATGCCCTGAAACGGGCCTCCGCCGGACGCATCACCGCTGCCATCCCGTATTTCGGCTACGCCCGCCAGGACCGGCGGACGCGCTCGGCGCGGGTCGCGATCACGGCCAAGGTGGTTGCCAACATGCTGCAGACGGCCGGCGTGCAGCGCGTGCTGACGGTCGATCTGCATGCCGACCAGATCCAGGGTTTCTTCGATATTCCGGTCGACAACGTCTATGCGGCGCCGATCCTGCTCGGCGACATCTGGAAGCAGCGCCATGAAGACCTGCTGGTGGTGTCGCCCGACGTCGGCGGCGTGGTGCGCGCACGCGCGCTGGCCAAGCGCCTGGAGTCGGATCTGGCGATCATCGACAAGCGGCGGCCGAAGGCCAATGTGTCGGAAGTCATGAACATCATCGGGGAAGTCGACGGCCGTACCTGCGTCATCATGGACGACATGGTGGATACCGCCGGTACGCTGTGCAAGGCGGCGCAGGCGCTCAAGGAGCATGGCGCCAAGCGCGTGCTGGCCTACTGTACCCATCCGGTGCTGTCGGGCAGCGCCGTGTCGCGGATCATGGAGTCCGAACTCGACGAACTGGTGGTGACCGACACCATTCCGTTGGCGGAGGCAGCCCGCGCCTGCCCGCGCATCCGGCAGATATCGATTGCCGAGTTGATGGCCGAGACCATGCTGCGCATCAGCAACGAGTCCTCCGTCTCCTCCCTGTTCATGGACTAAGTTTTATTACCCCCTTGCCTGGTCGCGGGCGAGGGATTTCACTGCAGCACCTACTGGAGTAAATCATGCAACTCGAATTCAACGCAAACAAGCGCGATGATCAGGGCACCGGAGCGAGCCGCCGCCTGCGTCGTACCGGCCGTGTTCCCGCCATCCTCTACGGCGGTGGCGCCGCGTCGCAGTCCATCGATATCGACCACAACGAGCTGTTTCAGCTGCTGCGCAAGGAGACTTTCTATTCCTCCGTGCTCAACGTCAATCTGGATGGCAAGACGGAAATGTGCCTGCTGCGCGATGTGCAGCGCCACCCCTACCGCCCGGTCATCCTGCACGCCGATTTCCAGCGCGTCGATGCGAACAAGAAACTGCACCAGAAGGTGCCGCTGCACTTCGTCAATGCCGATGTCTCGCCGGGCGTCAAACTCTCCGGCGGCATGGTCCAGCATGTGATGACCGACCTCGACGTGCGCTGTCTGGCGAAGGATCTGCCGGCCTTCATCGAAGTGGATCTGAAGGACATGGTCACCGGCCATTCGATGCACGTCTCCCACCTCGTGTTGCCGGCCGGCGTCGAAGCCGTGGTGCACAAGGGTGAAGACCCCGTGGTCGCAACCGTCATCGTCCGCGGCGGCAAGGCCGAGGAAGAAGTCGTCGAGGCCGAGGTGGCACCTGTCGCGGCCGCTGCACCGGCTCCTGCCGAGAAGAAGTCCGAGAAGACCGACAAGAGATAATCCTTGCAGGCTTCGCTGCGTCTGATCGTCGGCCTCGGCAACCCCGGGGCCGAATACGCTGAAACCCGGCACAACGCCGGGTTTTGGCTTTGTGAGCGCCTGGCACGCGAACTCGGCGTCAATCCGGGTCGCGAGTCGCGCTTTCACGGCTTGGCCGGTGCTTTGCATGCCGGGGATAGCGCTTCGCGCGCCGGCAAGGCGCGCGCCGAGAGCTTGTGGTTCCTCCTGCCGCAGACCTTCATGAACCGTTGCGGCCAGTCGGTGCGGGCGCTGACGCAGTTCTATCGGATCGAGCCGGCCGAAATGCTGGTCATGCATGACGAACTGGATCTGCCGCCGGGCCAGATGCGGCTCAAGTTCGGCGGCGGCCTCGGCGGTCATAACGGGCTCAAGGACATCACGGCGCATCTGGGCACCCAGGATTACTGGCGGCTGCGCATCGGCATCGGCCATCCCGGCGACCGCAACGAGGTCGTCGACTACGTGCTGAAGCCGCCGCGCAAGGAAGAACGCAGCGAGATCGACGCCGCGCTGGATCGTGCCCTGCTCGCCTGGCCGGCTTTGGCCAGGGGGGATTTCGGCGCCGCCACGCAGCGCATCAATTCAAAACCGCCGCCACCGGCAACAGAAGCTTCAACGAAAGAAAAACCATGAGTCTCCAATGCGGTATCGTCGGTCTGCCCAATGTCGGCAAGTCCACCCTTTTCAACGCGCTGACCAAGTCGGGTATCGCGGCGGAGAACTATCCCTTCTGCACCATCGAGCCGAACGTCGGCATTGTCGAAGTCCCTGATCCGCGCCTCGCCGCCCTGTCCGCCATCGTCAAGCCGCAGCGAGTCCAGCCGGCCATCGTCGAATTCGTCGATATTGCCGGCCTGGTTGCCGGCGCCAGCAAGGGCGAGGGGCTGGGCAACCAGTTTCTCGCCAACATCCGCGAAACCGATGCCGTGGTGCATGTGGTGCGCTGTTTCAGCGACGACAACGTGGTGCATGTGGCGGGCAAGATCGATCCGCTGAATGACATCGAGGTGATCGACACCGAACTCGCGCTGGCCGACATGGCGACCGCGGAAAAGGCGCTGAACCGCTACAAGAAGCCCGCCGGCGCCGGCGACAAGGAGGCGAAGATCCTCTGCGCCGTGCTCGAAAAATGTCTGGCCCAGCTGAATCAGGCCAAGGCGGTGCGGGCGCTCGATCTGTCGAAGGAGGAATGGGCCAGCATCAAGCCCTTCTGCCTGATCACCGCCAAGCCGGTGCTGTATGTCGCCAACGTCAAGGAAGACGGCTTCGCCAACAATCCGTATCTCGACGCGGTGGTCGCCCATGCCGCGGCCGAAAAGGCCGAAGTGGTCGCGGTTTGCGCCGCGATCGAAGCCGAGATCGCCGATCTTCACGACGACGAGAAGCAGATGTTCCTGACCGACCTGGGGCTGGAGGAGCCGGGACTGAACCGCTTGATCCGCGCCGCCTACAAGCTGCTCGGCCTGCAGACCTATTTCACCGCCGGCGTCAAGGAAGTGCGCGCCTGGACCATCCATGTCGGCGACACGGCGCCCAAGGCCGCCGGCGTGATCCATACCGATTTCGAGAAGGGCTTCATCCGCGCCCAGACCATCGCCTTCGACGACTTCATCACCTACAAGGGCGAAGCGGGGGCCAAGGAAGCCGGCAGGATGCGGGCTGAAGGCAAGGATTACGTGGTCAAGGATGGCGACGTGCTGAACTTCCTGTTCAACGTCTAGCCGCCGGCCGGGCGTTACTTAGCTGCGGGGGACGCCGGCCTCAGGCTGGGAATCCCGCGGCTGCGGCTCCCGTGGCTGCGACCGCCGGTCGTTGACCACGCGCAAGGTGACGTCGGCGATCATCCAGACGGTGCGCCCTTCCCCGCGTGACATCCTGCGTCCCGAGAGTTCCGCCCAGAACTGACTGCCATCGGCCCGACGCAGGCGATACATGCCCTGCACCACTTGCCCCTTGTCCAGTGCGCTGGAGCTGTTGGCAATGAATTTCGCGGCCTCCTCGGCGCTGGCAAAATGATGATCGATGCGTGAATTGGTGAGTTCCTGGATGCGGCGGCCGAGCAATTCGCCGAATCGCGCGTTGCACTTGACCACTTGTTTGTTGTCGATCACGACGATCCCCATTGGCGACGAGTCGAAGATCGCCTGTTGTTCGGCAAGCAGGGATTCGGCCTCGGTGCTGCGTTTGAGGTTGGCAGTGGCGGACTGGTAGAGCGTGCGCTGCACGATGATGAATACGGCAATGCAACAGGCGGCGGCGGTGACTGGCCATTGTGCGTCGCGGCCCAGGTCGGCGGCGTAGTATGCGATGGCCGGAAGCAGGGTGGGAATGCTGAAAAGCCAGAATGTGGTATTGCTCAGAGCGAGAAACACGGTCCCGGTGAAGGCAGTGATTACCACCATCAGCGCAACGAACATCTGAGCATCCGGATGCTCCGCTGGAGGATAGAGGTGCCCGAACAGCGCTCCCCAGCCGACGCCGGTGAGAAAGGCGCCGGCGGCAAACAGCCATTCCCAGCGATGAATGGTCTCGCTGTGCCGGTCTGCCTTGCCGAACATGTACCAAATCCAGACACGCAGGGCCAGCACGGAGAGCATGTAGGCCGTCCACGCCTTCAGGATCTCCAGACGGGCGCTGTCGAAGAGAACCAGAAAGCACAGAAAAATGCTGATCAGCGCGACGACGACGCTCGATGGCAGGCGATCGAAAAGCATCTCGATCCGGCGCACTTCTGCATTGCCGTTGAGCTTGCGGGGGAAGATGGGTTTCATCGCTTGATTTTGATGACGAGCTTTATCATAACCCGTTATTGGATCTGCTTAGCTGGTTCCACCCTGTCCTGCGATTTCGGCGCGCACCGTGTCCATGTCGAGCGCCATGGCCTGGCCGATCAATTGGTCGAAGGCACTCGCAGGCAGGGAGCCGGCCTCGGAATAAATGACGATCTGGTCGCGAAAGACCATCAAGGTGGGGATCGAGCGGATATTGAAGGCGGCGGCGATAGCCTGTTGCTCTTCGGTGTTCACCTTGGCGAAAATGACGTCGGCCCTCTTCTCCGAGGCCGCTTCGAAAGTCGGCGCAAAGGCGCGGCAGGGCGCGCACCAGGGCGCCCAGAAGTCTACAATGACATTGGCGTTGTCATTGATGGTCTGTTGGAAATTGTCGGCATTGAGTTCCAGTGTCGCCATGGGCGGCTCCCTGATTGATCGAAACCAAATGCTACCGTTTTGCTGCGCGGCGTGCTATCACTCGCTTTCATGACTACTCCCAGGTCTGCTTATCGCGGTCGCTTCGCCCCATCGCCCACCGGGCCGATGCATTTTGGTTCGCTGGTGGCGGCGGCCGGTTCCTTTCTGGAAGCCAGGACACGGTCCGGCGAGTGGCATCTGCGCATGGAAGACGTCGATGCGCCACGCTGTTCGCCGGCGGCGGCCGGCGAAATCCTGCGCGCGCTGGAGGCGTGCGGCTTTGCCTGGGATGGCGAAGTGGTCTGGCAAAGCCGCCGATCTGAGGCCTATGCGGCCGCGCTGGAGCGGCTGAAGGCGGCGGGCCGGGTGTTTCCCTGCGCCTGCAGCCGCCGCGAGCTGGCCGATTCGGCCATTGCGCCCGATGGCGCGGCGATCTACCCGGGCACCTGCCGTCCGGGACTGCCGGCGGGCCGTGCGGCGCGCGCCTGGCGCTTGCGCGTGGGGGATGCCCGGGTCAGCTTCGATGATGCGATTCAGGGTCCCATCGCCAGCGAGCTGGCCAGCGCGGCTGGCGACTTCATCGTGTTGCGCGCCGATGGGCTGTTTGCCTATCAATTGGCGGTGGTGGTCGACGATGCCGAGGCGGGCATCACCCATGTCGTGCGCGGCGCCGACCTGCTGGCCTCGACGCCGCGCCAGATATTTCTGCAACAGTGCCTCGGCGTAGCGACGCCGAGCTATGCGCATCTGCCGGTGGCGGTCAATGCCGGGGGCGAAAAGCTGTCGAAGCAGACACGGGCGGCGCCGGTGGATATTTCGCGGCCCGGCTCCGCGCTGTTTGCGGCGCTGGAGTTTCTCGGCCAGCGGCCGCCATTGGAACTGTGCGCGGCGGCCGTGCCGGAAATCTGGGCCTGGGCGCTGGAAAACTGGCAACTGGACCGCGTGGCACGCGGTCCCGCGCTACCCGGCGCTGGCCGAAATCCTTCCGGGTGAGATAATCAGGCTGATACTTCAGAGGAAGCCAACAATGATTGTTGACGATGTCGCCGGCCTGCGCCGCATCCTGCATGGCAACCGCGTGATTGCCGTGGTCGGACTTTCGCCCCAGTGGAACCGGCCCAGTTTTTTCGCCGCCAAATACATGCTGGAACACGGCTATACGATTGTTCCGGTGAATCCAGGCGCGACGGAAATTCTCGGCCAGAAATGCTACCCGGATCTGGCGTCGATTCCCCTGAAGGTGGACCTGGTCGACGTGTTTCGCAAGCCGGAAGATACGCTGCCGATCGCCGACGAGGCGATCCGCATCGGGGCCAGGTGCCTCTGGCTGCAACTCGGCGTCATCAACCAGGAGGCGGCCGACAAGGCTTCCGCCGCGGGGCTCGACGTGGTCATGAATCGCTGCGTGAAGATCGAATACGCGAGGCTTTTCGGCGGCCTCAACTTTGCCGGCGTGAATACGCAGGTGATCTCTGCCAAGCGTCCGCCCTGCCCGCCATTGCAGGAGTAAAACCGAAAACCGTACTTCCAGCCACAGAGGACACAGAGTCCACAGAGGAAAAGACTGGGAATTACAAGCAATCGGTCGCGCACCGAAAGGGTGAAGTACCAAAGCGTTTGAAATCCGCACTATCTCTGTGTCCTCTGTGCTCTCTGTGGCAAAGGTTTTAGGAATTGACTAGCGCCCCTTGACGTTGCCCCACAGCACCTTGTGCAACTGCAGCTGAAAGCGCACCGGCAGGCGGTCGTCCATGATCCATTGCGCCAGCTGAGCCGGATCGAGTTGCCCCTGTACCGGCGAAAACAACACCGGACAGCGCTCGAAGAGTCGGTGCTGGCGACACGCCGCCACGGCCCAGTCGTAGTCCTCGCGCGAGGCGAGAACGAACTTCACTTCGTCGCGGGCGGTCAGCAGGTCGAGATTCTCCCAGCGGTTTTTCGCATGTTCTCCCGAGCCGGGTGCCTTGAGGTCGACGATGCGCGCCACGCGCGGATCCACGTCGCCGATGGCCAGCGCGCCGCTGGTTTCAAGCGACACCGAATGGCCGGCGTCGCATAACGCGATCAGCAGCGACAGGCAGTTCTTTTGTGCCAGCGGTTCGCCGCCGGTGACGCAAACCGTGGCGCAGTCGAATGCGGCGACACGCTGCACGACGTCGGCAAGGGCCACCGACTCGCCGCCGCTGAAGGCGTATGCGGTATCGCACCAGACGCAGCGCAAGGGGCAGCCGGTGAGCCGCACGAACACCGTGGGCAGCCCGACGCGGCTGGATTCGCCCTGAATGGAATGGAAGATTTCGGTGACGCGCAGCGTGGCGTCGAGTATTTCTGGCACTACTTCTTCTTCAGCCTGAGCTTCGCCTTTTTGCCGGCCGGGCTGTTGGGGTACTTGTCGGCCAACAGTTCGAGGGTGGCCCTGACGCCCTTCAGATCCTTGGTCGCTTCGAGGCTGGCGACGCGGCTTTCAAGTGCCGCCGGCGCGCGCTCGTCGTTGGGCCAGCCCGCGGCAAACTTGCCGAACAGCTCGGCGGCGCCGGCGTGGTCCCGGGCTTGGGCGTGGGCGTAGCCGCCCCAGTAGTGGGCCGATGCAGCCAGGCTGCCATTCGGGTAGGTCTTGATAAAAGCCACGAAGGCGGCGGCGGCCTCCTTGAATTTGGCGGCCTTGAGGTTCGCCAGCGCGGCTTCGTAATCACGGGTTTCAAGCGCGGGGTCGGGTTTCGCGGTCTCGGCCTTGGTGTCGGCGGACGGCTGCTCGAGCTTCCTCAAGCGATTGTCGAGGTCGACGTAAAAGTCCATCTGGCGTTTTTGGGCGGCCTCCAGTCCATAGCTCAGGACCTCGATCTGGCCGCGCAATTTGGCGATATCGGCCTTGATCGCCTCGACCTGGTTGGCGAAGTCCATCTGGTTGCGATTGACGGTGTCTGTGCGTTTGGCGAGATCCGTAATTTCCGCCCGTTGTTGCGCGATCTGCTTGCGCGCCTCGTCGTCGTCAAAGATGCCGGCCCGCGCCGGCACGGACAGCGCCGCCGTCAGCAGCAGCGCAGCCGCCAGCGCGGTTGCCAGTGACGCCAAGCCGCGCTGCATGCTCAGAATTCGCCCGTGTAAAGCATGTCGCCGTTGCGATTCTTGGCCCAGCACTCTTCAGTGGATTCGCTGCAGGCGGGCTTTTCCTCGCCAAGACTCACGGCTTCGATCTGCTCCTCCTTGGCGCCGAGCAGGGCCAGGGCTTTTCTCACCGCGTCGGCGCGCTTCTGGCCCAGCGCCAGGTTGTACTCACGGCTGCCGCGTTCATCCGCATTGCCCTGAATCAGCATCTTCATTTTCGGATTGGCCGACAGAAACTTGCCATGGGCTGTCAGCAGCGCCTGAAACTCGTCCTTGACTACGTAGCTGTCGTATTCGAAGTAGACGCTGCGCTTCGACAGCGGGCTGCGCGGGTCCTTCAGCGCGGCGATGCTGGCGGGATCAAAGGCCTCCGGCTGTACCCTGGTTACCGGGCTGGTGTCGACCCTGACCGCGCCGGGCGTGCGCGATTCGACGCCCGCCGCATCCTGCTCGGGCGCAGGGGGCTGCGAGCCGCAACCGGTCAGCAGCAGAGCCAGGGCAGAAAGGACGGAGAGGGAAACGAGGTGTGCGCGCATGATGGCTTCCTTGATGAATTTGGCTGCGGATGTCTTGTCGAAGCTTATCTGACCAGAGGGCCCCAGGCAGGTTCCCGCACGTCGGCGGCCTGCACGGAGAGTTTTTGCTTGACGCGGCCGTCGCTGGAGACAGCCGCCAGTACGCCGCGCCCGCCAATCTCGGTGGCATACAGGATCATGCGGCCGTTGGGGGCGAAACTGGGCGATTCATCCTTGGCCGAGTCGGTGAGCATCTGCGTCTGCTTGGTGGCCAGATCCATCAGCGCCAGCTGGAAGCGGCCACCGTTGCGGGCAATGAAAGCGAGGCTCTTGCCGTCCGGCGACGGTCGCGGCGTGACGTTGTAGCTGCCTTCGAAGGTGACCCGTTCCGCATTGCCCCCCGAGCTTGCGATGCGGTAGATCTGCGGGCTGCCGCCGCGATCCGAGGTGAAGTAGATGAACTGGCCGTCCGGCGACCAGCGCGGCTCGGTGTCGATGCCCGATGAGGTTGCGATGCGCGTCACGCCGCTGCCGTCGGCATTGACGATATACAGTTGCGACGAGCCGTCCTTGGTCAGCACCACGGCCAGCTGCTTGCCGTCGGGCGACCAGGCCGGCGCGGAATTCGAGCCCTTGAAGTTGGCGGCGACGTGGCGCCGGCCGCTGGCCAGGTCATGGACATAGACCACCGGCTTCTTGGCCTCGAAAGACACATAAGCGAGCTTGCCGCCATCCGGCGACCACGCCGGCGAGATGATCGGCTCACGCGACGCCAGTGCGGCCTGGTCGTTGCTGCCATCGGCATCGGCGATTTTCAGCTCGAAGCGGCCGGTGCTCTTCACCACGTAGGCGATTCGCGTCGAGAACACGCCCGGCTCCCCGGTGAGTTTCTCGTAGATGAAATCGGCAATGCGGTGGGCCGTCGCGCGCAGTTGCGCACCGGTATGCAGGTAGGCCGGATTGCCCAGCACGGCCTGCTTCGGCACGTCGGACAGCCGCACCCGGGTTTCGTAGCGGCCATCGGCGGAGGTGGCTACGCTGCCGCCGACCACCGCATCCGCACCGCGTGTCTTGAGGTCTTCGAAGGGTGGCGTGGCGCTGTCCGCCAGTGCGCCGCCGGCGTCGACCAGACGGAACAGGCCGCTGCGTTCCAGATCGGCCCGTATCACCGAGGTCAGCGCCTGGCTGACCATGCGCTCGCCGGTGAAGTCGGCAATCGCCACGGGCAGGCGGTTGGCGCCGGCGCCGGTGATTTCGACCGTGAGTTGCGCCCGGGCGGCGAAAGAAATAAGCGCCAGACCGGCAGCGCAGGCAAGAACAAGACGATGGAATTTCATCGGAAGGATTATAACGCCTCAGCCGGCGGTGCTCCGAAGCGGGCCGGGGTCAATCATCCAGCGGCCGGAAGTGCAGTTCGAGGGAACGCGAGAAAAGGTCGGCTGCCTGCGGCTTCGGCAGCGGGTTGGACTTGAGAATGGCGCGTTCGATGGCGGCGTCCAGTGTCGCGTGGCCGGATGAACGCTTCAGCCGCACGGTAAGGATTTCGCCGCTCGGCAATTGCGTGACGTCGAACACCGCCTCCGGATTGCCCTTGACTTCGGGCGGCACCACGATATTGCCGCGAATCTTGCCGCGGATGCGGCCAAGATAGTCGGTCATGGCCTTGTCGCGTGCCGCGGAAGCCTGCTTCTGCGCGGCCTCCCGGAGGGCGTTATCCGCGTTCTTGCGCTGATTCGTTTGCTCCAACTCGCGTTTGAGCTGTTCCTGGAAGGGATTGACGGGCGGCTTCGGCTCCACCTTCGGCGGCGGCTTGGGCTTTTCCTTTTCCTTGATGGCGATGTCCGGCTTGCGCGGCGCGGGCTTGGGTTCCGGTTTTGGCGCAGGAGGGGGCGGCTCGACAGTCGGCGCCGGCGGCACGGCGACCGGGGCGGGCGGGGTAGCGGCGGGCTCGGCAGTGGCGCGCACCAGTTCGACTTCGACCACATCGGTGGCCTTGGTCTGCCAGCGCACGCCATAGAACAGGAAGGCAGCGAGCAACAGATGCACCGTGATTGCCAGTGCGATCGAAATGCGCTTGCCGGGCTTGTTGGCGCGCGGCAGGATCGGTGATTCTTCGCCCACCTATTTGGCCGCCACCGGCTGCACCAGAAGACCGATCCTGGCCACCTGCTGGCGCTGCAATTCATCCATGACGCCGAGGACGACTTCGTATTTCACGTTGCGGTCGCCCGCGATCAGCACCGGCTGCTGCGGATTGGCCGCCTGGGCTTGCTTGATGCGGGCGGCCAGGTCGGCGTGCGTCACGACCTGTTCCGGACCGCCCTTGGCGCGGTCGCGCAACGCCAGGGAAGCATCGGCCTTGATGATGACTTCCAGCGGCGCCACCGGCGGCTGGCTGCTCTTGCCGACGGTCGGCAGATCGACGCTGCCGGTCTGGATCATCGGCGCGGTGACCATGAAGATCACCAGCAGCACCAGCATCACGTCGATGTAGGGAACGACGTTGATCTCGTTCATGAGTTTGCGTTTTCTCATGGGGTTTCACCCATGAGAAAACGCAAACTCATGACCATTTGGTGTGCTTTCCCCCCGGCCCCCTTTCCTGGAAAGGGGGTGACTATATTTGCGCCGCTGATCGCGGCGATCTTGGTTACGCAAACTCTCATCTTGTCTGCCGCTGCAGGATGTTGGAAAACTCTTCCATGAAGCTCTCGAAGCGCACGGCGACACGATCCACGTCATGGGCGAAGCGGTTGTAGGCGATCACCGCCGGAATCGCGGCGAACAGGCCGATGGCGGTTGCGACCAGTGCTTCGGCGATGCCCGGCGCGACGGCGGACAGCGTCGCCGTGCTCATGTTGGCCAGGCCGCGGAAGGCGTGCATGATGCCCCACACCGTGCCGAACAGGCCGACGTAGGGCGAGACGGAACCGACCGAGGCGAGGAAGGCCAGGTGCGCTTCGAGATCATCGATCTCGCGCTGATAGGTGGCGCGCATCGCGCGCCGCGCGCCGTCTACCACCGCGGTGGGGTCGATGCTGGTCTGCCCGCGCAGCTTGGTGAATTCGCGGTAGCCGGCTTCGAAGATGCGCTCCAGGGCGCCGGTCTGGTGGCGGTTGTTGATGGCGCTCTGGTACAGGGCGTTGAGGTCGCCGCCGCTCCAGAAATCGCGTTCGAACTTGTCGGTCTTGATCCGCGCGTCGCGGATGGCGAAGGCCTTGCGGAATATCCAGTACCACGAAGTCAGCGAGACCAGCGTCAGCAGCAGCATCACCAGCTTGACCACCAGGCTGGCGTTCAGGACGAGTTCGATGATGGAAAGGTCTTGGGTCACGTTCATTGCGCAGGTCCCGGCAGGGCTGATAATTGTTGGTGGAGGGCGCTCGGTATCGGAATCGGCTTGCCGCGCGCCGGATCGATGCAGGCAACGCGTATTTTCGCATCAAGCAGCAGCTCATTATCGCGCAGGATGCGTTGGACGAACGTCACCTGCGCGCGACCCAGCGTGGCGACGGTGGTTTCAACTGTCAGCAGGTCGTCGAGTTTGGCCGGCTTGAGGAATTCGGCGTTGACCGAGCGTACGGCGAAGGCCAGCCCCTCCTGCATCAACTGCTGCTGATTGTGGCCCAGTGCGCGCAGAAATTCCGCGCGCCCGCGCTCGATGAAACGCAGATAGTTCGCGTAATAGACGATGCCCGCGGCATCGGTATCTTCGTAGTAGACGCGGACCTCTGTCCGCAACGCAGCGCTCATTCGATCTCCCCGTCCAGCATGTGACGCACTATTTCAGGCAGGCGGACCTTGGCCCGCCAGCCGAGAATATCGGCCGCCCGCGCCGGATTGGCGTGGCTTTCCGCAATATCCGTGGGACGCGAGAGCGCCGGCTGGTGTATGACATGGTCCTGCCAGTCGAGGCTGCGCTGGCCGAAGATTTCGGCGACCACCGTCTGCAGCGAACAGGAGCTCCCGGTTGCGACCACAAAATCATCGGCCTTGGGCTGTTGCAGTATGCGCCATATCGCTTCCACGTATTCGGGCGCCCAGCCCCAGTCGCGGATGACCGACGGGTTGCCGAGTTCAAGTTTTTCCTTGCTGCCGCCGGAAATACGCCGTGCCGCCAGCACCGACTTTTGCACCGCAAAGCGTTCCGGTCGTAGCGGAGATTCGTGATTGAAAAGGATACCTGACGCGCAATACAGGCCGTAGCCCTCACGATAGTTCGCCACCTGCCAGAAGGCAGCCGCCTTGGCGACGGCGTAAGGGCTGCGCGGGCGCATCGGCGTGTCTTCGTCGGCCGGCTGCGGCGTGTTGCCGAAGCACTCGCTCGAGCAGGCGTTGTAGAGGCGAATTGCCGAATTGTGAAAGCGGATCGTCTCCAGCAGGTTGAGCGTCGCCACGCTGATGCTGTCGAAGGTTTCCACGGGTTGGTCGAAGGACAGGCCGACGGAACTTTGTCCTGCCAGGTTGTAGATTTCATCGGGACGGACACGGGTGATCGCCTGCAGCACGCTGCGAAAATCGAGCAGCGAGACCGACACGCGGCTGACCTGGTCGCGAATGCCCAGGCGCTGCAGATTGGCGAAGGGCTGGGTCTCGGCGTCGCGCGAGGCGCCGAAGACTTGGTAGCCTTTGGCGAGCAGCAGACGTGCGAGCAGGGCGCCGTCCTGGCCGGAAACACCGAAAATCAGCGCGCGCCTGGCGCCCTGCTCGCTCATTCGGACTCGACCCCGGTTCGATACTTGCCAGGCACGGCAGGCAACATTCCGCATCTTGACCATATCTCATCAAGCTCATGCAACCAGTTCAGGCGCAGCGCGTCGGCCTGGTAGCGGTCTGCCTTCTGTCGGCCCGCGCTACCGATGCGGCGCCGCTGATCGGGGTGGAGATACAAATGGCGCATCCACGCAACGGCATCCTCAATGACCGGGTCGGCCCAAACGGCATCGGAACCCAGCGCTTCGGGCCGATAGTGGGGATGACTTCCGTAGACGTTGATCAGGCTGTAGCGAACCAGGCATGCGCTCAGGTGATCCATGTAGGTCATGTTCCCGGACCAGCCCGTGGCGATGACGGGAACGCCCAGCCGCATCGACTCGAGCATACCCAGTCCCAGTCCCTCGGCGCGGTGCAGCGATACATGAACATCGGCGCTGGCGTAGAGCGACAGTACGGCGCGATAGCTCATCGGGCCCGCCGCGAACCCGATTCGCGCATCGCCGGCGGCGGCGTCGATCAGCAGGCGCAATGTCTCGCGTCCCACCTCGGTGGAATTGGCATGGTTGACCCGCAGCACCAGCCGGGCATCCGGTTCGTTGTTGGCGAAGGCCTGCCGAAACGCGGTAATCACCGCCATGGGGTTCTTGCGAACCGGATCGCTGTTCGGATCGAAGCTCGCCAGATAGACGGTCGCGTTCTCGGGGAGGCTGAAACGCGCCCGGTCGGGACCGATTCCCTCGGGCAGAAAAAGCGGCTGTTTGCCAGTCAAAACCGGAGTCAGCGGCAGCGTGTTCGCCGCTACGCCGGAAATGAATTCGGAATAGCCGATCACGGCGTCGAGGCGCGTCAGCGACTCGGACCATTGCGGATGCAGCTTTGTCGTTTCCCACCAGATTATGCCCGCGTGCAATGTTCCCGGTCGTGGCTTTGCGGGCGTCTGCCGTTCGAGCCGGGAAAAGTCGGCAACCGGCATGCAATAGATCGCAACGGGGCAATCCGGATCCATTTCGCCGCTGGAAAGATACGGCGCGAGTGCGGAAAGTTCTTCCGTCATGTCTCCCGCCGGGGAAAAGGAATCCAGATTGTGCAGGGTCAGCGGAACGCCAGCCTCGAGAAGCGATCTGGCCGTGTGTCTGGCCGTGGTTCCCAGCCCCGTGGCGCTGCGAAACTGCCCGAACATTGCCACCCTGAAGCCGTTTGACCAGGCGTGCGGCGAGTTCGATGCCTCCTGTTGCGTTGCTAAGGGATCGATGCGGTGCCCGGTATTGATGCCCGGCGCCTCCATGCATTCCGTGGCACGTGAAATCCATGGCAGCGCACGCAGGGCATCCGCCATCACCGCGGCCCGGGCCCTTTGCTGCAACGCAAGGCGAGCCTCGCTGTCACCGGCCAACTGCACGCAGGCATCAACCAGCGCTGCATAGGGAACGGCGCAAAACGCGCCCAGCAACGGCGCCTCTATTTGCTCGCCGGGCGCGGTTTCCGAAACCACGGCCTTGCCGTTCGCCAGCAGGAAAAGGACGCGCACGCTCTCGAACTCGCCGCTGTCGGCCCGGTGCATATTGAGGACGATTTTGGCGCGGGCGATCCAGGCATCCCGCTCGGTGCCCCAGACGTTGGTCAGTGCGACTACATTCAGACCTCGCTCGCCCAATGCCTGCAGTATGCGTCGGCGCCTTTCCGTACTGACGCCGAAGAACAGCACATCGACATCTTCCTTCTCCGCTGCCGGAATACGCGTCAGGCATGGGGAGTAGCCGAACGGCACGTGGGTGGCCGCAGGCGAATGCCCCTCCCGGCGCAGGTAATCCACGTTCCTCGCCGAGTAGTCCCAGACGCGAAAGCGTGTCAGGATTTTCAGGTACTGGTCGGAGAACCACGGATAACCCGGCGCCAGTTGTTCCAGGTTGTAGATGATCGACTGCGGCGGCAATCGATGTACGGCGGCGGGATCGAGATGATGGCTGCCGAAAATAATGGCAATGTCGTCCGGGTCGATACGATTGGTCTGAATACGGGCCGAATGCCCCAGCGTGACAAGCGCTTCCCGAGCAACTTCCATGACTTCGCGCAACGACTCCACGAAGTCAAATCCTTCCGGCTTGATGAGCACAAGCTGAAAGTTCATCGAGCCGGCTTTATTCGGTCCAAAGGGCTTGATTGGGGTTCTGCGGTGACCGGAGTCCGAAATGCTGCCAGATGCTCGCCGTCGCGACCCGGCCGCGCGGCGTGCGCTGCAGGTAGCCCTGCTGGATCAGGTAGGGCTCGAGCACGTCTTCAATCGTGTCGCGCGCTTCGCCGATGGCGGCGGCGAGATTGTCCAGTCCCACCGGGCCGCCGCCGAACTTTTCGAGCATCGCGCCGAGCAGCTTGCGGTCCATGACGTCGAGGCCGAGGTGATCGACGTCGAGCATGGTCAGCGCCGCATCGGCCACCGCGCGGGTGATGCGGCCGTCGGCCTTGACCTCGGCAAAGTCGCGCACTCGGCGCAGCAGGCGGTTGGCGATGCGCGGCGTGCCGCGCGAGCGCTTGGCGATTTCAACCGCACCGTCATCGACGATGTCGCAGTTGAGCAGGTGGGCCGAGCGCCGCACGATCAGCGCGAGCTCTTCCGGGGTGTAGAACTCCAGCCGGGCGACGATGCCGAAGCGGTCGCGCAGCGGGTTGGTCAGCATGCCGGCGCGGGTAGTGGCGCCGATCAGGGTGAAGGGCGGCAGGTCGAGCTTCACCGAGCGCGCCGAGGGCCCCTCGCCGATCATGATGTCGATCTGGAAATCCTCCAGCGCCGGGTAGAGGATTTCCTCGACCACCGGGCTCAGGCGATGGATCTCGTCGATGAACAGCACGTCATAGGGTTCGAGGTTGGTCAGCATCGCGGCCAGGTCGCCGGCGCGCTCCAGCACCGGCCCCGAGGTATGGCGCAGATTGACGCCCATCTCGTGCGCGATGATGTGCGCCAGCGTGGTTTTGCCCAGACCCGGCGGGCCGAACAACAGGACATGGTCCATCGATTCGGCGCGCCGCTTGGCCGCCTCGATGAAGATCTCGAGCTGGCCGCGGATCTTCTGCTGGCCGACGTAATCGGCCAGCCGCTTGGGCCGCAGCGCGCGCTCGAGCACATCTTCCTGGGTCGATTCGGTGCCGGCCGAGATCAGGCGGTCGGGTGCGGGCTCGGCGAACTTGTCGGTCTGGATGCTCATGCGGACAGTTTAGCCGACCCGGTTCATGATGATTTGGAAAGCAGTTTCAGCGCCGCGCGGATGCCGTCGGAGACGGAAGCGTCGGGCGCCAGCCCCTTCATTGCCGTGAGCGCCTCGCGTTCGTTGTAACCGAGCGCCAGCAGCGCGTTCATGACGTCGGAGGCGGTGTCGTTCGCCGTCTCGCCAGCGCCGACTCTCGCGCCGCCGCCGGCCAGCGTCTTCGGCAGCCGGTCGCGCAGTTCCAGCAACAGGCGTTCGGCGGTCTTCTTGCCGATGCCCGGCACCTTGGTCAGCCGCCCGGCTTCCTGCAGGGTGACCGCCTGTGCCAGTTCCGTCACCGACATGCCCGAGAGCACGGCCAGCGCCGTGCGCGCGCCGATGCCGGAAATCTTCAGCAACTGGCGGAAGGCGGTGCGCTCGTCCGGCGAAGCGAAGCCGTACAGGTAGTGGCCGTCCTCGCGCACGATCAGGTGCGTATGCAGCGAGACTTTCTCGCCCGTCGCCGGCAGGTTGTAGAAGGTGCTCATCGGCACATCGACTTCGTAGCCGAGACCGTGCACGTCCACGGTGATCGACGGCGGGTTCTTTTCGATGAGGATTCCGGTGATGCGACCGATCATGGGAGGGCTCCGGCGTGGCTGGTTTTCGCATCGGCCAGTTCCTCGATGCGGGCGACGATATGCGTCATGACGGCATTCTGGTCGAAATTTGCGTATTTGGCGGCGAAAGCGCCGGCATTGGCGCGGAAGTTCGGGTCGGTCAGCACCTGCTGCAGCATCGCCGCCAGGTTGTGCGGCGGCTGTTCGGCACTCTGGATCAACCCGGCGCCCATTTCCTCGACCCGCCGGGCCAGGAGAAACTGCTCGAGGTGTCCGGGGACCATCAGCACCGGCTTGCCGGCCATCAGGAAGGCGGCGGTGGCCGCCGCGCTGGCGTAAGTGAGGCCGGCGTCGGCCTGGCGCGCCACTTTGTTGAGGTCCACCGGCACCGGCGAGAAGGCGAGGTGCGGCGCGGCGTAGCGCTGCATCAGTTCGGCCGGCAGTCCGTGCGCGTAGATCAGCACGCTGCCGGAAAGCCCGTGCAAGGCCTGGAGCGCGGCTTCGAGGTGGGGCGTCTCCGGCCGCAGGTAGGCGAACACCCGCGGCCCGGCGACCGCGGGCCAGCTGCTGTCCTCGGCGACGGCAGCGGGCAGCATGCCCCAGTAGCGGGCCGGCCCCCGCGCCGGGTAGTGATCCAGTTCGGGAAAACTGAGCAGGCTGTCCTCCGCCACCTGAAAGAGTTGAGCGAGGGTGTCCAGCCGCGGCTTGCCGTAGCCTGCGAGCACCGCATTGATGCTGGTCAGCGCCAGCCGGTCGCTGGCCAGCAGTTGCGCGGCAGGCACCGGCGCCCACGGCCGCATGTTGGGCGTCGGGTGCAGCTGGGGCGGGGTAAAGAAGCCGTTGCCGAAGAGCATCACCGGAATGTCCAGTGTGCGCGCGGCGAGGATCGCCGTCGGCGCGTGGTCGGCGAGCACCACTTTGGCCCCGGTGAGGCGCATCAGCTCGCGCCAGGCGACGACCAGGCCGAGCAGGTCGTTGTCAGCGCCATAACCGAAGCGCAGCAGTATGTCGGCATAATTCAGCGGCGGCCCTGCGCGCCGCTGCTCCGGCATGACGGGCGCCTGCAGCCAGTCGAAGCCGGCCTTGGGCAGGAGCCGCGCGGCCTGGTGCGGATGGATTACCGCCCAGTGCACCGTGGCGCCGTGATCGCGCAGTTCTCTGGCGACGGGCAGGAAGGTGCCGATGTGCCCCAGGTTCGCGCCGAATTCCCAGGCGTAGAGGATGGGGTGCCTTCCCCCCGGCCCCCTTCCCACGGAAGGGGGTGACGTCGGTTCGGCCGCTGTGCGGCCTCCGGGCGATTGGCTGTGCCGCGCTTGGGGCGGCCCGGCGCTTGGCAGGTCCATTACACCAGCCTCCCGTTGCGCATGCGCTTGCCCGCGGTTGCCAGCGAGCCCATGCCCTGCCCGCCATGGGCGTGGGCGATCGCGCAGGCCAGCGCGTCGGCGGCGTCGCTGCCCGGCGTGCCGGGCAGCTTGAGCAGGCGCACGACCATGGCCTGCACCTGTTCCTTGGCCGCCTTGCCGTGGCCGACCACGGCCTGCTTGACTTGCAGCGCGGTGTATTCCGCCACCGGCAGGTCGGCCGTCACCAGCGCCGAAATCGCCGCGCCGCGCGCCTGGCCGAGCAGCAGCGTGGATTGCGGGTTGACATTGACGAAGACGATTTCGACCGCCGCCTGCTGCGGCCGGTAGGTGGCGATGATCTCGGCGAGGCCTTCGAGGATGGTCTTGATCCGCTGCGGCAGGCTGCCCTCCGCAGCAGTCTTGATGCAGCCGCTGGCGACATAGCTCAGCGTGTTGCCGGCCCTGTCGATGACGCCGAAGCCGGTCGAGCGCAGGCCGGGATCAATGCCGAGAATGCGGATCGAAGTCGGGGCCGGAGAGCTCATCCTGAAAACCTTAGTTAGCCACAGAGGACACAGAGTTCACAGAGAAAAACAGCGAATTGATGAGGGTTGTTATCTGGTCCGCCGGGCAAATGCCTGAGGCACTGAGCACCCGCTCTATTTCTGTGTCCCCTGCGATCTCTGTGGCTGGAATTGCGGTTCTCGATTTCATTTCCGCGCAAGATACACGCCCCACACGGCGAGCGCCATCCCGACCAGGGCCATGCCGGCCAGCCGTTCGTCGAACAGCAGCCAGGCGATCAGCGCGGTACAGGGCGGCACCAGGTAAAACAGGCTGGCCAGATTCACCGCACTGCCGCGCCGGATCAGCATGTTGAGCAGGGAAATCGCACCCACCGACAGCACCAGCACCAGCCAGGTCAGGGCGAAGACGAACTCGGGCACCCATTCCACGCGGTAGCTGTCGGTGAAGGCGACCACTGCGCCGGTGGCAACCGCGGTCGGCAGGAATTGCGCGATGGCGCCGGTGCGCCAGTCGAAGCTATGACAGAAGCGTTTCTGATACAGGGTGCCGAGCGTGATGCCGGCCAGCGCGGCGAGGGCCGGCCACAAGGCATCGAGGCCGAAACCGCTGCCGAGCTTGCCCGACACCACCAGGGTCACGCCGGCGAAGCCGAGCACCAGCCCCAGCCATTGCCGTGGCAGCACCGCTTCGTTCAGCAGCCAGCCGGCGCCGACGGCCGTCAGTAGCGGCTGGATGCCCACCACCAGGCTGGCGACGCCGGCCGGCAGGCCCTTCGATATCGACACGAACACGCCGCCGAGGTACACGGCATGGACCAGCAGGCCGGAGACGCCGATATGAAACCACTGCCGCGGGTCGCGCGGCCACGGCGCCCGCATCGCCAGCGCCACCAGGGTCATCAGCGACAGCACCAGCAGGTAGCGGACCAGCAGGAAAGCCAGCGGCGCGGCATGCGGCAAACCGAGCTTGGCGCCGATGAAGCCGGTGCTCCAGAGCAGGACGAAGAGCAGCGGCGCGAAGCGGGCGGGTGAAAATGCTGCCACGCTACTCGTCGATCACGGCCGTCGTGTAAACCTCCTGCACATCGTCCAGGCCTTCGAGCGCGTCGAGCAGCTTCTGCATCTTCAGCGCATCTTCGCCGGCGAACTCGGTCTCGTTCTGCGGCTTCATCGTCACTTCGCCGAATTCCGCCTTGAAGCCGGCCTTCTCCAGTGCATCCTTGACCGCTGCAAAGTCGTTGGGCGGCGTGACGACCTCGATCGAGCCGTCCTCGTTGGTCAGCACGTCGTCGGCGCCGGCCTCGATGGCCGCATCCATCAGCGCGGCTTCATTGGTGCCGGGGGCGAACACCATCTGGCCGCAGTGGGTGAACAGGAAGCCGACGCTGCCGTCTGTACCCATGTTGCCACCGTGCTTGGCGAAGGCGTGGCGCACTTCGGCGACGGTGCGCACCTTGTTGTCGGTCAGGCAATCCACCATCACCGCCGCGCCGTTGATGCCGTAGCCCTCGTAGCGGACTTCCTCGTAGTTCACGCCCTCGAGCTGCCCAGTGCCGCGCTTGACCGCGCTATCGATATTGTCCTTGGGCAGGCTCTGCCCCTTGGCCTTGTCGATCGCCAGCCGCAGCCGCGGATTGGCGCTGATGTCGCCGCCGCCCATCTTCGCCGCGACGGTGATTTCCTTGATCAGCTTGGTGAATACCTTGCCCCGCTTGGCGTCCTGGCGCCCCTTGCGATGCTGGATATTGGCCCATTTGGAATGGCCGGCCATAGTCGTTTCCCTGGTTGCGCGGGTTTGCCGCGAGGTTGTAGTGGGGTTGTCACGGGGTTGTAACTTAGAATCGCAAATTTTAGCATCCCGGGAATCCGCGCCATGACCCAGCCCCTGCCCATCGCCAAGAGCGGCGAGACCGAACTCGTCCTGCTGGCACAACTCGCCAACCGCCACGGCCTGATCACCGGCGCCACCGGCACCGGCAAGACGGTGACCCTGCAACGCATGGCGGAGCAACTGTCGAACGCCGGCGTTCCGGTATTCCTCGCCGATGCCAAGGGCGACCTGTCCGGCCTCGGCGCCGTCGGGGTCGCCTCGGAAAAATTGCAGCAGCGGCTGGACCGGCTCGGCATCAAGGACTGGCAGCCGCAGGCCAGCCCGATCATGTTCTGGGACGTCTTCGGCGAAGCCGGCCATCCGGTGCGCGCCACGATTTCCGACATGGGGCCGCTGCTGCTCGGACGCCTGCTCAACCTCAACGATACGCAGGGCGGCGTGCTGCAGCTGGTGTTCAAGGTCGCCGACGACCAGGGCCTGCTGCTGCTCGACCTCAAGGATTTGCGGGCGATGGTGCAGCACGTCGGCGAGCATGCGGCCGAGTACAAGACCAAGTATGGCAACGTCTCGGCGGCGTCGATCGGCGCCATCCAGCGCGGCCTGCTGACGCTGGAAGAGCAGGGCGGCACCAGCTTCTTCGGCGAACCGATGCTCGATATCGAGGACCTGATGCAGACGCAGGATGGCCGCGGCGTGATCAACGTGCTGGCGGCCGAGAAGCTGATGAATTCGCCGCGCCTGTATGGCTGCTTCCTGCTCTGGCTGCTCGCCGAACTGTTCGAGCAACTGCCCGAGGCCGGGGACCTGCCCAAGCCCAAGCTGGCCTTCTTCTTCGACGAGGCGCACCTGCTCTTCAGCGACGCGCCGCCGGCACTGCTGGAAAAGGTCGAGCAGGTGGTGCGCCTGATCCGCTCGAAAGGCGTCGGCGTGTATTTCGTGACGCAGAACCCGCTCGACATTCCCGATGCCGTGCTCGGCCAGCTCGGCAACCGCGTGCAGCACGCGCTGCGCGCCTTCACGCCGCGCGACCAGAAGGCGGTCAAGGCGGCGGCCGACACCCTGCGCGCCAACCCGGCCTTCGATGCGGCGGCGGTGATCACCGAACTGGGCGTCGGCGAGGCGCTGGTGTCCTTCCTCGACGAGCAGGGCCGGCCGACCGTGGTCGAACGCGGCATGGTGCTGCCGCCCGCATCGCGCATCGGGCCGCTGACGGCGGAAGAACGCCGCGCCGCGATTGCCGCCTCGCCGATCGCCGGGCATTACGAGAAGCTGCTCGACCGCGAATCCGCCTACGAGAAGCTGACCGGCGTTGCCGGCCAGAATGGCGTCGACGGCAACGCCGTCCCGGGAGTCGGCGCCGGTGACACGGCGGCTGCGCCCGCCGGCGGCGGTTTCTTCGGCGGCCTCGGTGACACGCTGGGCGGCATGCTCGGCGGCGGTGCGCGCACCGGCACGCGCGGCCGGCAGACCGTGGTCGAAGCGGCGGTGTCGAGCACGGTGCGCGCCATGGGCTCCTCGCTCGGTCGCGAGATCGTGCGCGGCGTACTGGGCTCGATCATGGGCGGTCGCCGCAGGTGATGTTTGCGGGCGGCCCGCGGGCCGCGCACGGCACCTCGCATCGCACCGGAATCGCCCTGGCCGTTCTTGCCGCCTTCGGCTTTTCCTTCAAGGCGATCCTGGTCAAGCTGGCCTATCCGTATGGCGTCGATGCGATTACGCTGCTGGCGCTGCGCATGGCGTTCGCGCTGCCGGTATTCCTCTGGGTCGGCTTTTCCGCCTCGAAGAACGCGCCGGCGCTGAGTCCGCGCGACTGGCTCGCGGTCGCCGCGCTCGGCGTGCTCGGCTACTATGGCGCCAGCATTCTGGATTTTCTCGGCCTCAAGTACATTTCGGCCGGCCTCGAGCGGCTGATCCTGTTCACCTATCCGACGCTCACCCTGCTGTTCGGCGTGGCGCTGCATGGCCGCGCCATTACCCGCCGCGAGGGCCTTGCCCTGGCGCTGTGCTATGTCGGCATCGCGGCGGCTTTCGCCCACGACCTGAAAGTCGGCGGTGGCAGCACGGCGGTTTGGATTGGCGGCGGCTTCGTGTTCGCTTCGTCGGTCAGCTATGCGCTGTATCTGTCGGGCAGCGCCGGCATGATCGCCAAACTCGGCGCGGCGCGTTTTACCGCACTGGCGATGCTGGTGTCGACCGCCGCCACCGGCGGCCACTTTCTGGCGACGCAGCCGCTGACGGCACTGGTTCAACCCTGGCCGGTGTATGCACTGGGCCTTGCGATGGGTCTGTTCAGCACCGTGCTGCCGGTGTTCGCCCAGTCGGCCGCGATACGCCGCGTCGGCAGCGGGCAGGCTGCGCTGGTGGGCATGGTGGGCCCGCTATTGACCATCGTCTTCGCCTGGCTGCTGCTCGACGAGGGCTTCTCCACCGCGCAGATGATCGGTGTCGTGCTGGTCATCGTCGGCGTCGCTACGGTCAGCCGCAGATAATTTCGCGGCCCGACGCGCCCCTAGCGGCCCAGGCGGCGGCAGAGCTCCAGCGTCAGCCCCGCCTGATTCATGCTATAAAAGTGCAGGCCCGGCGCGCCGCGCGCGATCAGGCGCTGGCAGAGCTCCGTGACCACGTCCAGGCCGAAGGCGCGGATCGAGTCCGCGTCGTCGCCGAAGCTCTCGAACTTGCGCCGCATCCAGCGCGGGATCTCGGCCCCGCAGGCGTCGGAAAAACGCGCCAGCTTGGAGAAGCTGGCGATCGGCATGATGCCCGGCACGATCGGAACGGCCACGCCGAGCGCCCGCGCCTGGGCAACGAAATGCTCGTAGGCATCGGCATTGTAGAAATACTGGGTGATGGCCGAATTTGCACCGGCATCGACCTTGCGCTTGAAATTCAGCAGGTCTTCGCGCGGGCTCTTCGCCTGCGGATGCCATTCGGGATAGGCCGCCACTTCGATGTGAAAGCGGTCGCCGGTTTCGGTGCGGATGAACGCCACCAGTTCGTTGGCATAGCGGAACTCGCCGGCGTCGGCCATGCCCGACGGCAGATCGCCGCGCAGGGCGACGATGCGGCGGATGCCGCGCTGCGCAAAGGTGGCCAGCAGTTCGCGGATCCCCTCGCGCGTGGAGCCGATGCAGGACAGGTGCGGCGCCGCACTGTGGCCCGCGGCGGCGATTTCCATCACCGTGGCCAGCGTGCGCTCGCGCGTCGAACCGCCGGCGCCGTAGGTCACGGAAAAGAACTCGGGCTTCAGCGCCGCGAGCCGGGTCACCGTGGTGCGCAGCTTCTCCATGCCCTCGCTGGTTTGCGGCGGAAAAAACTCGACGGATAGTTCAAGATTCATTCGCGGTTCCTGAATGTTGGTCACGAGCGGGGCGAGTTCAGCAGCAGTTGCGTCAGCGCCCATGAGATCAGGCTGTACACCACCGAGCCGAAAATTCCGGACCAGATCCCGCCCACCACGAAGCCCTCGATCAGCCATGCCGCCAGCAGAAACATCATGCCGTTGATGACGAAGATGAACAGCCCCAAGGTCAGCAGCGTGACCGGCAGCGTCAGCAACAGCAGCACCGGCCGGACCACGGCGTTGATCAGCCCCAGCACCACCGCCACCGCCAGCGCCGTCCAGAAACTTGCGACGTGAATCGAGGGCAGCACGTAGGGCAGGGCCAGCAGTGCAAGGGCGTTGATCAGCCAGACAGCGAGCAGGCGCATGACAGTCTCCTTGGGGTGGACCGGGCGGTGGTGCGGCTTAGTAGCGGTACTGGTCTGCCTTGTACGGCCCGTTCTTGGGCACGCCGATGTAGGCAGCCTGCTCGTCGGTCAGCTCCGACAGCTGCGCATTCAGCTTCTTCAGCTGCAGGCGCGCCACCTTTTCGTCGAGGTGCTTGGGCAGCGTGTAGACGCCCACCGGGTAGTCGGCATTGCGCGTGAACAGCTCGATCTGCGCAATGGTCTGGTTGGCGAACGACGAGGACATCACATAGCTCGGGTGTCCCGTGCCGCAGCCCAGATTCACCAGGCGGCCCTTGGCGAGAAGAATGATCCGCTTGCCGTCGGGGAAAATCACGTGGTCGACCTGCGGCTTGATTTCTTCCCACTGGTATTTCTCGAGCGAAGCGACGTTGATCTCGGAATCGAAGTGGCCGATGTTGCAGACGATGGCCTGGTCCTTCATCTTCGCCATGTGGTCGTGATCGATGACGTGGACGTTGCCGGTGCAGGTGACGAAGATGTCGGCCTTGTCGCAGGCGTAGTCCATGGTGACGACGCGGTAGCCTTCCATCGCCGCCTGCAGTGCGCAGATCGGGTCGATCTCGGTCACCCACACCTGCGCCGACAGCGCGCGCATGGCCTGCGCCGAGCCCTTGCCGACGTCGCCGTAGCCGGCGATCAGGGCCACCTTGCCGGCGATCATGACGTCGGTGGCGCGCTTGATGCCATCCACCAGCGACTCGCGGCAGCCGTAGAGGTTGTCGAACTTCGACTTGGTCACCGAATCATTGACGTTGATCGCGGGGATCTTCAGCTCGCCGCGCTCGTGCATCTGGTACAGGCGATGCACGCCGGTGGTGGTCTCTTCCGTCACACCCTTGATCCTGGCCAGGCGCGTCGAGTACCAGGTCTTGTCCTTGGCCAGCTTGGCCTTGATCGACGCGAACAGCACGGTCGCTTCCTCGCTGTCCGGCTTGTCCAGCACCGAGATGTCCTTCTCGGCACGGTTGCCGAGGTGCAGCAGCAGCGTCGCGTCGCCGCCGTCGTCGAGGATCATGTTGGAGTAGCCGTTATCGGGCCATTCGAAAATGCGGTGGGTGTAGTCCCAGTAGTCGACCAGCGACTCGCCCTTGACGGCGAATACCGCCACGCCGTCGGCGGCGATCGCGGCTGCGGCGTGATCCTGGGTCGAGAAGATATTGCAGGAGGCCCAGCGCACTTCGGCGCCGAGGGCGGTCAGCGTCTCGATCAGCACCGCGGTCTGGATCGTCATGTGCAGGCTGCCGGTGATGCGCGCGCCCTTGAGCGGCTGGCTCTTGGCGAACTCCTCGCGGATGGCCATGAGGCCCGGCATCTCGGTCTCGGCGATGCGGATTTCCTTGCGGCCCCAATCGGCGAGGCCAAGGTCGGCGATTACGTAATCTTTTTTGTCAGTCACGGCGTTCATGAAAGCTCCTTGAACAGTGACCGGGCGGGAGGCGAACTCACCCTGCCCGGTACGGGTTGGGTGAGCGCAGTTTGAAAATGGTCCGAGCCTGGGGGGTACGTTGAAACTACCCTTGCAGCGCTCCTCGGAAGCCGGCCATTATATCTTTTTCCGGCAATTGCGTTGACGCACTGCCGCATATTCATGCATAATGCGCCCTCTCTGACGCGGGGTGGAGCAGTCTGGCAGCTCGTCGGGCTCATAACCCGAAGGTCGCAGGTTCAAATCCTGCCCCCGCAACCAACAAAAAGTTAATAAGGCCAATCACTTGACGGTGGTTGGCCTTATTGCTTTGCGAGTCCGGCGTTTTTTGTATTGGCCGGCAGTATCGAGTCGTCAGCCGCCCAGGCATTGGTGCAGCACGTCCACCAGTGCCGGATGAGCCGCTGCCTTGCCGGCTAGCTGGTTCAGAAGCGGCTTGACGGGGGCCAGCATCGGGTTCGGAGTCGCCTCGAAGGCATTTTTGAGTTCGTTGCTGTCGTTTTCGGCAAGCACCGCCCCCAGCACCAGAGCCTGCTGCTGGTCCTTCGCGGCTTTTTCCGGAGAGCCACGGCGCTGCGTGCTGGCATACAACTTGTGCCAGACGAAACGTGCTGCTTGCGGCAGGCGCACCGGGATGCAGTGCCCCCCCGCGAGCGTCGCGCCGCGTTCCGCATCGGCCAGCAGGTAGTCATAGTAGGGGATGGCTTGCGCCATCCACTCGAGTTCCGGCACCTTGATCGCAGCCCCCAAGGTCTTGCCCGGCGCCAGCACATCCACGCGCAGTCCTTCGACGCCCGGCAGTTTGATGGAGGTCGACGGTGCAGTTGAAGGCAGACCCGGCACAGCCACAAAGGGCAGGCCGGTGTCTTTCATGGTGTCCAGAAACGGCAGCGGTGCGGCCAGTTTCAGCCTTTGCCGGCGCGCGAGGTCAATGTCCAGCGTCCGTGCAGTGACCGCGATGGCCCCGAGTTCATTGAGCCACGCCATGTACCCCAAGGTGCCAACCAGAACCAGGCCGGCCTCGAAGGCCTGCCGGTTGTGCAGTTCCACCAGCACGCGGGCGGTCGCTTTGTCGGCCACCTGAAACTCCAGCTTGCGCAGCGCGGTTACCTGGGCGGCCGCCCACTGGGCAAAGGCCATGCGTTCACGCATGGCATTCAGGGCGGCCTCGTCGCCTTCCTTGCAGACCAGTTCTTCCCTGGCTTTCTGGGGGAGGGTATAGAAGACCCGGTACCAGTAGGCACGGCCGCTCCCTGAGCGCAGGGCGAGCGAGCCGGGCGTGCCTGGTAGCAATTCGCCCGCTCCCAGGGTGCGTTCTTTCAGCTCCGCATACTGCGTGCGAAAAGCCAGCTCATGCTCACGATAGAGCGGCTTCACCATAACATACCCCATGATATTAAAAGCTATGGGGTATGAATGTACCACAACACAATACAAAACATACCCCATAGTTTTTAATATCATGGGGTATTCAATGACGATCTATCTCAAACCCGAGCATCGAGTCACAGGGGTCAAATAACGGTCAAACCCTGCTCCCGCAACCAACAAAGACAAGGGCCCACAAGCGATCACTTGTGGGCCCTTGGTCTATGCGGTCTGCCATGTAAGCAGCGTTCGTCAATTCAGGCCGGTCGCCGCCGTACCGTCAGCGCCGACTATTCGACTGGCTTTCCAGCGCTCCCTGACCGCGGCATCGACGGGTGGCATCTAGCCAGATTTCGGCGGGTCGGACACCCGAGGTCAGATGCCTGCAGACTGGAAGCAGACGGTCAGCGTTCGCGGGAGACCAGCTGTCTTCTTCAGATCGAGTGCTGCCGTTCCCCTTCGTGAACATTGGACGTCCTCCAATGCATCTGAAGCAGGCATGGTTGCGACACTACTGAACCATATAGCCCACTTCAACTGCTTCAAGGTTGGCAGCCACTTCACGCGCTTGTAACAAAAAGGCGCGGCACCGAGCCGGAGTTTCGTCCCGGCAGCGACCGCAATTGGCCGGATGCCTTCAGGCGCTCACCAACGGTCGACAGTCAGCACAGCGCCCTGATTGGCTCGCCGGTTCGGACAACCAGGCACAGACAAGCGTAATTCCAATTTAATATTTAAACGAAATAGACTAGGTCGATACGCTGTGAGCCAGGGGAATAATTTTTGTGGACTATCGGGATTAAGGTATAAAGGAACGGCTTGTAAGCTGCCACCGGCCAAGAATGGATTCTTGGCGATGACGATCGGGCGATTTCTTTAAAGCGTAAGTCGAATGATCACGGGACAAAAGATTTCCTACTACGCTCGCATACTGCTGATTGCGGTGGAAGTATTTCTTATCGGTGTTCTGAGTCATGCAGCAGGGAAATATCTTCCTGGCGAGATGGTGCGCTACATCTCATTGGATGTGCTGTATTGCCTGCCCATTATCCAGACCGCGCGCATGGCAGCGATTCATCATGCTGTACGCCATTCCGATACGCACAGCTCCACCTTTGCCGGGATAGCGGTGGCGCTTGCGTGGAGCGCGACCGAAGCGGCCGTCATCTGGCCGGATTTCCCATTGAATGCATTCCTGTTGAACACATTTACCCGCAGCGTCGTCTTTACGGTGCTAGGCCGGGTGGTGCTCAAGCTGTGGCGCGAGAGTGAATTCGCGCATAAGGACATGCTGACTGGCTTGGCTAATCGCCTGGAGCTTCTGGAAAGGCTGGAAGCCGAACAGGTCCGCAGCGAGCGTTCCGGTAGTCCCTATTCGTTGTTGTACATTGATATCGACCAATTCAAGTCGCTGAATGACAACCACGGACATCATGTCGGCGATGAGGCGCTTAAGATCATGGCAGACATATTGAGGGAGAGCTCCAGGAAAGTTGACATTGCTGCCCGTATTGGCGGCGATGAATTTGTCTTGTTGCTCCCCGATACGGACAAGCCATCTTGCGATGTTCTGATCGAGCGAATCGACGACTTATCGAAGCAAGCTTTTGAGGGACGATCCTGGCAGATATCGGTATCAATTGGCCAGGCGACCAAAGTTGGCAAGACTCAGAAAGTGGACTGGGTGATCCAATTGGCCGATGAGAACATGTACGAAGTCAAGAAGATGAAGCAGCAGATGATGAATGCCGCTTAAGGGTCGTGCGACACCGGCCTTCTCCAATCCTCGCCCCGCACCGCCAGCGCTGACCGTTCGTTTCCGGCCTGGCCTACTCGGAGCATGGCCTGAGCCGCATGCCCTATTCGCCGAAAGCGGGGGAAAATGAACTGTCATCAGCAAGGCGTCGGTCTCTTGGTCCTGGTTGCCACCCTGAGTGGTTGTGCCGTGGTGACTGTGGCCGACACGGCAGTCACCGTCGCGGCAACCGTGGTGAAAGCAGGCGCTACAGTGATTGGAACTACCGTCGATGTGGCTGCCAGTGGCGTCAAGGCTGTTGTTGGAAAAGATTCCAAGTGAGGTGCCATCTTCGGTCCGCACCGGCGCATGATTATCCTTATTCAGTAACGGACCAGTGATTCCCGAAGGAGAGCAGGATGAGAACATTACTCAAATCCATACTCATCGCCACGGCCATCAGCTCAGTGGCGGCCTCGTCAGCCTGGGCAGATCCCCGTGGTTATCGCGGTGGCGGTCACGGCGGTGGTCACGGTGATGCTTGGTGGGGTGTTTTAGGGCTTGCCTTGTTTGGCACAGCCGCGTATCTGGCAGCCACCGCTCCGCCTCCCCCTTATTACCCGGCGCCGCTCTACCCACCTCAGTCCTATGTACAGCAACCCGCGGTAGTTACTCAAGTGGCTCCCCAGCCAGCTTCCGCAGCTGAGCAAAACTGGTGGTACTACTGCGCTCAATCTGCCGGGTACTATCCCTACGTAAAGGCCTGTCCAACGGGCTGGACACGAGTTTCACCGGTACCTCCGGGCCAGTAGGTGCCAAAAGAGGCGAATTGTTAAGAATTGTTTATTTGTAAAGAATTGTTTCCATGCATCGAATCGTCATGAGCCCAAGCTAGGATGTTCGTGCAATAGGTACTTTTCCTCCTTTCCACCTTCGGGTGTTCAAAAAGTCCGACATCGTTCGGGCTTTTTTTTCGCCTACTGCGCAATCCCGCGCAGCCTCGATACCAGCCATCGCCTATGGACTGCGCCTCCTGCGGAGACGGCCAGCAAAATCTCTGTGTATCATTCAGCCAGTCATTCACAATATTGGATCAAGACATGCTAACACTCGAAGACGCACTCCGCATCACGTTGGCAGCCCGCCGCACGGCTACCGAGAATAACTGGACCGTGGTCATTGCCGTCGTCGATGACGGTGGTCACCTGATCTCGCTGGAGCGGATGGACGGCACCCAGAAGGGCTCGGTGCGTGTCGCCGAGCAGAAGGCCAAGACCGCGATAATGTTCAAGCGGCCGACCAAGGCGTTCGAGGACATGGTATTGCAGGGCCGCGCGGTGATGATGACGATGCCCGACGCGATCTGCCTCGAGGGCGGCCTGCCCTTGATCCGCGACGGGGTGTTTGTCGGCGCGATCGGCGTGTCCGGGGTCAAGTCGTCCGAGGACGGAATTGTCGCGGCGCAAGGCGCAGCTGCGCTGGGCGCATAGCCGGCCGCGCGTGCCGGGCTAGTCCGCAATCATCCGCGAGAATTCCCCGCTGCTGATCAGGCGCTTCAGTTCGCTGGCGCCGCCGACCAGGGTGCCTTTCACAAACACCATGGGGAAAGTCGGCCAGCCGGTCCACATCTTGAGCGCGTTGCGCCGCCGCCACTGGTTCAGATAGCTGCCGTATTCGAGGTACTGGTACGGCGTGCCGAGCGCATCCAGTGCCTTGCGCGCCATTTTCGGGAACGGGTTTTGCGCCATGCCGACCACCACCACCTTGTTGGCGGCGATCGCAGCCAGCACTTCCTGCACGATGTCGGCATTGTTGTCCGTGACGGTCTGGCGGATGGCGGGATGAATGTGGGTTTCGTCCAGTACGTTGCGGCTCATGGCGGGCTCCTGTGTTATCGGGTTTCTTGCTGCAATGACGGGGTGCTGACGGAATGGTCCTGGCGGCGATTCTGAGGACTGAACCCTTTTTTTACAACCCGCGCGCCCACACGGGGCGCAGCCTGGCCGCTTCCGGGCTGGCGATGGCGGCGCGTATTTCGCCGAGCAGGCGCGGCTTTTCGGCGTCCAGGGTGCCTTTCAGCACCAGGCGGTTGGAGGCGTGGTCGCTGCGAAATACCGTGCGCCGGAGTTCCAGTGCGGAGATGAACGTTTCCATTTCCACAAACAGCTCGTGCTGATCGCAAGCTTCCCATTCTGCAAATCCGGCGCGGAAGCGCTCTTCGCCTTGCGGAAAACTCACCACCAGCGTGGCCAGGTATTCCGGCTGCGTGGCATTCGCCAGGCGCGCGGAGTTCTGCGCATGCTGCCGCGACAGTGTCTTGCCGCCGAGGCCGTTGAGAATCATGACCGAGCGCCTGATGCCGGCCTGCTGCAATTTGTCCAGCGCTTCGCAAGTGCTGGCGAAAGTCTCGCCCTTGTTCACCTTCGCCAGCACCTCGTCGTCGCCCGATTCGGCGCCGACATAGGCGATGCTGAGGCCGGCCGCTGCCAGTTCCCTGAGTTCGTCTACCGATTTCTTGCGCAGGTTGCGCGGCAGGCAGTAGCTGGAGACGCGGCGCACTGCCGGCAAGTGTTCGCGGATCGCGCCGAGAATCTCCAGCAGGCGCCGGGTCGACAGCACCAGCGCATCGCCATCGGCGAGAAACACCCGGCGGATGTCGTTGCCGAAGCGCTCGCCGCAGCGGCGCAGCGTCTCCAGCGTTTCCGCCTCGTCGCGGGCGCGGAATTTCTTCTGCGGCGCCGTGTACATCTCGCAGAAGGTGCATTTGTTCCACGAGCAGCCATCGGTGACCGGCAGGATCAGCGATTCCGCCTCGCTGGGCGGGCGGAATACGGGATCGACATAGCGGATGGGGAAGCCGGCGTTCATGTTGATGATTATCGCAGGGCGGCGCAGGGTATGATGCGCCCCGCCCTGAATCCTCGATCTTTATCCCATGCCCTTTCCCGCCCTGGCTTTTGTGGACCTTGAAACTACCGGTGCCACCGCGACCGCCGACCGCATTACCGAAATCGGCATTGTCGAGGTCGATGAGAACGGCGTGCGCGAATGGTCCTGCCTGGTCAATCCGGGCACCCCGATTTCGGGCTTCATCGAGCGCCTGACCGGGATTTCGGATGCGATGGTGGCTGAAGCGCCGCCGTTCGCGGAGGTCGCCGCGGAAGTCAAGGAGCGCCTCGAGGGACGGCTGTTCATCGCCCACAATGCGCGCTTCGACTACGGTTTTCTGAAGAACGAGTTCAAGCGCGCTGGTCATGATTTTCACGCCACGGTGTTGTGCACCGTGAAGCTCTCGCGCAAGCTGTTCCCGCAGCATGCCAAGCACAACCTGGACAGCCTGATCGAGCGTCACGATCTCACCGTGAGCAGCCGGCACCGGGCCCTCGGCGACGCAAGGCTGATCCACCAGTTCTGGACCCGGATGCAGGCCGAGGTGGCGCCGGACCGGCTGGCGGAGACGGTCCAGGTGCTGACGGCGCGCCCGAGCCTGCCCGCGGGCCTTGACCCGGCGACGATCGATGATCTGCCGGAGGGCGCCGGCGTCTATATCTTTTACGGCGAGAACGATCGGCCGCTGTCTGTCGGCAAGAGCAAGGAGTTGAAGAAGAGCGTCCTGGCGCACTTCGCCGCCGGCCGCGCCGCGGCCCGGGAAACGGACCCGGCCAAGCAGGTGCGACGCATCGAGTGCATCGAAACCGGCGGTGAGATCGGGGCCCAGCTCAAGGCGGCGGCGCTGACCAGGCAATTGCAGCCGGCGCAAAACAGCAAGCCGCGCAGCAGCGACAAGCTCTGCTTCTGGCAACTCGTCGAAGCGCGCGCTGGCGAATGGAGGCCGGTGCTGATACCGGCCGGCGATCTCGACTACCGGCGGCTGGAACACTTGTACGGTCCGTTCAGGAGTGCCAGGGAAGCCAGGCGCTCCCTGACCGAACTGGCCCGGGAGCATCGCCTGTGCCACTCGCTGCTCGGGCTCGAGGAAGTCGCACCGGGCCAGCCGTGTCTTGCGTACCCGTTGCAGCAATGCAAGGGTGCCTGCGTCGGCAAGGAGCCGATGTCATTCCACAGCGCCCGCCTGATGACGGCGCTGAGCCGGCAGCGGCTGGCACCCTGGCCGTTCCCGGGTCCGGCATGGATCAGGGAGGGCGACGAGGTGCACCTGATCGATCATTGGCGCCACCTCGGTACCGCGCGTAGTGAAGCGGATCTGCATGCCCTGCTGGACACGCAACCCCCCGCCTTTGATCGCGACAGCTATCGGATTCTGGTCAAGGCGCGCGGGCGGATGACGCCGCTGGAGGCAAGCCGGCTTTAGCGCACTTCCGCAACGGTCTTGCTGCGCAGGCGCGCCAGCCGGTCCTTGATTTCCGCCATGGCCGCAGAGGCGGCTTTTTCGCCCTCGAGCACGGCGCGGTGGCGACCCGCGAAATCGGTGGCGGGCAACTCGGTCGTGATCGGGCGAATCACGATATCCGCCTCCGCCGTCTCGTAGCGGCCAATCGATCGGCCCATGATGGAGAAAGTCTGCAGCAGCACGTCGAGCGTGCTCGAGGTGCGTGCGTCGCGCGGATTGACGGAGATGTCCACCGCAATCACGAAGTTGGCGCCGAGGCTGCGCACCGCACGCACCGGCAGCGGGCTGACCAGGCCGCCATCGACATACTCGTGGCCGTTGATGCTGACCGGCTGGAACACGCCGGGGACCGCGGACGAGGCGCGTACCGCCATGCCGGTGTTGCCGGTGCGAAAGAGGACGGATTCGCCGCTCTTCAGATCCGTGGCGACGACGGCGAAGGTTCGCGGCAGCTTTTCCAGGGGGCGGTTGGCCACCGCGCGATTGACGAAGTTCTGCAGCGCTTCGCCCTTGAACACGCCGCGATCGGGCAGGGACCAGTCGCCGAGTTGGCTTTCGTCGATGTCCAGCGCGATCTTCTGCAACTCGAAGCCGGAAAGCCCGGCGGAATACAGGGCGCCGACCACCGCGCCGGCGCTGGTGCCGACCACGATGTCCGGCACGATGCTCTGCGCTTCGAGCGCCTTGATTACGCCGATATGGGCGAAGCCGCGCGCCGCGCCGCCACCGAGTGCCAGGCCGATCTTGACGGACACGGGCACCGGCACCGGTGCCGGCGGTGGTGCCGGCTTCTCGCCCAGCATGGCGCAGCCGGGCAGAAGTGCCGCGGCGAGGACGATGAGCAGGAGGCGGGGATCAGCAAGCATGGCAGCCAAAAACCATGGGCGCTGCCCCGGTCCGGGAATGGCCGGGTTAAGGCCTAGCTCGAGGCGCCGGGCTTCCGGCCTGGGCTCTTGGGGGGGATGTATCCCGCCACACGACAGAGCACGGCTTCGATTTTCTCGCCGTTGTTGAATCGGGTGACGCTGCACTTGGAGATCTCGCCGCGTGCCGAGAGGTCGGAAATCGAGCGGCGCACTTTTGCCAGCGAAAGCCCTGTCGCGGCCGCAATTTCAGAATCGAAGCGCTGACCGTTGGCTTTCAGGTATTGCATGATTTCTTGCATATCAGATGCTCCGCTTGAAGGTGAAAACATGGTATCCACCCCTTCATTCATCAAAACAGCCTACCAAGTACCTGCCGTCCAAAACGACGGAAGGCGATCAGCCGCCAACTTCTGCAACCCCGCCAAGTGCTGGTGGGCCCAGCGAGACTCGAACTCGCAACCAAAGGATTATGAGTCCTCTGCTCTAACCATTGAGCTACAGGCCCTACGTCGAACTGCAACGGCTCGCGTTGCCCGAGCCGTTGGTGCTGCGCGATCAGGTTTCGGAATCGAGGAAGCTGCGAAGTTTTTCCGAACGGGTCGGGTGGCGCAGCTTGCGCAGTGCCTTGGCTTCGATCTGGCGGATGCGTTCGCGGGTCACGTCGAACTGCTTGCCGACTTCTTCCAGCGTGTGATCGGTGTTCATTTCGATGCCGAAGCGCATGCGCAGCACCTTGGCTTCGCGCGGCGTGAGGCTGTCCAGCACCTCCTTGGTCACCTCGCGCAGGCTGGCAAACAGCGCAGCGTCGCCCGGTGACAGCGTTCCCTGATCCTCGATGAAATCGCCGAGGTGGGAATCGTCGTCGTCGCCGATCGGCGTTTCCATGGAAATCGGCTCCTTGGAGATCTTGAGGATCTTGCGGATCTTCTCCTCGGGCATTTCCATCTTCACCGCCAGCGTCGCCGGATCGGGTTCCAGTCCGGTTTCCTGAAGGATCTGGCGGCTGATGCGATTCATCTTGTTGATGGTCTCGATCATGTGCACCGGGATGCGGATGGTGCGCGCCTGGTCGGCAATCGAGCGCGTGATGGCCTGCCGGATCCACCAAGTGGCGTAGGTCGAGAACTTGTAGCCGCGACGGTATTCGAATTTATCCACCGCCTTCATCAGGCCGATGTTGCCTTCCTGGATCAGGTCGAGGAACTGCAGGCCGCGATTGGTGTATTTCTTGGCAATCGAGATCACCAGGCGCAGGTTGGCTTCGGTCATTTCGCGCTTGGCGCGACGGGCCTTGGCTTCGCCGGTGGACATCTGCTTGTTGATGTCCTTGAGTTCCTTCAGCGGGATGCCGATGCGGCGCTGCAGGTCGATCAGGCGCTGCTGTTCTTCGAGGATGTTCGGCGCGGCACGCATCAGCTGCGCACAATAGGGCTTGTTCGCCTGCACTTCGTGCTTCAGCCATTCCATGTCGGTCTCGTGGCCGGGGAAGGTCTTGATGAACTGCGTGCGCGGCATGTGCGCCTTATCGACGCAAAGATGCAGGATCTTGCGCTCGTGGCTGCGAACCGCTTCGACGATGCCGCGCACCGAGTCGCACAGGCGCTCGATCGACTTCGCGGTAAAGCGGATATTCATCAGCTCGTCGGAAATCTGCTTCTGCAAACGCAGATAACCCTTGTCCAGCGAGCCCTTCTTCGCCAGTGTCGGCTGCAGCTTGGTAAACAGGGCATGGATGACCGAGAAGCGCTCGAGGGCATCCTGCTTGAGTTGCAGCAGCGAGGCGGAAATCCGTGCGCTGCCGTCGTCGTCCTCGTCCTCGGTATCCTCTTCGACTTCCAGTTCTTCGTCTTCGGCCAGCGCCTCGATGTCCTCATCGGAGGCGTTCGGGTCGATCAGGCCATCGACCAGCTCGTCGATGCGCATTTCATCGCGCGCGACCTTGCCGGCTGTCTCCAGCATCTCGGCGATGGTGGTGGGGCAGGCGGAAATCGCCATGATCATGTGCTTGAGGCCATCCTCGATGCGTTTGGCGATTTCGATTTCGCCCTCGCGGGTGAGGAGTTCGACCGAGCCCATTTCACGCATGTACATGCGCACCGGGTCGGTGGTGCGGCCAAATTCCGAATCGACCGTGGACAGCGCCTGTTCGGCTTCTTCCTCGACTTCGGCGACATCGACCGGCGCCGGTGCCGTCTCGTTCAGCAGCAGGTCATCAACGGCAGGCGCTTCGTCGAACACCTGAATGCTCATGTCGTTGAAGGTGGAGATGATCGATTCGATCTGCTCCGCATCCACCAGATCGTCGGGCAGATGGTCGTTGATTTCGGCGTAAGTCAGGTAGCCGCGTTCCTTGCCCAGGGCGATCAGATTCTTCAGCCGTGTGCGCTTGGTGTCCATGTCGATCAGCTTCGCTTCGGGGGCGATCAGCTTTTCCCGGCCCTTGCGGCCGCGTGATTCGGCGATGGCTTTGGCGACCGATTTGGCGGGTACCGGCTGCACTGCAGGCTTGGGTGGTACGGCTACCACCGGAACCGCAGCAGGCTTCGCCGCCTTGGCCGGGGTTTTGGCTGCGGCGACCTTGGCTGGGGTCTTGACAGGAGTGGACTTGGCCGGCGCCTTGGTCGGGGCCTTGGCGGCAGGCTTGGCGGCAGCTTTGGTCGGTGCTTTGGTCGGTGCTTTGGTCGGCGCCTTGGCCGCGACGGCCTTGGCAGCGGTTTTGACGGGGGCAGCCTTTTTGACCGGTGCGGATTTCTTCGCGACCGGTTTGGCGGCTGCCTTCAACTTGCTCTGCTTCGCGATTTCCTTCGGCATGACTGTCCTCGGCTAGAACGCGGTTGCGGCGCTATCGGTCATGGGAACGCCGCGACTTGCGGGAACAGACCGACTCAGCGCGCCGTGAAAGCGCTGGGGAACCATTAAGTATATCACACAGGGCCCCCGGTCGTCGAGGGCGCGCCCGGGCGCTTCGTTGCCACCAGTTCGGTGAGCCGTTTGCGCTCTTCCGCGTTCAGCCCTCCCTCATTGGCGCGCGCGTTGAGGCGCTTGATCTCGTCCGCGACGGCCGTCTGCCGCAGGCGCACGACGGAATCGTTGAATACACCCTCCAGGGCGCCCAGATCGACCTCTTCCACCATGTTTGCCGCTATCGCGGCAATCAGCGCCTCGTGCGGCGTATCGCGAAAGAATTCCAAAAGCATGCCGAATCCGCCGGTGGGAAGTTCTCCATGCTCGATGGCGTCGGCAATGGCACTCAGCGCCTCACCTTCCACCCGCTCACGATCGATCAGCTCCAACGGCAGGCGTGCCGCCCATTCCGGCTTGTGCAGCACGATTTGCAGCAGCTTGTACTCGACGGAAGAGGGCACCGGGCGCTGCTTCATCTGCGCCGGTGCGTAGCGACTGCGCGCCAGCGGCTTGAGACCGCATTGGGCTTCTACTTCGGCCTGCGAGACTTGCGCGCGCTGGGCGATTTCTTTGGTCAACTGGACTCGCAGGATCGGCGCGGACATTTTCTGCAGCAGGGGTTTTGCCTCGTGCACCAGCATGGCGCGACCCTCGGCTGTGTTTGGATTGGTTCGCTTGACCAGTTCGCGCAGGAGGAATTCGCTCAGGCGGGTGGCGCTGCGGGTCTGCTGGACAAAGGCATCCTTGCCATGCTCGCGGACGAACTCGTCCGGATCCTGATTGCCTGGCATCTGGAGGATTTCCACGGTCTTGTTGTCGGCCAGGTGGCTCAGGCTCACTTCCATCGCGCGCCACGCCGCACGATCGCCTGCACTGTCGCGGTCGAAACAGAACACCACGCGGCTGGCCTGTTTCAGAAGTTTCTGCACGTTGGCGTCGGTGGCTGCCGTGCCGAGTGTCGCGACAACGTTTTCTACGCCCGCCTGCACGAGGCCGACGACATCCATGTAGCCCTCGACCACCAATACCGTGTCCTCTTCCTGGATGGCCTTGCGCGCCTGCGGGAGTCCGTAGAGTTCGCGCCCCTTTTCGAACAGCGGCGTTTCCGGCGAATTCAGGTACTTCGGCTCGCCTTCGCCGATCACCCGGCCGCCGAAGCCGATCACGTTGCCGCGCTGGTCGAGGATGGGGAACATCACCCGGTCGCGGAAGCGGTCGTAGCGGCGGCCCTGCTCATTGACGATGACCAGGCCGCATTCGACCAGCGCCGGATCGTTGTAATCGGGGAATACCTGCTGCAGACCCTGCCAGCCGTCCGGCGCGTAGCCGAGACCGAACTTCGCGGCGATTTCACCCGTCAGGCCGCGGCCCTTGAGGTAATCGACGGCCTTCGGCGAAGTCTTCAACTGCTCGCGGTAGAACATCATGGCGCGCGCCATCAACTCGGTCAGCGGCGCCTTCTTTGCCCGCTCGGCGCGGTTCCGTTCCTCGTGCGGCACCTGCAGGCCGGCCGATGATGCCAGATCCTCGACCGCCTCGATGAAGCCGATACCGGCATGCTGCATCAGGAAGCCGATGGCGCTGCCGTGCGCGCCGCAGCCGAAGCAGTGATAGAACTGCTTGGACGGGCTGACCGTGAAGGACGGGGTTTTCTCGGAGTGAAACGGACAGCAGGCGCTGTAGTTGGCGCCTGCCTTGCGTAGCGGGACGTAGCGTTCGACCACATCGACGATGTCGATGCGGGCAAGCAGTTCCTGGACGAAGTTCTCGGGGATCACAGGGCAATTATGCCCCTGCGAGTTTGGCCTTGACCAGTTTCGAGACTTCGCCCATGTCGGCGCGGCCGGCCACCTTCGGCTTGATCAGCGCAATCACCTTGCCCATGTCGGACGAGGCCTTGGCGCCGGATTCGGCGACGGCAGCCGTCACGATCGCCTCGATCTCGGCCGCGCTGAGGCCCTGCGGCATATAGGTGGCGAGCACGGCGGATTCGAATTTCTCGACATCGGCCAGATCCTGGCGTTTGGCGGCTTCGTACTGGGTGATCGAATCCCTGCGCTGCTTGAGCATCTTCTCGATCACGGCGATCACGGCGGCATCGTCGATTACCAGTTTCTCGTCGACCCGTTTCTGCTTGATGGCGGCGCGCAACAGGCTTAGAGCGTCCTTCCTGGCTCGCTCGCCGGCCTTCATGGCGGCCTTCCAGTCATCATCGATACGCGTTTCGAGGCTCATCAAATTATCCTTTGCAGAAACACCAAAACCGCCGGGAGGCGGTTTCCGTAATCAAGCGGTGAAGCAGTTGTTCGCTCAGTTTCAGCGAACCACGGCCTGGCTCAATACATCTTGGGCGGCAGGAGCTGGCTGCGAATGCGCTTGTGATGGCGCTTGACTGCCGCTGCCGCCTTGCGCTTGCGCTCGGTGGTGGGCTTTTCGTAGAACTCGCGTGCGCGTAGCTCGGTGAGCAGGCCTGTTTTCTCGATGGCGCGCTTGAAGCGGCGAATCGCGACTTCAAACGGCTCGTTTTCCTTGAGGCGAATACCCGGCATTGCAATTATCCTGGAGAGGCGGGAAAGGCGCGCATTCTAAACGCTTTGCCATTGATGTCAATTGTTTCAGCACAGCGACGGCTGCGTTCGTCTGCCGCTTCAGGCCAGCTCCAATGCCTTCACCAGCTGGCGTGCCGCCTCGTCGGCGCCGTTGGCCACCGGCACCGCCGGCGCCGGCGCCCGCCAGAGCCCTTGCAGCACCTCAGCAAAGTCGCCGGCCAGCAGTTGCTCGCGCGTCAGCACCGCGGCGCGGGCATGCACGGCGAGCCACGCCGTCAGGCAGGGCGTCTCCGGCCAGTCGTCGCGTTGCAGATACAGGATCGGGATGCCGCTGCAGGCGGCCTCGACGAAGGTGCCGTAGCCGGGCTTGGTGACCACCGCGTCGACGCTGGCCAGCAGGTCGCTGAACTCCAGGCCGGCCGGATCGGCGGCACGTATGTCGTCGCGCCGGATTTTCCATTCGCCCGGCACCAGCCAGTTCAGCCCGGGAGTCGGCGGCCAGTCTTGCACCGGCAGGCGGAAATCCATGCCACCCATGGCCAGCAGAACCCAGCGCTCACTCTCCTTGAGATCAAGGCGCTGCGCCAGACCTGCGCGATCGGGGCGGCCGATGTGCGCAATCGGCCCAATGTCGTGCCGCTGCGTCACCCCGGCCATCGGCAGCCCCGGCGTGACGCGCAGGAAGCCTTTGCTTGCGTTGTAGGCGGCGAGGATTTGGGCGTGAATTATCCCGGCCCAGGGCTCGGCGCCGAAATAGTGGGCAAACAGGTCGGCCCAGTTCAGCGAACACAGGCCCGCCGCCGGAATGCCGGCCTCGGCAGCGGCCGCCAGAGGCAGGTAGGCGACATTGCTCAGCAGCGCATCGACCCGGTGCCGGCGCAGCCATGCTGCCTCGGCCGCGACCCGCTGCGGCCAGGCGGCGTGAAACTCGCGATAGCGTTGCGCGCTGGCGGCGTGGTCGATATCCACCGCGTTGCGCATGACAAAGCCGAAGTCGCGCGCTTCCGGCACATGCGCGAAGCCGGCGCCGATGCGTCGCGCCAGTTGGTCGCGGGGCAGCGCGCTGCGCACCGTCAGGCGCAGCGTCGGCAGCAGTGAAGCAAGGGCATCCAGTACCGGCGCGGTCTGTGCCAGATGGCCGAAACCGTGGGCCGAAATATCGACCAGCAGATGCATCCGCGTCTAACCCGGGAGCTTGAGGCGGCGCCTGATGCGCAGGTCGATGGAACTGCGCGCGGCAAAGTCGGTGGCGCCGGCCGCCTTTGCCGCCTCGATGGCGTCGCCGTCGAACGTGGTTGCGCAGGTGATGATGTCCACCCCGGGGTGAAGTGCGCGCAGCCGCGCAATTTCAGCCAGGGCGTCGCCGCGGCCAAGGTCGATGACGATGCAGTCGGGCGTGTCGCTGCTGGTCTTCTTCAGCACCGTCGCTCCGGCTGCAGTCCACGCCGCATCGAGACGCAGCAGCGTCGTCAGGTCGTGGCACAGGAGCAGTATCTTCATTGGATTTCCTGAATGTGAGTCGGGCTCGCCGTTGCACTGGCGCCGACTTTCGGTGCTGCGGTCCCGCGCGCGGCTGATGCGTTGCTTGCGGCAGGCGTCGGGCGATTATAGCCAGCCGGTAGAATGCGGCCGATGAAAGTCCTCGGCATCGAATCCTCCTGCGACGAAACCGGGGTCGCGCTCTACGACACGGAGCGCGGCCTGCTCGGCCATGCCGTGCATACCCAAGTGGCGATGCATGAGGCCTATGGCGGCGTGGTGCCGGAGCTCGCTTCGCGCGACCACATTCGCCGCCTGATTCCGCTGCTGGAGCGCGTCCTGGCCGAGGCCGGATGCACGCGCGGTGACATCGACGCCATCGCCTACACGGCCGGGCCGGGGCTGGCGGGTGCCTTGCTGGTCGGGGCCAGTTTTGCCGAGGCGCTGGCGCTGGCGCTCAATGTTCCGGCGCTGCCCGTACATCACCTCGAGGGCCATTTGCTCTCGCCGCTGCTGGCGGAGGATGCGCCGGTTTTCCCGTTCATTGCCCTGCTGGTGTCCGGCGGCCATACGCAGTTGATGCGCGTCACCCGCGTCGGCGATTACGAACTGCTCGGCGAGTCGCTCGACGACGCGGCGGGCGAGGCCTTCGACAAGACCGCCAAGCTGCTCGGGCTCGGCTACCCCGGCGGGCCGGCGCTGGCGAAGCTGGCCGAAACCGGCACGCCGGGCCGCTACAAACTGCCGCGGCCGATGATCAACAGCGGTGATTTGTCGTTCAGCTTTTCCGGCTTGAAGACGGCGGTGCTGACCGCTGCCCGTGCCAGGCAACTGACCGATGGCGACAGGGCCGACCTCGCCGCCGAATTTCAGGAAGCGGTAACCGAAGTGCTCGCGGCCAAGGCTGTCGCGGCGTGTCGCCAGCACCGACTCTTGGCGTTGGTGGTGGCGGGTGGTGTCGGCGCCAACCGGCGCCTGCGCCAGCGGCTCGACCAGGCCATGGCGAAGATCGGCGGGCGGGTGTTTTATCCCAGGCTGGAGCTATGTACCGACAACGGCGCGATGATTGCCTTCTGCGGCGCGCAACGCCTGCTGCAGGGCAAACTGCCGGCGCCCGGCGGCGGCGCCTTTGTCGTTCGTCCGCGCTGGCCGCTGGATCAGATCTGCTGAACGCCGAACGGCCTGACTATTACTGGGGACCGCTGCGCAGCAGGTTGCCAAGGTGCTGGGCGCGGGCGCCCATCGAGCGCAACAGCGCAATGCCGAATGCCGGCCGCGACTTGATCATCGACAGAAATTCCTGGCGCGCGATCAGGAACCAGGCGCTCTCGGTTTCCGTGGTTGCGGTGGCGGAGCGACCGGAGCGATCGACCAGGGCCATTTCGCCGAAAGCTCCGCCGGGTCCGACATGCTCGATCACCAGGCCATCGACCGATATCGCGATGCGTCCCTTGGTCACGACGAACATGCAGGCGCCCACCGAGCCCTGGGTGACCACATTCGCGCCGGCCCGAGCAACGGTCGGCGAAGGATTGCCAAGTTCGCGCTGCAATTCGACCAGCATTTTCTTGTCCAGCGTATTCTCGTGCACCAGCGCCTTGATCGAAGCCTTCTTTGCATCGGCAAGTTTTGCGATGCTGCGCCGCAAGCGCTGAGCCATGATGCTCATCAGCATCAGGGCGAATTCGGGCTTCTGTTGCAGGGACTGCAGGAACTGCTTTTCATCGAGGGCCAGCACCCGGCAATTTTTCCGTGCGGTCGCTGTCGCGCTTCTGGGGATGTCGGCGATGGCCGCCATTTCGCCGAAGGTCTCGCCGGGCAGAACCAGTTCCAGCGGCTTGCCCTTGAGCGTGATCGCAACATCGCCCTCGAGCAGCAAATAAATGCGGGCGCCCTTGGAGAAAAATCCTCCGGATTTTTCGTCTTCGACAAAGATCTGCTTGCCGGCGGGGAACTGCTCCTGCGTTCCGGCGATTCGAAAAAACTCAAGGGCCAGCTTGGGGTCGTAGAGGGAAGTCGGTTGGGACGCCGGTTCGCCTTTCGGCGCGGTGTTTGCCGCTGGCGTCGGCGCCGGCGCGCCGGAGTTTCCTGAAAAGTCCAAATCATCCATGGGAGCGTTTCCTGGATCGAAGTAAGGGAAGTGCGTTGTGCCGCAATCAGCAATCATTATACGGGTCCGCCCGGGATCGGATTTCTGCCCTGCCGCTAGGTCCGGGAACGAATCGAGACTAAGATGATGGTCTTTGCGTTTAAACCGAATGGGAAGCCTCCGATGGGTTGGACCGACAAGCTGCTGACAGGAATTCACGAGATCGACCAGCAGCATCAGGTTCTGTTCGATGTTGTGGCGCGTCTTGAACAGGCTGTTACTGCAGAAGAAAAATGGTCTGCGGTGCATTTCGCCCTCGTCGAACTGAGCAGTTTTGTCAGCATCCACTTCACCGTTGAAGAGGCCCTGATGCGCTTGCACGGATACCCTGACCTGGACAGTCACATCGCTGCTCACAGCGTTTTCGCTGCCGATCTGGCTGAAATCAAGCAGCACTCGATTCGTCAAGACGTCAGCACCGAGATGACGACCATGTTAAAAAACTGGCTGGTCAGCCATATTGGTGTTGTCGATAAAGCCTACGTCCCGCATTTGCTCGCTGCGGCGATTGTAAATACACCCCGCAGTTGACGCACTGCAGCGTGGGCGATGGCTGCGGCGCTATTTCCTGCCGCCGATGCGGCCTTCGCGGCCGGCCAGCAGCTTTCGGATATTGCTCTTGTGACGGTAGATCAGCACCGCGCACATGAGCGCCACGGTCACGGTAATCTCCATCTTTCCGAGCAGCCACCAGGCGAGCATAGGCGCCGCTGCCGCTGCCGCCAGCGCTGCCAGAGAAGAGTAGCGCGTGAAAACGACGACGGTCAGCCAGATGCCGGCCGTGATGCCGGCCAACGCACCGGAGAAACCCAGCAGCACGCCCAGCGCGGTCGCCACGCCCTTGCCGCCGCGGAAGCGCAGGGTGAAGGGGAATACGTGGCCGAGAAAAGCCGCCAGACCCGCGACCGCAATCGCCGTCTCGCCGGCGCCGACTGCTGCGGCGATGAACATGGCGAGCCAGCCCTTGGCCGCGTCGCCGAGCAGGGTCAGCAAGGCCGCCAGCTTGTTGCCGCTGCGCAGGACATTGGTGGCGCCGGGATTGCCCGAGCCGAAGCTGCGCGGGTCGGCCAGCCGAAACGCGCGCGAGACGATCACGGCGAACGGCACCGAGCCGAGCAGATAGCCGAAGGCGGCAGAAACGAGCAGGTTCATTGCGGATTCCCTAGAATGGCCTGAATTGTAAACGGAGGCGGGATGGACTTCATCTTCATCGACGACATGCGGGTCGACGCGCATGTCGGAATTTTCGAGCGCGAGAAGGCGGCGCCGCAGACGCTGGAGATCAGCCTGACCTTCGGCGTGCCCGACGAGGCGGCGCAGGACGACGACATCGACAAGACCATCCGCTACGACGCGGTGATCGATCGCATCCGCGCCGAATTGGCGACGCATCACTTCAACCTGCTGGAGACGCTCGGCGAATACGTGATCGGCCTGCTGCTGAACGAGTTCGGCGCGCCCTGGGTCAAGATCAGCATCGCCAAGATGGGCATCATGAAGGGCGTGCGCCGGGTCGGTGTGCAGATCGAGCGATCGCGCGCGGATCGAACTTGAGGCTGGTGAATCCAGCCAGGGGACTCGCTTTGCGGCGTAAATCTACTGCGCGTGCCGGAGCGGGAATTGGGCGGTGCTCGCTACGATGTCTTCACCAGCGCTGACTTAATCCGCCAGCGCGCACTCGACCATCTTCGGCTGCAGCACGCGCAGGATATCGTGCGGATGCACGCCGACCAGAAATCCGCGCTGGCCGCCGTTGATGTAGATCAGCGGCAGGTCGAGGATGGTCTTTTCCATATGCACCGGCAGAATCTTCTTGGTGCCGAACGGGGAGCAGCCGCCGACCATGTAGCCGGTGTGGCGCAGAGCGTCCTCGGGCTTGCAGGGGCTGATCTTTTTGACCCCGATCTGGCGTGCCAGTTGCTTGGTGGACACCTTGCGGTCGCCGTGCATCAGCACGATCAGGGGCTTGCCATTCTCGTCTTCCATCACCAGCGTTTTCACCACCGCGTGTTCGGCTACGTTGAGCTCGCGAGCGGATACCTGCGTGCCACCATGCTCCTCGTATTCGTAGAGATGGTTGGAATGGGCGACGCCGTGCTTGGCGAGGAACTTGGTCGCCGGGGTTTCGGGGGCGTGCATATCGTGTTTCATGAATTTATTCTACCCTCCCCTAGCCGCGGGGATGATGCTGGCGATGCAGCAGCTTCAGCCGTTCACGGGCGACATGGGTGTACACCTGCGTCGTCGAAATGTCGGCGTGGCCGAGCAGCAATTGCACCACGCGCAGGTCGGCGCCGTGGTTCAGCAGATGGGTGGCGAAGGCGTGACGCAGCACATGCGGCGAGATGCGCTCCTGCGGAATGCCGATCTTCATCGCATACTTCTTGACCAGGGTCCAGAACATCTGCCGCGTCATGCCGCTGCCGCGCGTGGTGACGAAGACCGCGTCCGATACATGCTGCTTGAGCAGTTCATTGCGTGCGCCGGCGATGTAGCGCTGCAGCCATTCGGCGGCGACCTGTCCCAGCGGCACCAGGCGTTCCTTGGAGCCCTTGCCCATCACCCGCACCACGTTGTCGTTGAGGCTCACCTCGAACAGGCGGACGCCGACCAGTTCGGAGACGCGCAGTCCGGTGGCATACAGCAGCTCGAACATGGCCCTGTCGCGCAGGCCGAGCGCGGTGTTCACGTCCGGCGCATTGAGCAGGTCTTCCACCTGCTTTTCGGAGAGGGTTTTGGGAAAGCGCTGGATCGACCGCGGCTTGTCGATGTTGAGCAGCGGATCGGCCTGCAGCCGGCCCTGATCCAGCAGCCAGCGGTAGCAGCGCCGCAGCGTCGCCATGAGCCGCCGCTGGCTGGTCGACTTGATGCCGCCGGGGCGGGCATTCAGATGCTCCAGATAGCCGTTGATCGCCGTCTCGTCAGCGCCGACTATTGACTTGCCGGCGCGGGTCAGCCATCCCGAAAACAATGCCAGGTCGCTGCGGTAACTCGCCAGGGTGTTCTTCGAGAGTCCGTCAGCGAGCCACAGCGCGTCGATGAATTCGTCGATCAGCGCGGCGTCAGAAGCCGGCATGTTCGTGCTGCAACAGCCACTTCTTGATGTCGAGCAGAAAGCCGCCGCGCTGCCGCGCGAAGCCGCCCAGTCCCTGATTTGCGCCAACGACGCGATGACAGGGCACCACGATCGGATAGGGGTTGGCGCCGCAGGCATTGCCCACGGCGCGCGGGCCGCTGCGAATGGCCGCGGCAACTTCGCCGTAGCTCTTGGTCCGGCCGGCCGGAATCGCGGCGATCTGTTGCCAGACGCGACGCTGGAAATGCGTGCCGGCGGGCGCCAGCGGCAGGCCGAATTCGAAGCTTGGGTCCTTCAGCCAGGCACGCAGTTGGCGCACGGCTTCCTTTGCCAGAGGGGCCTTCGGCGCGATCTCCATCTGCGGTTCGAGATAGTCGATGGCGGTGATCTCGTCATCGCTGCAGCGGATGCCGATCGAGAAACCTGGGGCGGACAAGACGGCGGAATAGGGCTTCATGGCGGACACCTCCCGATTTCGATCACGGCGTTATTGTCGATCCCCGGCAGATGATCCGCAAGAGGGCCGCAACGGCCCTCGATGCACAACTCGTAGCCGCTGGTATAGGGCGAGTGGGTGAGACGCAGCATCGTCTGCGGCGGCAGCGGCGGCCGGTAGTGCCAGACGCCGTCTTTCAGGACGCTGCCTGCCGGCGGCTCCATTCCGGCCCCGCTGCCACGGATGCGGGCTTCGGTGATGACCAGCGCGTGGCCTTCGATGCGCCAGTCTTCCTCCCAGCGGACCTTTTCAATCGAGTGCATCCACGCCAGGGTGAAGCCATTGATGGCCAGCACGGCACTGGCAGCGCCCGCGGCGAGGCAGAGCACGAGTTCTCTAGGAGTCGGCGCTGGCGAGACGGCGCCGGCTGTGCCGGATGTGGTTGGCGATCAGCAGCACGGCCATCGCATAGCCGATTTCGTCGGACCAGGGAAAGAAGGCGACCAGCAGGCATGCCGCGACGACGGCGGCGGCGCGCTCCCAGAACTTCATCGGGATGCGCCAGTAGCCGACCACCGCCGATGCCCAGAGCATGATGGCCACCACGGCCTTGGTCACCGACAGCACGACATCGAGCACGGTCCAGTCCCCCTGCAGCATCAGCGCGGGTTCGTAGACGGCGAGATAGGGCACCACGAAGCCGACAATGGCAATTTGCGTCGCCTTCCAGCCGATGGCGTCGTGCGAGGCTTTGGCGATCGAAGCTGCGGCCAGCGCGGCCAGCGCGATGGGCGGCGTCAGGTCGGCCATGATGCCGAAGTAGAAGGTGAACATGTGGCTGATGATCAGCGGCACGCCCAGCTTCGCCAGCGCCGGCGCGGCGATGGCGGCGGTGATGATGTAGTTGGGGATGGTCGGGATGCCGGTGCCGAGCACGATGCAGATCACCATGGTCAGTAGCAGGGAAAGGAACAGGCTCTTCTCTCCGGCGGCCATGATCCAGGTGGCGAAGGTCGAGGCGGCGCCGGTCAGCGAGAGAATGCCGACGATGGTGCCGACGATGGCGCAGGCGAGGCCTACGGGAATCGCCTGCTTGGCGCCATCGACCAGGCTCATCTTGAGCAGGTGCAGCGTGTGGCGGCCGCCCTTGACCGAGAAGCTGATCGCCACCAGCGCGGCGATGACCGCCAGCACCGGCACGATGCCCCATTCGACGAAGAGGGACGAAGCCAAGCCCACCGCGACCCAGAACACGTAACGGAACGCGGTGCTGGAAACGCGCGCGGCGATCCCGGCGCCGAGGATCAGGATGGCGGTCAGCGACAGGCCCACCATGCCGGCGAACATCGGCGTGAAGCCGTGGAACAGCATGGCCACCAGCGCCGCCAGCGGCAGCACCAGATGCCAGTTTTCCTTGAGTGCGCGCCACGGGTTGGGCAGTTCGTCCTTGGGAATGCTCAGCAGTCCCAAGCGGCCGGCTTCGATGTGCACCATCCAGAAGGCGGTGAAGTAGTAGAGCACGGCCGGGATGATGGCGGCCTTGACGATCTCCGAATAGGGCACGTTGAGCGTTTCGGCCATGATGAAGGCGACGGCGCCCATCACCGGCGGCATGATCTGGCCGCCCATGCTGGCGGTCGCTTCGACGGCGCCGGCGAACACCGGCGAGTAGCCGTAGCGCATCATCAGCGGGATGGTGAATTGGCCGACGGTAAGCACATTGGCCACGCCCGAGCCGGAGATGGTGCCCATCAGGCCGGAGGAGATTACCGCCACCTTGGCCGGGCCGCCCTGGGTGTGGCCGACGGTGCCCAGCGCCAGGGCATTGAACAGCCGGATCATGCCGGCGTGTTCGAGAAAGGCGCCGAACAGGATGAAGAGGAAGATGTAGGTCGCGGAAACGTAGGTCGGTACGCCGAACACGCCTTCGGTGGACAGGTACAGGTTGTCGATGATCTGGGTGAAGCTGTAACCGCGATGGGCAATGAATTCCGGCAGATACTGGCCCCATAGTCCGTAGGCCAGAAAGCCGGCGCACATGATCGGCATCGCGAGGCCCATGACGCGCCGCGTGGCTTCGAATATCAGAATAATGAATACGCAGCCGACCGCGATGTCGATGGCGGACGGATCGCCGGAACGCTGGATCAACTCGGCCTCGAAAAACCAGTGGTAGAGCGAAAGGCTGAAGCCGCCAGTGGCGAGGAACCAGTCATGCCATGGCACGCGGGAAATCTTCGCGTTGTGGCGGAAGCTCGGGTAGAGCACCAGCGTGATCGCCAGCAGAAAGCCGACGTGCACGCTGCGCGTGACCAGGCTGGACAGCGGGGCGAAGGCGGCGATGACCAGTTGGTAGGTGGAGAAAGCCAGCGCGATGCCGGTTGCGATCTGCAGAGGCAGTCCGCCGAGACGGCGCGGAATGCCATGCTCGGAGATCTCCTCCGCCCCGTGATCGGGGGCGGTGACGCGGTCGTATTGCATGCGGATATGGGCCGCGACTTACTTGATCAGGCCGGCTTCGCGGTAATACTTCTCGGCTCCCGGATGCAGCGGCAAGGGCATGCCCTTGGCTGCGTCGGCCTTGGTGATGGCCTTCGCGGCGGCATGGGCGGAATACAGCAGGTCGAGGTTGTCGAACATGCTCTTGGTCAGCATATAGACCGTCTCGGTGGACACGCCTTCGTGGGTGACCAGGAAGTTCTGCACCTTGATGGTTTGTACGTCGGCGTTCTGGCCCTCATAGGTCTTGGCCGGGATTACGGCAGCCTGATAGGCCGGGTCGCCGATCTTGGCCGTGATGTCGGCGGGAATGGTGACGACGACAATCTTCACCGAGGTCGACAGATCACGCAGGGCGGCGACGCCGAGCCCGGCGGAGATCAGCGTGGCATCCAGCTGGCGATTCTTCATCAGCTCGACGGACTCGCCGAAGGGCAGGTACTCGGTCTTCGAAAAATCCTTGTAGCTCATGCCGGCGGCCTTGAATATCGCCCGCGAGTTGAGTTCCGTTCCGCTCTTCGGTGCGCCGACCGAAACCCGCTTGCCCTTGAGGTCGGCCAGGGTCTTGATGCCGGAATCGGCGGCGGCGACGATCTGTATGTAGTTCGGGTAAATGGCGGCGACGCCGCGCAATTTCTTCAGTGCCGTCTTGAAGCCGGCCTCTTCGTCGCCTTTCCATGCATCGGACAGCGAATCACCGAGCGTGAAGGCGAGCTCGCCGCGCCCGGCTTGCAGCAGGTTCAGGTTCTCGGCGCTGGCCTTGGTGGCTTGCACCGAGACCTTGGCATTGGGCAGGGCCTTGGCGTAGATCTGCGACAGCGCGACGCCCATCGGGTAATACACGCCGGAGGTGCCCCCGGTCAGCACGTTGATGAAATCGGCGGCATGCACCGAGGCGGTGAGGGACAGGGCTGCAGCGGCGGCAAGCAGGATGCGCATCTTCTTCATGGCGGGTGATTCCTCCGGGGTATGGGATTTATTGTGGAGCGAAGCTTACAATACTCTGGGGTCGCGAGTGAGGCTGAAGATTTGTCCGCAGTGCTTGCTGACCACCGGGTGCGAAGAACTGACATGGAATGGTGCTTCGTGACAGAATTGGCGTTGGGCGACCTTATACAGGATAGCCAATGAAACTGCCAAAGCTCGAAAACCTGGCTGGCGATTTTTGGGGTGGCTTCGCCGCCATGCTGGTGGCGCTGCCTTCCGCCATTGCCTTTGGCGTCACCATCTATGCGTCACTCGGCGGCTCCTATGGGGCGTACGGAGCGCTTGCCGGTATTCTTGGCGCGACCGCGATGGGGCTGGTGGCCTCCGCGATGGGCGGTACCAACCGGCTCATTTCAGCGCCCTGCGCACCGGCGGCTGCGGTGCTGACGGCGTTCGCGATCGAACGCATTCATCAAGGCATGGATCCTGCGGCGGTGGCCGTGCTGCTGGCCGCGGTCGGGCTGACGGCCGGCCTGCTCCAGGTGGTATTCGGCGGCATCGGCCTCGGCCGGTTGATCAAGTACATGCCTTATCCGGTGGTCAGCGGCTATCTCTCCGGCGTCGGGCTTTACATCATCGTCGGTCAGGTGCCGAAATTTCTCGGCGCGCCTGGCGGCACCCATCTGGGCGAAGCCCTGACCAGCCCGGCGCTCTGGGTCTGGCAGGGCATGACGGTCGGCGCGGTGACCATCTGCGCCATGATCTTTGCCCCTCGCGTCACCCAGCGCGTGCCGGCAGCGATCCTCGCGCTGCTGGCCGGCGTGTTGACCTATTTCGGCCTGGCCTTGTTAGACCCGGCGCTGCTCGACCCCCGAAACCCGCTGGTGATCGGCCCCCTCGGTGGCGCGGGCGGCGGCTTCGTCGAGGCCTTGCGCGGCCGCTGGGCAGGTGTCGGCCAACTCGGCTTGAACGACTTCATGGTGCTGGCGATACCGGCGCTGACCCTGGCGGTGCTGCTGTCGATCGACACGCTGAAGACTTGCGTGGTCCTCGATGCGCTGACTCGCAGCCGTCACGACTCGAACCGCGAACTGATCGGCCAGGGGCTGGGCAACATTACCTCGGCCGTCATCGGCGGCATGCCCGGTGCCGGTACCATGGGTGCGACGCTGGTGAACATGTCGAGCGGCGCCTTGACTCGTTATTCCGGATTCCTCGAAGGCGTGCTGTCGCTGGTGGCCTTCCTGTTGCTCGGAACACTGATCTCCTGGGTGCCGGTAGCGGCGCTGGCGGCCATCCTGATCGTGGTCGGCGTACGCATGATCGACCGCCACAGCTTCGGCTATCTCAAGCAGCGCTCGACCATCCTCGACTTCGGCGTGATCGCGGCGGTGGTGGTTACCGCCCTGACGGTAAGCCTGATCGCGGCATCGGGAGTCGGCATCGTGCTGGCCGTGGTGCTGTTCGTGCGCGAGCAGATCGGCGGCGCCGTGGTCCGCCGCAAGCTGCTCGGCAACGAGACCTTTTCCAAGCGCATCCGCACCCACGAGGAAATGGAAATTCTCACCGCCCATGGCCAGCGCGCCGCGGTCATCGAACTGCAGGGCAGCCTGTTTTTCGGCACCACGGACCAGCTTTACCTGGCCCTGGAGCCGGAATTGAAGGCGCGCGATTTCCTGATCCTCGACATGCGCCGCATCCAGACCGTGGATGTCACCGCGGCGCATTTGCTCGAACAGGTGAAGGACATGCTCGCCGAGCGCAACGGTTTTCTGATTTTCAGCGCAATTCCGTCGACGCTGCCGTCCGGGCGCGACATGCAGCAATACTTCGACCAGGTCGGCCTGATCCGGCCGGACAGTCCCGTGCGCGTGTTCCCGGCCCTGGACGATGCGCTGGAGTGGGTCGAGGACCGCATCATTCACGAGACGGTATGTTTGCGCGACGAGGAAATCGCGCTGGAACTGCATGAAGTCGAGCTCTTCGCCGGACGCAAGCAAGAGACGCTGGCGGCCCTCGAGCAGTGCATGGAGAAGCGCAGCGTGGCGAAGGGCGAGACCATTTTCTCGCGCGGCGATGCGGGTGACGAGCTGTTCCTGATCCGGCGCGGCGCGGTGCGCATTATGTTGCCGCTGTCCGACCGTCAGTCGCACCATCTCGGCACTTTTGGCCGCGCCGCATTCTTCGGCGAAATGGCCTTCCTCGATGGCGAGGTGCGCTCGGCGAATGCGCTGGCTTTCGTCGACACCGAACTCTATGTGCTGTCGCGGCGCGCCTTCGACGCCTTTGCCGAAGAGCACAAGAAGCTGGCGCTAAAGCTGATGGAAGGCATCGCCAGCGTGCTCGCCAGCCGGCTGCGCTACACCAACGCCGAGTTGCGGGTGCTGGAATCCTGATCGGAATTACACAACGCCTGCCGCGCGCAGGGCCGCGATGTCCTCCGCGCTGCGTCCGATTTCGCGCAGCACTTCGTCCGTATCCTGTCCCAGCAGCGGCGGCGCCAGGCGGTAGTCGATCGGCGTCGCGGAGAAGCGGATCGGGTTGGCCACCTGCGGTGCGCTGCCGCCCGCGGCATGCGGCATTTCGACCCGCAGGCCGCGATGCACCACCTGCGGATCGGCGAACACGGCGGCCAGATCGTTGATCGGGCCGCAAGGCACCGCGGCATTTTCCAGCAGGGCGATCCATTCGCCAGTGGTCTTCATCACCGTGGTCTGGCGCAGCAGCGGCAGCAGTGCGGCACGGTGCCTGACCCGCGCCGCGTTGGTGGCGAAGCGCTCGTCGCCGATCCATTCGGCACGGCCGGCGATCTCGCAGAAGCGCGCGAACTGGCCGTCGTTGCCGATGGCCAGGATCATGTCGCCATCGGCCGTGGGAAAGTCCTGATAGGGCACGATGTTGGGATGGCCGTTGCCCATGCGCCGCGGCGCCTTGCCCGAGACCAGATAGTTCATCGCCTGGTTGGCCAGGCAGGCGACCTGCACGTCGAGCAGCGCGAGGTCGATGTGCTGGCCCTGGCCGGTCTTCTCGCGATGCGCCAGCGCGGCCTGGATGGCGACCGTGGCGTAGAGGCCGGTGAGGATGTCGGTCAGCGCCACGCCGATCTTCTGCGGACCGGCGCCTTCCTCGTCGTCGGCACGGCCGGTGACGCTCATCAGGCCGCCCATGCCCTGGATCAGGAAATCGTAGCCGGCGCGCGCGGCGTAAGGGCCGTCCTGACCGAAGCCGGTGATCGAGCAATACACCAGCCGCGGGTTGACCTTCGAGAGGCTCGGGTAGTCGAGGCCGTAGGCCGCGAGGCCGCCGACCTTGAAGTTCTCCAGCACCACGTCGGATTGCGCGGCGAGGTCCGTCACGATGGCCTGGCCTGCCGGCTGCGTGATGTCGACGGTCAGCGAGCGCTTGTTGCGATTGGTGCATAGAAAATAAGCGGCGTCGGTGGTCGCCTGGCCGGCGCCGTCGGCGAGCCACGGCGGCCCCCAGCCGCGCGTGTCGTCGCCGCCGCGGCCGTTCTCTCCGGGGCGCTCGATCTTGATCACGTCGGCGCCGAGATCGCCCAGCAACTGCGAGGCCCACGGCCCGGCGAGCACGCGCGAGAGGTCGAGGATCCTGAGGCCGGACAGCGCTGCCATCAGGAAGCCGCCCGGCCCAGCAGCCGGTCCTTGAGATCGTCCTGGATCGGCTTGTCGCCGAGCCAGATCTTCAGCAAGGCGCGGTAGAAGTCTTCACCCGCCACGTCCTCGCCTTTCTTGTCGCCTTTGACTGTCAGGCGGGTCACGCCACCACTCACGTCGGGCAACCAGTCGAGATCGACCACGGCACCCTTGGCTACGGTGCCGACGCCGAGCATGGTCGCCCTGAAGGCTTCGATGCGGGAGTTCAAGGCAACGATTTCCTGCTCGCTGTGGTTCTTCTGCATCCCGCTGACCAGGGAGCCGGCGAAGGTTTCGCCCGACGCGTCGCGCAACAGGACGATTCGAATGCGCTTGACGCCTTTCATGGTCAACACGTCCGCTGTCGCCGCCGCCTTCTGCGGCAAGTACAAGGCCATGGCGTAGCCTTTGAGGAACAGCAGGCCGCGCATCCCGGCGCCGTTGATCACCGTGTCGCCAGCGCCGACTTTCGCCGTGTCCTCGAACTTGACGCCGGCCACTTCGAGGGCGGCAAGTGCGGGCAGGGAAAGGGCCAGCAGCAGGATGGCAAACAGCTTGGTCATTGGTGCGTCTCCTTGGGGGTGGGCGGTCTGGCGCATCATACCGCCGCCGCCGGCATGCTATCGTTGTGGCATTGAATGACAGGGAGAATGCCATGTGCAGGAGCGTGTCGGGTATCGCAGTTTTTCTCGCGGCGGGCATGGTCCAGGCCGCCGAACCGGTGCGCGATCTGGCCTCGGGTGCCGCCGATCGCGAAGCCGTCGCGGTGACCGTGTACAACGATGATCTGGCACTGGTCAAGGAGCGCCGCCGCGTTGATCTGCCGGCGGGGCTGACGCGGCTTTCGCTGCGCGAAGTGGCGGCGCAGATGCGTCCCGAGACCGCATTGCTGCGCGCCGTGACCGGGCAGCCGCTGAGTCTGATCGAACAGAACTTTGATTTCGACTTGCTGACGCCGCAGAAGCTGCTGGAAAAATACGTCGGCCGCGAGGTGACGGTGATCCGCTCCCACCCGACCACCGGCGAAGACAGGCGCGAGAAGGCCACGGTGCTGGCCGCCGGACAGGGCACCGTGCTGCGCTTTGCCGATCGCATCGAAACCGGCGTGCCGGGACGGCTGGCTTTCGACAGCGTGCCACCCAACCTGCGCGAACGGCCGACGCTCTCGGTTCTGCTCGAGGCGGCGGGCGGCAAGCAGGCGGTGGAGCTTTCCTATCTCACCGCCGGCCTCTCGTGGAAGGCGGACTACGTAGCCAATTTGTCAGTGGACGGCAAGAATCTGGATCTCAACGGTTGGGTGACGCTGACCAATCGCAGCGGCGCTGGTTTCGACAATACGACCCTGCAGCTGGTCGCCGGCACCGTCAATCGCGTGCGGCAGACGGACTCCAGGGCCTATGCCATGCCGGCGCCGGCGCCGGCTCGCGCCAAGGCGACGGAGGCGACGCAGGAAGCGCTGATGGATTACCACCTTTACAGCTTCGAGCGGCCGACCAGCATCGCCGACAACCAGACCAAGCAGCTGGCCCTGCTTTCGGCCAGCGCGGTGCCGGTGCGCCGCGAATACCTGCTGGCCGGCAACGACTGGTATTACCGCGACCGTTACGGCCAGATCGGCCAGAAGCTGAAACCCGCGGTGTTCCTCGAATTCGAGAACAAGGGCGGGCAACTCGGCAAGCCGCTGCCGGCCGGCATCGTGCGGGTCTATGCGCGGGACAGCAAGGGTGCGGCGCAGTTCGTCGGCGAGGACCGGATCGCGCATACGGCGAAGAACGAAAAGTTGCAGCTGAGGCTGGGCGAGGCCTTCGACATTACCGCCGAGCGCAGGCAGACCAGCTACCGCAAGATCGCCGACAACGTCGTCGAAACGGCGTACCGCATCGAGTTGCGCAACGCCAAGGAAGAGGCCGTCACCGTGCGCGTGCAGGAGCCGCTGCCCGGCGACTGGGAAATGCTGCAGGAAAGCCAGAAGCACACCAAGGAATCGTCGCGCCTGGCGTCGTGGAACGTGGCAATACCGGCGGGCGGCACGACGGTGCTGGAGTATGCCGTGAGGGTGAAGTGGTGAACATTTCGCGCTAATCACAGAGGGCGGGGATCCGGGCGACGAGTTCTGGCAGATTTGTGCCCATTCCTGCCTGATGAAATTGTCATTGGCAATGACAGCTTACTGATCATTAAGCTGTCGGTCACGAGGAGTCTGACGTCGGACTGCTGCTCGGCCATAGTGGTCACCTGACAAATTGGGCTAACAAGCAGTGCATTCCCACAACTCGATACCGCAGCTGCTCGTCTTATCCCCCTAACGATAGTCCGCCGTCCACCACAATAGTCTGCCCTGTGATCATGCGTGCACCAACACACAAGAAGATGATGACATCAGCAATATCCTGTGCAGTGCAGGCGCGCCGTAGAATAGAACGGTCTATGAGAGCGCGCTTGCGCTCTTCCGGCCACGACTGAGTCCAGGTCGTCTCCACTAAACCTGGTGCAACCGCGTTGACACGTACATCTGGAGCCAAACCGCGGGCAAGATTCTTTGTCAGATTTATGAGACCGGCCTTGCTTGCTCCGTAGGCCATACTGCTACCGACCATGTCTAGGCCGCCCACAGATGCCGTATTGACCACGGCTCCGTGCGATTTTCTTAGCGCCGCGGCAGCGGCTTTTGTGCAACGGAACGGCGCTATGAGATTTGTTGAAAGTATCCCGCTCCAAAATTCCTCGGTCAGTTGATCCATCTGTGCGTTTGGAATCGGCGTGTCAGTAAGCGCAGTACCTGCGTTGTTTACTAAGAAATCGAGTCCACCTAAGGTTTCTATTGCTTGAGATACCATTTGCTCAGCATCTCTTGCGCAAGAAACATCGCCCTGCGCAGAAAACACTGTCAGTCCATCCGCCCCTAACCTAGATACCTCGCTTCGACCTCGATCATCGCTTGGTAGATAATTCAAGGCGACAGATGCCCCGTTACTGGCAAATGTTTCAGCGACTGCCAGACCAATACCGGATGACGCACCAGTCACCAGGACACGTTTACCTGAATACATATTGCGCCCAAGATTCATGTCTTCAACGAGCCCAGCGAGCATCTGCATATCCTCGGGGATCTAGCCTTGCGTCACCGGGCCGGCTGTGATGCTAGCTCGGCGCGTAGCCGGTTCTTGTCGATTTTGCCGACGCTAGTCTTGGGCAGTTCTGCGACCAGATCCACCGACGCCGGCACCTTGTACTTGGCTAGATTCGTCTTGCAGTGTTCGATCAACTGCTCTATGGTCACTCGCTGGCCAGCTCGCGGCACCACAAATGCCTTCACTGCTTCGCCGCGATAGGCGTCCGGCACCGCCACCACCGCCGCCTCCTGCACGCCCGGGTGCTGATAGAGCACTTCCTCGATCTCGCGGGGAAAGACATTGAAGCCGGAAACCTTGGCCATCTCCTTCTTGCGGTCGCGGATGAACAAGTAGCTGTCGCTGTCGAACTCGCCGATATCCCCCGTATACAGCCAGCCGTCGCGCAGGCTTGCCGCAGTTTCCTCAGGAAGATTGCGATAGCCAGTCATGACCTGCGGCCCTCGCATTCTGATTTCCCCCTTCTCCCCGACGGACAGTACGCGTGTGCCGTCATCCGTATCGACGATCTCCACCAAGGTATCTGGCACTGGAATGCCCACCGAACCCGGCTTTCTCGTCCCATGCTGCGGATTGAACGAAATGACCGGTCCCGCCTCTGACTGGCCGTAGCCCTCTATCACGGCCGCACCCGTGGAACTCTCCCATCGACTGAGCAGTTCTTCGGGCAGCGCTGCGGAACCAGAGTAGGACAAATGCAAACGAGAGAAGTCGGCGTTAACAAAGTCCGGATGACTCATGAGTCCGATGAACAGCGTTGGACTTCCCGCAAAGATGGTGATGCCTTCGCTTACCAAAAGAGCAAAGACGGCCTCGGGCGTATAACGTGGCAACACGATCAGCGTGCCGCGCGCATAAACCATGTTGTAGAGGCACATCGCCGACGCATAAACATGAAAGAGGGGCATGACACAAAGCAGGCGCTCGCAGTCCTTTCGAGCCGGCACTAGCGCTTCGCGTTGACTGATATTGATCGCGATCGAACGATGGGTAAGGTTAACGCCCTTCGAACGGCCCGTAGTTCCCCCCGTGTACTGCAGGGTGGCCAGAGCACCTGGACTCGGCATCGGCTGCGGAAGTTTCCTGTCCTCAGCACTGCTCCATGCGGTAAGCCGCCGACCAGCCGCACCGACGCGAATGCGATGATGAATACCCAACTCGTTGGCAAGGACTGAGACCACATCATGCTTCTCGTCAGAATAGATGACTGCATGCATGTCGGCATCTTCAAAGATGATGCGTAACTCCCGCTCGGTGTACATCGGATTGCAGGGTACCGCCTGGGCGCCCGCCGCATGCACGGCGAACATGGCCACGCAAATGTCCGGCGAATTGCCTAAGACAATGCCGACGCGCCGTCCGCCTGCCCCCAGTTCGACCAGTTCGTGGGCAAACCAGGCAACACAACGCAAATATTGCGCATACGTCAGTCGCTCATCCTGACAGACGAGGGCTTCATGCTGCGGCGCCTCCATCGCCGCAGCATGAAGCATGTGCACCACTGTGGGGTAGACATCAGGAAGGTTGTTCACTCTTTAGTGCTTCCTCGCCAGTGTTAGGTACACAAATATTGCTGCTATTTGACCAACTTCCAATCGCCGTTGGTAGCCTCGACCAGTACGCGGGAACGCCGGTCAACGCCGTTGTGATCAGCAGGTGTCGTGTTGTACACGGCGTGCGTGCCAACCACTTCCTTGGCGTTCTCCAGAGCGGCACGCAGAGCCGCACGAAACTCCGGGGTGCCCGGCTTGGCCTTCTTCAAGGCCACCGGTACCGCTTGCTCCAGGCGCAGATAGGCATCGTAGCTGTAGGCGGCGAAGGCGTTGCGACTGCCGGCGCCGTAGGCGGCCTCATAGAGCTTGGTGAATTCCAGCGCGACCTTCTTGATAGGATTGCTGTCGGGCAACTGCTCAGCGACCATGACCGGCCCGGTCGGTGCCATTGCATGTTCGATGTTCTTGCCGCCGACTCGGAGGAAGTCGCGGTTGATCACGCCGTGGTTATGGTAGATCGGCCCCTTGTAGCCGCGTTCCACCAGAGCTAGGTGCGGCAACGTGCCAGGCGTGCCGGAACCGCCGGCAACAACTGCATCAGGATGTGCCCCGATGATCTTGAGTGTTTGCGCCGTGACGCTTGTGTCCGTGCGGGCGAAGCGCTCGTTGGCAATGACACTGATGCCGGCCGGCTCGGCCTGTGACACAAATCCCTTGTAGACGAGGTCACCCCAGGAATCACTAAAGCCAATGTAGGCAACCGTTTTCACCTTGTGGGCCTTCATGTGCTCAACCACCACCTCCATCATGACCGGGACCGGCTGCGGGATGGGGAAGGTCCACTCCAGTTTGTTGGGCGGTGCTGCCACGGGCGACAGGGCGATCTGCGGTGTCTTCAGTTCGTTTGCGACCTCGACCACAGCAGTAGCGGTGGGAACACTGGACGAACCGACGAGTACGTCCACATTGTCCTCAGAAATCAGCTTGCGTGCATTCTTGACGGCGGTGCTCGGATCGGTACCGTCATCCAGGATGATGTAACGCACCTTTTCGCCGCCTAGGGTGGCCGGCAGGACGCTGAACGTATTCTTGTAGGGAATTCCCAGCGATGCACCTGGACCCGTGGCGCCGACGAGCACGCCGACAGTTATGTCTGCTCTGGCAGGCAGACAAGCGAATCCCGCCAAAAGCAACGATACAGCCAATATTTTCTTTTTCATTTGGTGTCTCCTCTGAATTTAGGTTGGTATATGTACGGCGATTGAAATGCAAGGTTCTGAAACTGCTTAGTTAGGTCTTATACGCGCGAGGCCTGTCTTGCGATCGGTACACCCAGCATTGCGCGCGCCTCATCCGGACTAGCGACCTCGAGTCCGAGGTCGTGGATGCAACGGACCAGGCGTTCCACCAGTTGCGCGTTGCTGCTGGCAAGAACCCCCTTTGAGTAAAAGATATTGTCCTCAAAGCCCACCCGCGCGTTGCCACCCAGCAGGATGGACGTCAAGGTAGCTGGCAGTTGAGCCGTACCAACGCCTAGCGTACTGAACAGGCTCTGCGAGGGCAGCATGTTCACGTAATTCATGATCCGTTGCGGACTGTAGGCGATCGCGCCCTGATTGACCCGCTGCATGCCGGTAACGAAGCTGAAGGAGTAAGGAGGCGTGAGCAGGCCTTCCTTGATCAGCATCAGGGCATCGTCGATCTGGGAATCGTTGAAGATCTCAAGCTCTGGCTTGATGCCCCGATCAAGCATCAGCTTCGCCGCTTTGCGCAGGAAGGAACGCGTCCACTCAATGATGATCTCTCTTCCGTGCACCGCCACGACACTGATGCCCATGTCGAGCGAAGCCATTTCAGGCATCGCATCCAAGACCGCCAGTCCATCTTCGGCTGAATTCGGATTTGGCCCCAGCGCTGGTGCGATGCTGTTTTGAATGATGATTGGGCACTTCGCACGTATTCGGGCATTGATCTCCTTGAACACCTCTGGATCGTTGGTCTGCACGCCGTCGCGGTCGCGTGCGTGCAGGTGGGCAAGCGACGCACCCGCGTTGTAGGCATCGAAAACGGCAGCGGCGACTTCGTCCGGCTGTATGGGCAACGCCGGGTTTGCCTCCTTGCCCTGAAAATTGCTGGTGGGAGCAACAGTGATGATTACCTTGCGATCAGCCATGGGAAGTCTCCTCTCGTTAAACCACTTAGAATCCAATTTGGCGAGCCACGATCAGCCGCATGATGTCGCCGGTGCCCCCCCCTATCATTGGGAAATAGGAGTCCCGGAGGAAACGCTGGGCTGGATATTCATTCATCAAGCCATAGCCGCCAAAGATGCTCAGCGCCTCATGGCACAGGGCATTACAGCTCTCCCCAGCGACAATCTTGGCAATCGCCGCCTCGCTGGTAATCGACAGACCGCGGTCTGCCAGACTAGCCGCGTGATAGGTATAAAGACGTGATTGCTCCAGCTTGGTAAGCATGTCGACCAAGCGAAACTGGATGGCTTGGAACTTTCCTATGTTTTGGCCAAACTGCGTACGTTCCCGCGAATACTTGACTGCAGCGTCGTAGGCCGCCTGGGCATTGCCGACCGCAAGTGCTGCGGTGAAGATCCGGTCGACGGTGAGCGACTTGTAAGCGTTGAGAAAACCGCCACCGACCGAGTCCCCCAGTCGGTGATCGTCGGGTACGAACACATCCTCGAATACCAGTTCCGCGGTGTCTGAGCTGCGGATAGCGAACTTGTCCAGTTTCCTTCCCACCGAAAAGCCCTTGGACTGCGTATCCACCAGGAACAGGTCGACCCCCTTCAGGCCCTTGCTCAAGTCGGTACTGGCGCAAACCGTAATGAAGTCGGCCACAGTTCCATTGCTGGTGAACATCTTTGTGCCGTTAAGGACATAACCGCCGTCGACAGGCGTCGCCTTGGTTCGCAGCGATGCAGCATCGGAACCCGCGTTAGGCTCGGTAATAGCGAATGCACCGATCTTTTCGCCGCGCAAGGCGGGCACTAGGTATTTCTCCTTAAGTGCAGCATTCCCCCATTGGTGGATGGTGTGCGTCGCGGTTGATCCGTGCATGCAAACGCCGGCGGCAAAGCCCATCGAGCCACGCGCCAGTTCCTCGCAAAGAATGGTGAAGCAGAGATAGGGATGCTTCAGTCCGCTACCGCCGATTTCCTCGGGATACATGACGCCGTAATAGCCGAGTTCGCCCAGTTCGCGGAACAATTCATGTGAAAAATAACCGCTGCGGTCCAATTCCTCGGCCTGTGGAATCAAGCGTTCATCAACCCACCGCGCGAGATGGCTTCGGAATTCGGTCACTTCTTCATTCAAATGCTCAAGCACGGCGGGCAACTCCTTCGATGGCGTGTGGGGCAAACTGCTTCTTTGGTTTCTTACGCAAGATATTGCCGACGGTGTTCATCGCCATGTCGCCAACGAGGACGATTTCTTCAGGCACCATCCGGCCGTGCCACCTTGTTCATCTTTCGATCGAGGAAATCGCGCAGGCGACGTTTGGCTTCTTCATCGGATTGAGCCAAGGTGCTCAGCAGTGCTTCGGTGAACAAGCCGTTGTGCGGTCCTTCCTCGACGATGCGCGGTAGCCCCTGGATGATCGCGTAGTTGGCCAACGGCGCATTGCGACTTGCCGTTAGCGCCAATTCCACTCCCTTGGATAGGCCTTCATCCTGCGCCACGAGATACTGAAACAGACCGATACGGTAAGCATCCTCGGCGCCATAGCTACGCCCGGTAAGCATCATGTCCATCACCCGCGCTGTACCAATCAGACGTGGCAGGCGTACCGATCCACCTGAGCCAAGAAATATTCCGCGCACACCTTCGGGGAGCGCAAAGTAGGCCGATGGCTCGGCAACACGGATGTGGGCTGCCGCCGCGAGCTCCAGACCGCCACCAATCACTGCGCCGCGCAACACCGCAATCACCGGTACCGACAGGTACTGGATGGTGTCATTAAGGCGCTGGCCGATGAGCGAGGTATTAAGACTCTTGCGCGGATCGCCTTCCTTCACTTCATTGAGGTCGAGACCGGCGCAGAAGCTGTCGCCGGCACCATGCATCACCACCGCAGTGACATCTTCCGGAATCGATGAAAAGAAGGTCTGCAGGCCGAGCACCAGTTCATCCGACAGGGCGTTGCGCTTTTCAGGGCGACTCAGCGTTAGAACCGCAACCGTTTGCTGCCGCTCGACCGACAGGCAAGTGGGCAAGGCCACCGGCCATTTACTGGTTGTCGTCATTGCTGCAGCTCCGGTTCTGGATGCTGCTGAAGCAAGGCGAGCAGGCGCACCAGGCTTTCGTCACGCCAGTGCACCCATTCGCCCACCGCATGGCCTCCAGCAACCTGTTCAGCGGCTTCGACCAACTCATTGCGCACTTCCTCGGTCAGGCGAAGCGACCCCAGGGGCGTCATCCAGCCTTCGATAGCATCTCCAGCATGGTCAAGGATGCCCTTCATCCCATGTGATCCGCCGGCGAGGTGGAGTGTGAGGATGCCGCCCATCAGAGCCCAGCGCGGTCCAAGACCATAACGCACGGCAGCGTCGATGTCCTCTGCCGACGCGATGCCCTCGATCAGGCAATACACTGCCTCACGCATCAGGGCGAACTGCAACCGGTTGGTCATGTGACCGGAGGCTTCCTTCCGAAGCTTGATCGGGTGTTTACCCATACGCCGGGAAAACTCCATAGCCCATTCAACAATTTCGTCGGCTGTTTCCTTGCCACCGATCACCTCGACCAGCGGAATCAGGTGGGTGGGGTTGAAAGGATGAATCACTACCAGCCGCTGCGGATGTTTGCCATACTGTTGCAGCGAGGACGGCGAAATACCGCCGGTACTGGAAATGATGATGGTCTCGGGGGAGATCGCACGCTCGACCTCCTCCAGTAACTGCTTCTTGAGCGCAGGCCGCTCGGGAACGTTTTCCTGGATTACATCGGCACCGGCCACCACCTCGGTAACCGAGGAGCAAAAGCTGATCAGATCCTGCGGTGCGGCTAGCTGCTGCGCAATTCCCAAGGTACGCAGCGCAGACCAGGCGTCGCTCACGAACTTCCGTGCCCTCTCCTCCGCCCCGGGCGCGGGGTCGAACGCTTGGACGCGGATACCATGCGCCAGGAACAGCGCCATCCAACTCGCCCCCACTGATCCGGTGCCGAGCACTGCGATCGTTCGGACTTTCTCCGGGGGCAGATACTTCCCGTATGAGCTCATTGTTGCGCCCCTGTGCTCATGACCTATCTCCTGTGTTCAATGGAGGAGATGTTAGCCAGTCGCACCGTTATTTTAATAATGTTATGAAGCTATACTTGTTATTCGAATAATGGATAACCAATAGGCTATGAATTCACGTCCGCTTGAGTATTTTTTGCGCGTCGCGGAACTCGGCAGCATCAACCGAGCGGCCGCGGAATTGATGATTTCGCAACCCTCGCTGTCGCGCCAAATCGCGGCCCTCGAACACGAACTGGGCGCCGAACTTTTTAACCGATTCCCTAGCGGGGTCAAACTCACCGACGCCGGCAAACTGCTTGCCGACCGAGCTCGACCGATTCTTCGTCAGCTAACCGAACTGAAAGAGCAAGTTGGCGAGGAGGCGGTTGGCCAGGTTTCAATTGGCATCCCGCCCTCCTGGCAAGCGGTCTTTACCCTCGATTTCATCGATGAATTCTCTCGTCAGCACCCGGCCGTCAAGTTGAGAATTCATGAGGGAGTTAGCAATTCGCTAAAGGAACAGATGTTTTCAGGTCTGCTTGACCTCGCCATCATTCCTTTTGATCCGATACAAGCGGTTGGCTATAAACAGACGTTGTTAGTGCGCGAATCGTTGGTTCTTGTTGGTGGCCGCGAGAGTCAATTGTCTCCCACGCATCCGGTATCTGTCACGGCACTCGACGGCATGCGCCTGATCCTTCCGAGTCGCCCGAATATGCTGCGGAAACATATCGAGAGCGCCCTCGAGCGAAGGCGCCTCGGCATTCAGGTGCCGATCGAGGCCAATACCGTCTCGCTTTGCATAAACCTAGCCAAGCAGAACGTGGGCTTCAGCGTGACTCCGTCGTGCGCCATTCATGGCTATCCAACTGATGGTGACGTTCGGTGGGCGCCGCTTCGCGGTCTTTACCTGACCTGGGTGCTTAGCGAGAACATCTCACGTTCGCACACTCAGGCGGTACGAGCCGGACAGCGGTTAGCGTTGTCGCAGATCGAGAAGGTTCTTAGTGCGGGAACCTGGCAGAGCGCAGAACGTCCTCAGCGTCGCGGCATCCAGTAGGGGCTATTTGCATCGCTCAGGAGACGACATTTGCCAAGGCACATGCCTCTCAATGCTCGAAAAGACGGCTTCTCCGAATCGAAGAAAGGAGGTTGATACAGACTCAGCGTAAGCACTACAGGATTGTCCGGTTTTTGGGGCGGTCACAGCCGAACACTTAAGTGGCCGTCTACTTGGCCGAGCTGCTGCCAAACCGTCTCCGGCTTTAACCGTCAGCAATGTGATCACTAACCAGCCGTTGGGGCCAGATAATTATTGAAGGCTTGAACGGCCGGAACTGGCCGATAGCACACAGGACGAACTGCGCGCCATCCTGCGGCCCGGCCGTTTACTTTTACTACGCGCGAACTTCGCCGTCGCCGAGCACGATCCACTTCTGCGAGGTGAGGCCTTCCAGGCCGACCGGACCGCGGGCGTGGAACTTGTCGGTGGAAATGCCGATCTCGGCGCCGAGGCCGTATTCGAAGCCGTCGGCGAAGCGGGTCGAGGCGTTGACCATCACGGAGGCCGAATCCACCTCGCGCAGGAAGCGCATCGCGTTGCTGTAGCTTTCGGTCACGATGACGTCGGTATGCTGCGAGGAGTACTTGTTGACGTGGGCGATGGCTTCGTCGACGTCGGCCACCACCTTGACCGAAATGATGGCGGCCAGGTATTCGGCGTAATAGTCTTCTTCGGTCGCCGCGATGGCCTGCGGTACCAGCTTGCGCGTTTCCGCGCAGCCGCGAATCTCGACGCCGTGGGCCGTGAGCATGGCACAAAGAGTCGGCGCCAGCGACACGGCGACGGCGCGCGCGATCAGCAGGGATTCGGCCGTATTGCAGGTGCCGAGGCGCTGGGTCTTGGAGTTTTCGAGAATCTTGAGGGCCTTGGCGGCATCGGCGCCATCATCGACATAGACGTGGCAGTTGCCGTCGAGATGCTTGATCACCGGCACCCGCGCCTCCTTCGAGACGCGCTCGATGAGTCCCTTGCCGCCGCGCGGCACGATTACATCGACATACTCGGGCATGGCGACCAGATGGCTGACTGCCTCCCGGTCGGTGGTGTCGAGCACCTGCACCGCCGTTTCGGGCAGGCCCGCAGCGGCGAGGCCTGCGCGTACACAGGCGGCGATCGCCTGGTTGCAGCGCAGGGCTTCCTTGCCGCCGCGCAGGATCGCCGCATTGCCCGATTTCAGGCAGAGCGCGGCGGCGTCGGCCGTCACGTTCGGCCGCGCTTCGTAGATGATGCCGACCACCCCCAGCGGGACGCGCATCTTGCCGACCTGGATGCCGGAGGGGCGACGCTTCATGTCGCTGATTTCGCCGACCGGGTCGGGCAGCGCCGCCACCTGTTCCAGGCCCTGCGCCATGGCTTCGACACTCTTGTCGGTCAGCGTCAGGCGGTCGATCATCGCCGCGTCGAGGCCGTTGGCGCGCGCTTCGGCGACATCGGCAGCATTCGCCGCGAGCAGTTCGGCGCGGCGCTCGCGGATCGCGCCCGCCGTCGCCAGCAGCGCCGCATTCTTGGCCCCGGTCGAGGCGCGTGCCGTGGCGCGCGAAGCCTCGCGGGCGTTGCGGCCGATTTGCTGCATGTAGTCTTTGATGTTCATGAAAACCTCTTTTGCCACAGAGATCACAGAGGGCACAGAGAGAAACAGCGGAAGGGCTTCAGTGACGGCGGCTGCGCTTGACGCCGACAAGGTGGGCGCCAGCCGCCGCTGAAACTTCTTTACCACTGTGTTCTCTGTGTCCTCTGTGGCTAATTGTTTCTGTTTCTGGTCAAGCGCAACGCCAGCTGAAGGAACTCGTCCCAGACGTCGCCGCGCGCCAGACCCTTGATCATGCGGTCAATTTTCGCCGCATGCAAGAGCGCGGGGCGGGCAGAGGCGCTGCGCGCCTCGGTGGCCAGCGCCCAGAGTACCAGCGGCGGCGCCGCTTCCTCGCCCTTGAGGCCCTCCAGCGTGCGCGCCGCGCGCACCGTGTCGCGGGCTTTGAGGGCGTCGCGCAAATCCGACACATCGTAGCGGGCGACGTTCATCACGGCGGCTTCGATCTGTGCCAGCGTAATTTCGCCGGGCGGATGGAGCAGGCCGAGCTTCTGGATTTCCTGATGCGCCGCCAGCAGGTTGCCTTCGACGTGCGCGGCGATGAATTCCAGTGCGGCGCGCGGCGCGCTCTGCTGCTGGCGCGCCATGCGTTCGGCGATCCACTGCGGCAGACGCGCCGGCGGCGGTGCATTGCATTCGATGACGATCCCGGCATTCGACAAGGCGGTGACCCAGGCGGCCTTCCTGGCCTGCCAGTCGAGTTCGGGCAGGGTGATCAGGGTGACGATGCCCGGGCCCAGCGTCGAGATGTAGCGTTGTAGCGCCTCGCTGCCTTCGCGTCCCGGCTTGCCGGAGGGAATGCGCAGATCGACCAGCTTGCTGCCACCGAACAGCGACATGTTGCCGGCCGCCAGAAACAGATCGTCCCACTTGAAGCTGGTGCCGACGATGATGACCTCGCGTTCCTCGAAGCCCTGGCGGCGGGCCGCGGCGCGAATCGCGTCGCCCGCTTCGATCACCAGCAGCGGCTCGTCGCCGTGCAGCAGGTACAACGGCGCCAGCGGCTGGTCCAGATGCGCCGCGAGTTGCTCCGGCCGCATTAGCATGACCAGGCTCTTACTTCCCGTCGGCTTTCACCGGCGCCCGTTTTGCGGCCGCCAGCCGCCGCATCAACTGCTGCACCAGATCGCTCTGCATGTCTCGCCAGAGCGCGGCTTCTTCGGATTCCTTGGACAGCACCAGATCATCGCTGAAGGTCATCTGGCGGCGGACGCTTATGGAGCTGGGCGCGATGAACTCGGTGGGCGCGTCGACCGGTACATCGGTGTACTTGACCGGCGGGGCGGACTTGCCCGCTGCGACATTGTCATGCACCTTGAAAGTGAAGGTCCGTTCCAGCTGGAATTCGCGCGCGCGGCCCGCGGCGTTGAGCGAGAGGATGGTCTTCTGGCTGTTGTCGCCGAGTACCGTGAGGACGGCCTCCGCCTGCGCGCCGTCGGTGACCACCTTGGTCCCCGGCGAAGACGCCTCGATGGTGCGCTTGAGCTGGGCATAGAACTCGGACGCGGGGTCCAGCGCGAGGGCAATCGTCGCAAACGGCAATTTGTAGCCGGGCAGCTCCGCGCTGCCGCGCAGCTTGAAGCCGCAGGCAGCCAGCAGGCTTATCAGTAGAACAATGACGAATAGTTTGGCGGCACGCATGACGGACTCCTCAGACTACGATGTTGACCAGGCGGCCCGGCACGACAATGACTTTCTTTGCCGCCTTGCCTTCCATGAACTTCTCTGCGGCTTCCGAGCCCAGCGCCACGGCTTCGATCGCCGTCCTGTCAGCGCCGACTTTGACCCGGATGCTGCCGCGATGCTTGCCATTGACCTGCAGCACCAGTTCCTCCTCGTCCTGCACCAGGGCGGCCGCGACCGGCTCCGGCCACGGTGCAGCGAGGATGTCGGCACCATAGCCCAGCTCGATCCACAAGGCATGGCAGATGTGTGGCGTGATAGGCGAGAGCACGCGCAGCAGGATGCCGAAACATTCGGCGAGCACTGCGTCGCGGCCATTCTCCGCGGGAGCCTTCTCCAGACTGTTGAGCATCTTCATCGCCGCCGAGGCGACAGTGTTGAACTGGAACTTGCCGAGGTCGTAGTTGGCCTGTTTCAGCAGCAGGTGGATTTCGCGGCGAACCGCGGCGAGCTGGTCAGACAGCTTGGCCGGCATCTTTGCCTGCGCCGAGATCGCCGCGTGCGAGGCGTGACCAAAGGCCCAGACCCGGCGCAGGAAGCGGTAGGCGCCCTCGACGCCCGAGTCCGACCATTCCAGCGTCTGTTCCGGGGGCGAGGCGAACATCATGAAGAAGCGCGCGGTGTCGGCGCCGAACTCGTCGATCAGCGATTGCGGATCGACGCCGTTGCGCTTGGACTTGGACATGGTGCCGACGCCGCCGTAATCCACCGCCTGGCCGTCGGCCTTCGACGTCGCGCCGATGACATGGCCGCCTTCGTCGCGCTTCAGATCGACCTCTTCCGGGGCGAAATACTCGATGCCGCCGCGGTCGGAGCGGCGCGAGAAAATGTGATTGAGCACCATGCCCTGGGTCAGCAGGTTGGCGAAGGGCTCGTCATACGCGACCAGCCCGAGATCGCGCATCACCTTGGTCCAGAAGCGCGAGTAGAGCAAATGCAGGATGGCGTGTTCGATGCCGCCGATGTACTGGTCGGCCGGCATCCAGTGGTTGGTGCCGGCATCGACCATGGCCGAATTCGCCGCGCGCGTCGCCGGATCGACGCAGTAGCGGGCGTAGTACCAGGACGAATCGACGAAGGTGTCCATCGTGTCGGTCTCGCGCTTGGCCGGCTTGCCGCATTGCGGGCAGGCGCAATCGACGAAATCGGCGCGTTTTGCCAGCGGATTGCCGGAACCGTCGGGCACGCAATCCTCGGGCAGCCGGACCGGCAACTCGGCGTCGGGCACCGGTACCGTGCCGCAACCGGGGGTAACCCCGTCACCCTCGCAATGGATCAGCGGAATCGGGCAGCCCCAGTAGCGCTGGCGCGACACGCCCCAGTCGCGCAGGCGGTATTGCACCTGGGTGGCGCCGAGGTCACGCGCCGCGAGATCGACGGCGATCGCCGCGGTGGCGGCGTCAAGGCCGAGCCCGTCGTACTTGCCGGAGTTCACGCAACGTCCGCGCTGCTTGTCGGCGTACCACTCCTGCCAGCCGTCGAGCGAGAAGCTCATTGGCCCATCTGTGCCTTCCACCGCAATCACCTGCTTGATCGCCAGGCCGTATTTCTTGGCGAATTCGAAATCGCGTTCGTCATGGGCCGGCACTGCCATCACGGCGCCTTCGCCGTAGCTCATCAGCACGTAGTTGCCGACCCAGACCTCGACTTTTTCGCCGGTCAGCGGGTGCTCGACGAAGATGCCGGTCGGCATGCCCTTCTTTTCCATGGTCGCCATATCGGCTTCCATCACCGAGCCGTGCTTGCACTCGTCGATGAACGCGGCCAGCGCGGGATTGCTTCTTGCGGCGTGGGTCGCCAGCGGATGCTCGGCGGCGACGGCGCAGAAGGTCACGCCCATGATGGTGTCGGCGCGGGTGGTGAATACCCACAGATGCTCCTGCCTGCCGTCCAGTTGGTAGGGAAAGGCGAAACGCACGCCGATGCTCTTGCCGATCCAGTTGGCCTGCATGGTCTTGACCCGCTCCGGCCAGCCCGGCAGCGTGTCGAGCGCCGGCAGCAGCTCGTCGGCGTATTTCGTGATGGCGAGGTAGTAGCCGGGGATCTCGCGCTTTTCGACCACCGCGCCGGTGCGCCAGCCGCGCCCTTCGATGACCTGCTCGTTGGCGAGCACGGTCTGGTCCACCGGGTCCCAATTCACCACCTGGGTCTTCTTGTAGGCGATGCCTTTTTCCAGCATGCGCAGGAACAGCCACTGGTTCCACTTGTAATACTCCGGCGCGCAGGTCGCCAGTTCGCGCTCCCAGTCGAGGGCAAAGCCCAGGCTCTGGAGCTGCTTTTTCATGTAGGCGATGTTGTCCCAGGTCCACTTCGCCGGCGGCACCTTGTTCTGCATCGCGGCGTTCTCCGCCGGCAGGCCGAAGGCATCCCAGCCCATCGGTTGCAGCACGTTGAAGCCGCGCATCCGGTGGTAGCGGGCGAGCACATCGCCGATGGTATAGTTCCGCACATGCCCCATGTGCAGTTTGCCCGACGGATAGGGGAACATCGACAGGCAGTAGTACTTCGGCCTGCTCGCATCCTCAACGGCGCGGAATGTCTGGTTGGTATTCCAGTGGGTCTGTGCGGCCCGCTCGATTTCGGTCGGTAGATATTTTTCCTGCATGGCCGGGGGCGCGTGTCTTGAGTGCTGGCGAAGGCCGGAATTATACCTGCCCCCTCTGATCCAAAGGATTTGCATGCTGCGTTTGAACCGGCTTTTCGCTGTCTTTGCTGCTCTCTTGTTTTTGGTCTCGCCACCGGCGGTTTTGGCAGCCTCCGCCATCGCTCCAGCAACCGTCGAGGCCGTGCAAGCGCCCGCCTGGCGTGATCGTGACGGCGTCACGGTGCCCCTGGCGGCGGGTATGGAGTTGCAGAGCGGCGATGTGCTGCGCACCGGCCCGGACGCGCGAACCTACCTGATGCTGGCCGAGGGCAGCCGGGTCAAGCTGGGCGAAGCCGCGCAATTCACTTTTCATACACGCAGCCTGCAGCCGGAAAGAACCTTTCGCGGCGCGCTGGACATTCTCGAGGGAGCCTTCCGCTTCACCACCGGCAAGCTGGCGAAAGCGCGTTCGCGTGATGTCGCCATTCGCGTCGGCACCGCCACAATCGGCATTCGCGGCACCGACCTGTGGGGCCGCACCAACAGTGATGGCGATCTGGTCGCCCTGCTCGAGGGCCGCATCGAAATTACGCGTGCCGGCGAGACTGTCGAAATGGGGCAACCGATGACCTATTTCGATGCGCCGCGCGGCAAGGCCGCCGAAGTCAAGACGCTCGATCCTGCCGTCTTCGACATGCTGGCGCGGCAGACCGAAATCCTGACAGGTGACGGCGCGGCTCGCGCCAAGGGCAAGTGGAAGGTGCTGGCCGCCGATGCGGCAAGCGAGGAAGCCGCGCTGGAACTTTATGACCGGATCCGCGAGGCCGGCTTTGCCGCGCGCATCCGACCGCGTGCGGCAGAGGCCAAGGGCTGGCGTTATGAATTGCTGCTCGGGGGCTTCTCCAGCGCCGCTGAAGCCGAGGTCGCGGCGGGCCGGCTCAAGGCCGCCACCGGCCTCAAGGCCAGCGTCGGGCGTTAGTTGAGCTGATGCTGCTGCGCGGTTGATCCGATCAGCCGCCAGCCCCGCGCCGCGAGGGCCGAGCCTTGCTGCGCCGCCTGCATCGAGACGGCCCACAGGCGGGCTTGCGCGCGCGCCCAAGGACGCCAGCCGAAGGATGCCGCGTCTTCACGCAGCGATTCGGCGGCGGTCAGTTCCAGCAGACGATCTACGGCCAGCTTGTAGTAGGCCGACGATCCCGTCGTCGCGCGTCGCGCGGCCCAGCGTTCCGACTCGAGCCAGAGCGTGGTGGCCCGGCGCTCGCTGATGCCTGCTTTTTTGGCCAGCCACGGCAGCAGTTTGGGGGTGGTGGGGTTGGTTCTCATGCGGTTCTCCTGTTCAATCGGGCTTTCCCGGCCTTGTGGGCCGGTGCCGCCCGTCCTGCACGCAACGTGTTGCATTGCAGCATCGCAGATTGTACAGGAGGGATATAGGCGAAATACTCTAAACAAAAGTATTTTGCTGCGCCGCAAGATCGACTCGTGCAGCGGGCTATTTACGGCCGGATCCCCCCTTGTTAGCGCTTACTGTTGTCCGTTTGGTTGCGGTCCGGCCGATATAATCGCCGTCTCACCTGCAAACCGCCGCCATGAACCCCCTGCTCGAGCTTCTCAACGCACCGCAACTGGCGGCCGTCACGCTGCCGCCGGCGCATGCCCTGATCCTTGCGGGCGCCGGATCGGGCAAGACGCGGGTGCTGACCACGCGCATCGCCTGGCTGATTTCCACCGGCCAGGTCTCGCCGCCCGGCGTCCTCGCCGTGACCTTCACCAACAAGGCCGCCAAGGAGATGCAAACGCGGCTAGCCGCCATGCTGCCGATCAACGTCAAGGGCATGTGGATCGGCACCTTTCACGGCCTCTGCAACCGCCTGCTGCGCGCCCATTACCGCGATGCCGGCCTGCCGCAACTGTTCCAGATTCTCGACTCCGCCGACCAGCAGTCTTCCGTCAAGCGCCTGCTGAAGTCGCTGAATGTCGATGACGAGAAGTTTCCGCCGCGCGAGCTGTGCCATTTCATCAACGCGCAAAAGGAGCAGGGCCTGCGCGCGGCCGCCGTCGAAGCCTATGACGACTGGGCGAGAAAGCGCGTCGGACTCTACGAAGCCTACGAAGCCCAGTGCCAGCGCGAAGGCGTGGTCGATTTCGCCGAACTGCTGCTGCGTTCCTACGAGTTGCTGGAGCGCAACGAACCGCTGCGCCGCCACTACCAGGAGCGTTTCCGCCACATCCTGGTCGACGAATTCCAGGACACCAACAAGCTGCAATACCGCTGGCTGAGGCTGCTCGCCGGCGGCGGCGCCAAGCTGTTCTGCGTCGGCGACGACGACCAGTCGATCTACGCCTTCCGCGGCGCCGACGTCGGCAACATGGCCGACTTCGAGCGCGAGTTCAAGGTCGAGAACCTGATCCGCCTCGAACAGAACTATCGCTCGCACGGCAACATCCTCGACGCGGCGAATGCCATCATCAAGAACAATCCCTCGCGCCTCGGCAAGAACCTGTGGACCGAGGCCGGCAGCGGCGAGCCGATCCGCATTTATGAATCCTATTCCGACGGCGACGAAGCGCGCTGGATCGTCGAGGAAGTCAAGGCCCTGTCGCGCGACGGCCATGCGCGCGCCGAGATCGCCCTGCTCTATCGCAGCAATGCCCAGTCGCGGGCACTGGAACATGCGCTGTTCAATGCCGGCCTGCCCTATCGCGTGTATGGCGGCCTGCGCTTTTTCGAGCGCGCCGAGATCAAGCATGCGCTGGCCTATCTGCGCCTGATCGCCAACACCGACGACGACACCGCCTTTGCCCGCGTGGTGAATTTCCCGGCGCGCGGCATCGGCGCGCGCAGCATCGAAGCCCTGCAGGATGCGGCGAAGGCAGCCAACAGCAGCCTGCATGCGGCGATCCCGCAGGTCGCCGGCGCCGGCGGCGCCAAGCTCGCCGCGTTCGCGCAACTGATCGTCAAGCTGCGCGAAGCCGCAGATCTGCCGCTGCCGGAACTGGTCGATCACGTCGTCGAACTGTCCTTGCTGCGCGCCCACTATCAGAACGAAAAGGAAGGCCAGGAGCGCCTCGCCAACCTCGACGAACTGATCAATGCCGCGGCGAGTTTCGTCGCCGAGGAAGGCGTGCCGAACCAGGACGGCGAAATAACGGGTGGCATAAGCGGCGAGTTCGGCAACGACCTGTCCTCGTTCTTGGCCCACGCCTCGCTCGAAGCCGGCGAGCATCAGGCCGGCGAAGGCGACGACGCGCTGCAGCTGATGACGGTGCACTCGGCCAAGGGGCTGGAGTTCAACGTGGTCTTCATCAGCGGCCTGGAGGACGGCTTGTTTCCGCACGAAAACTCGATGTCCGACACACGGGACGGAAAGTCTGGCCTCGAAGAGGAGCGGCGCCTGATGTATGTCGCCGTCACCCGTGCCCGGCAGCGGCTTTACCTGAGCTTCGCCCAGACCCGCATGCTGCACGGCCAGACGCGTTACAACCTGCCCTCGCGCTTCCTCGACGAGGTGCCCGAGGAATTGGTCAAATGGTTGACGCCGCGCGCCGGCCGCGGTGGCTTCGCCGCGCCGTCGGCGCCGACTTATTCCGCCACGCCGCGGCGCAGCGAGTCGTCCCGCGGCGACAGCGGATTTCGCATCGGCCAGAGCGTGATGCATCCCAAGTTCGGACTCGGCGTCATCATCAATGCCGAAGGCAGCGGCACCGACGCCCGCGTGCAGGTCAATTTCGGCGGTGCCGGCGTGAAATGGCTGGCGCTCTCTGTCGCCAAACTGGAGGCAGCATGAAAACCATCCGCGTCAATGACATCGACGTTCGCTACCGGGTCGAAGGCCAGGGCCCCTGGCTCACGCTCTCGCATTCACTGAGTTGCGACCTGACCATGTGGGATGAACTCGCCGTCGCGCTGGCGCCGACTTTCACGGTGCTGCGCTACGACACGCGCGGCCACGGCGGCAGCAGTGCTCCGGAGGGTGCGTACAGCTTCGCGCAACTCACCGCAGACCTGACCGGCCTGCTCGATGTGCTGAAGGTCGAGCGCACGCACTTCCTCGGCTTGTCGATGGGCGGCATGATCGGCCAGCATCTGGCGCTGAGTGCACCGCAGCGGTTGAACAAGCTGGTGATCGCCAGTTCCACCAGCCGGATTCCGCCGGAGGCTTCGCCGCTGTGGGACGAACGCATCCGCACGGTGCGCGAGCAGGGGTCTGCGGCGACGATCGAGGCTACGCTGGGACGCTGGTTTACGGCGGAGTTTCGTGCGGCGCGGCCCGACCTGATGCAGCGCATCGGCGGCCTGATTGCCGCAACGCCGGTGGCGGGCTATGTGGGTTGCGCCGAGGCCATCCGCCATCTCGACATCACGGCGCGGCTCGGCGCCATCCGCACGCCGACGCTGGTCATCGCGGGAGAGCAGGACCCCGGCACGCCGCCGGCGATGTCTGCCGTCATCGCGGCCGCAATTCCGGGTGCGCGGCTGGAAATCATTCCATCCGCTTCGCATCTTTCCTGCCTCGAGCAGCCCGCAGCGTTCCGCCGTCTGGTCGGCGGGTTTCTCAGCGGCTAGCGAAAAAATACTTCGCGATCAGCGCCTGCAGTCTCGACTCCACGGCCGCATCCGGGGTGGTGCTGACCTCCCGGAAAAGTGCTTCGGCGATGCCGCCAAAGGCCGCTGCCAGGCGCGGGTCGAAGTGCGTGCCGACACCTTGTTGCAGGATCGCCATGGCCTCGGCAAACGGGAAAGGCTCCTTGTAGGGCCGTCTCGACGTGAGCGCGTCGAACACATCGACGATGGCGAAAATGCGTGCGGTAACTGGAATCGCCTCGCCGGCGAGGCCCTTGATGTAGCCGCTGCCATCGAATTTTTCGTGGTGGTACTCGACCACGTCGCGTGCCTTTTGCAGCCAGTCCGACTTCCTGAGGATTTCCACGCCCAGCGTGACATGGGTCCTCATGGTCTCGAACTCCTGCGCATCGAGCGGGCCGGGTTTGAGCAGGATGTTGTCGCTGATGCCGATCTTGCCGACGTCATGAAGAAAGGCGCCGGCGATCAGGTCGCGAATTTCGCCGGGCTTGAGTCCGACCGTCTCGGCCAGCCTGACGGCGTAACTGACAACGCGGTAATTGTGGATATTGGTGGCCGCATCCCGCTTGGCGATGGCCGAGCCAAGCACTTCCATGAGTTCGACGTTGCCCTTGAGCAGGTCGTTCGAGTAGCGCACCACGCTCCGGTTCAGCGAGAGCATTACCGGATACAGGCAGACGGTAGTCAGTGTGACGGCGAACAGGACCACCAGCAGGGTAAAGATCATTTCGTGGCGCAGCCTGCCGAGCGTTTCCCGATCGACCAGGAAGGTGCCCTCGACATAGCCGGCGATCTCTCCCGCCGGCTCCTTGATCGGCACCAGAACGCGCAGGACGGTCTCGCCGTCGGCGGTGATCTTCTTGAAGTGCCGGTCAGCGTCGGCCGGAAAGCTATAGGACTGGCGCCGGAGCTCCTGCTCGAGTTCGGCCTCGATGGGATTGACCGCCACCGCCACCTTGTTGCGATTCCTGTCGCGGAACTCGACGGCAATCGCATGGTGATGGACGAAGTCCGTAGCCAGCTGGTTCAGCGCGCTGCGCTGCGATTCCGCGCGGTTGAGCAGCGGCAGGCTGGCTGCCGAGACCTTGGCCAACTCCGCAGTCGTCAGGTCCACCAACTGGCCGTCGATTCTGCTGAGGCCGAGCAAGGACACTGCGGCCCCCGTCAGGAGCGAGACGACAACCCAGGCCGCGAGCAGCCGATTGAAAATGATGCGATGAATTCCGGACATGCTCTTGGTCGGTAATTTAAGCCGCTATGATACGCGCTCGATGATGCGGGAGAATAGATATGGATTTGGGAATTCGCGGGCGCAACGCACTGGTTTGCGCGTCGAGCAAGGGCTTGGGCCGGGGCTGCGCGTTTGCACTGGCGCGCGAGGGAGCGAGCGTGACCCTGGTCGCGCGCGGCGCCGAGGCGCTGGAAAAGACTGCCGCTGAAATTCGCGCGGCGACCGGCGCCACGGTCATCACGGTAGCCGCCGACATCGTCACGCCCGCCGGTCGCGCCGCCGCGCTGGCGGCCTGTCCTGCGCCGGACATCCTGGTCAACAACGCCGGCGGCCCGCCGCCCGGCGATTTCCGCAACTGGTCGCGCGACGACTGGCTGGCGGCGCTCGATGCCAACATGCTGGCGCCGATCGAACTGATCAAGGCCACGCTGGACGACATGATCGCGCGCAAGTTCGGCCGCATCGTCAACATCACTTCGGGTGCGGTCAAGATGCCGATCGATGTGCTCGGTTTGTCCAATGGCGCGCGCTCCGGCCTGACCGGCTTCGTCGCCGGCCTGGCGCGCAAGACCGTGGCGCACAACGTCACCATCAACAATCTGCTGCCCGGATTTTTCGACACCGACCGCATCGCGACGGTGATCGGCGGCCAGGCCAAGGCGCGCGGCGTGCCCTACGAGCAGGTGCTGGCCGAGCGCGTGGCGACGATTCCGGCGGGCCGCATCGGCAATCCGGAGGAATTCGGCGCCGCCTGCGCCTGGCTCTGTTCGACCCAGGCCGGCTTCATCACCGGGCAGAACTGGCTGCTCGACGGCGGTGCCTATCCCGGCACCTTCTAGAAGTTTTCCAACCCTGACCGACGCGGCGGGGCCGGGATCCGCTCCCGCCTGCCTTCGAACTGCCTGAAATGGAGTCATAGATGCCTGGCCTGCTCAACACCGTCGATCCGGACGGACTGCTGGAATATTCGGTGGTCTATACCGACCGCGCGCTCAACCACATGTCCAAGGCCTTCCAGAGCGTGATGCGCGACATCTCGGCCAGCCTCAGGCAGGTCTATGGCGCCAGCGCGGTGGTCGTGGTGCCGGGCGGCGGCACCTTCGCCATGGAGGCCGTGGCGCGCCAGTTCGCCGGCGGGCGGCGTTGCCTGGTATTGCGCAACGGCTGGTTCAGTTTCCGCTGGTCGCAGATTCTCGACATGGGCCGCATCGCTGCCAGCACCGAAGTACTCAAGGCGCGCCGTAGCGGCGCCGGCGCCCAGGCCTCGTTTGCGCCGGCGCCGATCGACGAGGTGGTCGCCGCGATTCTCGCCCGGCGCCCCGAGGTGGTATTCGCGCCGCATGTCGAGACCGCCTCCGGCATCCTGCTGCCCGACGACTACCTGCGCGCCGTGGCGGACGCGGTGCGCCGGGTCGACGGGCTTTTCGTGCTCGACTGCATCGCCTCCGGCGCGCTCTGGGTGGATATGCGCGCGATGGGCGTAGACGTCCTCATCAGCGCGCCGCAGAAGGGCTGGAGCGGCCCTTCCTGCGCCGGCCTGGTGATGCTGGGCGAGCGGGCGCTGGCGCGCATCGCCGACACCACCAGCAGCAGCTTTGCCTGCGACCTGAAGAAGTGGCTACAGATCATGGAGGCCTACGAGAAGGGCGGCCATGCCTATCACGCCACCCTGCCCACCGATGCCTTGCGCCGCGTGCGCGACGCGATGCGCGACACCGAAGCTCACGGCCTCGAACTCGCCCGCCGCCAGCAATGGGAACTCGGGCGGCGGGTGCGCGCGCTGCTCGTCGAACGCGGCTTCCCCAGCGTCGCGGCGGCGGGCTTCGAGGCGCCCGGCGTGGTCGTCGGCTACACCACCGATGCCGAGATCCAGTCGGCGAAAAAGTTCGTCGACCTGGGACTGCAGGCGGCGGCCGGCGTCCCGCTGCAATGCGACGAGCCGGCCGATTTCCGCAGCTTCCGCATCGGCCTCTTCGGCCTCGACAAGCTGGGCAATATCGAGCGTACCGTTGCGACGCTCGAAGGCGTACTGGATCGGATGGCCTGAGCATGCGCGCTCACATCGATGCCGGCGGCGGCGTTACACTGGCATTTTTGGGTGGGAGATCGATATGCGATTGCGCCATGCACTGTACGGCTGCGCCCTGTTCATCCTGAGTTCCACCGGAGTGATGGCGCAGGAGGATCCCGAGGCTGTCTACGCCAAGCTTCACCGCGCCATGCTGGCCGGCAATGGCGAGGAAGTGATGGCCTACAGCACGGCGGCGACGAAGGCGGAACTCGCCGCCAAACCGCCGGCGGAACGGCAGGCGCTGATGCGTTCCATGGCGCAGGCGCTGCCCAAGACCTACACCATCACCGAAAAGTCCATCGCCCCCGACGGCATGAGTGCGACGCTGCGCGGCACCGGCGTCAGCGAGTACCAGACCCGCGCCGAGGCCTACCTGACCGCGAGCTTCAGGAAGGAAGGCGAGGCGTGGAAGGTCGCCACCTGGGGCTGGTCGAACCAGAAGCCGCCGGCAGTCGCCAAGCCAGTCGCGCCGGCCGCCGCCAGCCCGGCTGCAGGCGATGCCGTCGGCGCCGCCGATCTGCCGCAGGTGCAGGTCGTTCGCAGGTTGCGCACGCGGCCCGCCGTCGCTGCGGCCGCCAGGCCCGAGGTCGCACCAGACCGCGTTGCCGCCCCGACGCGGCCGTCGCGGGCCCATCTCGATGCCCGTGTCTGCCTCAAGCAGCCGACTGACAGAGCCGTCATGGCCTGCGCCGAAAAGTATCGCTGACAGCATCCCGGCGGGGGAGCTGCTTTCCCGCTCCCTCCCGGCCGATGCAGCGCACGGTCTATTCGACCTTTGCGCCCTTCTCGGTCAGGAGCGCCCGCAGCACCGAGCGATGGCAGTGCGATTCGTTCTCGCAGTAGCACCCGACCGAAAAATTGCTCTGCTGTGAAAGCACGGCAAGCAGTTCGATGGTGCGGCTGGCTTCGGGGGTGGCCATTTCGCTGCGGTACTTCTTGATGAACGCAGCCCACTGGGCCGGTGTCCTGGCTTCCTGCCCGAGCTTCATGGTTTCGACGCTCGGCGCCAGGTTGGGAAACCAGACGTCGTACCAGTTCCCCGAAGCGAACTCGGCTTTCGGCACGCCTCGCGGCGGGCGCCGCACGGTTCCGATGCGAGTGCCTTCGCCTTCGCTGCGGGCAGTTCCAAGTCTGACAACGCGAACGACCATCGCTATCTCCTCGTCATGGCGACCAGCGTTGACATTACCGGCCTGAGCGGGATTTTACGCAGGTCCTCTTGAGTGCATCCTCGGCTGATCGAAAGGGGCTTTGGCAGCTTGCATTCGCCGTGTTGCCAGCGCCGACTCTTGGGCATGTAGTTGCGCAACGGTCGTTGCCGGGGCGAACTCCTGGCGCGGCCTTGGGAGCGAAGTCAGAAAGTCGCCGGTGGCGGTACGGCGAATGCCGTCAAAGCGCGACCAGCTTGAATTTCAGGCGCTTCGCGTTTTTCGCCATAACTTCATCCAGCGTCGCCACAGCCTTGGCTTTGGCGTCCAGCGCGGCCGCAAGATGTAGCGAATCTCCCGCGCGCAGACCTGACGCTACATCCAGCGACAGGATTGCCGCGCTATGGAAAGTGGAGGGTTCCACCGGTAGCAGATACAGGTCGCCGGCGCACATTCGCTCGAACTGGCGCCATGCTGTTTGCGCCTCCGCTTCGCCGATCTGGCCGGTACGTTGCTTGATGCCCAGGGCACTGGCGAATTCCGACACGCACCACGCGGCGGAAACAAGTTCATCGGCGCAAGCGGCGTACCAGCGGGAAACGGCGGCACTTTTCGCTTCCGGCGTGTGCAGCGCCACCAGCACGCTGGTGTCGACGTACACCATCAGTAGCGTGCGCCGCGCCGCAATTCATCCATTACCGATGTCCCCATCGGCATGGCGTCGCGCGTCTGCGCGAGTTCGTGGGCAAAGACCTTCCTGTTCCACCGCGCGGGACGAATGGCAATCCCGCCGTCCGCGGTCAAACTGGCCTCCACGTTGTCGCCTTCCTTGATGCCGGCTCGCCGCGCGTAGTCGGCGGGAATGCGCAGGGCTAGGCTGTTGCCCCAGCGTGCGATATGCAGGTTCATGATTGCGCCTTTGTGGATATACGGTTATGTGTATCCATTGTAGGCGTATTTGCGCGCCGCGCAAGCCTGATTTTGCCCGCCCTGTAAACGCCTAAGCGCGCTTCTTCGCCGCCGCCTTGGCCCGGTGCCTCCGCGCCTTTTCCAGTTCGTCGAACAGCGCGGCGAACTCCAGTGACACCTTGTGGTTGCGGTCGAGGTGGATCATCGGCCTCGCCTGCTGGTGCGATTCCTTGATGCGCACCGAGGACGAGAGGAAGGAGGCCAGCACCGGCAGGCCTTCCTCGCGCAGCTCGCTGATGATCTGCTGCGGCAGGCTGGCGCGGGCCTGGAACTGGTTGATGACGATGCCTTCGACCTGGAGGCCGGCATTGTGGTCGGCACGGATTTCATTGACGTTGTCGAGCAGGCTGTAGAGCGCGCGGCGGGCGAACTCGTCGCAGTCGAAGGGGATCAGGCAAGCGTCGGCGGCGATCAGCGCGGAGCGGGTGTAGAAGTGCAGCGCGGGCGGCGTGTCGATCCAGATTTCGTCGTAGCCTTCGAGTGCGTCGAGGGCTTCGCGCAGCTTGTAGATCTTGTAGCGCGATTCGAGCTTCGCCTGCAGTTCTTCCAGCGCCGGGCCGGCGGGCAGGATCGACAGATTCTCGAATGGTGTGGCGGTGATGAATTCCTCGGTCGGCAGCGGGCGCAGCTTGAAGCTCAGCATCTGGTCGAAGAATTCGTTGGCGGTGAGCTCCAGGTCGCGGGCCGCGGCGCCCAGCAGATACTGCGTTGAATTCGCTTGCGGGTCGAGGTCGATGACCAGCGTGCGCGCGCCGCGCGCAGCGGCGATGGCGGCGAGATTGCAGGTGATGGTGCTCTTGCCGACGCCGCCCTTCTGGTTGAATACAACGCGCTTCATGATGGACTCCCCAATTTGGATCGGGAGATTCTGCCACAGCAAATGCTGCATTGCGGCAAAGCCTGTTGCGGCGGGAGCGGACGCCGTCCCGGACTTTGTCTGCCGGGGACTCCGCTTCGCGGGCCAGCAGGCGCCGACTGGTGGATTTCCCTAATGGTGCTGGCGGGCGGAGAGGTCTAAAATCCCGCATCCCCCCGTTTGCAGGTTAGTTCCAATGTCCAACGAACAAGAAAACCTCTCCGCCGCCGCCCTTGAGTACCACGAGTGGCCCACCCCGGGAAAGATCGCGGTGGTGCCGACCAAGGGCCTCACCAACCAGCGCGACCTGGCGCTGGCCTACTCGCCGGGCGTGGCCGCGGCCTGCCATGCCATCGTCGACGATCCGAACATGGCCAGCCGGCTCACCTCGCGCGCCAACCTGGTCGGCGTGGTGACCAACGGCACGGCGGTGCTGGGTCTCGGCAACATCGGGCCACTGGCGGCCAAGCCGGTGATGGAAGGCAAGGGCGTGCTGTTCAAGAAGTTCGCCGGCATCGACGTGTTCGACATCGAATTGCAGGAATCCGACGCCGACAAGCTGATCGACATGATCGCGGCAATGGAGCCGACCTTCGGCGGCATCAACCTGGAAGACATCAAGGCGCCGGAATGCTTCTACATCGAATCCCGCCTGCGCGAGCGCATGAAGATCCCGGTGTTCCACGACGACCAGCACGGCACGGCGATCGTGGTCGGCGCCTTCATCCTGAATGGCCTGCAGCTGGTCGGCAAGAAGATCGAGGAGATCAAGCTGGTCACCTCGGGCGCGGGTGCGGCGGCGCTGGCCTGCCTCGACCTGCTGGTCAATCTCGGGGTGCGGGTGGAGAACATCTGGGTCACGGACATCGAGGGCGTGGTGTATGAGGGTCGCACCAAGCTGATGGACCCGATCAAGGACCGCTACGCGAAGAAGACCGACGCGCGCAAGCTGACCGACGTCATGGCCGATGCCGATGTGTTCCTCGGCCTGTCGGCCGGTGGCGTGGTGAAGCCGGCGATGGTGGCGAAGATGGCGCCCAATCCGCTGATCCTGGCGCTGGCCAATCCGACGCCGGAAATCACGCCCGAGGAAGTCAAGAGCGTGCGCACCGACGCGATCATCGCCACCGGCCGTTCGGACTACCCGAACCAGGTCAACAACGTGCTCTGCTTCCCCTTCATTTTCCGCGGCGCGCTGGATGCCGGGGCGACCACCATCACCGAGCAGATGAAGCTGGCGGCGGTGCGCGCGATTGCCGAACTGGCGCGGGCCGAGGCGTCCGACGTGGTGGCGATGGCCTACGGCGGCGAGAACCTGTCGTTCGGCCGCGAGTACCTGATCCCGCGCCCCTTCGATCCGCGACTGATCGTCAAGATCGCCCCGGCCGTGGCGAAAGCCGCGGCGGAGTCGGGCGTGGCGACGCGGCCGATCGCAGATTTCGACGCCTACCGCGACAAGCTCAACAGCTTTGTCTATCACTCCGGCTTCATTATGAAGCCGGTCTTCGCTGCGGCGAAGAAGGCGCCGCGCCGAGTCATCTATTGCGAGGGCGAGGACGAACGGGTGCTGCGCGCGGTGCAGGCGGTGCTCGACGAGGGCATGGCGCAGCCGGTGCTGGTCGGCCGTCCCGAAGTGATCGACAAGCGCATCGAGCAGGCCGGCCTGCGCCTGGTGGCGGGGCGCGACTTCGAGGTGGTGAATCCGGATTCCGATCCGCGCTACAAGGAGTTGTGGCAGGATTATCACGAACTCATGGGGCGGCAGGGCGTGACCCCGGGCATCGCCAGGCAGGTGCTGCGCTCGGACACCACCTTGATCGGCGCCATGCTGCTGCGCAGCGGCCATGTCGATGCCATGCTCTGCGGTCTGGCCGGCCTTCACGCGCAGCACCTCAAGCATGTCAGCGACGTGATCGGCCTGGAGTCCGACGCGCATTGCTTCGCGGCGATGAACATGCTGCTGCTGGCCAGGCACACGCTGTTCGTCTGCGACACCTACGTCAATCACGACCCGTCGGCGGAGCAGGTCGCCGAGATCGCCCTGATGGCCGCCAAGGAAGTGCGCCGCTTCGGGCTGGTACCCAAGGTGGCGTTGTTGTCGCACTCCAACTTCGGCAGCCTGCACTCGGCGTCCGCGCTGAAGATGGCGGCGGCGCGGCGCCTGATCGAGGCGCGCGCGCCGGAGCTGGAAGTCGACGGCGAGATGCACGGCGACGCGGCCCTGTCGCAGGCCATCCGCGAGCGGCTGTATCCGGATTGCCGGCTCAAGGGCGAGGCCAACCTGCTGATCATGCCCAATGTCGATGCCGCCAACATCTCCTTCAACCTGATCAAGGCGACTTCGGGCGAAGGCATCACGGTCGGCCCGGTGCTGCTCGGCGCGGCGAAACCGGTGCACATCCTGACGGCTACTGCTACAGTGCGTCGTTTGGTCAACATGACCGCGCTGGCGGTCGTTGACGCCAACCACCTGAGAGATCTGAAAGGCTGAGCCATGACCCATGCAATCCGTTTTCACGCCCCCGGCGGGCCCGAAGTGCTGGTCTGGGAAGAAGTCGGCGTTGCCGACACGGCGCCCAACGAGGCGCGCGTGCGGCACCATGCCGTCGGCCTCAATTACATCGACATCTATCACCGCACCGGAGCCTATCCGCTGCCGCTGCCCTCGGGCATCGGCCTCGAAGGTGCGGGCGTGGTCGAAGCGGTCGGCAGTGCGGTGACCGACATCAAGGTCGGCGACCGCGTCGCCTATGCCGGCGGCCCGGTCGGCGCCTATGCCGAGGTGCGCAACATCCCGGCCGACCGCCTGGTCAAGCTGCCCGACGCGATCGACTTCAAGACCGGCGCGGCGATGATGCTGCAGGGCATGACCGCGCAATACCTGCTGCGCCGCACCTGTCCGGTGCAGGCCGGCGACACCATCCTGATCCATGCCGCGGCTGGCGGCGTCGGCCTCATCGTCTGCCAATGGGCCAGGGCGCTGGGCGTCACCGTGATCGGTACCGTCGGTTCCGACGCCAAGGCCGCGCTGGCCAAGGCGCATGGCTGCGACCACCCGATCGTCTACACGCGCGAAAACTTCGTCGAGCGGGTCAAGGAGATCACCGGTGGCAAGGGCGTGCGGGTGGTGTATGACTCGATCGGCAAGGATACGTTTAGCGGCTCGCTCGAATGCCTGCGCCCGCTGGGCATGATGGTGCTGTTCGGCGCCGCCTCGGGTCCGGCGCCGCTGTTCGATACCGGGGAACTGGCCAAGCGCGGCTCGCTGTTCCTGACCCGGCCGACATTGTTTACCTACATCGCGCAGCGCAGCGACCTGCTGGCGATCTCCGGCGATCTGTTCGGCATGGTCACCTCGGGCAAGGTCAAGATCGAGGTCAACCAGACTTATGCGCTGAAGGACGCGGCGCAGGCGCAGATCGATCTGGTGGCGCGCAAGACCACGGGCTCGACGGTGCTGCTGCCCTGACGCTTGTGAATAAATCTACTGCGCGTGCCGGATCGGGGATTGGGCGGTGCTCGCTATCCTCATGTACAACGACGTACATTTCGGTAGCTGCGCTCCGGCCGCACCCCGCTGCGGCCCGCTCGCGACGATTTCTTCACAAGCTCTGAGGCGCTAAGTGGAATCGTTCCTGATCGCCAATCCCAAGGGAGGCGTCGGCAAGACGACGCTGGCGACGAATCTGGCCGGGTTCTTTGCGCTGCAGGGCCAGCGCGTCATGCTCGGCGATATCGACCGCCAGCAGTCCTCGCGCGAATGGCTGAAGATGCGTTCGCCGGCGCTGCCGCACATCGCGACCTGGGAGATCGAGCCGGACCATCCGGCACGGCCGCCGAAGGACACCACCCACGTCGTGCTCGATACGCCGGCCGGCTTGCACGGCAAGAAGCTGGGACAGGTATTGAAAATGGTCCGGCGCGTGATCGTGCCGCTGCAGCCTTCGATTTTCGACATCCTCGCCACGCGCCAGTTTCTCGATCGCCTGTTCGAGGAGAAGGAGATCCGCAAGCACGAAGCCTTTGTTGCCATCGTCGCCATGCGTGTCGATGCGCGTACCCGGGCCGCTGCGGAGCTGGAGCGCTTCCTCGAGGGCACCGGCCTGCCGGTGGTGGCCCACCTGCGTGATACGCAGAACTACGTGCAGGCCGCCGCGCACGGCCTTAGCATCTTCGAACTGCCGACCATCCGCGCGGAAAAGGACATCGAGCAATGGCGCCCGCTGCTGGAGTGGGCGCAGCAGCCGCTTTGATCAGGGAGGAGATGGCGGGGTAAAATTGCTGCGCCATGTCCGCCTCGCCTCTTCCCAGCTTCGTCCATCTCCGACTTCACAGCGAATACTCCATCACCGATGGCCTGACGCGCATCGATGAGGTCATCGCGCAGGCGGCGGCGGACGGGCAGCCGGCGCTGGCGATCACCGACCTGGCCAACCTGTTTGGCATGATCAAGTTCTACACCGCGGCGCGCGCCAAAGGTGTCAAGCCGATCATCGGCTGCGACGTCTGGATCGGCGACGAAGATGCCGCGGGCAAGCAGGACGAGCCGGGACGCCTGCTGTTGCTGGTGAAGAATCGCGCCGGCTATCTGCGCCTGTGCGAACTGCTCTCCGCCGCCTATCTGGCGCCGCGCCGCCATGGCCGCGCCGAGATCACCCGCGCGCAACTGGGCGAGGGCGACAATAGCGGCCTGCTGGCGTTGTCGGGCGGCCCGCTGGGGGACATCGGACAATTGCTCGCGGCCGGCAAGCTGGATCAGGCCGACGTGCGCGCCCAGGTTTGGGCGGGCTTGTTTCCCGGCGCCTATTACATCGAGGTGCAGCGCCCGGGTGGCAAGAACGGCGCCGCGGCGAGCGAAGTGCTGGTCGCCGCCAGCGTCGATCTGGCGGCGCGTCTCGGCCTGCCGCTGGTGGCCACGCATCCGGTGCAGTTTCTCCAGCTCGACGACTACAAGGCGCACGAGGCGCGGGTCTGCATTGCCGACGGCTATGTGCTGGGCGATACGCGGCGGCCGAAGAAGTACAGCCCGGAGCAGTACTTCAAGACCCAGGCCGAGATGGCCGAACTGTTCGCCGACCTGCCCGAGGCCTTGCAGAACTCGGTGGAAATTGCGCGTCGCTGCAACCTGACGGTAGAACTCGGCAAGAGCCGCCTGCCGGATTTCCCGACGCCTGCCGGCGAGCCGCTCGAAGCCTTCCTCGCCAGCGAGTCGCATGCCGGCCTCGAGCGCCGCCTCGAACTCTTGTACCCGGATGTCGCCGAGCGCGACAGGCAGCGCCCGACCTACGTCGCACGACTCGATTTCGAGATTGCGACCATCGCCCAGATGGGCTTCCCCGGCTATTTTTTGATCGTCGCCGACTTCATCAACTGGGCCAAGCACAACGGCGTGCCGGTCGGTCCCGGGCGCGGCTCCGGCGCCGGCTCGCTGGTGGCCTACAGCCTCGGCATCACCGATCTCGATCCGCTGCGCTATGACCTGCTGTTCGAGCGCTTCCTGAATCCGGAGCGGGTCTCGATGCCCGACTTCGACATCGACTTCTGCCAGGAAGGCCGCGACCGCGTCATCGATTACGTCAAGAACAAATACGGCGCGCACGCCGTGTCGCAGATCGTCACCTTCGGCACCATGGCGGCCAAGGCGGTGATCCGCGACGTCGGCCGCGTGCTCGACCTCGGCTACAACTTCGTCGACCAGTTCGCCAAGCTGATTCCCAACGAACTCGGCATCACGCTGGCGGATGCGCTGGCCAAGGAACCGGCGATCCGGCAGCGCATCGACAGCGAGGAGGAGGTCGCCGAGCTGTGGGCGCTGGCGCTGAAGCTGGAAGGCCTCGCGCGCAATGTCGGCATGCATGCCGGCGGCGTATTGATCGCGCCGGGCAAGCTGACGGATTTTTGTCCACTGTATGCGGCGGCCGGCGCCGATTCGATGGTGTCGCAGTTCGACAAGGACGACGTGGAGAAAGCCGGCCTGGTCAAGTTCGACTTCCTCGGCCTGCGCACCCTGACCATCCTCGACGAGGCGGTGCGCCTGGCGAAGGAAGTCGAGGGCGTCGACATCGACCTCGCCACCTTGCCGCTCGACGACCGCGAGACCTACGACGCCATCTTCAAGACCGCCAACACCACGGCGGTGTTCCAGTTCGAATCCGGCGGCATGAAGGACACCCTGGTCCAGGCGCGGCCGGACCGGCTGGAAGACCTGATCGCGCTGAACGCGCTGTACCGGCCGGGGCCGATGGACTTCATCCCGACCTTCATCGCGCGCAAGCATGGACGCGAGCGCGTGGTTTATCCGCATCCCAGCTTGGAGCCGGTGCTGGCCAAGACCTACGGCATCATGGTGTACCAGGAGCAGGTGATGCAGACGGCGCAGGTGGCGGCCGGCTACAGCCTGGGTGGGGCCGACCTGTTGCGCCGCGCGATGGGCAAGAAGAAGAAGGAAGAAATGGACCAGCAGCGCGCCGTGTTTGTCGAAGGCGCGGGCCGCAACAACATCGGCGCCGGGCAGGCCAACGAAATCTTCGACGTCATGGAGAAGTTCGCCGGCTACGGCTTCAACAAGTCGCACGCCGCGGCCTACTCGCTGGTGGCCTACCAGACCGGTTGGCTCAAGCGCCATCATCCGGCAGCCTTCGCGGCGGCCACGCTGTCGTCGGAAATGGCCAACACCGACAAGGTGCAGTTCTTCTACAAGGACGCCATCGACAACGGCCTGATCTTCCTGCCGCCCGACATCAACCAGAGCGGCATCCGTTTCCGCCCGGTCGACGGCAAGACGATCCGTTACGGCCTCGGCGCGATCAAGGGCACCGGTGAGTCGGCGCTTTCGGTGATTCTCAAGGCGCGCGACGGGGGTGACGGCGGAGCCTTCCGCGACCTGTTCGATTTCTGTCGCCGCATCGACAAGCGGGTGGTGAATCGGCGCGTAATCGAGGCGCTGATCCGCGCCGGCGCCTTCGACGCGATCGACGACCATCGCGCCAAGCTGCTGGCCTCGGCCGGCGTTGCGCTCGAAGCGGCGGAACAGGCCGAGCGCAATGCGATGCAGGGCGGCCTGTTCGACAACGGCGCGGGGGCGCAGGAGGATACTTCGCACTATGTCGAAGTCGCGCGTTGGACCGAGCGCGAACAATTGATGAATGAAAAGCCGGCCCTGGGTTTCTTCTTCTCCGGCCATCCCTACCACGCCTACGCCGCCGAGTTGGGTGCCTTCGTCAAGCGCCGGCTGGGGCAGTTGGAGCCGCAACGCGAGCCGCTGCTGCTGGCCGGTGTCGTGATGTCCACACGCACCCAGATGACCCGTCGCGGCAAGATGGCTGTGGTGGTGCTCGACGACGGCACCACCCAGCTCGAGGTGACGGTGTTCAACGAACTGTGGGACGCCGAGCGGGCCAAGATCAAGGAAGACGAGCTGCTGCTGGTCGAAGGCAAGGTGCAGAAGGACGATTACAGCGGCGGCCTGCGCATCACCGCCGACAAGCTCTACACCCTGGCCGAGGCGCGCGGCCGCTTTGCCCGCAGCCTGCGCCTGACCATGAACGGCGGCTCCGATGCCAAACGCCTGCAGGCCCTGCTGACCCCGTTCCGCAACGGACCCTGCCCGGTGCGGCTCTCCTACCGCAACGGCGATGCCGTGGCGGAATTACCGCTGCCCGAAAGCTGGCGCGTGCGGCTCGACGATGCCCTGATCAAAGGACTCGCCGACTGGCTGCAGCCGGAAAACGTGAAGGTCATTTACCCATGATCAAGTTGATCGACCAGGCGCTGCTGGATGAACTCTGTGCGGAAGCCGCCGCCAGTCCGCGCCGGCGCAAGAACCGCAACTTCCATCCGTATGACGATCATCCGGCACATCGCCTGTTGAATGCCATGCAGCCGGATTCATACATCGCGCCGCATCGCCATCTCGATCCGAACAAGGATGAAACCTTCGTCGTCCTGCGCGGCCTTCTGGGCCTGCTTCTGTTCGATGACGCGGGCGGCGTGGTGCGCGCCGTGACAGTCGGCGCCGGCGGTGCGGCGCTGGGTGTCGATATTCCGCACGGGACCTGGCATACCGCGGTCGCGCTGGAGCCCGATACCGTCTTTCTCGAAGCCAAGTCCGGCCCCTATTTGCCCTTCACCGCGGAGGAAAAGGCGCCCTGGGCGCCGGCCGAAAACACTCCCGAGGCCGTGCCCTACGTGGCGACCCTGAAGATCCGCCTGCAGCCCTGAGGCGCAGCCCAAAGCTCGGGAGAATTCCGGCAACTGCCCATGAATACACCTGTCCGCGGCAGGGGTATGATTTGCGTCATCCATGGAAACTGGAAGCTGCGACGAAGATGAAACACCTTAGGTGGTTTTCCTTTTTGGTCCTGGTGGGCATGCAAGGCATTTTCTCCACCCCGGGAGGCAGTGCCGAACCCTCTCGCACTCTTGCCGCCGCCGCCGCTGCCGCCGTCGCGGCGCAGGAAAAGGACGTCCGCGTGGCCGTTGTAATCGGCAACAGCCGCTACCCGTCTGGCGCGCTCGCCAACCCGAGGAACGATGCGACTGCAATGGCCGCGTCCTTGACGAAGTTGGGCTTTGATGTCGAACTGAAACTCGACGCCTCGAAGGCAGACATGGATGCGGTCTTCAAGCGCTTCAGCAGCAAGGCCGATGCGGCCGGCGTTGCGGCGCTTTTCTACGCCGGACACGGCATCCAGGTGAGTGGCAGCAACTACATCGTGCCGATTGATGCCAATCCGAAAAGCGAGCGTGACCTGAAGCGCGAAATGGTCAAGATGGACGATGTCATCGACGACATGGGCGGTGCCAAGGTCAAGCTGGTATTTTTCGATGCCTGCCGCGACAACCCCTTGTCGCGCAGCTTCGGTCGCGGCGGTTCGCGCGGCATGGCGGCGCCGGTCGAAGCAACCGGCACCCTGATTTCATTCGCGACCAAGCACGGCAACACCGCGGCCGACGGTGACGCCGAGCACAGCCCGTATACCACTGCGCTGTTGGCTGCACTGCAAACCCCCGCCGGGGTGGAAATCGAGCAAATGCTGCGCAAGGTTCAGCAAGCGGTGAAACTGGCGACCAATGGTCAGCAGGAGCCCTGGCGCTACGGGTCGCTCGACGGCGAATTTTATTTCCAGGCGCCCGCGCCGCAGGTGGATAACCTCAAACTCCAGCAGGAGGCGATAGAGCGCTCGGTGCAGGAGGCGATCAAGCGTGCCAACGATCAGGCGATCAATGAAGCCTTGCGGCGGGCGGCCGAGCAACAGGCGAGGGAACGCGATACATCGGCGCTGGCGGTCGAAATGTCCTACTGGGACAGCATCAAGGCAAGCCAGAGTGCGGATGACTTCAAGGCCTACGTCAAGCGCTACCCAAAGGGATCGTTTGTCGATCTGGCGCAGAACCGTATCGCTGCGCTGGAACGGGAGGCCAACAGGCGAGGGGAAGAGGCCCGCGTTGCGCTCAAGCCGGCAGCAGCCCCGGCAGGAGTCGATCAGACCGCAGTCGAGTTGGCTTTCTGGGACAGCATCAAGAACAGCAGCAATATCGACGACCTCAAGGAATATCTGGCGAGCTATCCGCAGGGACGTTTTGCCGGCCTGGCACGAAATCGTATCCGCAGCCTGGAAACAATTCCGTCCCAAGCGGCCGCCAGGCCTGTGCCGCAAGCGGCTCCGGATGCCTCGAAAGCTGTCCCACAAGCCCCCGCGCAAGTTGCCATGATCGCGCCGACCAAGCCGGCACCGGTGCCGGCTGCCTCTCCGGGATTTCCCCGGGCGGGCGATTCATGGACCTATCGGTACATTAATGGGTGGAAGAAGGACAGCCCGCAAACCATTGTGGTCAAGGTCGAGGAGTCGGACGGCGGCCGGGTAACGGACAAGATGTCACTGCGCGGCGGTCGGGGTGCTGATGAGCGTACCTTCGAAGGCAAACTGGAGGGAGCCGAGCGCCCGCTTGGGCGTGATGTCCGCGTCATAGAACTGTTGCCCTACGTGCAGAGCCTGTTGCTGGACGGCTTGAAGCCGGGGCAGGAAAGGAGTTTTCCCGACACTTCGCTGGGAGGGCAGAACTTTCGCATCAAGGCAAAACTGATCAGGCAGGAAAAAGTCACCGTTCCCGCGGGAACATTTGACGCCTTTCGGGTGGATATTGTTGGCCAAGATTTAACTATGGCACCACCAACTATGGGTGTTCGAAACTCAATTGTGTCTTCTTTTTCCCATGTCATTTGGTTTGCCCCGGAGATACGCCGGGTCGTCAAGGTCGAGCATCGATCCAGAAGTTTTTCGAGCAGCCGTGTGGATGACGATACTCTCGAACTCGTCGCGTCCACTGTCGCCGGCCAGGCATTGCCGGGCGGCGCCCAAGTTGCCGAGATCGCGCAACAGAAACCTGCCCTGGATCACACCGGGTTGCTGCCCAAGGCGGGCGACTCCTGGACCTATCGTTACATCAACGGGTGGAAGAAGGGCAGTCCGCAAACCGTCGTTGTCAGGGTCGAAGAGTCCGAGGGCGGCCGGGTGACCGACAGAATGTCGATGCGCGGAGGTCGGGGTGTGGACGAGCGGACTTACGAAGGCAAGGTGGATAGCGCCGAGCGCCCCCTTGGGGGCGATGTTCGCGTCATAGAGTTGCTGCCCTACGCGCAGGCCCTGTTGCAGGATGGATTGAAGCCCGGCCAGGAAAAGCAGTTCCCCGACATCACCCTGGAAGGGCAAACCTATCGCATCAAGGCAAAGCTCATCGGTCAGGAGAAGATCACGGTTCCGGCAGGAACATTCGATGCGATGCGGGTGGAAATCGTCGGCCAGAACACGGGAGCCGGGGTAGCCGCGGCACAGTGGAGCCTGCGTGGCGTCACGGCTTTTTCTTTTGCCCATGCGCTCTGGTTTGCCCCGGAAATACGGCGGGTAATCAAGGTCGAGCACAAGTCGAGGAGTGGCGTCAATTCGCAGCTGGGTGACGATACTCTCGAACTCGTCTCCTTCACCTTGCGTTAGGCGCCGGCCGAGCCTTTGCTGAAGGGGCGGAGCATTCGAGCACGCTGAAAGCCCGCCTGCCTGCCCGAGGCATTTTCACGAAATGATATAGGCGCCGGCCCCGGTGGACAGCAACTTGCCGTCCTCCCCGAGAAACTCCATGCGGGTGGTCGCCACGCGCGAGCCGAGGCGCAAGACCTCGGCGCGCAACTCGAAAAAATCGCTGATGCCGGGGCGCAGATAGTCGATGCGCAGATCGATGGTGCCCAGCTTGCCGAAACGGTGAAGCCGTTGTCCCGGTGCCTCGTCCATGTGCCGCGCGCCGATCGCCGTCATCACCGCCAGGCCGCCCATCGCATCCAGCCCCGCGCTGATGACGCCGCCATGGAGCCGGTTGGGGCTGCCGACCAGGTCCGGGCGCATGGCGATGCGGCCGATGGCGCGGCCCGGTTCGAGCGAGGTGATCTTCAGGCCCAGGACCTGGTTGAAGGCGATCATGTCCTCGAAAATCCTCTTCAGACCGATGACGAATTCCGGCTCGAACTTGATCGCTGTCGCTTCTGCTGCTGGCTTTTTCGTGGAGGGCATGTTGGGGGAATACTCTAGGGTGTCGCGGGTGTCTCGGGCAACATCAACTCGCGCGCCCGCGCCGCGACCTCCGGCGGAAAGGGTCGCGACTTGCGGCTTTCCGGGTCGAGGCAGACTACCGTGAAGTCGCAGACCGCGCAGACATTGCCGGTTTCGGTATTGACTAGTTCATGCCTGAAGCGCAGCACCTTGTCGCGCATTTCCAGCGTCCCGCTACGTACCGCCACGATATCGCCGGGATAGAGCTCCTTGCGGTAGCTGATGTTCTGCTGCACGGCGGCCAGGCGCAGTGCGCCGCTGCGCAGCAGCGACGGCGTCAGTCCGACCGCGGCATAGAACTGCCAGCAGGCTGCGTCGAAGAACTCCATGTAGGCGCGCACGTTGATGTGGCCCATGTGGTCGCGTTGCCACTCATGCACCGTGCCGCGTGCCGTTTCGATCATCAGCGTAGTCCCTCTTCGTGCCGCAATCCGGCTTCCGAAAGCCGTTTTCCCAATCTGCGTTACTTACTTCAGGGCATCCGCCAGATCCTTGTCGGTCACTTTCCCTGAGCGATGAAGCCACAACAGGATGGCCAACGGCTTCGGAATGTTGCGACCCGACTCGTAGCGGGAGCCGCCCGACTGGGTGACGCCATAGCGGGTCCAGAAAGCCGTCTGATTGAGGTTCTCCTTGCTGCGGATATCAGCGATATCGGAAAAATCCAGTTTCTTTTTACGAGCCATGGTGATCTCCTTTGAGGGTGGGTGAAACAGGGTATCAACAATACAGGGAAGTATGCCGGATATGAATCTTATCTGGCAGCGGCGTTGCCCTGGCCGGTTTGGTTACGGCCACTTCATTTAACGCCGCTAGAGCCGGCGTTGGCCTTCACTGAAACTTCGTCTTCGGCCAAAGCCTGGGTCGCGATCCGGGCGATGTCGCTGAGGCCGGCTGCGCTGGCCACGTCCAGTGCGCGCTGGTAAGCCGCCGCCGTGCCACCAGCGCCGACTCTCTTCTGGATGTCGCCGATCAGCAGCCAGTCGCGGGCGATCTTTTCCGGCAGCGCAAGTCTGCGGTCGATCTCGAGCGCGGCGTGCGCGGCGGGCAGGGCATTGCCGGCGTCACCGTTGGCGAGTCGCGCGGCGGCGATGAGTCGCCAGGCATTGCCGGCCTCGGCCGCCTCGTCTTTGCCCTGCAGCAGCTTCAGGGCGGCTTCGGCATGCGCTAACGCGTCCGCCGCGTGCCGGTCGGCGAGCGCTGCACGCGCTTGCAACAGGTGCAGGCTCGCGGCTTGCGGGCAGGCGCCGGCGCATTGGCCGCTGGCCGCCGCGAGACTTTGCTGCGCGGCGGCGCGGCGGTCCAGCGCCAGTTGCGCCTGGGCCTTGATCAGCAGGATGTCCAGCGTGCGGCCGGCGTCGGCGCTGCGCTCCGCCAGTTCCAGCGCCAGCAGCGCAGCTTCGGCGCGGCCCTGGGCGAGTTCGCTGCGGGCCAGATGCAAGCGGTTGCGCGCGGCGCCCGGCGTGTCGTCGATGCTGGCGTAGATCCGCGCGGCCTCGTCGAAGCGGCGTGCCGCGACGGCGTAGTCGCCGCGTCCGTAGCGTTTGGCGCCGTCGCTTTCGGCTTCCAGCGCGGCCTTGAGGCGCGGCGGCTCGGGTGGCCTGGGCGCCGCCGCACAGCCGGCGAGGATCAGCATCGCCATCAACAGAGTCTTAGCGCGCACGGCCGGCCTCCCCGCGCAAATCGCTGTCCATCTTGAGCGTTGCCGGCGCTGGTGCATCGACGAAGTTGCGGATCGGCCACGCCTGTTTTGCGCCGCTGATGATTTCGCGCACGTCCGCAGTCACGGCGCTGCCTTCGCGCAGGGCCGGCGGCACGCTGACCTCGGCTTCGGCAGCGATCTTCTCGACGTGGTCGAGCACCTGTTGCGTGCGATCGATCAGGCCGGGCAGGCGCTGGTTGGCGACCGCCAGGGTCTGACCGAGCTGGCCCAGGCCTTCCTCGGCCTTGCCCAGCACCTGGGTGGCGGCACGGCCTATGCCATCGACCTGGCGGTTGCCGTTGGCGAGCAGAGCGTTCACCGCCTCCGAACTCGCGCGCAGCTGGGCCAGGGTGCCGGGCAGGCCCTTCTCCGGATCGGCCAGCACCCCGGTGATCACCTTGATGTCCTTGAGGATGGGCACGAACTCGTCGCGCACCTGGTTGGCAAGTGCACCGAGGCCCTCGGCACGGGAGAAGGCCAGCCGCGCCTCGGCCGCGGCGAGCTGGGTCTTGTCCGGTCCCGGCACGATTTCCAGCGTAGGCGAACCGACCAGGCCTTCCTTGCGCAGTTCGACCCGTGCGTCGCGGGTGATGAAGCGCATGTGATCGGCATCGATCTCCATGATTACCACCACCTGGCCGTCATCCTTCAGGCTGACGTCGGCCACCGCGCCGACGCGAAAGCCGGCGATGCGCACGGCCTGGCCCTTGACGATGTCCTGCGCGCTGTTGGTGACGAAACTGTAGGTCGTGGTTTGGCGGAACAGGCCCTGGCGCACGACGATGGCGGCCAGCAGGGCCAGCATCGCCAGCGCGGCCACGAACAGGAAGCGGCGGGTGCCACGGCGCAGCGCGGCGGCATCGCTGTCGTATTGGGTCAGGAGTGACATGGGGCCTCCGCGGTTTCGGCGAGTTCGGCAAGTTCGGTAAGCGTCCGGCAGTCGGGCAGCTCCGGCAGCTGATGGCTGTCGAGGTCGACGAAGAGCACCGGCCGGAAAGGGTGGCGCTGATGGTAGACGGCCTCCACGGCGATCAGTGCATTCGCCTCGCGCCGCGCCAGGCCGGCGAAGAGGCGGTCGATCACCAGCAGTTCGGGCGGGCGCAGCAGGTAGCGGGCGAAGCCGACTGTCCAGCGCTCGGTGCGCTCGAGGTTCATCGGCTGTTGGCGGCCCAGCGTGGCGATGCGCTCCGCAGTCAGGCCACAGAGCTCGAGGGCGCTCTCCAGGTCGCGTTCCCAGTCGCGCGGATCATCGGGATCGCCGTCGTAGCGCAGCGCCAGCGTGAAATTTTCGGCTACCGTCATGGCGCCGAGCAAGCCGCCGCTGTCGGGCAGGACGCCGACGCCGGGGCAGCGCTCGAGCGCCTCCACCACGCGCTGCGCGATGTTCGAGTCGGCCACCACGAGGCGATGCCGGCCGCCCGCGTCGAGCGGCAGCGCCAGACGCAAACCGCCGTCATCGAACAGCGACAGCCGGCGCGCTTCGACAGTGGCGTGCAGGGCGCTCATCGCAGGGCGTAGACCAGCACGGCGAAGGCGACGTCCACCACGAAGACGGCGATCAGACCGCTGCCCACGGCCTGGATCGCAGCCCCGGAAATGGCTTGCGTCGAGCCCTTGCCGCTGCTGCCGTGGTGGCAGGCGATGATGCCGATGGCGGCACCCATGAGCGCGCTCTTGACCAGGCTCAGCAGGGCCAGCCACGGGTCGGCGAGATCGAGGAAGCGGCCGGCCGTCTCCGCCAGCGGACGGTGTTCGAGCAGCGCCGTGGCCAGCCAGCCGCTACCGATGGCAACCGCCTGGAAGCAGGCAGTGACCGCCGGCAGGGCGATGACCAGACCGAAGACGCGCGGCAGCAGCAGGTAATCGGCGGCAGGCACGCCGAGCCGGCGCAGGGTGGTGAATTCATCGTGCACGTGCATTACGGCGAGTTCGGAGGCAATCCCGGCGCTGCTGCGGGCTACCACCACCAGCGCTGAGAGCAGAGGCGCCAGTTCGAAGAAGAGGCCGAGGAAGATCATGCGCTGGGTCAGGTCGCTGTCGGCGCCGACCAGCGCGGCGAGCTGGGTGACGACCGTGGCCCCGGTCAGCATGGCCATCACGCCGATTACCGGCAGGGCGGTCACGCCAGCCGCGTAGACCTGACGCTGGAGCTGCTCACGCAGCAGCGGCCGGCGTAGTTCGCGCTGGCGGCTGGCGGCGAACCAGGCCAGCAGCAGGTAGGCGCCGAGGCGGGTGTTGGCGAAGGCGTTCACTTGCCGCCTCCGTGCGGCGCCGTCAGCGGCGGCGTCCAGCCCCAGAGGTGGGGCGAATCCGGCACATCCGGCGCAGACGGGCCGAGATCGGTCAGGCCGCCGGCAAAGCCGACGGCGGCTGCGACATCCTGCGAGCAGAGCACCGGATGCGCGTATTCCTTTGTCATGGTTTCGAGGCTGCTGGCGACAGCGACGGCGTCGCCGATCACCGAGAACTCGCGGCGCAGGTGTGAGCCGACATAGCCGGCGAGCACCTCGCCGCTGTGGATGCCGATGCCGATCTTGAGCGCCTCGATGCCTTCCGTGGCGAGTTCGAGGTTGAGCTGGTCGACGCGCAACAGCAGGTCCTGCGCGGCTTCCAGCGCGTTGCGCTGCGGCGCCGGCAGTGGCTGCGGCAGGCCGAAGGTCGCCATCAGGCCATCGCCGACGTATTTGTCGACGGCGCCGCCGCTGTTCTGGATGGCCATGCTGGCGGCCGCATGGAAGCGATTGAGCAGGCTGATCATGGCTTCGGGCGTGGACTGCGCGTTGCGCGCCGCGAAGCCGCGGATGCCGGCGAAGAGCAGGGTCACGTTCTGGCGCTGGCCGTTCTGCTCGACCTGCAGTTCGCCGCCGAGCAGGGCGCGCATTACCTGCGGGCTGACGTGGCCGGCGAACATGCTGCGCAAGGTCTGCTTTTCGCGGAAGCGGCGGGCGAAGTCCCATGCCTGCCGCGCCGTGAAGGCGAGCAGCGTCACGATGACCAGGTTCGCCACGGGCAGATAGTTGCCGTGCCAGAGCGCGAAAGTGGAACCGGCGACGAAGCCCCCGATGACCGCGACCAGCGCCAGGGTCTTGATCTTGCCGCCGCGGCCGAACCAGAGCAGCGCGCCGAGCCCGGCCAGGAACAGCGAGAGGTTTTGCGGTACACGCTCGATCAGTCCGCGTCCGAGCAGGGAGCGCAGGGCCTGGATGTGCACCACGGCGCCAGGTTCGGTGCGGCTCCCGGGCTCCCAGGCGGCCAGCGGCACCGGCAGGCGATGACGGGTTTCGGTCGGCAGCAGGTTGGCCACCACCACGGCGCGGCCCTTGACCAGGGCGCGCAGCTTCTCGGTATCGCCGGCGCGGATCCAGTCCAGCACCGTGGTCACCGGCGTGTATTCGATGGCGCCGCCGACGCTGTAGTCGATCATGCCGGTGGGCGAGCCCTCACGGCCCAGATACTTCGCCATGGCCAGGGCCAGCGGCTCCTGCTTGTCTTCGGAACGGCAGCGGGCCTGATTGACGCGGCGCACGATGCCGTCGGCGTCTTCGCAGATCGCCAGCGAAGCCACTGCTTTCTTGCCGATGGCCGCCAGCAGTCCCGGCGCGATCGGGCGCAGGCTGGTGCCGACGCCGGGCGGCTGCCCCACCACCAGCGGCGCCGCGCCTCGCAGCAGGTAGATGCCGGCGATCAGCGTGGCATCGATATCCTTGACCAGGAAGTCATAGGAGCGCACCGGCAGCGGCATCGCCAGCCCGACCACGGCCGGATGCGCGCCCGAAAGACCGGCGAAGAGGGCAGCCAGATGGGTGTGCCAGAGCGCCGTGGGCTCCGGAATCGCTTCGTAGGCGGCCTCATCGAGGCCGATGACCACGACATCCTGGGCCAGCGGCGTAGGCGCGTTGGCGCGCAGCCAGCGCGCCTGGGCGTCATAGAGCGACTGGTCGGCGAAGCGCAGGGTGCGAGTCGACATCAGCCCCCAGGACGCAGCACACACCAGCAGAAAGCCGATCAGGATATCGCGGGAGAGATGAAACATCGGTTCATTATGACATGGGCCGTAGCGGCCAACGGCGGCTCGGCAAAGCCGGCTTGCAGGCCTGGCAGCCGGGGCGCGGCTAAGGCGCGGTTGGTTTCGTCGGCACGCTGGCCGGTTGATCGGGTGACATATTTCCCCGATTCGGCAATGCCCGCAACGTTGAGGCCCTAGTGCAGGCTCTTGCCGGTGCTGAAGGTGACGCCATCGTCGACCACCGTGCGGTTCGTCTGGATTTCGACCAGTGCCGTCCTCATTGCGGGATCGCTGATCCAGTGCGCGGCATGACGGCCCAGCAGGATCTCTGCCGGTGCCATCGGCTTCGCGATGCCGAAGCCCTGGATGTAGTCGATGCCGACTTCGGCCATGGCGCGCAGGGTTGCTGCGTCCTCGACCCATTCTGCAATCGAGCGCATGCCAAGATTGCGCGACAGATCGCTGATGGCTTGCACGATTGACAGGCGCGATGGGTGGCGGGCCGCTGATTCGACGATCGCGCCGTCGATCTTGATGACATCCGCCTGGAGGTCACTGAGGTACATGAACGATGTGTAGCCGGCGCCGAAGTCGTCCAGTGCCAGTTTCACGTCCAACTCGCGCAGTCGTTCGATCACCCGCCGCGTTTGCCCGAAGTCGCGCAAGGCGACTCCTTCGGTGATCTCCGCGCAAAGGCGGCTGGCGGCACGCGGATGGGCACGCAGCATGGCATAGGCGTCGGCCATGAACTGCTCGTCATTGATCGAGGCGCCGGAGAAATTCATGGTCACAAAACGGGTGGTGGTGAGTTGTGCGAGATTGGTGTCGAGCCATTCCAGCACCTCGCGCAGCACCCATCGATCAATCACCCCGACGCGACCATGCGCCTCGGCGACCGCGATCACTCGCGCCGCGGGCATCACCGTGCCGTCCGGCGCGCGTGCCCGCAGCAGCACTTCGAAATCCAGCGCACCAAAGGGATCGCTCAGCGACATGATCGGCTGCATCGCGATGGCGAGGAATTTTGGTGCTTGTTCCGGCGTAAGACGGGCCACCAGCGCCCGTTCTTCCTCATGCTCCTGAAACGCGGGCGCATCCGCGCCGTAGGTAACGACATGACCGACAATGAAATTGCGCTTGGCCTCGCGACAGGCGCGGTCGGCGGCGGAGATCAGATCCGTCACATCAAGCCCGGCCGTGACCTCCACCGCACCGAAGGACACGCCGATACGGAAAGCCAGGTCTTGCACCCGAAACGAACTGCCGTCGATTTGATCGACCAGTTCGCGACATTTGGCCCCCGCTTCCGCCAATGACAGGCCATTAAACAGGATCAGAAACTCATCACCGCCAATGCGGCCGAGCAAATGGTCGCCCCCGAGCGACTTGACAACGCAGGCACAAAATTGACGCAGTACCTCGTCACCAGCGGTGTGCCCGAAAAGATCGTTGATGGTCTTGAAGCGATCCAGGTCCATGTAGGCCAGAGTGGCAGGCGTCTGCGGGCGGGCGGATCTGATCGCGCCGCGCAGCGCCTGCTCGATCGCGCGCCGGCTCAGCGCGCCCGTCAGCTGGTCGTGGTCGGCCAGATACATCAACTTGCGGTTGGCAGTCACGGATTCGGTGATGTCCTCGATCGATCCCTCGATCAGTCCGTCTCCGATTGAAGCCCGCACCTCGTACCACGCATCCTGGGTGATTGACTGGAAGCGCAATTGCGCACGCGGGCTTTCGGCCAGCGTCGATCTGATCGATTCCCATGTCCCGGGCTCGAAGAGCTTTTGCCAGCGGGCTTTGCCGTCCAGCGTCTGCTGGCCGAGAAGGCGACCAAGGGCCGGGTTGCCGCGCAGAATTTGCCCGGTCGCGTCGGCAGTGAAGAAAGCCACTGGAACCTGGTCATAGGTTTTCCGCAGGGCCCCCTCGGCCTCCTCGCGGCCCGATCGTTCACTGCGCATCTGCTCAGCCAGCGCGATGGCCACCAGCAGGCCCGAGCTGAGCGCGGCGGTGACGCTGTTGACGTAAGGTATCGGGCCGGGCAGACCGAACATCGCCTTGATCACTTCGGCGAAACCGGCGACCGCGGTGACCACCAGCGAGGCGGTGAACCAGAGGGCGATGCGGGACTGCGAAACCAGCAGAATGCGTGCTAACAGATAGACGATGATGCCGTAGCCGACGAAGGCGCCGATCCACAGCACGGGCAGGAAATGACGATAGGGCAGCAGCAGCGCGGCGGCGAACATCGGCAGGTAGAGCAGTTCGAGCACATTCAGCAGGGTGCGGTTGCCGACTTTGCGCAGGTCGACCTGAAACAGCCTGGTGAACAGGTAAACCGTCAGCGGAAAGTTGCTCGCAAAAATCATTTTCCGCATCCCGTCCAGCCATGCGCTGGGCACCTGATGACCAAGCCAGACCATATCCCAGCCGGTGGAATTTGCGCCAAGCCGCGCATTGACGATGAGCCAGGCGGCAAACACGACATAAAGCGGTTCGCGGTTGACCAGGGCGGCCAGCAGCATGAATACGGCAAGTACCGTCAGACCGCCTTCGAGCAGGCCCATGTCGGTCGCGAACGACCGCAGCGCCTGGTCGAAGTCAGCCGCTGTCCATGCCGTGACGGAGAGCCGGGCCGGACCGACGAAGGTGGCGCGGCAGATGATGGGAGCCCCCGACAGGTCAATGCCGGTGGTGGCGAATCCGGAATTGGCGACGGTGAATGCGCCGCTGACCGCGGAACGCGTTACCGTCCCGAGTGGCGCCAATGCCGCGCCGTGCCAGCAGGCGAGCGTCCGCGCATGGCGCGACGGGAAATACAGCAGCGGCGGTCCGACCGCGTCGGACGCCAGCACGGGCGGCGTGAACGCGAACCAGACCGGCGCTTCGGACAGCTGGGTGTCGAAGGACGTGACCGGGCGGACGCCGCGTAGCGCCTGGCGCGCTTCGGCCGGCTGCATCTGGCCGTCGTCGGGAACGAAAGCCATCGCGCCAAATGGCAGGCCGGCAGGTTCGCGGACGGCGCTATCCGATTCCCAGGCGAACAGCGCCAGCAGCATGACGCCAGCGAGAACGACTGGAATGCCGATGAATGAAAGCCGGCTGAGCCAGCGGGTGTTACGACGGAGGAAGCCTCGCAGCAGTTCGCGGGAGGTGAGCAGCAACAGGCGCCGGGTTCGTGGCCTCATTTCTCCACATCCGTCGGCGGTCGTTTGCGGCACTTCACGGCCATCCCCTCGGACTCCGCCAGCGCGTGTGTCTCAGCTTTCAGCCAAGGACAGATGCGTTTCCTCGTCTCTATCGTGATCATGGCCGGCGCCGACAGCGGCGGCAGGAGCCAATTCGATGTCCGGATGCTGCGTCCTGAAAAACAGCGAGTACCAGGGGTGGTCGCACTCGAGCCAGCGGCGCTTGGTGGCGATCAGGTCGCAGCTCATGACCCGGTGTGGAATCATGCCGACATGGGCCATGGGAATGAAGCCGCCTTCGGGGAAAACATCCTCGAACAGCAGCCAGTTGTAAAAGCGGTCCATCGGGTGTCGCGCAGTCACCACCATGCAGTCGACCCCGCTCGCTTCGCAATACAGGAACATGCTCTTCATGAGCATTGCCTTGACCACCCGGCCTTCGGCCGCCTGGGTGACTGCGAGGCGTGTCGCTTCCGCCAGCACCCTGTCCGAGAGCTCGCCGGGCAAGCGCACGGAGTGTTCGAGATCCAAGGGGTGGTTCTGGTTGGTACGAAAGCGCATGCTGCCGAGGGGTGCACCATCTAGTTTCGACAAGGCCACCAGGACACGACTGCTGCCATCCAGGTCACTGGGCTCGGGAGCGGCAAATCGCGCCGCGAGCTCCGGGACATGGCGCCCATAGGCACTGCGGCGGATTGATACGGCTTTCGCCAGTTCTGCTTCGTCACGTACGCAACGCACTACGAACGACAGGCGTTCGCGAAGGCCGGGCTGGGTTGGGGTTTTCAAGGGCATGGCAGGGAATATGCCTGTTTCCACCTTGGGTGACAAGGGAAAATACGATTTTGCAGCGCCTGTGGTCTGGAAATAACCACATTCCGATGCCAGGCGGGTGAATGACAAAGTGCCATCATCAGGGCCATCGCGCTGTTTGCGGCTTCGCCGGCAGGGGATGAAGGTCCTTTCGATTTATGGCGGAATTACCGCTGACATTCTTGATACGGAGTCGGCATCCGGCTCAGCGCCCGCAACGACTTGAACCGGCGGCGCCAATAAAAAGCCGCTCCCGAAAAGGGGGAGCGGCTCGCTGACTGGCGCCCGGATGCGGCTTTGTTAGAGGGCGGCGGCGTTTTCGGCCAGGTACTTGGCGACGCCTTCGGTCGAGGCGTTCATGCCCTTCTCGCCCTTCTGCCAGCCGGCGGGGCAGACCTCGCCGTGTTCTTCGGTGAATTGCAGGGCGTCGATCATGCGCAGCATTTCGTCGATGTTGCGCCCCAGCGGCAGGTTGTTCACCACCTGGTGCTGCACCACGCCGGCCTTGTCGATCAGGAATGAGCCGCGGAAGGCCACGCCGCCGGCTGCCTCGACGTCGTAGGCCTGGCAGATGGCGTGATTGATGTCGGCCACCAGCGGGTAACCGACCTGACCGATGCCGCCGTTGTTCACCGGCGTGTTCTTCCATGCCAGGTGCGTGAATTGGGAGTCGATCGAGCAGCCGATCACTTCGACGCCGCGCTTCTTGAATTCGTCCAGACGATGATCGAAGGCGATCAGTTCCGACGGACAGACGAAAGTGAAATCGAGCGGATAGAAAAACAGCACGACGTGCTTGCCGCGGAGGGAAGACAGCTTCAGATCCTTGATTTCATTGTTGCCGAAAACCGCGGTCGCGGTGAAGTCGGGGGCTTGTTTGCCAACGAGTACGGACATGTGGAGCTCCTTAGATAGTGATTGGGGGAAAGTCCATTTAGATAGTGGCGATTTGCCGCCATTCAAGCGGTCGGCCGCAATTCGAAGTCCGTATATTCGCCGCTGGCGGTTTCAACCATGACATTGTCGACCGCGGCGCCGCCCGGGCCGATGCGGCTCCATGCCAGCATTTCTTCGACCTGCTCGGCATGGCCGGCGATCATGGCCTCGACGCTGCCATCGCGGCGGTTCCGCACCCAGCCGTTCACGCCCAGCAGGCGCGCCTGCGCCGCCATCGCATAGCGGAAGCCGACGCCTTGAACCAGGCCGCTGATCACCAGGCGGCGAACTTGCATTACTTCACCCGCATGCCCGGCTGGGCGCCGCTGTCGGGCGAGAGCAGGAACAGGCCGGGCGACTTGCCGTCGCTGTCCGAGGCGGCCAGCACCATCCCTTCGCTGATGCCGAATTTCATCTTGCGCGGGGCGAGATTGGCCACCATCACCGTGAGCCGCCCGACCAGTTGCGCCGGATCGTAGGCCGACTTGATGCCGGCGAATACGTTGCGTGTCTCACCCTCGCCGAGATCGAGCGTGAGGCGGATCAGCTTGTCGGCGCCTTCGACATGCTGTGCGTCGGCGATGCGGGCGATGCGCAGGTCGACCTTGCTGAAATCGTCGATCGAGATAGTCGGTTCCACGGGGCTGGTCTGCGCTTGCACGATGTCCTCGCTGTGTTGTTGGTGCTGGGCGTGACGCTGCGGCGAATGCGGCTCGGCAACAGTTATGCGCAGCGGTATCCCCGGGGACGGCGCTGGCGCTGCGGCGGTCGGCTCCAGCGACTCGCGGTTGGCGGCGATCAGTGAGTCGATCTGCTTCGCGTCGATGCGCTGCATCAGGTGCTCGTAGTCGCTGATCGGGTGGGCGATCGGCAACAGATGTCCGGCATCGGCCCAGTGCAGCGGGGCGACATTGAGGAATTCCTCGGCGCGTTGCGCCAGCTTGGGCAGCACCGGCTTCAGATAGATCGTCAACAGGCGGAAGGCGTTGATCAGCAGCGAGCACACCTCGTGCAATTTGGCTTCCTGGCCTTCCTGCTTGGCCAGCACCCAGGGCTGATTCTTGTCCACATACTGATTGATCCGGTCGGCCAGCGCCATCACGCAGCGCATGCCGCGGGCGTAGTCGCGCACCTCGTAATACCCGGCGATTTCATCCGCAGCCTCCATCAATCCCGGCAATTCCGCTTTGAATCGGGCGCTGACGTGCTCCCGCTGCAGCTTGCCATCAAAACGTTTCGCGATGAATCCCGCCGCGCGGCTGGCGATGTTGATGTACTTGCCGATCAGGTCGGAATTGACGCGCTGGGTGAAGTCCTCGAGATTGAGGTCGATGTCTTCCATGCTGCCGTTGAGCTTGGCGGCGAAGTAGTAGCGCAGCCATTCCGGATTGAGCCCCTGCGTCAGGTAGGACTCGGCGGTGATGAAGGTGCCGCGCGACTTCGACATCTTGGCGCCGTCGACGGTCAGGAAGCCGTGGGCGAAGACTTTGGTCGGCGTCCGGTAGCCGGCATGCGCCAGTTCCGCCGGCCAGAACAGGGCGTGGAAATAGAGGATATCCTTGCCGATGAAGTGGTACAGCTCGGCCGTCGAATCCTTGCCCCAGAACTCGTCGAAATCGAGCCCCTTCTTGTCGCAGAAGTTCTTGAACGAGCCCATGTAGCCGATCGGCGCGTCGAGCCAGACGTAGAAGTACTTGCCGGTACTTTTCCCGTTGTCGCCGGGGATCTCGAAGCCGAAGTAGGGGGCATCGCGCGAGATGTCCCAGTCGGTGAGCTTGCTTTCGCCGGGCGCGCCCAGCCATTCCTGCAGCTTGTTGGCGGCCTCCGGTTGCAGGCGTTCTTCCTGCTGCGTCCACTGCCGCAGGAAGTCCTGGCAGCGCGGATCGGAGAGCTTGAAGAAGTAGTGGTCGGAGGACTTCAGCACCGGTGGTGCGCCCGACACCGCCGAGTAGGGATTCTTCAGGTCGGTCGGCGCATAGGCCGCGCCGCAGGATTCGCAGGCGTCGCCGTACTGGTCCTTGGCGCCGCACTTCGGGCACTCGCCCTTGATGAAGCGGTCGGGCAGGAACATCAGCTTGACCGGATCGTAGTACTGCTCGATCGAGCGGATCTCGATCAGGCCGGCGGCCTTGAGCTTGGCGAAGATGTCTTCGGAATAGTGGCGCGTTTCGTCCGAATGGGTGGTGTAGTAATTGTCGAAGGCGACATGGAAGCCGGCGAAATCGCGGGAATGTTCGGCGTGCACCCGCTCGATCAGTTGCTCCGGCGTGATGCCTTCCTTTTCCGCGCGCAGCATGATCGGCGTGCCGTGGGTGTCGTCGGCGCAGACGAACCAGCATTCGTGGCCGCGCATTTTCTGGAAGCGGGTCCAGATATCGGTCTGGATGTACTCGACCAGATGGCCGAGATGGATCGCGCCGTTGGCATACGGCAGGGCGGCGGTAAGGAGGATCTTGCGGGTCATGACACGGTCTTTCCGGGTGCTGGCGGCGGCGGCCGCATCTCAAGGGGTGCATTGTACCGGGGCGGGGTGGTTGCCGGGCTTAAGCCGCCGTGTCGCCAGCGCCGACTCCTGGGCATGCGGTCGCTCGACGGCCGTTGCCGGGGCGAGACCCGGCATCTCCGTAGCGAGGGAAGCCCAAGAGTCGGCGCTGACGGTACGGCGCCGCGTCTTGGTTTCGTATGCACCGAGTCACCTCATGTGCATGGAGCTTTCCTTGTCGATAATCGATCGCCCGGCCGGTCAAATGTGGCGGATTGGGGCGTCAATAGAATGAGAGAACCATGGAGTCAAGCCACGGTTGCCGGGCTATTGCAGGACTGGAATACGAAGTCCAATCAACGCTTCAGTTCCCGATAGAAGTTCTCATGGGTGCCAACCAGCAGCAGCAATCGGGTAGCGGGGTCATATTCGTAGGCAAGCAGGAAAAGTTTCCCCACGCACTGAAACTTATAGACGAAAATGCCGGCCAAATCACCTCTCTTCGCTTCGCCCTGGGTGGGGTCGGCAACGATGGCGGCGACTGCGTCATCCACATCGGCTTTTTGATTCGGATGCAGCCGCTTGTAGGCGCGGTGGAAGCCGCTTCCCTGAAATACTTCAACCACGCTTCGCCCTGCGGCCTTCCGGCACAAATGGCGTCGCGTCTTTGCGGCCTTCTGCCCGGACAATCAGCAACTCGCGGACAAAGTCGACCGGCAAGTCGGGGTTATCCAGCGCCGCTTTGCCGATCTTGGCCCAAAACTCTATTTGACCCGCAATGGTGCGGCATTCCGCTTCGGCGTGAGACTTGGCGTCTGCGTACAACAGTTCATCGATGCGAACGGGCATGCCCATAATCTTCTCCTGCTACAAATTGCTACATTTGTAGTCTAGCTTCTCCGGCGCGCCGAATCAATGGGCGCCTATCTTCAGCTTCGAATTGATGTTCGTAACGGCCCGACACGCGCCATCTCCCTTTGAAGGGAAAACCCAAAGAGTCGGCGCTGACGGTACGGCGCCGCGTCTCGTGGTTTCGTATGCATCGAATCACCTATTGTGCATGGGGTCTTCCTTGCCGATAATCGATCGCCCGGCCGGTCATATGTCCTATGTGGCGGATTGTGGCGCCGATAAAATGGGTTCTCACCGATGGATATCGACGGCCCCGTCGGGGCCGTGAAAGGGGTTGCAGGATGGATGTGATTGATTGGTTTGTGCCACCGGCGGTCCGCGATGACCCTCGCAGCAACACGCGTCACCGGGGCATCGCGAAATCCCTGCTGACCATTTCGCTGGTCGTCTCGCTGATGCTGCTTGGCGTCGTCATCGTGCGCGGGCATCTCCCGGCGGTCGAATATGCCTTGTTCGCGGCCGGCATTTTCACTCCGGTGCTTGGCGCGCTGCTGATTCGCGCCACGGCAGACATCACCTTGGGGCTGGTGGTGGCCAACTTCGGCGGCGTCCTGATCATCGGGGTATGGGCGTTCCTGACCGGCGGCATCAACTCGATCGCGCTGCCGGGGTTTCTCGCCAACCTTGCCATGCAGAGCACCTTCGGCAACGTCGCCATCCTCCTGGTCACGGGAGCGGCGCTGGCGGCGGCGCTGCTGTTCCTCTATCTGGCGACGACGATGGGCTGGGTTCCCGTGAGTTTCATCGCCGTAGCGGACGAGCCGGGCATGATGCTGACTTCGATGCTGGGTTCCGCCGGGATGGTGGTCCTGGCGGGGGTTGTCGTCGCGCGCGATCGCGCGCGGGTCAAGGCGCATCTGCGCCAGGCGCAGCACGCGGCGGAGCAATCGAGCCGGGCCAAGGCGGTGTTTCTGCGGTCGATGAGTCATGAGTTCCGCGCGCCCCTGGAAGCGATCCGCGACCTTGCCGAGCGGATGGGCGCCGACCGGGAACATCCGTTGAGCGACGTGCAACAGAATGGCGCCAGGAACATCCTGGCGGCCGGGCTGCACCTCGGCGACCTGCTGACGCAGGTACTGGAAATGAGCCGCGCCGAGACAAGCGAACTGTCGCTGAAGATCGAGCCCGTGGTCATGGAACGAGTGGTCGCGCCCTGTCTGTCGATCATCGAGCTGGAAGCGCAAAAAAACAGTGTCAGGCTGGTCAATGACTGCGGCGCCCACGCCGGTTCGGCGGTGTGGGCCGACCGGGTTCAGGTCAAGGAGGCGCTGCTGAATCTGCTGTCCAATGCCGTCAAGTTCAATCGCGTCGGCGGGACGGTGACGGTCTCGTGCCAGCCGGCAGGCGCCGCGTACCTGCGCATCCTCGTCGCCGATACCGGGGTCGGCATCGCGCGGGAAAGACAGCATCAACTGTTCGATCCGTTTTCGCGTCTGGGGCTGGAAGAGGGGGCGATTCAGGGCGTCGGTCTCGGACTCGTGACGGCGAAACGGCTGATCGAAAGGATGCGGGGCCGAATCGGCTTCGAGTCGATTGAGGGTCTCGGCAGCACCTTCTGGGTGGAACTGCCGCTGGCCGAGGCCGACGCAGCGCCCGGCTGATCCGAATCGCCGTAGCCCCAGCGCCGACTTCCGGGTTCCGCGCCGTTGCGAAGACCGGACTGCGACTCCGGGCGCGATAACAAATCAGCCGAACCTAATATATAATCCCGACTAGTTCACTCGGGTATGGCGTGACGGTTCCGGGTGATAATCCGCCGCTCGCGAATTCCTCCCCTACTCTTCGTCATCATCAAAGGCCTTTCATGTCCATCAACGAACAAACCATTCAGGCTGCACTCAAGACCGTGGTCGATGCCAACACCGGCAAGGATCTGGTCAGCAGTCGCAGTGCCAAGAACATCAAGATCACGGGCAGTGATGTCTCGCTCGACGTCGAACTCGGCTACCCGGCGAAGAGCCAGATCGAAGGCTTGCGCGCGGCAGTCATCGCGCAGCTGAAGACCATCCCCGGCATCGGCAATATCAGCGCCAACGTCTATTCGAAGGTGGTCACGCATGAGGTGCAGAAGGGCGTCAAGCTGATTCCGGGCGTCAAGAACATTATCGCGGTCGCCAGCGGCAAGGGCGGCGTCGGCAAGTCGACCACGGCGGTCAATCTGGCGCTGGCACTGTCAGCCGAAGGCGCCACGGTGGGCCTGCTCGATGCCGATATCTATGGGCCCTCGCTGCCGCAGATGCTGGGCATCGCCAGCGGGCGCCCCGAGTCGGCCGACGGCAAGGGCCTCGAACCGATGGATGCGCACGGCATCCAGGCGATGTCGATCGGCTTCCTGATCGACCCCGAGCAGCCCATGGTCTGGCGCGGCCCGATGGTGACCCAGGCCCTGACCCAGCTGCTGACCGAGACGCGCTGGCGCGACGTCGATTACCTGGTGATCGACATGCCGCCCGGCACCGGCGACATCCAGCTGACGCTGGCGCAACAGGTGCCGGTGACCGGTGCCATCATCGTCACCACGCCGCAGGACATCGCACTGCTGGACGCGCGCAAGGGCCTCAAGATGTTCGAGAAGGTCGGCATTCCGATCCTCGGCATCGTCGAGAACATGAGCGTCCACATCTGTTCCAAGTGCGGCCACGCCGAACCCATTTTCGGCTCCGGCGGCGGCGACAAGATGGCCAAGGACTACGCGGTGGAAATGCTCGGCGCCCTGCCGCTCGACATGGCGATCCGCATGCAGATGGACGATGGCAAGCCGACCGTCGAGGCCGATCCGGAAGGACCGGCAACGCAGATCTACAAGACCATCGCGCGCCGCATTGCGGTGAAGATCGCGGAGCGGGCCAAGGACCACACCAGCAAGTTCCCCAGCATCAAGGTGGTGAACACCTAGTCAATAGGCGGCTCTGACTTCGTCTTCGACCAGGGTTTTCAACTGCTCGTAGCCCCAGGTGGGGAGCGGCTTGCCGTTCACGAAGAACTCTGGCGTCGCCTTGACGTTGAGCGTCCTGGCGTCGGCCAGGTCTTGCTGGATCATGTTCGCGATTTCGGGCAACTCCATCTCGGCCTTGAGTCTTGCAAGGTCGAGGCCGACGTTGCCGATATGGTTCCAGACCAGTTCAGGCCGCGCCTGATGTTGCGCCACCCAATAGGATTGGGCGGCGAATACGGCGTCCAGGGTTTCCCAAAACTTGCCCTGTTTCTCGGCCGCCGCGAGCATTTTCAGTACGACATCGGAACCCTGATGAAGCGGCGTATAGCGGGCGTAGAGGCGGATCTTGTTGGGATATTTCGCCATCAACTCCTTGACCATCGGATAAAATTCCTTGCAGGTTTCGCAGGCGGGATCGAAGAACTCGACGATCTCGACCTTGGCCGCCGGATGCCCGTAGCCGGGCGAATAGGGCCGCACGTAAGTTGACTTGTCGCGCTGGTACGCCTGGCCTGCCGCGTCGGCTTTTTGACTCCTGTAGACAAAGGCTCCGACCATGAACGCGAGGACCAGGAAAATCGCGGAAATGATGAGCAAATTTTTCTGCTTCACGGTGAACTCCTTCTATAGGCCAGAATCAGCAGCGCAGTGATCAGCAGGAACGCCAGCGCCGAAAGCAGGGGAATGGTCACGAAGCCGAACCAGTTGATGTGAAATTCCGTGCAGGGCACGCCCTGGGTGCAGGGCTTCAGGTCCTCGGGGATATAGCCGCCGACCAGCAGCGTGTGAAACCCCGCCACCAGCGTGCCGACGGCCGTCAGGGGTATCACCGCGCGCACGATGTTGCGGTCGAACGGCAGCAGTGCGACGGGCAGGATCAGTACCAGCGGATACATGCAAATGCGCTGGTACCAGCACAGGATGCAGGGCGCGTAACCCATGACCTCGCTGAAAAACAGGCTGCCGAGCATGGAAACCATCGCCAGCAGCCAGCAAAGGAAGACCAGCGTCCAACTGAATGGGTCTTGCGCTCTGTCGGAGGAATTCATCAGCAATACTCTGTGCCGGAAAATGTTCATTTTACCGCTGCCCGCCGCCGGAGAATGAGCTGCGGCAGGGCCAGCCCCGGTGGCTAGCCGGGTTTCGACGGGCGGGGCGGCAGATGGGTGGCGACCGTCAGCAGCAGATGCTGCATGGCGGCCTCGTCCAGTGCGCTGCCGAGGGCGAAGCGCAGCCGGCTGGTGCCCTCCGGCACCGTCGGCGGGCGGATCGCAACCGCAAGAACTCCGGCATCTTCCAGCCGCTGCGCGGCAGCCAGCGCGTCTTCCTCGCTGCCGATCACGGCGGGAATGATCTGCGTGCTCGAACCCAGCGTGTCGTAGTTGCGCAGCGACAGCACATCGCGCAGGCGCTGCGAGTTCTGCGCCAGTCGCGCCCGCTCCTGGTCCATGTCGGGCACCAGATCGAGCGCCGCATCGACGGCGCCGAGTACGGCCGGCGGCAGCGCGGTGGTGTAGATGAAGCCGGGGCAGCAATTCACCAGCCAGTCGATCAGCGCCCGCGAGCCGGCGACGTAGGCGCCGAAGGCGCCGAAGGCCTTGCCCAGCGTGCCCATCACGACATCCACGCCACCACCGCATTCAGCAGCCAGTCCCCGTCCCTGTGGCCCCAGTACGCCAGTGGCATGGGCCTCGTCGACATACAGAGTCGCGCCGTGGCGTTCGGCCAGTTGCACCAGCGCCGGCAGATCGGCGCGGTCGCCATCCATGCTGAATACGGATTCGGTGAGGATCAGCTTGCGACCCGTATTCTGCTGAAGCAAATGATCGAGCTGATCGAGATCCTTGTGGCGGAAGACCTGCGTCTTCGCCCGGGCCACACGGCAGCCATGCACGATGCTGGCGTGATTGAGCTCGTCGCTGAAAATCGCCGTCTCACCAGCGCCGACCCCGGGGATACCGCTTCGCATAACTGTTGCCAGCGCCGGGATCACCGTGGCGTTGGCCTGGAAGCCGCTGGAGAACAGCAGAGCCGCCTCGCAGCGCTTGAAGGCCGCCAGCTTTTGTTCGACCGCCAGGGTGATGTCGCGCGTGCCGGTGACGAGGCGCGAGGCTGGCGCTCCGGCGCCGTGGCGCTGCGCCCATTCCGCGGCGCGCGCCTTCACCAGCGGATGCTGGCTCAAGCCCAGATAGTCGTTCGACGAGGCGTCGATCAGCGCGCGGCCGTCGACATCGTGCAAGGCGCCGTTCTGCCAATGCCACGGCCGCAGACGGCGCAGGCGCTTGGCCTCGCTCAGCGCGGCGAGACGCGCCTTCAGTATTGTGTCCAGGCCGGCATCCATTTCAGAGCTTCCGCGCGTTCCGTCAGCACTTGGCTTACGGCAGCGGTGAGGGTCGCGAGTTCCCCGGTGCTGATGATGAAGGGCGGCATCAGATACACCACGCTGCCAAAGGGGCGCACCCAGACGCCGAGTTCGGCGAAGCGCCGGCGCAAGCGCTTGAGATCGATGGCGCCAGCCAGTTCAACCGCGCCGATGGCGCCCTTGACGCGCACGTCGGCGACGCCGGCAAGCTCGCGGCAGGGCGCGAGTTGTTCACGCAACTGCGCCTCGATCGCCGCCACCTGCGCCAGCCGCGGCGAATTGTGAACGGGCTCGAACAGGTCGAGCGAGGCGTTCGCCGCGGCACAGGCCAGCGGGTTGGCCATGTAGGTCGGGCCGTGCATCAGTGCGGCCGCCGGATCGTCGGAGAGGAAGGCCTCGAACACATGGCGGCGCGCCACGGTGGCCGCCAGCGGCAGGGTGCCGCCGGTCAGCGCCTTGGACAGGCAGACAATGTCGGGGATCACGCCGGCTTCCTCGCAGGCAAACATGCGGCCTGTGCGGCCGAAGCCGGTCATGATTTCATCGGCGATCAGCAGCACCTGGTGCCGGGCGCAGGCTTTGGCGACAAACGCCAGCGTCGGCGCATCGTGCATCTTCATGCCGCCGGCGCCCTGCACCAGCGGCTCGATGATGACGGCGGCCAGCCGGTCGCGATGGGTTTCCAGCAGCAGGTCGAAGGCGCGGCGCAGGTTCTCGTCGGTCGGCAGTTCGGCCATCAGCTGGTCGGGCATGGTGCCGGCGAACAGCGCGTGCATGCCCTCTTCGGGGTCGCACAGCGCCATGGTGGCGAAGGTGTCGCCGTGATAGGCGTGGCGGAAATAGACGATGCGCTGTTTCTCCGCCTGGCCCCGGTTGCGCCAGTACTGGATCGCCATCTTGAGCGCCACTTCCACGGCCACCGAGCCGGACTCGGTGAAGAAGATCCGCTCCAGGTCGCCCGGCAGCAGCGCGGCCAGGCGTTGCGCCAGCCTCAGCGCCGGCTCATGCACCAGGCCGGCGAACATGACGTGCGGCAGGGTCGCCAACTGCTGCTCGACGGCGGCGCGGATGTGCGGGTGGTTGTAGCCGTGGCAGGCGGTCCACCATGAGGAAATGCCGTCGATCAGTTCGCGGCCGTCGGCCAGGCGGATGCGCGTGCCCTGCGTCGCCACCACCGCCAGCGGTGGCGCGGCGGTGGCCATCTGGGTATAGGGCAGCCAGATGTGGGGCAGGCCCTCGGTGAGCCAGTCGCGGGTTTCGGGCATGGGCGGGAACCGGCTGGCTGTCGCGGCTAGAATGCGCGCCAGCAGCAGCAAAAAGGAGAAGCAGGGTGAAGGCGCATTTTATCACCGGCACCGGTACCGACATCGGCAAGACCTGGCTGGCCTGCGCCCTGCTGCGGCACTGGCGTGCGGAAGGCCGGCAGCCGGCGGCGATCAAGCCGGTGCTGTCCGGCTTCGATCCGCTGCGACCGCAGGCGAGCGACGCCGGGGCCTTGCTGACGGCCTTGGGCCGCGAGGCGAGCAATGCCGAACTCGATGCCATCGCGCCGTGGCGCTTCGCTGCCCCGCTGTCGCCGGACATGGCGGCGGCGCGCGAAGGGCGCCGGATCGATTTCCAACAACTGGTGGGGTTTACGCGGCGTGCCGCCAGCGCCGACTCGTGCGCGACCCTGGTCGAAGGCGTCGGCGGCGTCATGGCACCGCTCGACGCGACGCATACGGTGCGCGACTGGATCGCCGCCAGCGGCCTGCCCTGCGTGCTGGTAGCCGGCAGCTATCTGGGCAGCCTGAGCCATACCCTGACGGCGCTGGAAGCCCTGCAAAGAGTCGGCGCCGGCGTCACGGCGATAGCGGTCAACGAATCACCGGGATCGACCGTCTCGCTCGACGCCACGCTGGAGACCCTGTCGCGCCACGCGCATGACATCCCGCTGGTGGGCATCGAGCGGGCCGGCCCGCAGGCCGGGATGACCCGGCTGGCCGGGCTACTGTGCCCAAACCCTTTCAGGCCGTATACTGCGCCCCCTTGAGTCCTATTTCCGGATGAACCATGACCATCAAGTGTGACAAGTGGATCCGCCGCATGGCGGCCCAGCATGGAATGATCGAACCCTTCGAGCCCGACATGGTGCGCGAGGTCGACGGCCGCAAGATCGTCTCCTACGGCACCTCGAGCTACGGCTACGATATTCGCTGCTCGCGCGAGTTCCGGGTGTTTACCAACATCTACTCGACCATCGTCGACCCGAAGAATTTCGATCCGAATTCCTTTGTCGAAATGGACGGCGACCATTGCGTCATCCCGCCCAACTCATTCGCCCTGGCGCGCACTCTTGAATATTTCCGAATTCCGCGCAACGTGCTCACCGTGTGCCTCGGCAAGAGCACCTACGCGCGCTGCGGCATCATCGTCAATGTGACGCCCTTCGAGCCCGAGTGGGAAGGCTATGTGACACTGGAGTTCTCCAACACGACGCCGTTGCCGGCCAAGATCTATGCCGGTGAAGGCTGCGCCCAGGTGTTGTTCTTCGAAGCCGACGAAGTCTGCGAGACCTCGTACAAGGATCGCGGCGGCAAGTACCAGGGTCAGGTCGGCGTTACACTGCCAAAAATCTAGAAATCTTAGCCACAGAGGACACAGAGATCACAGAGAAGGAGAGAACCGGGTTTTCTCTGTGTCCTCTGTGATCTCTGTGGCTAAATGTCTTTAGGGGTTATCCATGCGCTTCCATTTCCCGATCATCATCATCGACGAGGACTTCCGTTCCGAAAATGCTTCGGGTCTCGGCATTCGCGCGCTGGCCGAGGCGATCAAGGAAGAGGGCATGGATGTGCTGGGCGTTACCAGCTACGGCGACCTGAGCTCGTTTGCCCAGCAGCAGAGCCGGGCGTCGGCCTTCATCCTGTCGATCGACGACGAGGAACTGGCCAACCGGGAAAAGGAAACCATCGCCGAACTGCGCGCCTTTGTCGAAGAAATCCGCTACAAGAACGCCGAAATCCCGATCTTCCTGCATGGCGAGACGCGCACCAGCCGTCACATCCCGAATGACATCCTGCGCGAGCTGCACGGTTTCATCCACATGTTCGAGGACACGCCGGAATTCATCGCCCGCCACGTGGTGCGCGAGGCAAAAACCTATCTGGATTCGCTGCCGCCGCCCTTCTTCCGCGCGCTGGTGCACTACGCCGCGGATGGGTCGTATTCATGGCACTGCCCCGGCCACTCGGGCGGCGTGGCTTTCTTGAAGAGCCCGGTGGGCCAGATGTTCCACCAGTTCTTCGGTGAGAACATGCTGCGCGCCGATGTCTGCAACGCCGTCGAGGAACTCGGCCAGTTGCTCGACCATACCGGCCCGGTGGCGGCGTCCGAGCGTAATGCGGCGCGCATTTTCAATTGCGATCACCTGTTCTTCGTCACCAACGGCACCTCGACCTCGAACAAGATCGTCTGGCACTCCACGGTGGCGCCGGGGGACATCGTGGTGGTGGATCGCAACTGCCACAAGTCGATCCTCCACGCCATCATGATGACCGGCGCGATCCCGGTGTTCCTGATGCCGACGCGCAACAACTACGGCATCATCGGGCCGATTCCGAAAGAGGAATTCCGCTGGAAGAACATCCAGAAGAAGATCGCCGCTCACCCATTCGCCACCGACAAGAACGCCAAGCCGCGCGTGCTGACCATTACCCAGAGCACCTACGACGGCATTCTCTACAACGTCGAGGAAATCAAGGAGATGCTCGACGGCAAGATCGACACCCTGCACTTCGACGAGGCCTGGCTGCCGCACGCCGCCTTCCACGATTTCTACGGCGACTACCACGCGATCGGCGCCGACCGGCCGCGCTGCAAGGAATCCATGATTTTTTCGACGCAGTCCACGCACAAACTGCTGGCAGGATTGTCGCAGGCCTCGCAGATCCTGGTGCAGGACGCAGAGAACAACAAGCTCGACCGCGACGTCTTCAACGAAGCTTATCTGATGCACACCTCGACCTCGCCGCAATACTCGATCATCGCCTCCTGCGATGTCGCCGCGGCGATGATGGAGGAGCCGGGGGGCAGGGCGCTGGTCGAGGAGTCGATCGCCGAGGCGCTGGATTTCCGCCGCGCCATGCGCAAGGTGGACAAGGAATGGGGCGCCGACTGGTGGTTCAAGGTCTGGGGCCCGGACGACCTTTCCGAGGAAGGCATCGAGGAGCGCGACGCCTGGATGCTCAAGCCCGGTGCGCGCTGGCACGGCTTCGGCAAGCTGGCCAAGGGCTTCAACCTGCTCGACCCGATCAAGGCCACCGTCATCACGCCCGGACTCGACGTCGATGGGGCCTTTTCCGATGAGCTCGGCATTCCCGCCGCGATCGTCACCAAGTACCTCGCCGAACACGGCGTGATCGTCGAGAAGTGCGGCCTCTATTCCTTCTTCATCATGTTCACCATCGGCATCACCAAGGGCCGCTGGAACACCCTGGTCACCGCCCTGCAGCAGTTCAAGGACGACTACGACCGGAACCATCCGCTATGGAAGGTGCTGCCCGAGTTCGTGATCAAGTATCCGCGTTACGAGCGTGTCGGCCTCAAGGATTTATGCACCCAGATCCATGAGGTGTACAAGGCGAGGGACATCGCCCGCCTGACCACCAAGATGTATTTGTCCAATATGGTGCCGGCCATGCGCCCGGCCGACGCTTTTGCCAAGATGGCGCATCGCGAAATCGACCGCGTTTCCATCGACAAGCTCGAAAATCGCGTCACCGCGGTACTGCTGACGCCTTATCCGCCGGGAATTCCGCTGCTGATTCCGGGCGAGCGCTTCAATGCCACGATCGTCCGCTACCTGAAGTTCGCCCGCGAGTTCAACGAAAAGTTCCCCGGTTTCGAGACCGACATTCACGGCCTGGTGAAGGACGCCAGCAACGGCGCGGTGCGCTATTACGTGGACTGCGTCGCCAACTGACGCGTACGCCCGCGGTTGCCGCCAAAGAGAAGGGCGCCCAGGGGCGCCCTTCTCTTTGGCGGCAGTGGCGCATCACATGTGCAGCGAGCCCATCACGCCAAAAGCCACGCCGATGCCGGCCGCGGCGAAGACACCGTAGAGCAGCCAGGTCTTGCGCGTCAGCAGCGCAATGGCGGAGAGCGCAATGGATACCTGCAGCAGCGTGGTCGACAGTGCCCAGCGGCCATGGACGTGCATTTCCATTTCGCTCTTTTTGTCGGCCTCCCTGGCGGCCACCTCGAGCTTCTCGGCATCGGCCTTGATGTCGTTTTTTTCCTTCTTGTAGCGCTCGATTTCCTGCTTGAAGCGTTCGCGCTCCTCGCCACGGGTCAGCGTCACGGACAACTCCGCCAGGTTCTGCTTGTTGCTCTTGGCCTGGTAGTAGTTCCACTGGTTGGAGGCCGCCGTCTTCTGGATCGCGGCCTCGTTCTTGTAGAGCAGAGCCGCGTTCTGGGTGTGCCCGGCCTCGTAGCCGCCAAGCGCACCCAGCGTGGAAAGAATGGCCGTGGTGACGGCGATCCTGGCAACGAAACTGTCGCCATCGTCATGGCCGCCGCGATGCGCGGCGTGCTCGACGGCGTGGTCGTGGGGACCGTGTACGTGAAAGTGTCCGCCGGACATGGTGCTTCTCCTCAGCTTCTCTGGTAAGTGACAAACGCATAGCCGAAGCCGGCTGCGTCATGATGTGTTTCACGCGCGGTTTCCTGCCATTGGCCGCGGTCGAAGGCGGGGAAATGGGTATCGCCCTCGAAGGCGGCGTCGATCTCGGTCAGCTGCAAGCGGTCCGCCAGCGGCAGGGCTGCCGCGTAGAGTTCCGCGCCGCCGATGACGAAGGCCTCGTCGCTCTCCGCAGCAGAGAGAGCTGCAGGCAGGGATGCGGCAACCGTGGCGCCGGCGGCGTGGTAGGCGGCATCGCGCGTGACGACGATGTTGTGGCGACCCGGCAGCGGGCGGAAACTGGCAGGCAGCGACTCCCAGGTTTTGCGCCCCATGATCACCGCGTGGCCCAGCGTCAGCGCCTTGAAGTGCTTGAGGTCCGCCGCCAGGCGCCAGGGCAGGCGGTTGTCGATGCCGATCACCCCATTTCTGGCGACGGCGGCGATCAGCGTGAGAATGGGTTTTGGCATCGGGCGGCGATTATAGCCGCTGGTAAAGGTCGGCATACTGCCGGGCCGCTTCCTCCCAGCTCGAATCGCGCTCCATGCCATTCTTCTGCAACTGGCGCCAGCGTTTGGGGTGCCGCCAGGCCGTGGTCGCGCGGTGCAAGGCCTGCAACAGAGCGTCTGCGGTAGCCGGCACGAAGACAAAGCCGTTGCCATGCGTGGCGTCGGCGGCATCGATCACGGTATCGGCCAGGCCGCCCGTGGCGCGCACCACCGGGGGGGTGCCGTAGCGCAGGCTGTAGAGCTGGTTGAGGCCGCAGGGCTCGAAGCGCGAAGGCATGACGAAAATATCGGCCGCCGCCTCGATGCGATGGGCCAGTGCCTCGTCGAAGCCGATGGTCACCGCGCATTGACCGCGATGCTTGCGCGCCAGTGCGGTCCAGGCCTGCTGCAGCTCTGGCGTGCCGCTGCCGAGAACGACGAGTTGCGCCGGCAGCTCGAGCGCCTGCGGGGCCGCTTCCAGCAGCAGATCGAGCCCCTTTTGCTCGGTCAGGCGGCTGACCACGCCCAGCAGTGGAATATCCCCGCGTTGCTTCAGGCCGAGTTGCGTTTGCAGTTCAGCCTTGTTGGTCGCCTTGCCATCCAGACGATGGGCGCTGTAGCTTCGGTAGAGGTGATGATCCGTGGCCGGGTTCCAGATCCTGGTGTCGATGCCATTGAGAATGCCGCACAGCCGCTCGCCACGATGGCGCAACAAGCCGGCCATGCCCATGCCTTCGGCCTCGGTCTGGATTTCCCGGGCGTAGCTCGGGCTCACCGTGTTGATGGCGTCGGCATGCTGCAGCCCGCCCTTGAGAAAAGACAGGTATCCGTAATACTCGACACCATCGATATGCCAGGCCTCATCCGGCAGGCCCAGTTCGAACAGGGAAGCATGGTCGAACAATCCCTGAAAGGCCAGGTTGTGCAGGGTGAACAGCGACTTTGCCCGTTGTCCCGGCAGGTAGTGCAGATAGCTTGCGGCGAGTCCGGTTTGCCAGTCATTGCAATGGACGATATCGGGCCGCCAGTCAAGCGTGCTCGCCTCCGAGCCGAGCCAGGCGGCAACGCGCGACAGCAGCCCGAAGCGCAGGTGATTGTCGAGCCAGTCGCGTCCCTCGGGCCCGAGATACGGGTTCCCCGGGCGATGGAAGTAGTGCGGGTAGTCGAGCAGCAGCAGGGGCGTGCCATCGGGCGAGAGCGCTTGCCGCAGTGTCGGGATGGGAAACAGGCCGCCGAGCCCGCGGGGCTGCGCGATTTCCTCGGCGCCGGGGAAATGCTCCAGCAGTGCGGGGTAGGCGGGTACCAGTACCCGCGCGTCCACGCCGTGGGCGCGCAGTGCGGCAGGCAGTGCGCCGCCGACCTCGCCAAGACCGCCGGTCTTGACCCAGGGTGCCAGTTCCGAAATGACGAAAAGCACTTTCATAAACCTGAAAACCTCAATTAGCCACAGAGGGCACAGAGTTCACAGAGAAAACCAAAAGCAGGCGCCTCTAGGCGACAAACACTTGCAGGACGTTGCCACCTCACTGGCTGGGTGCAGAGTCGCGTCGTTGAAACGTGCTCTATCTCTGTGTCCTCTGTGATCTCTGTGGCTGGAAGTTCGGTTCATGGCTTGATTTCTTGCTCAGTGGCCGCGGCAGGCGGCAACCAGTCCGGCCGTGGAACTGTCCAGATGCTCGCCCGGCGCCGTGCCGGCGATCACCGGCAGCAGGCGGCTGGCAAGTTGCTTGCCATATTCGACGCCCCACTGGTCGAAGGGGTTGATGTCCCAGATCACGCTCTCGACGAAGACCTTGTGTTCGTAGAGCGCCAGCAGTGCGCCGAGGGTGAACGGATCAAGGCGCGGCAACAACAATGTGGTCGAAGGCTGGTTGCCCGGGAAGCTGCGGTAGGGGGCGAGCAACGCCACCTGCTCGGCCGCCATGCCGCTGGCGGCGAGTTCGGCCGTGGTTTCGGCCAGCGTCCTGCCGCGCATCAGGGCTTCACTCTGGGCAAAGCAGTTGGCCAGCAGTTTCTCGTGGTGCCCGGGCAGGGCAAAGTCGGGCTGCTTGCAGACGATGAATTCGCAAGGCACCAGACGGCCGCCCTGATGAATCAGCTGGTAGAACGCGTGCTGGCCGTTGGTGCCGGCTTCGCCCCAGAGGATCGGAGCCGTGGCGCAATCCAGTTGCAGCCCCTGGCGATCCACCTGCTTGCCGTTGGACTCCATTTCGAGTTGTTGCAGATAGCGCGGCAGCAATCCCAGCGACTGGCTGTAGGGCAGCAGAGCGCGGTTTCCCGCACCGAGAAAGTTGGTGTTCCAGATTTCCAGCAGCGCGAGCAGCCTCGGCAGGTTCTTTTCGGCTGGCGCGGAAAAGAAGTGCTCATCCATGGCATGAGCCCCGGCCAGCAGCTGGCGGAAGTTGTCGCAGCCGACTGCCAGCGCCAGCGGCAAGCCGATCGCCGACCAGAGCGAGTAGCGCCCGCCGACCCAGTCCCAGAAGGTGAAGGCGTTTTCCGGGTCGATGCCGAAGCGCGCCACCTCGACCAGATTGGTCGATACGGCGACAAAGTGCCGGGCCACGGCGATCTCGCCCAGCGCCTGGACCAGCCAGTGGCGCGCCGATGCGGCGTTCTGCATGGTTTCCTGCGTGGTGAAGGTCTTGCTGGCGACGATGAACAGGGTGGTGCGCGGCTGCAATGCGGCGAGCACGGTGGCCAGATCGGCGCCGTCCAGATTGGCAACGTAATGAACCTTCAACTCCGGGTGGCGAAACGCGGCCAATGCCTGGGTGGCCATGCGCGGCCCCAGGTCCGAGCCGCCGATGCCGATGTTGACGATGTCGCTGATCGGTTCTCCGGTCGCGCCGCGCCAGTGCCGGCCATGTATCGCTGCGGCAAAGCGCTGCATTTTTTCCAGTTCGCCCAGCACGGCCGGCATGACATCGCTGCCGGCGTGCATGATCGGCCCCATGTGCGCCGGCTGGCGCAAGGCAATGTGCAGCGCGGCGCGTCCCTCGCTGTGGTTGATCGCGTCGCCGGCGCGCATGCGCGCAATCCAGCCCGGCACATCGGCGGTCTGCCAGAGGCCGTGCAGTCGCGCCATGGTTTGCGCGCTGACGCGCTGCTTGGAATAGTCCAGCAGCCAGTCGTTCCACGAGACGGACAGATGCTCGAAACGCTGCGCATCGGCAGCGAACATGTCGCGCAGATGCCCACTGCGCTCAGCCTCGGTGGCGCGCATCAGAGCTTGGCAGGCATGGGCAGTGGCCGGATTCATTGGTCGCGCCTCACAGCCAGATGGTCATGCCCATCTCGAACGGATGGGTCAGCAACTCGTGGGTCGGAAAAACTCTGATGCGGTACTCCATCTTTCCGCACTGATCGGGCGTCAGTTCGCGCGAGAAGAGGTGCTCTCCATTCGTCAACGAATGCTCATAGAGCAGCTCGTAGCGCCGCGCCTTGGCCGTTGCCGGCTCGCCGGGGCGGGTGAACACCAGTTCCACGGTCAGGTCGTTCGGCGTCAGGCCGTTGAGTTGGACCGCGACCTGGAAGTGCAGGGTTTCGCCGTAGCGGATGCGCGCCGCCGCCTGGTCGACGCGGCGCATGGCAATGAGGGGCCAGGCCGCGCGTATCCGCGCCTTCCAGTCGGCGAGATGGCGTGCGCCGGAAAAGCCGTCGGCGGAGTAGCGGCGCCACTGCTCTGCGGCCCGCGAATAGAACTTCTCGGCATAGTCGGTCACCATGCGCTGCATGTTGAAACGCGGCATGATGCTGGCGATCGAATGCTTGGCCATCGCCACCCATTCCGGCGAGTAGCCGAGCGAGGTGTTGCGGTAGTACATCGGGATAACGCTGTCCTGCAACAGCTCGTACAGCGTGCGCGCCTCGTCGATGTCGCGCTGTGCGGGGCTGAGGCCCTCCGCCGCCGGCTTGATCGCCCAGCCGTTCTTGCCGTCGTAGCCTTCCCCCCACCAGCCGTCGAGCACCGACAGGTTGATGGCGCCGTTGATTGCCGCCTTCATGCCCGAGGTGCCCGAGGCTTCCAGCGGATAAATCGGGTTGTTGAGCCAGACATCAACTCCGGCCACCATGCGCCGCGCCAGGTGCAGGTCATAGCCTTCGACCAGCAGGATGCGCCCTTCAAATTCGCGCTGATGCGAGAGCTCGGCGATCTGGCGAATCAGCTGCCGCCCCGGTTCATCTGCCGGGTGTGCCTTGCCGGCAAAAATGAACAGCACCGGCCGCTGCGCATCGGACATGATCTCGCGCAACCAGTCGAGGTTGTTGAACAGCAGCGCGGCACGCTTGTAGGTGGCGAAACGCCGGGCGAAGCCGATGGTCAGGACCGTCGGATTGGTCGGGTCGGCGGCGCGCAGGACGCGATCCAGGTGCGCCTCCGAACCCTGGTTGCGCAGATGCTGCTGGCGTACCCTGGCGTGCACCAGATGCAGCAGCTGGGCCTTGAGCGACTGGCGAATGCTCCAGAAAATCTGGTCCGGAATGCGATGTACGTCGTTCCAGCAGCTTTGATCGGTGAGGCGGTGCTGCCAGCCGAGGCCGAGATGGCGGTCGAAGGTCTCATGCCAGTCGGTGGCGAGAAAGGTCGGCACGTGCACCGCGTTGGTGACGTAATCCATCGGGTTCTCGTGCGCGGTGATTTGCGGCCAGATGTCGCCGCAGATGCTGGCGGACACCTGGCCGTGAATGCGCGAGACGCCGTTGTGAAAGCGGGAGGCACGCAGGGCCAGCGCCGTCATGTTGAACTCGCTGCCTCCCACGCGGCCCAGGCCGAGCAGTCCATCTCGATCGAGTCCGACCGTCTTGCAGTAGTCATCGAAGTAGTGCATGACCATGTCGTCGGCAAAGTGATCGTGGCCGGCCGGCACCGCCGTGTGGGTGGTGAATACCGTGTTGGCGGCGGCCGCTTCGAGTGCGGCGGCAAAGGGGATGTTCTGGCCGACCATGTTGCGTATGCGTTCCAGTACCAGGAATGCGGCATGGCCTTCGTTGATGTGCCAGACGGTAGGCCGCAGCCCGAGCGCATCGAGCGCGCGCGCGCCGCCGACGCCGAGCAGGATTTCCTGCTCGATGCGCGTGCGCCGGTCGCCGCCGTAGAGCTGGTGCACGATGTCGCGATCGGCCTCGCTGTTTTCCTCCAGGTCGGTATCGAGCAGGTAGAGGCTGTTGGTGCCGACGCGTGCGCGCCAGATCTTGGCCCACACCATGCGACCGGGAAACTCGACGCCGACGCGCATCTCGCGGCCGTCTGCAGCGCGCATCGTTTCGATCGGCATGTCATCGAAATCATTATCGCTGTAATGCGCGGCCTGGTTTCCGTCGCGGTCGATGGTCTGCCGGAAATAGCCTTGCCGGTAGAGCAGGCCGACGGCAACGAAGGGCAGGTGCAGGTCGGAGGCGCCCTTGCAATGGTCGCCGGCAAGAATCCCCAGGCCGCCCGAGTAGATCGGCAGGCTTTCATGAAAGCCGAATTCGGCGCAGAAGTAGGCGATCAGATCGGTCGCCTGCAGCGGCGGCTTGCCGGGCAGTTCCAGCCTGGGTTCGGAGTGATAGGAATCGAAGGCCGACAGCACCCGGTTCATGGTGCCGATGAATACCGTATCGTCGGCGGCCTCGGTGATCCTCTTCTGATCGATGCGTTTGAGGAAGGCCTTGGGGCTGTAATGCACCGCGCGCCACAAGCCCGTACTCAGTCGGGCGAACAGGGAGCGGGTCGGCCTGTCCCAGCTGTACCACAGGTTGTTGGCGAGTTCTTCGAGACGCGCCAGGCGCGGCGGAATCTCGGGATTGACTTCGAGTTGATAGCGGGTGCCGGGCATGATGGTTGGCTGTGAGGAGGTGATAGTAGTGGAAAGAGTTGCGCAGTAATTCTACGGCGCAGGAATTACCCTGAGCGTGATGCGCTGATCAAGACCGGATGCCGGCGACCAGGCGAGTGCGATGCAGACGGCCTGCATGATTTTCTCGAAGCCCGCCTCGGATTGGGAAACGGTGCGGTGCGGCCGTGCCATGAGGTGAGCCGGCTGTATGGCTTCGATCTGCAGGGCGCCGCGCAATTCGGCGTCTTCCAGAGTGATTCTTTGCATGCCATCGAGTTCCAGCGCGTGGCCGAAGCCGCCGGGAATGCTGCCGTCGGCGAGCACATAGCGTCCGCCGTAGCCATCGCAGCTGGGCAGGGCGAGATTGAGTTCGGTCTCGATCAGGGCGGGAAGTCCGCTACCCTCGGCGTGGAAGACCACGCTCAGGGAGTCGGCGTCGAGGCGATAGGTCTTCTCGATGCGCCAGCCTTCTCCGGTGGCGATCCAGGCGCCGGGCCGCTCGCCGGCGTGGTAGCTGTCGAGTGCCTGGAGCGTACCGCCGGCGCCGCCGGGATTGCCGGCCCGTTCCAGAAAAATTCCCCGCGGACGCAGGTCGGGGGCCGCATCCTCGGGCAGGATGGGGTGGAGGAAGGCGACCCGGTCATGGGCCGAGGCGATGCCTGCGCCGGCTTGATGCCCTGCCTGCTCTGTCTGTGCCTGTTCGATTTTGGCGTGATAGGCCTCAGCATAGGCGCGCAGCGTGTCGCCGAAATTGTGCGTCAGGAGGAGGCTGGAAAACTCCACCAGCGCGGCGTCGCCATCGTCACGGACAAAGGCCTGCAACTGGTTGTTGCGCAGGGCGATCTCGAGCCGGCCGTCATGGTCGAGATCAGCCTGTGCGCAAGCCGGTGGCGGTGCGAGCGGAGCCAGCGCCGCTTCCAGCGCCAGCAGATTGTTCCACACGGCGCGGCGCAGGTGGGGCAGGTAGAGGCCGCCGAACAGTCCGTGCCAGTAGGCGTCGTTGGCCTGCGCCCGGTGCAGATGCTCCTGCATGGCGGCGTTGTGCAGCGCCGGAGGCAGTGCCGCGAGACGTTGCGAGGCGTCGAGCATGCGCTTGTGCATCCAGTTGGCCTCCGGGTAGCGCGACATGAAGTTGCGCCAGATGCCGCCGCGCAGGAAAGGCTTGTGCGCCTCGAAGCGGCCGGCCGCCTTTTCTGCCTTGATCAGGGCGTGATAGGCGGCAGCGCGCGGTGCGGGCAGCGTCCATTCGTTCATCTCGATGTAGGAGGTGGTCGGCAGATAGACGATGCCCCGTGTCTTCTCGCCGGCGTGATAGCCGGCGAAGGTATCGGTGCGAATCAGTGGCGAGGCCAGCACGCCTTCGACAAACTGCGTCAGCCAGCCTTTCTCGAAAACCCACTCGTAGGTTTCGGGCCAGATGCCGAACTTTTCGATGTCATCGAAATAGATCGCGGCGCGATGACCCTGCCGCGCCAGATCCTCGAGCCAGGCGACGGCTTCGGCGGCCGGCGAAAACGGCAGTCGGTAGCGCGCCGCTTCGGAAATCGGAAACAGGTCGAGGCACACGCCGTCCTCTTCCGTGGTGTAGAAGCTGTCGAGCGTGGCGCCATCTTCCCCGGCGCAAAGAAAGTGGTAATCGTCGACGGCGACATAGCGGATGCCGGTTTCCACCAGGGCCGGCACCACCGAGGATTCCCAGACCCGTTCGGTCAGCCAGGCCCCCGCCGGCCGCATGCCGAAGCGTTGCTCGATCTTGTCCGACAGCGCGGCGATCTGCGTCAGCCGGTCGCGGTGCGGAATTGCCGCCAGTACCGGCTCACAGTCGCCGGAGCCGAACCACTCCAACTGCCCCCTGCGGGTCATCGCCGTGAGGCGTGCCATGTCGTCGGGGAAACGCTTGAACAGGACATCCAGCAGCCAGCCGGAAAAGTGCACGCTGAAGCGGAACTCCGGATAGCGCTCCATCACGCGCAGGAACATGCCGTAGCTGCGGATATGGGCGTCGTCGATGACCGCCGGGAAATTGCCGACGGGTTGGTGGGCGTGAACGCCGAAAAGGAGGGTGACGGGCATGAGTGACCTCAGCCCGGTGTCAGGGTGGCGCGACGCATGGAACCGCCTCCCGCGGCGGCCGATCCGGCGCAAATGGGTGTTTCGAGCTGGGACGGCGGCTCCAGTTGGAGCAAGCCGTAGAGTCGCGCCAGATTGCGCCGGAACAGGCTGTCGAAGCTGGCGACCGCGATCGACGGGTTGTCGTCGCCGAACCACCAGAACCAGTCGGAACTTTCGCAGATGGCCAGCTGCGACTCGACGGCAGCGACCTGCCTGGCATCGAGCCGGCCGCTGGCGAGGACCCGGTCGCAGCTCTGTTTGGCTTCGCACAGCAGATCCCAGCCGCGGTTTTTTGCTTCGTCGCCGATCCAGGTCGACAGCGTGCCATAGACCCAGCTGCCCGCCGTCAGGTGCGGCAGCACGGTGGTGGCCGGCGGAGTCTGCTGCGCCAGCAACTCGGCGTAGGTCCTGGTGCGGATGCGCGGGTGCTCGGCCAGCAGGCCGTAGAGATCGTCGAAGAAGTAGTAGCCGTTGTAGGGATAGTGCTCCCAGGCATTTTCACCATCGAGAATGATGCTGACCACCGGCGTTTCGTTCTCGGCGGCGGCATCGAGGATGGTCTCCAACTGCAGCACGAGGTGCTGGGCAGCGTCGCGACCGTGCCATTTGGCGTAATCAAAGCCGATCAGGTCGGAGAGCCGCTCATCGCGGAAAAACAGCGTTAGCCCCGGTGCTTTTTCCAGCCGCCAGGGGTGGTAGGCCGCACGCGGGTTCGCCATGTCGCTGGCGGTGAGGCTGTTTTTCAGCACGCCTTCGCCACTGGCGATCCAGCGGCAACCTGCTGACGCCAGATGTTTGACGAAGTCCTCGGAGACCGCGCCTTCGGCGGGCCACATACCGGCCGGCGCTACGCCGAAACGTCTGGCGTGGCTGGACCGCGCAGCGTCGATCTGGGCGATGACGCGGCTGCGTCCGCCGGGGTAGGCGGCAGCGAAGGGCAGCGCCGCTTTGGGCAGGCTTTCACGCGCGGCGTGGAAGTCGAGCAGCAGCGGGGACAGCGGATGTGTTTGCGGTGTCGATGAGAGTTCGACCTGGCCCCTTTCGGCGAGCGCCCGCCAGCGCGGAATCAGCCCGCCGATCAGCTCGCCGATGCTGGCCAGCAGTCGCTTGCGGTCATTGGCGTCGTAGCCTTCGCCCTGGCTCATCAGCGTGGCAATCAGCGGATTGCGGCGGCGCTCGGTCTCGCCGGTCCAGGCCAGGTGGTACCAGGTCACGAGGTCGGAAAAATACGCACCGGAGAGATAGCCGTAGGCTGTTTCGTTTTCGTGGGCAAGCAGCAGGAAAAGGTTGTGCAGGCGCTGGTAGTGGGGGAAGGGCGCCAGCATGGTGACTTGGTTGCTGCGGAAGCAGGTGGCCAGCAGCAGCTGGCGGTCTTCGTCGCTGATTCGATCCAGATCCGGTGTGGCCAGCATGCGCAGCAGCGGATCGCGGAAATGGCCGCTGGCAAACTGCTGCACGTAGTCTTCGATTTGATCGAGCAGTACCGGCACGAAGTTCACCACGCAGTGAATCTGCGGATGGCGTTCGAGATGCGCCGCCATGTCGACGTAATCCTTCATCGCATGCAGGTAGACCCAGGGCAGGACGAACTCTCCGGTCGCCGTGCCGCCATCGCCGACTATCGCGGGCCCGATTGCGCCGTGGTCGCGATAGTCCGGCTGGTGCATGTGCCAGAGAAAAACCAGGTCGAGGGTTTTCATGATCGGGGGCGGAGCCAACGCATCGTGAAAGTCAGCGAATGTGATGCGCCGGCTGGCCGAGCATTTCCGGAGTCACCAGGGTGATGCCGCCTTCACTGACATGGAAGCGCTCGCGGTCGGCTTCGATGTCATAGCCGATTGTCATGCCTTCGGGAATGCGGCAATGCTTGTCCATGACCACCCGCCGCAACTTGGCATTGCGGCCGATATGCACATCGGGCAGGATTACCGAGTCCTCGATCTCGCCGTAGCTATGCACGTACACACGGGAGAACAGCAGCGACTTGCGCACGATGGCGCCGCTGATGATGTCGCCGCCGGAAACCAGGGAATCAACGGCCATGCCGCGCCGGCCGTCGTCGTCGAAGACGAATTTGGCCGGCGGCAGTTGTTCCTGATGGGTCCAGATCGGCCAGTCATCGTCATAAAGGTTCAGTTCGGGGGTGACCTTGGTCAGTTCCATGTTGGCTTCCCAGTAGGCGTCGATGGTGCCGGCATCACGCCAATAGGGAATCCCGGTGCTGTCCATGCCGACGCAGGAGTGGGTGAAGTTGTGGGCGAACGCGCGATAGCGTTCGACGCAATGCGGGATGACGTTCTTGCCGAAGTCGCGTGACGAGCTGGGATCGTCGTGGTCGCGGATCAACTGCTCATAGAGGAAATCGGCATTGAACACATACACCCCCATGCTGGCCAGCGCGCGGTCGGGGCGGTTGGGCATCGGCGGCGGATTCGCCGGCTTTTCGACGAAGGCCGCAATGCGCTGGCTGTCGTCGACGTGCATCACGCCGAAGCCGCTGGCTTCGGCCAGCGGCACATCGATACAGGCCACGCTGAGATCGGCCTGCCGCTCCACATGCTCGGACAGCATGCGCCGGTAGTCCATCTTGTAGATGTGATCGCCGGACAGCACCAGCACGTGCTTGGGCCGGCTGCGCCGAATCAGATCGAGATTCTGGAATACCGCATCTGCCGTGCCCTGATACCAGTTTTCACTGACCTGTTGTTGCGCCGGCAGGATGTCGATGAACTCCTGAAAGCGGCCGTCGAGAAAGCTCCAGCCGCGCTGCAAGTGCCGGATCAGGCTCTGCGCCTTGTACTGTGTGGCGACGCCGATCTTGCGGATGCCCGAATTGACGCAGTTGGAGAGCGTGAAGTCGATGATGCGGAATTTGCCGCCGAACGGCACCGCCGGTTTCGATCGCCAGTCGGTGAGCTGCATCAGACGGCTGCCACGCCCGCCGGCCAGCACGATGCCGAAGCTGTTGCGGGTGAGCTCGCTTACATGCATGGACGCGCCCCCTTGCCGGCTGCTTGCTGACGGGGATGGCTGCCGCCCTTCGGCTCAATCGACTGCATGGTGGTTTCTCCGTTGCGGCTACAATCCGCAAGATAGCAAAAAAACTGTTCAAATATATACCCATGTCCCACCTTGCCTACGCCGCGCTGCTCGAAGCGCGCGAATACGATCCATTTTCCGTGCTGGGTCTCCATGCGGAGGGTGCCGGCTGGCGCCTGCGGGTCTTCCGCCCGCAGGCGAAATCGGTCGCGCTGGCACTGGCCGATGGCGAATGGGCGCCGCTGAAACGTCGCAGCGGTTTGGGCCTCTTCGAGTGGCAGGGCACCACGCCGCCGCCGCGGCCGTGGCGACTGAATATCGACGGCGTGACGCAATACGATCCCTATGCCTTTCCGCCGCAGCCGCCGGCCGATGATCTGTATCTGTTCAACGCCGGGCGCTTGCGCCAGGCGTGGCGCACGCTTGGCGCGCTGGAGGAAACCCGCGACGGCATCGCCGGTGTCTGTTTTCGCGTCTGGGCGCCGAACGCCGAGCGGGTTTCGGTGGTGGGCGCTTTCAATAGCTGGGATGGTCGCGCCCATCCGATGGCGACTTTGGGCGCTTCCGGTGTCTGGGAATTGTTCATTCCCGAACTCCCGGCCGGCGCCTTGTACCGTTTCGAATTGCGCGTGCGCGGCAGCGGTGCGCTGCGGCTCAAGATCGATCCCTATGCGCGCGGCTTCGAGCGGCGTCCGGCCACGGCCTGCTGCGTAACACCCGTTTCGGCGCATGTCTGGAACGACAGCGGCTGGATGCAGGCGCGTGCGGCCCGCGACTGGTTGTCGGCGCCAATGACGACCTACGAGATGCATCTGGGCAGCTGGATGCGCCATCCCGATCGCAGCTTTTACAGCTACCGCGAACTGGCCGAGCGGCTGGTGCCTTATCTCGTCCAGCAGGGCTACACGCACGTCGAATTCATGCCGCTGATGGAACATCCGCTCGACGAATCCTGGGGCTATCAATGCACCGGTTTCTTCGCCCCGAGTTCGCGCTTCGGCAGCGCCGATGACCTGCGTTTTCTGGTCGACAGCCTGCATCAGGCGGGCATCGGCGTCCTTCTCGACTGGGTCCCCGGCCACTTCCCGGCCGATGACTGGGCGCTGGCCCATTTCGACGGCACGGCGCTCTACGAACACGCAGACCCGAAACAGAAGATGCATCCCGATTGGGGCACGCATGTCTTCAACTACGGACGCAACGAAGTCAGGAGCTTTCTGCTGTCCTCGGCGTACTTCTGGCTGTCCGAGTTCCACGTCGACGGCTTGCGCGTCGACGCCGTGGCCTCGATGATCTATCTCGACTATTCGCGCAAGGCAGGCGAGTGGACGCCGAACGTCCATGGCGGGCGCGAGAACCTCGAAGCCATCGCCTTCGTGCGCGAGCTGAACGAAATGGTGCATGCCGACTTTCCCGGCGCGCTGACCATTGCCGAAGAATCCACCGCCTGGCCGATGGTGTCGCGGCCGACCTGGGTCGGCGGCCTGGGTTTCTCGATGAAATGGAACATGGGCTGGATGAACGACACGCTGGAATACATGCAGCAGGATCCGGTGCATCGGCGCTACCACCACGAGCGGCTGACCTTCGGCCAGCTCTATGCCTACACCGAGAACTTCGTCCTGCCCCTGTCGCACGACGAGGTGGTGCACGGCAAGAGCTCCCTGCTGGGGAAGATGCCGGGCGACGAGTGGCAACGCTTCGCCAACCTGCGCCTGCTGCTGGCCTACCAGATGACGGCGCCGGGCAAGAAGCTGCAGTTCATGGGTGCGGAGATCGGGCAGTCGTGGGAATGGCGCGCCGGCGAAGAACTGCCCTGGCACCTGCTGCAATACCCCTTGCATGCCGGCGTACAGAGTCTGGCGCGCGAACTCAACCAGTTTTATGTGAGCGAACCGGCATTGCATGAGCTTGACTTTTCCTCTGCAGGCTTTCAGTGGATCGACTGTCACGATGCCGATCAATCGGTAGTGAGCTGGCTGCGCCGCTCGCGCGACGAGCGCCATGCCGTGGTGGTGCTCAACTTCACGCCGGTGCCGCGCCACAATTACCGTCTTGGCGTACCGCTGGCTCAGGACTATCTTGAGCGGATCAACACCGATTCCGCCCACTATGGAGGCGGGGATCTCGGCAACCACGGCCGTATCAGCGCTCAGTCCACGCCCTGGATGGGATTCCCCGCTTCGCTCTCGCTGACACTGCCGCCTCTTGCCGCACTGGTGTTGCTACCGGCCTGACCAGCGCCGGATTCATCCGCCTAGGCGTCCTTCCGCCAGCAAGCGGTCAATCTCGGCTTCGGCCTGGACCCAATCGTCCAGCAGATTTCCCGGAGCAAAGCCACGCCGCTCGGCGATGTAATAAGCCGCCATCTCGATGTAATTCCTGCGCTGTTCCAGCGGAACACCCGCCGGCTGCTTGCGCCGCGAAGGCACCGCTTTTCCAGCGGCTGCTTTGGGAGCCGCCTTGCCTTTCTGGGCCACCTGGGTGTTGACCGCCGGTTTTGCTTTGGCCGTCGATTTTGTCTTGGTCACCGCTTTGACCTTGGCTGCAGCAACAGTCGCTGCCGGTGCCGGACGCTTGGCGGGCGAAGCCTTTGCGCTGCTCTTGGTGGTCGCCATAGTCGCTCCCTCCTGCAAGTTGAAAATACCTCATTGCCATGCTGCGCTCACTGTACGGCAGGGTATTGACACTGGTCAAGAGTTAGGCTTTTGCCAACCTGAGCGCGCCGTGCAGGCCAAGTACTGCATCGGTGGCGACGTGGATCGGCATGCGCGCCGCGATGGCCGCGTGTTCTGCCTTGGCGTTGAACGCCGCAAGGAAGCCGCCTTGTCGCAGCATCGGCAGCAGCCTGGAGGCGATGCCGCCGGCCAGGAAAACCCCGCCGCGTGCCAGGCAGGCCAGGGCCATGTCGCCGGCGAAAGCGCCGTAGGCGGCCAGAAACAGTTCCAGCGAGCGATGCTCGGCGCTATGCGGGTCGGCCAGCGCGCGGGTCGCGATTTCCTCGGGCCGCAATTCGACTCCGGCAACAAATTCGTGGATGGCCACCAGCCCGGGTCCCGAAACTACCCGTTCCCAGGTAACGCGGCCATGCCGCGCGCGCAGAAAAGTCCATAGCGCCAGCTGTTGCTCATCGGCAGGGGCGAAGGCGGCATGGCCGCCTTCGCCGGCAATCACCCGCCATTGCCCGCCTTGCGGCAGAACGATGGCCATGCCCAGCCCGGTGCCGGCACCGACCACCAGGCACGGCGCCGTAGCCAGCGGCTCTCCCTCCTGCAGGGTGAGCCGTTGCGCGGAGGATGAGGCGACGGCGCCCAGGGCGGCGGCGGCGAAGTCGTTCGCCAGGCGCAGGACGGGCAGACCGAAGTGTTGTGACAGGGCGTCGGCGTCGATGCTCCAGGGCAGATTGGTCAGGCGCGCCGAGCGACCATCGTCGGCTATCGGGCCGGCCACCGCGAGGCAGCCGCCGCTGATCAGCGATGGATCCGTCTGCGTGTCGGCGAAGAAGGCGGCCAGCAACGTGGCGAAATCCTCAAAGTCGGCGTTGGCATAACGGCGTTTGGACGCGAGTTTGCCTTCGCGTTCAAGGCCCAGCAGCGACTTGGTGCCGCCGATGTCGCCGCACAGAATCATCCCAAAGACCTCAGTCGGCCACAGAGGACACAGAGGTCACAGAGTGAAACCAAGCGGTTGCCAGCGCCTGGCGCTTTATGCCATGGGAGTATCTTGAAGCGCTCGCTATCCATCTTCTTCTCTGTGACCTCTGTGGCTTGAAGTGCGGTTGTGGAGTCACACGGCCACCGGCGCGGCGATGTGCGGATGCGGGTCGTAGCCTTGCAGCGTGAAGTCCTCGTAGCGGAAGCCGAAGATGTCCTTCACCGCGGGGTTCAGGAGCATGGTCGGGCGTTGGCGCGGCTCGCGCGCGAGTTGCAGGCGGGCCTGTTCGATGTGGTTGGAATAGAGGTGGCAGTCGCCTCCGGTCCACACGAAATCGCCGGGGCTGAGCTCGCAGACCTGCGCCACCATCAGCGTGAACAAGGCATAGGAAGCGATATTGAAGGGCACCCCGAGGAAGATGTCGGCGCTGCGCTGATAAAGCTGGCAGGAGAGCTTGCCGCCGGCGACATAGAACTGGAACAGGGCATGGCAGGGGGGCAGCTTCATGCGCGGAATGTCCGCCGGATTCCATGCCGAAACGATATGCCGGCGCGAATCCGGATTCTTCTTCAGGCCCTCGATCAGCTGCGTGATCTGATCGATTTCCCTGCTGGGGTTGTCAACTGAGCCGGCCGGCCAGTGCCGCCACTGATGGCCGTACACGGGGCCGAGGTCGCCGTTGGCGTCCGCCCAGTCGTCCCAGATCGAGACGCCATTTTCCTTGAGATAGCGGATGTTGGTATCGCCCTGGAGGAACCACAGCAACTCATGGATGATCGAGCGCAGGTGCAGCTTCTTGGTCGTCAGCAGCGGGAAACCTTCGGCCAGGTCGAAGCGCATCTGCCAGCCGAACACCGAGCGGGTACCCGTCCCGGTACGGTCGGCCTTCTCGTGACCGTGGTCGAGTACGTGGCGCATCAGATCAAGGTAGGGGCGCATGGATGGTGGCGGCAGGACTTATAATTAGCCCCCATTTTAGGGTTTATTCCAGCAGTAATCATCCATGATGCTCTCCAGCCGCGCATTGCAGCCGGCACATGATGATGCGCAGTTCGACGGCGCCCGGCGTGGCCGGTTACGTTAATGCCCGTTTATTGATAATTTTTCCATGCTTCGATTCTTCTCCAACAAGACCACTCATCCGCTGGCGGACGCGCGCGAAGCCAAGCGCATTCTGGCCGAGATCGCCGGTCGCGAGCCGCAAAGTGCCGTGGAGGATGCCACCGCCTGGCTCGAATCGCTTGCCGCCGAGGAGAGCTTCAAGCTGGCGCAGCGCCTTGAACTGATATTCAAGCTCGACGAAGCCGCCGTGGCGCAGGCGCGACGGCTCGGTCGCGACTACGCGTGCATGGGAGGCGCTCGCCGCGGACCGGAATCGCGGCAATGGCAGGTCGGTATGGATTATTGGCGGCAGCTGGCCGCCGCTTATCTCGACTGCATCACTCGCTATGGCGCCGCGAAAAAAGACGGGGATGCCGTCCGACCCCAACTGCCCTTGTTGTATGGCCGCCTGATCAACGCGCTGGCCGCCAAGCTCAAGTGGAAGCAGTTTCGCTATGGCGCGGTTGGCCCCGGGTTCTGGAAGACACTGGGCGACATCTATCTGGCTGCCGTTGAGGCGAACGTGGCGAAGGCGCCCTTGTGGCTCTATGTCGGTACCACCGAGACCATGATCGAGGTCGAGGCGGAATACCTCAAGGTGCTGATCTTTCAGGCCACGTCGATGGACAAACTGCAGCCGCTGCAGATGGAAATTGCCGAACGCTTCATCGCTTACTTCCTGCCTTACTTTTCGCTGATTCGGGAGTTGCGCAAGGAGAACGTGTATTGGGTGGATGCTGCCAAGCCGCTGCCACCAACGCGGCTCGCCAAAGTGCCCGAGATTACGCCGACCCTGCGTTTCTTCGACGGCACGCGAGCGCTGGAGGCGGTAGGCAAAACCATCGAACAGATCCGCAGCGAAGGCCGCGTGCCCCCAGGCATCAATCTCGGGGCGCAATACGATGTCCGCACGGTGATTCCGGTGCTGGAGCATCTGGCGCTGTGCTGGGCGCCCAAGCCGCCGATGCGCAGTAATGTCCGGCGTCGGATCAAGTCGACGCTGAAGGTGGTCAATGGACTGATCGCCGTGCATGAGCGGCTTTCGGGGCGCAGCAGCGGCCAGGAGGGGGTGGAAACCTGGGTGGTCGAGGACGTCAGCCTGGGCGGCTTCGGTGCGCAAGTGCCGGTTTCCCGCAACGACTGGATTTGCATCGGCGCGCTGGTGGGCATGCAGCCGGAGGGCGGCGAGAACTGGCTGATCGGCATCGTCCGCCGCTACGTTCGCACCGGGCCCAACAAGGGTTCGGTGGGCATTGAAACCCTGTCGAAAACGCCGCGCGCCGTGTTTGCCGATGCCAATGGTTTATGGACCGAGGCCCTGCTGCTCGACATCCCCGAGTGCGGCGAGTACGCCCGCATGGCCCTGGCGGCCGATGCACTCGAAGAAAAGGTGGCGTTGGCGTTTGCCATCGACGACAAGAATGCCCGCTTGCACCCGCGGGAGACGATAGCAACCGGCGAAGATTTCGTCGTCGCCAACTTCTTCGTGCAGTCGTTCAGCTGATCGTCCGCTTCAGCTTGTCGGCCGGATCGCCGATTTCGGGCGAAAGGCCTTGACCACCGCCTCGTGGGTTTCCACATAGGGCCCGCCGAGCAGGTCGAGGCAGTAAGGCACCGCGGCAAAGATGCCGGGCACCAGTTGTTTGCCCGCGGCATCCTTGACGCCCTCGAGTGTTTCCTTGATCGACTTCGGTTGCCCCGGCAGGTTGAGGATCAGCGATTTGCCCCTGATCACGCCGACCTGGCGCGACAGGATCGCGGTCGGCACGAAGGCCAGTGAAATCTGCCGCATCTGCTCGCCGAAGCCGGGCATGACTTTGTCTGCCACCGCCAGCGTGGCTTCCGGCGTCACGTCGCGCGGAGCCGGTCCGGTGCCGCCGGTGGTCAGCACCAGGTGGCAGCCGGCGTTGTCGCAGAGTTCGATCAGGGTCTGTTCGATGGATGCCTGCTCGTCGGGGATCAGCCGCGTCTCGATGCGCCAGGGCGAACTGAGCGCCCGGCCGAACCACTCGCGCAGGGCGGGAATGCCCTTGTCCTCATAGACGCCGCTGGAAGCGCGGTCGGAAATCGACACGAGGCCGATCAGGAGTTCGTCGTTCATGGCTTCTCCGCAGGGCCGCCCCAAGGAGAAGCAGCCAAGATGTGGAGCGGGCAAAGCCCGCGAACAATGGTCGCCCACTTCCTTGGGAAGGGGGATGGGGGGATGGTCATTTCATTCCTTGATGCGGTTGTAGAGTTGGCCGAGGTATTCCTTCAGTGCCTCGCGGCTGTAGCCGATGCCGCCGGGAAGCAGGTCTTCAATCAGCGAGGGCGATCCGGTGCTGAACGCCATGGGCGCCGGGGTGACCTCCAGCCCCTGCTTTTCGAACGGCGGAATCGCCCGCGGCAAATGCCAGCCGTGGCTGACCAGCGCAATGCGGGTGATGCCGGCCGCTTTCAGCATGGGCGCCGAGAGGCTGGCGTTCTCCGCGGTGTCGCGCGAGGCGGCTTCGACCCAGCGTACCTTGACGCCGAAATCCTGTTCCAGCACTTCGCGCATCGACTCGGCCTCGGGTCGGCCGCCGAAAGGCGCGCCGCTGGTGACCAGCAGCGGCAGGCCGGAGGCGCGCGCCAGTCGTGCGCCGTAACGCAGGCGCTCCAACGTGGCTTGGCCGACGGTGTCGCCGCCGTATTCGGGTGCGGTGTAATAGGAGCCGCCGCCGAGGATCACGATGGCCTGCACCCGCTGCAATTGCGTCTGCGTGATCGGCGGGTACGGTTCCAGCGGCGTCATCAGCGCGGTGCCGACAATCGGCAGCGACAGCGCGAAGAGGCTGAGCAGGGAGAGTATGGCCAGCGTGAAACCGGCGTGTTGCCACCGCCGACTCTTCGCCCGCATCAGCCAGAGCCCGAACAACGCCAGCAGCACCGGGCCGGCCGGCGGCAGCAGCAGGGCAGCGAGGATCTTCTTCAGCAGAAACATGGGTCAAAGGCGGGGGTGATCGCGTATTATTGAAGATGACAGGCCGCTATTATCGACGGAATCCACCTCGATCACCATTTCATGACCGATCGCCACTACGGTATCGAAACGCTCTGCCTGCATGCCGGCGCCCAGCCGGATGCGGCCACGGGGGCGCGCGCGCTGCCGATCCACCAGACCACGTCCTTCGTCTTCGATTCGGCGGAACACGCGGCCAGCCTGTTCAACCTGCAAACCTTCGGCAACGTCTACTCGCGCATCGGCAACCCCACCGTCGCCGCCTTCGAGGAGCGCATGGCCGCGCTGGAGGGCGGTCGCGCCGCGGTGGCCGCGGCGACCGGGCTGGCGGCGCAGATCGTCGCGCTGCTCACCTTGTGCGAGGCCGGCGACCGCATCGTCGCAGCGCGATCCATGTACGGCGGCAGCTTTTCGCAACTCGATGTCAGCCTGCGCAAGCTGGGCATCGAGACGGTCTTCGTCGATTCCGACGATCCCGAGAATTTCCGCGCCGCACTGTCGGACAACACGAGATGCCTGTTTGCCGAGACGGTGGCCAATCCGCGGCTCAACGTACTCGACATCGCCGCCGTCGCCGCAATCGCCCATGCCCATGGCGTGCCGCTGATCGTCGACAACACGCTGCCCTCGCCCTACCTGTGCCAGCCCTTCCGTCATGGCGCCGACATCATCGTGCATTCGGCGACCAAGTTTCTCGGCGGACACGGCACCACGCTGGGCGGCGTGGTGATCGAGTCCGGCAAATTCGACTGGGGCAACGGCAAGTTTCCCGGCATGACCGAGCCTTCCGCCGGCTACCACGGCGTCAAGTTCTACGAGACCTTCGGCGATTTCGGCTTCACCATGAAGGCGCGCATGGAGACCCTGCGCACCTTCGGTCCTGCGCTGTCGCCGTTTTCAGCCTGGCAACTGATGCAGGGCATCGAGACGCTGCCCTTGCGCATGGAGCGGCATTGCGAAAATGCGCTCGCCGTGGCGCAACATCTGGAAAGCCATCCGCGCGTGGCCTGGGTCAATTACCCGGGCTTGAAGGCCAGCCCCGGCTACGCGCTGGCGCAGCGTTACCTCGGCGCCAAGGGGCAGGCCGGTGCCGGAGCCATCCTGAGCTTCGGCATCAAGGGCGGGCAGCAAGCCGGCGAGCGCTTCATCGACGCCCTGCAGTTCTGCTCCCATCTGGCCAACATCGGCGATGCCAAGACGCTGGTGATCCATCCGGCGTCGACCACGCATCGGCAGTTGAGCGAGTCGGATCTGCGGGCCTCCGGTGTGACACCGGACTTGGTGCGCCTCTCGGTCGGGCTGGAAACGCTGGACGACATCCTGTGGGACATTGATCAGGCGCTGGAGCGCGGCGCCTCCGGACTTTGACTTCATGAAAAAGGCATAGATCGTCATGGACCAGATACCTCCCTCGAAGACCGATCCCGCGGCCGATCTTGCCCACAAGCGGAGCCTTGTCAATACGATCGTGGTTGTCGCTCTGGCGGTGGTGGGGCTGATTGGCGGCTGGGTGATGTTCGATGCGATTTACACTCCCGGCCAGCCGCTGCCACTGGCGCGCGGCGTACCGCCGAAGAATGTGCCTGGCGCCAAGTCCAGGCCCGAGTCCGCGGTGACCGCCAAAACTGCCGAACCCGCCGCGCCGGAGCTTCCCGCGGCGCCCGGCGCGCAAGCCGGCGAAGCGCAGTTTGTGTTGCAAATGGGCGTGTCCGGCAATGCGGCCAGCGCCGAAGAGTTGCGCGCGAAACTGGAACGGCATGGCATACCGTCCACCATCGAGACGCGCGTTAGCGTCGGTCCCTTCAGCACGCGGGAAGGCGTCGATGCGGCCCGCGCCAAACTGCAAGACCTCGGCCTCGAAGGCGGCCTGCTGGTTACCACGACGAAGTGAACAGGACAAAGCCATGAACCGCAAAATCATTTCCACTGCCGCCGCCCCCGCCGCGATCGGTATCTACTCGCAGGCGGTGCAGGCCGGCAACACGATTTACCTGTCGGGCCAGATCGGCCTCGACCCGGCCAGCATGCAGATGGCCGACGGCATCGATGCGCAGATCGTGCGCGTCTTCGAGAACCTCAAGGCCGTTGCCGCCGCGGCCGGCGCAACGCTGAATGACGCGGTGAAGTTCAACATCTACCTGACCGACCTGGCCAACTTCGCCAAGGTGAACGAAACCATGGCCAAGTATGTCAGCGAGCCCTACCCGGCGCGCGCCGCGGTCGGCGTCAAGGAATTGCCGCGCGGCGCCCTGGTCGAGGCCGATGCCGTGCTCGTCCTTGGCTGAAAAGAAGCCCGCCAACACCCTCGCGGCCAGGTTGGCCAGGCTCGGTCTGCGCACCGATGCCGACTATGTCCTGCACCTGCCGCTGCGCTACGAAGACGAGACCCGCATCACGACGATCCGCGACGCGCGGCCGGGTATCGCGGCACAGTTCGAAGTCGAGGTGATCGACAGCGAAATCGCTTATCGACCGCGCCGCCAGTTGCTGGCGCGGGTCAGCGATGCCAGCGGGACCTTGATCCTGCGTTTCCTGAATTTTTATCCGAGCCAGCAGAAGACCTTGCAGGCCGGCGCGCGCCTGCGCATTTTTGGTGAACTTCACGAAGGCCATCTCGGTCCCGAGATCATCCATCCCCGATTCCATGTGGTCGGCGCCAACGAGCCGCTGCCGGAACGCCTGACGCCGGTATATCCGACCACGGCCGGTCTGGGCCAGGCCACCTTGCGCCGCCTGATCGAGCGCGCGCTGCAACGCGCCGACCTGGCCGATACTCTGCCGCCGGCCCTGCGCAAACGCCTGCAGCTGCCCGAGTTCGCCGCTGCGATTCAGCGCCTGCACACGCCGCCGCCCGAGATGGCGCAGGCGGTGCTGGAATCGCGCGACCACCCGGCCTGGCGCCGGGTGCAGTTCGACGAGTTGCTGGCGCAGCAACTCAGCCTGCGCCGCGCCTACACCGCGCGCCGCGCGCGCGGCGCGCCGCCGCTGGTGGCAACGGCAAGGCTCACCGCGGCGCTGCTGACCGCACTGCCATTTCGTTTGACTGCGGCGCAGGAGCGTGCCTGGCGCGAAATCGCCGCCGACCTCGGCCAGCCGCATCCGATGCAGCGGCTGTTGCAGGGCGACGTCGGCAGCGGTAAGACCGTGGTGGCCGCGCTGGCCATGCTGCATGCGGTCGAGGCCGGCTATCAGGCAGCCCTGATGGCGCCGACCGAGATCCTCGCCGAGCAGCATTACCGCAAGCTGGCGACCTGGCTCGAGCCGCTCGGTCTGGAAGTCGCCTGGCTCACCGGCAGCCTGAAGAAGCGCGAGAAGGAGGCGGTGATCGCAAGAGTCGGAGCTGGCGAGACGCCGATCGTGATCGGCACCCACGCCCTGATCGAAGACAAGGTCGAGTTCGCCCGCCTCGGCCTGGCGATCGTCGACGAGCAGCACCGCTTCGGCGTGCGCCAGCGCCTGGCGCTGAAAGAGAAAGGCCTTTTCGCGCATCAATTGGCGATGTCGGCGACGCCGATTCCGCGCACGCTGGCCATGAGCTACTACGCCGACCTCGATGTTTCCGTGCTCGACGAATTGCCGCCCGGCCGCACGCCCGTGACCACCAAGCTGGTCGCCGAAGCGCGCCGCGACCAGGTCGTGGCGCGCGTGCACGAGGCCTGTCGCGGCGGGCGCCAGGCCTACTGGGTCTGTCCGCTGATCGAGGAAAACGAAGTTTCGGCGGAGGCTAACGCGAGCGCAGCGAACGTTAAGCGCAGCGGCCGGAGCCAAAACGCCGTTTTGCAGTTGAAGACCGCGGAGGAAACCTTCGCCCGCTTGAGTACCGAGCTGCCCGACTTGAACATCGGCCTGGTCCATGGCCGCCTCAAGACTGCCGACAAGGCCGCCGTGATGTCGGCCTTCGTCGCCAACGAGATTCAATTGCTGGTGGCGACCACGGTGATCGAGGTCGGCGTCGATGTGCCGAATGCGAGCCTGATGGTCATCGAACATGCCGAGCGCTTCGGTCTGGCGCAACTGCATCAATTGCGCGGCCGCGTCGGGCGCGGCACCGACGCTTCGGCCTGCATCCTGCTCTACGCCAAGCCGCTGGGCGAACTGGCGCGGGCGCGGCTGAAAGTCATTTTCGAAACCAGCGACGGCTTCGCGATCGCGCGCGAGGACTTGCGCCTGCGCGGCCCCGGCGAATTCATCGGGGCGCGGCAAAGCGGCCTGCCGCTGCTGCGCTACGCGGACCTGGAAGATGCGGCGCTGGTAGAGCAGGCGCGCGCGGTCGCCGAAGACATGCTGCGCGATGCGCCGGACCGTGCGGCAGCGCATTTGCAACGCTGGCTGGGCGGCCGCGAGGAATTGCTCAAGGCGTAAAATTGGCGGCATGACTTTCGCCGAAATCAAACAACGCCTCGACCTCTACGAGAAGCTGATGCGGCTCGACAAGCCGATCGGCACGCTGCTGCTGCTGTGGCCCACGTTCTGGGCGCTGTGGCTGGCGACCAACGGCCAGCCGCACTGGATGCTGGTCTGGATCTTCGCCTTCGGCACGCTGCTGATGCGCTCGGCCGGTTGCGTCATCAACGACTATGCCGACCGCGATTTCGATCCGCATGTCGAACGCACCAGGGACCGGCCGCTGGCGGCACGCACCGTATCCACGCGCGAAGCGCTGACGCTGGCGACAGTGCTGATGTTCTGTGCTTTCCTGCTGGTGCTGCCGATCTTTCGCGACGTCTGGTGGCTGACGCTGATCGCCGTGTTTCTGGCTGCGAGCTATCCGTTTACCAAGCGCTTCTTCGCCCTGCCGCAGGCCTATCTCGGCGTCGCCTTCGGCTTCGGCATTCCGATGGCATTTGCGGCAGCGACCGGCGAGGTCGGCCGCCTGGGCTGGACGCTGCTGCTGGCCAACGTCTTCTGGGCGCTGGCCTATGACACCGAATACGCCATGGTCGACCGCGACGACGACCTCAAGATAGGCATCCGCACCGCGGCGATTACCTTCGGCCGTTTCGACGTGCTGGCCGTGATGCTCTGTTACGCCGCCATGCTCGGCATTCTCGCCGTGGTCGGCTGGCAGCTGCAATACGGTGTCCTGTATTTCGCCGGACTGGCCGCCGCCGCCGCGCTGGCCGGCTATCACTACACCCTGATTCGCGACCGTAGCCGCGACGGCTGCTTTGCCGCCTTCCGGCACAACAACTGGTTCGGCGCGGCGATCTTCGCCGGCATCGCGGCCGAGCTCAATCTGCGGCCCTGGCTGGCGCAGTGACAGGTCCGATAAGCTTCGTCAATTCCGATCCGGCGCAGGATGTCGGCCGCTTTCCTTGGTACGAGGCTTTGCTGCGCCACCTGCGCGGCGACTTTCGTCCCCTGGCGCCACCGGCAGGCGGCTATCAGATTTTCGCTCGCGAGTGGAGCGTCGAGGTGGATCAGGCGCGGCTTGCCGTGCGTTCGCAGGAGCCGCGGATCACCTGGCTGGGGCATGCGACGCTGCTGCTGCAAGTGGCGGGGATGAACATCCTGATCGATCCGCAACTTTCCGCCGCCGCCGGCCCCGACCTGGGTTTCATCCACCTCGGCGCCACGCGCCACGTGCCGCCGCCGCTGTCGCCGGAACAGTTGCCGGCCATCGATCTGGTGCTGATCTCGCACAATCACTACGACCACCTCGACCACGCCACCCTGAGGCGTCTGCTCGCCGCCGGACAGACGCCGCGCTTCATGGTGCCGCTGGGCATGAAAGCCTGGTTCGACCGGCACGGTATCGGCCGGGTCAGCGAGATGGACTGGTGGCACGCGCTCGAGATCGGTGCGCTGACGCTGCATTTCACCCCCGCACAGCACTGGAGCCGGCGCAATCCGTTCGACACGAACACCTCCCTGTGGGGCGGATTCATGCTCGAGTGGCGGCGACCCGATGCACCGCCCTGGCGCTTCCTGTACACCGGTGACACCGGCTATTCGGCCGACTTCAAGGAGATTCGCCGGCGCCTCGGCGCAATCGATTTTCTCGCCGTCCCGGTGGGCTCCTACCTGCCGCGCGATTTCATGCGGCCGCAGCATGTCGATCCGGACGATGCGGTGCAGATCGTCCTCGACCTCGAGGCGAAGCAGGCGCTGGGCATCCACTGGGGCACCTTCGCCCTGACCCGGGAGCCCTTCGATCAACCGCCCAAAGATCTCGAATCGGCGTTGCGCCAGCGCCGACTCTCGCCGGACCGGGTCTGGCTGATGAAGCACGGTGAGACGCGGGCGGTTAGAATCGAACGATGAAATATACGGACTTGCGCGATTTCATCGCCCAACTCGAAGCGCTCGGCGAACTCAAGCGCATCGCTGTAGAAGTGGATCCGAAGCTGGAGATGACCGAAATTGCTGACCGCGTGCTGCGCGCCGGCGGTCCGGCGCTGCTCTTCGAAAAGCCCAGGGGGCATTCGATCCCGGTGCTGGTCAACCTGTTCGGCACCCCGCGCCGGGTGGCGCTCGGCATCGCCGCGGCGGAGGGCGAAGACGGCGTGGAACTCGACTGGAAAACCCGGCTGCGGGAAGTCGGTACCCTGCTGGCCTACCTCAAGGAACCGGAACCGCCGAAGGGCCTCAAGGATGCCTGGGACAAGCTGCCGGTGCTCAAGCAGGTGCTCAACATGGCGCCCAAGCTGGTCAATTCGGCGCCCTGCCAGGACATCGTGTGGCAGGGCAGCGAGGTGGACCTGGCGCGCCTCCCGGTGCAGACCTGCTGGCCGGGCGATGCCGCGCCGCTGATCACCTGGGGCCTGGTCGTCACGCGCGGACCGCAGCGGTCGCGGCAGAACCTCGGCATCTACCGCCAGCAGGTTATCGACCCGAACAAGGTCATCATGCGCTGGCTAGCGCATCGCGGCGGCGCGCTGGATTTTCGCGAGCATTGCGCGGCGCATCCGGGCGAGCCTTTCCCGGTCGCGGTGGTGATCGGCGCCGATCCGGCGACGATCCTGGCGGCGGTGACGCCGGTGCCCGATACGCTGTCGGAATACCAGTTCGCCGGACTGCTGCGCGGCGCCAAGACCGAACTGGTCAAGTGCATCGGCTCTGACCTGCAGGTCCCGGCGTCCGCCGAGATCGTGCTGGAAGGCGTCATTCATCCGGGCGAGACGGCCGCCGAAGGGCCGTTCGGCGACCACACCGGCTATTACAACGAGGTGGCCGAGTTCCCGGTGCTCACCATCGAACGCATCACCATGCGCCGCGACCCGATCTACCATTCCACCTACACCGGCAAGCCGCCCGACGAGCCTGCCACGCTCGGCCTGGCCCTCAACGAAGTCTTCATCCCGCTGCTACAAAAACAGTTTCCCGAGATCACCGATTTCTACCTGCCACCCGAGGGCTGCTCCTACCGGATGGCGGTGGTCAGCATCAAGAAGCAGTATCCGGGGCATGCCAAGCGGGTCATGTTCGGCATCTGGAGTTTCCTGCGCCAGTTCATGTACACCAAGTTCATCATCGTCACCGACGACGACGTCGATGTGCGCTCCTGGCCCGAAGTAATCTGGGCGCTCACCACGCGCGTCGACGCGGCGCGCGACACCCTGATTGCCGAGAACACGCCCATTGACTACCTCGACTTCGCTTCACCGGTGGCGAGTCTCGGGAGCAAAATGGGCATCGATGCGACCAACAAGTGGCCGGGCGAGACCACGCGCGAATGGGGCCGCCCCATCGCCATGGATCCAGCCGTAAAAGAGCGCATTGACGCGCTGTGGCAACAATTGGGATTACAGGAGGGGCAATGACCGAAGCCGAAGCGATTCCGCCGCAACAGGAACTGGAAGGCGACCTGGAGGGTCCGCGTGCCTGGTGCCATGTGATGTACGGGCTGCATGCGCTGTCGGCGGTCTCCGGGATACTCAGTTCGGCCACGATTGTCGGCGCCTTCGTCTTCGGCTGGCCGTCGATCATCGCCGTGATCATCAACTACGCCACCCGCGACCGGGTGCGCGGCACGTGGCTGGCAACGCACTGGCGCTGGCAGTTGCGCAGTTTCTGGTTCGCCGCGCTGTGGCTGCTGGTGGCGGGTCTGCTGGTGATCACCCTGATCGGCATTCCGGCGGCGTTCATGGTGATCGTCGGCACCGGCTTGTGGGTGTTCTACCGCGTGATCCGCGGCTGGATGGGTCTGGTCGACCGGCGCGCGATGCCGGTGCCGTCCGCCTGACGCCGGCGACACGACTGCGCGTGTTCAACGGTTTTGCCAACTGGCCGCCGCCGGTTAGGCGAAACAGACTAGTTTCCGGGGCGGGCACCGCGCATACTAGCGGGCTCCCATCCCCACCCCCCGGAATTCCCATGACTCTTTGTCCGATTGCCCTCGCCGTTGGCTGCAAGAAATGTCCCGTCTTCAAGATCTGCCCGGTCAAGGGGTTGATCGGCGACATGCCCCCCGCCCCAGCGCCGACTCCCGCGCCGGTGGCAAAAGCAAAAACCAGGACCAAGGCCAAGGCCAAGGCCGCGGCTAAACCCCGCGCTGTGGCGCGAAAGAAGAAGTAATAGGCCGATAGCCGCTGCGGACTTTTCGCACCGGTAAAGGCGGCGCACCAAGAGAGAGCAGCGGAATTTTGCTGTTCCTCCATCTGGGTGCGCGCGAGTTTCCCCCTTCCGTCGTTCGCCCCGACCTGCTGGTGATCAACAAGATCGACCTCGCACCAATGGTCGGAGCTTCGCTGGAAGTGATGGCGACCGATGCCAAGCGCATGCGCGGCGAGCGGCCCTTCATCTTCAGCAATCTCAAGACCGGCAAGGGCTTGGCCGAGATCATTGCCTTCATTGAAAAGCAGGGCCTGATGAAGGTCTGAGGCAAGGCAAGTAAGCCGGCACCGGCAATTCGATCCATCGTTTTCACGTTTAGCGCGCTACCGCACAGATCCGCGCGCTCGTTCCGCGTATGGTGGCGCACGGCCTCAAGGGAGTTGCCGTGCCGCGAGCTTCCATGCCGGCCAGCGATACCAAATTTCTTTACGGCGTCGTGGCCGCCGCAAGCATGGACGGCCGCCATGTTTATTGAAGGAGTTGGCGATGAAGTCGATAGCCATGCATCAAATGACCAGACTGCTCGCCGCCACTTTTTTAGGCACCGCGATCCTTTTGTCGCCCCGCGCTGCCCAATCGGCCGAAGAGCCACCCGCCCGCAAGGCGCAATCCCAAAGCCCGGCAATGGAAGCGCAGTGGCGACAACTGCAGCAGACCATTCCTCCGGACATCGTGATCAAGCTCAGCGAGGAGTTCCAGAAGGACTATCCGAACAGCCGATACCGGCATGCCAACAGGTATATCCAGGCGGGTGCCCGCAAGGCATTGTTGGCCCAGCAGGAGGCGAGGCTTTCTTCCGATGCGCTGGAAGACCCGACGGGCGACGATGCCTATCGCCGTGAACTGATCCAGGCGACGCGCGGCAGCAAGGACTCCGCGTATCGCGTCGCCCTCATGTATCGTCAAGGCACGCACGGGCTGTCGAAAGATCCGCAACGCACCAAGCAATGGCTGCGCGTCGCTGCCGAACTCGGCAACGGCAGGGCGAGCTGGGAAGTCGCCAATATCTACAACCGCGACGGCGAAATCGACGATGCCGCCAAGTTTGAGGCCAAGGCCGTCAGGGACGGGTTCCGTATTCCGCCGCGGCTGCCGAACCGGCCCCTGGGCTATTGACCGACCGGAGCTTTCCCCGGCGCTCGATCCATTCATAGGGTCGAAGTAGCCGCGGACGGGGAACCATCACGGTCGAGCAGTTCCAGGTCACGATGTCGCCCCGACGAAAGTCGGCGCCGGCGATACGGCGAGGTAGGCAGAGTGGTAGCCTTGCGGTCACAACATTCCTCAAGAGGATCAAACATGAAAATTCGTACATTGCTCGTCGGCCTTGCGACGGCGGCTTTCTCCATACTGGCGCTGGCCCAAGCACCGATCGTGATCAAGTTCAGCCATGTGGTTGCGGCCGATACGCCGAAGGGCAAGGCCTCCGAGTTTTTCGCCAAAAGGGCGGCGGAACTGACCAAGGGCAGGGCCAAGGTCGAGGTCTATGCCAACAGCGCCTTATACAAGGACAAGGAAGAGGTCGAAGCCCTGCAACTGGGCGCGGTACAGATGCTGGCGCCGTCGCTGTCCAAGTTCGGCCCGCTCGGCGTCAAGGAATTCGAGGTTTTCGACTTCCCCTACATTTTCGACGACTTCGCCGACCTGCACAAAATTACGCAGGGACCGATCGGCGCTTCGCTGCTGCTCAAGCTCGAATCCAGGGGGATCAAGGGGCTGGCGTTCTGGGATAACGGCTTCAAGTCGTTTTCAGCCAATACGCCGCTCAGGACGCCGACGGACCTCAAGGGCAAGAAGATGCGCATCCAGTCGTCCAAGGTGCTGGAAGAGGAATACCGCACGCTGGGCGCCATGCCGCAGGTGATGGCCTTCTCCGAGGTTTATCAGGCGCTGCAGACGGGCGTGGTCGACGGCACCGACAATCCGCACTCCAACCTGTACACGCAGAAGATGCACGAAGTGCAGAAGTACATGATCATCACCGACCACAACTATCTCGGCTACGCGGTGATCGTGAACAAGAAGTTCTGGGACGGATTGCCGCCGGATATTCGCGGCCAACTCGAGCAGGCCATGAGGGAGGCGACGGTCTACGCCAACAAGATTGCGCAGGAAGAAAACGACCACGCCCTGGAAATGGTCAGGAAGAGCGGCAAGACCGTTATCTACGTGCCGACCAAGGAAGAGAAGCTGGCCTTCAAGAAGGCGATGGCACCGGTGCACATCAAGATGGCCGATCGCGTCGGCAAGGACCTGCTGCAGTCGATCTACAAGGAAACCGGGTTCGATCCGACCAAACTCTGAGCCGGCAATAATGCCTGATGTCTAAGTGGTTGAAGCGGGTCGCGGCGCGGTAGCGGTGCCGGCGGCAAAGACGAAGGCATCCAGCGCCAGCGCGGCGAGTTGGCAGTTGCGGTATATGGTCTGCGCAACTGCGTTCTCGCCGGCGGCGCCCAGGGCGACATATAGCGGCAGCAGATGTTCGGCTGAAGGATGCGCGCGCATCGCGTGCGGCGCCTGCCGGCGATAGTCGAGCAGGGCCGGCAGGTCACGCCGCTCCAGCGCCGCGGCGAACCAGTCGCGGAATTCACTGACATAGGGCAGGGCCTCGCCGTCGTCGGCATCGCCGACGATGTCGCGCAGATTGTGGGTCAGGCCGCCCGTGGCCAGAATCAGCACGCCGCGCTGCGTCAGCGGCTGCAGCATCTGCCCCAGCCGGTAGTGGGTTTCGGCGTCGGCCTGCGGCATCACCGCCAACTGGATGACCGGAATGTCGGCGACCGGATACATCGCGCGCAGCGGCGACCATGCGCCGTGATCCAGTCCGCGCTGGCGGTCGACGGTGATGCCCGGAATCAGCCCGGCAACCTCCGCGGCCAGATCGGGCGCGCCGGGCGGCCGGTAGTCGAGTTCATACAGCGCTTGCGGAAAGCCGTAGAAATCGTGGATCGTTTCCGGCTGCAGTGCGGCGCTTACCGCCGGCGCGGTTGTTGTCCAATGCGCTGAAACGGCGAGAATCGCCCGCGGTCGCGGCAGATCTTGCCCCAGCGCATGCCACGCCGGCCCGGTGCGGCCAGGCTCCAGCAGTAGCATCGGCGAGCCGTGGGATATGAATACCGGTGGAATCGAGTTCATGCCTGCAGTGTAGTCCGGCGAACGCGGTGCCGTCAGCGACAGGCGCGGAACAGAGTGTTCTGCGCGGCGCAACAGCTGGTGCTTCTTCTGAATCAGTCAGATCACTGCGCGGAAAAGGTGATTCCTATGTGCGCTAGCGCACTGAGTGCCTTGTCCAGATCAATAGACTGACCACTTAAGCCGGGAAAGTTCAATTCAATTTGCCGCCCGGTTCGCTAGCCTATTCATGGCTTTGGGAAAATTTCCAGTATGTAGTCTGGCGTTTGCGTCGGTGACTCCGGCGACGGGCTTCGCGTCGAGCAACGGGAGGGGTACCCAAGCGTGCGGTGCCTCGGATCCACATCAACATTCAGGGGGATTTCATGAAGATCAGAATTATGTCCGTATCCGTGGCCGCGGCCATGCTGGCTTGCGGAACTTCCGCTTGGGCGGGCACCCCCGAAGCCGTGGCGCTTCCCGGGGTGGTCGGTCCGACGGGAGTGTTGGAAGGCGTCACTACCGCAGGTATTGGGATCTTGACCGTCGGCAACAACCAGAATATCAACACCAACGGCATCAATGCCAACGCCATCACACCAAACGCGGCGAACAATGCCGATGTCAGGTTCATGGGCAACTCGACAGTGACTGGAAACGTCGGCATCCCGTCCTTGCTCCTCAACTTCGATGCCGGCGCGGTCGGATCGACGGTGAACTTCAACGGGCTGGTGAATACGACCACGTTCAATGTCAGCGGGACGGGAACCATAAATTTCAACAACAACGTCATCGGCGCCGGCAACTTTGCCAGTGATGGCTTCATCAATCTCGCTGCGGGCCGCACGCTGACCGGCGCCATCATTACGGCGACTGCGGCTACAGGAACGTTCACGCTCAATGGCGGCAGCATTGTCAATGGCGCCATGGGCGGCGCCAATGGGCTCAAGCAAATCAACGTGGTCGGCGGCAACGCCTCGGTCACCGGCGCGGTTCAGGCACGAAGTTTCGACCTGGGTGCGAATACCTTGGCAATCGGCGGGGCGCTGACGACCAACGCCGGCGGAACGATCGCGACGACGCTCGCCGGCAACACCGTATACGGAAAGATCGTGGTCAACACCGCGAATATCAATGGCGGGGGCATTACCGTGGTGCCGACCGTCACCGGCGTGCTGACCACCGGAACCACCTACAAGATTGTCGATTCGCAGGTCGGCCCCGGCGGGGTTCCCGTGAACGTCATCAACAACAGCCCGCGCTATACGTTCGCCGGTGTGCCGACGACCCTCGGTGCCGTCAGCATCCGCTTGACCGCCGTGACGCCGCTGGCAACCCTGGTGACCGCGCCCGGTGCGGCAGCGGTCGCGCCAATACTGGAAGTGACTGCGCCAGCGGGTTCCGATTTGCTGACCGTTCAGAACTCGATTGCCGTACTGCCCAATGCGGCAGCGATCAACAGCGCGCTGCTGCAACTGGCTCCGGGCGCTGCCAATCTCGCCGCGCCCTGGGTGGCCGGGCAAACCGCGCGACTTTTCGACGACCTGTGGATGGCTCGTGTGGACGAAATCCAGAGCCTGTGCTGCAGCACCTGTGAGCCGAACAAGTCAGGTGCGCCGGTCAACGCGCATGAATGCAAAGGCACCGAACAGCGCAGTAACTGGTGGGGCAAGGGCTTTGCCAGTCAGGGCCGCCAAGGCGACGTGGATAATCTGAGCGGCTACCGGAGCGAAGCCCTGGGTCTGATGCTGGCCTACGACAGACCTCTGAACGCGGATACTCGCGTCGGTCTGGGTGGCGCTTATGCGAACACCACCATCGACGGGAACAATTCGACGGGTCGCACGAAGGTCGATTCCTATCAGCTGACGGCTTATTTCAGCCACGCGCCCGGACCCTGGTTTGTCCAGGGCGCCGTCACGGCAGGGGCCGATCAATACAATGGCTCGCGAAGCATCGCCTTTGCCGGCGTCAACCGCACGGCGAGCGCCGACTACACGGGCCAGCAATACAGCGCTGTCGTCACGGTGGGAAAGCATTTCCACTTGAGCCAGGCGACCGTCACGCCGCTAGCCTCCTTGCAGGCCACACGCATTAGTGTCGAAAGCTATACGGAAGACGGTGCCGGTGATGCGAATCTGCGGGTGAGCAGCCAGAAGTACAACTTCGTTCAATCCACCTTGGGCGTCAAGGCGGAACGGGTCATACAGGCCGGCAACGGCACGTATTCCCCCGAAGTGCACCTCAAGTGGCTGCACGATTTCAGCTCGACCACCATGCAGCAAGACGCGGCGTTTGCCGGCGGCGGGACAAGCTTCAGCACGCAAGGCATAAATCAGGACCGCGAGCTGTTCAATGTTGGCGCAGGTATCTCATTCCTCTCCTGCAACTGCGGCGAAAATTCATGGACAGTCAAGGGGCTCTACGACTACAAATGGAACCAGAGCAGTTACTCGTCGCATAAGTTGTCGATCCTGGCGAGTCGCCGTTTCTGATTGCCGTCCGGTTGATGCGGGTTTTTCCTGGTTGGTGAATCAGGCGTCCATGCCCAGGCCCGCCGTATCGATACCTGGCGACTCCATGACGGGAGACGAGTTGTCGGCGCGGCGTCGTAGTTGAGCGCGGAAAGTGTCGCTACTCGCCGTTCGGCGCGTCGCGCAGGTCGCGGCGCAGGACTTTGCCGATCGGCGACTTCGGCAGGACGTCGCGGAACTCTATGTGGCGTGGTCGCTTGTAGCCGGTGAGTTGGGCCTTGCAGTGCTCGATTACGGCTTCCTTGGTGAGGTTTGAATCCTTTCGTACGATCACCACTTTCACCGCCTCGCCCGATTTGTCATCGGGCACGCCCACCGCCCCGCATTCGAGTACGCCGGGATGCGTCGCTACCACGCCCTCGATCTCGTTCGGGTAGACGTTGAAGCCGGACACCAGGATCATGTCTTTCTTGCGGTCGGTGATCGTGACGCACCCTTTGGCATCCAGATATCCGACGTCGCCTGTTTTCAACCAGCCGTCCTGCATCACCTCGGCGGTTTCCTCGGGATTGTTCCAGTAGCCCTTCATCACCTGCGGGCCGCGCACGCATAACTCGCCGGTGCACTTCTCGATATCGCCTTCGCCGGTCCATACCGGCAACTCGTTGAAGCTGCCGTCGCGGACAGAGACGTCGGTGGAAGGGAAGGGGAAGCCGATATTGCCGCTCCAGGGCATTTCAAGCGGATTGGCACAAACGCCGGGCGAGGCCTCGGTCAGGCCGTAGGCTTCGGTGATGTAGCGTCCGGTCGCTTGCTGCCAGCGCCGGGCCACCGACTCTTGCACGGCTGCGCCACCGCCGACCACGACCTTGAGCGCGGAGAAGTCGAGCCGGTCGAATCCCGTCGTATTCAGGAGGCCATTGAACAGTGTATTGACGCCGGTCATGACGCTGAATTTCCATCGCCCGAGCTCCTTCACCAGTGCCGGCAAGTCGCGCGGGTTGGTGATCAGCACCATCAGGCTGCCCCACTTCATGAAGGACAGCGTCGAGGTCAGGCAGAAGATGTGATACATGGGCAATGGCGCGATGGCGATTTCGCTGCCTTCCTTGAAGCTCGCCGAGACCCAGATGCCCGTCTGCTCTACATTGGCCAGAATGTTGCGGTGGGTAAGCATGGCTCCCTTCGAGACACCGGTAGTGCCGCCGGTGTACTGCAGAAAGGCGACATCCTCGCGCCCCATCTCGACCGGCTTGAACGACCGCGCCGCGCCGCGCGCCAGTGCGGCGCGGAAGCTGATGGCATTGTCGATGCGCCACGCGGGCACCATCTTCTTCACTTTCTTGACGACAAAATTGACGATCCAGCGCTTCGGCCAGGTCAGCAGGTCGCCGAGTTGCGTGGTGATCACGTGCTCGACCGCCGTGTGGCCGAGCACTTGCTGCAGGACTCCGGCGAAGTTATCGACAATGACGATGGTCTTGGCGCCCGAGTCCTTCAACTGGTACTCCAGCTCGCGCGGCGTATAGAGCGGATTGACGTTCACCACGATCATGCCGGCGCGCAGGATGCCGAACAGCGCCACCGGGTATTGCAGCAGGTTCGGCGCCATGATGGCGACGCGATCGCCCTTGTTCATGCCCGGCAGCCCCTGCAGGAAGGCGGCAAAATCGCGCGACAATTGCTCCAGTTCGGCAAAGCTGATGGTGCGTCCGAGATTGTGACAGGCCGGTCTGGCGGCGAACTTGAGGACAATCTTCTCGAACAAGTCCGGGATGGACATGAACAGGTCGGCGTCGATCTCGGCGGGTATTCCCTCGGGATAGTTTTCGAGCCAGATTCTCTTCACGATGACCTCCTCCCGTTACGGCCTGTCCAACCCCTTCGCTCGAAGCATGGCGAGATTTCTGTCAGGGCAGGGTACTGCCGGACGGACCAGATCGGAACGACGATGGTGGTGGTTGGCCTGCATAATTCAATATACACCCGCAACAGGCGGCTTCAAGGGGCCCGTCCGTGGCCGCTTCGCTGTGCGGGCTAGGCCTGAGTGGAAGGCCGCCGCGACAGGCTTGCGGTCGCTGCCCAGCGGTAGAAGCCCTGTTTGGCCAGCTCAACAATGAAGAGATAGACCAGCACCATGCCGCCGAGAATGAAATAGAACCTGGCAGGCGGCGGCACAAATCCGAAATAGGTTCCGACCGGCGTAAACGGCAGGCACACGGCGACGGCGACCACGGCCAGCGAGGTTATCGTCAGCAATGGGTGTGCGCGGGTCTTCAGAGGGTTGCCGCGGGTACGGATGATGAAGATCACCAGCACCTGGGTGCACAACGATTCGACGAACCAACCGGTCTGAAACAGTTTTTCGTCGGCCTGCAGGACAACCAGCATGATGTAGAAAGTCAGGAAGTCGAACAGGGAGCTGATCGGCCCGATCACGAGCATGAAATTGCGCACGAAATTCATGTCCAGCACCCGCGGCGCGTGGATTTCCTCGACGTCCACCTTGTCCAGCGGGATAGGGATTTCCGAGAAATCGTAGAGAATGTTGTTGAGCAGGATCTGGGTCGGCAACATCGGCAGGAAAGGCAGGAACAGCGCGGCGCCGGCCATGCTGAACATGTTGCCGAAATTCGAACTGGTGCCCATCATGATGTACTTCATGATGTTGCCGAAGGTGCGCCGCCCTTCCAGGACGCCGGCATGAAGCACATGCAAGTCCTGCTTCAGGAGGATCATGTCGGCCGCCTCCTTTGCCACATCCACGGCCGAATCCACCGACAGCCCGACGTCCGCTGCATGCAATGACGGCGCGTCGTTGATGCCGTCACCCAGATAGCCGACCACATGGCCACGCGCCTTGAGTGCGCGGATCACGCGCTCCTTCTGTGCCGGATTGACCCGGCAGAACAGATTCGCCGCCTCGACCCGGACTTGCAGCGCATGGTCATCCATCTGCGCGATTTCCTTTCCGGTAACGAGACCGGTGACGGGGATCTTCAGTTGCTGACAGACATGGCGGGTGACCAGATCGCTGTCGCCGGTAACGATCTTGATGGTGACACCGGCCTTCTTGAGTGCCGCCAGGGCAGGGGCCGCGCTTTCCTTGGGCGGGTCGAGGAAGGCCGCAAACCCGGCAAGCACCAGTTCCGTTTCATCTCCCACCACGGCGTGGGGATGGTCCGGCGGAACCGGGCGCCACGCGATGCCGAGGACGCGGAAACCGTCCTCTTCGAGGGCGTGATATTGCTGGCGAATTCCGGCCAGGGCCGTGTCATCGATCGGCCGCTGCAGTTCCGCGCCCTCGCCTTCGAAGTGGGTGCAGAGGCCGACGATCTCGTCCGGTGCACCCTTGACCACCAGCCATCGCTGTTCGCCGTTGTCGATCAGCACGGAAATGCGCCGACGCTCGAAGTCGAAGGGCACTTCGTCGACCTTCTTCCAGCTGCCTGCGTCGATGTGTTGATGGTTCAGGATGGCTTCGTCGAGCGGGTTCTTGACGCCGGTCTCAAAAAAACTGTTGAGATAGGCAAGTTCCAGAACCCGCTCGCTGGGCCGTCCATCCGCATCGACATGCCGCTCCATGCGGATTTTTGCTTCGGTCAGGGTCCCCGTCTTGTCGGTGCACAGGACGTCCATCGAACCCAGGTCCTGGATGGCGGCCAGCCGTTTGACGATCATGTGCTTTCTCGCCATGCGTAGCGCGCCGCGCGACAGCGTGACCGAAACCACCATGGGCAGCAACTCCGGCGTCAGACCTACGGCCAGGGCTACGGCGAACAGGAAGGATTCCAGCCAGGGCTTGTGAAAGAAGGTGTTCACCAGCAGGACGAACATCACCATGAGGATCGTCAGGCGCATGATCAGCATGCCGAAGCGGCGCGTGCCGAGTTCGAACGAGGTGGGCTCCGTCGAGCGCGAAACGCTGTCGGCGATTTCTCCAATAGCGGTCGCGGTTCCCGTGTTGACCACCAGGATTCGCGCGCTGCCGCTGATGACCGAAGTGCCCATGAACACAGCGTTGCTTGCGTCCTGCATGTCAGTGGCCGTATCGGGCAGCGTGGCCGGTCGCTTTTCCACGGGGTAGGATTCACCCGTCAGCAGTGCCTGCTTGACGAAGAAGTCATGGGACTCGAGCACCCTGCCATCGGCCGGAATCAGATCCCCCGCGGCAAGCAGCACCAGCTCGCCGGGTACCACCTGGCTCACCGGGATCTCGAGTTGCCGGCCGTCACGGATCACCATGGCCCGCACCGAGACCGACTGGCGCAACTTTTCCGCAGCCGCATTGGCGCGGTACTCCTGCACAAAATCCAGCGTGACGCTGAGCAGGACGATGACGCTGATGATGAGGAAGTTGGTAATCTCGCCGGTGAGCGCCGAAACCGCACTGGCCACCAGAAGAATGATGACGAGCGGATTCTTGAAGCGGGTGAGGTACTGGACCAGCAGCGGGCTTTCCTGCCGCTGCCGAAACAGGTTGGGCCCGAATCTGGTCAGCCTGGCTTTGGCTTCGGCCGCGGACAAACCTGCAGCCACCCGGGCCAGGTCAGCCGTACTTGCCGGCAGCGGCTCGAGCCACCAGGGGCGGAGCGTCGAATCTGCCGGCACGCTATCAGGAGATGGATTGTTCATTCCTTGGCTAGGCAAATTTGCGCTGGCGAGCTCCTGCTGAGGGGTCTGGTGCCGGGAACCCCGGCCTTACTGCCCGAATGCGCGATTACGGCTTCTTCTCGACCAACTCGATCTTGTAGCCGTCGGGGTCCTCGACAAAGGCGATGACCGAGCTGCCGCCCTTCATCGGTCCGGCCTCGCGGGTGACCTTGCCGCCGCGCTGGCGGATGGCGTCGCAGGCGGCGTAGGCATCCTCCACGGCGAGTGCGATGTGGCCGTAGCCGGTGCCGATTTCGTAGTGATCGACACCCCAGTTGTGGGTCAGTTCGATCACGGCGCCGTCCTTCTCATCCTGGAAGCCGACGAAGGCCAGGGTGAACTTTCCTTGCGGGTAGTCATTGCGCCTTAGCAGGCGCATGCCGAGGACCTCGGTATAGAAGGCCAGCGACTTGTCCAGGTCGCCGACGCGCAGCATGGTGTGGAGGATTCGCATAGTGTTCCTTTCAAAGTATCGGCAGGGAGGGCGCGCGCTGCTTGAGTTCGTTGCGGGCGGCCTTCCAGTCGGGGTAGAGCGAGCTGACCACGGCCCAGAAACGCCGGCTGTGGTTCATCTCCAGAAGATGGGCGACTTCGTGGGCGACCACGTAGTCGCCCAGGTGCGGCGGCAGGTGGATCAGCCGCCAATTGACGCGGATGCCGCTCGCCTTGCTGCAACTGCCCCAGCGCGTATGCGCCGAAGACAGGCCGAGCCTGGGTATTTCCAGATCGAGCTGACCGCTGAAATAAGCCAGACGCCCGGAGAAATGGGTGAGTGCCCGCTTCTGCAGGGCGCGTTTGGCCAAGAGGGACAGATCGGCCTCGGGTCGCGCTTCGAGGACCAGGATATCGGCGACCCAGCGCACCCGGTTGGCGCCGGGCAGCACGCGCACTTCGGCATCGCCACCGAGCAGCGGCAGCCGCGCGCCATCCTTGATCGTGAGGTGGCGCGGGCGGCTGGCATGAGCCAGCTCGTCGAGTTTTTTCAGCACCCAGTCGCCGTGGCCATGGACGAAGGCCTCGATCTCGCTCAGGGCGGTGCGATGCGGCGCGCCGATGCGCAGGCCGCGCTCGTCGATGGTCATCGACAGGCGCGTGGCGCCGCTCTTGAGCCGGTAGTCGATGATGCGGCCGCCGATCAGCAACTGGCGAGTCTTCGCCTCGGGCGGTGGCGAGGGCAGGCGGAATAGCCTGAGCTGTTCGAGGAACATCAGTGGGCCGGGGTACCGAGCGCGCCGCCGAATAGATCGAAGCCCTGGTCTTCCGGCGGCAAGCTGGCTATCGCGCGCGCGATGGTCTGCTCGATCACCGCCATCGGCTGTTCGATCAGCCGCCAGTTGCAGCGCAGCGATTCGCCGTTGTGCGCCTCGACCCAGTTGCCGCGGGCTGCGAACGAGAGCGCCAGGCGCGGCGCTTGCCGTCCCGGACTCTGTCTGCCGGGGATTCCGCTTCGCGGGCCGGCAAGCGCCCATTCTTGGTCGATGACCTGCTGCAACAGGCGCTTGGCTTCGTCGCGCAGCCAGGCTTCGGCCCGGTCCTGAATCTGTCGCGGCATGGCCTGTGGCGGCAGCGGCAAGTCGAGCGTGTCGCCGTCGCGCAGCGCGTCCTTGTGGCGTGTATCGAGCACCAGGCGCAGGCTGCCGCCGAGGAATGCCAGCGCGGCGCCGTCGTGCCAGCGGCTGGCGGGATCCGGTTCGTTGCTGTCGAGCTTGAGCTTGAGCTGCGGGCTGCGGCCCGCTGCGATGCTCATGCCACAACCTCGTAGAGCTGCGGGCTGATGCGGCGCATTTCGGCTTCGATCCAGGCCTCGGCCAGATCCGTCACTTCGTTGGCCGTGAATCCCGTCGGATCGATGGCCGGGCCGACACTGACGGTGACGGTACCGCACTTCTTGAACAGGGCGTTGCGGCCCCAGAACTCGCCCGAATTGAGCGCCACGGGAACCACCGGCGTACCGGTCTCGACCGCCAGGTGCGCGCCGCCGATCTTGTAGCGGTTCTTCGAGCCGGGCCGCGCACGCGTCCCCTCGGGAAAAATGATCACCGTGTAGCCCTTGGCGAGACGATCCCGGCCTTGTTCGACCAGCCGCCTCAGGCTTGACCTGCTGGCATTGCGGTCGGTCTCGATCATCGGAATCGAGGCCAGCGCCCAGCCGAAGAACGGCAGGTACTTGATTTCCTTGCGCCAGACGAAAATGGTGTCCTTGAACACCTCCTGCAGCATGAAGGTCTCCCACGCCGACTGATGCTTGCACAGGACGACAACGGGGCGCGCCGGAATGTTGTCGGCGCCGAGCAGCCGGTAGGGAATGCCGAGCACATGCTTGACCAGCCAGATCACGAAATTCACCCACGGCACCACCGTCCGGCGCCGCATGTGGTGCGGCAGCGGCCGGCAGAGGATGACCCCCAGCGCGTAGGGCGGCGTCACCACCAGCAGGATCAGCAGGAACAGCAGGGAGCGGAATACGGCCATCAGCGGGCGATATGCGCGGCGGCGGCGGCGAGATCGGGAAACACCAGGGTGTCGGGCGGCAATGCGGGATCGTCCACGGTCTTGCGGCCCTTGCCGGTCAGCACCAGCATCGGCTGCGCGCCGACGATGGCGGCGGCCTGCAGGTCGCGCAGGGAATCTCCGATCGCCGGCACGCCGGCGAGATCGGCATTGAAGCGGGCGGCAATCTCGCGCAGCATGCCAGGCTTCGGCTTGCGGCAGTCGCAGTTGTCGGCGTGGGTGTGCGGGCAGAAGAATATCGCGTCGATGCGGCCGCCGACTTGCGCCAGCGCCTTGAGCATCTTTTCGTGAATGGCGATCAGCGTATCCGTCTCGAACAGCCCGCGGCCGATGCCGGACTGGTTGGTCGCCACCACCACGCGGTAGCCGGCCTGGTTGAGGCGGGCAATGGCATTGAGGCTGCCGGGAATCGGCTTCCACTCTTCCGGCGACTTGATGTACTGGTCGGAATCGTGATTGATCACACCGTCGCGGTCGAGGATGACGAGTTTCATAAGAGCGATTTAGCCACAGAGGTCACACGGATCACGGAGGAAAAGCACTGCTTGTCTGGCCCTTCTCTGTGTTCTCTGCGGCGCATTGGTTTATAGGCGCGAGATGTCGGCCACCCGGTTCATCAGGCCGGCCAACTGTTTCAGCAGGGCCAAACGATTGGCGCGGACCAGCGGGTCCTCGGCCATCACCATGACGCCGTCGAAGAATGCATCGACCGCGCCGCGCAATCCGGCGAGGGCTTTCAGCGCGGCCGCATAGTCGCCGGCAGACAGTTGCGCTTCGATGCCCGGCGCGACCGCCGTGACCTGGGCGAACAGGGCCTTCTCGGCAGCTTCATGCAATAGCGCGACATCGACTGTGGCGCCCGCTTCGGTGCCCGACTTTCTGAGGATATTCACGATGCGCTTGTTGGCGGCCGCCAGCGCCTCGGCTTCCGGCAGCGCGGCGAATGCCTTGACCGCGTCAAGTTTGGCCGGAATCTGGTCGATCCGCGCCGGGTCCAGCGCCAGCACCGCGTCCACTGCCCGGTGATCGTGCCCCGCATCGCGCAGCATGTGGCGCAGGCGTTCCTTCAGGAAGTCGGCGCTGGCGCTACGCCAATCGCCGGTGAACAGTTCCGGTGCAAAGCCGGCGGCGGCGTCGTCGATCAGTTCCGGCAGCGAGAGCGGCAGCGGCGTTTCCATCAGGATGCGCAGCACGCCCAGCGCGGCGCGGCGCAGGCCGAAGGGATCCTTGTCGCCGGTGGGAATCTGGCCGATGCCGA